>Ga0207747_1000001_pt1 | contig 500875 bp, 437 predicted proteins | sample HigsolmetaGSP11D_FD_184839 | JGI IMG/M metagenome (GOLD analysis project Ga0207747, IMG submission 184839) | High solid enriched microbial communities from the Joint BioEnergy Institute, USA - SP1-1-D (SPAdes) | ecosystem: Engineered > Bioreactor > SSF (Solid state fermentation) > Aerobic >... | reverse complement strand
GTGAGTGAGAGCCGATAATATCGGCTCTCGGTCGTTTTAGAGGCGGTGGAAGTGAGTGAGAGCCGACAGAATCGTCTCTCAGGTGTTTTATAGGCGGTGGAAGTGAGTGAGAGCCGATAGAATCGTCTCTCAGGTGTTTTATAGGCGGTGGAAGTGCGCTCTTATATATTCTTTGGGACAGGAACGTTAAGGCTCCGTCCCGCCTTACAGTGTTGCGCGTGGCAGGTGGAGGTAAGCAGGTGAATCGTTCATTCTTGACCCTCATGCTTATTTTTGATCATGGAATGTATGCGCTATCAAAATTGACGCTGATGATCATAATCTACGATTTCAAAGCCAGTCCGGCCGTGATAATGTCAGAATAAGGAAAACATACTCGCTCGATCTAGATGACCAACGGAGTTCAAGAGGAGGGGATTCGATGGTTCTGGCTCTGCAGATTGGTGAGGGATGGACTTATCTTGATCCGGGGCTATGATCATGGTTGATCGAGAAGTGAAGAATAGTGAAAGGGGGGAGCGGAACCGATAAGCCGGGAAGCCTCAAACTTCCCGAGTGGACATGTTAATCAGTTAAGGAGGGAAATGATAACTGACCAAGGACCTAGCGCCAATAAAGTGATTCGGCACAAAAATCTCATTTCGTCGATCAAAGTTTACCCAATCATACAAATCGAACAAAATGACTGATTTGTCATCATAGATGTCTGCTTTATGCATGTAGCGATGGGACCTTTTCTTGCAGAATGAAAGCGAAGCCCATTCTAGTAAGGAGGAGGCAGGAATGTGATGGTGGTTATGAGGAAATACGGCGAAGCAGTCATCCGGGTGTCATTGGCAATATTGATAGCGCTTACAGCATGGGCGCAGGCAGCGGGCGGAGTCCGCACGGCGCTGGCAGATGAAGCAAGACCGCTTCGCCAGATGGAGTTTCTGACCAGAGCTCCGGTAGCAATCATGACAGAGGAGGGAGTTTATGTAGGCTGGCGGTTGCTCGGCACTGATCCGAAGGAGATCGCCTTTAATCTGTATCGTGACGGGCTGAGGCTGAACACCATGCCCATCAGCCAAAGCACCAACTACCTGGACCCGCAGGGAACAGCCAATTCGGTTTACGAGATACGGCCTGTGATCGGAACAACGGAGCTTGGCGAATCCACATGGGCCACTGTCTGGAGCACCCATTACCTGGACATTCCGATTCGCAAGCCGTCAGACGGCATCACTCCCGTTGGCGAGATATACACCTACCATGCCAACGATGGAAGCGTTGGCGACTTAGACGGGGATGGTCAATACGAGATCGTGGTCAAATGGCAACCATCCAACGCCAAGGACAACTCGCAAAGCGGCTATACCGGGGAAACCTATCTGGATGCCTATGAACTTGATGGCACCTTTCTGTGGCGCATCAATCTCGGCGTCAATATCCGGTCCGGAGCCCATTATACACAGTTCCTCGTTTACGACTTCGACGGAGACGGCCGGGCTGAGGTTGTCGCCAGGACAGCCGATGGCACGGTGGACGGCCGCGGACACACGATTGGCGACCCGACTGCCGATTATCGGAATACCGCCGGTTATGTGCTGGAAGGCCCGGAATACCTGACCGTGTTTGACGGCTTGACCGGCCGGGCCATCACAACCGTCGACTATGACCCGCCGCGCGGCAACGTGTCCGACTGGGGAGATGGCTACGGTAACCGCGTGGACCGCTTCCTTGCAGGTGTGGCCTATCTGGACGGAGTAAGACCGAGCATCATCATGGCGCGCGGGTACTATACGAGAACGGTGATCGTTGCGTACAACTTTGAAGACGGCAAGCTCAAGAAATTGTGGAGCTTCGACTCCAATGATCCGGGGTATGGAAGTTGGGCTGGTCAGGGTTATCATTCACTCAGCATCGCGGATGTGGACGGAGACGGCCGGGACGAGATCATATACGGTCAGATCACGATTGATGACGACGGTTCAGGGTTGTATAACTCAGGACTCGGACACGGCGATGCGCTGCACGTTGGCGACTTCATCCCGAGCCGCCCAGGACTGGAAATCTTCGCTGTGCAGGAAAACAGCGGCTCACCGTATGGCTATGACATGCGTGACGCTCGCACAGGAGAGATCCTGTGGGGAGAATACACGGGAAACGATACGGGGCGAGGCTTGACGGCGGATATCGATCCGCGATACGAAGGTGCGGAGGCATGGGCGATACGTGGAGCTTGGAACAGCACGGTCGGCGGGTTGCATCGGGCAACCGGGGAGAAGATTGCAGATGAGATCCCGTCCTCGAACTTCGCGATCTGGTGGGATGGAGACCTGCTGCGTGAGTTGCTCGACCATGATTGGAATGATGCGGCAGCAACCGGCGTCGGCAAGATCGACAAGTGGGATTATGAAAACCTTACGCTGGTCAATCTGCTGAGGGCGGATGGCACGTTGTCGAACAACCATACGAAGGGGACACCGGTGCTTCAGGCGGACCTGCTCGGCGATTGGCGCGAAGAGGTGATCTGGCGCACTGCGGACAGCAGCGCACTCAGGCTCTATACGACGGTGGATATGACAGATACCCGCATCTATACCTTGATGCATGACCCGCAGTACCGACTTGCGGTTGCCTGGCAGAACATCGGCTACAACCAGCCGCCGCATCCGAGCTTCTTCATCGGGCATGGAATGGCCGAACCGCCAACCCCGAACATCGATACGAAGCACAGCACGGGCTCTGTAAGCGGCTGGGTAGACAACGGCGGCGACAAGCGAATCGAGAGCGCCAATGTGTCGATCATGATCAGCGGAACCACGTACCAGACTCAAACGAATGCTCATGGATACTATTCATTCCATGGTTTGCCTGCCGGCGATGCGGCCATAAGCTTGAATAAGCCGGGCTGTACGCCGAACAGCTCTGTCGTTCGTATCAATGGGTCTGTTTCGCAGGATGTCAGCCTGTTCTGTCCGGTGACCGGCATCACGCTCACACCGGAGCAGATGACGATGAAGCACGGTGAAACGCTCAAGCTGACGGCAGTGCTCTCACCGGTTGATGCCGGATCGCATCAGATCGGCTGGACCTCATCTGCTCCAGAGATCGTGTCCGTTGATGAGAATGGAACCGTTACAGCCCTTGAACTTGGAACGGCAACGATCACGGCGTACTCCAAGCAGGACCCGGCGATATCCGCTACAGCGACCATTAGGGTGGAAGGGGTCACCATCGCCGAGCTTGTCCTCGACAAATCCGTGCTGAATCTGACTGTCGGTTCGGCGAAGCGCATCAATGCCCTCGTTCTGCCGGAAAACGCCTATAACAAGAGGATCATCTGGCAGAGCTCCAACCCGGACATCGCTACGGTTGATGATCAGGGTCAGGTGACTGGTGTCGCCGTAGGCTCGGCGGTCATCACAGCCACCACCGAGTCCGAGGGACTGACTCGAACAGTGGTTGTGAATGTTCAAGCAGAACAGGTACCGGTCACCGGCATCAGTCTGGATCGGACGACGGTATATGTACGTTCCGATCATTTCTCGGAGATGAATCCGGACTTGAATCCGCCGGTTGTCCGCATGATCGCCCATGTGGAGCCGGTGACCGCAACGAACAACGATGTATCCTGGTCGTCAGGCTCACCGGAGGTTGCCACGGTTGACGAGTTCGGGCGCGTGACCGCTTGGCGCGCCGGAGTGGCGCGGATAGCTGCGGAAACTGTGGAAGGCGGCTATCAGGCGAGCGCCCGCGTATATGTGCCGATCGTCAGCGAGAGCTTCGATAACCGCAATGAAGGCGATACCTGGGGTTCGTCCACAGGAACGGCAGGAGGTTCCGGCAATCTCGGCGGACAGGTAGCCGTGGTTAACGGCAACAAGGTATTCCGCCTGAGCGGCGGAGGCACCGGCGTGCGCAGCACGCAGAAGCGGCTCAGTGAGCCGGTTACGGCGGATACCGTTCTGCTCGATTTTGAATGGAATGTCGGTTCGCCGGCCGCTACGACAGGTGCGCAGCTCAGCTTCGAGGACTCGAATGGCGCGAGATACCTGACGCTGCAGCATCTGAATGGGGCGGAGCTGGCGTATGCCACTGGCGGGACGGCCTCGAACACGCCGATCGAAGGAACGCCTGTTGGCACCGGATTGAATCTGGCTGATGCGCTCTACCGTATTCAAGTCGCGTTCCACTTCGACTCCAGGACCATCGACCTGAAGGTTACCAATGTGGAAATGGATCAGACGGCAGAGGTCAAGGCGATCCCATTCGATGCCGAAACGACTTATGCCGATAATATCGCACGCCTCCAGTTCGTCCTCGTAAGGCCGAGCGGCGTAACGACATCCTGGACGACCTGGATCGATAACTTCAACGTGTACGCGTATTCGGCTCAGGATCGGCCAGATATGCCTAACGAACCGGAGGAGCCGCAAGAGCCGGAGGAACCGACGGGCCATTGGGCTACGGCGGTGATCAGCGGCCCGAGCCAGGCGAAACCTGGCCAAAACATCACGCTGGACATTGGTGTGACGGATGTCGTATATGGCTTCACGGTACTCGACGCGACCATCCTCTACGATCCTTCCCTGATCGAGTTCGAGCTGGTTCAGGATGGGCAAGGCAAGTGGTCATTGGCGGATGAGGCGATCCGATCCAACAGGCAGCATATGCAGGTGATCGCCACAGCCGTACGTCCTGATGATGGACAGATTCGTTTGATCGCCATCGTTTCCGGTGAAGAGCATGCCATTGCGGATAGCGGAAGCCTCATCAGCTTGCTCGGTAAGGTGAGGGACAATGCCTCTGAAGGGGATACGCAAGTGTCCATCGACCAGTTCGAGGTGTCGCGGAACGGCAAAGCAGGAACCGTCGGCCTGACCGGAGCAAGCACCCATACGATACAGATCGACCTCAACATTCCTGTGCCGGTGCCGGCGGACAAAACCGCACTTGGCCAGACGATCAGAGATGTGGAGGAACTGCTCGCCAGCACGGTTGAAGGTAACAAGCTCGGCCAATACCGGACGGGCTCCAAGGCGGAATTGCAAGCGGCGCTTGACGCAGCCAAGTCTGTGTATGATCGAACAACGGCCACACAAGCGGAGGTGGATCAGGCGATCCATGATCTGAACGCTGCGGTGGCTCGCTACCGCTCGCAGTTCATCAGCCTGGTCGAAGGGCAGACGAGGATTACGATTCGCGATCTGTCGATCGTCGCGAAGTATTTCGGTAAGACTGCATCGGACCCGGAATGGAGCGAGATCGAGGTTGCTGACCTGCTCGATGCAGGCGAGATCAACATCCTCGTGTTGGCTGCCATCGCCCACATGATCCTCGACGATTGGACTCCTTGATACCCGGCATGGAGCAGGAACAGGAAGGTGACAGGAAGGTGCCTAGATGCGCTTTCCTGTTACCGGATATGGATGAAGGAGGAGGATATACGGATGACGAGTACCAAACGCAGCTTGATCATCTTGTTGGCAGTTGTCCTGTGTCTGGCGATATTGCCGGTTCACTCTCTGGCTGCAGATGACAGCCAGGAGATCAGGCTGGAGGCGGTGAACAAGGGGACAAGCATCGTGATCCTGGTCACCGGGGTCAACTTGCATGACTTGTATGCTTATCAGTTCAACCTGGATTATGATCCCAGACAGGTGGAGTTCGTTGAAGCGAAGAGCGAGATTGCTGGCTTTACCGTTGAGCCGAAGGTGAATGAGGGAAGCATCCTGTTCGCGCATACGAAGATTGGCAAGGCAGCAGGTACTAACGGTGACGTGCTGCTAGCCAGCCTGAAGTTCGAGCGGCTCACGGCGAAGGATGCCGAGTTCAGGCTGTATGCCGCCAAGCTCGTCGATTCGGAGCTGGAGATGACGGAGCTGTCGCAGGATGTACGACTGATCGACGCACTCGTCATCCCCTTCACCGATATCGCCAGCCACTGGGCGCTGTTATCCATCATCCGCGCGGTGGATCAGGGCTGGGTGAACGGCTATCCGGACAAGGCCTTCCGGCCGAATCAGCCAGTCACGCGCGTCGAGTTCACGTCGATGCTCGTTCGGGCCTTGGGGTTGGATCTCCCCAGCCAGCCGCAGTTGGACTACTCGGATCAACAGAACATCCCCGGCTGGGCGAGGGGGTATGTGGGTGCCGCCACTCAGGCCGGACTGATACAAGGTTTGCCGGATGGCTCCTTCCAGCCGAACAGGCTCATCACGCGCGCCGAGATGGCGACGATCCTCGTCCGTTCTCAAGGAATCTTGCCTGAGGAGGGACTTGCCCCGACGTTCAGCGATGCCGCCAGCATCCCGTCCTGGGCGCAGGGCTACATCGCTGTCGCGGCAGGACGTGGGTGGATCAAGGGTGTTGGCGACAACCGATTCGCGCCGAATCAACAGGCGAGCCGCGCTGAGGCCGTGCATCTGATCTTATCGGTCATGAAGCAAGAATCGCATGCGAGGGATGTATAAGGATATATGAGAAGGCCGGAGAGGGCATCATCCCTTCGCCGGCCTTCGCTTCGGTTGCCCGGCAGGATTCCTCCAGAATAGAGTGAGGACGATACCGAGCACGAGCGTCAAGGACGCCAGATAGTACGGATAGTTCACATCGAGATCGAACAGAAAACCGCCGACGATCGGTCCGAAGATATTGGCGAGGCTCGTAAACATCGAGTTCATCCCGCCCACGAAGCCCTGCTCATCCCCCGCCAGATTGGCGAGGTAGGTAGTTGCCGCCGGGCGGAACAGGTCGAATCCGACGAAGACGATGAAGGTAACGAGCAGAATCCATGCATAAGTGTGCACGATCGTCATGAGGAAGACGAGCACGGCCGCCAAGATCAGACAGTACCGGATCAGCCGGATCTCGCCCCACAGGCGGACCAGCCGGTCGAAGAGCAGGACCTGGGCGACAGCACCAAATGCTGCGCCGCCGGTAATGATGATCGCGATGTCCCGAGGCGTGAACTGAAATTTGTGGTCGACGAACAGGCTGAAGAAGGACTCAAATGCCGCCAGACCAAACGAGGTGATGAAGATTAACACAAATACGATGAAATACATCGGCGCGAAGATGCGTCTCCACCCTCGGCGGGTTTCCCCCGGCCCCCGCTCAGCGGCTGCTTGTGACCCTGCGGCGCGCTGCGGCTCTGTAAGTACGATGATCGACAGGATCCCGGACAGCGTCCCCAGCCCGCCCGCGAAGAAGAAAGGGATGCGCGAACCGAAGTCGGCGAGCAATCCGCCGATGCCCGGCCCGACGATAAATCCGGTATTGATCGCTGCGGACATGTAGCCCATGGCTTTGGACCGATTCGCTTCGTTGGTGATGTCGGCGATAAACGCCGTAGCAGCCGGCATGATGCAGGCGGCGCTGATCCCTCCGAGGATGCGGGAGAGGAACAGCACTTCGATCGTTGTCCCGAGACCGAACAGAAACTCGGAGAGGCCGAACAGGAACAGGCCGATGATGAGTACCAGCTTGCGCCCGAATCGGTCCACTGCACGGCCGGACATAGGCGAACAAAGGAATTGTGTAACGGCGAACGCGGCTGTCAGGTTGCCGACGATCTTGCCGTTGAGGCCCAGTTCGTTCATCAATGTCGGCAGAACCGGGATCACGAGGCCGATACCCAGGAAGGCGATGAAGATATTCATCAGCAGCAGTCCCAGGGTGGCTTTGTAGTTTCTCATGAGGTTTGAATGCTCCTTGATACTTGGTTTGATGATGCATCTAGATAGGTCAATTATCTATTTTGTCATGTTCGGGTTAGCTTGTCCAATATCGCCTGTGTTCGGTTGGCATGGCCGTTATATCACCGCTTCGAAACCCGCTTCATGATCGCCGGCAACTGCTTCCAATGTTCAGGTATACAGGCCATGAACCTAGTTATGACGAGGTTATCCATGTCCTGGAATATCATCGCCGGACTCCTATCAAGGTTACCCGGTTTCCTCAGGTGGACATACATTCTTATCACCAAGATCTCATAAGCCCCCTCGCAGGGCATGTTCCAGACGCAACAAAGAAAAAAGCGCCTGATTACCCAGGCACTCCAACATGGCTATATCGTGATACGGTAAGCTGTCCCAAATCACACCCACAACCGCATCCAAGGTGCAAATCGTCTGGATCAAGCGGTGGACGGGAGGAACGAGGACCGGCTTCCTAAACCTTCGTCAGCACATAGAATGCCGATGCATGAGGGCGCAGTGACGCGGATAGGTGGCTGGTTGTCGTACCGATATCCTCACGTTTCCACAGATCGCGCACGGCGAAGGTTCCGCTAACGGCAAGCTGCTCCAAGGTAACGGAGACTTCGCTCTCGCTGTCGCGAAGATTGAACAGGGCAACGTAGATCTGCCCGGTCTCCGCGTTCACGGACTTCCAAACCGTGCGATCGCCGACGCGATAGACCATCTGCGGCTCGCGCCCATAGCGGTGCGCCGCAAGAACTTCTTCATTGGTCAGCAGGGACAAAGTCCATTCATCATTGTCGCGAAGCTCGCCGCCGAACATGAGCGGTGAACGGAAGATGCACCATAAGGTCATCATCGTCACCTGTTCGTCCTTCGTAAATCTCGTCCAGCGGTCGCTTGCGCCACCGTCGACGGAACGGATGCCGATATGGCCGAGCGGCAGCATGTCGCAGTCCGGCCAGTGTCCCGGCCCCACATGGGGCGCCCACTTCTCGGCGCGCTCGAACATCTCGTAGAGCAGCCGCCAGATGTCCCAGAAATCATCAGTCATCCGCCACATATTGGCATGGCCTCGGAGCAGCTCCGCATGCTCAAGCGGCGCGGGTCCCGGCGACAGGCTGAGCACGATGTTCCGCCCGCAGTTGTCGATGGCACGGCGGATCAGCTTGATCTCATCCGTATGGATGCCGTACAGTCTGGAAGCGGCGATGTCATCCACCTTCACATAGTCAACGCCCCATTCCGCATACAGTTCAAACAGCGAGTTGTAATAAGCTTGCGCGCCTTCCTTGTTCGCATCCACTCCATACATGTCCGTATTCCATGGACAGATCGAGTTCGGATGGGCGATGTCACGGGCGGTAGCCGTCGTGCCTTTGATCGGCGTGTTGGCATGGACCGCCTGGCGCGGGATGCCGCGCATGATATGAATGCCAAACTTCAGCCCCAGGCTGTGGACATAGTCGGCGAGCGGCTTGAAACCTCTGCCCTCGGCAGATGAAGGGAAGCGGTTAACCGCAGGGATGAGCCGCGAATATTCGTCCATCGCCAACGGGACGAACGGACGATATTGGGAGGAAACGGCTCCCGGCTCGTACCACTGGATGTCCACGACGACGTACTCCCAGCCGTACTGCTTCAGATGCTTGGCCATGTATTCGGCATTGCCCCTGATTTCTTCCTCACGCACAGCCGCACCGTAGCAATCCCAACTGTTCCATCCCATCGGCGGCGTTAAAGCCCACTCATGATGCTTCATGGTCATACACCCCTTGATCCTGGCATGATAGAATCGGATTCAAGATCGTCTTGGATGAATAGCGATTTGTTTCATGTTGCGGTTACCAGTTCCATTATAGGCCAGGGTTTGTGATGGGATCTATATGAGGTTCTTGCGCTCATGTGTCCAATATTGCTCTGTTAGCGTCCGGGCTGTTCGTTTCCTTTGCCGTGCCGGAACTCACGCGGACTTAAGCCGAAATGTTGCTGGAAGATCTTCGACAGATAGCTTCCGCTCGTATAACCGACCTGCCAAGCGATCTCTTCGAGGGTGCAGGTGGAATATCTGATGAGATCCACCGCACGCTTCAGGCGAATCTGAGTCAGGTGGGAAAGCGGCGTCTGTCCCGTTGTTCTGGTGAAGAGGCGGTTGAAATGGTACTTGGACAGGCCGACGTGACTGGCGATCTGTTCGAGACTGACCGGCAGATGGTAATGGGTCTTCATGTAACGAACCGCTTCCCGTACCGAAGGAGGCCAATGGGATTCAGGGTCGGCAGGCAGCAGGATGTAACGGTACAATTCCATGATGAAGTGATAGACCAGTGAAGAAGCCTGATACAGGTCTTGGATCTGTTCAGAACTCGCCTGCCGGTACAAGCTGCAGATCGCCTGGATCGGCAAGCTGTCCTGCGGCAGATGAAGGATGTGGCCCGTCTGCCGGATCATCTCGTCCCACAGTGACCTCAGGTGATAGGGGCGAACGAGGATGAAGATAAACTCCCAATGGCTGCTTTCGCCAGGCAGGAAATAGTGGTGGTCCCCGGGAATCTCGACCATAAAAGCATGATGGGGCGGCACCGTACGGATCGTCCCATCATGATCGATCGCGCCGTGACCCGAGAGCGTGTATTGAAACAGGAAGAGGGGGCCGTCCTGTCTGGTGAGCCCATGCCAACTGTAATCGCGGCTGGTTACCTTCTCGTATCCGACGCAATAGAGTTGGAAGATGCTGTCCACGGGGTTCTCCGGAAACCGGTACCCGAACACTCCATGGCGGAGAAAATCGAACATTGCGGATCACCTCACCTGGCTAATTGTAGGGTGGATGGGCGGTACTTAAGAAACTTTAATATAATAACTAAAATTTTAACATAGAGATGAAGAAAGTAATATTGGCATTCTAACAACGTTGTAATATTATTTAGGAGAGGTTGAAGAGTTTAGGGTACATGTGGAGAACCATGAATCAACAAGATAGATGAGGTGCCGACGATGAGCGAATTTGATAGATTGAAGCAGCAGTTTCAGAGCCCTCCGGCAGAATTCACCCCAATCCCGTTCTGGTTCTGGAATGATGAGCTGACGAGTAAGGAGATTCTGCGGCAGCTTCACGACTTCCATGCGAAAGAAGTGGACGGCTTCGTCATCCATCCGCGGATGGGATTGCCGCGCTCGATGCCTTACCTGTCCGATGCCTTCCTGGAGTTGGTCGAACTGGCGGTCAGCGAAGCGCACAAACTCGGGATGAAGGTGATCCTGTACGACGAAGGCATGTATCCGTCAGGCTCGGCAAACGGTCTGGTCGTTAAGGAAAATCCGGAGTATGCCAGCCGCGGGTTGCAGATGAGAGAGTATCCTTGCGGAAGCGAAGGCATTTATGTACCGATCTCACTGTCTGCAGGGGAAAGGCTGGTCTCCGTGCAGGCGGTTCGCAAGCTGTCCGAACGGGAGATCGATCCAGGGAGCACGGTCGTCTTGAACGCCGATGGCGGCGTGCGGTTTACGCCTCCGGTGAGCGGGGAGTGGTCCGTGCTGCTGTTCGTCGATACGTATTCGAAGGGGACGATCCGCGGCGTGCATCCTGGGCAGGATGACGGGGAACCGGATGCGCCGGCTGCGGCCGACCTATTGAATCCCGAAGCGGTGCAGGCGTTTATCAGGCTGACGCATGAGGTGTATCATCAGAGGCTGAGCGGATACTTCGGCTCGACGATCATCGCGATGTTCACCGATGAGCCGGATCTGCTCGGACGGGGACATCTCGAAGGGCTGATGCCGTGGACAGGAGGATTCCTCGGTGAATGGCTGGCGCAAGGGGCGGATGTGAAGGAACTGCCGGTGTTGTGGTTCGATGCCGGAGCCGGGACGGAGCGCGTCCGTGCCGGATTCCATGCGGCGATCCGCAACCGCTTGTCGCGCACCTACTACAAAGCGCTGTCCGACTGGTGCGAGGCGCATGGCATCGGACTGACCGGCCATCCGGCGGCAAGCAACGATATCGGTCTGCTGGAACATTTCCATATACCGGGGCAGGATGTCGTATGGCGGTACATCGGCCCGGAAGGGGACAAATCGCTCACAGGCCCGCACAGCACGATGGGCAAGTGCTCTTCCGACGCTGCGCGTCACCGTGGCCGCAGGCGAAACCTGAACGAATGCTTCGGCGTGTGCGGCATCGAGGGCGGCTGGTCACTGACGGCAGATGATACCAAGTGGTATCTCGACTGGCTGTTCATCAGAGGCGTGAATATGATCAGTCCGCACGCCTTCTACTACTCCATACGAGGCGAGCGCCGCGATGAACGCCCGCCGGATGTCGGTCCGAACAACATCTGGTGGTCGGAATACGCACAGTTCGCGAGGTACATCAAGCGGATGAGCTGGTTGATGACCGACAGCCGGAACGGTGCGGAGGTTGCTGTGCTCGCTGGAGCAGATGATCTGCCGTGGCGCATCGCAAGGCCGCTGTACGAGAACCAGATCGAGTTCAATTATCTGGAGGAAGCGCTGCTGCTTGACGGTTCTGTCGCCTTACGCGAAGGTAAGCTAGAGATTGCAGGCTATCGATACAAGGCGGTGTTGATCGAGGAAGGCTGGCGGTTGTCTGCGGAGAGTCGACGGATGTTGCAGGCCTATGCGGAACAGGGCGGCCTGGTCGTCGAGTTGTCCGGCGAAGGTGGTCCAAAGGCAGTTGCAGACATCGGACAGCAGTGGATCGGACAGGTGGAAGAGGTGCCGTCGATCCTGGCGGCGAGGCTCGGACGTCAGGTGACTCTGACTCCTGCTGGCGCATCGCTTCGCATCAGCCGCCTGAGCAAGGACGGGGTGAGCTTCTATGCGATCGTCAATGAAGGCGAAGAGGCGTATGAAGGCATGCTGGAGATCCGCGAGTCTGGTGCGGTGGAATGTTGGGAGCCTTGGACAGGACGGACGGCACTCGTTGGCAGCGAACAGACAGCGGATGGGCAGCGCATCGCTCTCCGGGTTGAGCGGCGGGAGTGCCTGATCCTCGCTGTGGACCCTGCTCGCCAACCGGTTGGTGCGGAGAACACGCCTCGCAAGCGGAAACCGTTGCAGGAACTGTCGGGCGGCTGGCGCGTCATGGACGGACCATGGACGGGTGAACTTGACGGGTTGACCTCGTGGACAGAGTGGGATGGTCTGGCGCACTACTCCGGCACGATCACTTATGAACGTTCGTTCGAGTTGAGTCGTGTCGAGGAGGCCGGGAGGGTGCTGCTCGATCTGGGCGAGGCGCACGAAGTTGTCCGTTTGTGGGTGAACGGCCAGGAGATCGGCGTGCGGATGTGGAAGCCGTACGTTTATGACATCAGCAGGGCGTTGAGGAGCGGGACCAATGTGGTGCGCGTGGCGGTCACGAACAGCCTGGCCAATGCCTACGATGGCAAGTCATACCCGTCCGGGTTGATCGGTCCTGTGAGGTTGCTGGAAGCGTAGGCAAGCGGGACTGGGCCTTGCCTAAGCGGTCTGTGCCCAGTTCGTTTGCTGAAGGCCTCCCCACTACGCTGTATGCCAGTGGCAATAGTGACTGGCAAGGGTGATGCCGGTCGTATCAGACGGTCTTGAGCGATTAGGCGAGTATTTGCGCAATTGCGCGGAACTCGCCTTGTGATATGAATAGGCATGTACGTGAAGTTGGTCCGGTCGTAGTTCATGCCAAACTGGCTGTTGATCGACCAGTTGGATGAACGTTCATACGCTATGGCTGCAATTGAGGAGGAGATTCGAGCGGTTGTGTACGAAAAATCGTACAGCATGCATGGTTTGGGTCGCTGATCAGGTGGTTTTGTACGAAAAATCGTACACATTGCGTTACTGAAAAGGGTTGTAAGGTTCCTCAACGATTGGTGTTAGTCGGCATTCCACGTTCCGCCGCCGGAGTTGTTGTGCGCGCTCGCCGATACGCACTGGGGGTTGTGCCGAGCCACTTCCGGAACTGGTTCATGAAGTGGTTATAGTTATGGAAGCCAACATCATAGGCGACCTCGGCAGCACTTCGGTGTGTATGCTCCAGCAGCAAGGCAGCCTGCAGGATACGCATCCGGTTGAGCGTATCGACGATGGACAGGCCGGTCTGCTCCTTGAACAGATGCGACAAGCGGGACGGAGAGAGACCGATCGTCTTCGCCAACCTGTCGATCTGCAACGGGCTGCGCATATGGACAGACAGATAATGCAGCGCCTCCGCGATGCGCGGATCGAGCCGCCGTTCACGCTGCTGAGACAGCAGCATCAGGATCTCACGGAGCGAGTTCAGGCACAGCTCATTCCAGAACTCGCTCCTCTCTCTGGAGTCGGAGAGGATGCGCCCGAACGCCTCATGGATGCGGGTACGCAGCGACCCGGCATCGATGTGCTGCGTGTACAGCGGCTGGGCGGGCAACAGGTGGTCGCCGATCGCATTAACCGGAAAATGCGCCCACACGAAGTTCCACGTCTTGCCCTTCCATGTCCCATACGTATGCGGCGAGCCAGGCCGCAGCAGGGCGATATCCCCCTCGCCGCATTCCCGGTAGTCTTCGGGGGTGGAGAAGTATCCCCGCCCGCCAAGCGTATAGGCGATTAGCCAGTCGTTTCGGCCATGGGGCCGATGGGTCACATAACTGTCATCAACCTGAAAATGCCCCGTGAACACGATGCCATAGGCTAGATTATCATCCAGGCGTACCATCATCGAACCTCCTCTCCCATATCCATTCTCCGCAGCGATTGTCTGGCGTTGCCAAGATACTAACCGATGATGCAGGTGATTTCAAGAGATTTATGGAAATAGATATGGACTCGTGCCACATTCATACTTCATACCAAATGAAAGGATCCACAACCGATGATCGCTGTTCTGGACAATGCACTCAGTACCACTTCCCTTATCTGGCTGTTCCTGGCTGCCTTTATGCTCCACGATTTTGAAGAAATCATCCGCATCGAACCCTGGTTCCGCAAGCATGCCGACAAGGTTTACCCCCGCATTCCTGAACCGTTCCGAGAACCATTCACATCGATGAGCAGAATGACATCGTCTCAGTTTGCCGTGGCGGTCTGCCTCGAATTCATCTTGTTCATACCCATAACCTATCTGGCGGCTGAACGAGGTTTCTATCAGCCATTCGTCGGCGTCAATGTCATTATTCTGCTCCATGTGTTGATGCATCTGGGGCAGGCGATATATATGAGGATGCTGGTTCCCGGAGTCGCCACCGCCATTCTGATCACGTTGCCTTATGGCATGTATCTCTTGTACCGAATGATTGGCGAGGGGCTGATCGGCATGACCGATCTCGTGAGCAGCTTACCCTTCGGTTTGATGCTTGTGCCGGTCGTGCTGGCGGGCCATAAACTTGGAGAGAAGCTGGTTCCCCATCCGGAAGACTAGGTATATCGCATGATGAGCAAGTTGTGTGATGTTATAGTTGATATGAGAACGTATGTTTGGTAATATTGAATTAAAATTGGAAAAACAGGTAATAAAGGGTGGATGTTCAATGGACATTGCCATAGAGTTCATCGACAGCATGTTGCCCAAGTTCAGATCGGAGATGAGAGGCATCCTGAAGGTCATCGAGCAGTTGTCCGAGGAAGACATCACATGGGCGCCGAATGAGGACAGCAATAGCATCGCGAACTTGGTTGCGCATATCCGGGGTTGTGTGCATTCGCGCATCGAACAGATCTTCTACAACATCCCGGACACGCGTGACCGGGACAAGGAGTTTGAACGTGGGCTGTATATGTCGAAGGAAGAAGCTTATCACAAGGCTAAGGAAGCCTTTGAGATTATCTTGCAATACCTCGAACACCTAAGGTTCAACCCGTATCTGCTGATGTCCCAGCCATTTCTCAAGCTTCCGCCGCTTACATATAGCCAGGTGAACAACGAGACCACCGTGCTGAACTTGATGATCGCCATGTTGCGGGAGATCCATTATCATACCGGGCAGATCGTCTACATCGCGAAGATCAGGAAAGGGAAGTTGTCGTGGGATTAAGGCATACTCTTGAGGAGGTTTCAGATGCCGAATATTCAAGCAGCGGGTTTGAAGCTTAAGTCCACCCGTTGATCGTATTTCGAGTATCAGAAAGGGGAGATGTTCATGAGTGTTAAAGTCAATTCGGTCTATATCACGATACCGGTGAGTGACTACAAACGCGCCCAAGATTGGTATGGCGTGCATTTTGGATTCAAGACAGTGGTAGAAGACCCGTATTATGTGGAGATGCATAACGAGTCAGGAGTACGAATCTTGCTCCAGCAAAATGATCATCAACTGAACTCACATTTTGTGTATCCGAATGGCGCTCCGCAATCCTCGTACGGATTCCTCGTAGACGATGCGGAAGCTGTCTACCAATACCTGATCGACCAAGGAATTAAGGTCGGGGAGTTCTTCGACTACCAAGGCAAATCTTTCTCGTTCTATGATCCGGATGGGAATTTTATAGAGGTGTGGAGTTTGCCCGCTAATCCTTAACAGAATCATCTGACGAGGCGTCTGATCTTGACATCCATATCTCTGATCGTACATGGGATATGTTATCTTTCCCCCGCTCGCCAGAGTTACGGAACGACAGGAACGAAATGAAAAGAGCCGCTCGAATGAGCGGCTTAGGCACTTTTCCTAGCTGGGATGATCTTCTGCTCAAACTTTTCATAGATTCCTAGAAGCTTATGAACAAACTGCGGCTTCGGCACAATCAGGGAAGCAATCCATGCAGAAGCGATGCCGATCAACGCGCCAGCGGTCACATCTCCAGGATAGTGGACGCCTACCCATACGCGGGAGATCGCGACGATGATCGCTATTACCGCCCATAGGATCGCAGGCTTCTTCTTGAAGAAGATGAACGTGAAACAGAACGAGAAGAACAAGATCGAATGATCACTTGGAAATGAATTGTCGATGGCGTGCTCGATGAGCTGGTTGACATCGGACAGTTCAGCGAACGGCTGGTTATTCGCATATAGCTTACCGACCAGTTTACCGATGATCTCGGCAATCCCAAATGCCATGACAGACGATATGACCATCAGTTTATTGCGCCTGTTGCGCGTAAACCAGCATACAACCACATACAACCCCAATAAGTACACGAAATATTCGGCTATAACAACCATGATGGGGTTCAGAAACTCTAACTGTTTGCCCAAGTCGTTAATGGCTCTGAATAGATCAGCATTGATCGCAGAATAGGTCATTCCGTATCCTCCATGTAAATAGGCTTGGTCCGGCTTGCCGCGGCCGATCCAGAGACGCTCGCTCTATTGTCAAATCGCACGTATTCATCAATCATAAATCCTAGACGGGTAGGTGTCAATTGCCCGTAAGGGAGTGGACGGTTAAGCAGACCGTCCCTCACTCTATTGATAGCTAGAAGCTATCCTATGAACAGCAGGTTGCCGTCGATAGAACATGCCGCGGAATCTCGCGGGCGCATGTGGCAGCGGGCGGATCTATTGTGGATAAGAAGTAACCTGGCGTCATGCAGCAAGCGGGATGATCCATGATCGCGAAGAATAGCAGGATTGTGTGATACTTCGGCAGAATTCATACTCCCCATGTAAACGCTTCACCACTAGACTGGAATTGTATCATCCGAAATATAAAGGGGAGATGGACATGGCCTATATACCTCACACGATTACGCCGGAGCAGAAGAAACAGTTCGAAGAAGAAGGCTTTCTCGTCATCCAAGGAGTATTCGACGCGCAGCAGTTGAAGGAGATCGAGGACACTTTCTGGAAGATCAGCGAGCAGCGTGTGCCAGGATATTTTGAACCGGATCTGTCGGGGGCGTCAGAGGACCCGCTTAAGAGGTACCCGCGGGTGATGCATCCGCACCGCTTCAACGAGACGGCGATGAAGTACATGCTGCATCCGACGGTCATGGCGATTCTCGAAGATCTGTATGAGGAGCCTGCGCTTGCCGCTCAGAGTATGTTCTACTACAAGCCACCGGGTTCGAGAGGGCAGGCTCTTCATCAGGATAACTTCTATCTCAAGGTGGAACCGGGGAACTGCATCGCTGCTTGGACAGCGATCGATCCGGCAGATGAGGAAAACGGAGGCTTAATGGTCGTGCCCAAAACGCAAGACTTCGACATCGTCTGTCCAGAGGAGGCGGATGCGAGTGAATCGTTCACGAAGCATTTCGTCAAGCCGCCGAAGGATCGCAAGGTCGTTCCTGTCGTCATGGAACCTGGTGATGTGCTGTTCTTCAACGGCAACCTCATCCACGGCTCATACCGGAACAAGTCGAAGGACCGCTTCCGCCGCGCGTTCATCTGCCACTATGCCAATGAATCGGCGACCCGCATCGCGAACTACTACCGGCCGCTGTACCGGGCGGACGGCACTCCGGTCGATTTGGAGGTTAACTCGGACGGCGGGCCATGCGGCATCGAGTTCGAGGCGGCTTATCCGCATGGATAGTTGAGGCAATAAGAAGGGGCAGCCTTTCAGGCTGGCCCCTTGTCATGTCATATGGATGTTGTCATGAGGGAACAGATGCCGCCCTATGTGATCAAGGCAAACGATGGGAGGCCATATCCGCCTTGCTTATATAATAAATCGCTTGATCTTCCATATAAAGGCCAAGAGCTGGCACATCGGTTACTCGGTGAAATTCCCCATCATGTAGATTCATGGCATAGATCGTTTGACGATCCTTCAGATTGACATAATATAGCTCTGAATCGGTTAACACGAAGGTGTGAGTGGCAATCCCAGGAATGACCGCACTGGTACGTGTCTTCGTGTCATACGCGACGATTTCCGACCGCTCGTTGGTATAATAGATCGTCCGTCCATCGAAAGCGACGCTGCGGATGACCGGCATGCGAACGATCGTCTCGATCCTGTCAAACGTCAGATCGACCTGCTTGATCTCATCTCCGCTGATCAGATAGAGATACCGCTCATCGAGGAAGAACGCGCTGATCGTATGGAATGCTCGCGTTTCTTGGTCATTCGTTTCCCAGAGGCCGAGCATAGCTTCCCGATTGGTGTCTAACTTCTTCTCATAGATGATGTTTTCGCTGAAGGTGCGCGTATCTACTTCTATGACGCTAAAGCGGTCCACCAGTTCACGGACACCTGATTTGTCAAGATCATACTTGAGATAATAGATCAGGTCACCTTTGCCATAAAGCACGCTTTCCACCCTGGACAATGCTGTAAGCGGGTTGCGAATCAACTTGTGAGTCTGCCCCGTTGAGCGATCCCGATACATGATCTGAACTTGTTCCGGATTCGATTGATCAATATAGAAGTGGTAACGTTCATTATCGTATGACTGTCTGGAGGAATAATTAAAAACTCCTCGGGTTTCTTCAGAAGCATCGCTGGTGCAACCGGATAAGATGCATGATGCAATGATCAGGTTGAACAAGCTTCTTAAGATTCTCCTGCCTGAAACACGATGCCCGGTTCTTCCCGTCTCCCAGTTGTTCGTGTTTCGTCTCATGATCCAAGCGATCATTCCTATGCTGAGAACAAGAGTAACTCCAAACATGATGGCAAGTGAGGACGGGGACACTTCCTGAAAGACGAGTTCCAACTGATCGCTGAATGGATCCCGCATGTATTCATTTCCTCTGAAGAATCCGGTAGAGATGAGAAAAGCAAGCGGACCAGGAATCATATACTTCGTTGATTCCATGGGCAAGCCGTAATAAGGCAGCAAGATGATGGCAGAGCTAATAAACAGCGTAAGCGCATATCGATTCACACATACAGATACGAACATGATCAGGACAGCGAAACAAAGACTGCCAAACAGCCTGCCTGCCGCAATCCACGCAAATGCATCCTGTAACGCGACATCCTTGGGAGAAGTTGCATAATAGGACAAGCTTTGCAACGGAAAATGGCCGTCCTGCAACCCGTACTTCCAGGCGAAGAACCCATACATCCAGCAGGAGTGCAGTAAACTGATGACGGCAACCACTATAGCAACAAGAAACATCTTGATTGCGGCAGCATTCCTTGAACCTCGCTTCATCGTCAAGATAAGCGGTTGCATCCTGCTCTCGTGCTCGATGCAAAAAACCGGGGTGATGATGAGCATGAGCAACAATACGTACAGGATGTCCAAACGGTCGTTTGACAGAAGGGCGTCCCAACCGTTGCGATCAAGGAAATAGCGGTTTTCAAGATTCTCACGAATATAGGTGTATTGCTCATAGATCAATTCCAATCCTTTGTCGTAACGAAGGATATGCTCGAGTTCATCAGCCGCTTCCTGATATTCGACTTCCCCGATCTTTCCTGCATAATACCGATCCGTCAATTGCCGCAGGGAGACCTCTGCCGCCGTCATGCGTTGGGCTTCCTCTTCCAGTTCTCGCTCCTTGTCTGGAGTCAGCTTGCCCTTCAATTGGCTGAGATAATGCATGTACAATGCCTCGTAGGTTTCCGTATCCGGGTCTGGCGGTTCATCGAACCAGGCATGGGATAACATGCTGATCATAAAAAATAGAATGATGTACAGCAATCCCTTGTGATAGATGAGCATTTTTTTCAGTTCATATTTCCACAGTGGCATGTGTCCTGATCCTCCGGTGGAGTACATTTTTCCTTATCAACAACCACATTCCGCCCAGAAACAGGATCATCCAGATGAATCCGGCAGCTGAAGCGGCTATATAACTGGGGAGCGGGAAGCCAAATAACGGGACGAACTCCATTCGCCCGAACAACTCCTGGTTCGTGACGAGAATTAGAGGATTCACGACCTTCGCCCAGACCCTGCCTGAGCCCATGAGAGCTTCGTCCCAGTAAATGAGGCTAAACAGTGCGATCAAGCAGATAACATAAGGGACCAACGCACTCCTGAACGAGCAGGACGCAAGCAGAAATCCCAGTCCTATCACGATGATACCTGCTGTCTTAACGCATGCGGATAGCAGGGAGTAAGACAACAAGTTGATGTTCAGCGCAGCATGGATATAATTTTCGATGGCATACATCGGAGCTAGAGCTGCCTCCAAAGAACCGTCATACACGATGGCAAAGGTTGCAAAATCAACCGTCCAGAACCAGAAACAGAGCATGCACATAAAAACGACAGAGGCAATGATTTTCGCCCAGAAGGTTTTTGAGCCACCGGCTGTAGCAGTCAATAGAAGAACATCCATTTCCGTCTCTTTCTCTGTGATCCATACTGCCATCAGTGCATATAAGCAGATCAGCAATACCAAAAATGCTGAAAAATGATAGCGGGTGTACTCGCTGAACATCTCGGTATAGGTAAAGGATGTGATAGCACGGTTTTGGAAACGCTCGGCGATGATGGAATTTTTTGCAAACTCATAGCGATTGCCGATTGTTTCATAGAAATCCATGTTCTCTAACGCGGCAGTGACTACCGAATGCGCATAGGAGCGGTAATCATAGGCGTATCTTAACGGATTCACATAGTTCCAACGCAAGAAGTGAAAATCCTGATAGACATTTCCGGTCCATGTATCGGGATTGTCCGTTGTTGTGCTCGCGGTAAGATCGGCTGTCTTCCGTTGCAAAGGCCAATAGATGTTCATCAGTTCCCTGATCTTGTCGTCCTTAATCGGCCCGCCGTACGATTCGTACAAGTCCCAATACAACTCATGCCAGAGTGGATCTGCGAGAAGTGAGCGCTCTTCATGCACGCTGACGATTTTCACGATGTTCACAATGGTGAACAATAAGACAATTAGGATCACGGACCGTCTGGAAAAATACTTGCGACATTCATATCGGATCAAAGTCCTCATCATCAATTCTCTCCGAAATAATACAGAAATACGTCTTCTAAATTAGCTGGCACCTGAACGGCATCTGGATCCGGCTGTTCGTCTGCAATGACTCGCAGCACAATATCGTTTGTGTCACGAATCATATTGCTAACCTTGTAATGATTCAGAGTTTCTGTCAATTTGTCTTCCGTCACGCTCCAGTTCCATACCTTACCAGACAGGCTCGCAGTCAGCGCTTGCGGGTTGTCTTGCCGTACAAGCTGTCCATTCTTAAGCAAGATAATCTGATTCGCGATAATTTCAATATCAGATACGATATGTGTGGCGAGTAACACGATGCGGTTACCGGCAAATTGGCTGATCAGATTGCGAAACCGGATGCGTTCTTGGGGATCTAGTCCTGCAGTCGGTTCGTCCAAGATCAGGATGTCAGGATCATTCAGCATTGCTTGGGCGATCCCGACCCGTTGGCGCATGCCGCCAGACAAAGCCCCGATCTTCATGCTGGCGGCATGGCTTAGATTGACGATTTCCAGCAGTTCCTTGGCTCTTCGCTCCCCTTGATCTCTGGGAATCTCCTTCAACGCACACATATATCTCAGAAAGTCCATCACTTCAAAGTTTTTATAGAATTGCGGGAACTGGGGCAAATAGCCGATACGTGATAAAAATTGCTTCCCCAAGCTCCTCGCATCTATACCATTGATCAGGATACGCCCCGCGTCGCTTTTCAAAGCGCCGACGAGGATGTTGATTAATGTCGTTTTGCCTGCGCCATTGGTACCGAGCAGCCCGCAGATTCCATCCGTTAATTCCGCGGTAAAGTCTTGTAACGCGTATTTGTTCTTGTATGATTTGGATACCCCTTGAAACGTGATGTTCATCGACTAACTCTCCTTCTCGAACGGTCGCTTTCAGAATTGCCCGTAATAGACCTTCGTTACGATCTCTCTTTGCTTGGCGCCGATCAGGGCAATATACGTCTGCCCTTCATCCTGAATCGCAATGAGAGGAACGTTGGCCAGATATCGTTCATCGTCAACGGGTATGAAGGACTCTGATTGCAATTTCCCCGTCGCCGTATCGTAGATGCGAATGGTCCATCCGTTGTTGGTTGCGATGGAAGTGGCAAAATGCGCTCCGCTATCTGAACCAGTTACGGCGCCACTTTCTTGCTGGTCAACCAGTTCATATACCTTGGTAGTACCTTCTGGTATATCCAACACCAGAAGTCGCCCTGTCGCCACAGAGGGATCCTCAGCCAGCAGCAGTTGGTCAGGATAAGCGATCAATTCCTTGCATGTATAGTTCTCGAAGCGGTGGTTGGATAATCTACTTCCATCGACATCGACTGTACCGCATGTGTCGAAGGATACGCTGCCATCTACTGCAGGAGTGTCATAGCTCTGTGCGATGAATGCAATCGTCTGACCATAGTGGGTGAACGAGATCTGTTCCATGGTGACGATGCCGGACGTGTGGTTGGCGTCAAATGACATAATGGATGATTTCTTACCGGTATCGAGGTTATAGAGATACAGTCCCTGATTGGTGGCGAAGGCAGTCTTCTTTCCGTCTGAAGAGAACGCAATCGCTTTCGTGGACCAGATCATTTCATTCTCATCCAATAAGGTCGAGTAAGAGAGAGTCGATATTTTGTTTAATTGATGGTCATAGTGTACAGCCGCATAGGACGGAGGGCCTTGAACCGCGAATAGTCCTTCGGCGTTATTTTGTTGAGTCTCCATGCCAACGATCACATATCCGTTATCCAACGCGTGAATGCGTACCTGATCGAGATTTTCATGTGCGGCCTCGGCCATGATGCTGTTTGTGTCCAGGTCGTATAAATATAATCGGTCAGCAGATAGGAAGACTCGTCTGCCTCCGGCGTTATCCACGCGATGTATCTTGCCTTGTATGCCATCCATTTTGCTGACTTCCTCTGTGGCATCCTCGGGCGAGATTTGGTCCGGTGAAGCCGCTGACTCATCTATGTCAAGCGACTCCTGTTTGTTGATGGCGTCTGTGATCGTTTCTGGCTTGTCATCTTCTGAATGAGAGCAGGCGATCAACGAGAAGATTAGCATGGCAAGTGCAAGAAACAGGGCTATCATGCGCAACTTCTTGATCATGTTCTCACTCCGCTCGATAAAGCAACAATGATGGTGTTTTCTGTAAGATGATTACGTCATCGGGAAAGTCCTCAGCGTTTACAGGTACGGAAATAACGTAGAACGTGTTGAAATCTTCGAGTTGTGAAAGGTCAATATTCGCTTCGATGACGGCTACATTACCTTTGGTCAGAGTCGTCTCGAAGGTGCTGCCTTCGCTCGATGCAATCGCTTGATGATTGATATAAAACGTATTCCGATAGCGCACCCCGGGGTGGCCGAAAATGTTGAAGGCGACATGAAGAGTGCCGTTATCTTCCACCTGATAATGATCCTCTCTGATGCTACCGTCCACGATCAGTTCGCTGAATACTTGCTGGTCCAGCACTTCCATATCGACCGTTTGGAAACTGCTATGTCTTTCCAGCAACTCATTCGTGATAGGCTCGGTTGAAAGTCGAACCTGGCTGATGAGAGCTTTAGGCTGGAGTAAGTCGTTTGGCCTCGGCTCCGGTTCCTTATAGAGAATCAGCGGTCTGCCTGTTTCCAAGGTCGTCTGGTACCCGCCGTAAGAAGTTGTCTCTTTCATATCCGGTATGAATGACGGGTTGTACACGCTTGCTATCGATACATGCAGGGTATCGCCAGCCTTGCCGGTTACCGGCGTGAAAACGAATGAGAAGGGGGTAGGCTGATCGTCTTCCTGCAGTTGCAGAATATGCATATACCGATACTCGGAATCGCTGGAATTCAGCTTGTATGGTTGAGGCATTCCGTCGACGAATAACAGGAATCCAACATTTTTCGCAGTGCCTGATGCTGTAACTTGGTAGTCGATGATCAGCTCACTTCCATGATATTCCAGAGGAAGAATATCGCCGTTCTCATCAAGCTGTGGGTAGGCAAATCCATGGCTGATCTGGCCAAGTATGACCGTATTGGGATCATTCGGTTCGAAAGGATTGGGAGCTGACTGGTTCGGTGTTGGTGCAGGATCTTCGTTCGCTGAACGGGTAACGCATGCTGATGCAACGGTCATGATGAGAGCGAGCAAGATGAATGTGAGCAGTGTTCGACGATGGATCATGACAACCCCTCTTTCCAAATTCCTTCTCTTAGATCTAATAATGGCCATGCGACTGTTGCGTCAGGAGTTGGGGAATCTGAGCATCCCCTATGTGTTGTCCTTGGCCTGTGATTTCGTAGACAGCGACAAGTTGCGTTAGAGTTTCGGCGTCAGGTGTGCCGATGTTCTGGATGCCAACGGATATTCCTTCAGAGGCGCGATCCGATCGGATGGCCTCTTCGGTTGATTCAAGAGAATCGACCTGTTGCGCTTCTGATCTGTAGCTGTGACGATCGAGTACATAGGATTCCCCCATATCGCTTGTTGCTTCCAGGGAGAGGACAGATCCGCTGCTGATTGTCAATGCAGCGATAACTGCCATGATGATGTACCCGTGCTTTTTGTTGGTTGTATCAAGAATGTCTTGGAGTCTCTTCGTGATCTCACGTTTGCTTCGAAATAGATTTGAAGATAGGAAACTGCCTGCCGCCGCCCGATCCTTCATCACGTTCAGGATCGATTGTGCATATTGAATACGCTCTTTCTTGTCTGCGTTCCTGATCACCAGTTCATCGCAAGAGAGTTCGCATTGTTTGGCGATTTCTTTCGCCATGATATAGACGATTGGATTGAACCAATGCATGGCTGTCGCGATAAGTACGAGCAACTTATAACCAGTATCACAACGCTTAAAATGAATCAGTTCATGTTTCAGGATGAAGGTGAGTTCATCGTCGGATGCACGATTGGATGGCAGCAAGATAACCGGTCGTAATATCCCCAGCAACATGGGGCTGTTGATCACGGGACAGATTCGCAGAGCAACGTTCGCTCTGATGCTCAGTTTGTGCATTTCGTTATGCAAGATGCCAAGGATGCGAGGATCCGAGCAATCCGTGCTCCACCTTCTTACGGTATTCAGAAGGTGAATATGACGGATGGCATGATACAGGACGAATAGCACTGCCCCTGCAACCCATAAGAGGCTGATGATCGTCAGCCATGGGAAAGAAGCTGGAGAAGCGGCGTGATTATCCGCAACATCTAATGGCGTATGTGCCTCAATGGCATGAAGCCAAGTCCCGATCTGCAGTATGGGTTTCGGTAAATGGATCCGGAAGGGGATCAGGAAACCGAGTACGATGAAGAACCATCCGTAATAGCGTCCGACAGCGGAGTACCTGCGAGATAGCAGTGGCGTGATGCTCTTGAAGACAATCACCACAGCGGACATGATCAAGGTGCTCTCGAACAAGGACATGAGAAGTTGTCGCACCGGTTATTCCCTCCGTTCCTGCAACCAGGACATCAACTCATCCAGATCTTTGCTGTTCAGTTGCTTGCCGTTATATAACGTATTGACAAGACTGATGAAGGAATTCCCGTGATACTGCTTCATGAAATATTCCGTTTCCATCTTGAGGTATTCTTCCTTTGGAATGATGGGGTAGTAGATACGCTCTTTCCCCACCTTCTCGGTTCGCAAGAAACCTCTTTCTACCAAACGAAGCATCAGAGAGATGACGGTTGGCGCTTTCCATTTTCGTTCGTTGCCAAGCTGATCCATGACTATGGCGGTCGTAATAGGGGGTTCGTTCGCCCAGACTACCCGCATGATTTCAAACTCGGCTTCCGGCAACTTATTGATCTGCTTCATTCGCATTAGCTCCTTTTTGACAATTGTCTAAAATATATTTTACAATTGTCAAAAATGACTTGTCAAGACATATTTGGCAAATGTCTAAATTCAGGTTGAAATGAAGGTGCTTATAACGGCCGGAGAAGAGGCAATTGGCCGTTATAAGCACTCCTAGGCGTGAATAACAGCGAACTTAATTAAGCATTAGATATGCGTGTAAGTATAGACTGCGGCTGCTCCGTATTTGCTGCCACCTTGAACACCATGAGTGCCGTAAACGACGTATGCATTGTCAGGCAACGGTGACAGTGTGCCATAGAAGCCCACCGCTCCTCTAGAACTGTTGATTTGTTGTTTGGAAACGAGCGTTTTGCCATTCTTGTCTTGAACTGAACCTGCGATCGTCAGATAGGCATTGTCGGTGTTCTCAGTTACAGTTGTCCCATAGTAGGCTGTAGTCGATGTGCTGGACAAAGTACCTGTTAACGTGCCATAACCTTTAGCGTTAGTTGTGCTTGTGTTGGCAAATGCGGAAACAGCGGAAATCGACAGGCAAGCGATGATGGATGTCAGACCGATAAAGATTTTTTTACGTAATTTCATAAGAAATTCCTCCTTAAATTTGATTTGTGTGAATTGTGATCATCGTGATTATCGATTCAACAACAGCGACGTTAACAATGGCTTCTTAGTACTAGAAAGTAATCACCTCGTTCGTTTGGATCATATTCGAAGCATGCTTCTATTTGTATAGACGAACAATTCCAATATTTTATTACGGTGAAAAATATTTGAAATTATGTTAAAATATATAACATAAGGTTGATGTTGCTGTAATGCAATTCAATCTCATTTTGCTCTGCACAGATAGGGTCACATTATTCATTTTAATGGAGAAAACTTGAAAACTCGTGTGCTTTGATTGGCAAGATATGGACTGGCAGTATGTTCATTGCTCTTGTCAACCCATTTTTGCTGAAACAGTTGCAGAAGCTTTCGGCGGGCACGAAGCAATTTTTGGCCTACGGCAGGCTCGGACAGATCAAGTGAAGCTGCAATTTCTTTGTAAGATAAGCCCTCCAAGTAACGCATCGTGATCAACATCCTATATTCTGGCTTCAGTTCTTCGATTGCTTCATGTAACAATCGGATTCGGAATTTATTCTCCACCTCATCATCGACACGAAATTCATGATATTCTTGGACAAGCTTGTTCTCTATATTTTTGACGGAATCGAGAGACTCCACATAACGCTCATTTCGACGGCCAGCTTTTCTTAAATAATCCAGAGTCAAATTTCGAGTTGTCTGTTTGATCCAAGAATGTAATCGGGATATCTCGTGTTTGTGGATTAGCGCAATGATTTTTAAAAATGCTTCTTGTATGATGTCTTCGGTTAAAGCATGATCTCTTAGAACAAAATAGATATCTTTGTACACAAAGGAATAAAAGGAATGGTAGACCTGACTTTGCAATTCTCGAGGCAAATCTTCGAACTGATACATTAATAGGTACCATTCATTCATGAAATCACCCCAGAGAGATATATGAGTAACAGATAATATAATAACAGATAATGTATATAATGTAAAATGATAACATTATTGAAAAATATATAAATTATGAAAAAATAAAGAATCATACACCACCAATAAATCTTACAAGGAGATGGAGAGCGGCTTAAAATAGCTGCATCATGGTGCGGCCTTGTATCCGGAATAATGAGATGAGGATGTTCTGAAGCAAGATATCGAGAGGATGGAGGCAGCCGGCATCAATGTCGAGCGCATCGGGGAATGTGCCTGGTCTGTCATCGAACCGGAGGAAGGCAAGTACATTCTCAGCCTGTTCGTGAAAGAGATTGGCTGGCTGCATGAGAAAGAACGGGCATCGACATCGTCATGTGCATACCGATGCCGACACCGCCTGTCTGAATCTAGCTTGCATTTGAAATTCTTCATTATGGAGATGCAGTCACGGCGGCAGTCCATACGAGAGAATGGGCGCCACACTACTCCATACGCATAAGTGCTTCATGCGCTCAGTCATGTTTCAGCGTCTGTGGCACTGAAATTTAAGCCGCACATCGACATCAGGTTCCAGATCGATCCACAGCGCTCTTCTTGGATGGTGTTGGGCGGATGGAGGATTCTCGTTGTCCTTCCCGGCAGTTTCCTGAAGCATAACCACTTCGCTGTTCTTCCTCGCAGTATGCCAAGGCAGGGCCAGTTCGACTCGTACCTTCTGAGGGTTGGCAGCTATCGAGCATAGCATCGCCTCGACCACCCCGAGGTCAAGATTTCCGTGTTCATCGATATACCTGACGCCGGTTTCAGCGGTCTCATAGTTGGTCCACCTGACATAGTCTGAAACTTGGCCGCGCGGCGATAGATCCAGCCTGAGTTGATGGACGGGGTGATAGCAGTAATAGAAAGTTCTGATTCTCGGATTACCGTACTGGTCTGTTATTTTCCAATCATCATTCATCAGATAGACGTTCCATTCGGCTTCATCCAGTTGTCCGGGAAGCTCTTCCGGGATTGCCCTGGGATCGGGGGACGGAAAGTTGTTCCACATATATTGAAAGATAAATGTATCTGAATAAGGCGCGCCTGAAGTGATATACCCGTTCTCCCCCATTTCCACTGACCATCCCTTCATGCCACTCATGCTTCGCATCTGCCCGGGGTATCTCCGCCCATGAATGGACACGGCAGCCTTTCCGATGGAGGATGCTGTTGTCGGACCATCGCAACACATGGATACACATCTCCTGTCAGGTATTTTTCTATTTATGCGCCAACTGACATCTGAAAGCTGTTATGATGATAGAGAGTTGCTTCATTGACCAGGAATGGGAGGAATCTGACGAATAAGCGGAGGAGATGTCGTGTTTTCAAGAAGGAGGCGAGGATGGCAACCGCAGCACGACTGCTGGCAACGACAGACTGGCATGTCACCGAAATTGCCAAATTGTCCGGATATGCCACCGTCGAGCATTTCATCCACACGTTCAAGAAATTCAATGGCGTAACAGGCACCGCATATCGCGCCAAGTTCACGGAACAAGAGCGAGGCAGCCTGAGCGGGGATAGGGACCAGCCATCGAATGCTCCTGAATGATGATTATCTTATTGCCCAATTAACCTACCAACCAATTAACCGCCAAGGAGATGGAGAGCCGATGAAGAAGCTGTATCATGGTGCAGCCTGGTATCCCGAGTTATGGGATGAGGATGTTCTGAAGCAAGATATCGAGATGATGAAGGCAACCGGCATCAATGTCGTGCGCATCGGGGAATTTGCCTGGTCTGTCATCGAACCGGAGGAAGGCAAGTACGATCTCAGCCTGTTCGTGAAGGTGATCGGCTGGCTGCACGAGAACGGCATCGACACCGTCATGTGCACACCGACGCCGACACCGCCTGTCTGGTACAGTCATCAGCATCCGGAACGGATGTATGTGAACGAGCACGGTACGGTGATGGGGCATGGATCAAGACAACATGCTTGCACGAACCATCCGGAGTTCCGCAGGAAGGCCTCCGCCATCACCGAGGAAATCGCCAAAGCCGTCGGGCGTCTGCCCGGTCTCGTCGCATGGCAGCTTGACAACGAATTCAAGGCGCATGTGGCGGAATGCATGTGTGAGACTTGCCTCAAGCTGTGGCATGAGTGGCTTGAGAAGCGTTACGGCACTGTGGAAAGGCTCAACGAGGCTTGGGGAACAAAGATTTGGAGTGAGTATTACTTCAGCTTCGACCAAGTGCCGCAGCCAGGCCCGACGCCATTCCTGCACAATTCATCGCTGCGCACGATGTACCAGCGTTTCTCAATGGAGAAAATCGCGGAGTTTGCGGATGAGCAGGCGGCGATCATCCGCAAGTATTCGGATGCCCCCATTACCCACAACAGCAGTATCGCGTTCCATGTGGATAACGAGTTGCTGTTTCGGAACCTGGATTTCGCCTCTTACGACACCTATGCACCATCGGATCTTTATGATGCCTACTTGATCAATTGCGACCTGTGGCGCAACATGAAGCGCGGGCGTCCTTACTGGATCATGGAGACGAGCCCCTCCTGCGGCGGGTCGCTGGTGAGCTATGGCAAGCCGCATCCGAACGGATACCTGCAAGCGGAGGCGGTTGCGGCATATGCGCTTGGTGCGGAGGCATTCTGTTACTGGCTGTGGAGACAGCAGAGGGCAGGCAGCGAACAGCCTCACAGCTCGGTGATCAGCGCATGGGGCAAGCCGACGGTGGCATACCGGAATGTACTAAAGGTCGAAGAGGCGAGGAAGGAGTTGGAGCCGGCGATCCTGTCCACCAGCTTGAAGCAGGCTGATGTGGCGATCACTTATTCGGACGTGGCCAAGGCTTTCTTCAAAACCGAGCCGCACAAGGGGTTGAATCACCGGGGAATGATCACGTCCTTCTACAGCGCTTTCCTGAAGATGGGCATCCATCGCGACCTGATCCCGGAAGGAGCTGACCTCACCGGATACAAGATCCTCTTCACACCATTCCTGCCTTATGTGTCGGAGGAATTTCTGGAGCGGGTGACGGCTTTCGTTCATAGCGGCGGTATCTGGGTGGCAGGCCCGTTGACCGGAGGAAGGACGGAGGAGCATACGATCCCAACCGACGCGGGGCTCGGCGCAGCGCTGGAGAAGCTGGCGGGCGTGGAGACCTTGTACACCTACCCGATGGACAAGACCGGAACGAAGGGACGGGCATTTGGCGTTGAAGCTGAGCTGTCCCTCTGGAGCGCCGTTTTCAAACCGGTGGAGGCGGAGGCGGTTGGCGTGTTGGTGGACGGTCTGTCTCCGGGGGATGCTTTTATCACGGAGAGGCGACTGGGCGCAGGCAAGGTCGTGCTGATCGGCTCCACTCCGATTGGTGAGGAAGGCAACAAGCTGTGGGCTAATCTCATCGAGCATTACACGGCGGAGGCTGGGGTAACGGTTCGCACTGACGCTACTCCGGGGACTGTCGTTGCTCAGAGAGCAGGACACGGTTACGAGCTGTGGATCATCATGAATATGGATGGGGAAGGCGGCAGCGTTACACTCCCGTCCAAAGGGGTGGACGTGGTGAGCAACGAGGAAATTTCGCCGGGCAAACTGTCTGTGGGCAGATATGAATATAGGGCCATACGATTGGAAGGAAGCGAGTAGTCAGATGCATCAAACCACTGATTTCTGCTTGTCTATCCCATAAATAACGGATCTCCGTTCCGTTAGCATACGAAAAATGCATGAATCCGGGGAAATAGCGGAACCACGTTCCGTTGTGCGCGAGGTCCCTAAGATGATAAGCAACGAAAAGAGGCTGCCAGTTGGTCCGCATTCACCGACCACTCTGGACAGCCTCATCTTGTTTCGGCAATTACCGCTCCACCTTCACGATCCACAGGTCGCGGCCGGGAAGCACGGCTCTGGCACCGGAGATCGCCTGGCCCGTGAGCAGGTCCGTTCCGCTCAATCCCCCGAGATTGACCTCCACCGGGTGTTCGTTATGGTTCAACACGAACAGATAGTCCGTGCCGCCCTTCGTGCGGAGCGTCGCTTCGATGCCGGCGGGCATCAGGGGCAGGAGAGGCTGGATGCCGCGCGATGCGCAGAGCTTGGGCAGCCAGTCCTGCAAGAAGGCATCCTCCGCATGGGTCGCCACATACCAGGCTTCGCCGCTGCCGAAGCGGTTGACGGTGAGCGCCGGCATGCCGCGGTAGAAGTCTTCGCCGTATACCGCCTTCACCTCGGCGCCTTCGGAGTGGATCAGATCGCACAGCATGCCGCAGCTATACTCGGCCTTGCCGGTGACCGCTGTATCCTTCAGGATGATCTTGTTGCGTTGGCTCGGCAGGAGCGCATCGATCTCCTCGGCCCAGATGCCGAGCAGCTTACGAAGCTCGCCAGGGTATCCGCCGATCTTCACCAGATCGTTCTGGTCGACGATCCCGCTGAAATAGGTGGTGATGAAGGCGCCGCCTGATTCGACATACCGCTCCAGCTTGTTCGCGATTCCGGGCTTCACCATGTACAGCACAGGTGCGATGACCAGATCATAGCCGCTCAGGTCAGCTTCAACGCTGATCACATCGGCCTGGATACCGGCGCGGTACAGCGCATCATAGAAGCGGTGAACTTCGTTCACATACTTCAGATCGATCGTCGGACCGCTGGACATCTCGACCGCCCACCAGTTCTCCCAGTCGAACAGGATGGCGACCTTGGACTTGATGCGCGAGTCGAGCAGCGTATCGCCGAGCTTGCCCAGTTCCGCGCCGAGCTCGGCGCATTCGCGGAAGACGCGGGTATGCTCATGTCCGACGTGTTCGATCACGGCTCCATGATACTTCTCGCAGGCGCCGATCGAACGGCGAAGCTGGAAGAACATGACCGTATCTGCTCCGCGGGCAACCGCCTGATAACTCCACAGGCGCATGACGCCCGGCCGCTTCAATGAGTTGTACGGCTGCCAGTTCTGCTGGCTCGGCGTCTGCTCCATCAGCATGAACGGCTGGCCTTCCTTCAGGCCACGCATGAGGTCATGCATCATAGCCGTGTAGCTGTAAGGCGTGTCGAAGCGTGGATAGTTGTCCCAGGAGACGACGTCCATATGCTTCGCCCATTTGTGATAGTCGAGCTTCTTGAACGCGCCCATCAGATTCGTCGTGACTGGAACCTCTGGGGTGTGTTTCTTGACCGCTTCATATTCGAGCAGATAACATTCCAGGATGCTGTCCGACTGGAAGCGGCAGTAATCGAGCGAGATCCCTTGGAAGTTGGTCTCCGTTCGCCCGTTGGCGCCGTACCATTCCTCGCTGCGGCCGCTCGGCAGGACGATATCCTCCCAATCATAGAAGGTATGTCCCCAGAAGGCTGTGTTCCATGCCCGGTTGACTTCTTCCAGCGTGCCATAACGCTTCTTCAACCACTCGCGGAAAGCCGCTTCGCAGTTGTCACAGTAGCAGTTGCCCGCGCCGCCATACTCGTTGTTGATGTGCCAGATGAGCAGCGCCGGATGATCCTTGTACCGCTCGGCCAGTTTCTCCGCCATGCGCGTGGCGTAGTGGCGATAGGTCGGGCTGTTCGGGCAGAAATTATGGCGCCCGCCGAACTTACGCTTGTTGCCATGGAAGTCCACCTGCAGCACATCCGGGTATTTGCGCGCCATCCAGGCGGGGACAGCAGCCGTGCTGGTGGCAAGACAGACGCCGATGCCTGCAGCGTGCAGCTTGTCCATCATCTCATCCAGCCAGTCGAATCGATATGTCTCCTCATCAGGCTGATTCTTCGCCCAGGCGAACACATTCAAAGTTGCGACATCGATGCCTGCCAGCTTGAACATGCGGATATCCTCATCCCAGAAGGACTTGTCCCATTGATCGGGATTGTAGTCTCCGCCGTACCAGATCTTCGGCAGTTTACGGTTGATCATCGTGTATTTCACTCCCGACATATGATAAAAATACTTGCTATAGTATGTATATGATTTATCATTTCCTTATCCTATATAGAATAAAAGTCGAACCATATAAGAAAATGGAGGTTTGATATCGATGAGGCGCGCAGTCCCTGCCGCCCCCGCGGAAACATTGCCTCTGCAGCTCGAAACAATCGGCATCAATCCGGATCAGGAAGCGGTTGAACGGCCAGGCGGATATCCTTGTTATCACTGGCTGCAGACATTGGAAGGAGAAGGTGAGTTGTGGGCAGGCGGGCAAGTATGGAAACTTGGGGAACGATCGGGACTCCTGCTTGCACCCGGAGTGCCGCATCGTTATGAGGCGAGGAGCGAACGCTGGCAGACGGGGTATATCACGTTTCAGGGCAGCATGGCGCAAGCCTTCATCCAGTCGCTTGGTTGGGGGCAGGCTGAGCGTTTCCAGTGGGAGGCTGACGATCACCCGATCACCGAACTGCTGAAGCGTATGCTCGAAGATGCTGAAGCGGGGAGCGACCCGTCGGGCTGGCGCTATTCGGCGGAGCTGTACCGCTTCCTGACTCTGCTCAGGACGGAGACCCATACGGCGCATCGCCCGTCGCTCTCCAAGCGGCTCAGGCAGATTCAGGATCTGCTCGACTGGCTGGAGCAGGATTACGCCAATCCGGATATTGGCCTTACGGAGATGGCCGAACGGCTCGGCATCAGCAAGCGCCAGCTCAACGAGCGCTTCCGCCAATTGTTCGGACAAACCGCCTATGCATATCTCGTCCAGCTCAGGCTGCGCAAGGCCAAGGAACTGTTGCCATCGCGGCCGGACTGGACGGTGCGGCGCATCGGTGAGGCAGTCGGATTCCGCGATGCCAGCCACTTCGTGGCGACGTTCCGGCAGAAGGAAGGCATGACGCCCGATGCGTATCGGAAGCTGCATGGGCAGGGAGGGCCATAAACCCTTGTGGGGCATGTTCTGTTATCTGTTTACCATGTACAGGAAATAACCAATCAAGCTGATCATGATGATAGATCCGCCGATGAGTTCAACTTTCCATCGCGTGGTGCGATTGCCGTTCTGAGCAATATATTGATGAATCTGCTTTTTGAGTTGTTTTCGAGTTGGCGCTTGAACGCCTTTGAATTTCATTTGAATTCCCAGGTCTTTGACGATGCGAATGGACTCTTCCCGAAGTCTGTTTGCGGCGATGGCATCGTCTATCATCTTGGTGATCTCTTCCACATTATGATTGTCCACATTAAAGAGATCGACTGTTTCATACTTGTAAAACTTGCGCACAGCCAGGACAATCAAGGTTAACGAGAGGGGAATCATGGTCAGGAGGATTGTATCTGGATTATCCATATCCAGATACAGCAAAGCGATGAACGTGAACAAGATGAGCGGGTAATAATCTCTGCTGGAAAGATTGATTTTCTTGAACCAGATCAAAGTAAAATACATCAAGATTGCCAAAGCATATGTCACCACAATGAAGGTTTTCATGTGCTATCATCCCCTTCCTGAACCGTTGATTCTGCCTGACAGCCGTTCGGAAGATAGATCCAATAATGATCATATACTATCAACATCTTCAGGATGTTGCTGAAACTGGAGAAGGATGTCATCGCTTTGATGTTTCTGGAGCTAATGCTTGCCCCATCTCTTCCGGTATTGAAGTGGTGTGACACCCATCTTGCTCCTGAACAACTTGCAGAAATAAGAGATATTGGTCAGCCCGATCTCCTGTGCGATGAGGGAGATCGGCTTGCTGGTCGTCGTGAGCAGTTGGACCGCTTGATGAATTCTGCGCGTGGCGATGTATTCCGTGATGCTGATGCCCGTCGCTTCCTTGAACAGATGGGACAGATGATACGGCGACAGATGCAAAGCTCTCGACATCTCCTCCAGCCGAAACGGTTCTGTATAGTTGTCTTCGATCCACGTCAGGATGGGTTCTACGCGATGATGCTTGTGACGGGGACGGTATGCGGATATTTTTCCTTTCTGTTTATCCCAGATCTGCTTCATGGCCCGGAAGAGAGAAACGAGGAACAACGAGATTTCTTCGTGTTTGTCCATGTCAGACACCGAGCGGTAGCGATCGTACATGTTCTGAAAGACGCTGATCAGGAACGGGTCATGAACATCGTACAGACAAGGAACGGGAAGGTCCCCCTGATGGATAAACGTATAAAAATCGTATAGTGCGGGCCATTGCCTGAAATACCCTTCAAACATGGTCGGCTCGAAGATGGCAAGTGAACGTTCGAAGACCTGGCCATTGTCATACTCAAGGGTGAGATGATGGAGCTGGCAGGGCTGGAAGATGCATAACATGCCGGGTTGAATCGCATAGCTGTTGTTGCCTACGATCATCGTGCCTTTGCCATCGTGAATATACAGTACCTCCAAGCCGAGGTGGTAGTGAAATGTCTCTCGGTGCTGGTAATTTTCGCTTCTCCGCCTGTAGGCTATATCAAGCGGATTGGATATAAAGTTATGCGCATAATACGCCATTTCGCTCGCCTCCTGCATCCTGAACGCGTCTGAGACCGGAATAAATTGTATCATATCTTCCGCAAAATAGCGTTATTTTTCACCCATATGGAATTACAAATCTTCCCCCTCTGAATCTACAATTCTGTTAACTGATTGCATGATCTCAAGCCAAGGATGGGGGATAAACGACCATGATCAACGTAGCCATCATCGGAACAGGTGCGATTTCAACCGCACATATCGAAGGCTATCTGCAGTTCCCGGAACGCTGCCGAATAGTCGCATTATGTGATCTGTATCCCGAGAAGGCAGAGGCGAAACGGAAGCCATACGGGCTTAATGCCAAAGTGGTGAGCGATTATCGGGAACTGCTGGGTGAAGGCATCGACCTCGTGTCCATATGCTTGCCTCCGTATGTGCATGCGCCGGTGACCGTCGATTTCCTGAACGCCGGGAGCCATGTGATCGTCGAGAAGCCGATGGCGTCGTCGCTGAAGGAATGCGATGAGATGATCGAAGCGGCGAAGCGAAGCGGCAAGTTGCTGTCTGTCATCGCGCAGAATCGCTTCCGCACCCCGATCATGAAGTTGAAACAGGTGTTGGACAGCGGACTGGCTGGCAAGATCCTGCACGCCCAGGTGGATTCGTTCTGGTGGCGGGGGCATTGCTATTACGACCTGTGGTGGCGAGGCACGTGGGAGAAGGAAGGCGGAGGCCCGACTCTCAACCATGCGGTGCATCATATCGACGGTCTGCTCTGGATGCTCGGTCGCCCAAGCGAAGTTACGGCTTATATGAGCAACGTCGCGCATGACAATGCTGAAGTTGAAGATCTGTCCATCGCGATGATGAGATACCCGAATGGTGCGTTGGGCCAGTTGACCAGTTCGGTGATTCATCATGGGGAAGAGCAGCAATACGTCTTCCAGGGTGAGCATGCCCGGGTATCCGCGCCTTGGCGGGTCTGGGCATCCACGTCTATGCCGAATGGCTTTCCGGAACGGAACAAGGCCTTGGAGGAGGAGATTCAGCGGTATTACGACGAGCTCCCCAAGTTGGAGTATGAAGGGCATGCCGGCCAGATCGAAAACGTACTGGATGCCATCGAGCGAGGCACGCCTATTCTCATCGACGGGGAGAGCGGCCGCATGACGCTAGAGTTAATCACGAGCATCTACAAATCTGCCAGTACCCGAGAACCCGTGCAGCTTCCGCTCAAGCCGGATGACCCATTCTACACGCGGGAAGGACTGCTGCAGAACGTGCCTTATTTCTATCAAAAGTCGAATAGTGTGGAGAACTTTGCAGATGTGGGAATCACCCTGGGAAGTCATTATGGGGATAAATAACCATCTGAAGGAGTGATAGAAATGCAGAAACACGACGGGATGAATTATGCGCCTAAAGGTAAACCCAACCCGGTGGTGAAGCCGGGGGAATTCGTCATCGCGGCCATGCATCTCGATCATGGCCACATCTATGGCATGGTGAACGGGCTGCTGGAGGCAGGGGCAACGCTCAAGTGGGTGTACGACCGTTACCCGCACAGGGCGGCGGAGTTCGCCAAGAAGTATCCGCAGGTACGGATCGCCGCGTCGGAGGAAGAAGTATTGTCTGATCCGGAGGTTCATCTGGTCGCCGGCGCACACATTACCTCAGAACGCTGCGCGCTTGGATTGAGAGTGATGGATGCGGGCAAGGATTACTTCACGGACAAGGCGCCTTTTACGACATTGGAGCAACTGGCGGCAGCGAGAGCCAAGGTTCGTGAGACCGGCAAGAAATATATGGTGTACTACAGCGAAAGATTGCATGTGGAATCAGCGGTATACGCCGGCCAGCTCATCGAACAAGGGGCGATCGGCAAGGTCGTGCAGGTCACGGGATTCGGTCCGCATCGGTTGAACGCACAGGCTCGCCCTCAGTGGTTCTTCGAGAGAGAACGCTATGGCGGCATTCTCTGCGATATCGGCAGCCATCAGGTCGAGCAGTTCCTCTTCTATGCCGGATGCAAGTCGGCGGAGGTACTGCACAGCAAGGTTGGAAATTATCACAATCCCGAGTATCCGGAACTTGAGGACTTCGGCGATGCGACCCTTCTCGGGGATAACGGGGCAACACATTATTTCCGGGTGGACTGGCTGACACCGGATGGACTCGGAACCTGGGGGGATGGCCGCACCATCATCCTGGGAACGAAAGGGTACATCGAGCTCAGGAAGTATATCGATATCGCCCGTGAACCGTCTTCTGACCATGTTTATCTGGTGAATGACGAGGGAGAGTTTCACTTCCATGTGTCCGGCAAGGTTGGTTATCCGTTCTTCGGGGAACTGATCCTCGATTGCCTGAATCGAACGGAGAAGGCTATGACCCAGGAGCATGCCTTCATGGCGGCGGAACTGTGCTTGAAAGCGCAAGCGCAGGCGATCAGAATCACAGGGTAACCAACAGGACGAGAACCCTCAAGTGTATAAGCCGAATTAGCGGAAGTCGACACGTTCTTGGTTAGCAGACCGAACGTTTTACTTCCGCTTTGCTTCCTCTATTCCGATAACCATCCGGACAACCCTAGGCTCACGAGCCGTTTCGCTTTCTGCGGGGAGTGGCATCCGATGATACCTCTCAATAGACGGATTTGAACATCTGGTTAGGAGGAAGATTCCATCAAGTAATGACAACAGTCTCGATAAAATGTTTCATGGATAGTTTCACCGATATCGGATCTGCTTGATCAACGAACAGCTCCCGTGAAGCTGAACTCCTGTACGGGAAGGATCGTTGCGGTTCGTGAAGATGGGTGGAAGATTCGCAGATAATTCGATAGAAGGATTGGCATTTGCAGCCGTTTCTGATATGTTCGTAGTAGCACTTTGTTTATTATTTTTATTAATAATTAAGGAGGACGTTGTTCATTGCGTAGACATCCACCCATCAGCAGCAAGTTGCCTGTATTCATGCATGGAGCAGATTACAATCCCGATCAGTGGCTGCACGATCCTAAAGTGCTCGAAGAAGACATCCGGCTGATGAAGCTGGCAGGCTGCAATGTGATGTCCGTCGGCATCTTCGCCTGGGCGGCACTGGAGCCGGAGGAAGGCAAGTTCAACTTCGAATGGCTGGATCATGTGCTTGACCGTCTGGTGGCAAACGGCATCTACGTCTGGCTGGCGACGCCGAGCGGAGCGAGACCGGCATGGATGTCGCAGAAGTACCCGGAGGTGCTGCGCGTCGGGGCGAATCGCGTGCGCAACCTGCACGGACACAGGCATAACCATTGCTACAGTTCTCCCGTCTATAGAGAGAAAGTGAAGATGATGAACACCAAGCTGGCGGAACGCTACGCCTTCCATCCAGCGGTTGTCGGCTGGCATATCTCCAATGAATACGGTGGAGACTGCCATTGCGATTACTGTCAGGCAGGTTTCCGCGAGTGGCTGAAGAAGAAGTACGGAACGCTGGATGCCTTGAATCATGCGTGGTGGACGGCGTTCTGGGCGCATACCTACACGGACTGGAGCCAGATCGAATCTCCGGCGCCGCATGGGGAATCGGCCGTCCATGGGCTTAATCTCGACTGGAAGCGCTATGTGACTGATCGCACGATCGATTTCTGCAAGCATGAGATCGCTCCTTTGAAGGCAATTAATCCAGAGTTGCCGGTGACGACGAACATGATGGAGATCGTCCCGTTCGACGGCCTCGACTACCGGAAGTTCGCGGATGTCCTCGATGTCATCTCGTGGGACGCTTATCCAACCTGGCACGAGGCTGGATCGGACAAGGAGCAAGCGGTGAAGTTTGCCTTCAACCATGACCTGTTCCGCACGATCAAGGGCAAACCGTTCATGCTGATGGAGAGCACGCCGAGCCTGACGAACTGGCAACCGGTGAGCAAGCTGAAGCGGCCGGGAATGCACAAGTTGTCCTCGCTGCAGGCGGTGGCACATGGTTCGGATACGGTGCAGTATTTCCAATGGCGCAAGAGCAGGGGATCGAGCGAGAAGTTTCATGGCGCGGTTGTTGATCATGTCGGGCACGAGCATACCCGCGTATTCCAGGATGTGGCTGAGCTGGGACAACTGCTCGCGCGGCTGACGGAGATCCTCGGCACCTCGACTCCGGCGGAAGCGGCGGTCCTGTTCGACTGGGACAACCGCTGGGCGGTTCGCGATGCGCAAGGTCCGCGCAACATGGGGATTCATTATGAGCGTACGGTCATCGAGCATTATGCCGCGTTGTGGCAGTATGGCGTGCCGGTCGATGTGATCGGTCCGGAGGATGATCTCTCCCGTTACAAGCTGATCGCCGCGCCGATGCTGTACCTGTGCAGCGAGGAGACCGGGCGGAAGCTGGAGCGCTTCGTCGAAGGCGGCGGCACTCTGGTCGGCACCTACTGGTCAGGCGTCGTGGATGAGAACGATCTGTGCCATCTCGGCGGCTTCCCGGGACCGCTGCGCCGAACGCTCGGCATCTGGGCGGAGGAGATCGAGGGGCTGTATCCGCATGACAGCAATGCCCTGGTTATGTCGGATGGCAATCATCTGGGACTTGCCGGTGAATACGAGGCGCATGAGATCTGCGAGCTGGCCCATGCGGAAACCGCACAGGTGCTGGGTGTGTACCGGGATGACTTCTATGCGGGAAGGCCGGCACTCACCGTGAACAAGCTCGGACAGGGACGGGCGTATTATATGGCGACGAGGTTGAAGCAGGACTTCCTGGACGAGTTCTACAGCCGGGTTGTCGATGAGGCAGGCGTGGCCCGCGTGCTTCGTACCGACTTGCCGGAAGGCGTGACCGCACAGGTTCGGACGGACGGGGAACGCGATTATGTATTTGTGATGAATTTCAGCGGCGCTCCTCAGAGGATTACACTGGATGCGGCTGACTATATGGATGTTGAGACTGGCGAGTCCGCGGGCGATGTGATCGCGCTGGAGACAAATGGCGTGCGCATCCTGTCTCGTCCGAGCCGGCACAAGGAATCAAGTTGAGTTTAAGAAAGGGATAGAAAGAAGGGCGTATATGTCACATATGGTCAAAAAGATAAGCACGATCATGATCCTGATGGTCATTCTGCTCGCGGTAGTGACCGGTTGCAGCAAAGGGGGGGCGGCGGATGGGGGCGGAGAGGATGCCGCTTCGTCCATCGAGACTCCGAAGCCGGGTTCGGATGGATTGTCGTCAGAGAGTTCGGAAGGTCAGGAAGCGCCAGAGGACGGAAAGTCCGAACAGGAAGAGGAGAACGGGCAAGCCGAGGAGATGGGCGAGCGAGAGCCGATAGACCATCCTGCCGCCTTCGATCCTGATCAAGTGCGCGTCGGCGACACGATCGCTGGCCTTAAAGTGAAAGATATCCGAACCGGAGATGCGCCTTACCACTATGTGATCGTCGAACTTGACGGGCAACTGCAGGTGACCGGAACGTATACGCAGGTGAATAGCACGTGGATCTTCAAGCCGGATGCGACGGAACGCGAGCAGATCCCTCATGTGGAAGGGCAGCATGTCAGACATTATCGGACTGATGCCATGGTGCCCAGGGTTACGAGCCTTCAACTGAGGGACATGCACAAGTTCGGCGTGGATCCGGTGAATGTGCGCGTCGGCCGAGCCACGGTCGTGCTGAAGGACTATAAGGTGCAATACGTGCCGGATGCCAACTGGAATAACAGTGACTTAGTGCAGCAGGACGACATTTCGTATCTGGATCTCGGTGATGGGTTGATCGAATTCGGCTTGCGTTATGTCGATGATACCGCGAAGCTGGTGCGCATCGTGGGAGATCAGCGCTACCACGAGTTGGAGCCAGGAGTTCTGACGGCAGCGGGTGCAGACGCACGGCCGGGAACGATCGGCGTTTGGAAGGGGATGGATATCACCCTGGAACTGCTGGCCGCATGGGATGAAGAGAAAAACGCCAATTATGCCGCTCTGATCGGCAATCATGCGGGTATCCTGCAGACGGAAAAAATCCAACTGCCGAATCTTGGGGACGCCTTGCTGTTTGTTGTGGAGCGGGACAAATGGGATGATGCGGTCAACTTCTATAACGGGTTTGAATATGAGTACTGGATCGTCGTGCTGCGGGAAGTGCCGGATGTCCGGTTGGAGGGCGACGACTATCAGTATGCCTTCTGCTTGATCGGTTACTCGGATGAGCTGATCTTAGGGGCCGAGGAATGGATGAAGCAACTGGCAGGCTATTGGAGCGTGCCTCCTGAGGATTTCTACAAGTGAGTCAGGTGTGAAGTTGATGGCCGGGGTAAGAACGCGCAGGTTCTTGCCCCGGTTTTTCCATGTCACTCACGCCGAGGGCAGACGCCTGCTACCTTAGCAACGGAACGACGTTCCGCTATTTGCGGCAAAATGGGCAGTTCTGCACGGCTAACGGAACGGTATTCCGTTATTCGCTCTTATCGGTCGAACAGTTATGCCGAAATCGATGAATAACGGATCTACGTTCCATGAGCATCCGATGCATGCCCGAATTCGGCGAAATAGCGGAACTATGTTCCGTTATGAGATCGGCACCAGCTTCATTGCAACCCCTTCGGCAGAACGAAGGGTGCCCGATGCAGGGCACCCCGTTGGTTGCGTTTTTTCGTTATGCGCCTATACTCCTGCCTATACGCTGTTATGGCAGGAAGCCTACACGCTGCTGGGCCACAGCACATAAGCTTGGCCGTCCTTCTCCGCACCCAGCTTGGCGAGATGCTCAGCCAGTTCAGTTCTCTCGATCGGCTGGCCGTTCCAGCTCTCGATCTTCACCTTGCGCTGCCCTTGCTCGCGGATGAGACAGCGGGCGGTGAAGCGGATGTATTCCGCCTGCTTCGGGGCATCCGCTGCTGCTGCCGCAACCGGCGTCAGCTTGCGGCCGTTGCTTGCCGCCCATAGGAGGAAGCGGCCGCCGTGCAACACCATATAATTGCCGGACTTGCGAGCGAAGCTCGCTGCGGAGGCGAGCGCTTCTTCGCTCGGCCATTCGACAGTCAGGCCGTAAGGGTTGGCCGGGTCAACCGCGCTGAGCGCGATGAGCTCATCTTCATCGGACGAAGAGCTAACGGCGAAGAGCGCTTCACTGAGGCGCTCGGCCGTCTCCCGTTCGGCGAACTGCAGCGCGTGGATGTCGCGGATGAACAGCCCGCGGGTGACAAGCCCCAGCTCTTCCATGCGGTTGAGCGCGGCGAGATGAACCTCCCAGGGGAATGGCGAGTACAACTGCACGAGCGATCTGGTGATGATCCCGTACATGCGCAGCAGATGCCGGGTCCATGCGAGCACGCTGCGCTCAAGGGAGGCATCGGAGCTCACGGAGTGGTCGCTGGCCAGGCTGGCACCGGTGTCGGTGCGGGCATCTATGCTGGCGTCGTGCTGCCGTGAGGCCGTATCGCTGCGCAGGTCGCGCACCGCATACCACCGGCCGAGCCCGGAGCGGAACTTGCCGCGCGCGTTCGCGGCGGAAGCCCGTTTCTGCCCGTGCATGCGCACCGGCGCGAACTGGTCATTCGTCACAAGCCCTTGCCAGACGAGATCGATCATCTTGTTCAGCAGCGATGACGGCTCCTCCCCAGCCTCTCGTGCGAGCTGCGTGAGGAAGCTGGCGCCTCGCGTACGCAACAGTTCATACACCTCAGGATGACAGGGCTCCACGCTGTCATCCGGGAGGAACGGCGCATATAACTCCGGCGCATCGGTGCGGAAGAAGGCGATCTTCCCCTCGGCCTGGCCTTCATCCCTGCGGCCCAGCCAGAGGATGTCGCCGGATGCGCACAGGAGATCGAGATCTTCGCGCCGGTAGCCGTTCACGCGGGAAGGCAGGATGAAGGACTCCCACCACGACAGAGGGAGGAATACCCCCTGCAGCCGGTCCAGGGCTTCCAACACGCCATCCGTGCCTTGCAGCCGGTGGGCAGGATGCAGACGATGGCCCAGTTGTAAGAATCTCATGTACTGCGACACATCCAGCTTGTTGTGCCAATGCCTGTCCGTCTGCCCGGGTGTATGCTCATCTGCAAGGCCCGTATTCGTTGCGCTGGCATGTTGGTTAATTCCGCCAGCTTCGTCCCCGTGACCATCTCCAGATGTGTTACCGAACACCTCCATCGCCAACTGGCGGCTGATGCCCGCCATCCGCTCTTTCAAGTCCCGCGTAAGCGCATCGGACTCATAGATGGCAACATGGAGGAAGTCAAAGAAAAACTGTGTCGCCAGCGGTGAAGGCCGCTCGCACTTCACGACCCGATATTCGATTCGTCCTTCTTCCAGGTCGCGCAGAACCTGCCGGACATGATGGAGATCAAGCAGTTGTTCCATGCATTCACGGAATGTTTCCTTCAGCAGCGGGAATGAAGAACCTTCCGTCATCACCGCACGCAGGAGCTCGTTGCCACGCACGCGCTTCAGCCAGGATGGCGTGCGCTGGAAGCCGCGCGACAGGAGCAGCGACGTTTCCGCCAGTTGTCTGAAGCGGGCGGCGAACATCTGGGAGGTTGGCACGGCATCCTGCAACGTCCGTTCGATCGTCTGGGAGTGGATCGACCGAATGCGTTCAAGCAGCATCGGGTCCCAGACGCGGAAGATAAGCTCGATGCCGTTGTCCTTGGCAGTTGTATACAGGTCATACGGGTAATCCTTCTCTAGCTGATGCTGCAGCGCCATGAGCCAGGTTCGGTTGAAACGGCGTCCGAACAAGCTGTGTAGGATGACATGCGTCATGCCGGAGTCATCGGTGAACCATTCGACGACGATCCTGCGGTGCGATGGCATGGCGGAGACCGCCCGCTGCGCTTGGATCAGCCCGACCAGGCTCTGCGCTGCCTCTGCAGACAGATGATGTTCGCGCATCAGCAGTTCTGCGGCGCGCTGCTCCGCTTCGGGACGGGAGCAGGCGGATTCATTCAGAAGCTGAAGGAGCTTCTCAATCAATTCGCCGATCTCCAGGCTGAGTTCGAAGCTTCGTCCCTGCCCTTCAGCCCGCCAGAACGGAATCTCGCCGAGCCCCGAGCCGGCCTCGGCCACTTCAACCCGATCCGAACGAATCGAGCGGATGCGCCAGTTGGTGGCGCCGAGTTGAAACACATCTCCGACGCGAGATTCGAACACATACTCTTCATCCAGTTCGCCGAGATGGACGCGTGTCTCCGCATGATAGACAGGGAAGTTCGTGCTGCTCGGGATGGTTCCGGAGCCAGTGACCGCGCGGTAAGCCGAGCTGACGAAACCTCGCAGCACGCCTGTGGCCGGATCGCGCTCGATCAGCGGGCGCACGCTCGGGAAGACGCCGCACAGCATGTCCAACAGCTCGTCGAATTGCTCGCGCGGATAGCCGTTGAAGCTGTCGCTTCGCCAGATGAACCGGTACAGATCATCCGCGCGCCACTCGTCCTGCGAGACTGTCGCGACGATCTGCTGGGCGAGCACGGCGGACAGATGGCGCGGCACGTTGATCGGCTCTGTCTGTTTGCGATTGATGCGTGCTGCGAGGACGGCAACTTCGGGCAAGAGACCGCGGGTGCGGACGATGATCGTACCTCTGCTGGTGCCGCCGACCTGATGTCCAGCGCGCCCGAAGCGCTGGATGCCGGAAGCCGCTGTGAAAGGCGAGTCGATCTGAAGCACATGGTCGACATCGCCGACATCGATGCCGAGCTCAAGCGAGGAGGTGGCCACGAGACAGCGCAGCTTGCCCGCTCTGAGCAATTGCTCGGTCTCCAGCCGCCGCTCTCGCGACACGCTGCCATGATGGCTGCGGCAGAAACCTTCGCCGCATGCTTCATTGAGCCGGCTGGTTAGCCGTTCACAGAGCCGTCTGTTGCCGACGAAGATCAGCGTTGTGGAGTCATCCCTTACATATCGCAGGATTTCCTCGATGAGTGGCGCCCAAGCGTCTTCCCGCTTGTTAAACAGCAGTTGCCCGTAAGCTGGCACCGTCACCTGGACTTCCAATCTGCGATTCATATCGCTTTCCACGATGCGCACCGGACGTGGCACATACTTGCCATCGGCCGTTTCCTCCCAGCCGCCCAGGTAACGGGCGATCCGCTCCGCCGGATTGATCGTCGCCGAGACGCCGATGCGCTGCGGAGTTCCGTTGCACAGCACGCTCAGCCGTTCCAGGGTGAGGGAGAAGTGTACGCCTCGTTCGCTGGCCGCGAGGTCGTGAATCTCATCGACGACGATATGGGAAACGGTGCGCAGCATCTCCCGGGCTCTTGGCGAGGTGAGCAGGATGTAGAGCGATTCCGGGGTGGTGACAAGCACATCGGGAGGATTGCGCAGCATCGAAGCGCGCGTGTTCTGAGTGGTATCTCCGGTGCGCACGCCGACGGTGATGCCCGGCCACTTAAGGCCTGCTGACTCAGCCCGCCGTTTCCACTCGTCCATATAGTCAAACAGATGCTCGCGGATGTCGTTGTTCAACGCTTTGAGCGGCGTGACATACAAGATGCGCACGCCTGTATCGCCTCTCTGACGTTCGGCAAGGCCGAGCTTGTCCCAGACGAGCCGGTCAAGCAAAGGCATAAGCGCTGCCAGCGTCTTGCCGGAGCCGGTAGGGGCGGCGATCAGGACGTGCTCGCCTGCGGCGACCAGCGGCCAGGCTTGCTGCTGCACATCGGTCGCTTCTCCGTATCTGTCCGCGAACCAGGAGGCCAGCACGGGATGCCATGCTGCTTGTCGCTCCATCATGGTTATCACCTTCTTCGATGCCATTGAAGTTGGTCTGGTAATAGGGACTGGGTCGCTTTTGAATGTATACTTTGATGGTTCTTCCTTTATCTTTACAATATATCACAAGCCTGACATCTGGTATATGAACGTTCGGAATAGCAATCTCCATTGACGGAACAGAGACATTGTGGTATTCTTTTTTTGTCAAAAAACATAGTAATACAATCGGAATAGTACAAATATATGCATCGCGATTTCTACCATATGACTGACAAACCCCAATTCCAACTTAGACAACACATCAGATCATGGTCATGGGAAAGGACGGATAGGCATGGAGAGGCATATTACGATCGGATACAATCATCTGGACATCGCAGCGACGCTGCATTACCCCGTAGTACAGGATGAAGCGGACTGGAAGAGCTCGCATCCCGCGGTCGTTATCTGCCATGGATTCGTGGGCAACCGCATCGGTGTAGACCGGCTGTTCGTCAAGGCGGCGAGAAGGCTCGCCGAAGCGGGATACGTGGTGCTTCGTTTCGATTACGCGGGCTGCGGGGAAAGTGACGGCGACTATGGCAGCACCGGCATCGGTTCCTTCATCGAGCAGACGAGGAGTGCGATCGATGTGGTATTCGACCTTGATATTGTGGATGCGAGCCGAATTACCTTGCTGGGCCATAGCCTGGGGGGTGCCGTCGCAGTGCTGACCGGTGCTCAGGACAGAAGAGTCCGCAATCTCGTCCTGTGGGCCCCGGTTGCCCATCCGCATCAAGATATCGTAAGCATCATCGGCAACAAGCTGTATGAGGAGGCGCTTACGAAGGGGCAGACCGAGTACCTCGGATATACGTTCCAAGCTTCTTTCCTGCAGTCGTTGTCGCTGTTCCAGCCGCTGGTGCTGGCGCGTGAGTTCACAGGAGATGTCCTCCTGATCCATGGCACGGGGGATACGGTCATATCATCGGAGAGCAGCTTCCTGTATCAGAAGATCTTCTGGACACGCAAGCAGGGCATCTGCGACAAGGAGATCATCATGCAGGCCGACCATAGCTTCTCGACGCGGGGGCATGCAGAACATGCTATCACGAAGACGATCGAGTGGCTGGAAACCAAAGAGAAAAACAAGCTGGGTTGGTACGATTGGACGATCTAACGGATGGTTGAGTTGGCGAGCGATCCTATATAGATGATAAGAAGAAGCTTCCATGGGAAGCTTTTTTTGCTTTAATTGGTCAGTTAGATGGGGAATACTTCCGGTATGGCAGCCGGATCGGCGCAAAATATCTAAAAATGGGGGTATAAAATGCAAATTTTCGCACCTTGCGCGTGCTGTTCTACTTCAAGTAATATATGTAAATAGTACGTAGACTGATGGAGGGGAAATGATGGCTGAAAGTTTGATTGGCGTTCCTTTGGAAGGATTTGCGGAATTCAGCAGAAAGGTTGCAGCCGAAGGGGCAGTGCTCATCCGCAACCAGGATCAGGTATTGCCGCTTGCCAAGGGAGATCGGGTATCCATCTTCGGGCGCATCCAGATCAATTATTATCGCAGCGGCACCGGTTCAGGCGGCAGCGTCAATGTTCCGTACACGACGAATCTGCTGGACGGTTTGCGCAGCAAGACACAGATCTCCGTCAACGAAGAGCTGGCTTCTACATATGAAAAATGGATCGAAGAGCATCCGTTCGACAACGGCGGCGGTGGCTGGGCGGCAGAACCGTGGCATCAACAGGAGATGCCGCTGACCGATGAGCTCGTGGCAAGCGCCAGAGCGAAATCGGACAAGGCCGTGATCGTCATCGGCCGCACGGCCGGTGAAGACAAGGATAATGCGGCAGCGCCAGGCAGCTACCTGCTGACGGACGATGAGTTGTCGATGTTGAAGATGGTGACGAAGCACTTCAACAAGACGGTCGTTGTGTTGAACGTATCCAACATCATCGATATGAGCTGGGCGGACGATGCGTCGTATGTGCATCCGATTTCCAGCATCATTTACTCGTGGCACGGCGGCATGGAGGGCGGCAACGCCATCGCCGATGTGTTGGTAGGCGATGTCACCCCGAGCGGCAAGCTGACGGATACGATCGCATATTCGATTGAGGATTATCCATCGACGGCGAATTACGGCAATGAATTCAAAAATGTGTACCAAGAAGACATCTACGTCGGTTACCGCTACTTTGAAACGTTCTGTCCGGACAAAGTGCAGTTTGAATTCGGTTACGGATTGTCCTATACGGAATTCTCCATTGAACCGGAGGAAGCGAAGTCGTTCGAGAAAGACGGCAGCGTCTGGCTGGAGGTCGGTGCGAAGGTAACGAACATCGGCGATATATACTCCGGCAAGGAAGTTGTCCAGGTCTATGTCGAAGCGCCGCAGGGCAAGCTCGGCAAGCCGGTGAAGGTGCTCGCCGGATTCGCCAAGACGAAGCTGCTCGCACCGGGCGAATCCGATCGCGTGGTGGTCAGCTTCCCGCTGAACTCCCTCGCATCGTATGACGATGCCGGCGTTACCGGCCATCGTTCGGCCTATGTGCTTGAAGCAGGTACTTATAAGCTGCACGTTGGCAACAGCGTGAAGAAAACCGAGACCGTTCGCGTAAACGGCGGCGAAGGCTATGAACTCTTAGAGCTGGTTGTGGTCGAGCAACTGCAGGAGGCCTTGGCGCCAACAGAGCCGTTCCAGCGGCTGAGACCGGGCGCACGCCGTGACGATGACACCTACGAGATGGTCTACGAGACGGTGCCAACACGCACGGTATCGCTGGCGGAGCGCATCGAGCAGAACATGCCGAAGACGCTCGAACAGACAGGCAATCAAGGGTATACGTTGCAGGATGTGAAGGACGGCAAGGTAACGTTCGAACAGTTCATCGCCCAGTTGTCCGACGAGGAACTGGCAACGATCGTGCGCGGCGAGGGCATGAGCAATCCGCTAGTGACGCCGGGTACCGCTTCAGCATTCGGCGGAATGAGCGAGAGCCTGCGCAAGTACGGCATTCCGATCGGATGTACGGCTGACGGCCCGTCCGGTATCCGCATGGACAGCGGCCACAAGGCGACACAGGTGCCGATCGGCACGTTGCTCGCGGCAACCTGGGACCCGGCGCTGGTCGAAGAACTTTATGTGCTGGAAGGCAAGGAACTGCTTCGCAATGAGATCGATCTTCTGCTCGGACCGGGCATGAACCTGCGCCGCAGTCCGCTGAACGGACGCAACTTTGAATATTTCTCCGAGGACCCGCTGATCACCGGTGTGTTCGGTACGGCATGCACGGTCGGCATCCGCAAGGGCGGTGCCTATGCGACACTGAAGCATTTCGCCTGCAACAACCAGGAGCTGCACCGCACGAAGGTCAACGCCGTTGTATCGGAGCGCGCGCTGCGCGAGCTGTATCTGAAGGGCTTCGAGATCGCGGTGAAGCAAGGCGGCGCCAAGTCGATCATGACGTCGTACAACCCGATCAACGGGCATTGGGCTGCATCCAACTACGATCTGAACACCACCATCCTGCGTAAGGAATGGGGCTTCGACGGCATCGTCATGACCGACTGGTGGGCAATGATGAACGATCCGGTCACAGGCGGTCCGGCTGCAAGACGTAATACGAACCATATGGTACGCGCGCAGAATGACCTGTACATGGTCGTGCCGAACTACGGCGCAGAGGTGAATGCAAGCGAGGACAATACGATCGAGTCGCTGGCCAACGGCTCGCTTACCCGCGGCGAGTTGCAGCGCTCGGCGATCACCATCTGCCGCTTCCTGATGCAAGCGCCGGTATTCTCCCGCAAGCAGGAGCTTGCAGCAGAACCGATCGTGACGATCAAGGCGCAATCCTCCGCACCAGCAGGCTATGCGGAAACACACGTGCTGGATGGTTACCTGGAAGTGAAGCCTTCGGCTGAAGGTACTGCGCTTATCGAGGTGAAGCAGCACGGCTACTATCGGGTGATTGCCCGCATCATGAAGGAAGGATTCAACGTCGCACAGAGCGCTTGCAACGTTACGTTGAACGGCGAGTGGGTATCCACGCCGCAAACGAACGGCACCGCAGGCATCTGGACGAGACAGATTCTGGCTAAGGCAGAACTGGAGCCAGGCTTCTATGAGATGAAGCTTGATCACGTCAAGCCGGGACTGACGATCGATTGGATCGGTTTCACGCGTCTGTAAGTTGCAAGTATATGACGTAAGATAGCATAACGAAAGGGTCGCCGAGTTGGCGGCCCTTTCATTTTTGCCGACTGGGTTGAGAGGACAGGATCCCTAGCGGCGGTTCTGAGTTAGATGGTTCGAAATGCGGTACCATGAGGAAGGTATCAGAGTGTTGACGGCCGTTTTCTGATATGGGATGGTTTAAGCGATTTCATGGAAACATACCGCCAATCCAGCCGCCAACATGACGATTCCCCAGAGGCGGTAAGCGAAGAGGGCCAAGTTTCTCGGTCTGATATTGCCCGTATGGCTCTTCCTATTCGACAGATACCAGTATGTCCTCGGCATAACGAGCGAAATGAACCCCAGGATGATCAAGGGTACGCCAAGTATCCATAATACCCACACAGGCTTCACCTCCACATTGTTGCTTCTCCTTGAACTGCACTTCTTGGTGATTGATCCATCACGTCTTCATCAGCAAAAATGGGAATGAACGCGTTTCTTCCATTATAAACCAAATGGCCGTAGTGGAGAAAGTATCGAATAGCAGCGATTAGACAACCTTTGCCCGCGATGCTGTAACTTCTTGGTAAAGAACGGGCAACAATCGCAAGAATTGCTCGTTGTATTCCGGGCAAACAGATTGAATAATAAGGACAATAGCTATTATTGACGTCAATCATAGTGAAAAGAGGTTACAACTGATGCGAAGACCGGTCGGCCGAATGGTCAAGCTTCTGCTGTTTGTTTCCGCATGCCTGTTTGTCATCCTTTCATGTGATAGGAGCCCGACAGTTCACCGACAAGACGAAGTAACGAATATCACTTATGAGGAAATTGGTCTGAGTCGCTATGATCCGGTGATCACGCTGTCGTTTGCAGGCGAGGACAGCATCTTCATCGACGAGATTATGAGCATTCATCCTGAAGAAACGCTTACGAGCAATCGATGGACACGGCTTTATGAGGAAGTGCTGGGGATCAAGATTGTTTACGACTGGATTGAGAAGGGGGATACCTATCGGCAGAAGCTGAGCTTCGCGATCTCCTCCGGCGTCATACCTGATGTTGTCAGGGTGAATCCGAGTCAACTTCGCATCCTGAGCAACGCCGGCCACATCCAGGATCTGACAGAGGCGTATAACCGATACGCGACAGATCTGACACGGGAGATCTTGACCCAGGAAGGAATCGGGCCTTTCCAGACGGCCACCATCGATGGGAAGCTGATGGGCATACCGCAGAATGACTCGTCAATCGACAAGGCCAGCGTCATCTGGATTCGCACCGATTGGCTTGATAATCTCGGCCTCGACCCGCCTGAGACGATGGATGATCTGCTCGCAATTTCGAAAGCGTTTACGGAGCAAGACCCAGATCGCAACGGGCTGCATGATACCTATGGCATCGCCGCCACCAACTATCTCTGGGACCCGGTGGCTGGCTTGCATGGCTTCATGGCCGGCTATGATGCGTATCCGCAACTATGGATCGAAGACGACTCAGGGAACCTGGTGTACGGCGGTATCCAACCCGAGGTGAGAACGGCGCTGGCCGTGCTGCAGGAGCTGTATCGCGCTGGCCAGCTCGACCCGGACTTTGCGATCAAGAACGGAGAACAGGTTCGACGCGATATCGCGGCAGGCAAGATCGGAATCATGTACGGCGAGCAATGGGGAGCGTTCCATGTGGGAGGAAGCAGGGGCTCCGATCCAAACGCGGACTGGCAGGCTTATCCGATCGTCTCAGCCTTGGGCAAGCTGCCGAAGGTGCCGCTTATCTTTACAACGACCGGTTATTTCGCAGTGAAGAGTGGATATGAACACCCGGAAGCGCTCGTGAAGCTGTTCAATCTCCATCTGGAGAAAAATTGGGGCGAAACCGCTGAATATGAAAAGTACTACAACGATTCGGCTGCCGTCTGGCAGTTGTCCCCCGTCAAGCCATTCCCGCCGATGAAGAATATCGATGCGTATCGGCAGCTCGCAGAGTTTGAGAGAACCGGAAACGATGAGCAGATGAGCAACGAAGCCAAGGCGATATGGAAATTTATCCAATCCTGGCGGAAGGATAGACAGTCAGGCGGATGGGGCTGGGAACGCACCTATGGGCCAAATGGCGCCTTCTCCATCATCGATGATTATGACAAGAATGGCCAGCTACTGTATGACGGGTTTACTGGAGCTCCCACCCCGACGATGATCGATCGGGATTCCTTTCTTCACAACCTGCAGAATGAGATCTATACCAATATCATCCTAGGCAATCCACTCGAAGAATTCGACCGGTTCGTGGAGCAATGGCGATTGCTCGGCGGCGATCGCATCACCGAAGAGGTCAATGAATGGTACCGCGCCCAGAAGTGATCGCATAGCCGCATGCACATTCCTGTGATCATCGCGACTTTAATCCATCAATCGAACCTGTAACGGGGGAATCATCTTGCTCAAAATACCGAATCTATCTCTCCGGCATTCGATCTTCATGAGGATGATCGCCTTGTATCTCGTTGTTGTCCTGCCGATTATCCTGCTCGGCCTGTATCTGTACAGTTGGAGTTACAACAACGCGAGCCATGAGCTATCGCGTGCCGCGGAGTCGCAGCTTACTTTCTATCTCGATGAAATGGAGCGGGAGATCACCTGGCTGGAACTGGAGTTGTTCGACATCATGGAGGATGTCGATCTTCATCGCTCGTCGGTTACTTGGTCGCTACTGGATGCCGTGGCCAAGAAGAACAGCCTGAACTATGCCATGCAACGCCTCACTTCGATCAAGAACAGCAGTGACTTGATTGCCGATGCTTACATTCATCTTCGCACTGCCGGGAAGACGATTTCGGCGAAGAACGGGATAGGCGATTTCGACTGGACGATGTTTGAAGGATTGTATAAACAGGCGCTGAAGCGGGAAGGCAGATTCCTGCTGCATGGCGATTCCCTGCATCTCGTTGCGCTCAAGCTGAGCGGCATGAAAGATACGCTGCCGCTGTTTATCGTACAGATCCAACTGGACGATGGGCAGCTTCGCCAGTCGTTATCGCGGGTGAATCTGTACGAAACGAGCGGGGTATTCCTCATAGCCGAGTCGATGGACTATGCGCTCACGAGCCGCGAGGAGGATGAGCCGCTGTTGGCAGAGTATCTCAACCAGAGAAGTGCCGGGACGGGCGCGATGCTGATTCATGATTGGCATGGCCGAACCTATCAGATGAATCAAGCCTATTCGGAGGATCTGCAGATGTCGGTTGTGACATTCCTGCCGGAGGAAGAGGTCAAGAGGCCGCTCGGCAAGTTCAAGCTGTGGGCTTGGGTTTATGCTACTGTTACGCTGCTCGCCGTCGTGCTTTATTCCTATATCAGTTATAAGAAGGTTCACAAGCCGCTCTTGCTGCTGGTGAAAGGTTTTCGGAAGATGGAGGGAGGTGTGCTGGATATCCGTATCGATCATAACCAACGCGATGAATTCGGGTATCTGTACGATCGGTTCAACCAGATGATCAAGCGCCTGCAGAATCTGATCGAACAGGATTTCAAACATCAGATGATGATGCAGAGAGCGGAGCTGAAGCAGTTACAATCGCAGATCAATCCGCATTTTCTCTACAACAGCTTCTTCATCCTGCACTCGATGGCGAAGGTTGGCGATCTGGAGCGAATCGAGGAATTCACGCTCATGATCGGGGAATATTTCCGGTTCATCACACGAAACGGGGAAGATTTCGTCAGGTTGGGGGAAGAGGTTCATCATTCCCGTATGTATACGGAGATTCAGAAGCTGCGTTTCTCTCGCCGGATCAAGGTGGACTTTGAAGAGCTGCCTGTTGACCTGGAGCATATCAAGGTGCCGAAGTTGATCATCCAGCCGATCATAGAAAATGCCTACGAGCACAGCCTGGAGAACGTGGAGCAAGGCAGTTTAAGCGTCTCCTTCGAGGTGGAGGGCAAGACCCTCCGCATCGTCATCGAGAACAGCGGCGAAATCAGCGATGCCGAGCTGGAGGAGCTCCGTCACAGGCTTAAGCGCTCGTCAGAGTCCTATGAGATGACCGGCATGATCAATATCCACAGGCGTTTGCAGCTTGCATACGGCGAGGAAAGCGGGCTCGTCTTGGACAGAAGCGAGCTCGGCGGACTTAAAGTGCAGATTCAGATCAAGCTTGCGGATGGGGAGGAAGATCATGATGCACAGGATGCTCATCGTGGATGATGAGGAGATCATCACCGACAGTTTGTATGAGGTTACTCAGAAGCTGATGCCGGATGAGCTCGATGTATGCAAGGCTTATTCGGCGCGGGAGGCGCTCGCCTGGCTGTCCCGCACGCGGTTCGACATCGTGCTGACTGATATTCGTATGCCCGGTATGAACGGACTGGAGCTGTCCGAGCAGATTCAGCAGTATTGGCCCCGTTGCCGTATCATCTTCCTGACGGGTCACAGCGAGTTCGACTATGCCTACCAGGCGATGAAACTGCCCAACATCCGTTATCTGCTGAAAACCGAAGGGTATAACAAGGTGTTGGACACCGTTCGCGAGGTGCTCGAGGAGATCAAGCACAGTGAACGGATGGACCAACTTATCAATCAATCGCGCGATCGGGCGGGAGAGTTGGAACTGATGTGGCAGACGGATTATTTCCGCCACTTGATTCAGGACTCGCTGGATGGGGACCTTGTGAAACTGGAGGATGACTTCCGTCAACTGAACATCTGCCTGGATGCCCGTTCGCCCGTTGTCCTCGCGCTGGGACATATCAAATTTCCAAACGGCCTCTCATATATGGAACGTCGCGAGCGAATAAACGAGGTCAGGCTGGTGTGGAATTCATACCTGACGGAACGGCTCCTCAGCATTGTCATCGAAGACAAGTACGGGGATCTGGTCTGGTTTATCCAACCCGACAAGGCCGAGGGGCGCTTCGTTCCGCACCTGATGCGTTATCTGGAAGGGACGATGGAGCTTATCCAGCAATCGGTGATGGAGTCGTCCGGGCTGGTGCTCACATTCGCGATCAACGGTGAGCCATGCACCTGGGCAGAGGCGTCCTTGCAATATGAACGCCTTCATCTGCTCATGCATCTCCGCTTTGGCGGCGGCATGCCAGCGATCATCAAGGCAGGCCAGGAGGAGAGTGAGGACCTGCAGAGCCGCGAGGAATACCGAATGAAGCAGAAGCTGGATATTCTGGCTGCCCACCTCGATGCAGGCCGGGAGGATGATTTCATCGCAGGTTTCGATGAAGTGATGATGACCGTCGTCTGCATGGACACCACGAATCCTCCGCTTGTGATGGAAACCTACTATGGGATCGCGTTGTCTCTCCTGGGACATATCAACCGACTCGGCTTACATGGGAAGATCGGCGACTATGGGAAGTTGATGCGATTCTATGAGCATGGCTCGCTCAGTGAAGCGTTCGTTTATCTGTATCAGATCGCACATCGCATCTTCAACCACAACCGGCTCAAGGAGAAAGACCGGGCCGCCAAGATCATCGATCGACTGTGCAATTATATCCTGACGCATCTGGACGAGGATCTGTCGCTTGTCAGACTTGCGGAACTGCATTATTTCAATCCGTCCTATCTGTCGAGGTTGTTCAAACAGGAGAAGGGCATGAACCTCTCGGACTACATCGAACAATGCCGGATCGCCAAGGCGAAGGAACTGCTTCAGGATCGCGAATTGAAAGTTCGGGAAGTAGCGGCGGCTGTCGGCTATGATGCCGCGCATTCCTTCACTCGCTTCTTTAAGAAGACGACAGGGGTGTCTCCGCAGGAATACAGAGATCAACTGATCGAAGGGGGCTAAGAACTATACATGTTGATGAAGAACCTCAAGCACAGGTTGATGCTGATGGCTGTCGCGGCGGTTATCGTCATCGGAGCTGCGATATGGGGAATCTGGCAAGCAACTGGAAGCGGGCAGGCGGACTCGGAAGAGCCGCAATATGCGACGAACCCGATCATCTGGGCGGATGTTCCGGACCCGAGTATCATCCGCGTGGGGGACGTATACTACATGTCCAGCACGACGATGCATATGATGCCCGGCACGCCCATCATGCGTTCGACCGATCTGGTTAATTGGGAGATCATCGGGTACCCATACCAGCGTCTGGAGGAGAACGACACCTATGCTCTGCGAGGCGGCCAGAACGCTTATGGCAAGGGGTCATGGGCGAGCAGCCTGAACTACCGCGACGGCAGGTTCTATGTCCTGTTCGCCGCGCTCGACACGGGCAAGACATATCTGTTCAGCACCGATGATCCGGCTGGAAGATGGGAACGGACGGAATTCAACACCTATATGCACGATCCGTCGCTCTTGTTCGACGATGACGGCAAGGCCTATATCATTCACGGACGTACGGATCTGTCGATCAGCGAACTGAGCCCTGACTTGAAATCGCTGAATCCGCACGGGTTGAACAAGACGATCATCACCTCAGGCCAAGAGGGCATGGAAGGCGCACACGCCTACAAGATCAATGGCCAATACTACATCGCCACGATATGGTGGGAACAGGGCAACATACGGAGGCAATACATATACCGCGCAGACCGGATCGACGGTCCATATGAAGGGCGGCTTGCGCTCAGCGATACGATGGGGTACAAGAACAACGGCGTCGCGCAAGGGGGCCTGGTCGATACACCGGACGGCAAGTGGTATGCGATGCTCTTCCAGGATCATGATGCTGTCGGACGCGTGCCGGTGCTGGTTCCGGTGCGCTGGGAGGACGGCTGGCCGGTGTATGGCGATGAGGAAGGCAAGGTTCCGTTGACATTAGTGAAGCCGGGGACCAGCAGCTTTACGACAGAGCTGGTGCGCAGCGATGACTTTTACCAGGAAGGCATCATCGAGGAGGAACCGGAACCGGTCGCCGAACCTGATACGAATGTGGAGTTCACGAAAAATTATGATTTCGATGACGGATTATCCCATTGGAAGGCGCGGGGCTCCGAGGTGCGCATCATTACGGAGGACGGCAATCAGATCGCCCATGTGACGAAACGCGTTCATACCTGGGCGGGGATCGAGCAGAGCTTCAGTTGGCGGATGCAATCCGGCAAGGAGTACAAAGCGGCATTCCGAATCAAGTACACGGAAGGACCAGAGCAGAAGGAATTTATCCTGACGGCCCAGAAGACGAGCGGAGGGCAAACTTCGTACCAGAATCTCGTGAGGGGTGTGGCGAACAAAGGGGAATGGACGGTGATCCAGGGCACCTTTGTGATCGATGATGCTCCGTCCAGCCTTGACCTGTTCCTCGAGACTCCTTATGTCGATCAGCCTGATGCGGAGCGGGACATGATGGACTTCTATGTGGATTATGTATCGATTAAGGAGTACCTGCAAACTCCGTCCGCGAATCCGGAATCAGCGCCGAACGGGTCGAAGTTGGGACTTACTTGGCAATGGAACCACAACCCGGACAACAGCCGTTGGTCGCTCACGGAGAGAAGGGGGTATCTGCGGCTGCGCACAGCGAATGTGGCTGAATCCATCGAGCAGGCGCGGAACACGCTGACCCAGAGAGCCCAAGGCCCCTACAGCTCCGGTTGGATCTCGCTCGACACGCGGCACATGCTGGAGGGGGATGTGGCGGGTCTGGCGGCCTTCCAGCAGGAATATGGGCTGATCGGAGTGACGAAGCAGTATGGCCGTTCCTATCTCATCATGGCGGAGAGAAGCGGAGAGCAGGCACGGGAGGAACTGCTGGCTGAGCAGGTGTACTTAAAGATCGACATGGACTTCATACAGGATGTGGCGAGCTTCTATTACAGCTATGACGGCACTTCATGGACGCAGTTCGGCACGCAGCTCAAGATGCGGTACACGCTGCCTCATTTTATGGGCTACCGCTTCGCCATCTTCAATTATGCGACGAAGCAGACGGGCGGCTATGTCGACGTTGATTATTTCCGCTTCGTACCTGAGCTGACAGGCGAATCAACCCCGCTGGAGCTGACGGCCAGCATCGGTGGAGGGGAGATCATCATGGGCAGCGACCCGTCGATGGTGTATGACGTGCCTGTTGTTGTCAATCAGCTTCCCGCATACGGGAATATCGCGAGCATCCGGATAGAACTGAATATCCCGCAAGCGCTGGAGGTGCTGGAGGTTGTACCGGATGATGGGCTGCGCGCCGAGGTGCAGCTTGAAGCGACGGATGGCGGTGTACGTGTGTCCTTCCTGCCAGCTTCAAGCGATCCTATTCGCTATGACAAGCAGGGGAATGGCATGCCGCAGTTGGCCGTGATTCGTTTGCGGATGAAGCAAGTTATGGATGATTCACAGATCGGGGAGGTTAGCATACGTAAGATGACCATTCAATATGAGGGCAATCGAGAAGAATCGTATGATGTAAGCGGCGCTCATGCCAAGGTGAACGTGACGAAACCGGCAAGCGCGGTGGGCAAAGTGCCGCCGAATGGCAATCCGCTGGTTTCAAATAAGTTCGGTGCGGATCCTTATCCGCTGGTTTATGATGGCCGAGTCTATCTCTATATGACGGCGGACACTTTCGAATATGATGCGAACGGCAATATCAAGGAGAATACTTACGGGTCGATCAACAAGATTACGGTGATCTCCTCCGATGATCTTGTCAACTGGACCGATCACGGCGAGATTCACGTTGCCGGGCGGGATGGGGCTGCCAAGTGGGCGACGCAATCATGGGCCCCGGCTGTCGCACACAAGGTCATCGACGGCAAGGACCGTTTCTTCCTCTACTTCGCCAATAACGCGAGCAACATCGGCGTGTTGACCAGCGACAGCCCGCTAGGCCCCTGGGTAGATCCGATCGGCAAGCCGTTAATCGAGCGTTCGACCCCTGGGGTGGCGGGTGTGCACTGGCTGTTCGATCCTGCCGTGCTCGTCGATGACGATGGCAGCGCCTATATCTACTTTGGCGGCGGCGTGCCGGAAGGCCAGTGGGAGCATCCGATGACGGCACGTGTCATGAAGCTGGGCGATGACATGATCAGCGTGGTTGGCGAAGCTGTAACGATCGATGCGCCGTATATGTTCGAGGACAGCGGCATCCATAAGTTCAATGGCGTCTACTATTATACGTATTGCTCGAACTTCTACAGCGGAGAGCGTCCACCAGGAAGCCCGGGAGCGGGAGAGATCGTCTATATGACCAGCGACAGCCCGATGGGTCCGTGGACATACGGTGGTTCGATCTTGAAGAATCCTGCCCATTTCTTCGACGTGGGCGGCAACAACCATCATGCGATCTTCGAGTTCGGCGGTGACTGGTACATCGCCTATCATGCGCAGACGTTATCCAAAGCAATGGGCCACATCGGCAAGGGCTACCGTTCCACGCATCTGAACAGGGTGTTCTTCGATGACAGCGGCGCGATCCTGGACATCCAGGCCGATTACCGAGGGGTGGAGCAAGTTCGGGAGCTCGATCCGTACGGGCGGGTGGAAGGCGAGACCTTCGCCTGGCAAGCTGGCGTTAAGACGCGACAGATCGCGGCGGAAGACCCGAGCCAACGGGCGCTTACGGATATTCACAGCGGTGACTGGATCGCCCTGTCCAGAGTGAACTTCGGTGACCAAGCAGCGGCCTCGTTCACAGCGGCGGTCTCGAACGTACAGGCTGACGGGTTCATCGAGATCAGGATTGACGGACTGGACGGGCAGCGGATCGGCACGCTGCAAGTGCACGCGGCCGAAGTTGGCTTGGGCTGGACAGAGCTCACGGCTGAGCTGCAACCGGTGCAAGGGGTTCATGATGTGTATCTGATCTTCTATGGCAGCCCGGATATGCCGTTGTTCGAGCTTGATTATTGGCGGTTGAATCGGTAAGCCATCGGCAAGAAGCAACGATGAAGAACGGCTGTCGGCTCTTTTGACGCATGAGGACTGATAAGGGATGACTCTGCAGAGTGGTGAATAATGATCGCCATCAAGGTGGATTCAGGAGTTTCCTCCGGCAACACGTTAGGCACGGAGGGCCGGCAGCCGCCGATTATGCGCGACGGAAGGACTGGTGTACAGCATATGATCATCACTAACCCCGTGATCTGGGCTGATGTACCCGATGTCAGTGTGATCCGGGTCGGAACGGCGTATTACATGGTCAGCACAAGCATGCATACGATGCCGGGCTGTCCGATCATGAAGTCCGTGAATCTCAAGGACTGGAAGCTGATTGGTTATGTCTTCGACACGCTGGAGGACAATGATGCGCACAACTTGCTGGACGGCAGGGGGATATACGGCAAGGGTTCCTGGGCGGCATGTCTTCGGTACCATCAAGGAACGTTCTATGTGTGCTTCTCCTGCAATGACATGAATCGCTTCTATATCTATACAACGCAGGACATCGAACGTGGCCCATGGAAACGCCACGTGTTCGAGGGCATCTGTCATGATCCGAGCCTGCTGTTTGATGACGACGGCAGGGTATACGTCATCTATGGCAATGGCGACATCCGAATCAGGGAAATGACGGCCGATGGGACGGACTTCAAACCTGACGGCCTCGACCAGATGCTGCTGGAGACGCCGCGTGAGGGCATCGGGCTGCGTTGCGAAGGCTGCCATGCCTATAAACGGAATGGCTTCTATTATCTGCTTTTCATCGAATGGCCGCGAACCGGGAACGCTCGCCGCCGTGTGGTCGGCTATCGCTCAAGGCAACTGCTCGGGCCGTATGAGCGCAAGGTTCTGCTGGACGATGACATGGGGTATCACCATGCAGGAGTGGCGCAAGGCGGCCTGGTTGACTCACCTGCGGGTGACTGGTATGCCGTCCTGTTCCAGGATCACGGGGCGGTGGGCAGGGTACCGTGCGTCGTACCTGTCCGATGGGAGGACGGCTGGCCGGTGTACGGGATCGACGGCAAAGCGCCCCGAGCCTTCGAGGCCGATGTTCCTCCATCGGATACGTACAGGCTGGTCATCAGCGACCACTTCGATTACGAAGAGGATCGGTTGCGCCTGCAATGGCAATGGAATCATAATCCCGATAACCGGTTATGGTCGGTGACGGCCCGGCCCGGTTATCTCCGCCTTGCGACTGGCCATCTGGCAAGCCGTGTCGAGCTGGCCCGCAATACGTTAACGCAGCGGACCGAAGGCCCGACCTGCAGCGCGGTGGCGCTCTTCGATGGCGCTCGGATGAAGCCGGGGGACCGGGCGGGACTCGTCGCTCTGCAATACGATTACGGTACTATCGGTTTCGTGATCGCTGACGATGGCACACGGTATGTAGCGATGTGTGTACGCGGGGAAGATGGCCGGGATGCGGCGTTGGAGCAGGTGCCTTATGAAGGCGAACGGGTGTGGCTGCGGATTGATTTTGATTTTCGCGATAATAACGATACCGCTGATTTCTATTATTCCGAGAATGGCACAGTGTGGCGGAAGTTGGGGATAACGCACCAATTGCGGTATACGTTGCATCACTTTATGGGGTGCCGCATCGGTCTGTTCAATTATGCAACCCGTGAGACCGGCGGTTATGTGGATGTGGATTGCTTCCTGTACAGGAGAGGCGAATAGGTGACGAAACCAATGAGAGGTTGGAATGAGAACTTGCTGTTCTCTCCAACCTCTTTATGTTGTATGAATCCCATTAAAACTTTAACCATCTCGTGAACATGTCAAGGCTCATCAACCCATACATCATGCCGTGCATGTCGGCCGCTTGCGGTATTCGTTGGCGCTCGTTCCGACGTATTCTCTGAATTTCTTGTAGAACCAGTCCACCTCTGAATAGCCTACCCGTTGGGCGATCTCGTAGATCCGCATGTCCGTTTCCTGAAGCAACTGTTTGGCCTTCTCCATTCTCTGCTGAAGCACATATTCATTGAACGTCATGTTCATATGCCGTTTGAATTTCTGCCCGAGGTAGGTGCTGTTGAAATGCAACTGGCTCGAGATCTCCTTAAGCGTGATATTCTGATCCAGCCTGTCCTGGACGTATCGCTTCACGATGTCGATGATGGTCGTTGATTGATCCTTCTTAACCGCGGGCATGGCTGCAGGCTGCAGCTTGTCACGAACGTTCATCAGACATGCGATCAGATCCTCGGGGCGATAGGGATCGGGCAGATAATCGCTCACCTGGAGGGCGATGGCCTTGCGCACGATATGGAAGTCCCTGATGCCGCCGAGCAGCACGATCGGCACGGGGCTGAGCTTCCTGATGCGCTCGCACAGTTGCAAGCAATAGGAAGGCAACACACCGGAGTGAATGACCACCAGGTCATAGGCCAGCTTGTCGATCGATTGCAGGATGCCCTCGCAGATCCGGTAATCCGGTGCCACGACATCAAACCCAAGGCCTTCCCAATCAATCAGGCTCAGCAGGTGATCTCTGGATTGAACTTCAGGATCGACCAAGAGCAGCTTCATCGCTTCATACGACCTCTCTTTCATCCCGTATGCTCTATCTCCATTATGGAATCTTTGCAGAATCCTTCTCAATGTGCAAATCTTTAGAGTTTTTGCATTTTTTTACTTTCCGTTGCGGGGAGTGATTCTCTGCGCATATGCCGATGCCAATGCGGATCATCCGCAGGATATGTGCATTTCTTGCGATCATAAACAACTCTTTACAAATGACCTGTGTCCTCTTATGGAAAATATTCACATGCAACATTACTACGGTAATCAGATGAGAAACGTCAGGTTGTTCGGTTTTTTATGTAAGCGCTATACTCGCCTTGAAATGCAATCCACACTTTACCAAGGGGGATTAGGTATGCGCATGAGAAGAGCAATGTTCATGCTGATCACGATTGTGTTGATGATCGCACTGGTTGCCTGCAGCGGCGGCACGAAAACGCCGTCCAACGATGGCGGAGGTGGCGGAAACACCCAGACGCAAACGGGTGGAGGAAACTCCGGAGATGGCGGAGGCAGTAACTCCGGCGGTGATGGCGGTGGTGAGGCTGCTGAAGAAGAGGAGACCGGCAATCCAAACGCTTCACCGGAGATGGACTTCGATCTTGGCGGACGAACGCTGAGATTCGTCTCCTGGTGGAATATGGCCATCGGGGACGGCAACGCAGACGACATTCAGAAAAAAGCCAATCTCGAAGCGCTCATGAAGAAGCATAACTTCAATGTGGAGTATATCGAGATTGCTTTCGAAGAATATCAGGATAAGGTTGTGGCCTCGCTCATGGCTGGCGAACCGCTCGGTGATTTCGTGCGGATGGGCAAGAAGTACATGTTCCCGGGTCTCGTCAAGCGGGATATGTTCTGGGCGGTTGACGAGTGGACCCAAAATGACAATGTCTTCAACCAGGATATCAGGAACCTGCACTCCGTATATGAGGGCAAGGCATATGGATTCAATGACCAGCCGAATCTGATCTCCGGCGTTTTCTATAACAAGACGCTGATGAGAAATCTCGGAATCAAGCCGCTCCAGGAATATGTGGATGAGGACAACTGGAACTGGGATACGTTTATCAAGGTCGCCAAGGATGCGAATCGGGATACGGACAATGACGGCAAGATCGACACATGGGGGCTGTCAAAGGGAGATCTGCTCGATATGGCGCTCGGTGCGAACGAGACAGATATCGTCAACGTCGTGGAGCGTAAGCAAAACCTGGAGGATCCGAAAGTGATCGAGGTGTTCAACTTCCTCGCTACTCTGGAGACTGAAAAGGTGGTAAGGCCGAAAGAGAGCGATGACTGGAGAGAACCGCGCACCTTCTTCGTACAGGGCAACACACTCATGTATCCAGGCTTCATGTACGAGATCGGAGGATTACGAAATGATATGCCGGACTATGAGATCGGCTTCCTTCCGTTCCCGAAGGGACCGAGTGCGAGCACCTATCATGCGATCGAGCCAGACATGCAATTCCTGACCATCCCGAAGGTGATCGATAAGCCGCGTGAGCTGCTCTACATCTACGAGAAAATCCATGATATTGAGTCGATTTACGAATACCCGGATCAGAACACATTGGAGACTAACTTCACGGATGAGAAGGACATCGAAAACGCCCGTCTGGCAGGAGAGAATATGAGGATTACCGACAGATTGCAATTCCCTGCAATGCCGGTCAATGAATTTGTGGGTGAACTGCGCAGCGGCGTGTCCGTATCCACGCTCATCGAGAAGTACAAGGATCAGTTCCAGTCGGCGATCGATGAGGTATATCAAGACTAGAGGATCCATTCGATAACGTTAATGACGGTCCCCATAGCGAGGAATCTCCTATGGGGACTGTTTCAAGCAATAGCATGAGGGAGGGACGTTAGTCGTGAACGTCCGCTTTAGAAGATACACAGTCGCATTCGTCATCATCGTGGTTGTCGCTCTGGTGTGGACGATCATTCCTGATCAACGGGCGGATCGACCCACGGCCTTCGCGATTGCAGATTTCACTCCGATCATCTCAGAGACGGATGAGCAAGATTATATCCACTACCTGGAGCGCTATGCCGGAGCCGCGCGCCCGGACAGGACGATTCGCATCGAAGGCGAGGATTACAGCGAAGCCAGCGGGGGGCTCTATGAAGTTGTGGAGCAGTATATGGGTCTTGACGGCAAGGCCGTGCTCACTCCGGAAGTTGGAACGATCAGTTGGAAGGTGAGGATTGAGGAGCCTGGGTTGTATCAGATCCGCATCCATTACTATCCGATGGAGGGCAAAAGTTCCGCCATTGAAAGGGAACTCTTGATCAATCATCAGGTGCCTTTCAAGGGTGCGGAGCTCTTGTTGTTTGATCGAGTATGGGACAATGCCGGCGAGATTCGGCGCGATGACCGCGGCAATGACCTGCGGCCCAGGCAGGTGGAGCGGCCGCGCTGGCTCCTCGCATCGCTGTCTGACAGCGACCGGTACATCGAAGAACCGTACCTGTTCTACTTCGACAAAGGGGAGCAGGTCATATCGCTGAATTCTCTGCGCGAGCCGATGGCGATCGATTATATCGAATTGTACCAGGAGGAGCCGGTCCAAACCTACGCGCAGGTGAAGGCCGAATATGACGCTAGGGGTCTGAAGCCGACGCAAGGCCACATGATCATCGTGCAGGGTGAAGCGGCTGTTGGCAAGTCATCCCCGACCTTGTACCCGATTACCGACCGTTCGAGCCCTTCCGTCACGCCGTACCATGTATCGAAGCTGCGGATGAATGCGATAGGAGGCCTCAACTGGAGGCTGCCTGGTCAATGGATCGAATGGGAGTTCGAGGTGCCTGAGGACGGGTTGTATCAGATCGCTCTGAAGCGCAAGCAGGATCAGCTCCGCGGCGTCTATGCGACGCGCAGTTTGATGATCGATGACCGCATTCCGTTCGAGGAAATGAAACGCATCCGCTTTAACTACAACGCCAAGTGGCAGATGGATGTGCTCGGTGGAGATGAACCCTATGAATTCTACCTGACGAAAGGGAAGCATCGGCTCCGCTTGACGGTGACGCTGGGAGAGCTCGCGCCGCTTATGCAGACGGTTGAATCCAGCGTATTGGAACTCAATTCGATGTACCGCAAGATCCTGATGATCACTTCGAACAACCCGGATCCGATGCGCGACTATCAACTGGACAGGCGGATTCCCGAGATGACGGAGGTGTTCACCAGACAGGCGGACATTATCGAATCGGTCGCAGATTACCTGAAAGTGGTAACCGGTGAACAAGGAGACAAGGTCGCCCCTCTCAAGAATATGGTGGTGCAACTGAGAGATATGGCAGAGCGGCCTGAAACAGTCGCGAGAAGGCTTAACAACTTCAAGATCAACGTCGGCGGGCTCGGCACCTGGCTGCTCACCGTGCGGGAACAGCCTCTCTCTCTTGACTATCTCGTCGTCTACTCGTCTGACCAGCAACTGCCGAGAGCAGAATCAACCCTGCTCGAGGACATAAGGCATGAGATCGGCGCTTATCTTGCTTCGTATACCGAGGATTACAACAGCATAGGCAATGTGCAGGAGAAGGATCGGTCGATTACCGTATGGATCACGACCGGACGCGATCAAGCACAGGTGCTCAAAGGCCTCATCGACGACTTGTTTACGCCGGAGACGGACATCTCTGTACAGCTCAAGCTCGTCCCCCCGGATATCTTGCTTCCAGCCACGCTGGCGGGCGAAGGACCGGATGTGGCGATGCAGATGGGAGAGGACGTTCCGGTGAACTACGCGATGCGTGGCGCAGCATACGATCTGACGCAGTTCCCAGACTTCGATTCCGTGGCGCAGCGATTCCGGGAAAGCGCGCTCACTCCATACCGTTATGCAGGGGGCGTATATGCATTGCCCGAGCAGCAGTCATTCCCGATGCTGTTCTACCGCAAGGATATTCTCGAGGAACTGGGACTTGAGGTGCCGAGAACCTGGGATGATGTGTACAACATGATCTCGGTGCTGCAGAAGCACCATATGGACTTCTACCTGCCGATCGACAATACGCTGAACAACGGCAATCTCGTGCCGAATGCCACCTTCGCCATGCTGCTCTTCCAGAACGACGGCCAGTTCTATACGGATGATCACAAGCGGAGCGCGTTAGATTCGGAAACGTCGATCGAGGTGTTCCGCAGGTGGACGCAGTTCTACACGAACTATAAGTTCCCCGTGCAGGTTGATTTCCCGAACCGGTTCCGCGTGGGTGAGATTCCGATAGGCATCGCGGACTACACAACCTACAACCTGCTGACCGTGATGGCTCCGGAGATCAAGGGATTGTGGGATTTCACGGTGGTTCCGGGGACGCTTAAGGAAGACGGCACGATCCGGCATGATGTGGCAAGCACCACAACGGCGGTGGTCTTGCTCGAGAAGGCCAAGGACAAGGACGCAGCTTGGCAATTCCTCAAATGGTGGACATCCAAGGAAGTTCAGGTCTTATTCGGCCGTGAGATGGAAGCGCTCATGGGTGAAGCTGCGCGTTACCCGACAGCCAACATCGAAGCGCTCGAGGAGTTGCCCTGGCCGATGAAGGATTACCGGAACTTAAACGAACAGTGGCAGTGGGTAAAAGGGATTCCGCAAGTGCCAGGCGGGTACTTCACCGGACGGCACCTGGACAATGCCTTCCGCAGAGTAATCAACGCCGGTGAAAATTACCGCGAGGCTCTGCTCGATTATGTCATCTATATCAACGATGAAATCGCGATCAAGCGCAAAGAATTCAATCTGCCGTAGGAGCGAGGGGTGAGATCCATTGCAAACCGATAGCGTGAAACAAACCGCATCGCTGAAAGTTCCCGCGAAGAAACCGTCGAGATGGACGCAGCTTAAGCGGGAGCTGTACTTGAACAGGCATTACTACATCCTGATGAGCCCGTACATGATCCTGTTCTTCCTGTTTACGGTGATTCCCGTTGTGCTCTCGTTCCTGCTCAGTTTCTTCTATTTCAATATGTTGGAGTTTCCCAGATTCATCGGCTGGGATAATTATTCCAGGCTATTCCTGAACGATGATGTGTTCATGATCGCGCTCAAGAATACGCTGCTGTTCGCCGTCATCACCGGCCCGATCAGCTATATCGCCTGTTTCCTGTTTGCCTGGATCATCAACGAACTGTCGCCGAAGATTCGTGCGATCATGACCCTGGTGTTCTATGCTCCGTCCATCTCTGGCAACGTGTTCTTCATCTGGCTGATCATCTTCTCCGGTGACAGTTACGGGTATTTGAACGGATTCCTGATGCGTCTCGGCATCATATTGGAACCGATCCAATGGTTGCAGAACGAGCAGTATGTGCTCACCATCGTCATCATCGTGCAGCTCTGGCTCAGTCTCGGAACGAGTTTCCTGGCCTTCATCGCGGGATTGCAGAATATCGACCGGACGATCATCGAGGCAGGTGCCGTCGACGGAATCAAGAATCGTTGGCAGGAGCTGTGGTATATAACGCTGCCTTCGATGAAACCGCAGCTCATGTTCGGCGCGGTCATGCAGATTACCGCATCTTTCGCCGTTGCCGAAATCTCCATCGCCTTAGCCGGGTTCCCAAGCGTCAACTATGCGGCTCATACCGTGGTGACCCATCTGATGGACTTCGGGACGATCCGCTTCGAGATGGGTTATGCCTCCGCCATCGCAACCGTACTGTTCATCATCATGGTCGGCACGAACAAATTGACGCAGAATCTTCTGAGAAAAGTAGGTGGGTAACGTGGCGACTAAAGCATGGTTTACCTTTCGCATGCAGAGGAGATTGAACCGTTCGTTCACCGTAAGCTTCCTGCTCTTTGTGATCCTTGGTTTCTTCGGCGCGTTTATGGTACTGCCGCTGGTCTATACCGTGAACAATGCCTTTAAGCCGCTGGACGAACTGTTTATCTTTCCGCCCCGGTTCTTCGTCATTAACCCGACGATGGATAACTTCTATGATCTGATCGTCCTGATGGGCAACTCGTGGGTACCTTTCTCGCGCTATATCTCGAATACCTTGTTCATCACGATTGTTGGCACGGTTGGCCATATCCTGTTCGCATCAGCGGCTGCCTATCCGCTGGCGAAATACCGGTTCCCCGGATCGCGAACGCTGTTCTCGATCGTTGTCCTGTCGCTCATGTTCTCGCCGCATGTGACCAGTGTGCCGAACTATATGGTCATGTCGTGGCTCGGCTGGATCGATACGCATGCTTCCCTGATCGTGCCGGCTCTGGCATGGTCGCTGGGGCTGTTCTTGATGAAGCAGTTTATGGAGCAGATACCCGATGCGCTCTTGGAGGCGGCCAAGATCGATGGCGCATCGGAATATCGCATCTTCTGGAGCATCGTCATGCCCAATGTGAAGCCTGCCTGGCTCACGCTGATGATTCTGCAGTTTCCTGCCTTATGGGGATCGGACGGCGGAAGGTTCATCTACAGTGAGAACCTGAAGACGTTGAATTACGCACTGGGGCAGATCACCCAAGGCGGGATTGCCAGAGCCGGTGTCGCTGCGGCGGTTGCTCTCGTCATCATGATCGTGCCAATCACCCTGTTCGTCATCTCGCAGAGCAGCGTGATTCAAACGATGGCTACTTCGGGCATGAAAGATTAGAAAGGGGCCCTGCATGATGTGCAAACGTATCATTCAACGCCTGTTGTCGATCATTCTGATCTCGGTTATGTGTATGGTGTTACCCGTGAGCCATGTGCACGCCGCCCCTCCTTCGTACCAATATTCTTACTGGGGAGATACGGTTGCCGCACCGGCTGCATATATAGCTACCCGCATCATCGATGGCGATGTGATTGGCGCAGGAGCGTTACAGGAACCTGCCGATATCCATGTGACGGATGATCAGGAGATCTACATCCTGGACTCCGGCAATAAACGTGTGATCATCACGAATCACCGTTTCGAGCTGATCCGGATCATCGACGGCTTCGTTAACGAAGGCCGGATGGACTCCTTTAATAACCCGCAAGGCATCTTCGTGACAGCAGACAAGCAACTGTACATCGCGGATACGGGGAATCATCGCATCGTTCATCTTGCATCGGACGGTACTCTCCTGAATATCGTGCATTCTCCTGAATCGGAGATGCTGCTCAGCACATTCGTGTTTCAACCAGCACGCATCGTGGTGGACCGCGCTGGCCGCATGTATGTGATGGCGCTCGGTGTGTTCGACGGGTTCATGGAATTCAATGCCGACGGCACGTTCACAACGTTTATCGGAGCGAACCGCGTCTACGTTGACCCGATCGAATATCTGTGGAAGCTTCTGTCAACGCGCGAACAACGCAGCAGGATGGTTCAATTTACGCCGACTGAATTCACGAATCTGGATATTGACACCGAAGGCTTCATCTATGCCACCAACGGCGACCAGTGGGGCGATAACATCAAGAAGCTGAATGCCCAAGGGACAGATATTTTGCGGCGAAACGGATATTTCTCACCGGGAGGGGACATCCGCTATGCATACATCGACGGACCGCCGCGGCTAATCGATATTGATGTCACCGACAGCGAGATGTATTCGGTGCTTGACGCGAAGAAAGGCCGCATCTTCACCTATAACGGGGACGGATATCTGCTCTATGTCTTCGGCGGCATCGGAAATCGCATCGGGGAATTCCATACGCCTGTGGCAATTGAACGGGTAGGCGATCACTTCCTCGTACTGGACAAAGGGTATGGAGAGATCACGTTGTTTGAGGCGACGGAGTATGGGCGAGTCATTAATGAAGCGGTAAGAAGCTATTATCAGGGCGATGAGGAGCGGTCCTCCCGTCTGTTCGAGCAAGCGGTCAATATGAACGCGAATCTGGAATACGCCTATGACGGAATCGGCAAATCGCTGCTCAGGCAGGGCGAATATAAGGAAGCGGTGGATTATTTCAAACGGAGCATGGACAGGAAGAACTATTCCAAGGCTTATCAGCTCTATCGCAAGGAGACGATGCGAGAAGTCTTTCCAACGATCATGACAAGCGGCCTGATCTTGCTGGCGGTGTTAATCGCTGTCCGAAGGGTTCTGAAATCGAGAAGTAGAAAGAGGGTCGTTACATTTGAGTAAAGAACTGTTCAGGTTTCCCTTGTATCTGACGGTCCACCCCTACAAGGCGTTCTGGGAACTCAAATATGATCGGAACCAGAGATCGTCGCTCTGGACGGCGATCGTCATACTGGCGCTGCTGGCGTTTACAAGCATCCTGCAGAGTCAGTACAGCGGCTTCCTCGTCAATTTCAACAAACCGGACGAACTGAACAGCTTCATGGAAATCGTGTATGTGGTTGTTCCGGTGCTGTTCTTCTCGATCGCGAACTGGTCGCTGACAACGCTGATGGACGGAGAAGGGAAGTTTGTCGAGATCTTCATCTCCACATGCTTCGCCCTATTGCCGTTGATCCTGATCAATCTGCCCTGGATATGGCTCAGCAATTATCTGTCACTTGAGGAAACGGCATTTTATTATTTCTCGAACAGTGTGGCGGCGTTATGGACGTTGTATCTGCTGTTCGTCGGCAACATGACGGTGCAACAGTTTACGCCTTCCAAGACAGTGCTGACCCTTCTCTTGACGGTTGTGGCGATGGGTTTTATGGCTTTCTTATGTCTGTTGTTTTTCAGTTTGGTCCAGCAGATCGCAGGCTTCGTGATCACGATATACAGAGAATTGATGCTGCGAAGCTAGGGGGAGATGGTTATGCGAACGATTAAGTTCTGGTTGCTGCTTGTTGTTATCGGGTTCATCATGATCGCTGCCGGCTGTTCCACTGAAACGACAACAGATGTCAGCGCGCGCAATCTTCTGCCGGAGAGCCAGCCGATCAGCGCCCTGTTTCAGGATCACCGTCTTCCTGGAATGAAAGGCATCGCCGATAATGGGAAGTTGCAACTGTATATCAATGACCAGACGGCTGAGGTGGCCGTGCTCGATAAGCGCAGCGGCGTGATCTGGCGCAGCAATCCTGAGAAGCGAGATAGCGACACCATCGCATCTGGGGTTAACAAAGACATGCTGAGTGCCCAGACGAGGATCAATTTCTATAACTCGTATGGCCAGATGAGTTCGGTCAATTCCTACACCGACAGCGTCGCGCATGGACAGATCGCCCTGGAACTGATCGATCAAGGCATCCGCGTGTCGTATCAGTTCGGCAAGGAAGAAAGAGGGATCGACGACCTGCCGCAGAAACTGAGCAAGGAGCGATATGAGGAGCTTGTTGCGAAGATGGACAGTGCTGGTGAGCGGGCTATGCGCCTCTCTTACACCCTGGACAAGGAAACGGGTGTATACACGCGAATCGACGGCGCTCTCCAGGGCTTGCAGTTGCAGCGGACGCTGGCTGCGTTTGACGCGATCGGGTATACGGCGGAAGATCTGGCCAGGGACAGTGAGGAACATGGCCTGACATATGAGAAACCGATTCCGAGAATATTCGGGATCTCGATCGAATACTCGCTCGATGGAGACAACCTGCTTGTCCGTGTGCCGGCAAGCAGCATACGTTATCCAGAAGAGTATCCGGTCAACTACTTTACGCTGCTGAATTTCTTCGGTGCGGGTGGCACGGAGGAAAGAGGATCCTTGTTTGTTCCCGACGGGTCAGGCGCATTGATTCATTTCAACAACGGCAAGCAGCGGTATCCCGCGTATCAGCAGGATGTTTATGGCAAGGACCTGACGTTGGACAATACCGATCATCTAAACCGGGATCAGAAGATTCGCCTGCCGGTGTTTGGCCTCATCCGGGAGAACAGCGCCTTGCTCGGCATCATCGAGCAAGGGGCCTCCGTTGCGGTGATCAATGCTGATGTGAGCGGCAGATTGAACAGCTACAACTATGTTTATCCGAGCTTCTACGTGATCAACAAGGACGAGGTTACCTTGAACGCCGGTGGAGAGCAACGGACGTTGCCGATGTTTCAGGAAGAGCCGATGAACACGGATTATGTCGTACGCTATGCTTTCCTGAATGGGGAAGATGCCGACTACTCCGGTATGGCGCATTATTACCGCCAATATCTGATCGACCGCCAGGTGCTTGCTAAGCCGCAGGAAGTTGGGGAGAAGGACAGCCCGTTCTACCTTCAACTCATCGGCAGTATTGAGCGGCGCAAGCATATACTGGGCATGCCGTTTCGCATGCAGGAGCCTTTGACCACTTTCGCCGAGGCGAAGACGATTGTGAGCGAGCTTAAGGAATCCGGCGTTCAGAATATCAGGCTGAAGTTATCAGGATGGTTCAACGGCGGGCTGAATCATCGGAAACCAAACCATGTGAAAGTCAATGGATCGCTTGGCGGCAAGAAGGGGCTGCAAGATCTGATGAGTTACGCCAGAGAAGCAGGTATCGTGTTATATCCTGAGGTTGATGTGGTGAACGTATCCAACTCGCGAGGTTTGCGTGAATCGAAGGAAGTGGCCCGCAGGCTGACGAGGGCTCCTGCATTGGTCTACCCGATCGATATGGCGACCAACCGCAAGGACCGGGACCGTGCGCCGTCATATGTGCTCTCGCCCCGCTTTATCCCGGATATGGTCGATTCGATGCTTCAGGATCTGCGCTCGCTAGGTGTAAGCAGCCTGGCGCTGCATGATCTGGCGGATGTGCTGAACAGCGATTATCGCAAGAAGATGCAGATTGACCGAACGGAGTCGGAACGCATCAATACCCAAGCTTTGCAGAGCTTGCGTGATGCCGGTCTTACGCTTATGGCTGACGGGGGGAACGCCTATGCTCTGGCCTATGTCTCGGAGATCATGAATGTCCCGCTGTCCAGCAGCCTATTCAAGTTGGAGGATGAATCGATTCCTTTCTACCAGATGGTCATAAGGGGTTATGTCGATTACACGGGAGAGCCTTACAATCTCTCGGCTTACACCAACCCCAGACAATACATCCTGAAACTTCTGGAATACGGTTCCGGACCGTCATTCACCTGGATCTATGGTCCGAATTATGTGGTGAAGGATACCGAGTTCGACTACCTATATTCGGTACATTACAAGGAATGGTTCGGACTTGCGGCGGAGATGTATCAGACGGTCAACGGGGTGTTGCGCCACGTCTCAGGACAGCCGATCGTGAGCCACGAGCGATTGGCAGACGGCGTATACAGAACCGTCTATGGGAACGGTTATGAGGTGACTGTGAATTACAACAACGTCCCCGTTACAGTGGACGGTGCAACAATCGAAGCGGAAGGCTTCAGAGCAGGCGGTGGTCGTTCATGAAAATGGCGTTCAAATGGATCGGAAAACGAAGATCCTACGAACAGCAGAAGGCGATCTGGGGATTCTTCTATGTGTTGCCATGGCTCATCGGATTCATCCTGTTCTTCCTGATCCCGCTCATCCAATCGTTCCGATTCAGCCTGAGCAAGGTCGAATCACAAGCCGCAGGCATACAGATCGACTTTGTGGGCTTAGACAATTACCTGTATGCCCTGACTGTCCATACCAGCTTCAACCGAACGTTCGTTGAATCGATCCTGAATATGGTCGTGAATGTGCCGCTCATCATCATCTTCAGCATGTTCCTGGCAGCGCTGTTGAATCAGAAGTTCCGCGGCAGAGGACTCGCAAGAGCGATCTTCTTCCTGCCGGTCATCCTCGCTTCTGGCGTTATCGCTTCATTGGAGGCTTCCAGTCTGGTTGAAGCGTTGAACAATGAGAGTGATAACGGCAGATTCATCAATGCTCTGGGCAGCTTCGAGCTGGAGAGGATGATGCTGGAGGCGGGTGTCAGTGAATCGATTGTCATGTATCTGACAGGTGCCGTAGACCGCATCTATGACATCGTCAGCCAGTCGGGCGTTCAGATCCTGATCTTCCTGGCGGGCATCCAGTCGATCTCGACACATCTGTATGAGGCGGCGAAGATTGAAGGAGCAACAGGCTATGAGGCTTTCTGGAAGATTACGTTCCCGATGGTCAGCCCGCTCATCCTGGTCAATGTCGTGTACACGGTCATCGATTCCTTCTCCAGCAATGCGGTGACAGATCTGGTCCGGGAAGTCGGTTTCTCTAATTTCAATTTCGGTCTGAGCTCGGCGATGGCATGGATCTATTTCCTGGCGGTTTCATTGATCCTGGCGATTACGATGTGGATTATATCCAGACGGGTATTCTATTACGAGTAACCGCACAGCCGCTAGTAAGTTGAATCAATCAGAAGAAGGAAGGGTGAGTGACTTGTTAAGCACTGCATTTACCCGCTTGATATCCCTGTATTATTGGAAACGATGGCTTTGGGCCTTCGTGCGGTTCATCCTCATCGTAGGTTTGTCGTTCGTCATCCTGTACCCGATCCTGAAGAAGATATCGACCGCGATCAAGGACCGCACGGATCTGTATTCACCGATCGTTGTCTGGATTCCTGAGAATCTGTCCCTGGATAATTTCATGTATGCGATTCGCACCATGGATTATTGGAACACGCTGCTGAATACGTCCTTCCTGGCATCGATGACAACGGTGCTTACTGCCTGCTCCTGTGCGCTGGCGGGATATGGGTTCGCGAGACTCAAGTTCAAGGGCAGCAACTTGCTATTCGCTTGCGTGATTCTGACGATCCTCGTGCCGCCCACGACGATCCTGATTCCGATGTATCTGAATCTCAAGGACTTTACGTTGCTTGGCCTGATCCCGCTGTTCAACGGCGGCAAGAGTGTCAATCTGCTCAACACGTACTGGCCGTTCATCCTGACATCGATATTCGGCATTTCTTATAAGGCGGGGTTGTTTATCTTCATCTTCCGGCAGTTTTTCCGCGGCATCCCGAAGGAAGTGGAGGAAGCCGCCTATGTGGATGGAGCGAATGTCACCAAGACGTTTACCCGGATCATGTTGCCGAACGCGATACCTGCCATCCTGACCGTCTGCCTGTTTTCATTTGTCTGGCAATGGAATGACAGCTTCTTCACCACCACGTATCTGACCTCGGCCAAGGTGATGTCCACGCAACTTTCGTCCTTGCCGTTTAATCTGCAGATCGAGCTATCCGGTACCGCCGGTCGTGAGGACCCGTTCTATCTGGATATGGTGCAGGATACCGGAACGCTGCTTGCGATCCTGCCTCTGATCATCATCTATCTCTTCGTGCAGAGATATTTTGTAGAAAGTGTAGAAAGAACCGGTGTGGTAGGATGAGGTAGAAAAATATGACTTATTTCTTTATTATGGAAGTGTGAATAGGATACGGTTGCCTGAAGTCGGGCAATTGGACCAGTGATTCGAGGTGGGATGAGGATATGTTGAGAAGCCGAAGTCTGCATACGGCCATGATCGTGCTTGCCGCTCTGTTGCTGATCGTCGCCGGATGCAGCAGAAACGCTGAAGTCGGGAACATGAACAACACAGACGTCACTGCAGAGAGCAGAGGGGATCAAGTGGAGGGGGATGGCGGATCGTTGCAGGATGCCGGGAAGGATGAAGACGCGGCCTCCGGGAACGGGCAGTCTGAGGATGCGGAGCAACCCGAATCTGAGACGAAGCCGGAAGTGGAGGAGCCTGTCCGGCCATCCGTGGAGTACGACCTGCCATCGCTGAAGGATGTGTATGCGGACTACTTCCCGATCGGCGCAGCGATCGAACCGAATCAGACGGTCGGCCTGGCCGCTGAACTGCTGAAGAAGCATGTTAACCTGATCGTTGCGGAGAATGCGATGAAGCCGTCGTCGCTTCAACCGACTGAGGGGAACTTCAAGTGGGACAATGCCGACCGGATCGTCAAGTTTGCCAAGGAGAACGGCATGCAATTGCGTTTCCATACGCTGGTCTGGCACAACCAAGTGCCGAACTGGTTCTTCTTGGATGAAAACGGTAAGCCGATGGTGGACGAGACGGACCCGGAGAAGCGGGAGAAGAACAAAGAGCTGCTCCTTAAGCGCCTTGAGACGCACGTGAAGACGGTAGTCGAGCGCTACAAGGACGATATCAAATCATGGGACGTGGTGAACGAGGTGGTGGAGCCCGCTGATCCGGACGGCATGCGCAACAGTCCGTGGTATCAGATCACGGGCATCGACTACATCGAAACAGCGTTCCGCGCGGCGCGGGAGGCGGGAGGTCCGGATATCAAGCTGTACATCAATGACTACAGCACGGACGATGCGAAGAAGCGGGACCGTCTCTACGAGCTTGTTAAGGAATTGCTGGAGCGTGGGGTTCCAATCGATGGCGTTGGCCACCAGACGCATATCAACGTGACATGGCCGCCGGTCAATCAGATCATAGAGTCGATGAAGAAGTTCGCCGAGCTGGGGTTGGACAATATCGTCACCGAGCTCGACATGAGCCTGTACGCATGGAATGACCGAAGTGACTACGGAGACAACATACCGGAGGGTGTTCTGCGAAAGCAAGCCGAGAAGTATCGGGATCTGTTCGAGGCGTTCAAGGAACATAAGGACATCCTGAGCGAAGTGACGTTCTGGGGAATCGCGGATAACCATACCTGGCTCAGTTCTTTCCCGATCGTGCGTACGGAAGCGCCGCTTCTGTTCGACAAGAATTACCATGCGAAGCCGGCCTTCTGGGGCGTCGTTGACCCATCGAAGCTGGAATAACCGTTGACAGAGTAGCGGGGTAATTGCCACATCTGATGTGCGTGCAAGAAACACCGATGTGGCAAAAGCCCCTTCTCTGCTTCATATCGATGCCGCTATGGGCCAAAAAAGATCATAATGCAACATGGAAAACAATAAGATACCTAGCGTATGTGGCAAAACCTTGATAAGATGAAAACGAATATGAAAATGGGCGTATATGGGATTGCGCGCAGTCCTGAATAACGATCACAATATGCCCGAAGATAGAAGGGGGATTATGACTCGGATACCTGATGATATCGCAAGGCTCCTGGAAACCAAAGGAGTACCTGCCGGAGAGATCCGCCATGCATTGCTGTGCGATCGGAGTATGGAAGGAGATGGATTCGTCGAACGGTATGTCCTGATGGGGAGTGAGCATCTCCATATCCTGCGCCGCAACCAGGAAGTGATTGTGGGTACCAAGACGTTCAAAGGCTACCTCCTACCCAAAAAAGAAACCGGTTTCATCGAACGGAAGCTTGATGCCGATGACTGGACCCTCGAGTCGATCCGTCTGTCTGCGATCGAGTCGCTTACGGTCGTCAATCTGGTCGCTTCCGGGATGTTGGTCGTTCAGGAGCATGGAGCGGAGAAGAGAACGCTCGGCACGTTTACGAACAGCCAGATGGAAGCGGCTTCAAAGCTTGCCTCTGCTTATGAGAAGCAGAAAAACGGCAGGCGGGGGGAGAGGCACAGGGAAGAAGGAGAACAACGGGATGAAGCGGCAGCCTGTCCGAACTGCGGCATGCTGTATCCGGAGCGGGGACGACAGGTATGTCCGCGCTGTACGAAGAAGGGAGCGATCTTCACCAGACTGCTTGGTCTCGCCGGCCGTTACAAGCTGATGATCGTGCTGATCATCTTGTTCATGCTACTCAACTCAGCCACTGGTATCGTCATTCCCTATCTGAGCGGCACGGTGTTGTTCGACCAGGCACTTGCGGGGACGGGAGCCTTCGCTGGCAAGATCGGCCTCGTCATCGCACTGATCATTGGATTCCGCACGTTGTCCTTGCTGTTCGGGATCGTCTTCGGCATCCTGAACGCCAAGCTTGCTGCGAAGGTCGCCTTCGACCTGAAGGCCAGCGTTTTCTCCTCGCTCCAGCGGTTGTCGCTTTCCTTCTTCCAGAAACGGCAAACCGGACAGCTCATGACGAGGGTGAACAATGACGCAACGGATGTGCAGTATTTCTTTACCGACGGAATTTCCTACTTCATCGTCAATGCGATGAACATCATCGGCATCATCACGATCATGCTCTTCATCGACTGGCAACTCACGCTGTTCTGCCTGATTCCGTTGCCGTTTATCCTGTATATCCTGCGACGAATCATGCCTAAGCTGTGGCGTCTGTCCTGGCGCAGGCATCGCCGCGTCAGCGCGATGAATGCACTAATCAGTGATTCGCTGCGCGGGGCGCGTGTCGTGAAGGCATTCGGCAAGGAGCAGCAGGAGATCGGCCGGTTCTCCCGGGCGAGCCGAAGCTTTGCCGATGCGGAGCAGCGATTCAACAAGATGGGCAGCACGATCTTCCCGACGCTGAACATGATCCTTCAGGTAGGCGGGATCATCGTCTGGGCATTTGGCGGATGGCAAGTGATGCAGGGGGATCTGAAGTTCGGGATGGTGATGTCTTTTATCCATTATCTGACGATGTTATACAATCCGATCCAGTTCATGAACAATGTCGTCAACTGGTGGTCTCACAGCATGTCGGCGGCGCAGCGCATCTTCGAGATTCAAGATGCCGTGCCCGAGATTGCGGAGAAGCCGGGAGCAATCGAACTCGCCAGCGTGCGCGGCGAGATCGTCGTCTCGAACGTGACATTCGGCTATGAACCGAACCGGCCAGTGCTGAAGAATGTGTCGATGCGCGTGGAGCCTGGGCAGATGGTCGGTGTTGTCGGGCGCTCCGGCGCCGGCAAGTCGACGCTGGTCAATCTCATCTCCCGACTGCATGATCCGCAGGAAGGTACCATTACGATCGATGGCATCGATGTGAAGGATCTGTCGTTTGGGACATTGCGCAAACATATCGGCATCGTCTCGCAGGAAGTGTTCGTGTTCATCGGGACGATCGCCGAGAATATCGCCTACGCCGACCCCGATTGCACGATGGAGGATATCATCCGCGCGGCGAAGATCGCAGGTGCGCATGACTTCATCTCGAAGCTGCCGGATGGCTACGACACGATCGTGGGCAGCGGCGGGCACAACTTGTCGGGCGGGGAGAAGCAGCGCATATCCATCGCGAGAGCGGTGCTTCATGACCCGAAGATTCTGATCCTTGATGAAGCGACGGCTTCCCTGGATACCGAGACGGAGTTGGTTATCCAGGAAGCGCTTGAGAAGCTGATGAAGGGCAGGACGACGATCGCCATCGCTCATCGGCTGTCAACGCTTCGCAATGCGGATCACCTCGTTGTGATCGAGCATGGCAAGGTGGAAGAGGCCGGCACGCATGAGGAGTTGATGGAGCTGGACGGCATCTATGCCGGTCTGGTGCGCAAACATGATGAAGCATTGAAGATGAGAGAGGTGATCTGATTGGAGATCGGCTATTTGACACCTGATATGGCCCACTTCGAAGAAACGGAAGGCCATCTGTTGTCGGTCCGCGTGCGGGAGGAGAGGCATCCGGTCGTATACTTGCATTGCTCCTTCCCGCATACGAGTAAGGACGAATACATCTCAGTGCGGACGATTGAGGACCGTGAGGTTGGCATGATCCGAACACTCACCGAGTTCCCGCAGCCGGTTCAGGAGCTGCTCAGGAAGCATATTCGCTTGCGTTACTTTACGCCTGCGATTACCCGCATCCTCGACGTCAAGGATGAGTTCGGCTATTCGTACTGGAACGTGGAAACGACGTCCGGGCATTGCCAGTTTACGGTCGGCAGAGGCAACAACATCCGCTTCGTCACCGGGCAGAAGCTCATGATCAGCGATGTGGACGGCAACCGCTTCGTGATCGAGAATGTCGGTGAGTTGAGCGACAAGGAATATCGCATGATCGAGACTTACTTGTAAACGAAGAAGGTGAATGTGTGAATCTGAATTATCCGCTTCCCGAGCGTGACCGTGCGGCGGCCGTGCAGGCGGTCGGACCGAATATCGAATACGCGGTGCCTGCCGACTTGACGTTGGATGGCCGGAGGGAGCAGGGTTGGTTCGTCATCGGAGGGAGCCGCTGGGCGTACATAGAGGACGGGAACGTGCGCGAAAGCAGTGATATTCGGGATTATACCGACTACAAGATCGTCACCTTGGTTGGCAATGCGGTGCTGGAGGCGGAGGATCACGGAGAGAAGCGTATCATCGTGCGCATCACGATGCGGCATGCGGTCAGATACGCCTATATCGTGAAGGTGCTGAACGACCTGTCTGCCGGTGATCCTGTCCGAATATACAATGATGAACCGGAACCCGTGTGCGAACGATGCGGCGGACCGCTTGTTCCTGGAACGAGGCATTGCCGCAATTGCGTCAGCAAGTCGGAGGCGCTGTTGAAGCTGTTGGGCGTTGCGCGCGGATATTGGAAGCAGCTCGTGTTCACTTTGGTCCTGCTGTTGGCTGGTTCGGGTTTGTCGCTGCTTGGGCCTTACTTTCAACGCCTGCTGGTCAATGGTGCCTTGCAGCCGCCCGATGGCGCCGCTCCTGACATGAGGTTGTTCGCCATCGGTCTGGGAGGCCTGGTCTTCGAACTGATCGCAAGCCATGTACTGACGATTATCCGCGGGCGCCTCATGACCGTGGTCAGTTCCAGCATCTCTTCTGACCTTCGCCATATGGTGTTTACCCGGATGCAGCAGCTTTCACTTGGGTTCCTGACATCGCAGCGGGCCGGTGACGTAATGAATCGGGTCACGAGAGATACGGAGCGCATCCGTCACCTCATCCAGGAGGTGTTTACGAATGCGATTCTGCAGGTGATCATCCTCATCTCCGTCACGGTGCTGCTGTTTACGCTGGATTGGCGGCTCGCGCTGCTTGTTCTGCTGCCAGCACCGTTCGTCTCCTATCTGCAGGTGGCGATCTGGCGCAAGGTGTTGCATCGGCTCATGCATATCCAGTGGCGGATCTTCGATCACGCCAATTCGTTCCTGCATGATGTGCTGTCTGGCATCCGCGTCGTCAAGTCGTTCGGCAAGGAAGAGCGCGAGATCGAGAAGTTTCGTGAATACAACAGCAAATTCGCAGCCGCTTCGGTTCGCAGCGAAACGGTTTACAGCTACCTGGCGCCGATCTCGCACTTTCTCATCCAGTGCGGCAGCTATCTGGTGCTGATGGCCGGCAGTTACATGATCGTCCGGGGTGAGTTTACGCTTGGGGAACTGGTGCAGTTCACCAGCTATTCGATGATGATCTACGGGCCGATGCAGTGGATGATGAATATGCCGCGCTTTATCGCTGATGCACTGATCGCCGTTGACCGGGTGTTCTCCGTCATCGAGGAGAAGCCGGAGATCGTCGATCACGAGTCAGCGGTCAGCCACAAGCTCGGAGGCCATATCAAGTTCGAGAACGTCACCTTCGGCTACCGCTCCTATGAACCAGTGCTGAAGGAGATCAATCTGGAGATCAAGCCTGGTGAGATGATCGGTCTCGTCGGCCATTCCGGTTCGGGCAAATCGACGATGATCAACCTCATCCTGCGGTTCTATGACGTGAATGAAGGCCGGATCACGATGGACGGCATCGATATCCGCCGCATCAAGCAGGAGGAACTGCGATCGCAGATCGGCATCGTCCTGCAAGAGACGTTCCTGTTCAGCGGCTCGATCCTGGACAATATCCGCTATTCGAAGCCAGAAGCGACGCTTGAGGAGGTCATCCTGGCAGCGAAGACGGCCAATGCCCATGACTTCATCGTAAACCTGCCGGACGGCTATGATACGCGGTTGGAGGAGAACGGCAACAACCTCTCCGGCGGCGAGCGGCAACGCATCGCCATCGCCCGCGCGGTGCTCACTGACCCGCGCATCCTGATCCTCGATGAGGCGACCGCGTCGCTTGACATCGATACGGAGGCGGCTATCCAGGAGGCGATGCGGCGCGTGACGGAAGGCCGGACGACGATCGCGATCGCCCACCGCCTGGCGACGCTGCGCCATGCGACACGCCTCGTCGTGCTGGATATAGGGCGCATCGCCGAGGTTGGCACGCACAACGAGCTGCTCGAGAAGAGAGGTATCTATTACAAGCTCGTCACCGCGCAGCGCAACATGGCGAAACCGAAGACGGTGGCCGAGGAGGCTGCGGCGGATGTGGCGGTGCGATAGAAGCGGGGACGACGATGCGGTTGCGCCACATGCTTCGCTAATGATGGATGTGGCGGGAGGAAGAAGCGGGTCGGCAGTTTGTCAGTGCTACATTCCTCGGCGATGAAGCCGTATCTGACCGATGGTTTCGGCAATCCTTCCAGCCCGCTAACGAGGGACGTGGCGGCGCGATAGAAGCACAGGCCGCGTGCTGTCCAACATACTTCGTTACGGCGGGTGTGGTCAGCGTCAGGTGCATGGGCTGCAGTGAAATTCTTGGCCGGCCGCCTCCGCTGCTGACGGAACACAGATCCGCTATTCGCGCCAATATCGAGGTTTTCGCCATGCTAACGGAACGTGAATCCGCTATTTGTCGATTTCTATGCCACAAACCCCTATTAAACGACAATTAACGGAACCATGTTCCGCTACATCTGCGCAACGCGGCATAAATGCCAAAATAGCGGAACCGTGTTCCGTTAAGCTTCCTGCTGATCTGGCTGACCCAGACTTCCGCGCGATCCTTTCCGGGGCCAATCGCACCAAAATGGTTCGCGGAATCTGTCGCATTTGCAACAATTTGAATTGATGTTATAATTATCCTGTGTTATGCTTAGAATGATAAAGGAGCTGGCCGCCAACCAGCTCCAATGTACGACTGACTGCGGTGGGGAACCCTCGGAATTTCAAACTGGCGTCACCATCCCACTCGGTCGGCTAACCTCAAGTGGGATTACTTCTTCTTCATCGTGAACGTCAGGATGGCTATGACAAACATAGCAAACATCATCACGTCACTAAACGAGAAGTACATGAGGCATCCCTCCTTCCATCGAGGGTTGCCGAACCTCACCGCAGTTAGGTCGTACATAACAATTATAGCATATTATTCCAATTCAGTCGCCTATTGGCGACTATTTTATTTCCCGGGAATTGAAAACATTTGGCATACCTCCCGTTCTCTAGAATAAGACTTATCATAAAAGCAATCTTCTGAATGCGATTGCACATCAAGCGGCCAGAAAGCGAACTCGCAGGGCAACACAGACGATCCTATCTTTCTGGGATGGCACAAGGATTAAGATGAATAATCTGGTGTATAATAGCTTATTCGACTTTTTACGAATATATTCCAGTGGTCAGGTGACAACAACTCACATCTCAAGCCAACCAACGATGGTTGGCTTTTGTTATCGATGTGGAAGTCTTGCAACTCCGTGGAGGAGGGGGCGCCATGTGGAGTACAGATGGGATTCTCATGTTGACGGTGGTAATATCTGGATGATCGGGAGTCTACAACTTCGGGACGAGCCTTGATAAGGCCAGAGCATCGATAAGGTCAGATTGAGGTCGAACACAGCGCTTCCTCCTAATAAACAGGATCCGCAGACTGGGCGGTTAGCCCAGCCTGCGGATGAAAGCTACCATATGCGGTGCCCAACGTGCGCGCGTGGCTTCGGTTTCCCTGAGAATGGAAGGCAGATTGCGCTGCGTGCCCATCGCGCTGTGGACACGATATTGCGTCAGGTTCTCAGGCACATAGTGGAAATCCACCCCCGCGAGCACGATGCGGAACCAGAGATCATAGTCATGTGTGTATGGCAGATGTTCGTTGAATAACCCAGCCTTCATCAGTAACTTCTTATGTGCCATCACGGTGCAGCCGTTGATCGGGTTGCCGGTCAGAAAGGTGCGGCAGAAATCCTGATACGAGGGAAATTTATGCCCTGCCGAACGCTGTGTGATGTTGCCATGCTCGTCGATGACATCGTAGTCCGTGTACGAAATCAACGCCCGCCTCGGAATCATGTAGGCGAGTTGTCTGGCCAGCTTCCAAGGATAGAACCGGTCGTCGGAGCTGAGCCAGGCGATATAGTCGCCGCTTGCCGCCCGGATTCCTGCGTTAAGCGCGCTGGCCGTGCCGCCGTTCGCCTTCCACTTGTATATCACCTTCGGATGCTTGAGATAGGGTTGCAGCAGCTCTGTATGGGAGGGTGAACCGTCATTGACGATCACGACCTCTATATTTGGATGCGTCTGGCCTAACGCGCTCTCGATCGCTTGAGGTACGTACGGATCGGCGTAGAACGGGATGACGATCGATACCTTGGGGATCACCATGCTCCCTCCTTGTCGTCGAGATGTGGTGATGGATGGCCATTGGGAGGCAGCTTGTCATCGAATGGCAAGGGCGGGTATTCCTTCTGAGACGCCTTAGCCTCGGAGGCCAGATGTTTACGGCCAGCCAATCTTCGTCTCAGGCGCATTCTCGCATCTTCCAGCATATCGCGGATCGATTGCTCGAATGGGATGCGCGGCGACCAGCCGAGGCGGGCAATCGACGCATTGGATGGTGCCATAGGGTCCGGGTCGCGCGGTGCGGCATCCAGATTCACGTACGGGACGGGACCGCCGATGGCCGTCTCGAAGGTATGCAGCACCTCGCCGATCGAACGAAGCTGCGGCGAGCCGAACTGGTACAACTCGCCTGGCGATCCTCGCTGCAGGATCGTCTCGTAGGCTGTGACGGCATCCCGTACATCGAGGAAGCTCCGCTTCTCGGTCAGCGAGGACAAGCGGAAGGGATCGCTCTCCAAACCCAGTTCCCACCGGGCGATATAATCTGCGAGTAATCCGCACAGCCCTGAGGAGGAGCCGGGGCCGATCAGATTCGTCGGCTGGGCAACCGATACCGGCACTTGAAACAGATGTGCCCAGGAACGCGCTGTCAGCATCTGCAAAGTCTTGCTGAGCGAATAGGGGTGCGTGGGTTGCGGAGGATCAGCGCCTGGGTTGAAGCTGAGCGAGGAACCGACAACCAGTACGGTCGGTTTCTTCTGGAGGGCAGCGGTTGCCCCGAGCAAATGGATCGTGCCGGTGACGTTGACGGCCAGACATTCAACCGGATCAGCCCAGGAAGACCTCACATCGTTCATGCCGGCGAGATGGAGCACGAAGTCCGGCTGTACGGCCGTGACCAGATCGAACACCTGGCGACGTTCTGTCAGATCGCATGCGATGCATGCGTCAGTTGCCAATTCGATGTCGTGAGGGGAGCGGCTGACCGCGACCACTCTGAAGCCACGTTGACGGAAGTATGCGCAAGCATGCGTTCCGGTAAAGCCCGAAGCGCCAGTGATCAAGATGACGTGCTTCATGCCGATCGCATCCATTCGCGCAGCTCGGTGAGCATCGTCCGGTAATCCGGCACTTCATCGATATTGGCCAGTCGGCTGCGGACAAGTGTACGGTCAAGCTCAGGATGGTCGGTGGGTTCGATACGGACATCGCATTTGCCGAATATATCCGCGAACAGCTTCAGCAGTTCGTACTTGCTCACGATCTCCGGCGCCGTGAGATGAATCAAGCCGCCGGCGCCTTGCTGCACGAGCCGTTCGATTGACCTGGCGAGCTGCAGCGTCGTCACTCCGTTCCACAGCACCCGGGTGTAGCCTGGCACCGTCCCACGCTGCTTCATGAACCAATGCATGAGGCCGATGCCGCCTGGCCTGATCTCCGGTCCAACGATGGAGGTGCGGATCGTCAGATGCCGGTTGTCTCTGACTTCTCCTGCCGCTTTCGTTCGAGCATAGACGCTTGTCCCATCCGGGATGTCTTGTTCCCGGTATCTGCCGCCCGGTTTGAATACATACCCGGGGCCGATGGTGCCCGCGAATACGCAGTCCGTGCTGATATGCACCAGCTTCCCCCCATAGCCCAGCTCATCAAGCGTCGCGGCGACCCGGTGCGGGAATAGGGCGTTCACCACTTCCGCTTCCCGCGGGTTCTCCTCCGCACGCTGATTGAGGATGCCGATCGCATTGATGACGATGGAGGGCCGCTCTTGCTTCAAGACTCGCTCCAGATCCTCCAATTTCGAGGCATCGAGGACCAGGGCGGACGGATCGCTGCGATCGCGCATCGTGTACACCACTTCATACCCGGACAGCCTGCGAAAATATCGCACCAACACATGTCCCGCCATGCCACTTCCTCCTAGAATCATCACCTTCATGGCAGGAATCGTCCCTTCTTCAGCATCTGTCGGATCTCTTCGCGGGACATCAGGAAGTCGGCGGAACTGTAAGTCGGCTTTTGCACCGGCGGGTATGCGCTGTATGCCTCTCTCAGTCCGGGGATTTGAAGCGAAGGCAGGATGACCAGATATTCATGGTCATAGACGATCGTACTCTGGCTTTCGTATTCGGAGTACAGAATTTCATGAATTTTCTCTCCTGGCCTGATGCCCAGTTCACGTATCTTGTAGTTGATGACGCCCAGCTCTTCGGCGAGCACGTCGGCCAGATCGATGATGCGGCAGGATGGCATGACCATGACGAATATCTCTCCGCCGAGCGCTTCTTTGGAAGCCTTGAACAGCAGCTTGATCGCATCCTCCAACGTCAGGAAGAAGCGGGTCATCTTCGCGTCCGTGATGCCGATCTCTTGCTTGCGGCGCAACTGGTTCATGAAGATGTGGATGACGCTGCCATTGGTGCCCAAGACGTTACCGCCTCGCACACAGACGAATCTCGTGCTGGAGGGCAAGGTGTTGGCGTGCACGATCAGTTTCTCGCCGATGGATTTGGTCAGTCCATAGAAATTCGAGGAATTGGCCGCCTTGTCTGTGGAGATGTAGATGACTCTCTCCACACGGTTCTCGATCGCCGCTTCGATCACATTGGCAGTGCCGGTTACATTGGTCTTGAGCGCCTCATACGGCTGATCTTCACACACCGGCACATGTTTCAGCGCCGCCAGATGATAGATGTAGTCCATGTTCTCGCAGGCCTGCGTAAGTGCAGCCTTGTCCCGGATATCTCCGATGCAGAAGTGCAGCCTGGGGTCGTCAAACTCCCGTTTCATCGCCACCTGGCTGGCTTCGCTGCGCGAGTAGATGACGATCTTCGCCGGATTTTGCTTTAAGAGCTGCCTGACGAGTTCATGCCCCCAGGATCCTGTACCTCCCGTAATAAAAATACGTTTGCCTTCAAACATCCACCGCCCACCTCTCGTGTACATTCTATGAATCAACAGCCTGATAACTGACCCTAGCGTCTCGGCACATATCCATGCAGAAATCGGACGACGATGTCGGATACATGGCGCTCGGTGTATCCTTCCGGGAATGCCCAACTGCGGTTCGAGTTCAGTTGAATCTCGGCAGTGCGCAGGATGCTCTCCGGCGTAACGCCAGAGACAATGTTGCTGCCGCAATCGACGGTTTCGGGCCGCTCCGTTGTCGTACGCACCGTTACTGCAGGCACATGGAAGAGGCAGCATTCCTCCTGCACGGTACCGCTATCTGTCAGCACGCATGCGGCATTCTTCTCGAGCTTGACGAAGTCGAAGAAACCGAACGGCTCATGCAGTTCAATCAAAGGATGCAGAGCGGCGATGTTCGCTTGCCCGAGACGCGACCGAGTGCGAGGATGCAGGCTCGTAATCAGGCGCATTCTGAACCTCTCCGCTACCAGGTTCAGACCGCGTATGATCCCGAGCAGATGATCGTGACGATCCACGTTCTCCGCGCGATGGATGGTAACGAGCACATAACCATCCTTGCTCAGTCCCAACCGCTTCAGTATATCGCTGGCTTCGATCCGATCTTCGTTGGCTTGCAGCACTTCATAGATCGGATTGCCGGTCAGCACGATGCGGTTCGTCGGCACGCCCTCCCGAATCAGGTTCATCTTGCCCTGCGGAGTATACGGCATGTTGATGCTCGACACCGAATCGATGATGCGGCGGTTGATCTCTTCCGGCACATTGCTGTCGAAGCAGCGGTTTCCCGCTTCCATATGCGCCACCGGGATGCCCATGCGCTCCGCCAGGATCGCCGATAAGGCGCTGTTCGTATCGCCCAGCACCAGCACACGATCGGGCCTCTCCACTTCAAGCAATCGCTCCAGCTTCTCGAACATAACCGCGATCTGGCTGCCGAAGGAGCGCTGCTGCCGGCTTAGGATGAAGTCCGGTTTGCGGATGCCCATCTCGCGGAAGAACACGCCCGAGAGCGAGTCCGAAAAATTCTGTCCGGTATGCACGAGCACGTGCCGGTCCGCACATCGGTCGAGCTTGGCAATGATGAGACTGAGGCGGATGATCTCCGGCCTGGTTCCCACGATGGTCATGATGTTCATGGATCAGAAGTCACCACCTTCACGCATCACTTCGCCGGCTTGCCGTTCTGTTACGGCGGGAACGCCGTGAGCCCACGCCGTACCGGCTCAGCATATGGATAGCCCGTTCGGGAACCACTGAAGCACTGGCTCATCGACCGTGCGGATCTGCTGCCATGTGAAACCGGCGGACAGGAAAGCTGCTTCACTGGCGAAAGGCCGTTTGGCCCCGTTCTGGATCAGGAACACCGCAGGGGTATGGGCGCCTCGCAGCAGGGTGCCGTCAGGGATCGCTGCTCGTTGCCTCGCATGATGCCGCTCCATCTCATCAACGGCCAGACTCATCGTATCCAGCATGGTGCGAAGTCGGGAGCGGTAGGCTTCGATGCCGAATGCCTCCTGGACGGCGCGTTGTGCTTCCTTGCCCGTTGCGAGGAGCCTGTGCTGATCGTTAATCAGCGTGGAAACCGCGCTCGTGAGCTGGGCGATATCACCTGGAGGCACGAGCCATGCGGACATGCCCGTCCTGTTCAGTATCTCTTCAAGACCGCCGTTGCGATAGGCGATGACCGGCTTGCCGAATACCATGCCCTCCATCGCGGTAAGCCCGAAGCCTTCAGGTATCAGGCTCGGCACGATCAGGAGATCCATCGCGGGATAAACGGATTCGATCGATTGTTGATAAGGAATCAGGATGAATCGTGATGCATAGCCGGACTCATGGACGATCTGCACTGTGCGGTCATAGTAAGTTCGATCCGTCGGTTGCCCGATGATCAGGAAATGCGCTTGCGGATGAGACGGGCACAACCGAACGGCCATTTCCACGAAGTGATCGAACCCCTTGTGCGGGGTAATGTCGGATACGATGTAACCGATGAGCGTCACCTTGGGACCGATGCCATAAGCAGCTCTCAGTTGTTTGCGATGATCGCTCCAGCTCTGCGGACGAAACTGTTCCGGATGCCAGGAGGGTTCCAACATCAACGTCTTCGCTCCGAGGCCAGAGCTCAGGAAGATGCTGAGCGTCGCCTCGGAGATGCCGCCGATCCAGGTCGAATATCGGTGGATGACGGAGACTGCATACGGCGCAAATGGCCCCGCACGCATCACTTCGGTGATCATCCACAAGACGGGGATGCCGAGCCGGCTCGCAGCCATCGCGGGCAGGGCATTAACGCAGGTGAGCGCAATAACCGCGTTCGGACGATGCATATGAAGCAGATTCATCAGCATCGTAAGCTCCTGCGAACGCCCCCAATGTTCCTCCAGCGCCGGAAGGTCAGGCCCAGGCTCCCACAATGGCCAGACCAGCGGATAAGGATGAACCTGCACTTCGCAGCCGAGCTTCCGTGCTTCCAGTGCGAGCAAGCCGTCCCCTGGCACAACAAGGATGATCCGTCGGTATGGCAGCAGTTCCCGAATCAGGAACAACAGGTACTTCTCTGCGCCGGTCATATGCGCTGGATTGCAGATATGGGAGAAAAGCATGTAAGTCTTGCCCGACATATGCTCACCTCTTGCGGAAGTCCCGTACAGCTTGAATGAAGCCAGGCATGATCGAATCGCCTCGTAACGGAACGTCAGTCCGTTATTGGGGTCAACATGGCCTATTCCCTAACATGAACGGAACGCAAATCCGTTATTGGTGTGTTTCGTAGCCCGTTTCCACGCTGATCATCCAAATAGCGGAACGACGTTCCGTTAACATTTGCAAAAAGCGGCTTTTCGCTGAAATAGCGGAATGGACGTTCCGTTAGCTATGGGCAGCCGATAACGAGCATCAACCGATTGAAGCCCAGCCTGCTGATAATCCGATTAAAACGGTGATTTCGAGATGGTTCTGAACATGAAATCGGGATGTTGTCCAATGGATAGATCCCGCCCCCTTTGATCACATGTGTTGCTTAATGGACCAACCAACTTTGATTGAACGCCATCACTCAGGACGATTGGTGTATATTATGAAGGAATCAGAAGGGCAGAAACGGCCTTTGTACACCTGGTATGTGCTGAAGAACGAGAGGAAGAAAACGTGTTGTGTCCTTTTCCTATGAAGCTCGCAACTGTATTATTTTTCCCGCCTGTATTATGATGTAGATAAACGGAAACCAGTTATATCTACCCGGAGAGGAGACACTGCTCAAGCAGTTGGCGTGGTGGGAGATGATCGGCGATGACTGGTGCCAAGGCGCTTGGCGGCCGCAAGAACTGGCCGTTCGTTTTCGATGTGTGCGGCCAGCCGAAGCGGTCGTTCTGGAACATCGTGCGCTTCTGAGTTTGCCCGACGCACCTGATAAGTGATGTCAACGGAAAGGAGCCGTTCGGATGAAGTTTGTGATTGCGCCGGATTCGTTCAAAGGGAGTTTATCCTCCGCTGAAGCGGGAGAGATAATTGCCCGTGCGATAGGGCAGGAGATTCCGGGGAGCAAGACACGCGTCATTCCCATGGCCGATGGCGGGGAAGGTACCGTAGAGGCGTTGCTGGCGGCTGCGGGCGGCGAGAAGGTACGGGTGCGAGCTGCAGGACCGCTGGGTGATGCAACTGAGACCTTCTATGGCATCATCGAGCGGGATGGCGAGCGCACGGCGGTCATCGAGGCTGCGAACATATGCGGAATTACGATGGTGCCGCCTGAACTGCGCAATCCGCTGCGAACGACTACGCGCGGCATCGGGGAAGTGATCCGAGATGCGCTGGACCGTGGCATCCGTTCGTTCGTTATCGGGCTCGGAGGGAGTGCGACGAACGATGGCGGGCTTGGCATGCTGAGCGCGTTAGGCGCGCGATTTTCATCCTGTGACGGCAGGGTGCTCTACGGTTTCGGGCATGAGCTGGCGGATGTGGCGCGGGCAGAAGTCGAGGGTCTGGACCCGAGGATCAGCGGATGCCGCATCACGATCGCATGCGACGTGACGAATCCGCTGCTGGGAGAGAATGGGGCAACCTATGTATACGGTCCGCAGAAAGGTGCCGGCCGCGAAGAACTGGAGTTGCTGGAGCGGACGATGGCCGCTTATGCTGATGCGGCGGAAGCCAGTTTCGCCTGTGTTTGCCGCGACATGCCCGGCGCGGGAGCGGCGGGCGGCCTTGGTTTCGCCTGCATGCTGTTGGGCGGAAGCGTGGTTTCCGGTGCGCAGATGATCGAGCAGATGACTGGCCTGAGCCATCACATCGAAGATGCTGACTGGATCATCACCGGCGAGGGCAGGAGCGATCACCAGACGTTATATGGCAAGCTGCCGATTCATGTGGCGCGGATTGCGAAGGCATTAGGCAAGCCGGTGATCCTCATCTCCGGCAGTCTGGGTCCCGGCAGCGAGCGGCTGAGCGAATCCTTCACGGCTTGCTTCGCGACCGTGCGAGGACCAGCCAGTCTGGAAGAGTGCATGCGCGAGGCTGGTTCCAACCTCTATGCATGCGCGAGGCAGGTCGCCAGGCTGATCCATCACAGCCTCCATGCAACCTTGTAACGGAACGTCATCCCGCTATGAAGGGTTCCCGGCCCATTATGCGAATGCTAACGGAACCTCAATCCGTTATTCGCCCGAATTAAGTGTTGATGCGCTTCGGAACAGCCGGTTAGCAGAACCACGTTCCGTTGGCTGCGGCAACAAGCAGGCGTTGCCCCCATAACGGATCTGTGTTCCGTTGCGCGGCTCCCCGTGGCAGCACGTGTACAGCTAGCCGCAACGTGGACCAGCATGACAAGCGTTGATGGGTGCAGATGACCTTTCCACACGAAACACATGAGATTGCGTGCGTTGATATGCGGCTGAAATGGCGGTTCATGTACCATAATGGAAATTGAGGGTTACATACAAGCAAGAAGACAAGGGTTCACATACGACGTGATGCCGACATGAATATGAGCAGGAGGGATGCGTATGAAGCTGGCATTTGTCGGACTGGGCAACATGGGACTGCCGATGGCGCGGAATCTCGTCAAGGCAGGTTATGAAGTATACGGTTTGAACCGAAGCAAGGGCAAGGAAGAAGCCTTCGCGGAGTCCGGGGGCAAGATCGGCCTCACCCTTCAAGAGCTGGCAGGGCAAGTTGATGTGATCATGACTTGCTTGCCGATGCCCGCTGATGTAGAGCGGGTGTATCTCGAACCGGAAGGCATCATCAGGAATGGACGGCGCGGTCTCATCCTGATCGACTTCAGCACGGTGAATCCGGAGCTGAACCGGAAGATCGCCGCTCAGGCGAAGGAAGCCGGCATGGAGTTCCTGGATGCGCCGGTAAGCGGCGGGACCGTCGGAGCGGAACTGGGAACGCTGTCCGTCATGGTCGGCGGCGATCAACAGGTGTTCGAACGGGTTCGGCCGATCTTCGAGGTCGTTGGCAAGAATATCTTCCACGTCGGCGAAGTTGGCTGCGGTACGATTGTCAAGCTGCTCAACCAACTGATGGTTGGCATCCATACGGAAGCGGCCAGCGAAGCGATGAATCTGGCGGATCGGATGGGGCTGTCCAAGGAGATTGTGCACGAGATCTTGAACCAGAGCTTCGCTCAGAGCCGCATCTATGACCGGCACTATAACCTGTTTGTGAAGCAGGACCTGTATGAGCCTGGTTTCGCATTGAACCTGCTCCATAAAGATATGTCGCTTGTGAAGCAGATGGCCGAAGAGGCAGGCATGCAACTGCCGATCGGCGCGATCACCGAGCGTTTGCTCAGGCATGCCAATCTGGCAGGTTACGGAGACAAGGATATGTCCGGCATGTATGCCTATCTCCGCGATCAAGGTTCTAAGCTCGCCCAGCGGAAATATTACGCCGTGCTCCTGCCGATGAAGGATGAGGAGAAAAGCCGCCTATACCGCGCGGAGCATCTCGCCTTCCTCGAGGAACAGCGCAACCTCGGCCGGTTGTTTGCCAACGGCAGGTTCACCGACGGCTGGGGTGGGCTTGTCATCTACATCGCGCACAGTGAAGAAGAGGTGCGGTCATGGGTCGAGCAGGACCCGTACATCGTTCAAGGCGCCCGTGACTATGAGATTCACGAGTGGGATCTGGTTAAAGGACATGTGTATTAACAGGTACAGCGGCTGCGAACGTTATTTCTTTCGGTAATAGAGTGGCGCATGGCCGGAGATCTCCTTGAATACCCGGCCGAAATGCGTCACGCTGCCGAAACCAACCTTCCTGCTGATCTGATTCACCTTCAACGTGGTGCTCTCCAGCAGCTTCTTCGCCTCCTTGACGCGGACGTTATTCAGATATTCAACGAAGGTGAAGCCGGTCGCTTCCTTGAACAGTCGGCTGAGATAATACGGACTGATATAGAACTTCTCCGCCATCTGCTGAAGCGTCAGATGCTCCATATAATGTTTGTTCATATAGCGGACGATCTCCGAGATGCGGTCATGCATCGGACTGGGCGAGATCATCGGTTCGGGATGGCGGCTTTGGATATGCCGGCAGCAGACGATCAGCATCTGCAGGATCAGCGTATGCATATACATCTCGAAGCCGGTGTCCTGTTGTTGCAGTTCGCGCAAGATGTTCTGCACCAACTCGTCGATGAACAATCGGTCTTGGGGCGAGCAGGCGAAGACGAGATACTCTCGCTCCAGGAGCGGCTTGAGGATGTCGGGACGATCACCGTATGCAGAAGTCATCATGCTCTCGTGGATGTTAACGATAAACCGTTCATGCTTCGGCTTTCGGGCATTCATCGTCCGGTGCAGAATGTTCGGGGCGATGATGACGATATGGCCTTCCGGTACGAGAATGGTGCGATCTTTGATGAAAAATTCCCGTTGCCCGCTCATCAGATAATAAATCTCATACGTGCTGTGAAAGTGGCTTTCGGGCATATTGTGGCTTAACGCAACGCGATGGGAGACGGACAGGGTCTTGGCGCTGTTCTCGTAGTGCAGCTCTGCCATACAGATCCCTCCTGACCTGCTGTCTGATGTTTCTGCCGTTGATGGGCCGCTTACTCTGTTGATAAGATTCATTCTTGTCCAAGCGGCCTTTTCGCTCATCTTCTTCACCCATTATACCATCGCAAGATATAAGAAGAAACAACGCTTTCTTCGCAAAACATGTACATATCTTGATGTTACGATAGGGGTATCATGAACCGTTCCAAGGAGGCTTGTTCAACGATGACGACGAATCTTAAGGATACGTTCACCCCTATCGATTGGGCGGAGAAGGCATGCGAAGCGCTCATGGCTAAGTACGAGCCGGAGAAGCTGCCTCCGGACCGTTTCCATTATCATCAGGGCGTATTCCTATCCGGCATGGAGAAGACATGGAGACAGACGGGCAAACAGAAATACCTCGACTATATCAAGGCTTGGGTGGACAGCCAGGTGCTTGCGGATGGCAGCATCAAGAAGCATGATCCAGGCCAGCTTGACGACATTCAACCGGGCGTTCTGCTGTATAACCTGTATGAACAGACCGGCGACGAACGATACAAGAAGGCGCTGTTCTATCTTGTGCCGCTCCTGAAATCCTGGAAGACTAATCCGTCCGGGGGCTTCTGGCACAAAGATCGTTATCCGAACCAGATGTGGCTTGACAGTTTGTACATGGGCGGCCCAATCGCCGTTCAATTCGGCAAGACGTTCGGATATCCGGAATATTTCGATCTGATCACTCACCAAGCGATCTTGATGGAGAAGCATACGAAGGACCCGCGTACCGGACTTCTGTATCACGGGTGGGACGAGTCCAAGGAGGCTTCCTGGGCTGATCCGGTGACGGGCTGCGCTCCGGAATTCTGGGGCCGGGCGATAGGCTGGTATCCGGTTGCGCTGCTCGAGATCTTCGAGCATCTGCCGGAGGATCACAAAGACAAGCCGAAGCTGGTCAGCATCCTGCAGGATCTGCTTGTCTCGCTCATCAAGTTCCAGGATGAGAGCGGCTTATGGTACCAGGTCGTGGACAAGGGCGATCGTCCGGACAACTGGCTGGAGGTGTCCTGTTCGGCGCTGTTTGTGCATGCGATCGCCAAGGCGGTGCGCTTCGGCCATCTGGACAAGAAATATATGGAATATGCGTGGAAAGGTTATCGCGGCGTGATCGACACGCTGAAGTTCGATGACAACGGCCATGTCGTCATCTCGGAGATCTGCATCGGTACGGGCATCGGCGATTACGCGCATTACATCGCTCGTCCGACGAGCGAGAACGATCTGCATGGGGCAGGAGCATTTATCCTGATGTGTGCAGAGATGAATCTGGCAGAGAAATAACCTTTAGTCCATGTAAGGAAAGGGCCGAATCGGTGTCTGGCGGCAACCGGTGAGGCCCTTCGTTCGTCTATCTGGCTGGGCAATAATTAATAAATTGTTTATGATTTATTCAGAGGGTTGCAAGTTGCAGCGTCTATAATGGTAACAGGAAGCTTCCGAATATGTGATGATACAAAGGAGATCGATTATGAAGCTGGGCAAGAAAGCAACTATCGCACTGTCATTTATCGCGGGTGCTTGCCTCTTCTTCACCACGGCTCTGGCTGACATGACGCTTGGCACAGGGTACGACCGGTTGAAGGAGGCAGCGAAGCGGACATCGGCACAGATGGAGAACGGGCTGGACAGTTATACGTTGGAGTCTGTCTTAAGCACGAAGCTTAACGGGACGGTCATGTACGAGAGCAAAGACCTGCTCAAGGTCGATACAATCAACCGTGTCTCTGAGACGCTAAACGAACATACCCGCTATAACGAAGATAAATACACTTGGTACACATACAACGACGAGACGACATATGCGTACAAGAGCAGCGAGGACGATCAATTCTATGTTGCCATGCGAACGAGGAAAGATTGGACGCCTTTCTCCGATCCGTTCCGGGAAGAAATCACGGCAGATATGGAGCGAATCGTTGACGCTCTCGTCGGCAATCTGAAGGATAGCGTGATGGTGGAAGAAGCGGCGAATGGCGGTAAGATATACAGCGGCAGTTTGTCGGAGGTTCAAGTTCCCACACTTGTTAACGCGGTGCTGTCTCTTCTGTTCAAGCAAACTTCCTACGACTGGTTTGGCGGTTACAGGAATGAAGACATACCGAGATTATCAGAGGATATCTATGTGAGCCGCATATCCGGCAGAGCAGAGGAAGATGAGACGGGACTTCTCAAGAACGTGACCGGAGAGATCATCCTGCTCGGCGCCGATAAGAACGGACAGCGCCATGAGCTTGCGGTCAACCTAGGAATCCATCTGCGCGACGTCGGCAGCACGACGATCACGAAGCCGGATCTGACGGATGCGATCGTTGAGCGGTCATATGCGGAGCATCAGTTTGCGGAGAAGCACATCGGCGTTTACCGCACGGATATCATCATCGAGCAGCCGGACAGATTCATCAAGATCGGGGAACGCACGCTGGAGATCACCGCTGTGACCGAAGAGTCCGTCATCGGCAAGTTCTATGAGACGGTCGATCCTGAGTATCAAGAACTCTATGCGTATGAACCGTTGTCTTTCGAGTTCGTGTCCGAACAGCGTGACTGGTCTACATTAATCTCCTATACGGATGAGGCAGGCGTCACCTATTATCTGGAGATCAGTCCATACAACCCTGGACAAATCTATGTATACCCATACGCCACCATGGGTCATGAAGAGGTCTACTCGTGGGAGCTGGCGAACCGGTTCGATTCGGCCTTCAGACGGGTGTTTGAGTAAAGAAGCGGGCTGTCCCGGCAATTGAGAAGCGGCCGGGACAGCCTTATGCCCTTGAATGGGTTCCGCAGGGGTTCCTGGAGGCTGACAAGCTTGACGATAGAGGATGTGAATGCGTTCATGAGCAAAGCGATCGAAATCATCGGTTTGAATAAAATGTACAGTAACGGGCGGGGAATTACGAACCTCAATCTGGAGGTTGACGAAGGGGACATCTTCGGCTTCCTCGGACCAAACGGCGCCGGCAAGACGACGGCTATGAAGATCATGGCCGGACTGATGCGTCCGGACAGCGGCGATGTGCGCATCTTCGGCAAGAGCGTGCAGCACGAGTTCGTCAATGCGATGAAACATATCGGCTGCATCATCGAGACGGCGGAGTCGTATCCGTATCTGTCTGCCGAGGACAACCTGAAGCTCTTCGCCAGATATTACGACGATGTGGACCAGGCACGGATCGACGAATGTCTGGAGATTACCGGTCTCTTGAGGTACAAGCATGAGAAGACGCGCCGCTTCTCACTCGGCATGAAGCAGAGGCTCGGCGTCGCTGCAGCCATCCTGTCCCGGCCTAAGCTGCTCATCCTTGATGAGCCGCTGAATGGCCTTGATGTTGAGGGGATGCTCGACATGCGCAGGCTGATCAAACGGCTCAATGAGGAGTCGGGGACGACCTTCTTCATCTCCAGCCATCTGATCCACGACGTTGAGCTGACCTGTACGCGCGTCGGCATCATCTATGGCGGACAGTTGGTAAATGTCGACTACACACGCAATATCCTGGCGAACTATGCATCGCTGGAAAACTATTTCATAAGCGAGGTGGATCGCAGTGGCAGGGTTTAAGGCGGCATTTGTCAATGAGACGGTGAAGCTGCTGAAGAAGAAGAAGCTGATCGCAGCCGCTGTGCTGTCCGTCCTCGGGGTGTTGATCGGGCAGGCAGCCGTTACGGCGATCCAGTCCGGTTTCGGCCTGCGAATCGCCGGGAGTACGGAGTTCCCGCTACTCGTTCTGCCGGTGTTCACGTATACGATCCTGCCGCTGTTCTCCACCTTTGTGGCCATTGACATGTTCAATGGCGAATTTAATGCCGGTACGATGAAGCTGACGCTGACCCGTCCTGTATCCAGGTTTGGTGTATTCAGCGCAAAGGTAGGAAACATCGCGGCATTTATTCTGCTGAATCTGCTGTTCATCATGCTCGTGGCACTTATCGCAGGATTTATCTTCAATCCATCGTCTACCGGCCTAGCGGGTGTTCTTCGCGTGATTCTTGCATACGTGGTGACGTTCGTGCCGATTTTCGTCTTCTCGTTGCTTGTCGTTTTGCTATGCAATCTGATCCGAAGCGGGCTTGCGGTCTTCTTCCTGTCGGTGCTGTTATTCGTTGGCTTCATCGCACTTGGGATCATATACTCGAGAATATCAAGCTTTCTGTTCACCTCGCAATTGGGTTGGTATACGCTATGGATATCCGATCCGGTGAACATCTCCAAGTTAATTCGACAGACGCTGTTGCTCACAGGCTTCGGAATCATGCTTTACACTGCTGGGTATTATGTGTTTGATCGTAAGGATCTGTAACGCGGGGCTGACGCTGCTCCAGATATTTGCTTGAAGAAAGGAAACGGGGACGATGCCGCTTACGAGACGATTCTTCATATGGAATATGGCCACCGTACTTGCTTCGGTTATCCTATCGGCCTGGGTCTCCACGGTGTACATTGCCGTGCGCTCAAGATGGAATCCTGGCAATGGCGGCGGAGCGATACCACAAGAGACTGCAGGCGCAGGCGGTGCGGGTTCGAATGTGATCCTGCCGGAACCGCAGGTTGCTTACAGCATGCCGGAAGACATATACATGAACGCGGGAGTGATCGGCGTGTGCTGCTTCATCCTCCTGTGCCTGGCGATGAACCTGTGGGTGGCGCGGCGATTGATACGAGGCGTGATCGGTCCTGTCATCAGGCTCAACGAAGCGGCGGTCAAGATCAGCGAAGGCGATCTGGGCAGCGGTATCGCCGTTGAGGGGGAAGGCGAAGTCAGGGAGCTCTGCCGTTCGCTCGAGACGCTGCGCATCAAGCTGAAGGAAACGATCTATATGCAGGAGTGTTACGACGAGAACCGCAAGTTTCTTCTCTCCAGCATCTCGCATGACCTGAAGACGCCGGTCACCTCGATCAAGGGATATATCGAAGGCATCATCGATGGCGTGGCCAGCACCCCCGAGAAGGTATCGCAATATCTGGAGACGGCGCGGCAGAAGACGATCCAAGTGAACAACATGATCGATGATCTGCTGCTTTATTCGAAGCTGGATCTCGAACAGTTGCCGTATCATTTCGAACAGGTGGATATGCGCGCGTATTTCAACGATTGCGTTGAGGATCACCGCTATGAATTCGACCGGGAGGGCGTAGAGCTTGAGCTCGTGGACCAACTGCAAGATCCGGTGATGATCCGCATCGATGCGGAACGGTTCAAGCGAGTGATGCAGAATATCCTGAACAATGCGCTGAAGCATGCGTCCAGAGAGCAGGGGCTTGTCCAGCTCGTGCTTCGGGAGACGAGGACATCTGCGATCATCGAGGTCCGGGACAATGGACCCGGCATACCGGAGGAGCATCTTCCGCATATCTTCGAGCGGTTCTACCGCGCGGATGTATCGCGATCGAACGTAGACGGCAGCGGGCTGGGACTGGCGATCGCGAGGCAGATCGTGGAGGCGCATGACGGACGCATCTGGGCGACAAGCACCGTTGGTGAGGGAACGCGGATGATGATCTCACTGCGCAAGTATTGAACTTGCAGCCGCCCAGCAGGAACATCATATCAGACAGACTAATCGGGAGATGACGGAGGGCGTTATGAAACGAATCTTGATCGTCGAGGACGACATCAGCATCGCCAATCTGCAGAAGGATTACCTGGAGCTGGAAGGATTTCGCGTCGATATCGTGGACAATGGCACCGCAGCGCTGAAGTTCCTGGAGCGAGAATCCGTGGATCTGGTCATCCTGGATATCATGCTGCCGGGACTAGATGGCTTCGGCGTGCTCCGCACGATCCGTGAGGACGAAGCGATCCCGGTGCTGCTTGTCTCCGCGCGGGAAGAGGAATTGTACAAGATCAAGGGACTGGATCTGGGGGCGGACGATTATATCACGAAACCGTTCAGCCCGGCTGAACTGGTGGCGCGTGTGAAGGCGCATCTGGCCCGTTATGACAGGATGAAGGAGCGCTTCGTCGGCCAGTCGGCAGTGAACAAGAGCAACCGTCTCCATGTGCGGGGACTTACGATCGACAAGGATGCGCGGCAAGTGTTCGTGAACGGCAAGGAAGTGGTGCTGGCTCAGAAGGAGTTCGACCTGCTCCTGTTCCTGCTTCAGAACGCGAACCGCGTGTTCAGCAAAGAGGAGCTGTTCGAGCGGGTCTGGGGCATGGATGCGCTGGGCGATGCCTCCACCGTAACCGTACATATCGCCCGTATCCGCGAGAAGCTCGAGGACAATCCGTCCAAACCGCAATACATCGGTACGGTCTGGGGAGCAGGCTACAAGTTCATCGTATAGCGATACAGCACTTATCCTGTTATCCATCTTTGATTGTGGATGAATATTCCAGGCAAATCTGGCTGTGTTCAGATTATGCTATAAGGAATAATGATGCTGCTGATTCCACCCCACTCATTCATGAACATCAAGACTGGCTTACGGCATGTCATTTCCGAGGAGGGATGGGTACAGCTATCCCCCTTGTTTACGACTCGACGACAAGCTCAAACCTCTCACCCGCTATTATCTCAGCCTGGAAGGCAAAGTGGAATTCAGCTTCTGACGAACATGGTTCTGATGAATGAGGAACCGCGTTGTATGCGGCACATCAGAACATGGGTTCGTTCATGGATGTGAATTTGGCCGCGAGCAACGCTGCTGCAAAAGAGTCTCATCTTGCAAAAATAGTACCCTATATGTGAAACGTGCTGAAGCCCTTGCAGATCAAGGGCTTCTTTGATGTTGGGGGAAGTTGGCAGCGAACCGTCGGGCAAAAAAGTCCAATTGCAAAAGGTGGTGCCTGCTGACATAGTGATAGATGAAAACCCTATCAACTGAGAGGAGTGCGTGAGCATGAACGACATGGGCACCCGGAAGATTCAGCCGGGCTCGCTCTTGTATGAGAACAAGCTGTCATCTGCCGAGGACGTTGCCGGCTTCGTCATGGAGGGCGATGGGGCGGTCACATTTCCACTTGGCAGGATGAGATTGGAGAGCACGCGCCATCCATCGGAGGGACAAGCGGCTAATATCGTGTATTGGTGCCGGGAAACATTTCCTTCGGATATTATCATACGCTGGAAGTTCTGGCCGATCCGCCAGCCGGGACTGGCGATCATGTTCTTCGCGGCAGAGGGCAGGAACGGAGAAGACCTGTTCGACCCGGCGTTGTCCAGGCGAACCGGCATCTATGACCAGTACCATCATGGAGATATCAACGCCTATCATATCTCGTATTTCCGCAAGAGTTATCCGGAGGAGAGGCGGTTCCAGACATGCAACCTCCGCAAGAGCTACGGTTTTCATCTGACCGCGCAGGGTGCCGATCCGCTGCCTTCTGTGGAGCACAGCGATCCGCCGTACCAGATCCAGATCGTGAAGTGCGGCTCGCTGATTGAATTTTCGATTGATAACCTGCCTATCTTCAGTTACATAGACGATGGCGTGACATACGGGCCAGTGCTCGGCAAGGGGAAGATCGGCTTCCGCCAGATGTCGCCGCTGATCGCGGAATACTCGGATCTGCAGGTCTACGAAGCCAAGTGTGTGGATGTATAGCACGATGCCGGTACGAGAGGAGAGTTATTTGGATTATGATTCTGAAGCCACGGGGCTTTTCCGAAGGTTAATTGGACTTCATCCAACTAAATTTAGCGATTAAGCTGTATCCGCGGCTTCACGACCCAATTCATTGGATCAGCTCCAATAACCTGGCCTGTCTCGTCCATACTCGGGGAGGTTCGTTAGATGTTATCCCATTATCCAACCGATAATGAATGTTCAAGGAACACAGGGATAATGGCGGCCATACTACGGAGACATAAAAAGGGGATGACCACATGACTGAGAGATTGATGCAGCAGAAACAAACGATCCGCCTCGGCTGGCTGGGGGAACAGCCGCCGGAGCTGCCGGCAGGCGTTACCTGGGGCGTTCCGTGGAGGCAGGGTGAACTGTCCAGAGATCATCTTGCGCTGGGCCTGTTCGATCCGGCCAATCATCGCGTGCCGATGCAAACCTGGCCAATGGCATATTGGCCGGACGGCAGCGTCAAGTGGACGGCACATGCCGCCGTGATCCAGAATGGTGCAAGCGGTTATACACTCCAGGCGGCATCATCAGGGGAGGGTAGTGAGGCGACAAAGGCACCTGCTCTGACCGTGTTGGCTGAAGAGGAATATATCGAGATCGATACGGGGGCGATCCTCTGCCGCGTGAATCGTTCAGGGACTTCGCTTATCCGGGAGATCGTGCGGGATGGCAGAACGGTCTGCTCCGGCGGGGAGCTTGTCGGCATTCGCGAGCTGCGGAGCCAGGTGGCCGGTGCTCACATGACCGTGGATCAACCATTCACCGGCATCGTCGAGCATGCGGTTGTTGAGCAGTCCGGCCCGATCCGTGCCGTGGTTAAGTTGAAGGGACGTCACCGGCTGCCGGACAACCGCCGCTGGCTGCCATTTACGGTTCGGCTGTACTTCTATGCTGGCCTGGACTCCATTCGGTTGGCGCACACCTTCCTGTTCGACGGCAATCCGCATCAGGACTTCATCCGCGGGCTCGGCATCCGCTTCTCGCTGTCGATGCGAGGACCGCTGTATAACCGGCATATTCGCTTCGCGGGTGATACCGGCTGGTTCAGCGAATCGCCCAAGGGACTCATGCTATGGCGGCTTTCCCCGAGACAGCGTGAACGGTATGAGCAGCAGATGGCTGGCAAGCGCATCTCTTTCGATGCCGAGCAGGATGCGATGCTGCTTCACCACCTGGCTGAGTCACCGGAATGGAGCGCCTTCAAGCTGGTGCAACCGGGCTGCGATGGCTACGTGATCTCGAAGCGGACGCAGGAGAACTGCTCCTGGCTCCGCGCCGCTGCAGGCATTCGGGCACGGGGACTGGTCTACGCAGGCTCCGAAGCGGGGGGGCTGGCGGTTGGTGTGCGGCATTTCTGGCAGAAGCATCCATCCGCACTGGAAGTGGACGGTTGCACTGGTGATGAGGCCGCACTGACAGCCTGGCTGTGGTCGCCCGACGCGCCGGCGATGGATCTGCGACATTATGACACGAAGACCTACGTGGAATCCTGTTATGAAGGAGCGAGCGAGCTGCGAAGCACGCCGTACGGCATCGGCAATACGAACGAGCTGATGATCTGGTGCTGTGGTGAGACGCCGGATGCGACGATGCTTGATGCCATGACTCGCGAGAAAGAGGAACCATCCCTGATCGTCTGTACGCCGGAACGTTATCATGAGACGCGCGCGCTTGGCTTCTGGAGCCTGCCTGACCGCTCGACGCCAGTCAAGGCTCGGCTGGAAGACACGCTCGACGGGCTGATCGGCTTCTATCAGAACGAAATCGAACAGCGCAGATGGTACGGATTCTGGGATTATGGCGATGTGATGCACAGCTATGATCCCGTGCGTCATACATGGAAGTATGACGTTGGCGGCTGCGCCTGGCAGAACACGGAACTAGCGCCGAACTACTGGCTCTGGTACAGCTTCCTGCGCACAGGCCGCGCCGACATCTTCCGCATGGCGGAGGCGATGACGAGGCATACAAGCGAGGTAGACGTCTACCACCTCGGCGAGTATGCGGGACTTGGCTCGCGGCACAATGTGCTCCATTGGGGATGCGGCTGCAAGGAAGCGCGCATCGGCATGGCCGGGCTGCACCGGTTCTATTATTACCTGACAGCGGATGAGCGAATCGGGGACATCATGGATGAAGCGAAGGATGCGGACTACCGGACGGTGGGCATTGACCCGATGCGCGCCTACTTCGCTAAGGATGAGTTCCCGACCCATGTGCGGAGCGGCCCGGACTGGGCAGCGTTCTGCTCGAACTGGATGGTGCAGTGGGAGCGGCATGAGGATACCTCATACCTTAACAAGATGCGGCGTGGCATCGAATGCCTCAAACGGATGCCGGACCGTCTGCTGACGGGGCCAACCTTCGGCTATGATCCGAAGTCCGGTGAACTGCTGTATATGAGCGATGAGAACTATGGCCATCATCTGATGATCTGCATGGGCGGCGCGCAAGTATGGACGGAGATGGCTTATCTGCTGCAGGACGCGGATTGGGAGCAGATGCTCATCGAGTATGGCGCCTTCTACAATCTGCCTGCCGAAGAGAAAGAACGGAGAACAGACGGCCGCATCAAGGGCAAGGACTGGAATATCCCGATGCTGTCCACGACGATGATGGCATTTGCAGCCAGCCGGACGAACGATGGAGAGCTGGCGCGTCAAGCATGGGACTTCCTGCTCCACAGCGACCATCATTGGAGTGTAGATGTTCCGCTTAAGATACAGCCGGTGCCGCGTCAGGATTATGTCCGGGAGATTCAGGAGATTCCATGGATCTCAACCAACACCGTATCGCAATGGTCGATCAACACGATCATCTGCCTCGAATGGATCGCGGAGTACCTGCCGGACAACTTCGATCAGCCGAAGATTTAACAGCGGTTGGGCAAACACACCCAGTACAGGGCTCGCGGTATCGCCTGGATACGTGCCCAATTGTACGTTTCCCGAAAATAGACGTTCCCTAATCCGCGTAAACGTGGTATGATACAATATATATCAAAAAGCGATGATGAGAAGAGTAGATGACGGAAGCCTTTCCACAGAGAGCTCCGATGGCTGAGAAGGAGTAAAGGTCCATCATTGAAGAAAGACTCAGAGCTGCACGCCGGAACCGAGCTGGCGAGGGGGTGGCGTGCCAGGTGCTCCTGTTACAGAGCTAGAGTATACGTATGCTTATACAAGCATGCCGTACTTGAAGAGGCGGATATGGTGACATATTCGTGAATGTAGGGTGGTACCGCGAGCAGATCTCGTCCCTGAGACATTGGATGTCTTATGGATGGGATTTTTTTATTATATGTATCAAGTTAAGTTACATGGATGAAAGGATGAAGGTTCACATGGCAAATAAGCTGAAGGTAGGAATCGTAGGCGGAACGGGGATGGTTGGGCAGCGCTTCGTGCAACTGCTCGATGAGCATCCATGGTTTGAGGTGACGGCAATCGCCGCAAGTGCCAATTCTGCCGGCAGAACCTACGAAGAAGCGGTGCAAGGCAGATGGAAGATGTCTGCGCCGATACCGGATAGCGTGAAGTCGATCGTGGTGCAGGATGCCTCGAAGGTGCACCAGGTGGCCGACGGGGTGGATTTCATATTCTGCGCGGTGGATATGAAGAAGAATGAGATTCAGGAACTGGAGGAACAATATGCACGTACGGGTACGCCGGTCGTCTCCAACAACTCTGCCCATCGCTGGACGCCGGACGTACCGATGGTGATTCCGGAGATCAATCCGCAGCATCTGGAGGTTATCGCTACACAGCGCAAGCGCCTCGGCACTTCGACCGGATTCATCGCGGTGAAGCCGAATTGCTCGATTCAGAGCTATGTGCCGCAATTGCATGCCTTGCTTGATTTCAAGCCGACTCGCGCCGTTGTCTCCACTTACCAGGCGATCTCGGGAGCAGGCAAGACATTTGCCGATTGGCCGGAGATGGATGACAACGTGATCCCGTACATCGGCGGAGAAGAAGAGAAGAGCGAGCAGGAACCGCTGCGCATCTGGGGTCAAGTCTCAGGTGGCGAGATCGTGAAGGCCAGTGCGCCGCTCATCTCTGCGCAATGCATTCGCGTGCCGGTGTCGGACGGCCATCTGGCGACCGTATCGGTTTCGTTCGAGAAGAAGCCTTCGCGTGAGGAGATCATCGCTCGCTGGAACAGCTTCAAGGGTCGTCCGCAGGAGTTGGAGCTGCCAAGCGCTCCGAAGCAGTTCATCACCTATTTCGAAGAAGACAACAGACCGCAGACGAAGCTGGACCGCGACATCGAGCGCGGCATGGGCGTCACGGTCGGCAGACTGCGCGAAGACACGCTGTTCGACTACAAGTTCGTCGGACTGTCGCACAATACTCTGCGCGGTGCGGCTGGCGGCGCTGTGTTGATCGCAGAACTGCTCAAAGCGGAAGGGTATATTCAAGCGAAGTAAGGCATCCTATCTGGCGGCAAGTGACACTTGAGCCGGTATGGTTGCATCTTCGCAATAACCATAGGGGGATCGCAGCCAGCGATCCCCCTATGCTGTTGTTTGATAGGCCTGATCATGGTCAATGCTTTGCATTTGCCGCATCCTGTAGGTTACAATTGGAAATAGCCTTATAGATGTGTTTGCCTACGAGGCCGATTTCAAGGAGATAGGAAAGGTTGGATGGAAGATGATCATCAGTACGACAAACAATATAGAAGGACGAAAGGTCGAGAGCTATCTCGGCCTGGTCACAGGAGAGACGATCATGGGTGCGAATATCGTTCGCGATATTTTCGCCTCGATCACTGACATCGTCGGCGGCCGATCAGGAGCGTATGAATCGAAGCTGCGCGAAGCAAGGGAACTGGCGATCCGCGAGATGACCTATGAAGCGCAGAGACTCGGCGCCAATGCCATCATCGGCGTTGATATCGATTATGAAGTTATCCGTGATGGGATGCTGATGGTCAGCGTCAGCGGCACAGCGGTTCGTCTGGTATAAGGAAACCCGACAGGAGCAGGTCTCGAACTTCGAACCTGCTCCTTTTGTGTATCCTCGGTTAAGGTATGCCCCGTCACCTGCCTCTGCCTCCGCCGAAGCCACGGCCGGATCTAACGGTTGTGACGCCTGATTCATCGAGCCATGTGACCGCACCCTGAAGCTCAACATCGTACAGCTTCGTATCGCCCGTATAGACCGAATAGGTCGCTTCGGGCTTCAGATCAGGCGAACTGAGAACGATCGACTGATACGGCTTGGTCGGCGTGGCTTCGATGACGACTTGGCCGTGAGCGTCCTTCAGCGTGAACTTCGTTCCAGCTTGTTGCATCGACGAGTAGGTGAAGGCGATAGAAGATTGGCTCGAATCGCTGGAAGGCGCTTCGGCCATCCTGATGTTGCCTGCCGCGATCAACACGCCGCCGCTGATCCGGAAGGTTCCGTCATAGTCGATCGCGCCGTTCATCGAAGCGGTAGGGCCGTTCACGATCACCGTACCGCCGCTCATCTCGATCGAGCCATTGGAGTCGAGACCATCACCCTCTGCCGTGACGGTGATGCTGCCTCCATGGATCGTCAGCAGGTACTTGCTGGCGTTCGCGAACGTATCCTGACGTCGGCTCGCCATCGATGATCCGTCATGGCCGCCGGCGATATTGATGCCGTCATCATCGGCATGGATGTCGATCTCTCCCCCGAGCACCGTCACCACTGCGCCTTCGATGCCTTCATAGCTCTTCGCAATAACGATCTTACCGCCTTCGATCGTCACCGAAGCATCAGCATGAATGCCGTCATCTCCTGTGGAGATCGTGAAGTTACCATCTTGTATCACGATGTTGCCATTGCTGTGGAGCGCGTCGTCCGCTGTATCGATCATGAAGCTGCCGCCTGTGATGAGCAGGTCTGAGGCTGCCTTGATGCCTTTGGTGCTTGGCGTATCATTCGAGCCTGACTGCGACGAACTGTTGCGGCCACCCCAGAAGCCGCTCTCCGTCTTCACTTCAGCATTCGCGCTGCCGCCGCCAGCCGTGATGTGGAATGAACCGCCGTCGATCCGGATCGACACGGCGGATTGGATACCGTCGCTTCCCGCTGTGATGTCGAACGAACCGCCTTCGATCATAATGTTGCCCTTGCCTTCCTCGCCGTCATTTGTCGACTTGAGCGCGTCCCCCCCTGCCTGGATCGTAAACGTCCCGTCCTGCACGGCGAGCAGATCGCGCCCGATGATGGCGTCATCCACAGCCGTGATCGCATACCGGCCCGATACGATGATCAGATCGTCACGGCTCACCAATCCGTCGTTGTAGTTGCCCTGAACGATTAACGCCCCGGTCCCGTTAACCACCAGATCCGCTTTGCTGTAGATGGCCGCAGTCGGCTCATCCGATCCGTCTGGGAAGCTGTAATTGGCCCCGTCCTTGATAAGATTCTCCGTGCCTTCCTGCAACGTGATGGTGACCCGATCCGCTTCCTTGATATAGATCGCGGCCTGGTCATGATTGGTGATCTGTACGCCGTTTAGTACGAGATGAACCTTGGTATCCTTTGAAACATCGACCACCACCTGGCCGCTTAAACTGCCGCTCAGGACATAGGTTCCTTCAGCGGTAATCGACAGCGTGCCGTTTGCGAATGCCGCCCCGGAGCCTGAAACTTGTGCGCTGCTGCCATTCAACGCGATCATCGTTGAAGAGTTCGCCGACCACTCGACGTCGTAGTAAGAATCCTTGTATTCCGTCTTAGCCGGCACATGGATCGAGTACGGGATGCTTACCGTATCTGAGAGGTTAGCCGCATCAGAGCTGACACCGTTGCGATTCGTCCTCGCCTGATCTTGTCCAGAGGAAGCTTGTCCCGAGGGGTCAGGCTGTGCGGCTTCCTGGCCGCATGCTGCCAGCAAGAATAGGCTCAACAGGATGCTGGATAGTTTCAGTCCCAATGATCGTCCGTCGTTCATGTTTCATGCCTCCATCATGATCAAGCTTTAAGTGTCCTGGTCGCCGCCTTTTCCTTTCTGGTGTTCCGTCATGCTTGCTTAGATCTAATCTTACACCTTCAACCTTTAATGAAGCTTAAAAGTGCAACTGATGGTTGATGAAGACGATAGACATTACGACGAGCCTCCAACTCTGCGCGACTGCATTGAATTGGAGGCTCATGTGTCCGATCTTCGCTTATCTCGTGATAGCGTCAAATGATCGAGACTTTCCCTATGATGCTGTTTGCCCGCAATATACAACAGAGTCATGGAGGAAACAAGCGTTTCGTGCATCCTGGTACGGACGAGCAGCGTGGGGAGCATTTAAGCTTGATTAAAGGTTGGGCCGGTATTATAAATGAAATAACATCTCAAGATGACAACGAAGGAAGGCATGAACGATGCGCATACTGATCGTGGAAGATGAGGTTCATCTGGCAGAAGCGTTGGTACAAATCTTAAAGAAGCATCACTATACCGTCGATGCGGTTCACGACGGCAACGAAGGATTGGATCATGCCCTCAGCGGCATCTATGATCTGATCTTGTTGGATGTGATGCTGCCTGGCATGGATGGACTGAGCCTGTTGCGCTCGATTCGTGCCGAAGGAATCTCCACGCCGGTCATCATGCTGACTGCAAAGGGCGAGATACCGGACAAGGTTGCTGGTCTGGATAGCGGAGCCGATGATTACGTTGCCAAGCCATTCTCGACCGAGGAGCTTCTGGCGCGCATCCGCGCTGCGTTGCGGCGCAAAGATGAAACGTTGCAGGAGGATACATGGCGCTTCGGCGATATCGAATTGAACACGCGGATGTTGCGGTTGTCCCATGTTCGCAGCGGCAAGGAGATCAAGTTGATCCTGAAGGAGTGCGAGCTGCTCGAGCTCTTGATCTCTCGCAAGCAGGCGGTGGCGACGAAGGAGCAGATCATCGAGAAGCTGTGGGGCTTCGATTCGGATGCCGAGCACAACAACGTCGAGGTATACATCTCGTTCCTGCGGAAGAAGCTCGCCTATCTGCAATCGTCGGTTCGCATCACGACAATTCGCGGTGTCGGCTACGTATTGGAGGTGGGATCATGATGTTCCGCAAGCTGCGCAATCGTTTCCTTGCGCTCATCATGATCACCATCACGGTGCTGATGCTCATCACTTTCACTGCCATCTATGTGATTACGCATCAAAATGTACAAGCTGGCATCAATATGGAACTGCATCGCGCAGCAGAGTTCGGCGGACGAATCAGCGGCCCCCCCAAGGTCGTTATGGGGGGCGAGGATCGGATCAAGACCCCGCCTCCCGTAGAAGCACGTCCAGGTGACGACCGGACAGCTTCGTTTACGATTCTGACGGACAGCGAGATGAACATCGAACGGATCATTTCCTTCTTCGATGGGGAAGCTGCTTTCTTCACTTCCGTGCTTGAGATGGTGCAGTCTTCCGGCAAGGAAGAAGGACGCCTGACTTTCGAAGGGGAATGCTGGGCTTATGTGGTACAGGAGATCCCCGGAATCGGTTATAAGCTGACGTTTCTCGATGTGACGGCGCAGCAGAATATCTTGACGAACCTGATCTACACGTTTGTTGGGACGGCGTTTGTGATGTTGATCGTGATCTTTTTTATCAGCAGATATTTTGCCAACCGCTCAATCGCTCCAGTGCAGGAAGCGTTCCTCAAACAGAAGCAGTTTATTGCCGATGCCTCTCATGAGTTGAAGACGCCGCTGACGGTTATCCGCACCAATGTCGATGTGCTGATGGCGAATGAGCAGGAGACGATCCAGAGTCAGGCCAAATGGATGAACAATATCCTTACCGAGACGGAGCGCATGAGCAGATTGACCAACGATCTGTTGTATCTGACGCAGATGGAGGAAGCGCGGGAGCAGGAATCTGTCATCCATTCGACTTTCCAGGCGAGTGAAGCGGCGGAGAATGTGATCCTGACGATGGAGGCTTTGATCTTCGAGAAGCAATTTGACTTTGCCTATGACATCCAGCCGGACCTGACGGTGTACGGCAATCGGGAGCAATTCCAGCAGGTGATCATGATCTTGCTTGACAATGCGGTCAAATACACAAACCCCCGCGGTGAGATCCGTTTCCAGATGAGGCAGCAGCATCATGAGGTGGTCATCTCGGTGACCAATACGGGGGAAGGCATCGCGCAGGATCAGTTGACTCGCATCTTCGACCGATTCTACCGGACCGACCCGTCCAGAACGCGCGCTCGCGGCGGATATGGACTAGGCCTTGCGATCGCCAAGGCGATCGTGGAGCGGCACAGAGGCAAGATCTATGCGCGGAGCGAACCGGGCTTGGAGACGGTATTCTACGTGCATTTTCCGTCACAGCCTTGAGTTTGGGGTAGCCGCAGAGCGGTCGACTCAGGCGTATCACGCCGGGACCACATACAGCGCGTGTTGATGGCCGGGTTGGAAAACAAGCTTGTTTTCGGCCCGGCCATTAGCATGGTGAGGCGATGCAAGGCGGGTGAAGAGTCCGTGAGAAATCACTGTCCTCTCCACGCTCTCTTCTGTACAATGGAGATAGCAGATCTGGAAGTTTCATGCACAAGAGAGTCTGGAGGAAATCATGAACGGCAAACGGGACCAGTTGGAGAAGCGGGAAGCGACATGCCAATCCGATCAAGTCGTGGCGGATAAGCACGTAAGTCCGGACAGCCATGCGCAGCTAGAACCTGACCGGCAGGCGAGCCTGATCAACCACGGGCATACGAAACAGGGCTTGCAGAGAAGCCTGGTGAACCACAGACAGGACGTGCCGGACAAGCACGAAGGTTCTGATAACCTTAACCGGGGAGTACAGGACACGCGTGATGATGAATGGGTCGAGGAAGGCAGAGAGTTCACCGAAGAAGAGTTGGAGCGTTACTTCGCAGAAGCGGATGAAGAGCCTGCATCGCAGCCTTTCTTCGCCTCGCCAGTCTTCCGCAGGGTGGCCGTGGCCGCAGTTGCGTTGGTCATGCTCGTGCAAGCATTGGCTTGGCTGCCCGGTAATTTTCCGCTGGAAGCGATCCGCTTCCTCAAGGTATCCGCGGAGTTGTCGCAATCCGCTGAGGTCAAGCAGTACAAGCAGGCGGTTGCCATCGTCCGTACGACGGACGGGAAAGGGACAGGCTTCGTCGTAGACGCAGACGGATGGGTGATCACCAACCGCCATGTCGTAGGCGACGATCCTCGGCCGGTTGTCGCGGTGAATGGCGAACGGTATGTCGCTCGGGTCGCCGCGATCAGTGATGAGGTCGATCTGGCGTTGCTCTCCATCGATGCGCAAGGATTGCCTGAACTGTCGCTTGCCGACCGTTACGATGGCGAAGCGGGCGTACCGTTCTATGTCATCGGCAATCCGCTGTTCTTCAGCGGCATCGCCAACGCGGGCGAGACGCTCGGCCTGATCGGGCCTCAGGCTGCCCCCATGATGGCGCTGCAAGCTCCCATATACCGAGGCAACAGCGGCAGTCCGATCATCACGGAAGACGGTGAAGTGATCGGCGTCGTCTACGCGATGAGCTCCATCCAGGCAAACGGAAGCAAGGTGAAGATTGGCCTCGCCATTCCGGTCCAATGGGTGCATGAGCTGATGGAGGAAGCGGGTATATGATGATGGCAGGTGCCGATATGGATGATGCCAAGCTATTCATCGAGTCTGCGATTCTCGTGTACAATGGAAGATAGAAAGCGAGATTCGTATAACCGTATATAAGAGAGGGAGACAATGAGTAAACTGGCTGTACTTGTTGGCATATTGATGGTTGTGGGCGTGTACGGAGGCACGAGTTATTATATCGGCGCAAGATTGGTTCAATGGCTGGGCAGGCTGCTGCCCAACTATCTGGTCATTGCCAGTATCGTGATCTACATCTTATGCGCGTTGTCGTTGGTCCTGGCATTCGCTCCGCTGCCCGGCGGCTTGCGACACATCATCAGTTGGGTCGGTTCCTACTGGATGGGGATTTATTTCTATCTGTTATTGTTCTTTCTCGCGGCGGACCTGGTCATCATGCTCGGGTCCCTGGCCAAAATTATTCCTTCTCCCATCCCGCAAACGGTCCGTTTCTGCGCCAGCCTGGCTGCTATCCTGCTTACGGTGTGCACGGTGGGTTATGGCATCTATAACGCGACACAAATCAAGCATGTCGCTTACACGATTCCAACGAAGGAATCGGCCCGTTCAGACGGCATGAAGATCGTGCTCGTAAGCGACCTGCACTTGGGAGCGATCAATTCCGAGAAGCGACTGGAAACTCTGGTGCATGAAATCAACCGCCTCGAACCTGATCTGGTCTGCATAGCCGGCGATATATTCAATGACAACTACTACGCCATTCAAGACCCGGACAGAGCCATTGGCCTGTTTCGTCAGATCAAGTCGACGTATGGCGTCTATGCGAGTCTCGGCAATCATGACAGCGGCAGGACATTCGAGCGTATGCTGGAGTTCCTCGAACGAAGCCACATCAAGCTGTTGAATGATGAGTATGAGCTCATCGACAATCGGCTGGTGCTGATAGGAAGGGTAGATCCTTCACCTATCGGCGGTTTCGGAGATTTGGCGAGGAAGGATATCTCAGATCTGATCGAATCGCTGGATGGGGATATGCCCGTTGTCGTAATGGACCATACGCCGAGCAATCTCGACGACTATAATGAGGAAGTCGATCTCGTGCTGTCCGGGCATACGCACAAGGGACAGCTCTTTCCTGCTGAACTCGTGACCAATGCGCTCTTCGAGGTTGATTATGGATACTATCGACGGGATGCTTCGAGCCCGCATGTCATCGTCACGTCAGGAGCTGGCACCTGGGGGATGCCCATGCGGGTCGGTACGAATAATGAGATCGTGAGTATTGAGTTGAAGTGATAGGAAGGGGATGGACAATGAAGCTGTTGATCATCGGCGCCACCGGTCCCACAGGCCGTCTTGTCCTGGAACGGGCTCTGCAAGCCGGCGATACGGTGACCGTTCTTGCCCGTCGTCCTCAGGCTTTGGAGGAGTGGAAGGGGAAGATCACAGTGCATGCCGGAGACGCAACGTCGGAAGCGGATATGGTTCAAGCGATGCGGGGAGTCGATGCGGTGATCTCCGCCCTCGGCACAGGCCAATCACTTCGTGCCAACGAACTGTTCACCCGCGCAGCCGATGCCTTGATCAGTGCCGGGAACCAAACGGGTGTCACCCGTCTCGTGTGGCTGTCGTCGTTCGGAGCGGGAGACACCTTCCGTGACGCATCGATCGTTCAGAAAATCTCGTACCGCACACTGTTGCGCGATATTTACCGGAATAAAGACGCATCTGAACAGAAGATCCGAGCAAGCGGGCTGAACTGGACCATCGTCTATCCGACCGGTCTTAAGAATGGTCCGGCGAGAGGCGAGTATCGGGTGGCGGAACGCATCAGGATGAAGGGCTTCCCATGGATCAACCGCGCGGATGTCGCGGATTTTATGCATCAGGCCGTACATGGTGATGAGTGGATTCGGCGCCATGCGGTGATTACATACTGATCTTTCTTGGAGAGATTGCTGCCAAAGATGCCAGCTTAGTCGAAGAGGTGAGCCATGATCAGGGGAGTTATGAGGCGAAGCATGGAAATCCTATGTGATGCAGAATCACCAGACGGCATCCGATGCGTGCCAGGCATTCATGGATAATCAGGAGAGACTGCGCCACTGCGAGAAGCAATCCATCATTCCCGCCATCGAGATCAGGACAGACGAAGCGGACTGGGATTCATATGCCAGAAAGATACTCGAGGAGTGAATGAGACGCCGCCCATCGGCGTGACCATCAGGTACGGCACCTGTCGCCATCACCGGTTAAGCTGGTCCGTCCAAGCATGAAAGAAGCTCCGACTATCTGTTACAATGGTGTTATTGATCAACCACCAGAGAGGAGCCACATCCATGTCAAATGAACTCACTTTCAGAATAGCTACGCTTGAAGATCTGCCGACCATTGTGGACATATACAATGCAACGATCCCGAGCAGGATGGTCACAGCCGATACCGAGCCTGTTACCGTCCAGGATCGCTTGCAATGGTTCCACGACCATCAACCGGAGCAAAGGCCCCTGTGGGTGGTTGAATATGGGGAGGAGATCTGCGGCTGGGCGAGCTTGCAGAACTTCTACGGGAGGCCGGCTTACCACCCAACCGCCGAAGTCAGCATATACCTGCATGAAAATTTCAGAGGCCAAGGCCTTGGGAAGCAGATTCTGGGCAAGGTTATCGAGGAATGTCCGAAGTATGGAATCGACAGGCTGCTCGCCTTCATATTCGGGCACAATGAACCGAGCCTTCGGTTGTTCGCGTCGTATGGATTCGAGAAGTGGGGGCATTTCCCGGAGGTGGCGATCTTGGACGGGATCAGGCGGGATCTGGTGATCCTCGGCAAGAAGATATAGTGGACATGGCTGGGATGGTTTAACGTTACTTCGGACAAGGATGGTACGGGAAGGCGAATCCAAGTCCGATGATGAAAGGGAGGTTGCGCAGTGGAAGATAACAACTTGACTCGTCAGGCAGCATTGCTGATCAAGAACGCCCGCAGGATGGTGTTGATCTCGGGGGCCGGATTGTCAGTGGACTCAGGAGTCAAAGACTTCCGATCTTCCAGCGGATGGTGGCGCAATATCGATCCGCGAACGGTCGCCACCGTCGAGGCGCTGGAGGGCAATTACGACCTCTTCCATGATTTTTACTCGATGCGCATCACGCAATTGCAACGTGTGGTCCCCCATCAGGGGCATTACATCCTGGCGGAATGGGAGAAGCGGGGGATATTGGCCTGCATAGGCACCCAGAACGTGGATCGCCTGCATCAAGCCGCTGGCAGCCGCAACGTACATGAACTGCATGGCACGATCCGCACCTTCCGCTGCCATGCTTGCGGCAAGCCACATACGGAAACGGCGTTCTTACAGAAAGAGACATGCGCATGCGGCGGCAAGCTTCGTCCCAATGTGGTGCTCTTCGGCGAATCGAACCCTGGACGCCATCCGTGAGGCGGACCTGGTACTGGTGATTGGCACCAGCCTGCAGGTTGCACCGGTCAACCAACTGCCTTTCCTGACGAGGGCCAGACGGATCTTCATCAACGCGGAAGCGACCGGTTATGAAGGGCAATTTGATGTGTTCCTCAGGGGCAGGGCATTGGACTGTCTGGCGGCGATAGAGGAAGCGATGGACCAATAGGCCATATCGAACCTGTATGTCCTCGACCAACGCGGATGAGGATCTTCTACTCACACCTGAGACTTCTGGACGTCACGATCTTGGGGAAGGAAGGACTCTATGAATGTTTTCGATGTCATCGACCGGATCCAAGAGTTATCTCCCGGTGCGGCAGTCAGGTACAGGATCCGAAGAATGCTCAAGCAAGAAGTTGACTCGGAATTGTTCGCTGAGTTTTACAACAGCAAGTGGGTTGAATTATTGAAAGCCAATCAGCATGATGACGGCGGTTATGGGAGATTTCATTCGAGAGATTCAAAATTAAAGCAGAAATTTCCCACCACGGAGCTTGCTGTTGATGCCATGAAGATGTTGGATGTTCGGCGCGGAAATCCGTTGGCAGACAAACTATGCGATTATATGGAAAGCATATTGAGCGGAGAAGTAACATGGCCGGACGGATATGAAAAAAATCAATGGTACCGACCAGCTCAACCTCTGTTTGTGGCATCGAAACTATCTGTATTCGGCTCCAAAAGCAAGGAGTTCATTCATATCTTCAATGGTTGGCACGCCATATTGAAAGAAGCATTCGAAGATGGTGAATACAATAAGGATAGAGCGAATCGAACCGCCAAAGAATGGATCGGATGCGAGATCGACGGCAGTTATATTGGGCTCCATTCCATCTATCTGATTGAGTTGTTCAGCAACATGCAAGCCGAACTGAGTGAGGAGCTAAAGCGGGATTACCTCAACTGGTTGCATCATAGTGGGCAACATATAGGCTACACAAGTGTCATTTTAAATCGAGGCCTGGATAACCGTTTCTCTGAACTGTATAGGGTCTATTTTCTCCTATCCAAATTTTCATGCTTTCAAACGGAATTTGAAGAAGAATTGAGCCGTCTGAAAGCTATGAGGAATCCAGACGGCTTCTGGAACTTCGGCAAAGCCTTTTCTTGCCAGAAATTATCCGATGACTGGAGAAGCCGAGAACGTATGAGTATCGATCATACAATCATGGCTTTGCAACTCTATGTATGAACGCAGGCGATGAAAGATGGGCATGAATCCCCGGATGATGCGTGGGAGTCATGCCCATTGTCGCGACGTATACAGGAAATCCTAGCGATTATACATTCAGCCTGTGCTGTAAAGAGGCGCGTATATTCCCCATTAACCGCCACTCAGGCATGCTGCCTTACCCTTTCACGGCGCCTGCGACGACGCCCTCGATGATGTACTTCTGGCAGAACAGATAGAAGATGATAATCGGCACGATCGCCAGCACGAGCATCGCCATCATCGCGCCCATGTCGATCGAACCGTAGCCGCCCTTCAGGTATTGGATGGCGATCGGCACCGTCTGGTATTCGGAGCCGATGACGAGCAGCGGGAGCAGATAATCGTTCCAGATCCACATGACGTTCAGGATGGCGACGGTGATCGCGATGGGTTTCAGCAACGGCAGGATGACGCGAAAGAACGACTGGATCGGGTTGTAGCCGTCGATCATGACCGCCTCCTCGATCTCGATCGGAATCGATTTGACGAAGCCGCAGTATAGGAAGACGGACAGGCCGGCACCGAACCCGAGGTAGATGAGGATGATGCCGACCGGGTTGTCCAGCCTGAGCGTGTTGGCGGTCTTCGTCATCGTGAACATCACCATCTGGAACGGCACGATCATCGAGAAGGTGAACATGTAATACAGCAGATTCGTCAGCCCATTCTTCACGCGGGTGATGTAATACGCGGTCATGGCGGTGAGCAATACGATAACGGCCACCGAACCAATGGTGATAAACAGGGACAGGCCGAAGGCGTTGAAGAAACCCGTTTTCGCCACGCCGCTCGTATAGTTCGTCAGCCCGACGAATGTCTGCGCGTTCGGAAACTGGAACGGTGTGTCGCTGATGTAGAAACGGCCCTTGAAGGAGTTCATGAAGACGATGAGGATCGGGCTGATGAACAATACCGACAGGATGACGAGCACGATGAAAATGAGCACGCGTGCCCCGGTCCAGTGATTCTCATGCATCAGCTTTCCACTTCCCTTCTGCGTGTGATCAACAATTGCACCAGCACGATGAGTGCCACGATGATAAAGAAGATAACCGCCTTCGCTTGGCCGACGCCTTCCCAGCCGGACTTGCCGTAGAACGTGTTGTAAATGTCCAGCGCCAGCATCGTCGTTCGCTTGGACGGCGCACCGGCGGTCAGCGCCAGGTTCTGGTCGAACAGCTTAAACGAGTTGGACAGCGTGAGGAACAAGCAGATCGTAATCGATGGCATGACGAGCGGCATCGTCACGTTGCGCAGCGTCTGCAGCCGGTTCGCTCCGTCGATGCTGGCCGCCTCGATCAGATCCTTCGGCACATTCTGCAAGCCGGCGATATAGATGACCATCATGTAGCCGATCATCTGCCAGTTCATCAGGATGATGAGTCCCCAGAAGCCATAGATCGGCTTCACGGTCAGCGTCGCATCGAAGTTGTACAGGATGCCGTTCAGGATGAGTTGCCATATGTACCCCAGCACGATCCCGCCGATCAGGTTCGGCATGAAGAAGATCGTGCGGAAAACATTCGTGCCTCGGATCCCCCTTGTCAGCAACAAGGCGAACAGGAACGCGAGCACGTTGATCGTGATCACGGAGACGACGGTGAAGCGCACCGTAAACCAGAGCGCGCGCAGGAAATCGGGATCGCTGAAAACGCGCCTGTAATTGTCGAATCCGACCCACGAAGCGTTGGTGACCGTCGTGAAGGTGGTGAAGGATAGATAAACGCCCAGCACGAACGGCACAACAAATGAAATCGCAAATGCAAGTAAAGTGGGCAATGCAAAAAATGCGAAGTATTTCCTCAACTGTTTCTGCATATCGCATCTCCTGTGTCTCTATCGAAATCGAGGTACGCCGCCCGTGAAGATAACGGGCGGCTCTATTCCCCAGTTTGCGGCTGACCGTCCTCCTGCCAGTTGCGTGATTCATCCCGCACAGGCGCTGGCATCACAGTAGTAAGCCGCTACTTAGCCTTCTCCGATGCCCAAGCCTCCTTGACGGTATCCGTCACCTGCTGCCAATCGAAGTTGCCTTGAGCGTACTCAAGCAGGGCATTGCCGAACTGGTTCTTGAACTCCTCGCTTGGGAAGGCAGCGAAGGTCCATTCCACGGAATTCACGTCTTTATCCAACCAATTGATGATCTCGCGTGCCAGCGGATCGGATGGCTGCTCGTCTTCATTGAACGTGTTGAACGGCGCGATGAATCCGAGCTTGTTCACGACGTAATCCTTGCCCTTGTCGCTGGAGAACAGCCACTCCAGGAACTTGATCGAGGCCTGCTGTTTCTCCTCGGATACTTTCTTGTTGATGGCGAAATAGTTCTCCGTACCGATCGCCAGCCCCTGTTTCTCCTCACCGTCGACTCCGATATAGATCGGCAGGAAGCGGATGTCCTCAGCTTTCACGACGTTGCCTTCCACTTCATTGATCTGCGACCACGCCCAGTTGCCGTTCTGCACCATGGCCACTTGGCCGAGTGCGAATTCGGCCATTGAGTCTGCGACGGATTTGCTGCCGAGCAAGGTGCTTCGGGTGATCGAGTTGTTCAGGTAAAGGTCGAAGATGTTTTTGAAATTGTCGCTGTAGCGGAAGTCGATCTCATCAGCCTCCAAGGCGGTGAGCACGGTGCTTTGATCCTTGTTGTCATCGAGGAATTCGTAATACATCGGCATGTTCGCCAGATGTGTCTGCCAACGCCATTGCTCGCCAGCCGCGAGTGAGGTGGAGGCGAATACGCCTTTGATGCCCAGTTCATCCAGATGGGCGGTCATATCTTCGACGACGGCTTTCAGCTTGGCGAAGTTGTTCACCTCGTCCATCGAATGGATGTCTTTCACCGCCCGGTTATCCAGGGCAAAATAACGTTGCATGATCTCGTTGTTGTAAATGATCCCGTAGCCCTCCACCACATACGGAATCCCGTATACGCCATCGCCGTCGGTTACGGCGAGTCCCGGGTCAGAGAGGCTGCGGTACAGATCGGTATCCTTCAGATCGAGCGTGTAGTCCTTCCAGGTCTGGTAGCCGATCGGACCGTTGATCTGGAAGATCGTCGGCGCATTCGCCTTCGCAATCTCGGAACGCAAGGTGGTCTCATAGGTGCCGCTGGCGGCGGTGACGACCTTGACCTTGACGCCCGTTTCTGCTTCATAGTCCTTGGCGATCTCTTTGTACACTTCCGCGATCTCCGGCTTGAAGTTGAGGAAGTATATCTCGTTTGCGCCCCCGGCGGTTCCTCCTCCGCCTTGATTGTCATCCTTGCCGTTGCTGTCGGCCTTGCCGCAGCTTGCCAGCACCAGCATGACGGTGATCATGAGCGTGAGCATGATGGACATGAGTCTGAACGATTGTTTGTGGAACATGCTGTCACCAACCTTTTGTCCTTTTGTCGTTCGAAAGAGTCTTGTGATCTGGATCCAGGGGTAGAAGACTGGGTCTCGGTAAGTTCATGCAAGGTGTCAACGGTTAATATGAGCAGTTTGAATATGGAATATTCCGTTGGTTGAGCGGGTGGGAGTGGACCAATCCATTTCTGATGATGGAGTGGTTGAATCCGTATCGGATGCATATTTGGGCCGATCTTTGCGCACCTGTAAGATGATGCATTATCAATGTGAGCGACAAGAAGGAGCTGCGTCTATGGTTGATCAGCGATTTCAGGACAAACCGTATCTGATCGATGCGATCATCGGCAATTCGTCGATCCTGGCCTCGCTTGGTGCGAATGGCCGGTTGTATCGCTTATGGTGGCCGCACATCGATACGCCACAGCATGTTGACAGCGTGCGCGTGGGGATCGAACTTGACGATAAAGGAACCGTCACCTGGTTCGATGATGAGAAGGAGGGCTGGAAGCATGAAGCGGCTTATGTGAACCGCAGCAACATCTTCCTCGTCCAGGCGACGCATGATGCTTATCCGCTGGCTGTTTACAGCCTGCACTTCGTTGTACCTGACAAGGATCTGCTCGTAAGAGAATATACGTTCACCAATACAGGCGACACCTCCATATCGTTCTCCTTCCTGATGTGCTCGTCGATGATGGTGGGAGAGAATCCGCTCTATACGACCACGATGTTCGAACCTTCGCAAGACGCGCTTGTGCATTACAAACAACTGGCGTATCTGGCATGGGGATCTCCGCTGGAGGTGGCCAAGTTCCAGGCCGGCACCAGCCTGAAAGAGGTTCGGGGAGGCTCGCAGGCACTAAAGGGGAACCTGATCGAAATGGAGACCTGCGGCGCACTGGCATGGCGATGTGAGCAGCTTGAGCCCGGCGAGTCGTTCGTGATTCCGCTCTATCTGGTGGCCGGAAGCGACCTGGAAGAGGTGATGGAGCTGCTGAATGAGGCGAGGGAACGAACGAGCGGCGAATGGTATGAGGAGACGAAGGGATATTGGGACCGTTATCTGGACTCGCTTAAACCTTGTCCGCTGGATGATGAGGATGTGCGCGAATTGTACGAGCGGTCCCTGCTCATGTTCCCGCTTATGTCGGATGCCAAGACGGGCAGCATCATCGCCGCGCCGGAGTTCGACGAGCACTTTACCCGCTGCGGCGGTTACGGGTATTGCTGGGGACGGGATGCGGCGTTCATCACAACGGCGCTGGACAGAGCCGGACTGACCCAACTGTCTGACCAATTCTATGAGTGGACACTGACCGCCCAATCGTCGGATGGTTCCTGGCAGCAGCGGCACTATCATGACGGGAGCCTCGCGCCTTCATGGGGGTTGCAGATCGACGAGGGAGCTTCAATCATCTGGGGGATGTACCAGCATTACCGGCATACGGGCGACGACTCTTTCGCACACCGTGTATGGCCGTCGGTGCGACGCGGTGCGGAGTTCCTCATGCGCTTCCGGGACGATGAGACAGGTTTGCCGCTTCCGAGCAAGGACCTGTGGGAAGAACGGGAGGCGATCCACACCTATTCCGCTGCAGCCGTGTATGGAGGGCTCTGCGCAGCGGCGGAGTTCGCACGGTTGGCCGGCGAGGAGGCACTTGCTTCGAGCTGGCAGGAGGCGGCGGAGCGTATCAAGCGGGCGATTGCGGAGTTATGCTGGAACGAAGCGCGCGGCAGTCTGTATCGCGGCTTGCGGTTGACGGTGGATGAGAGCCGGTATAAGCAGGCGAAGGCGGAGGGTGCAACCGGCCGCGTCGAGGAACTGCCGAAGGGGTATCAGCGTTATGTGCTGGATGTGGATCCGGTGCTCGATATCAGCCTGGTTGGGGTATCGGTGCCATTTGAGGCGATTCCGGCAGACAGCGAGAAGATGCGGAAGACAGCCGATGCCGTGGAAGCCGCATTAACAGTTCCGGTCGTTGGCGGCATCAAGCGCTATGAGGACGACCCGTATATCGGCGGCAATCCATGGCTTCTGACGACGCTATGGCTGGCACAGTATCGGATCGCCGTCGGTGAGCTGGACGCTGCCCGTGAACTTCTGCGATGGGCGATCGATCATCGGACGCGGACGGGGCTGCTCCCGGAGCAGGTGGACAAGGATACCGGCGCAACCGCCTGGGTCGTGCCGCTCACTTGGTCGCATGCGATGTTTGTGCTGGCTGTATGGATGTTGGCGGATGCTGAACAGCAGGGCGCGGACAGAGAGACGGGCGTATTGGCGCGGTTGTGACAAGGAAGTAGTGCTCTGTTGTCCGTTATACGGATATTGGTGCCAATCGATGAATCGAGGCTGCCCCAGAAGTGCTGGGACAGCCTCGATCTGTGTAACGTGATTCGATAGATCCAGTATAGGGAAACGATGAACGGTACGATTCCGATGAGGCCGATCAAGAAGAGGACGATGGATTGTGAGGTCTGCCATACATGATTGACGGAATCATCAGGTTCACTGCCCATGGGGATCAGGCCTGCATCCGACAGCTCGTACAGGAAGTCGGGATTCCGTTCGTTCTTTGCTTTGTAATCGGGCTTCGGGCATATCTTCGATCAAACTGCGAAGCTCCTTCTCGATATCGGCACGCGGTTTAACGGGCAACTTGATCGTCACCGCATAGGTATAGCGTTCAATCCACGGACGATGGTGCCTCGTCGATGCTCAAGGGTCAAACTGTCCACAATATGCTGGATGTCTTCCATGTTCGTCAACTACTGGAATATATAAACGCGCTATTGTAAGGATGTTAATCATGATCAAAATGGATGATTCATAAGAAATCAGTCACCAGCCCATTCCGAGCTGAGTATGGTAGTAGTAGTTCATATTTGCATCGTTCGGAGGGGTTGTGAGTGGGTTATTATGTGACGGTAGAGCCTGGAGTGAATCTGTATGTAGAAGATTTGAATCCCCAGGGGAAGCATACGATCCTGTTTATCCATGGGTGGCCGCTCAGCCACAAGCAATTTGAGTACCAGTACGATGTGCTCGCATATCAAGGGTACCGGTGCATCGGACTGGATTGGCGGGGGTTCGGCCATTCTGACAAGCCGGCATTCGGCTACAATTACGACCGGCTCGCCGATGATCTTCGCGTCATCATCGATACGCTCCAATTGAGAGACATTACGCTTGTTGGTCATTCGACGGGCGGAGCGATCGCGATCCACTACGTGTCCAGGCATCAAGCGCACGGCGTGTCCAAGCTTGTCCTCGTTGCCGCCGCAGCGCCGATCGGATTCACGCAGGAGAAAGCGAAGGAGACGATCGCCGCGACGCTCTCTGATCGTCCGAAGATGATGCGCGGCGTAACGGAGTCGTTCTTCTTCCAGAACGTTTCCGAGCCTTTCGCAGACTGGTTTACCCAGCTCGGGTTGCAGGCGGCAGGGTGGTCAACTGCAGCGGTCGTGCAGATGCTCGCCACATCCGATCTGACGAACGATCTGCAGAAGATTGCGATTCCGACGCTGATTACGCAGGGCGTGCATGATCAAGTGGTGCCGCCTAAACATGCGGAAATTTTGAAACGGGGCATTCGCGGCTCCAAATTGGTGCCGTTTGAGCTGAGCGGACACGGACTTTTCTGGGAAGAGCGTGACAAGTTCAACAAAGTGCTCATGGAGTTCATCGGTTGAAAGGCGGAGCAGGATCATCAAGGAAAGAAGGTGCATGGGATTGTCCATGCACCTTCTTTCCTTGTGGACTTGGATGGGTCGGCATCATCGCTCCAGCCTTCTTACCCTTGCTTCCAACTGATCGATTCGCCGGTTTAGCTGGTTGACCTGCCTCTGAAGTTGGTTCTGCTCACGCTCGAGCCGCTCCAGGCGTTGGTTGATTCCGATGCCCGGAACTGGCCCTGGTCCCGGACCCGGACCAGGGCCAGGCGGGAATGCTCCGCCCGTCGTCGGGATGAAGATCGTCTGACCGACATAGATCGATGCCGGATTGGTGATGCCGTTTGCTTGCATCAGTGCTTGAAGCGATACTCCGAAACGGTTGGCGATCGACCACAAGGTATCCCCAGGACGTATCGTATAGTTCATGAATGTCCCTCCACTGCTGAGAGTGTTGCACGTTTGGTGCGCTCGATGCATGTATATGCCTATCCGCAGTCATCCGTATAGGGAGGGGCCTATTGGATATAGAAAAATGTGGGGGAGAATCGTGAAATGAGACATATAGTATGTACTATTTTAGAATTATTGCGTAATATATATTGATTTACACTAATTAATGTGTAATATATATGGATAGAGAAGGTGATCATGAAACGATGAATCGCAGTCACCTCTCGCAAAACAAACCTGGGAGGGTGTTTTGATGCTCGGTCTGATCAAATGTCGGGTATGTGATGAGGATATTGAAGTGTATGATGCGGAGAAGGTGATTATTCATTATTCAACATGCGCAGCATGCAGGGAAAGAAGTGAATATCCGGAGCAGTCGAGCACTGACCTGTCATTCAAGAGTCATTGGCAAGACGCATGAACATATAGGAAAACGATTACTCGATCATATGGGAACATGCCATCCGTGAGGATGGTTTCGAATGATTAGCCGGGGGGTGATAACCGGCAACAAGAAATGAGGCGTATGCATGGCGCATACGCCTCGGTTCGTATCTCAAGCCTGCTCACCGTTCATCCGGTTGCGAAATGCGAGAATCGCGGCGACCAGTACAACAACCGCGTATCCGATCACAATCCACAAGTGAGGGAATATGGCGGCATAATCCCCTGCCAACGCTGCACGTCCGGCTTCTACCGAGCGGGCGAAGGGCAGGGAGTAGGCCAGCTTCTCGAACCATCCGCCGACGAGACGGACGTCGAACCAAGTGCCGCTTAGCCATGCGCTGAGGTTCGTGAGCAACGCGCCGCATACGCCGCCGACTTGCTTGTCACTAAGCAAACTGCCTGTGAGGAGCCCGATGCCGATGAATAGGAGAGCGGTCGGCAGCAGCACAAGGATGGTCGTCAAAATATGCACGCTGATGTCCAAGCCGAGGAACAATGCAGTGATGAAGCAGACGACGATCTGCCCGACAGCCATCGGGATGAGCGGCACCGTGTAGCCAAGAATATAGTTCGATGAAGTCAGCGGTGATGAGAATAGTCTGAGCAGGAACGACGAGGAACGGTCCTTGGCGATCAGCATGCCGGAGAACAGGGATATAAACGACAAGCCGAATACTGCTATGCCTGGGGTCAGTTGGCTGATCTTGAACATGTCGACCGGAATATTGGACTGAATCGCCGTCAGGAGCAGAAGCAGAACTACCGGGAAACCGATACCGAACATCAGGTTGAGACGGTCCCGCAGGATTTCCTTGTTGTTGCGTGATGCGAATACGAGCATGGCATTCATCTGCTTGTCACCTCCGAACTTGTGGCCAGCGCCACGAAGGCATCTTCAAAGTTGCTGGTGCCAGCAAGCTGTATCAGCTCATCGGCCGTGCCTGCCGCCTTAAGGCGACCCTTGGCCATGATGCCGATGCGGTCCGACAGAGTTGTTGCTTCTTCCATGTAGTGAGTAGTCAGGATGATCGTGACCCGGCCTTTGAGCTTCTCGATCTCGGCCCACAGTTCTCTGCGCGCGAGGACATCGAGGCCAAGCGTTGGTTCGTCCAGGAACAGGATCTTCGGTTCCGTGATGAGCGCCATACCGATACTCAGCCGCCGCTGCATCCCGCCGGATAACGTCTGGGCTTTCGCGTCTGCGACCTCCTCTAAGCTGAAGGTTGCGATTATCTCTTTCGCTTTCTCTCTGGCGGTTCTAAGGTAATAACCGTATAGGCCTGCGATCAGTTCGAGATTCTCTCTGACGCTTAGGTTCCGGGCAACGGCTGTTTCTTGCGGCGAGACGTTGATCTTGGCCTTCACGGCTTGCGGGTTTGTCACGATGCTGTCGCCAAGCAGCGTCGCGTCGCCTGAAGTGGGGGCCACGAGACAGGACAGCATCTTGATCGTTGTCGTTTTGCCAGCTCCATTGACGCCGAGCAGTGCAAACAACTCTCCTTCATAGATCGTCAGGTTCAGCGCATCAACTGCGGTCTTCGAGCCATACATTTTCGTCAGATGATTGGTTCGCACTGCGATCGGGCCTGTCATCGTTAGCGATCTCCTTTCTCATGCAGGATGTCGAGGAAATGGCGTTTAAGCTGTTCACTCGTTATAATGGCCAGTCCAGATGCTTCATCACCGATCATCATCAACTGGTCGCCAGGCTGAATGTTGAACAGCTCGCGTGCTTCCTTCGGGATGACGACCTGGCCTTTGGCTCCAACTTTAACCATGCCGAATATATGCTTTCCTGGTGGATTAGGTCGGTTCATTCATACCATTCCTCCTAGTTATACAAGTATGATTTGTATAACTAATCATACCATGGATACCTAAGAAGATCAAGGTACGTGAATAGAACCTGTGGTTCTGATTAGAACGCGGCACCTGTAATGGTTTATGCTTAGGATGCGTGACTGAAATCTGGAAATTAAACAGAAATTACATCGATAATTTTTTGATTTGGTACTTGAATCACCGGCTGAAACGTGTTATAAATAATATTCGTTGAGGGTTTTGCTGATGTAGCTCAGCTGGTAGAGCAACGCACTCGTAATGCGTAGGTCGGAGGTTCGAGTCCTCTCATCAGCATAGCTAAGAACCTGTCTCTCGGTGAGAGGCAGGATTTTTTATTTGCATATCACTGATCAATCTCCTGACGGACGCAAATGTTGGGATGTAAATTTTACACCCCTAGGTTTATCCACAGGTCTCCCTCTGTGTGAGGGAGTGGATTGAAATACAATGAGATGATTCTTTTCCCATATTGCTCTGGGCTAGTTGTTAGATTCAGAAAAATAAAGAACCAACGGCACTTGATGACACTTTTAAATCAGAAAATCATGAACTTCTCATGATAATCAAAAACCCTAATGACCAAAAGGAGAGGGGTTCGGTTGATGGAGGAAGTTTCAAGTTCGGTCCAATCGACGATCATAAAAATTGGAATAGGGCTTGGCACAGGTGACTCAGAAAGGGAGCAACAGCACCCTGATCAAGAAGCGTTTGGATGCTCATAAGATTGGCCTCACTGTACTGGAATCTGTTTGGAATCGTACACCACATCCATATACCCAAGAGGAAATAGCAGGAGCTCATGCAGTTCTTAGCGGGTTAATGCCAACCGTTCAGAAAGTCGTATGATAACTCCAAGGAAGGCAGTTCACAAAGAACACGAAGAATGAAGTCACTTCAACTTGCTATTCAAGCTATTGAAAAAATCACTGAATAATAGAACTTAAAATAGAAATATATATTGATATTAATGGTATAAATATCCTTGAAGGCAGGAACGAGAATCGTTCAATGCGATTGTATATGAATCAAATGAACCCTCACCGTTTAAGGTAACGGGAGGGTTCATTTATGTACTCCAGATTGAACATCCTTATGTATTCTGATCGTGATATGGATATGACCCAAGCCTTCTCTTTAACGCCAACCTGCTTGACCTTACTTCAACCGTGCATATAGTCCTCGCCAACATCATACAACTGCCCCATCTCTATATTGGCGCCGAGCGAGCGGAAGGAGCCGACGATGTCCTCGCAGCCGCGTTCGATATGCTGAACACCGGCGATCGTGGTGGTGCCTTCAGCGCACAGCCCTGCCAGGATCAAGCAGATGCCGGCACGTATATCCGATGCGTGCACCAGGGTGCCGTGCAGCGGGTTCCCGCCCCGGATCGAGGCAACGCCGGATCGAACCCGGATATCTGCGCCCATCTTGTTCAGGTGGTAGACATGGTTGAACCGCGCCGGATAGATGCGTTCGCCGATGATGCTCTTGCCTTGCGCCTGGGTCAGCAGGGCGGTAAGCGGCTGCTGAAGATCCGTTGCGAAGCCGGGATACATCGCGGTGCGCACGCGCACTGCCCGGAGCGTGCCTGTGGAATACGACGTGATCGAGTCTTCCTTCACTTCGATCTCCAGTCCGATCTCAGAAAGCTTGGCCAGACACGATGTCAGATGTGCCGGGATGACATCCTCGACGGTTACTGAACCGCCTACAAGCCCTGGTGCCATCAGGAAAGCGCCGGCCAAGAGCCGGTCTGGGATGACCGTATGGGTACAACCGCCAAGGGAGGATACGCCTTCGATGCGGATCGTGTCGGTGCCAGCACCGGTGATCTTCGCTCCCATCCGATTCAGCAGATTCGCGGTATCGGTAACTTCTGGGTCACGGGCTGCATTCAGCAGGATGGTGGTTCCTTTGGCGCGGACAGCAGCCAGCATAACGTTGATCGTTGCGCCGCTGGTGATCACGTCGAAGAAGATGGTCGTGCCTCGAAGCTCCTTGGCCTCTACGGTGTAGTGCTGGTCATAGAAGGTGAAGGTTGCGCCCAGCATCTTAAGGGCTTTGATATGTTGATCGATTGGCCTGTTGACGAAGTCATCCCCGCCGGGATAGCCTAACGAAACCTTGCCAAACTTGGCGAGCAGAGATCCGATGAAATAGTAAGCCGTGCGAAATTTGGACGAGCGAACGGGATCTAGGGTGGAGGAATGAATGCCTCTAGGGTCTATGTAAAGTGTACCGGTATGGTCGCGTTTGATGTATAATCCAATTTCAGAACCTATGTCATAGATGACTCTAAGATCTGCTATATCCGGGATGCCCTGCAACCGGACCGGCTCATCAGCCAGGCAAGCAGCAGCTACAAGTGCGAGCGAGCTGTTCTTCGATCCGGGGATTTTCACGCTGCCACTAAGTGGTGAAGATCGGGATACCTGTATCGTCTTCATCGGTTAGCTCCTTCATCCATGTGATTTGGGTGACGCGGCAGAGCTGTATATCATTGATTTGATAAATTGATAAAACTATATCTCTATCCTATCCTCTTGAGTCAATAACTGTCAATCGTTATCGACAAAACCAAGAATAACTGTTCTAAATTTCGACATATACATGATAGATGAAAAATGGGCTTAGCCATTTGAATCACTTCCGAATATCTGAATTATAACCTAAACGATTCATCAAGATTAGGACATGTAGCGCGTTTACATGCCCGTTGTTCCAACGACCCCGGGAAACATATGACTAACCAAAAAAATGATTGACCTTTACGTTGCGTAAACGTGTATCGTGTAGATGGTCAGGAGGTGAGCGCGGGTGGAATATACCGTACAGAAGCTGGCGAGATTGGCGGGCATCAGCCCCAGAACACTTCGATATTATGACGAGATCGGTCTTCTGAAGCCGGCCAGAATGACCGGATCGGGATATCGCATCTATGGAGAGGAGCAGGTGAACCGGCTGCAACAGATCCTGTTCTACCGCGAACTCGGCTGCAGCCTGGAGATGATCAACGAGATCATGCAGTCACCTAACTTCGACGAACTCACGGCTCTGCGGCAGCATCGCGCACAGCTCATTGACAGACGCAAACAGTTGGATGCGCTGATTCGCAATGTGGAGATGACGATCGCATCCAGAGAAGGGAGGATCACGATGAGCGACTCGCAAAAGTTCGAAGGCTTCAAGAAACAACTGGTGGAGGATAATGAGCGCCAGTACGGCAAGGAGATACGGGAGAAATACGGTGATGATACCGTCGACCAAGCGAACAGGAAGTTGTTAAACATGACGGAAGAGCAATATGAGGAAATGCAGCGTGTGGAAGCCGAGTTTAAGAAGACGCTGGCCGCTGCCCACGAGACCGGTGATCCGGCGGGTGAGCTCGCCCAGAAGGCGGCGGAACTGCACCGCAAGTGGCTGTCCTTCAACTGGCCGAACTACAGCAAAGAGGCGCACCTCGGGCTTGTCCAGATGTATGTCGACGATGAGCGGTTCGCACACTTCTTCGCCGGTCAGCAACCAGGCGCAATAGAGTTCCTGCGTGATGCCGTTCGTGTCTATACCGGCCTCCATGCATAATCAGATAGACCCCGCTGACAGGAATTATCCCTGACAGGCGGGGCCTGTTTAGGTCAGCCGACTGTTCTATCTGGTCCGAACGAATGTGATATAGTCCACGTTCACCGGTTCATGCCCTTCCCGGCGCAGTGCTGCGTTGATCTGTCCTCGATGGTAGGAGCCGTGCAGAGCAACGTGTATGAGTATGTTGCGAATGGACGTGGTGAACGGCACGCCTGATTGATTGCGGTACGTAATCATGTCGCCCAATCGGGTTTCATCCAAAGTGGCAAGATAATCTGTATAACTCCGTTCATTATCCTTCATGAGTTCCGTAAGATCCTGCAGGCTGCAGCTCTGCCAGAGCGGCAGATGGGAGGAATCCTGACCCTTAAGCCGCGTGAGCCAGATCTGCTCCGCACGCAGCACATGATGCAGCAGCGTGGTCACGTACTCGGAAGCTTCTCCTGACTGCGCGATGGCGTCGTAGAGTCGGGCATTGGCCCATTTGACATGCTCGTACATGGCCAGGATGGATTGCATAGCTGAGCCTCCTTCAGATCATGCCGACCGCTTCGGCCAGCAATTCGTAGGAACGAAGCCGGGCCTCATGATCATAGATATGTCCTCCGACGATGATCTCATCGGCCTGTGTCAGGTCCACAATCTGCTGTAGCTTGTCTCTGACGGTCGACTTGTCGCCGATAACGGTGAAGGCGAGCTGTTTCTCGACGATCGCGCGCTCTTCCGGGCTCCACAGATCATCCATGCTATTTACCGGAGGACGAAGCTTGCCCGGCCGGCCGCGGATGAGATGGAGGAACTGTTGGAGCTGCGATGTGGCCAGTCTGGCCGCTTCGACAGACGTATCGGCAGCGATCACGTTGACACCGATCATGACTCGCGGCTGCTCCAACTCTTCTGACGGCTTGAAGCGGCTTCTGTACAGCTCCAGCGCAGGCAGCAGATAATCGGGAGCGAAATGGCTGGCAAACGCGAAAGGCAAGCCCAGCTCAGCAGCCAACTGCGCGCTGAACCCGCTGGAGCCAAGCAGCCAGATCGGGATATGCAATCCTTCTCCTGGCACGGCCCGTACGCGAAGCGGGTAGGGCGAACGGGAAGGGTCGAAGTAGGTCCTCAGCTCTTCCAATCGGTCCGGGAAGTCATGGCCGTCACTGCCAGCGCCCCGCCTGAGGGCCAGCGAAGTGAGCTGGTCAGAACCGGGAGCGCGCCCGATGCCGAGGTCGATGCGTCCTGGATACAGCGATTCGAGTGTGCCGAATTGCTCGGCGATGACGAGCGGTGCATGGTTGGGAAGCATGATGCCTCCTGAACCGACGCGGATCTTCGACGTTCCGCCGGCCACATATCCGATCAGCACCGAGGTCGCTGAACTGGCAACGCCCGGCATACTATGATGCTCCGCCAGCCAATAGCGATGATAGCCCCAACGCTCGGCATGCTGTGCCAGATCCAGCGTATGCTGCAGGGCTTCTCGTGCCGTTGCTCCTTCCACGATGGGAGCAAGATCAAGGATCGACAATGGAATGTTACGGATATCTTTCAAAAGAACACGCCTCCTGTCGTGAAGCTGGGCATGCCTGCTTAATGCTTAGCCGCAGGCTTGCATGCCCCATCCGAGCAAGCAGCATCGGCATCGGATTCTTCGTTCACCACGGTGATCGCGGGCTGCTCCTCGCTGCGCGCCTTCTCCAGTGCGCGAATGAATACCTCGGTCGGCTGGGCGCCGGAGACGGCATATTTGCGGTTGATGACGAAGAACGGGACACCTTGTATGCCGAGTTGCGCAGCTTCCCGTTCGTCGGCGCGAACTTCATCGCTGTAACTTGAACGATCAAGTGCCTCTGTTACTTCGGCAGCATCCAGTCCGATATCTTCTGCCAACTCGACGAGAACCTGGCGATCCCCGATATGCTTGCCTTCGGTGAAGTATGCCTTGAACAGCCTTTCCGTCATTTCCACCATCTTGCCATGCTTGGCGGCCAGATGAGTCAAGCGATGGGCATCGAATGTATTGGTCGGCACCGCTTGATCCAGGTTGTAGGTCAAGCCAACGGAGCGGGCCTGTTCGGTGACATTGTCGTTCATGCTCTTCGCCTGCTCGCGACTGATGCCGAACTTGGCGGCGAGGCTCTCATGCAGATCGCGGTCACTCTTCACCGGAGCGTTCGGGTCCAGTTCGAAGCTGCGGTAGACCGTCTCCACCTCATCGCGATAGTCGAGTTGGGCCAAGGCCTCCTCGTAACGGCGTTTGCCGATGTAGCAAAATGGACATACGATATCGGACCAGATTTCCACCTTCATCTCGATTCTCCTCTCAATGGTTCTCCAAATCTCCCCGCGTAGAGCAATTCATCAAGCGGGCGGCGGCCTTTCGGGAACTCCCGCTGGCGCAGCGGCTCGTCAAGCTGCTCGGCGCTTCCCTGATAACCGATGGCGACCAGTGCCTGGATCGCATACTCATCAGGGATATTCAGGATCGAACGCGCCTGATGGAAGTCGAAGCCGGTCATCGGATGAGTCGCCAGCCCCTCCATCGTCGCGGCAAGCGACAGGTAGCCCCAAGCTGCTCCGGTGTCGAAGGAGTGGGAAGGGTTCGGTGCGCCATCCCGGTTGATCTCCGAGATGATCAGGACGAGCACAGGCGCTTTACGGCACCAAGCGAGATTGCCCTCGCTGATGCAAGGATAGAAGCGCTCCTTGTCCTCTTGCGACGTGAGCAGGATGAATCGCCATGGCTGGTGGTTGAAGGCCGATGGCGCCCAGCGCGCTGCCTCGAACAAGCGCATGAGTTTCTCTTCGGGCACCGGCTTCTCCTGAAATGCGCGCGGTGACCATCTTTCGGTAAATATCGGATCAATCTTATGTTCTGTTTGTCTAACGGCGATGTTTGCCATGTTGCATGTACCTCCTGTTGTAACGTATGCATTTCCATTTTATCATTGATCCGATATTATTGAAAGCTACTATAAAATTGTACGTTATGACTCAATTTCCTTGACTGGACTGAGAACGTGCAACGTATTCAATCGTCCAATCGATCATGCCATTCATCATGTTGAGGATGAGGTAGGCGATATCCTCCAGCTTGAGCGGGCCTCCGCCGGATTGGCTGGAGAGATACGTGTTCATTTTGTTTTCCAGGCTGCTGGTGAAGCCTTTGAGCTGCAAGAAATCATTGGCGATTTTGGAGATGGGAATGGGGTTTTGGCTTTGATTCTGCGGACCGTTCTGGCCGCCCGGATGTCCGCCTCCGCCGCCATTGTCCGGATTGTACCCGCCCGATTGTTGGTTTTGATTTCTTTGGTGGTTTTGATTATTTTGGTTGAATTGGTTATTCTGGTTGTATTGGTTCTGTTGGTCATCCTGTTGCCCGGAATGAGATCCGCCACTGCCCTTGGAGCGCTTGAGCTGTTCGGACTGTTTCTGCAACATGAGCTTTAACTGCTTGATCTCTTCGGACAGGACGAGGTTCTGGGCAGTCAGCATTTCGATTTCCTCTCTAAGCTCACGGTTGATCATGTGTCATTCTCCTTGTCTCAATATTGGTGTTCATATTATTTGCAGTCGGTTACGAAAGTAGTACAAGGATACCTTGCGCTCATATACAATAGACACATACAGATAAGCGAAGGAGGCCACGGGGAAATGTCTGTCATCGTATGCACAATCGATCTCAATGCTGAGCAGGTGGAACGGCTTCAAAACGCCGCTCCTGGTTATGAACTGCTGTACGGCAAGGATAAGGAGCGCTGGCTTCATCGTGTGCAAGAGGCGGAGATCATCATCGGCTGGCGGCGCATGTTCGAAGAGACCTGTCTCGGACGGGACACGAAGCTGAGGTGGGTGCAGTCGTGGTCCGCGGGAGTTGATGGTTTCCCGCTTGACCGCATGGCGGAACTGGGCATCTCTCTGACAACGACGAGCGGAATCCATGCCTATCCGATCTCGGAGACGATTCTGGCGATGATGCTCAGTTTTACGCGGAATCTGCATATTTATGCGCGTTATCAAGCGGAGAGGAGCTGGGTGCGTACCGACCCGGTGCTTGAGATGCACGGCAAGACGGCCGGGATCATCGGCTTCGGCGCCATCGGAGAGGAAACGGCGAAGCTGTGCAAGGCCTTCGGGATGCGCGTGCTGGGGCTTAGGATGTCGGGACAGCCTTCGCCTTATGCGGATCAGATGCATGATCCGAGTGGTCTCGACGATGTGCTTGCGGAGAGCGATTATGTGATTGTCACGCTGCCGCTGACGCGCCAGACGAGGCGGATGTTCGGCCGGGAGCAATTTGCGCGGATGAAGAAGTCGGCGATGTTCATCAATATCGGACGTGGCGGACTGGTGGATGAGCAAGCGTTGACCGAGGCACTGGCCAGCGGTGAGATCGCCGGCGCGGGGCTCGATGTGTTCGAAACAGAACCGCTTCCCGCAGACAGCCCGCTCTGGTCGATGGACAACGTCATCATCACGCCGCATACGGCCGGCGGATCGAGCAAGTACCATGAGCGCGCGTTTGAGATTGCGCTGCAGAATATGGGAAGTTATCTGCAGTCCGGCGTGCCAAGTGTGAATCTCGTCGACTATGTGAAGCAATACTAAAGCGGAACAAGCCCAGGCTCCATGGAAGAGTCTGGGCTTGTGTATGGTTTGAAGCTGGTTGTGTGGCGGTACTTGAGCGTCTCTGCAGATGGCAGGCGGTTAACGCTTGCTGAAGGCGATCTGAAGGGCGATCATGGTAAAGATCAACCCTTGGGCTACGTTGATCTTGCGGGCGATCGTCTTGCTGCGCGCCAGCCAAGTACCGAATCGGTTCGCGAACAGGCTGACGAGACAGAAGATGATGAGCGCCTGTACCAGGAAGATCAAGCCAAGCCAGAGCATCTGCAGTGATACATGGCCAGCGGACCGATCGACGAACTGCGGCAGAAGCGCTAGGAAGAACAGCGATACCTTCGGATTCAGCAGGTTCATCAGGATGCCTCTGCGATACAGGGCGCCATATGCGGCATGAGGTTTGCCTGCGAAGCCGATCCCGCTGCTCTTGTCGCGAAACGCTTGCCAGGCCAGGTAGAGCAGGTAGGCAGCGCCCGCGTACTTGACGACTGCGAAGGCCGTGGCCGAGGCGTAGATCACCGCCGAGACACCTAGCACGGCTGCTGTGATATGGGCCAACAGGCCGGTGCACAGCCCGAACGCTGTGGCGATGCCGGCCTTGCTGTTCTGCGAGATGCTCTGGGCGATGACGAACAAGATGTCGGGTCCGGGCGCAAGCGTCAGGAGTATCGCCGCTCCCAGGAAGGACAGGGTAAGCGCAAGATTCATACCGGATCTCCTTACAGCCCTTTCGCCAAGGTTTCGAGCAGTTGCAGGGCTTTCTCAACATTATCGGAACCGACGTGGATACCGGCCAGCGCTTCACTTGTGAGAGAGGAGTAGTCTTGAACGATCGGGACACGAATCGTGTACAGATGATATTCGCCCGGCTGCTCATCCGGATCAAGTCCGCTTGGCTCTGTGCGCATGTATACGAGATTCTCCTCGCCGATAGATGCCTTGAGCCGATCAGCGTATTCGTCCAGAGGACGGAACAATCCCTGGTTGACGAGATTCTGCACGCTCTTGCCATCGATCATATAAACATCCGATCGGTCGGTGACGAGAGTGACGATGGCTTTCTGCTGGAGAGCGATGTCGAATTCACTTGTAATCTCGGAAGGCACATAAGTATGGCTGACGACGACCCGCTGCCAATCTGGATTCGCACGGAGAATGCTCTCCTCGATGTTGGTCAGATTCGGCTCGTAGAAATCTCCGAAGATCATCATCGTGGCATCGGCTGGCGGCAATGCTGCGAGCCGAGCCTTCTCCTGCTGGCTCTCAATCACGGTGTTGACCACGTAAATGATGCCGATGATCAGGATGATGGCGCCAATCACGTGATATTTGTAATAAGTCCAGAAATGATCGAGTTTCTCGATCCTAGGATCGCGTTTCGGTTTGCTCTGCTCTTCCAGTTGGTGGTAATGATCAATGATGGTGCGGTAAGCGGCATTGATCTGTGCGAAGTCGAAATGCTCGTCTATCGGTTCATTCTGTGCCTGTGCGCGCTTGAGCGCGCGGTCTTTCCGCACCCATACCGCGTACTGCTCTTCCACTTCCTCCCGGCTCGCCGACTCAGGTATGCCCAATATCTGGTATGCTTCTCTCAGATCCATAGGCTGTGCTCCTTTGTTCATATAGTAGGACCTGTTCATCTAATTAAATTGTAATCAAATTAAAGGCAAAAATAAAGTCGAGCGAGCGTGGCGCAAGGACGATGGAACTCCTGCCAACGACACGTAACAGGGACAGGGCTAACGCGGTTACATGGTTCGGAGACTCCCTAAGGCTGTCGAATCGTTCATCTGGCCTGAATCGCTGCCGCCGTGTGAGTATTCGTCGCATTCACATGTGGTCTGCGCTCGGAAGTCTTATGTTGCGATTGATCGGCGGTCTGGGTCTTTGCTGGTTCAATGCCTGACGAATGTGGAGATCTTTCCGCCCGATGTTGAATCATCATTTCGACAAACCGGTCGAACAAGTCCAGGCTGTCATGTGGCCCAGGATTTGCTTCGGGGTGATATTGCACCGAGAAAGCTGGGAATCTGGCATGCCTCAGCCCTTCCACGGAACCGTCATTGTTGTTGATGTGCGTAAGCACAAGCTCTGTGCGGGAGAGCGATTCGACCGTAACGGCATAATCGTGATTCTGCGAAGTAATCGAGCAGCGGCCTGTCGCAATCTCCTTGACCGGATGATTGCTTCCGCGATGGCCGAACTTCAGCTTGGTGGTATCAGCGCCGCATGCCAGCGCCAGAAGCTGATGACCCAGGCATATGCCGAATATCGGTACCGCGCCAAGCAAACGGCGTATCACAGGAACTGCGCTGTACATGAGGTCCTTCGGATCGCCCGGGCCATTGGAGAGCATGATGCCGTCCGGTTGCAGGCCGAGTATCGTCTCCGCAGGCGTGTTGTATGGCACGATGATCACGTCGAGGCCGCGCTTGGTCAGTTCATGAAGAATGCCGTGCTTGCAGCCATAGTCGATCACGGCCACACGCAAGCCGTTCTTGCCTGGGATGCGGTATTGCTCGCGCGTTGACACTTGCTCGACCAGACGATGCTCAACCGGATGCTGCGTGAGGAGCTGCTTCAACTCCTCCTCGGAGCGGTTGCGTGTGGTTAGAATCCCGCGCATGACGCCTTTCGTGCGCAGCAATCGGGTCAGCATGCGCGTATCGATGCCGCTGATGCCCATAAGACCGTGTTTCCTCATCAGATCGTCAAGAGTCAGGCGTGACCGCCAGTTGCTGGGCGCCGTTGCATGTTCTCGCACGATGATTCCGCGCGCCCAAGGGTTTAAGGATTCGAAGTCATCGCGGTTGATGCCGTAGTTGCCGATGAGCGGGTAGGTGAACGTCACGATCTGGCCGGCGTAGGAAGGATCGGACATCACTTCCTGATAACCGGTCATCCCGGTATTAAAGACGATGTCCCCGACCACTTCTCCTTCGGCACCAAAGTGAGTGCCTGTGAACAGTGTGCCGTCGGACAGGTATAGTTTTGCAGTTGCCACGTTCCATTCTCCTTCTGTTATGTGGTGCATTTGTATACATTATTATGAATAAATATACAGACGAATGCAAGGGAAGTTACTTATTTTGGGGAAAAAGATGCGCCGGTTCGGTGGATTGCGGTGGAAGGTGGAAAGTGTGGCACTCGGAATGAGTCGTGGGATATAGGAGACACGGTATTGTATGAAAAATCGTACAAGAACAGTGGTTGAGGGTTAAGACGGGGCAGTTTTGTACGAAAAATCGAACAAAAGTGGTAGATAAGGGCTAAGACGGGGCAGTTTTGTACGAAAAATCGTACACAACCGGTGGCAGAGTGCAAAGACGGGGCAGTTTTGTACGAAAAATCGTACAAAAGTGGTAGATAAGGGCTAAGGCGCGGGGTTTTTGTACGAAAAATCGTACACAACCGGTGGCAAAGTGCAAAGACGGGGCAGTTTTGTACGAAAAATCGTACAAAAGCAGTTGATGTGGCCCTGCTGTGCATCAAAGAAAGGCCAACCAAAGATTGGTTGGCCTGAGACTTTGTGTGCAGCATCATGCCGAACTAGAGTTATACGAAGAACTTCACACAAACCGGTTTGGACACGTGCAGCTCTGGTCCGGCGGGTGTCAAGCGTCCGGTCTCGGCATCGCGTGCGAAGGTGACAACGTTGTTCGAGTCGCGGTTGGCGACCAGCGCGAACCGGTTATCCGGCGACAGCGCAAAATTGCGCGGGTGACCGCCCCCCGTCGGGACATATTCAATTGGCGACAGTCTGCCGTTCGCCTGGTCGATCGCATAGACGACGATGCTGTCATGACCGCGGTTCGAACCGTAGAGGAAACGGCCGTCGTTGGTGATATGGATATCGGCACAGCTTTTTTCTCCCGTATATCCTTCCGGCAGAGTGGAGATCGTCTGGACCTCGCTTAATGTTCCAGCTTCGTCGTCGAAGTGGAAGGCCGTTACGGTCGCATTCAGTTCATTGATCACGTAGACATAGGGCAATGCCGGATGGAATGCGAGATGCCTCGGGCCTGATCCCGGCTGCACATGCGCTTTGCTGTGCGGGATGAGACGGCATCCGTCCACGTCAAGCTTATAGACGATGACCTGGTCGATGCCGAGGTCGCTGCACAGGGCGTAGCGATTGTTCTTGTCGATAAAGACCGAGTGCGGGTGCGGACTTCCTTGGTTCGGATGAACGCTGGAGCCTTCGTGTTGATGGACTTCACGGATCGGACCGATCGAACCGTCCTCAAGAATCGGACAGATGCCGATCATGCCGCCATGATAACTGGACACGATCAAGCAGCGCGATGTGTGGTCGAGCGTGATATGGCAAGTCGGCCCCACCGTACGTTGCTTGTTCACGAAAGCGAGCTCACCGTTGTCAAGGATCCGGTAACTGTAAGCTTCTCCAACCTTCCGTCCATCCTCCATCACGGATCCGATCGTATAGAGCATGCGACTTGAACGATCCACGGTCAGGAATGTCGGGTCCGCCAGCCCGCTGACGCGGTCGATAATCGTAAACTGGCCGGTGGTGATGTCATATGTACAGGAATATACGCCAGGCTGATCAGGAGCCGCATAGGAACCGATGAACGCGAGCATCTGATTGGGATTGGTGATGGTCATCATGAGATCACTCCAATACAAGTAAAGATACGATCATGCAAATCAGGAAATATTATCTCAAAACCCGTCTCATAATACAAACACCCCAACTGTTAGGATGAAAATGGCGTGGTTGACATCCAATCGCCTGGTCGCCTCTGATCGCTTCCAAGCTATATCAAGCGGTTCTGCAGCCGGTACTCTTTCGGTGACAGGCCGAAGTGCCTGCGGAATACGCGGTGGAAATATGTATAATTCGCGAAACCCGATGTCTCGGCGATCACATCAAGCGGCATATTGGTATAGATGATCCGCTCCCTGGCCAGGTTCAATCTGACCTCAAGCGCATGCTGCATGATGCTCCGGCCGAACACTTCCTTGTACAGATGAACCGCGCGGGATACGCTGATGTTAAAATGGTCAGCGATATCCTGAAGCTGAAAATTCGTCGTGGCGTATTCCTCGATGTAGTTCTTGATCCGGTAGGCGAGGAAGGCGCTCCCCATATGAGGCCGCTGTTCGGTGATCAAGCGGTCGATCGTCAGCAGGAGGACGCGCATCAGATAATCCACGATAGCCGGAGAGTCGGTGCTGTTACGCCGGTGTTCGACCACGGTCATCCGACAGATCTGGACGATGCCTTCCTCCAGAGGGGTTCTTACCCGAAATGGACGCTTTCGTTCGCTCCACCACTGATGTACCCAAGAGCCGGTGAAGAAGATGTAGTAGTCGCCGCTTTCGATCTTCCGTTCTCCTTGATGATCTTCCTCATCGATCAGGAGTTCGTAGTAAGCATCTGGATGAATGATGAGCAGATCGCCGGGTTCCAGCAATTCATACTGGCCATCGATCCATGTCCGGCTCAGCCCCTCCGTCTGAATGCGGATGAGATAATTTTGCCGCGGTTCGTTCTTACCATGGTAGGGTTTATTGTGAAACGCATATCCGGCGGACAGCACCCGGATGCCTGGATCGGACGACATATGCAAGCGGACTCACTCCTTCGAAAGGACAACTAATGACATTATAAAAGATGCGGGGAAGGGATGGAACGCCCTGCCTCACATGAGTCACCAAAGGACGGGAACACTCTTGCTCACAGGAGATGCGTCTCGGTGGGAAACCCTGGCATCCGAAGTGCTGGGAGCAGCCGGGTTACGCTGGCTAGGCAGCGGGCCAGTTGCCTCCGGGAACAGGACGACGGAGCAAGCTAGAAAATTTTTGTTGACAGCTGGCTTGGGTTCATGATAATTTTACCGAAGGAATCACTAAGTCCACGAAAGGAGGTACATCACCATGAGAAATTTAACAATTTATTTGCTTAATGGTCATATCATGGGTTTTGATGCAGCCTCCCGGACGAACGAACGGCAAGAGGTATTACTCCTCTAGTCCCTTTATCGGGTTTACGTTTATCCGAGCGCAGGCTGCAGTATCCGCAGCGTGCGCTTTTTTATTTTTGCGTTTACGCATAAGTGCACACTGCGGGAGCAGTGTGCTTTTTTCGTTCTTCGGGGAGAGTTTGCATCAGACCGATAGTCCTATTGATCAGGAACATATGTTCTGGCAAGATTTAGGCAGAATGCATGTTCGGGTCTGGGCATGAGATTAAAGGGGAGACATTCGATCATGTTTAGCGTACTGTACAAATTAGGCTGGTTCTTTAAAGATCAATGGAAACGATATACGATCGCCGTCGTCTGCATGCTCATCTCGAGCATTACCGAGCTGATCCCGCCGATGTTGATCGGCACCTCGATCGATGAGATCGCTACCGGGACACTCACCTGGCGGAGTCTGACGACGACGCTGGTGCTGATCGCGGTGATTACGATCGCCACCTACATCATTAACTACACGGGCATATACCGGATGTTCGGAGGAGCTGTGCTCGTCGAACGCATCTTGCGTTCCAGATTCCTGCGCCATCTGCTCAAGATGACGCCATCCTTCTACGAGCGCAACCGAACGGGCGATCTGATGGCTCGCGCCACCAACGACCTCAACGCCGTATCGATGACAGCAGGCTTCGGTATCATGACGATGATCGACTCGAGCCTCTGGATGGGGGCGATCATCGTGGCGATGAGCGTATTCATCTCGTGGAAGCTGACGCTGGCTGCAATCCTGCCGCTGCCGATCCTGGCGTATCTCGCCAATATGTACGGCAACTGGATTCATGCACGCTTCACCGAAGCGCAGGATGCTTTCGGCAAGATGAATGACGACGTGCTTGAGACGGTATCAGGCATCCGCGTCATCCGTGCCTATGTGCAAGAGAAATCATCCGAGAAGAAGTTCGCGGAAGTGACAGAGGATGTGTTTAAGAAAAATCTTGCCGTTGTGCGCATCGACGCATTGTTCGATCCAACGGTTAAGATCCTCGTCGGCATCAGCTACCTGATCGGTTTGTGTTATGGCGCTTATCTTGTCTATCACGGGGAGCTCACGATCGGCGTCCTCGTTACCTTCAACGTTTACCTCGGTTATCTCATCTGGCCGATGTTTGCAATCGGCGAGATGATCAACGTCCTGCAGCGCGGCAACGCCAGCATGGATCGTGTCAACGAGACGCTGTACACGAAGGAAGACGTGAAGGAACCAGAAGATCCGGTCGATGTGCAGGAGCCGGATCGCATCGAATTCAAGAATGTGACCTTCCGCTACCCGACTTCGTCGGTCGATAACCTCGTCGACATCACATTTACGATCGAGCGTGGTCAGACCATCGGCATCGTCGGGCGCACCGGCAGCGGCAAGACGACGCTGATCAAGCAACTCTTGCGCGAATATCCGCCTGGCAAAGGCTCGATCACGATCTCCGGCGTGCCGATCGACCGAATCAGCTTCGATCGGCTCAAGAGCTGGTATGGATATGTGCCGCAGCAGCAATTCCTGTTCTCGAAGCCGCTTAGGGACAACATCAAGTTCGCCAATCACGAGGCGACGGAAGAGGAGTTGGCCAGCGCCTTGGAGATGTCCGCACTTAAGAAGGATCTTGCTTACTTGCCGCAAGGACTGGATACGCTTGTTGGCGAGAAGGGCGTGGCCCTGTCCGGCGGACAGAAGCAGCGGGCGTCCATCGCTCGGGCACTCATCGCAGAACCGCCGATCCTCATCCTCGACGATGCGATGTCTGCGGTTGACGCGCGCACGGAAGCGGAGATCATCTCCAACATACGCCGCGTGCGAAGCGGCAAGACGACGCTCATCGCCACGCACCGCATGTCAGCCGTGCTGCATGCCGATCTGATCCTCGTCCTCGACGAAGGGCGGATCATCGAACGCGGCACGCATGAACAACTGATGGCGCTGGGCGGCTGGTACAAGGAGCAATTTGAGCGTCAACAAATGGAAGAGAAACTTAGCGGAAACGAGTGATTGAATCATGAGCATCGATAACGATCAATTCGAGTTAGATATAGACCGAAAATCGCGGCGCGATATCAAGGCCGGCAGACGGCTCATCCGCTACGCCATGCCTTTCAAGAAGGTCTTGATCCTGGCGCTCATCATGCTGCTCGTCGCTGTGGGCACCGACATCGCCGGGCCTCTCGTGGCGAAGCGGATCATCGATGAGCACATCGCGGGCATCGAGAAGCCTTGGCATGTGGCGTCTGTGGACGACACCTTCGCCGTCAGCCGCGACGGTCATCTGTACAAGAGAGCGGACCGTTTCGCAGAAGGTGAGGAGCAGGGAGCGGAAGTGCGCATCCTGCAGATCGGCAATGACTTCTTCTGGGTCTCGCAGGCAATCGCCTTCGACGGTTCGAGAAGTTATGCGGACGGCATCATACGCATCACTGCAGAGGACGGGACGGTCGCCGAGTATGCGGCTGAGCCGATGTCCATCAGCGAAGTGTTGCCGTTCTTCATGACGGAATTAAACGGCGTATTGCGTTTGTGTGCGTTTTATTTTGGCCTGATCCTCATCTCAGCGATATTCAGCTACGGGCAGCGGTACTACCTGCAATATGCGGCCAACCGCATCATCCGCAATATCCGCACGCAGGTATTCGGCCAGATCCATCGCCTGCCCATCCGTTACTTCGACAACTTGCCTGCTGGCAAGGTCGTATCCAGAATTACCAACGACACTGAGACGATCCGCGACCTGTATGTGAATGTCTTGGCGAATGTATTCTCTGGAGTCGTGACCATGGCCGGCATCTTCGGCATGTTGTTCCTGTTGGATGTGCGGCTGGCCCTGATCAGTTTGTTCATCATCCCGGTGCTTGGCTTGTGGGTCTTCATCTACCGCAAGTTTGCGCGCCGCTATAACCGCATCATCCGCAGTGAAGTCAGCGAGATGAACGGCATGCTGAACGAATCGATCCAGGGGATGACATTGATCCAGGCATTCCGCAAGGAAGATCAGGTGTTTCAAGAATTCGAGCAGCACAATGTTCGGCACTTCACCTACCGGAACAAGATGCTCAACCTGAACACCCTGACCGGCTTCAACCTGATCGGCGTTGTGCGCAACATCTCATTGATCGCGGTGATCTGGTACTTCGGCGGAATCCGGCTGTCAGGCGTCGAAGGCGTGATTACCGTCGGCGTGCTGTATGCGTTCGTCGATTATCTGAACCGCCTGTTCCAGCCGGTGGTTAACATCATCAACCAACTGCCGAACCTGGAGACGGCCATCGTCTCTGCGGAGCGCGTATTCGTGCTTCTGGATGAAGAAGGCGAGGATGTATCGGAACAACAGATCCCGCGCTACAAGGGAAACGTGGAGTTTCGCGATGTCTGGTTCGCCTACAAGGACAACGAATATGTGCTGAAGGGGATCAACTTCGAGGCGAAACAGGGCCAGACGGTTGCGTTGGTCGGGCATACCGGCTCGGGCAAGAGTTCCATCATCAACCTGCTGTTCCGGTTCTATGATGTACAGAAGGGCAGTATCACCATCGACGGGGTCGATACCCGCGACATTCCGCGTCAGGCGATGCGTGAGCATATGGGCATCGTGCTTCAGGACCCGTTCCTGTTCACTGGCACGATCATGTCGAATGTGACGCTCGGTGATCCGTCAATTACGCGCGAACAGGTCGAGCAGGCGCTGAAGGAAGTCGGCGCCGAACGGATGCTGAAGCGTCTGCCGCGCGGGCTTGATGAACCGGTGAATGAAAACGGCGGCACCTTGTCCGCAGGAGAGAGGCAGCTCATCTCCTTCGCACGGGCGCTCGTCTTCAACCCGGCGATCCTCATCCTGGACGAAGCAACCTCGAACATCGATACCGAAACGGAAGCGATCATCCAGGATGCGCTGGAGGTCGTGAAGAAAGGACGGACGACCTTCGTGATCGCGCACCGCTTGTCGACGATCAAGAACGCCGACCTGATCCTTGTTCTCGATCGCGGGGAGATCGTGGAGCGCGGCAACCACGAGCAATTGATGGAGAAGCGGGGCCGGTACTATCAGATGTATCAACTGCAATCCGGCGAGCTTCAAGCGTTCACACGAACCGCAGGTTAGTGATAGATATAATGGAAGGCTGCCCTTAAGGGACAGCCTTCTTCTCTGTGCGGGTATGGAGGCGCGCGCATTTCTTATCATGGATGTATGCTTATAGACAGAAGGCGCAATCTGTCCGCCGCAGCGGAGTAGATGGCGCCTTTGCCATATTCGATATGGAAGTGATCGTTTAGAACTTCACGAGATCATCGACATTGACAGGCTGTCCCGTACGCAGCGAGATATTGCCTGCGATGCCAGTCAGGATGGACATCGCACCGTCGATGTGGCTGGCTGCGCGATTGAGCGGATCGTCGATCGGCGTGCCGAACAGGTCGTTCAGCAGGATCGGGTCGCCGCCGCCGTGGCCGCCTACGCCTTCTTCGATCGGTACCGTATAAGGCTCGCCGAACATTGGGAAGACGTTGATCGTCTTGCCGACAACGGCACCTTCAAGCGCCTTGTCGCCGCCGGAGTTGATGTAGGATTGTTCGACAACTTTCACTTCGATCCGGCCTTTGCTGCCGTTGAACACGACATTGAAGCCTTCCCAAGGCAGGTAAGCGTTCAGGGAGTAGGTCATGATCGCCTTATTCTTGTATTCGACGAGTACGCCCATCGTGTCCTCGATGCTGATGCCGTCGCCGAATACGCTTTGGTCTCTTTGGTATCCGTCTTCAGATTCCGCATCCAGATACATGCCCTTCAGATGAGGATTCTCCTCAAGGTGCAGGGCGAATGGATCGTTCTTGGCATTCTCGCTGCCATGAGCGCGTTGATAGAACTTCGTTTCGCCTCTGCGCTCTGCGTTCTCGCGGCCATAGAAGCGGAGTCCGCCCAGGGCGAAGACCTTCTTCGGTTGCGTGCCGAGCCAGAAGTTCACGAGGTCGAAGTGGTGAGTCGATTTATGCACGAGCAGCCCGCCGCTGTTGCGCTTGTCGCGGTGCCATCTGCGGAAATAGTCGGCACCGTGTTGCGTATTCAGCAGCCATTCGAAGTGAACGGAGTAAACTTCACCGATCACACCGTCGCGGATAAGCTCGCGAATCTTCGAGTTATGCGGCGCATAACGGTAGTTGAAGGTGACGCGCAGCTTGCGGCCAGTCCGCTTGACAGCGTCGAGGATCTCCTGGCATTTCTCTTCATCGACCGTCATCGGCTTCTCGGAGATGACATCGCAGCCCAGTTCCATCGCGCGGATGATGTAAGTATGATGCGTGCGGTCGATAGACGTTACGATCACGTAATCCGGCTTCTGTTCGCGGATCATGTCATCGAAGCGATCAGCGGTATAGGTGGGAACAGGAGGATGATCGTATTTCTCCTGAAGAAGCTTATTCGAATAGTTCATACGGATCTGGTTGATGTCGCAGAAGGCGACGAGTTCGGAAGTATCACGATAGTCACGGACCAGACTGCCCCAGAAGAACTCTGCTCTGCCGCCTGTGCCGACGAGTGCGTATCTTTTTCTTTGAGCCATGGTTTGATTCCCTCCTTCATGATCTACTATCAGGATAGTCAATTTACGCTAATGAATCTTTGTATATTTTGCTGAAAGCGTGTAATAGTTTGCGTATATTGCTATAATGTGAGCAAGGGTCATTCCATGAACAGAAGAGGGGGCTGGATCGTGAAGAAGACGATCGTGGTCGGCAGGTCGCGATACGATGAGAAGATGGATATGGCGGAGAGTCATTTTCACGATCGGTATGAGATCTATTATCTGCTGTCCGGTGAACGTTTCTATTTTATCGATCATCGCATGCACTTCGTGCAAGCCGGTGATCTGGTGTTCATCGACCGCTATGCGCTGCACCAGACGCGCGATACCGGCATCTCCCATCATGAGCGTATCCTGATCGAGTTCCCGCAAGAGTTCTTGGAGCCGTTGTACGGAGAGTTGGCCGAGATCCTGCCGCTGCTGTTCCGCAAAGGCGGCTATATCATCCGCTTGCAGGATGAGGAGCGCAGGCGCATCGAGGCGATGCTGTTCGAGATCCTAAGCGATGCGGAAGGCGAACGGAAGTATGCCGAACTGCATCTGAAGCTGCAGCTTGCTGAGCTCTTGATCCGTGCGGCACGGATCACGCCGCAAACAGTCGATCATCGCGACGTGTTTCATCCGACGCTGCGCGAGATCATCAGTTGGATCAGCGTCAACTTCCGCAATCCCGATCTGAAGCTGGAGGACGTATCGGAAAAGTTCGCGATCAGCAAATATTACCTGTGCCGTTTGTTCAAGCAAGATACCGGTTACACCTTCACCCATTATGTGAATCTGTTGCGCATACGGGAAGCACAGCGGCTGCTTCGCGAGACGGATGAGAAGGTTGTGACGATCAGCGAGATGGCGGGATTCGAGAATCTGCATCATTTCTGCCGCGTATTCAAGCAAATCTCCCGGGTATCACCGCTACAATATCGCAAGAATCATTTGAAAGAGATGGCTGTGAAGAGACTCCCAGACACTAACTAAGTTCCAATATGAATGAAAGATATAGTTGATTAGGATGGCAATTATTTGATTTCGCTCGATTTTGAAAGTATAGGCGTTAAGATAATTCCATAATGAATGAAAGTTTGCTATAATGGAGATGCGGAAGAGAATTCGACGGGAAGTGACAACATGAATCGGGCGAAATGGAAGCTGCTGCGGGACCTGTTCCTGACTTTTCTCAAGATAGGACCGGTGACCTTCGGTGGCGGTTATGCGATGCTGGCGCTCATCGAGCGGGAAGTGACAGTTAGGAGACGCTGGATGAACAGCGATACCATGAATGAGATCTTCGCCACTGCCTCGGCCATTCCAGGCGCGATCGCGATCAATTCAGCGGCGCTCCTAGGCAGTAGACTGGCGGGGATGGCGGGAGCTCTTGCAGCGACGATCGGCGTGCTGATGCCGGCTGTCATGATCGTGCTACTGCTAGGCGCCGTATTCGCCCATGTACAGCAGCATCCGCTCTTGGCAGCGGCTCTTACTTCGATCCGGGCAACGATCGTGGCCCTGATCGTGTATGCCGCCTATCGGTTCGGACGGGCAGTGGTCTGGGACAAAACAAGTTTCGCACTCTGTCTGGTAACGGTTGTGATGCTGTACAGTTTTCATATTCATCCGGTCTTCATCATCATCGGCAGTTCAGCGGTTGGCATCCTGTACTTCGCCATCAAGGTTCATCGCGGGGAAGCATCCGGGGCGAGACCAGAGCAGTCGTCGAATACGGTTCCGGATTATTTCATGGGTGAAGGGATCTAGGCCATGGTTGACGTGATGTTGCTCGCTCAATTGTTTCTCCTGTGTCTGATCATCGGCCTGATGGCCTTCGGCGGCGGATATGCGACGATTCCGCTGGTGCATGATTTCGTTGTGGACCGTTTCGGCTGGATGGGTACCCAGGAGTTTACCGACATGATCGCAATCGCCAGCATGTCTCCCGGCCCAGTTGCGGTCAACAGTGCGACGCTCATCGGCTATCATCAAGCAGGGATTATCGGCGCAGTTATGGCAGTGATCGGCATGGCGCTTCCATCACTGCTGATCGCTTGGATCATCGTATATATGGTCAAGCGATTCGGTGACAGGCAGAGCAAATGGCTGCAGTCAGCGTTTGACGGTCTGAAGCCGGCGATCACCGGCCTGATCATCTATTCCGCACTGGTCATGGCGATGAACAACGGCCTTACGCAAACTTGGGACTCTCACTCGTCCAGCCAAGTGCTGATCTTCCTGGCTTCGCTCATGGCATTTCTATTCCTGCGCATTCATCCGGTATGGATCATACTTGCCTCCGGCGTGGTTGGAATCGTATTATACAGCTAGTAAAAACAAGTAATCGGTGCAATCTGCGGAAATGCAGGGAGCAAGCAGGATGCAGCCTGCGGCTGCTGATGCCAGCAGGTCAAGCAGCATGCAAGTTGGAAGCGAGAGGATGGCGATCACATATGGCTTCACTCAGTGAGCGCATCACGAGCCGCAAGGGCAAGGACGTTTATGAATGGATTCGCTTGAAGGGGATCATCTCCAAGCAAGAGCTTCATGAACTAAGCGGATATACGATCAGCACATTGACTCGTCTGCTGGAGGAACTGATCAGCGAAGGACTGATCGAGGAGACCGGTTTCGGCGAATCGACGGGCGGGCGCCGTCCGACGTTGTATCAGATCCGGGCAGACTATGGATACATATTCGGTTTGGACATATCGCGAGGCACATCCCGGCTCGTTCTCTGTGATATGCGGATGAACAAGTTGGACAGCGCCGTCTGGAAGATGACCTCCGAGCTGGTGCCGGAGCGATTGCTCGAGGAAGCAGCCGGAGCGGTGCAGCAGATGCTCGATAAACATCGCATCCCGCGCAAGAAGGTGCTCGGCCTCGGGGTCGGAGCCGTTGGGCCGCTTGATCGGGAACTCGGCATCATCCATGCGCCGGAGCGATTCCCGGCCCCGGGATGGTATGACATTCCGATCCGGAAGATGCTGGAGCAGCGTCTCTCGCTGCCGGTTTGGCTGGACAACGGGGCGAACACAGCGCTCCTCGGGGAGTATTGGAGCGGTTCGGAGGAACGCCCGCAGCATGTGCTGTATGTGCATGTGGGGGTCGGGATTCGCTCCGCTGTGATGGTGGGTGGCAAGATCGTATACGGTGCGGTGGATATGGAAGGGGCTGCTGGCCAGATGGTCATCCAGAGCGATGGCCGAACGCCGATCAGCGCTAGCGGGAATTACGGCGCTTGGGAATCGTATATCACCTCGCATGCTCTGGAGCGGGTGGCCATCTCCTATCTGAAGCAGGGCAGGCAGACGCTGATTCGCGAGCGCGTCCGTAAGCCGGAATCCGTCACGTATGAGGATCTGGAGCATGCGTACCATGAGGGCGACGCATTGGCGCGTGAGATTTTCACCCAGGCAGCATCGTACTTCGGAATTGGGCTGGCTAATCTGCTGAACATCCTGCATCCGGAGAAGGTGATCCTTGGAGGTCCGATCGTGGGCAGCATTGACGTGTTCTACGAGGATGCGATCCGCATCGCCAAGCATAATACCTATTACTATCCGCAATATCAGGTGATGTTTCAGAAGAGCCGTCTGCACGATGATGCCGTGGCCATCGGCGCGACGGCGCTGGTCATCGGGCAGCTAAGCGCATAGTCGCGAGTTGGAATCCATATAGAAAAGACGCGGGATACGGTCCATGTCCAGTGCGGACGAACCGGATCTCGCGTCTTGTGGTTTATGTGTACTTCAGGGGTAAGGATTAATAAGCTGTCCAGCCAGCATCAGCCGTAATCACGGTACCGTTCACGAAGCTCGAATCGTCGGAAGCGAGGAACAGGGCTACGGTTGCGATCTCCTCCGGGTTGCCTTGGCGCGGATTGAAGCTTGCGCCTGCGGTAGCCTTGCCCATGCCGAATTGGCTTACATTCGTGAATGTGGTGTGGATGTTGGTCAATACTCCGCCTGGAGCGATGGCGTTGCAGCGGATGCCCTTGTCCGCGTATTGGAAGCCCACGTTCTTCGTGAAACCGATAACCGCATGCTTGGATGCCGTGTAAGCAGCACCAGCGCGCGAGCCGTTCAAGCCGCCGATGGAAGCGATATTGATGATGACGCCCTTACTCTTCTCCAGGAAGATCGGCAGCGCTTTGCGAGTCGTACGCATGACGCTGGTTGTGTTGACTGCGAAGACACGCTCCCACAGCTCGTCCGTGACTTCAGCGGCAGGAGTAAAGTTGTCCATGATGCCGGCATTGTTGACGAGGATGTCCAAAGTGCCGTATGTATTCACCGCTGTATCGATCATGTTCTGAATATCTTCTTCCTTAGCTACGTTAGCTTGAACCGCTACCGCTGTGCCTCCTGAAGCCGTGATCTCGTTCACAACAGCTTGTACACCTTCCAGATTCAGGTCGGCAGCGACCACCTTGGCCCCTTCTTTGGCGAACAGGACGGCGATCGATTTGCCCATGCCGGATGCGGCGCCTGTTACTACAGCAACTTTACCTGTCAGCTTCATAGCGAATCCCTCCAGGATATACAATTTTGTTACATAGATTTTCCAATATCAATTATATATTATACATTTCGCTGCGCATGTGATCAATGTCACGAAATGGTTGTTTAGGCCATTAGAACCAAAGGTATGCAGAATCGTGTCGAACGTGATACCCCTGTATATCCGATAATTCAAATGTATTTTTATGACATTTATTTACGAAGAACCGTTTGCTGTGTTATCGTAGGAGAGATGAAAGGGTGGTATGACATGAATCATATACATATGAATCTCTACGAGGACTGGCTGTTAACCGTGCGAGACGTGTTCCGCGGTTCTGGACAGCCCCTGCCAGATGATATGCAGGATGATGAAGTGGCATTGCAATATTTTCTCCAGAATGCCCCCTATGAAGAGGCGCGATTGCAGCGTGACTTAAACTTCGAGCGATTCCGCATCATTCAGGAGACGATGCAGAGCCATATGGAATCACTGATCATTCCAGATATTCGGGCACGCACCGGTTATACCGGAGACAAGTTTGCGTTCCATTGGGTCTATGCGGAGGGTGAACACATCATCGAGAAATACTCCGAATATCGCATTCCACTTCCATCATAGGCATCGGCTAACATATCCTATACGCAACTGACAAATATATGCGAAGGAGGCAACCACCATGGAACTGGGACTTAAGGGCAAGACGGCATTGATCACCGGCGGAAGCAAGGGCATCGGCCTGGCAACCGCGATTCGCCTGATCTTGGAAGGGGCGAATGTGGCGATCTGCGCCAGGAGCAGGGAAGGGCTGGATGAAGCGGATGCGATCATCCGCGAACGCACGGGACGCGGCGCTCTGCTCATCCAGGCGGATGTGGCAACGCGAGAAGGCTGCGAACGAGCCGTGGCGGATACTGTTCAAGCTTATGGCGGTCTGGACATCCTGATCAACAACGCCGGAACTTCTGCTGCGCGGCCGTTCGAGAGTATCGAGCCCGAGGATTGGGCAAGCGATCTGGACCTGAAGCTGCATGCCGCGATCAACTGCTCCCGTGCGGCCATTCCCCACCTGAAACGGGCGGGAGGCGGCTCGATCATCAATGTCACGGCATCCAGAGCCAAGACGCCAGGCGCATCATCCATGCCATCCAGCGTCACGAGAGCGGCGGGGATGGCGCTTACCAAGGCGATGAGCAAGGATCTTGGCGCGTACGGAATTCGTGTCAACACGGTCTGTATCGGCATGATCCGCAGCGCTCAGGTCGAACGGATGTGGAAAGCGCAAGCTCCGGACAAGACCTGGGAGGAGTACGCGAGAGATCCGGCGCACGGCATCCCGCTCGGCAGAATCGGCGAGGCTGAGGAAGCGGCGAATGTCATCGCCTTCCTCGTGTCGGATGCTGCTTCTTACGTTACAGGGACGTCTGTGAATATCGACGGCGGACAAGCGGCGGCCTTGTAATGACATGGAGATCGCCGGAGACAGGACAGACAGGCCCCATGACGGACATAACGCCGTTGAACGGTAAGGCCAGAAGCGGCAGAGCAGTTCAACGGCGTTGATATGGAGAGCGTTTGATGATAGCGTTTCCATTAGATGGATGAGATTTGAAATATTGGTTTTGCCGCATAATTTTAGACTGACGGTCTAATTAGTGCTGGACACCCTGGATGGAATCCTCTATACTCTTGAGTGGAACAGAAGTATGCTACAGCAAAGGTGAGTGCTAATATGCGCGATTCCACTCTACAGAAGAGACAGCAGGTTATCGACAAAGCGCTGGATATGTTTGTTGCCCGTGGTTTTGAAAACGTCTCCGTGGATGAGATCATCCAGGAAACAGGCATATCCAAGGGAACGTTTTATCATTACTTTGAAAGCAAGGAAGACATTCTCGCCGACTTCGGCAAGGTGCAAAATGAAGTGATCCAGAGATGGACGCAAGATGGCCCGAAGAACGTTACGTCCTTGGAAGAGCACATCAATCGGTTGTTCCTCGAGCTGTCAGATACGGTCTGTGAGATCCCGAGGCTGATTCGCAGCATCTTCGCCCTGGCGGCACAGAACGAGAAGGTAGCCGAGATGCATGGCGACTTGTTCCGCAATCTTCAGAAAGCGCTTAGCAAATGGATACCTGAACCGGGCAAGATCGATGCGCTAGTGGCGACCTATGCCGGGACATTATATATGTGGTCGCATGAGGATAATGCCGACCTGAAGCAAATGGTGCAGGAGCGCATGAATGTGCTCTGGAGGGGAATCGGTGAAGCGGATGGAAAGATCAAGCTGACTCCGTCCTTCGATCGTTCACGCAAGGTTCGCGTCGCGGTGATCGGCGGCGGTCTGGCGGGGCTTACGGCTGCCGCTTATCTGAGCGAGCATCCGAATGTGGAAGGCATCCTGTTCGAACGCAGCCCGCAGTTTGGCGGAAGAGCATTTACGTATGAGAAGGAAGGTTTCACGCTGAACTACGGCGCGCACGCCATCTACGGCATCGATCGCCATACGATCAGCAAGATCGGGCAGGAGTTGGGACTTACGTTCAGCAGCAGGCAGGTTGACAAGCGCAAGGTGATCTATGAGAAAAATGGCCATATGACTCCGGCGCCGCTCGATGCCATCAACATGCTGAAGACCGATCTGCTCGGCCCGCTGGAGAAGGTGAGATTCGTCGGCGAGATCGTCAGCATCGTGACCAACATCCACAAGATGAAGAATTACGCCACATTGGGCGATTTCTTCGCCGAGTCCACGGTGAGCGAGGAGATCAAAGAACTATGGGAACACCTCGTCTGCTCGAACTTCTTCATCTCGCCGGAGGATGCGCGCAAGGTTCCGGGATCAGTCATCTGCGAATACTACCAGAACCTGTTCCTGGCGCAGCGGCCGGTTAACTATATTCTGGGAAGCTGGGCGGTCATCACCAATCAGCTCACGCAGAAGATCGAGAAGTCTGGCCGCTGGGAGCTTTCGATGCGGGAAGCGGTCGATGAAGTGGCGGCTGAAGGCGAACAGTTCAGATTGACCACGAAGAAAAGAACCGAGCTGTTCGACTACGTGATCTTCGCGATGCCGGTCCAGCAGGTTGCCAAACTGCTCAAAGGTACGCCATGGGAAAATGAAGTGGTGCCATACGAGAACAACACCTCCACCGAGGTGCTCGTCTACGACGTCGGCCTGAAGCGGGTCGTGAACCGTCCGTTCTCGTATATCAGCGATATGGACAACAAGTGTTTCATCAGTGACATCTCCGCTACGGACAATACGATCGCTCCGCCGGGCGGCCAACTGCTGCAGGGCATCGCTTATCTGCATGATAACTTCGAGTCGGAAGCCGAACTCAAGGAATACCAGGACCGGCGCGTGGAGCAGATGGAGCAACTCTTCGACCGCCATTATCCGGGCTGGCGGGATGAGATCGCCGTCAAGCGGATGTCGAAGAAGGCGATGGTGCAGAGCGTTAAGGCGGTCGCTTCCAACAAGTTTATGCCAGTGCGGATCGATGGCCTGCCGTTCTACTTCTGCGGCGACGGCTGCGAGGGCAAGGGACAACTGGCTGAACGTGCTTTCTCCAGCGCGCGCCAGGCTGCGAAGCTGTTGATCGGACAATTGCAAGCGTGATCTTTCGGAGGCTGTCTCAAGTGTCAGGCACGTTATGGGCTTGATGTTGGGGCGGCCTTATTTCTATATTGAGATGGCCTTTGCCTGCTGTATCGGATGATCACCGACTCTGTTGCTATGAATCGAGCTAGTTTGAATTGTATCGGACTACGCGGGCTTGATCTGTGATATTTTTCACGGGTTAAGCCTTGGAGTTGAAAATTCTGTTGAAAGGCCTTCCACAATCCTTCACAATGAGTTACGAGAGAAACGGTCAAGAGGGGTGTCTTCATGACTCGCGCAGACTGGGCACATATCCTGTCCATCGCTCCCGACAAACAACGGATGCTCACGGATGGGGGCGTTCTAGCGGAAAGGCTCGATGCACTTAAGAAGGATGCGGCTGCCGAACCGCTGATCAAGGAGATCAAGGAGGCTGCGGATCATTTCCTGGAGGAACCGATTCCGCTGCTCTTGTGGTCGAAGCATCGCTTGTTCATGGAGGACGGCACGCGGCTGCCTTATGAAGAACTGTACTTTGCGCGGCGCCAGAGACTGACGGCACTTGCTCTCATGGCGCTGCTGGAGCCGGAGCAGACTGGCTATCAAGCCGGTCTGGAGGATGTGATCTGGGCGATCTGCGATGAATACTCCTGGTGCCTGCCGGCTCATCTGCCGCGTCCTGCGGAACAGCAGGCGTATTCGATCCGGCATGGGGGATGGCAGGATAACGACAAGCGTGACTGGATCGATCTGTTTGCTGCGGAGACGGCGTTTGCCCTGGCTGAGATCTGCAGTTTGATGGGCGACAGGCTGCCGCGGGCGATCCGGGATCGGGTACGGCATGAGGTGTACCGCCGGGTGCTGTACCCGTACATGAATCGCGGCCCCTTCGGCTGGGAGGAGGCGCGTCACAATTGGTCCGCCGTCTGCGCAGGCTCGATTGTGTCAGCAGCGATCTACCTGATCGATGATCCGGATGAGTTGGGAGCGGTGATGGAACGTGCGCTTCATTCGCTGGATTGTTTCCTGGCGGGATACGGGGATGACGGTGCTTGTATGGAAGGCATTTATTACTGGGGATATGGATTCGGGTTCTATGTCTACACGGCGGATCTGATCAAACGGAGAACGAACGGGGCGGTGGATCTGCTGGCATCGCCGAAGATTCGTGAGATCGCGGCCTTCCAGCACAAATGCTTCCTGAGCAGTGACAGGGCCGTTAATTTCGCGGACTCGGGACCTGAAGGGCGGGTTCAGATCGGATTGACGCATTATCTGGCGCGGCTGTTCCCAGAGTGTGAGGTGCCGGAGATGAAGCTGCGGGCTCGGTTTGCAGACGATCATTGCGGCCGTTGGGCGCCAGCCGTGCGCAATCTGCTCTGGTTAGACCCGGATCGCTCTGGCAAGCCCTGGAGCGATGCGTCGTATTGGCTTCAGGATGCGCAGTGGCTGATCTCGCGCAGAGCTGGCGATGACGGCGTGATGTATGGCTTCGCCGCCAAGGGAGGACATAATGACGAGCCGCACAACCACAACGACATCGGGCATTTCATCCTGCATGCGCACGGCGTCTCGCTGCTGCCGGACATGGGTTGGGGGATGTACAGCGCGCAATATTTCAGCCAGGAGCGGTATACGTTTATCTGCACCAGCTCCGCTGGACATTCGGTGCCGATCTTGGACGGCCAGTTGCAGGAGGCGGGCCCGGGGCGGAAGGCGCGGGTGCTGGAGGCCTCCTGCGGCGAGGCTGTGGATGTGCTGGAGCTGGAGATGGCGGGCGCTTATCCGGTTGACCGGCTGCGCTCGCTGGTGCGGCGGTTTGAGTGGCGGAAGGAGCAGATGCCTGTCCTGGTGTTGTCGGATACGTTCAAGTTCGATCGGGCCGGAGCGGGATCTGGATTGGGAGCGAGTTCGGACGCGGAAGATGCCGACTGCGTCCAGGTTGTTGAACGTTTCATCTGTGTTGCCCACCCCGTTAATGTGGCGCGCAACTGCTACCTGATCGATGGCGGCAAGAATGCGCATGTGCGGATCTATTACGACTTCGATCAGGCGGAGGCCGATGTGGCGAAGCTCGAGATGATCGACCATCATGGCAAGCAGGTCGAGTATTATGCGTTGGACTTCACCAGGATAGTGAACGAAGAGTCGTGCACAGCCAGGTTCGAGTTTCGATTCGTGTGAGAGGTGTGCTCGTTCGGTCGTCTGAGGGGGCTGTGGCAGGCTAATTGGAAAACGTCCAACTAAGCTGAGGCATAACTGCCTTAAGGGCGCCATTAATGGGAAATCATCCATTATATTTCTGATCAATTACGCCAAAGTCGCTCATAAGAGCCTATTTAGTAGGATGAAATCCAACTATCCTCGTTAATCGAAGCCTTTAAGCCGGAGATAATAGGTGGTTTTCCAGCTAATAAGAGATTCATCAAACAAATCAAGTTATTTTGTCAGATTATGTTGACACCGTATTACTAACATGGTATATAATGTATAAAAATACTCTATGCGGAAGAACCGTCTCTTACAACTCAGGTTGAAGAAGGCGGTTTTTTTGTGTGATTCGGTGTGTTCTTCACATGTTGGATTTAGAACTATCAATAATTTCAACTTTTTGCAGGAGGAATGTACGATGAAAAAAGCGGTATTGATCTTAACTCTGATAGGACTTTCTTTGCTGCTGGTGCCGTTTAACGCCTCAGCAGCGACGACGCCGATAAATATCGTGATTAACGGACAGAAGTTTGTAAGCCCGCCAGGTGAGCCGGCTCCGTATGCGAACAAGGATCAACGGACATTGATCCCGATTCGTTTCTTCGCGGAGAAGCTTGGCGTTCCAAATGATGAGGAACATATCCAGTGGGATCAGGCAACGCAAACCGCGACGATTACGGACGGCAAGAATACTGTTCAGATTCCGCTTGGATCGAAGGAGATCCAGGTGAATGGCGAGACGGTCGTGATGGATACAGTCGCCGAGTCGAAGAATGGCCGCATCTTCATACCGGCGCGGTTCCTGGCAGAAGGCTTGGGAGCACAGGTGTATTGGGATCAGGTTGACAATACGGCCGTGTTCATGACGCAGGAGTATATCGACAACCATCCAGCTATGGTCACCGCGAAGATGTATGACATCAATGATCCGTACATCGTTTATCCGTATTTTGTGAAATATGCCAATACGGAGCCGATGCAGAAGTATGGCAAACCGGAAGTGATGATTCAACGGATCAAAGATGTCAGGAAAATCGCAGCTTCCATTAAGGTGGAAATGGACGAAAAGAATCGGCAGTTTATCATCACCGTTCCGGAGTTTGACAGCGAGAATTATATGTTCACATTAGATACATTGAACAATCAGTATCACTGGCCTGGAATATATAAAATTAGCTTTGACGATTATGAACCATCGAATGGGGCTATCTTTAGCTATTCAATTGCCGACTATCGAACTCGTGCTTATGTTCTATATCATCATGTTGGATACACACGTGACGGAAAGTATTACCACGGAGAAGGCAGCGCAGTCTTCAAATTGGTATTTGGCATCTAAGGAGGGAAGGAACAGATGAAGAAATGGTTACTATCCTTGTTTTTCCTGGGACTGTCCGTTTTCCTTCCTTCCAGTCCCATTTCCGTTCTAGCCACCGAGAATACGTATTCCGGACCAATCGAATCCGCCCCTTACTCGGATGAAAACAAGACGATTGTGCCAAATACTGAAGATCCGAAAAATGGATATCCCACTTACTATGTTGAAGGTCTTACTAACGTAGGATTTAACGCAGTTTTTGGCCGTACTTATATCGAGGGTCAGCCAGAGCTGCTTACAGGTGGAAACAATTACTTGCTCTTGGCGATCGATCCTGCTAAGGATGCGAATAACGGTTGGACGCTCATACACGAAAACGACATTAAGTCTTGGATCGCCTATTATGCGCGTACCAATAATTCGAGATACCTAGATTTCGTGGCAAGCAAACTGAGTAAAATATCAGTAAAAGCGGGAATATCAACCATTACATTTTACAACCATGCCGAAGTCGCCGAAATTGCCGGCGGTCAGGCTGGTACGTACAGCCTGGAACCTGTACGTGATGCCAATGGGCAAATCATCGACCAGAACAAAAACGGCAAGCCCGACTACTACAAGAGCGTCATTCGCAACGTGAAACGTTATGAGGATGTCTATCCCCATAGTCTGAGTTTGGATATTCCTTCGACGGCAAAGGCAGGGGATCTCGTTACTATCCAGCTTTCTACCACAGACGGGAGCTTCTATATCTTGCGCCAGCAGCATTGGACGGTATATGTGCATTGGCCAGTAGAATATAATCGCCCAGCTGTTAAGCTCATGGATATGGAAGCGGTCTATTTGAGTGGCCACGAAGCAAACCGGACGCTGCAATATGTGTTTAGTGAACCTGGTGAATATCGCATTACTTTCTCAGTCGAAGATGCATCGTATCACGATGACTACCGCACCGGAACCAATCGTTATTCGGTGAGCAAGACCATAACGGTTGAACCATTAGTTCCGCCACCCGAAGAAGAGGAAGAGCTGCGAGGCCCAGTGGCCGACTTCACCTGGTCACCAGGCGAGCCAAAGGCGAAGTCGTCCGCGCAGTTCATCGATCAATCTTATCATCCGGATGGCGTGCCGATCGTGAGCTGGAAGTGGTATATAGGCGGCAGCAGCTTGTCTTCACAACGTAATCCCAAGCATACCTTTACCAGCGCAGGCACGTACAATGTGATGCTCGTCGTTACGGATGCAAATGGCAAAACCGACGCTGCCGTGAAACCAGTTCCGGTATCTCCATCGTCGGGACCTATCGCATGTATAGCAGCACCGTCAACGGTTATCGCAGGAGATATGGTCTCCATCCGGTCTTGCAGTACCGATCCAGATGGCGAGATCGTGGAATACATATGGGATTGGACAGGAAAAGGAACCTGGATGGCAGGGGGAGAACTGGAGAACAATTCCGAAAGCGGTTACCTCGTCTTCATGCAACCTGGCAGTCGAATGGTCTTCCTGACGGTCAGGGACAATGATGGTTTGACCGATTCGACCGAACATATGATCGATGTTCTTACTCCTTATCCAATAGCGATCATGGACGTTAGAGGTACGCTCAAGGAGAACCGCAAGGTGATTCTAGACGCCTCTCCAAGCTACGGGCAAATGGGGTACCCGATCGACAAAACCAAGACCACCTGGGAGATCACGCCGCTTGATGGACAAGCCGTCTCTTCCATCAAGTTCAAAGGAAACACGAATATCGGCCATACCAAGGAAGTGTTGTTCAAGGAGCTTGGCAGGTACAACATCCTACTTAAGGTATACAATACCTACGGCACTTATGGGGTGATGGTGCAGAACATCACCATCGTGGAAGATCTGCCACCAGTCATACGATATACGGTACCAGAACTCGTATATCGCAATCCGACCAATAATAACAAGGCGACGTTTATCTTAAAGGACAATTCCTATTCTCCGGATGGGGACATCATCCAGCAGCGCATCTGGAGTGTTCTCTACGATTCGCAGAACGATGGCAGGTTGGATAACGATACCTGGGTCATCATTGACTCCAGCAATCTATCGGAAGTCAAGTTTGAAGCAACCGAAGTAGGCGATTATTACTTTAGGTTGGAGATCGTCGAGGGGTTTGGCCAGGAGACGATTCCGGAATTTATTACTGAACAAGATTACAGGCGTGCAACAGATTAACGGGGTGACAAGCATGGTATCCAGGATACGTAAAGGGATCATCTTACTGATTCTATGCATAATGCTGTTTCCTCCGACGAATTTATACGCCATTACCAAAGGCAAGGTTGGTAACTTACAGCCACGAGCCGATCTGAACCTGACCGTCAATCCACTTCCTCGCAAGGTGGATCTCTTCATTGACGCGGATCTGCTCGATCCATCATGGACCCGTATCGAGCAATTGGTCAACAGCGAGCTGGTGCCAATGCTAGAATCGAAGAAGGTCGATTACAAGATCACGTATTACAAAACCAGTGGCTATGTTCGAGATCCTTTGTTTTGGAATGGGGGTTATATTAATGACAAAGGCGAACTGTATCTATATGAAACTACCTACAAGCAATCATACGATAAAGTAACCGTACCGAATCATGCGACGATCATCAGCGGCACGGGACAAGGTTTCCTGCTGGATGATCAGGGCAATCTCTACTGCTATGAAAATAGATACCAAACTCCGAAAGTTCATTTGATCAAGACCAATACTGGCTTGGCCAAGCTTATGGATGGGGGAAAGCTTACCTACGGATTAACGGGTACGGGAGATCTTTATGCCATATCCAAAAACTACAATTTTTCCTGTACCACATCCGAGAATCATCCTCACCTGATCATCGCCTACCTACAGTCAGGAATCGAGGATGTGGCAGGTACTTCATCTGCGAATTACCTAGCTGTTACCAAAGAGGGAAATCTGATCTCGGTAGGATCTGGTTATCCTTATAAACCATCTAACTTAGAAGAGATAAGCGAGCTCAAGATCAAGCAAGTGGCGGTGATTGACGGACAGCAACTCTATGGCGGTGAATATCAAAGAAATGGTTACATATTGACTACTGGTGGAGAAGTATACAGCTGGGGATACTATGATTCATTCGTCGGGCGAAGTGCAACCAATGCCAGTGACTATCTGACCGCCAAGAAGATCCCGTTGAACGAAAAAATCATCAAGATGACTATGAGTACCTATACATCGTTAACTGGCAGCAATTATTACACCCATGAGGTTGTTTACCTGATCTCCGAAAGCGGCAATGTGTATGAAGTGAGACAGAACACTCTATTGAAGCGGTTTACCAATGTCTACGATGCTTATTACAATCAAGTGCTTTACCATACCGGTGTGCTTAAAGAGGGGTATTATCCGGCGCAAGTAGTGTCGGACAGACGCGAAACGCTGCACTCTTCCATCAACAAGGCATCTTGGCGCAGCGGTGCGGAAAGATACTACCTGCACATCTCGAATACGGTAGGCAGCCAATTAACCGACGAAACGACGGCGAGCAACATCGTAACGAGGCTGATCAACAACAATATCCGGTATATCGGCCTGTCGGCTCTAGACACAGATGCCATCCGGTCGTTTATCGAAGCCATCGGCAGCAAGGGGAAAGTCGTGCAAATGTCGGGTGACATTGCCCTCAACTTCAGGCAGATCGCCCAATATATCATCAAGAATCAGCCTGTCGATGTCATCTTCCATATCGGCACAACCTCCAAGGACGACTTGCGGTCAATCGAGAAACAGTTGAAGGAGAAGTTGGTGCCTGTCATCGAGCAATATGGCATTGAACTCAAATTAACCGTGACAGATGGGGAGCGTGCAGCGGAAGATCGAATCTATTATCTGGACAGCAATAAGCAGATCTATGTCTATGACCCGCGCTCCAATAAGAAGACGCAGCTCACATCCACCAGTGCAGATCATGCCATGATCCACCACAGCGGAGATCTTTATTACCTATCAGGAACATCCATTCGGCGGATTAACACGAAGACCCTGGAAGACACCTTGTACTATACGCTGAATGTTACACCTGTAAGTAAGCAGTTTGCCGTAGATATTAGCGGAAACATCTGGTATCAGTCCCAAAGTGGAGCGTATTACTACATGAATAAGCTGAATCCGAAAACAGGTGTGGTTCAGGAAGTCCGTAACTCGTATCAGACGCCATTCCAACAACTTCGGCCTGGATCGGTGAAGGACGTTGTATTCTTGAACATCAATCCTTCCAATGGAGCTCTGTCCATTGCCTATCCGACTGGATCAAGTGAATATGTGAATTCGTTTGTTCAAGGGTTGTCTGGATGCATCAATTACGCGTATGGGTTTATGTATCCGAAGATTGCTACCTGTGGAGCAAACGGCAATTTTGATGTATGGGCAAGCATCCTGGCACCGGCTGCTGGCGACGATTTCATCTGGTATTCGGCGGGCATGTTCGGCAATTCTGATGCCGTCAAGTATTACAACAGCAAGACAGGAACATCTTCGGTGATTATCAATAAGAATGTGACCCAATTAACCTCAACCCCGGCCGGACGATTCTACTACAAGCTTAATAATACCACCTACTGGTATGATTGGACGACAGGGCAGACGGGGACGGTCTCCAACATCAACGGCACGGTCATTCCGTACTACCATCTGAATATCGACACGCGCCGCTTGCGGAAGATTCCGCTTGCCGAAGGCGTACAGAACGCGATGTGGCGTACCGATGCCGACGCGTACTACGTGTATATGAATGATGGTTCGATCACCGCATTGAACAGCATCGCCAGCCGTCTGCGGTCCGATAAAGTTTCGTTCATCGGGCTTGGTACGAACAGCAACAAATCGCAGATCCAAACCTTCATCCAATCCCAGATTGACGGCTATGGAACGTTCATCAGCAACACCAATATGACGACCGCAATTTCTGAACTGGCGACTTATCTGCTCAACCAGGCAGGGTTGCCCAAATACGTAACGAACGAGCAGAAGGTGATCCTGGAATACGATGGCGGCGCGTACAGGTCAGGTGAGCTGGTGTTTGATCCGGATTACGAAGATCCGGAGAACGATCCGCAGCATCAGGAGCGTTGGATATTTGCCCATGACCATACCTACTATGAGAATTCGCTTGGCCAATTGCCTGAACACAATCAGACGCTCACTGCGCCGATTACCGGCCTGACGAAGCCGGGCAAGTATACGGTCACCTATGAAGTAAGCGACAGGCCCAAGGCCGACACCCGATTTGACGACTACATTCGATGGTCGGAGAAGTCCAAGCTGGATATATACGCCCATAGGCGGCCAATTGCTGATTTTGCGGTCACTCTAAGGGAGACGGGCGATAACCATTACCAGCTCACCTTGACGGACCGCTCGTATGATCTGGATCGGCAAAGCAAGCCAAACCGTGGCATCGCGGAATGGCAATGGAGATGGAAGAAGTATTCGGACGCACAATGGGCCATCGGCCAACCTCCTTCCATCATTACCGGAGGCAGCTTGTATCTGATCTCGCTGCGCGTGAAGGATGAAGATGGCGCTTGGTCTGACGAGAAGATTGTTACGTTGCTGGCGGAAAGCTTCAACAATGCACCGGTGGCCAAGTTTACCGTGACCAGCCAGATCTATCATGACCAAGAATATACCATCGTTGATCAATCCTACGATCCAGACGGCGATCCGATTGCAGCGCGGAAATGGCTAGTGTCGAAAGACGGCGTGACGATCTACGACAGCTCCACACAGCCTACGGCAGCGACACTTCGCTCCCGCGCCAAGTCCAACGGTCTGAGCATGTACGGCACATATACCATGACCCTGACTGTCCGGGACAATCCGGCTGTTGGAGTCGCCATGTGGTCCGAACCGTACTCGCAGACCTTCGAGGTTGTGAACCGCCCGCCTGTGCCTGGCTTTACCTGGACGCCAGCCACGCTCTACTACGGAAATACGGTGCAGTTCAAACATGCGGTGAGCGACTTGGATAACGATCCGTTACAGGTTCGTTATCAGGTAACAGCCCCGAATGGCAACGTGACGTACTATCCGAGTTCGGGAACTTACTCCTTGGCGCCGGCTAACTATAACAGCAACGCCTTTATGATCAGCAATCTACAGGGTGGAACCTATACGATCGTGCAGACCGTATCGGATGGATATGTGACCAAAACGCTGAAGAAAACGATGTATGTCGTGCCAAACCGCGCTCCTGTCGCTGACTTTATCTGGACGCCCGCCGTGATCTGGGAGGGGGATACGGTTCTGTTCACTAATCTGTCATCTGATCCGGACGGAGACCCGTTGACGTATGAATGGGTAATCACTTACCCGAACGGAGGCCAGTATACGTCCAGCACTACCCATCCGACTGTGTGTTTAACACAGCCAGGCGATCATACGGTGAAGCTGACCGTGTCCGATGGCCGGCTGACGGCTTCCAAGACACAAACATTGCATGTGGGGCAGTTGACGCTTGCGGCGGACGTCCATCATACCGAGCAATGGCTGGCTTACCATCGTGAAGCCGGACATGAGACTACAACCAATCCGAAGGACTTCTACAGCGGAGAGAAATTTATCCTGACGGCGGTGACGGAATCAGCGCCTGTTCGTTCGCTGACGGCGACTCTGACTGCGACCGACCGGGAAGGAGCCGCTATCAGCGTGACGGTTCGGCTCAGCGAAGTGCAGGCCACATCTTATCGTGGGGAGATGTATGAGGACCGATTCTCCTCGTTGGAGAGAGGGCTGGCGAACGGCACATACACGATCCGGTTCCAGGTTGAATATCTCAACGGCACAACGAAGACGGCGGATGTGCCGATCCGCATCATCGGCCATGTTCTGGAGTCGGCGGGAGTCCATCGCAGGCGGTAGTACGAGGATCAGCCAGAATGAGGCAAGGCGGACGCATGGATGTGTATCATGATTGCGGCAGAAACCGGGTATGCGAAACGAGGAGACGAATGACGGTGTTCTTGATACACAATTCGACCCTGGCACAAGATTTTTTCATTCCTTTCTGTTAAAATATAGGTTGGCACATCAAGTTCTACGAGTAGACAGAGAAGGAGATTGATTTCATGTTTCTGCCGATATTAAAGGTGAATGCTGAAGATCTGCCGGACCGTGCCGTCGTCTGTGGCGATCCCGGCCGGGCGAAGTTAATTGCGGAGCGAATGGACGACGCGCGGGAACTTTCGTTCAACCGCGAATACCGCACGTTCGTCGGTACATATAAAGGCGTGCGCATGGCGGTCGTCAGCCACGGCGTCGGCTGCCCTGGCGCCGCCGTTTGCTTCGAAGAATTGATTCGCGGCGGGGTGAAGACGCTGATTCGTGTCGGAACGGCCGGCTCGTACACGGCTGATCTGCCGCCGGGCAGCCTGGTGGTCAGCACTGCAGCGGCGCGTACGGATGGCTTGACCAGACAGCTCGTTCCGGAAGGCTTCCCTGCTGTGGCAGACACCGAGCTCGTGATGGCTCTGTACGAGCAAGCCAAGCAAGCGGGTGATCTCGTCGTCCGCCGTGGCATTACAGTTACGTTGGACGTATTCTTCAACGGAGTTGTCGAATTCCCGCACAAACTGTATAAGCAATCGGGCGCGCTCGCTGTTGAGATGGAAGTGTCGGCACTGTACGCCATCGCTTCCTTGCGCGGTGCCAGAGCGGCGGCTATCCTGGCAACGGATGGTTACGCTGACGCCGATCTTGCGGAAGTGTACGATCCATACACAGATGCGGTGAGCAAGGCCGTTGAAGCGGAGATGGACATCGCGCTGAGGACATTGGCCTCCATAAACTAAAAACGAAAGACATACAACTACGACCCATCTAGTCAAGAGAGAATCGACGGATGGGTCGCATGCTAAAGGGCATGCGGTGGGGAAAGACAGGATTGGAGAGAAACGAAATGAAAGCAAGTTTAAGGATACGGCTGTTCCAACATGATACGCCATATAGCAAAGCGGCATCCGTTGCTTGCACGCTGGTTGCCGCTTACTGGCTGGTGCTGCTTGCCATCGGGATGCCGACAGGCCTTGGGATGGGAGTGGATGTGACGGTCATCCTGCTGGTTCATGCGGCAGCATCGCTCATTATTCCGACGCTTATGGCGTTATTGCTGCTGCCCATTGGGCAGGCGATACCGAGGTTTACCGCAGGTTCTATCTTGTACAATTATGTTGTGATCTATGCCATCATGCGCCAATCCGTCGGGTTCGATGGGTTGGTTGCGCTGTTGCTGGCGGCTCTGGGCATCATCTTCGGCGGTATCGCCGGAATGTTCGTCAGGTTCCTGTTGGACCGCTCCGTTCGCCTCAAACTGCGTTTGCTCGGCTTGGCGGCAGCTTCCTTGGTTGTGCTGACGACCGTTAAGCCGCCAGTGCTCGCTGCCCAGCTCTTGTTCACGGATGCTGCGGATTGGGTGGAGGAAGAGCAGGTGTACACGCCGATCCTGACCGAGGAAGATGGTTGGCTGGAGCATCCCGGTTCGGATGGGAAGTATGGCTACATCGCATTCACCTACGGCAGCGGAACCGACAAGCAACGCCCTGAGTTCGCCGAGGGAGCGGCGCTCCTATCACATACGCTGGACGCCTCTGCCTATATCGATGACTGGAACGCGTGGAGAACCGCCTTCTGGGGCTTCGACGAAACGAAGTTGCCGCTCAACGGCCGGGTGTGGATGCCGCAGGGAGAAGGACCGTTCCCGCTTGTTCTGATCGTGCATGGCAATCATACGATGGAGAAATTCTCGGATGACGGGTACGCTTACCTCGGCGAGCTGCTTGCCAGCCGCGGGATGATCGCCGTCTCTGTCGATGAGAATTACCTGAATTACTCCTCCTGGTCAGGCATTCCGGCAGACGACTTCAAGTTGCGCACCTGGGTACTGCTTCAACATATCCAGGAGATCGGCTATTTCAACGAACAGGCAGGCAATCTCTTCTCCGGTAAGGTGGATATGCAGAACATCGCCATCATCGGCCACTCCCGAGGCGGGCAGGCAGCAGCGATGGCGGCGGATGCGGAACGTTGGTTTGACGGAGACGATACGTTGCCGGACAGCAGCAAGTACCGCATCCAGGCGGTGGTAGCCTTGGCGCCGACCGATACCAATGTGGACGACAAGGCTGCCCGATTGACTGACGTTTATTATCTCACGCTGCATGGCACGAGCGACGCGGATGTGAATACGCTCAAGGGAGATGAGCAATACTCCCGTGTCAGCTTCAATGACCCTAAGCGGTTCAAGGCATCGCTGGTGATCGAAAACGCCAACCACAGCTACTTCAACAGTTCCTGGGGGCCGAACGATCTCGAGCTGCCGGAAGGCATCCTGCTGGATTATTCGGGGATCATGGACAGGGAGTCTCAGCAATCGATCGCCAAGTTGTATGTCTCCGCCTTCCTCGAGATCGTTTTCCATGACCGGACGGAATATATGGCGATGTTCCGCGATTACCGTGAGGCGTTGCAGTGGCTGCCCGAAGGAAGATATTTCAATCGTTTCGAGAGCGGGGCGTTCAAGCCGCTGGCTGACTTCGAGAAGGCTAACAGCCGTAACGTTGCGGCATTCGGCTCTCCGATTCGCTTCAGCGGATTCACCGAATGGGACATCATCGATGTCCTCGACAAGAACGGCGCCCGCAAGGGCACCAGAGGCGCTCTCCTGCAGTGGGAGGACGCTGCTGCGATGGAGATCGAGCTGTCTGAACAATATCGCCAGGACGTTCTGGAAGAAGCGGAATCGGGAGCGGTGCTCATGTTTTCGATCATGAATATGGAGCATGAGTTGTCTGATGAAGTGGAACCGGCGGAGAACCTCGAGATCGTCGTCGAACTGGAAAGCGAGGGCGGCGTAAGCGTGATGGTTCCTCTGGAGGATTACGCGCCGGAGCTTACGCCAGTGCCGGAGGCGATCTATACGGTACTGCCGCTCTTGGAACATCGTCTCAGAGACGGCAAGTTCAGCAACAAGCATACACCGGTATTTCAGACGGTGGAGATCCCGCTGGATGAGCTTGAGGAGATCGAGGAAGGGTTTGCACCGAGCGATCTGGAACGCATCATCTTCCACTTCGACCAGGGTCCGTCGCGCGTGATCTTCGACGATATCGGATTCGTGGATGATCAATATCTGTAACGCAAGTTGACACAAGAAATCCCAAGTTGTCGGCACAGTCCTGAAGGAGCTGGCGTAAACTTGGGATATTGCGTTTTATGGAGAATATTCATTCATCGACATTAGATCATGACATCAAAGCCAGGAGACGATCAGTTCCAGATGGCCATCGAGTCGGAACGAACCCGAATGTGCCGGGATGATGAAGTGTTGCCCCAGGCTCAGCGGATATTCCTGCCCGTTCAGGCTCAAACGTCCGCTGCCAGCTATGACGCTATATATGCGGAAGGTGTCCTTCTCCTCAGCGGTCAGGAAGCCGCCAAGCTTCAGCTTCTGTACGGTGAAGAAGTCATTCGACACATAGGTGGTGATCGTGGCATCGTCCGCCTGCTCCACTATGTAGGAAGTTTCCGCATCCACATGGGGCACGGTGGTGACCCGGATCGCCTGCTCGAGATGGAGCTCCCGTTTGTTGCCATCGGCATCAGTACGGTCATAATCGTACACGCGATAAGTCGTATCGGAGCTCTGCTGGGTCTCCAGAACGACGATGCCGGCTCCCAGCGCATGGATCGTACCGCTTGGCACATAGAAGAAATCGCCCGGTTTCACCTGCACCCTGCTCAGCAGCTCGTTCCATCTGCCCTCGCGGATCATGGCCTCCAGCTCGTCACGGCTCTTAGCCGTATGTCCGTAGATGATCTCCGCCCCTGGTTCGGCATCGAGCACATACCAGCATTCGGTCTTGCCGAGCTCCCCGTTCTCGTGAATGCGGGCATACTCGTCATCGGGATGCACTTGAACCGACAGGTCCTGGGACGCGTCCAGTACCTTGGTGAGCAGGGGAAACACTTCGCTCCGTTTGGCAGCCGTTCCGAACAGTCCCTTGTGTTCCGCCCAGAGCTTATCCAACGGTGTCCCTTTGTATGTCCCGTTTATCACCGTGCTCTGTCCGTTCGGATGAGCGGATACCGCCCAGCATTCTCCCGTATTCGGCGAGGGAATGTTGTACCCGAACAGATCTCGGAGCTTCGTTCCCCCCCAGATTCTCTCCTTGAAAACAGGCTCCAGAAAGATGGGCTCTCTAATCATGGTAGCTGTCTCTCCTTCCGTGTCGTATAGCTGAACTTGATGCGGCATGACGCCTTCGACTTGTTTGCTTCTAATATTTGTCAAGCCATAGATTATCACAGATCTGAGCCGGAAGGAAGATGACGACGGACGGCGAACATAAAAAGTTACCAATTGATAATTCTGATAGCGCTTATAAGATAAAAGAACCATAAAATGCATCGTGAAACGTCGGAAGATATCTAAGGGGGGCGGCCGATGCGCAGGTCATTCGCTCATTTGAAAGCGTTTTATTCCAATCTGCGGATCAAATACAAACTGTTCGTGCTCATCTCCACGTTGATGCTGATCATGTGCCTGTGCTGTCTGTCGGTTCTGTGGTACGTGCTTAACGTGTACGACGAGGAATTGTACGCCCGGTCTTCACAGGCGCTCAATGTCACCCTGTTTGGGATGGACAACGAGCTGTCGCAGATGGAGCAATTGACGTTCCGCATCGCCACCGACCAGAATGTGCAGCGAACGCTCCGCCATGTGCGCGACAATACAACCAGCTATGATGTCCTTAGGGTGACGGATGATCTCAATACGCGCATGATCGAGCTGGGAACCCAGGACAAATATGTCCTATCGGTCCATACCTTCGATACGTACTTCCGTGAATACCGCACGGGCAAACGGCCGAATACGACAAACGCCGGCCGCCTGGCGAAGATCGAAGAGCTCACGCATGCCAGGCAGGGGGCGATCACCTGGATCATGCCGGATGAGTTTGATCCAGCGCTGGTTGCGGCACGTGAGATTCGCGATTACTCCGACTTCAGCTTCGAGCGGCTCGGCATACTGGGCTTGCGCATCGATCTGGACAAGCTGGCGCAGGACTACGCGAGAGGGTTGGATCAGCAGGGGGCGCATTTCCTGATCCTGGCGGGAGGTGAGCCAATCTTCCGCGGCGATACGCAGATCGATCCCGCCAAGCTGCAGGTCGTTCTGGGCAGCCCGCATGGTTATGAGGTGGTGGAGGACGGCGGGAGGTTGTATTTTGTCACACATGCTCCATCGAACTATACGAATTGGGACTACGTGGTGATGATCCCTTACGATGAGCTGTTTCAGGTGATCGCCAATGTGAAGCGTTTCGTCACGATCCTCTTCCCTTTGATCTTCGTCATCGCGATCATCCTCTCCCTTCGCTATGCCCGTTCGTTGACCAGGCCGATCGAAAGCCTGAACGCGAAGATGAAGTCGATCCAGATGGGACGTTTCGACATCGCCACACTGGAGGATGAGCATTATCCTATGGATGAAACCGGCCAGATGCACCGTAACTTCCGCATCATGGTCCAGAGAATCAACGATCTGATCAATGAAAATTACTTGAAGCAACTGGCGATCAAAGAGTCCGAATACAAGGCGCTGCAAGCGCAGATCAACCCGCACTTCCTCTACAATACGCTGGAGTCGATCAACTGGCATGCGAAGATCGCCGGACAACCGCATATCTCGCAGATGGTGGAATCGCTTGCCTACCTGATGCGGCATACGATCAATCAGCAGGAGCCGCTCGTGACATTGGGCGAGGAGATGACCTTCATCAGCCACTACATTACGATTCAGAAGGTTCGCTTCGAGGAAAGGCTGGATTTCCGAATGGATGTACCGGAGGAGCTTCGCTCATGCGTCATTCCGAAGCTCGTGCTGCAGCCCCTGGTGGAGAATGCAATCCAATACGGCCTCGAGCGAATCATCGGCACCTGCTCGATCCGCATCGGCGCACGGCGGAACGGGCATGAACTGGTGATCGAGGTGCGCGATAACGGCCCTGGCATCGACCGGGAGGCGATTGAGCTGATCTTCGCGGGCAAGCTCCGTTCGAAGAAAACAGGTCTCGGCATCCGCAATATCCATGAACGCATCAGGCTGATGTTCGGCGAAGAATATGGCCTTGAGATCGAGAGCAAGCCGGGAGAAGGTACGAACGTACGGATCAGGGTTCCGTATAATTGGAGGGATGCGTGATGTTTAAGGTACTTCTCGTTGATGACGAACGGGTCATTCTGGATGGCATATCCAGATTCGTCCAATGGCAGGAGCTCGGCACCGAACTGGTTGGCACCGCCCGCAACGGTCTGGAAGCCCTCGAATTCATCACCAGCTACCAGCCGGATATCGTTATCACGGACATTCTCATGCCTGGCATGGACGGATTGGAGCTTGTCGCCAAGGTGCGCGAGCTGGAACTGCCGGTGCAATTCATCATGCTGTCCGGCTTCAGCGATTTCGAGTATGCGAGACAGGCGCTCCGCTATGGCGTGAAGGAATATTTGCTGAAACCATGCAATGAGGAGACGATATCCACAGCAATCACGGAAGTGATCAAGGAGCTGGAGCAGCGAAGGCACAAGGATCGGTTCATGGAACGGCTCCAGGCGGAGTTCAGGCAAGCCCTGCCGCATGCGCGTGAGCAACTGTTCAAGGAATTCGTCACGAACAAAACCTACGGCAAGCGCGATTGGGAACGTTATCGCGGACTGCTCGGCATCCGCTCCGACGATGCGAGGGTGCGGCTCATCCTGTTCGAGCTGGAGGGCAGCCACGAGTACGAGCATCTGTTTGCGCTCAAGAACATCGCGCTTGACATCATCGGTCACGATCAATTGCTGCTCAGTACGACGATTGGTTCGCAGGTGGTGCTGCTCGTGGAGGACGAGAGCGAGGAGATCTCGGATGCCTTGTATGGACGTGTCGATCAGATCAAGCGAATCTTCTATGAATATTACAAGATCGATACGTCGATCGCGCTCAGCGATACCGGCCAGTTGAGCGATGCGAGACGGTTGTACAGGGACGCGCTGTCCCTAATCAGCCATCGCTTCTATCTGGAGGAAGGCAGCCTGATCACCAAGCACGATGTGATGATCATCGAAGAGAGCCGTGCGGGCGATGCCGACATCGATGCCCAGATCGACGAGGAACGGCTCGGGATGCTGATCAGGGCGGGCAGGACGGAGGAGGTTCAGGCGATGATCGGAGATTACTTCGAGCGGCTGGCCAGCCTTCGTCTGGAGGCGAGCATGACGAAGACCTATGCCATCACCTTATACCTGTCGATCATCCGCCATGATCCGGAGCGCACCAAGCATATGATGGCGGAGATTGCTTTCCTGGACAGTATCCATACGCTGACCGGGCTGCAGTCATTCGTTGAGAAGGCCGCTCTGGAGATCGCGGGCAGAAACTACGAATCCAACCGGAGCAAACAGTCAGCGATCATCCGCAAGGTGCTGGAGATCATCCAGTGCAATCTGGGCAATCCCGAGTTGTCTCTGAACAGCGTCGCCCAGGAGATGCTTTATATGAATCCCGATTATCTGGGCAAGCTGTTCAAGAAAGAAACCGGCGAGAAATTCTCCAACTATGTAACGCGGCTTCGCATGGAGAAGGCGATCGAGATGATCACGCAAAGCGGCGACGCGAAGATCTTCGAAATTGCCCAGTCGCTGGGCTATGGTGACAATCCGCAATATTTCAGCAAAGTGTTCAAGAAATATACCGGCTTTACGCCGTCGGAATTCAAGTCTTCATGATGTGACTTATCAAAACCTGTTCATTATGCAGGATCATTGAATAAGCTGGCGGATTTGTACACAAATGTCGGAATAGTATACAAACTTCTCGGTTTTATTCCTTAAGCCAGCAAGAAGAGGGCCATATAATCGAGTTGTAACAGATTTATTCGACACTTGTTAAAGGGGAGGATAATCGAATGACAAAGAAACTGTTGATCGTGTTGTCCATCGCGCTTCTCTTCTTGCTGGCTGCTTGCGGCGGCGGAGGAAATGCAACGAAGTCTGACGGCAATACCACGAGCAACCAGACAAACACAGGAAGCAATAGCGGCGGCAACAGCGGGGGAAGCAGCGGCGGGGATGCGCCGAAGAATGTCACCCTCCGCATCGCATGGTGGGGCGGCGAGCCGCGTCACGACTACACGCTGAAAGTTATCGAAATGTATCAACAGCAAAATCCTCATGTTACGATTGAACCGGAATATGCAAGCTGGGATGATTACTGGACAAGACTTGCACCGCAAGCTGCGGCGAATCAATTGCCGGACATCATCCAGATGGACCTGAGCTACATTACGCAATATGGCGAGAAGGGCCAACTGGCTGATCTGACTCCGTTCATTGGCAACCAGATCGATGTAACGAACATCAGCGAAAGCGCGATCTCCGGCGGACGAATCGGCGACAAGTTGTACGGATTTAACGCCGGCGTCAACACGCTGCAGGTGCACTTCGACCCGGCCATGCTGGATAAAGCAGGCATCTCGCTGGATTCAATCCCGACGGACTGGACTTGGTCTGACTACGAATCGCTGGCGATGCAAGCTGCTGAAGCAGGCATCTACTTCGATACCGGCTTCAAGGCGGACGTATTCTTCAACTACTATCTGCGCACGCAGGGCAAGCGTCTGTACAGCGAGGATGGCACACAGCTCGGGTATGACGATGACCAACTGTTCATCGACTTCTTCGGCATGCAACATCGTCTCGTGAAGGCCGGCGCGAAACCAACTCCGGACATTACGGCGCAGATCAAAGGTCTTGAGGACGACCTGCTCGTCAAGAATCAGGCTGCCAGCGTATGGCAATGGACGAACCAGTTCATCGGTCTGCAACAAGTTGCGGACAGACCGCTCGAGATGCATCCGCTGCCAGGACCTAACCAAACCGCAGGCTTGTACCTGAAGCCGAGCATGTTCTGGTCCATCGCCGAGAACTCTCAGAACAAGGAAGAAGCTGCGAAATTCCTTGACTTCTTCATCAACGATATTGAAGCTAACAAGCTGATCCGCGGCGATCGCGGCGTACCGGTATCCTCTGTCGTGAAAGAAGCACTCATCCCGGAACTGAGCGAACAACAGGCACAAGTATTCGAATTCGTCGCTTGGGCAGAGAAGAACAGTTCCCCTGGAGACGGTCCGGACCCGATCGGTGCCGGCGAGGTTATCGCAGCGCTTGAATCGGTCACTGAGGCGCTGTACTTCGACCAGATCACTCCTGAAGAGGCAGCCAAGCAGTTCCGCAGTGAAGCGAACAGCATCCTGAGCAGGAACAAATAGGACACGGTTAGATGTAAAGGCTGTGGGGCATGGGCCAGGGAGACGAACTGACGCCATGCCCCACAAGTTTTCACTTAGGTCAGCCAGCTTCAAGGCAGCGTGTTGCAACTTATCTGCTTACAGGAGTGAACCCCGATGACGAAAGCTTCGATGATGAAAGCGATCAAGCGGAATGTGGCAGGTTATGCATTTATCAGTCCGTTTGTTATCGGATTTCTGGTGTTTACCGCATTTCCGATCGTTGCTTCATTCTTCTATTCCTTCACTAGCTTTGACATGCTCACGGCTCCGAAGTTTGTCGGGTTGGACAACTATGTCACGATGTTTACGAACGACCCGAAATATTGGAAGTCAGTGACGGTAACGCTCTATTACGTCGTGGCCGTTGTGCCTCTTAGACTGGCATTCGCGTTGTTCATCGCCATGCTGCTGGCCAGGGCTTCCAGGATGATAGGCGTTTACCGGACGATGTTCTATCTCCCGTCGATCATTGGCGGCAGCGTAGCCGTAGCGATCATGTGGCGCAATCTGTTCGGCGACGATGGCGTCATCAACATCCTGCTGACGCTGCTCGGACTCGATGCGGTCAGATGGTTCGGCAACCCGACGGCTGCGCTCTGGATGCTGATCCTGCTTGCCGTCTGGCAGTTCGGTTCCTCGATGCTGATCTTCCTGGCGGGGCTCAAGAATATCCCGCCAACTTACTACGAAGCCGCCGCTGTTGACGGCGCCAATGCGGTGCAGAAATTTTTCAAGATCACCATCCCGATGCTCAGTCCGGTGATCCTGTTCAACACGATCATGCAGACGATTTCGGCGTTTATCACATTCATACCGGCGTTTATCATCACCAAGGGAACCGGGCAACCGCTTGATGGGACGCTTCTGTATTCGCTCTATCTGTTCCGGAGAGCCTTCCAGTTCTTCCAGATGGGCTACGGTTCCGCGATGGCCTGGATACTGCTGATCGTCATCGCGCTTCTGACGTTCATTCTGTTCAGAACATCACGTTTCTGGGTGCACTATGAAACGAAGGAGGGCAATTGACGTGAACAGCAAAAGAGTAAAATGGCTGCTGTACCATCTGTTCGTCGGTTGCTTCGCGATCATCATGCTGTATCCGGTGATCTGGCTGGTCATGAGCTCGTTCAAACCGAGCAATCTGATCTTCGTCACCGCCGGCGATCTGATTCCTGATCCTTGGATATGGACGAACTATACCGACGGTTGGAAGGGGATCGGCAATCAACCGTTTATTACCTTCATCCGAAACTCCTTCATCGTCGTTTCCCTGTCAACGTTAGGCGCTGTGCTGTCATCGGCGCTGGTTGCATTCGGATTCGCTCGGACGAACTTTGTCGGCAAGGGCTTGTGGTTTACGCTGATGATGCTGACGTTGATGCTGCCCTTCGAGGTCGTATTGATCCCGCAATATATTCTGTTCTCTGAGCTCGGATGGCTCAACTCGTACCTGCCGATCATCGTGCCGCAATTTTTCGGCGTTCCGTTCTTCATCTTCCTGATGGTCCAGTTCATCCGCACGATCCCGCATGAGCTGGATGAAGCGGCGACGATCGACGGCTGCGGCAAGCTGAGGTTGTTTATCCGCATCATCATGCCGCTTATCGCTCCGGCTATGGCCACCGCGGCGATCTTCTCCTTCTATTGGCGTTGGGAAGATCTGTTGGGTCCGGTGCTGTATGTGAACTCGCCGAGCAAGTATACCGTCTCGTTGGCGCTGAAGATGTTCCTTGACTCGGAGACGATCTCCAACTGGGGAGCGATGTTCGCCATGTCCGTCGTCAGCTTGGTGCCGGTCATCGTCGTCTTCTTCATGTTCCAGAGGCAGATCGTCGAAGGCATCAGCACGACCGGGCTCAAGGGTTGATCACAGCCTAACCGCTGCTGAACAGGTGATGAATGGATCGATACGAGTCAGGCATTCCTCCCCAGGAGCTTAACGATATTTTCTGAACATGCTGTTCCGTCTGATCAAGATGGTCTTGATCGGTTCGGGGCAGCTTTTTTTTCGTGGAATCATGGGCTGCCCGGCTGACGCCTCGCCCGGCCATATAGCCGCCATCGTCTCTCGGCGCGCATCGCGAAAGACCTCACATATGAGGTTGCGTATTGACAATGAAAACGCTATGATTTATATTAAGTAATATAAATATTGTATTATTAATAATTAGATTAATGAAGTGAAAATATGCCGGTTAGAAGGAGAGTTATGATGACGGACTACAAAAAAGCCAAAATGGTTGTCGACAAAGATTATCGCATCGCGGAGATTGACAAGCGTATCTATGGTTCTTTCATCGAACATCTGGGCAGGGCTGTATATGGCGGCATCTATGAGCCCGGACATCCAACGGCCGACGAACAAGGCTTCCGCAAGGATGTCCTCGAACTGGTGAAGCAGCTCGACGTGCCGATCGTACGTTATCCAGGCGGCAACATGGTATCGGCCTATAACTGGGAAGACGGTGTGGGTCCGAAGGAGCAGCGTCCGAGACGGCTCGAGCTTGCATGGCGTGTCATCGAGACGAACGAGATTGGAACGAATGAATTCGTGGACTGGGCGAAGAAGGCAGGCAGTGAAGTGATGATGGCGGTGAACCTCGGCACTCGCGGCATCGATGCGGCCCGCAATCTGATCGAATATTGCAATCATCCGAGCGGTTCATACTACAGTGATCTGAGAGTTTCGCACGGTTACAAGGAGCCGCATAAGATCAAGACGTGGTGCCTCGGCAATGAGATGGACGGTCCTTGGCAGATCGGACATAAGACGCCGGATGAATACGGACGTCTGGCGGTCGAAACGGCCAAGGCGATGCGCCTCGTCGATCCGTCGATCGAGCTGGTTGTGTGCGGCAGTTCCAATTCTTCCATGCCGCTATTCCCGCAGTGGGAAGCAACGGTGCTGGAGCACACCTATGAGCATGTCGATTACATCTCCTTGCACCAATATTTCAGCAATGCGAAGAATGAATCAGACAACTTCCTCGCTAAGTCGCTCGAGATGGACCGTTTCATCCGAACGGTCATCGCAACAGCGGACTATGTCAAGGCGAAGAAGCGCAGCAAGAAGACGATCAACCTCAGCTTCGACGAATGGAACGTCTGGTATCACTCCCATGAAACGGACAAGAATCTGGACCCATGGCAGATCGCCCCGCCGCAGCTTGAGGATCATTACACGTTCGAGGATGCGCTTCTGGTCGGTACGCTGCTCATCACCTTCCTGAAGCATGCGGATCGCGTCAAGATCGCATGTCTCGCGCAGCTCGTCAACGTAATCGCGCCGATCATGACGGAGAACAATGGCCGCGCATGGCGTCAGACGATCTACTATCCGTTTATGCACGTGTCCAGATTCGGCCGCGGCATCGCGCTTCATACGCTGGCCAATTCGCCGGTATATGATGTGCGGGAGTTCACGGATGTGCCGTACCTGGAATCGACCGCAGTCTACAATGAGGAACATGACGAAGTGACGATCTTTGCCGTCAACCGCCATCTGACGGAGGGTCTCAAGCTGGAGTGCGATATTCGCAGCTTCGCGGGTTTCCGGGTTGTGGAACACCTGGTGATGCAGCACCATGATCTGAAGGCGCGCAACAGCGCGGATGGAGAGGTTGTGTTCCCAACAGCGAGCGGTGATGCGTTTGTGGACGGCGGGATCGTCCGGGCGACACTGGAGCCTGCGTCCTGGCATGTGATCAGGCTGTCCGGCAAGAAGCAGGATTGAGTCGTTTCGAGTGGCTAAACGTTCTTCATCAGGATCATATACAAGGGCCCGAGTGACGATTGAAACGTCTCTCGGGCCCGTTTTGCAGGTTGAATGGACAGGCTGTTCTTTGCCTCTGGGTTATTCATCGGAGGACGAATGGCTCGCCCCGGGCTCCTGCATGTTCGTATAATACAAACGGAAGATGATATCCTGGTTGTAATTGCCGAAGCCCGAGCCGAAAAGCGTCATGCCGCCAACATTCTTCGCATCCTCCAGCACGGCGAGACGGAATGTCCATTGCTTCGAACGAATGTCCACCTGATCAAGCGTGACATCGGAGATCTGATTGCCGTCGAGGAACGTGCCTTTGTCATTGATCTTCAGCACCTTCAGCAGGCCGTATTGGTTGATTTCCGTAAACCACCAATCCGGCGTGTATTTGCCGCGTACATTCGTGCCGCCGAAATCTCCCGGACTCGTCCAGGAGCCGAGCAGCACCCCGTTGAGGAAGAAGGAGATGTCCGACGGCCAGTTGTCGTTGGCGTAGGGGGCTTCAGAAGATATTTCGAACGAGACTTCGAGTTCTTTAGGCTCTTCGTTCTTCATCAGGTAGTTCGGCACCTTGTACTCCACGAACCCTTGTCCGAACCAGAGGATCTTGGCATTGACGCGCTCCGGATCGAGGAAGCATCGCGGCTCGTCGAAGATGCCGATGACTTTCTCGGTGGTGGCCAGTCCGCACGTCGGTTCCACATGGAAGTCCGTATAGTGGCCAACGGATACATCCATCTCGTGGTATTGTCTCGGTTGAGATGATTCTCTTGATGGGAAGGTGATTTCGATATAATCGGTGACGAGGGAGCATACCTTCTTAGCACCTCCCCGGCCTGGAACCATTTTCGTTTCGATGATCTTCGCTTTCTCCAGCTTCTTGACATGCATCGTCATAATCGCGCTGCTCAAGCCGAGCGCTTCGGCCAATTGTTTGACATTCATCTCTTGCTTGGATAGTAAGTGGATCATTTTCAAGCGTACGTCGCTGGCCAAGGCTTCATAGACCGGAAGCGACTTGTCGGAAATATCTAGTTTCATCTGTGCCTCCAACGGTAACCCGAAATCGATTTAATGTTTAACACATATATTAATAATATAGAGTTTGCCATTCAAATACAATAGTGATTATTTTGAAGCAATTCTGACGAGGGAGAGGTTGATATGGAATCGGTTATCCTGCGAATCAATGAACAACTGGCGGCCTGCCCATGCGGCCATGCGCACCGTCCCGTGCGAATGCATGGCGTTCTTGAGCATGGGGCGATTGGCAACGTTGCCCCTTATATCGCGCAGGCCGGATGGCGCCAGGTGCTCATCGCGGCAGATGGGCATACGTGGGAAGCGGCAGGACAGGCTCTGAACGATCATCTGCAGGCACATGGCATCCGCGTGGACATCTGCCAGTTCGCGGAGAATGAACGGGGGGACGTGATGGCTGACGCCGCATCGATCCTGCACCTGATGTTACATGTGTCGGAGCGGACGGAGGCGATCATCGCCTGCGGCTCGGGGACGATCCATGACATCGTAAGGTTCGTCACCGCCAAGACGGGTAAGCCTTTCCTGTCGGTGCCGACCTCCGCTTCCGTGGATGGATTCACCTCGGCTGGAGCGCCGCTGATCATCGCCGGTGTGAAACGGACGATCCAGACGAAGGCGCCGGAGGCGATCTTCGCCGATCTGGATGTGTTGGCAGTTGCGCCTCTGTCTCTGACAGCCGCTGGCCTGGGGGATATGCTGGGCAAATTCACGTCACTGGCTGACTGGCAGGTGTCGCGGGATATGGCCGGCGAGCCATTCTGTCCTGCGGCTTATGAGCTGACGAAGGAGGCGCTTGAGCGATGTGTCGCGGCGGTCGATCAGATCGCTGCAGGCGGTGAGCAAGGTATCCGGCAGCTTATGGAGGCCCTCCTCATCTCTGGTTGGTCGATGTTAGCGATCGAACACTCCCGTCCAGCTTCCGGAGGGGAGCATCATCTCTCGCATATCTGGGAGATGCAGAGCATCCGGCAGGGACTCCAGCAGCAACTTCATGGCGCGAAGGTCGGGGTGGCAACCGTTCTTTTGAGCGGGTTGTACAAGCGGTTGGCAGGGCTGACAACAGCGCATGAGGCATTCCGCGTGTATGAGAGCCTGCCGGACAGCGGGGAACTGGCCGCTCTGCTGGATAAGCTCGGCGCACCGGTGACGCCTGGGCAACTCGGCATCTCGGCGGAGCGAGTCCTGGAGGCGTTGCGTCAAGGGCCAGACCTGCGTGAGCGGGCAACGGGCTTGCGATACATAAGAGATCATCATCCGGAATGGTTTGAAGAAGTTGCATATGGAGAGTGATGATCGCGCTGTCACCAACGCATGGCCGCTGCATGCCATCGGCCAGCCTACAAGCCCCTGCCCCTGGCTCGTAACGGAACGACGATCCGCTATTTATGGTCAAATGGCCAGTATCGCTCATCTAACGGAACGACATTCCGTTATTCGATGACTGCTTGTGGCTTTCCTCCTCGACATTGCCGAATAACGGACCTGTGCTCCGTTAGCATCTTGGAAGAGCGGATCGTGGATCAATTAGCGGAACCACGTTCCGTTGCTGGCTGGACCTAGTGGTTGGAAACATAACGAAGGAACCAACAAGCAGGATTCTATTCCCATATGTTGAGGTTGAAGAATGTCCGGTGATAGAGCCGGGCTTTTTTTTATCAAGAGGTATCATTTTTCAGGGGAAGAAGCGGACATCTGCTGTTCACGAAAATCTATTTTGATAAATAGTATGTTATATATTGATAAATTACAGGTAATATGATACAACAAATATGAACTTTTACGAGTTATATGAAGCGTTATGAAACCTAGGTTCCAGGAAAGGAGCTGACAGCACCGATGCAACTGACGCCAAGGCAGCTAGAAATCATCGAGATCGTGAAGAAGTACGAACCGATTACAGGCGAGCAGATCGCCGAGATGCTGAATGTCAGCAGGCCGACGATCCGCTCTGACCTGGCTGTGCTGGTCATGCTCGGGCTATTGGACGCCAAGCCGAAGGTTGGTTACTTCCTCGGATCGCGAGCCACGGCAGCCGGAGAAGCGATCAAACGGCTGCACGAGAAGCGCGTGAAGGATGTTCAGTCCGTGCCTGTCATCGTCAGGGAATCGACCACCGTGCAGGATGCCGTGATCACGATGTTTCTGGAGGATGTCGGCAATTTGACCGTGGTGGGTGAGCAGGGAGAATTGACTGGTGTCGTATCCAGAAAGGATATACTGAAACTGACGCTGGGCAATGCGAGCGCACCACAGATGCCGATCAGCATGGTGATGACTCGCAGGCCGAAGATCATAACCGTTGCTCCTGAAGATGCGGTGATCGACGCATGTGCGAAGATGATCCATCACCAGGTGGACAGTTTGCCGGTCGTTGACGAGTCCGACGCGGTCATCGGTTCCATCAGCACATCGACGATGGCCAAGGTGCTTCTGGAGCTCGCAACGTCCGAAGTTTTGCCGCAGGAGCCAGACAGGGGGATTAGTCAGTGAAGCAACAGTCAAATGAACGTGCGATCATCATATGTTCGGACTCTACGGGTGAGACCGCCGAAGGGGTTGTCAAGGCGACGATGCGGCAGTTTGAGTCCGTTCCGGCGGTGATCCGCCGGCACAGCAATATCTCGCATGAAGAGGACATCCGATTGATTGTGGAGGAGGCCGCCAGCAAGACCGCTTTTATCGCCTATACGCTGGTCCAGCCAGAGCTGCGCGAGTGCATGAAGCAGGAATGTATCCGCATGGGCGTGCGTGCGGTGGATATCATGGGACCGATGATGCAGGCGTTCGTCGATTCGTTCCATACGAATCCGATTGCGAAGCCTGGACTATTGCATCGGATGGACGAGGATTATTTCCGACGCATCGATTCCGTCGAATTCGCCGTTAAGTACGATGACGGCAAGGACAAGGCGGGGCTCCTCAAGGCGGACGCGGTGCTCATCGGCGTTTCCCGCACCTCCAAAACGCCGCTCAGCATCTACCTGGCGCACAAGGGATACAAGGTGGCCAATCTTCCGCTTGTCCCGGAGACGAAGGTGCCCCGCGAGCTGTACCAGGTGGAACGGCAGCGCATCTACGGGCTAACGATGGACGCCCGGTATATCCTGCGCATTCGCATGGAGCGTCTCAAATCTCTGGGACTCAGTGAAAATGCCCAATACGCCAATTACGACCGCATCGTCGAAGAACTGGAGTATGCGCGAGGCATCATGGAGGAGCTCGGTTGCATGGTCATCGATGTTTCGGACAAGGCTATCGAGGAAACCGCTGGGATCATCGTTGATGCATTGCAACGGGCTTATGGCATTTGATCATTTGCAGCAGGGTAAGTGAATGGTTGAAGCAGGCTGGTTGAGGCCTGAGGAGCAGGTTAAGAATCGTATGGCACCGTTGGTTGGCACTCTTCGTTCCGCCGCAGCAGAAGGTTCGCATAATTCTCAACGGTGTCAAGGTGGCGTGAGAAAAGTCAAGCGTAATTCCTGCAAGGGTAGACATAGAAGGGCCGACAGGCTCGAGTTGATGTGAATCAATGGCATGATCCTTAGGAGGGAATGGATATGGAGAGGGAACTGGCGCTCGAAATCGTGCGGGTGACGGAGCTTGCGGCACTCGCATCAGCCCCATGGCGGGGACGCGGCAACAAGGATGAGGCAGACCAAGCGGCAACAACCGCGATGCGGTCCATGTTCGATTCGGTCTCGATCCGCGGGACTGTGGTGATCGGTGAAGGCGAGATGGACAATGCACCGATGCTGTACATCGGTGAGCAGGTCGGCAACCGGGAAGGTCCGGAGGTGGACGTGGCGGTTGACCCGCTGGAGGGCACGGAGATCGTGGCCAAGGGGCTGAGCAATGCCATGTCGGTCATCGCCATCGCTCCGAAAGGACAACTGCTTCATGCACCGGATATGTATATGGAGAAGCTGTCGGCAGGTCCGGCGTTAAGAGGCAAGCTCTCGCTCGACGATCCGATCGAGGTGACGCTGCGGAAGGCTGCATCCATCCTGAATAAGCCGGTGACGGACCTGACCGTCCTCATCCTCGAACGCGAGCGTCATGCCTCGTTGATCCAGGCGCTGCGGCAAGCGGGGGTTCGCATCAAGCTGATGTCGGACGGTGACGTGGCCGGAGCGATCGCGCCTGCTTTCCCGGAGTCTGGCGCAGACCTGTACGTCGGTTCGGGCGGCGCGCCGGAAGGCGTATTGGCCGCAGCCGCGTTGCGCTGCCTCGGCGGCGAATTCCAAGGACGATTGATGCCGGCGGACGAGCAAGAGTGGGAGCGCTGCCTGCAGATGGGACTGAGCGACCCACGCCGTATCCTGACCATGGACGATCTCGTCGGAACGGATGATGTCATCTTCGCGGCAACCGGTGTGACGAACGGGGAATTCCTCGATGGCGTCCGCTATCTGCAGGGCGAACGGGCGGAGACGCATTCGATCGTCATGCGTGCGAAGACACAGACCATCCGCTTCGTCAAGTCGATTCACTATCTGCCGAACAAGCCGCTGCTGAACATGTCCGTTGCAGGATGAAGGGCGCAGAGGACCATCAGACAACAGACAACCAGGTATCATACTGATCGATGACACAGGAGCTGGACTGACGGATCTCGTTGGGACCAGCTCCTGTGTTATTGGCGGATGGCCGGATGGGAAGGGAAGGATAGCCGCCTGAGGGACAAGATGATATACTGGGGGATACTGAGGCTTGATTCATGAATGATAGGGTTGCCGCAACAGCCACGGAAAGGTGAGAACATGCAACGACTGCCGTACATACAGACTGCATTTGCCTCATTACAATGGTTTATATTCCTGTTCGCCAATACGATCGTCGTTCCGGTGTCCGTTGGGACGGCATTTGCGCTGGATGCGCCGGCGGTCGCTGAGTTAATCCGCAATTCTCTGGTGGTAACCGGCATCGCCTGCATCCTGCAAGGCACGATCGGGCATCGGTTTCCCCTGATGGAAGGACATTCCGGACTCATCTGGGGCCTTGTGCTCAATCTCTGCTCCGCGTCCTCCGCCTTGGGGATGAGCCTTACGGCGATCGGCGGCGGCATCGCCAGCGGCATGCTGCTGGCCGGTGCCGTTGTCCTGCTGCTGGCGGCATTTCATCTGCTCCGGTTCATGGAGAGGCTGTTTACGCCGATGGTGATGAGCGTCTTCCTGTTTCTCCTGACGATCCAACTGATCACGATCTTCTTCGAAGGCATGTTCAAGCTGGCCGATGACGGGTCGGTCATCTGGACGGAGACGGCCTATGCATTCGGCGTGGCGGTGTTCGTGGCGCTCATCAAGATCAAAGGCAGTGAACGCGTCAGCAATTTCTCGATCCTGATCGGAATCGCGGCCGGTTGGCTGGTTCACGCCCTGTTGTTCCCGTCAGGCCAACCGCTGGCAACTGAAGCAGCCGTGTCGCCGTTTACGTTTCACTTGTTCCCGTTAGGCGAGCCGAACATGAACCTGCCGATCATCGTGGTGACCTTCGTGGCCACCTTCATCAATCTGAGCAACACGATCACCGCGGCACGGACAGCCGGCAGGCTGTACAACGAAGAGGTCGCGCCGGGCCGGATGAAGCGCTCCTATATGCTGAACGGCGTGTTTTCGATGATCGGTGGCTCGCTCGGACTGGTGCAGCTCGCGCCCTTTGCCTCTACCATCGGTTTCCTTCAGAGCACGCGCATCTTCGACCGCAAGCCGTTCCTGATCGGCGGAGCTCTGCTGGCGGGCATCGGACTGGTGCCGAGCCTGAGCGGATTACTGGCGACGATGCCGGTAACGGTGGGCAACGCGGTATTGCTTGTTGCTTATTTCCAATTACTCGGCACATCGCTCGCCAGCATACGGGGATATACCTTCAATTCGGTAACGATTCATCGCTTGGCGGTGCCGGTGCTCGTCGGTGTCGGGGTCATGTTCGTCGATCCGTCCTATTACAGCGGGTTGCCGGCGCTTATCCAGCCGTTGTTGGCCAACGGCTTCATCGTAGGCGTCTTGCTGTCGATCGCGCTGGAACTGTTCATCCGTTGGGATCGACTAGGCGGCCAGGCCGAGCGGCCGAACCAGGCTTAAATCCACAGTTTCTCATACTGCCGAAAGAGTATGAATCCTGCTTGACCGTTTCTCGCAGTGCCGAGGCGGCCGAGCAGGCATTTGTTCATGGTCGAGCGGCAACGTCAACATCATCGGCCCTGATGACCAGCAGATCATGATCCAGTCGAACGGTAATGCCGCACGCCGAATTGCCAGACGATCAAACACGGGATGAAGAACAACAGCCCAGCAAGCGGTGTCAGTGCATAGAGCAGGTCGTGCCCTTCCGTTCGTCCCAGGATGTATTGGAGCGGCAGATAATTGACGCATCCGAACGGGATGATAAATGTGAAAACACGCACCACCCATCGTTCATAGATCTGCAGCGGATACTGCGCCAGTTCCTTGCCCCCGTTGGTCAGGATATTGGCAACCTCCAGCCCTTGGATCGTCCAGAAGCACATGGTCGCCGCGAGGATCATGATGCCAGCGAAGATGATGGTGCCGCTCAGCACCATGAGAACGAGTGTGAGGACTTTTACCGGGGTCCAGTTGATGGACGCATTCACCACTGCCCAGATAAGGACGATCAAGCTCTGCACCAATCTGCCGATCCGCGTAAACTCGAATCGCGATCCAAGCACTTGGAGGATGGTGCTGCGCGGCCGCACGAGCACCCGGTCAAAATCTCCGCTTATGACCAGCGACGAGAATGAGTCGAACCCCCGCGCCAAGCACTCGCTAATCGCAAACGCCATGGTGATCACGGCGAAGCATATGGCGACCTCGTAGAAATCCCATCCCTGCAATGTGCCAAACCGATCGAACAGAAGCCAGATACCGGCAAGCGCGGTGAACGGGATCAAAAATTGTCCAACCGTCAGCAGCCAGAACGACGTCTTGTACTGCATCTGCGACCGGAACAGAATGGATAAATAGCTCAGAAACAGCTTCATCGGCTTCAACCTCCTTGTACAACGACGCGTCTGAGCGCCTGTTTCATCGCCAGCCTGCCAAGAGCGACGAGCACGAGGAGCCAGATGAGCTGCATCGCGATGCCGAATGCCGCTTCGGCATGGCTGAAGTGGCCGGAGAACACACGGAATGGAAAATCTGCCGTCCAACTGAACGGGAAGAAATAGACGATGTCCTGCAGCCAATCCGGCATCAGCGGTACAGGGATCACCATACCTGCGAGGAATTCGCCTATGATCGTGAACATGAGCAGCGAGCCATATGGCGACATCGTATAGAACACCGAGATATAGATAAACATCGAGATCGCCACGAGCACGAGCAGCCCTAGCAGCAAGGCGATGATGAACAATCCGGCAGAGAGCAGGTTGCTTGGCAACAACATCCGATAGGGCTGCGGCAGGATGCAAGCAACAGCCAAGATCGGCAAGCAACGGAGAAGCGCGCTCGCCATGCGCTGTGCAAGAAGCTTGGCAAACCAGAAGGCATATAATTCTCCTGGCCTGCACAGTTCATAAGCGATGTTGCCGGTCGTGATCAGGCGGAACAGTTCGTCATCGCGGAACCACAGCATGATGAAAGCCAGAAATGATTGCTGGAGCCAGACGTATGTAACAAGCTGCGGAAGGGTGATCGGCGGTTCGGAGGCGCTGGACGAATAAAATGCGAGATAAATCATGATGAGCAAGAATCCCCAGAAGAACTGTGTTGCGATGCCTGCTAAGGCTGCGGTGCGGTATTGAAGGCTGTAGGCCAGTCTGATGCGGAATACCGAGAGATAGCGGTTCAAGTTTCGTGTCGGCCGATTGATGGTGAGCCGTGAGCGTGATGGTTGCGATGAGTGCGGTTTATCCGTTCCTGTACTCATAATTGATGCTCCTTGTACAGATTCAGGACGATCTCTTCGATCGGCTGACTGGTGATTGAGACATCGACCACTTCGAGATGGTTGGACACCCTGCCCAGTACCTCCGAGATGTTCGTCTGCTCCACGTCAACCAGGAGGACTGCACGCTCATTCGCCATGCTGAGCACTTGTATGCCGGGGAGTTCGTGCATCGCGGCAAACGATACAGGTTCATTCGGTCTGGAGCGGTAATCGATCGTAACCGTCTTCTGCGAGCCGAAGCGGCTGCGAAGTTCGCTGAGCTTGCCGTCGATGAGCAGTTTGCCTTTGCCGATCATGATGATCCGGTCCGCCAATGCTTCGATATCATGCATGTCATGTGTGGTCAGGATAACGGTTACGCCGCGTTCTTGGTTGATCGTGCGGATGAAACGGCGGACGGCTAATTTGGAGACTGCATCCAGGCCGATCGTCGGCTCATCGAGGAAGAGAATGTCCGGATCGTGCAGCAGTGAGGCTGCAATCTCGCACCGCATGCGCTGTCCCAGGCTGAGCTGGCGAACCGGTGTGGCCAGCAGACCGTCCAGTTCGAGCGTCTCGCTGAGCTGTTCAAGGCTTCGCCGATACTCCTGAGGCGGCACGTTGTAGATATCCCGCAGCATCTCGAATGAGTCGATCACAGGCACGTCCCACCAGAGCTGTGTGCGCTGTCCGAAGACGACGCCGATGTGCCTCACATAGGTCGCCCGATCACGCCAGGGCGTGTACCCCATGATCCGGCATTCGCCCCCATCCGGCACGAGGATGCCGCTCATGATCTTGATCGTCGTTGACTTCCCGGCACCGTTAGGTCCAATATAACCGACGATCTCGCCAGGTCTGATGGTGAAGCTGATGTCGTCGAGCGCCTGAACCCGCGTATATTCGGGCCTGAACAATGATTTGAAAGCGCTTGCGATTCCGGGTTGACGGCGGGCGACTTTGAAGCTTTTGCTGATGTGATGCAGTTCGATCACAGAGTTTGGACCCTCCTTTGAATCAAATTAGCAAAGGAAATAAATATTACCATTATAAGGGATGGAGTGTCAACAGAGAGTTTGCAGATGTGAACTGCGAATCGTGATGTGGCTGTGATAAGCCGCATTGCTGTTGGATTCCGCTTACGTGTATGACATACATACAGGCCTTCGAGAAGGTCGTAGCAGCCCTAGAAGCAGAGGGCATCGTACCCACTTTCCCACAACTAACAAAACAAAATCCAACTAAACAAACATATTCAAAAATAAACCAAAGTGTGATACACTTAAATACGGAAAAATACTATGGGTTTCGGAGGGACAACATGGTTGATTATTTGTGGGACAAGGAAAAAGCAAAACAACTCGCAAGCGGATTGGACGAGCTCGTATACCGCTCCAACCTGCTCGGCACTGATCGCCGTGTGTGCAACTGGGGCGGCGGCAATACATCGATGAAGACTACGATCACGGATTTCCGCGGCCGTGAAGTAGAGATTATGTGGGTGAAGGGCAGCGGCTCCGACCTCGGCACGATGCAGGCGAAGCACTTTACCGGCCTGCGCTTGGACGACATTCGCCCGCTGTTCGAGCGCGATGACATGTCCGACGAAGAAATGGTCGCGTACTTGACGCACTGCATGATCGACAGCAAGCATCCGCGCATGTCGATCGAGACGCTGCTGCATGCATTCCTCCCGTTCAAGCATGTGGATCATACGCATCCAGACTCGATCATCGGCCTCTGCTGCGCAGACAATGGCCGCCAGATCGCTGACGAAATCTTCGGCGACCGCTACGTATGGGTGCCTTACATCCGCCCAGGCTTCAAGCTGTCGAAGATGATCGCAGAAGGCGTGCTGAACAATCCGAAGGCGGAACTCGTGCTGATGGAGAAGCATGGCCTTGTCACCTGGGGCGACACGTCCGAAGAAGCCTACAATAAGACGATCTCCGTCATCAACGAAGCAGCGAAGTACATCGAAGAGCGCGTCAACGAAGAGAAGCTGTTCGGCGGCGCGAAGTATGCATCGTTGCCGCAGGAAGAGCGCCGTGCCATCGCCGCTCAAGTGATGCCGTTGATTCGCGGTGCGGTTAGCGACGAGAAGAAGATGATCCTCTCCTTCGATGATGCGGATGATGTCCTGAAGTTCGTGAACGGCAGAGACTCCAAGGAGCTGTCACAGATCGGCGCAGCGTGCCCTGACCATCTCGTGCATACGAAGATGAAGCCGCTGTTCATCGATTGGGACCCGTCGACGAAGGATGTCGAAGCCCTGAAGGCAGCTATCAAAGAAGGAGTTGCCGCATATAAAGAAGAATACAAGCAGTACTTCGAACGCAACAAAAACGAAGGCGACAAGATGTTCGAGCCTGCTCCTCGCGTCATCCTCATCCCAGGCATCGGCATGGTCAACACCGGCAAGAGCCTGGCGATGGCGAATGTGAGCGGCGCCCTGTATCATCGTGCGATCGCCGTCATGCGCTATTCGACGACGCTTGGCAAGTTCGTCTCGCTCAGCGAGAACGAATCGTACAACGTCGAGTACTGGCCGCTTGAACTTTATAAACTGACGCTCGCACCGCCAGAAGCGGAATTCTCCCGCAAGGTCGCGTTCATCACCGGCGGCGCTGGCGGCATCGGCAGCGAGACGGCACGCCTGTTGGCTGAACAGGGTGCGCACGTTGTGCTGGCCGACCTGAACCTCGAAGGCGCGCAGAAGGTGGCTGACGAGATCAATGCGAAGTATGGCGAAGGCCGCGCATTCCCGGTCAAGGTCGATGTCACCAGCGAAGAAATGGTGGCGGAAGCCTACCGGGCAACTTCGCTCCAATACGGAGGCGTGGACATCATCGTCAACAACGCCGGCTTGGCAACCTCCAGCCCGTTCGAGGAAACCTCGCTCAAGGAATGGAATCTGAACATGAACGTTCTCGGCACCGGTTACTTCCTCGTTGCCCGCGAAGCGTTCAAGATCATGAAGGAACAGGGCATCGGCGGCAGCATGGTGTTCATCGGCTCCAAGAACTCCATCTACGCTGGCAAGAATGCAACGGCCTACAGTGCGGTCAAGGCGCTCGAAGCCCATCTCGCGCGTTGTATTGCAGCCGAGGGCGGCCAATACGGCATCCGCGTCAATACGGTGCTGCCGGATGCGATCCTGCAAGGCTCGGCGATCTGGAATTCCGCATGGCGCAATGAACGTGCCGCCGCTTACGGCATCGAGCCGGATCAACTCGAAGAGTACTATCGCAAGCGTACGACATTGCTCGTAAACATCTATCCGCGCGACGTGGCAGAGGCCATCGCCTTCTTCGCTTCCTCCAAGGCTGAGAAGACGACGGGATGCATGCTGACGGTTGACGGCGGCGTACCGGCTGCATTTACTCGCTGAGTATGCGTTGACCTGGCGACGGTAGCTGCCGCGCCGGGTCATTGCCATTTATACGATCTCATTCATCAATTTAATCGGAGGGATACGTCATGCACGATCAAATCCAGAAGAACTACGAAGAGGCCAAAAAGCAGTACGCGCAGCACGGTATCGACACGGATCAGGTTCTGGAGCAGTTGGCGAAGATCAAAATCTCCATGCATTGCTGGCAGGGCGACGATGTGCGCGGCTTCCTGAACCAAGATCAGGAGCTGTCGGGCGGCCTCGCCGTTACCGGCAACTATCCGGGAGCAGCACGCACGCCGGATGAACTGCGGGCTGATCTTGAGAAAGCGCTCTCTCTCATTCCTGGCAAACACAAGGTCAACCTGCATGCGATCTACGCGGATACGAAGGAGAAGGTGGAACTGGACGAGCTGGAGCCGAAACACTTCGAAAGTTGGGTGAAGTGGGCGAAGGAACAAGGCATCGGCCTAGACTTCAACCCGACCTGCTTCTCCCATCCGAAGGCTGACGACGGCTTCACGCTGAGCCATCCAGACCCGGCGATCCGCAAGTTCTGGATCGATCATTGCAAGGCTTCGCGCAAGATCGGCGCTTACTTCGGCGAGCAGCTCGGACAGACCTGTGTGACGAACGTCTGGATTCCGGACGGCTTCAAGGACAATCCGGTTGACCGACTCGCGCCGAGACAGCGCCTGAAGGAAGCGCTGGACGAAGTGTTCGCTGAAGAGCTGAACCCTGCGCACAACCTGGACGCGGTGGAGAGCAAGCTGTTCGGCATCGGCTCGGAAGCCTATGTGGTTGGTTCGCATGAATTCTACATGGGGTATGGGCTGACCAACAACAAGCTGATCTGTTTGGATGCGGGCCACTTCCACCCGACGGAGACGATCTCGAACAAGCTGTCCTCGCTGGCTCTGTTCTCGCCGGGTATCCTGCTGCACGTCAGCCGCCCGATGCGCTGGGACAGCGACCACGTCGTCATCATGGACGATGAGCTCTTGGAGATCGCAAGAGAGCTGGTGCGCGGCAATCTGCTGAGCAAGACCTACATCGGCCTGGATTTCTTCGACGCCAGCATCAACCGGATCGCGGCCTGGGTCATCGGCACCCGCAACACGATCAAGGCGCTGCTTCGTGCCATGCTGGAACCGGTTGAGGCGCTTCGCAAGCTTGAACTGGAGGGCGATTACACGAGCCGCTTGGCCCTGACCGAAGAATTCAAGACGTATCCATTCGGCGCCGTGTGGGATTATTACTGCTTGAAGATGGGCGTTCCGGTGCGTGAGCAATGGTTGGCAGAAGTGAAGCAATATGAACAGGATGTCCTCCTTAAGCGATAAAACCATGACTTCGTCCACTTGGTGCGAACCCAACTAAATCTAGAGAGAATGGGGTGCCGTCATTGAGCGTTCTCGCATATGATCTTGGTGCGACGAGCGGCCGAGCTCTTATCGGCCGCTTGACGGACCGCAAGCTGGAAGTTAAAGAGATACATCGTTTCCCGAACGATCCGGTCCGAATCGGATCACGGCTTCATTGGGATATCCTGCGTTTGTTCCATGAGGTCAGGCAAGGCCTGATCACCGCCAAGAATTCCGATGCCGGCAGCATCCGCAGCCTTGCCATCGACTCGTGGGCGGTTGATGTTGGTTTCCTCGATGCGCACGGCGAACTGCTGGGCAATCCGTATCACTATCGTGATCACCATACGGACGGCATCATGGAGGAAGCGTTCCAGGTCGTCCCGCGCGCGGAGATCTTCAAGCGTACCGGCATCCAGTTCCTGCAGTTCAATACGATCTTTCAGCTCTACGCGATGAAGAAGGCCGACTCTACAGTATTGAAGAATGCGACATCGATGCTGATGATCCCGGATCTGCTCCGATATTTCCTGACGGGTGAGAAGCACGGAGAATTCTCCAATGCCACGACGACACAACTGTACAATCCGATCGAGGTTGCCTGGGACCAGACGCTTATAAAGAAGTTGGGGCTGGACCCGTCGATCTTCCCGGACGTGAACATGCCGGGTACGTTCGTCGGTTCGGTCCGTTCTTCGCTTCAAGAAGAGCTGGGCATCTCGGCGATCCCGGTCATCGCGGTCGCTGAACACGACACGGGTTCTGCGGTAGCTGCGGTGCCGTCGCTTACGAAGGACTTCGCGTACTTGAGCTGCGGTACGTGGTCGCTGATGGGAACGGAAGTAGACGAGCCGGTGCTCAGCGATGAGGCGCTTAAGCTCAACTTCACGAATGAAGGCGGCGTGGGACGCACGTATCGATTGCTGAAGAATATCATGGGCCTCTGGATCCTCGAGGAATGCAGACGCACCTGGCTGAAGGCGGGCCAATCGCTCTCCTACGCGGAGATGATCGCCCAGGCTGGACAGGCAGAGCCATTCCGCAGCCTGATCGATCCGGACGACGACCTGTTCCTGAATCCGCTCGATATGCCGGCTGCGATCCGCGAGTTCTGCCAGCGGACCGGCCAGCCTGTTCCAGACAGCATAGGCGCTTATGTCCGCTGCATCCTGGAGAGCCTGGCGCTCAAATACCGGTATGTGCTGGAGATGACCGAGCGTCTGTCGGGCAAGAAGTTCGAAGGCCTCCATATGGTCGGCGGCGGCATCAAGAATGCGATGCTCTGCCAATTCACGGCGAGTGCCCTGGGCAAACCGGTATGGGCTGGCCCTACCGAAGGCAGCGGCATCGGCAACATCCTCGTGCAATACATGACTCTGGGCGATATTCGCGATATATGGGAAGCGAGACAGATCGTACGTGACTCGTTCCCGATTGAGACGTACGAGCCGAAGCAGGCTTCGGAATGGCAGGAAGCGTATGCGAGATTCGAGACCCTGTTGCCTGCTGCGCCGTAATTCGCCGATACACGTGCTGCATGCGGGCAAGTGATTCATTTCTGACAAAATAGTGGGTGAGAATAGATGCTGGCAGCGGAAAGATGTGAGAAAATCGTACAATTGGTGGACGAACGCGGCAGCATCCGGGTGTCGGAGCTTAGTGAAATCTTCAAGGTCACGGAGGAGACGATCCGCCGTGACCTCGACAAGCTCGAGCAAGCCGGCAGGCTGATCCGGAGCCACGGCGGAGCGATCAGCGTGCAGGACTCCACATCGGAGACACCATTTAAGCAACGTGAGGTGACCAATGTCGAGGAGAAGAAGGAGATCGCACGCGAGGCGGTCAGCCATGTGCGGCCAAGAGACCGCATCATCCTCGACGCAAGCACAACAGCGTGGTACATGGCTTCCATGTTGCCGGACATCCCGCTGACGGTGCTCACCAATTCGATCAAAGTAGCGATCGAACTGGCAAGCAAGGAGAAGGTCGAGGTTGTGTCCACGGGCGGCATCCTCGCCCCTCGCTCGTTATCGTATGTGGGGCCACTTGCCGAAAGGTGCCTCGAACAGTATCATGTCAATAAAGCTTTTATCTCCTGCAAAGGGGTGCACCTGGAGCGAGGTGCGACGGAGTCGAACGAATTGCAGGGGAGATTGAAACAGAGAATGATCGGCATCGCTGACGAGGTATTTCTGCTCGCGGATTACAGCAAGTTCGGAGTGAATGAATTTACTCTGGTTGCGCCGGGCAACGCCTTCCATACGGTTATCACCGATCACAAGACAGAACGCAAGTTTCTCGACGAATGGCGGGAACGTTATTCAGCACAGGTTATCGTTGCTGGATCCTAGACTCGCTAGGCCAGATCCGTGGCATTTAGTTGATGGTCAAGTTCCAGACAACCGCAAGCAAGAAATACTAAGCTGTAACCGGCGTCCTGTGGACATGGTGCCAGCTAAGTATTTCTTTAACTTTATTGTCTGGATATACGAAAGTGGGTGACGATTCGTGAAAGTATCTTTGTTCATAACTTGTTTGAGCGATGTGATGTATCCGCGTGTGGGCGAAGCGATGGTGCGCATCCTGGCGCGTTACGGCGTACAGTTGGATTTCCCGAAGGTGCAGACTTGCTGCGGACAGCCTGCGTTCAACAGCGGCTACTGGGACGATGCGCGAGCTTCTGCGAAGACGTTGCTTGAGGCATTCGATGACAGCGACTTTGTGGTATCGCCCTCAGGTTCCTGTACGGGGATGATCCATCACTATTACCCGAAGCTGTTCGAGGACGATCCGGTTATGTTGGACAAGGCCTTGAGGTTGAAGGAGAAGACCTACGAATTTTCCCAGTTTCTCGTCCATGTGCTCGGGGTGGAGGACGTCGGCGCAACGTTCCCGCATAAGGTAACCTACCATCCTTCGTGCCATGGCACGAGATTGCTCGGCATCAAGGATGAGCCGATGAAGCTGCTTAAGCATGTGAAAGGGCTGGAACTCGTGCCGCTGCCGGATGCGGAGCTGTGCTGCGGCTTCGGCGGGACGTTTGCGGTGAAGATGTCCGATATCTCCGGCGCGATGGTCTCGGAGAAGGTTCACAACGTCGAATCGACCGGGGCTGAAGTGCTGGTGGGGATCGATATGGGCTGCCTGATGAACATTGCCGGCAACATCCATGCCGAGGGCAAGCCGATCCGCGTCATGCATCTCGCGGAGCTTCTGAATGAAGGGGTGAGCTCGTAATGGCAGATACGGTTGGCAGCTCGGTCAAAGCTCGCTCCAAACAAGCGTTGCAAGATGATTTCCTCCGCAAGGCGGTCAAGTTTACAACCGAGCGGCTGAAGAACGGCAAGCGGAAGGCAACCGAGGAGCATGGCAACTGGGAGGAATGGCGCGAACGCGGCAGACAGATCCGCCTGCATACGATCGCGCATCTCGATTATTACCTGAACCTGTTCGCGGACAATGCGCGCAAAGCTGGCGCTAACGTGTACTTCGCGAAGAATCCGGAGGAAGCGGCGATCATCACGCGCGAGATCGTCAGGGAGAAGCAGGCCAAGTCGGTCGTCAAGTCCAAATCCATGGTCACCGAAGAGCTTCATATCAATCATGTGCTTGAGGAAATGGATGTTGAAGCGATCGAGACGGACCTTGGCGAATACATTATCCAACTGGCGCATGAACCGCCATCCCATATCATCATCCCGGCGATTCACAAGAACAAGCAACAAATCGCCGAGGTGCTGTCCGAGGTAGCCGGCGAGCGGTTGGAGCCGGATACGCAGGTGCTCGCCGGCTTCGTGCGGAGGAAGCTGCGTGAGCAGTTCCTGCAAGCAGAAATCGGCATGACCGGTTGCAACTTCGCGATCGCGGAGTCAGGTTCGATCGTCATCTTCGAGAACGAGGGCAACGCCCGCATGTGCAGCACGCTGCCGAAGACGCAGATCACCTTCATGGGCATGGAGCGCATCATTCCGTCCTTCGAGGATCTGGAAGTGATGGCGACGCTCTTGCCGCGTTCGGCGACAGGCCAGAAGCTCACCGCCTACATGTCGGCGATCACCGGACCGAGGCGCACGGCGGATGGCGACGGACCGGAGGAGCTCCACATCATCATCATCGACAACGGCCGTTCCCGACAGCTCGGTGATCCTGACTTCCAGGAGCTTCTCAATTGCATCCGCTGCGGCGCATGCCTGAACGTATGTCCGGTCTATCGCCATATCGGCGGCCATTCCTATGGCAGTGTATACAGCGGCCCGATTGGCGCGGTACTCACTCCGGCGCTGATGGAGGACGCTTCCGAGTGGAAGGATATCGCCTATGCTTCCAGCTTGTGCGGTGCCTGCTGGGAAGCATGTCCGGTTAAGATTCCGCTGCATGACATGCTCGTATATCTGCGTAACCGCAAGGTCGAAAGCGGCACTTCGCCTGCTGCGGAGCAGGTCATCTTCAAAGGCTTCAACTACATGATGTCCGATCACAAGCGGATGGAACGTTTCCTCAAGCTGGGTAAGATCGGCCAGAAACTCGTCGTTCGCGACGGCTACATCAAGATCAAAGGGCCGCTCAAAGGATGGACGAACTATCGGGATCTCCCGGCGATTCCGAAGCAGTCGTTCCGCGACCGTTGGAAGGAACTGCAGCTTGAGGTTGCACAGCAGCCGAAACCGAGAACGATGATCCAGGACATCGAGCAGCGCATGCGCAAAGTGTTGGAGGAGCGGAGCAAAGGAGGCGTTTCAGGTGGCGGACACTAAGAGCAATCAAGGAAATGGTACAGCTCGTGCGGTCTATGCCTCGAAGGAGCGGCAAGACGAATGGATGCAGGATATCGCTGGCCGGCTGGGTCGGCCGCGCATCACGGAGAAGCCGCAGCATCCGTTCCGCGGCACCCCAGACTTCTGGCGCGAATATGATCTGAAGCAGGAAGAACGGATCGACCTATTCATGACCAATTGGAACAACCTCGGCGGCCATGCGTTTCGCATGAGTTCGATGGAGGAGGTTGGCCGTTTCCTCCAGGATTTTGCCCGTGAGACCGGCGCGCGGAAGCTCATCCTGCAGCATCAGCCGGAACTGCTGGATCTAGGCCTTACGGAGGCACTTAAGGATGTGGAGTGTGTCGTCTGGGATTCGTCTCATGAGGATATGATCGAGGAAGCCGCCCAGGCAGACATCGGCGTTGTCATCGTGGACCATGCTGCGGCATACACCGGCACGATCGTTGTTCTCTCGTCTCCGGACAAGGGGCGTTCGACGAGCCTGCTGCCCAGAGCGCTCGTTGCCGTAGTGCCAGCTAGTGCGATAGAGGCGAATCTGGGCCCGATCCTGAAAGGGTTGGACGCAAGACCGAAGGATCGACTGCCGGCAGGTGTACATTTCATCACGGGTCCCAGCCGTTCTTCGGATATCGAGAATGACCTTACGATCGGCGTTCATGGTCCGGGAATCGTCTATGCGCTGATTGTTGGTTGACTGAACCTCACACGTCCCAGGCTTGCATTGCCAGGGGCGTGTTGTTCGTTATATGATGTTGTAGGAATGGACGGCAGACACGTCCCATGCCATCGCCGCATGGGGCGTATGGTTCGTTATACGACAAGGAGATGGATGATGATGAATAACAGAATCGAACTGTGGCCGGAAGGCGCTCCGCTGGCTCAAGGTGATGGCGCCGAGGACAGACCGGCGATCACGCCGTATCTGGCGGATTCGGCGAAGTCAGGAGAAGCGGTTCCGGCTATTGTCATATTGCCTGGCGGAGGGTATGAATTCCGGGCGAGTGACCATGAAGGAGATCAGGTCGCCCGTTGGGTGAACAGCCTGGGGTTGCATGCGTTTGTTGTCGATTATCGGGTCGCCCCTTACCAGCATCCGGCACCGCTGCTCGATGCCAAGAGGGCGCTGCGCACGGTAAGGGCGAATGCGGCAGCATGGAACGTCGACCCGAACCGCGTTGGCATACTTGGTTTCTCGGCTGGCGGACATCTGGCATCCTCGGCGGGAACGCATTATGATCATGGCCAGGCGGACGCGGCAGATCCGATTGAGCGGTTCAGCTCGCGGCCGGACTTTATGATCCTCTGCTATCCGGTCATCACGATGGGGGAATACACGCACGGCGGCTCAAGGGCCAATCTGCTCGGTGATCAGCCGGATGAAGAGCTCGTGCGATTGATGTCCAACGAGCTCCAGGTGACCTCTGATACGCCGCCAACCTTCATCTGGCACACATCGGATGATGAAGCGGTGCCGGTCGAAAACTCGCTTCTGTTCGCGAGCGCGCTTCGCCGGGCGCGCGTGCCGGTCGAGTTTCACTCTTTCATGACCGGCCATCACGGGCTTGGTTTGGCTCATGAACATCCGGAAGCGAAAGTTTGGCCAGAACTGTGCGCCCGCTGGTTGGCGCGGCTTGGCATCGCCAGAGACCGCAACTAGACGAAGAACATATCCGACACGTTAGAGACATACAGGCCTTCCACAAGTCGCCGCACTTGGCGCGTGGAAGGCCTGCTTACTGATGGCCACAGGCCAGACGTTCCATCCGACAGTTGTCCATGAGACAGCCTATTTACTTCATACGTCCAATAGTTTGTCTGGAACGATGAATATGATAGGAGCAAACATGCACGATTGGAGGGATGAAGCATGCGAATGGTTGCTAACAAATGGAAGAAATTCGAAGTGCTGAAACGGCACAGCGGAGTCGCCAAGCACATCCCATATATGCAGCCCTTCAGCGAATCCGTGCTAAGAACCATGCTGGACCGCTTCTCGTTCGTTGTCGCAAAGCCCTATGTGGGCACTGGAGGCGGCGGTGTGATGAAGATCGAGAAGCTGGGCGGCGGGCGGTATCTGACGCATTATCGATATGCGGAGACTGTCCATGAGTCATGGGAAAAGTTGCTCCGATACATCAACCGTGTCCGGCGCGGCAGAACGTACATGCTGCAGCAAGGAATTGAACTTGCCAGGGTTAAAGGCCGCAAAACGGACTATCGCGTGAAAATTGTGAAGGACAAGTCGGGTCATTGGCGGATTACGGCGGTGGTGGCGCGGCTAGCCAAGCCGGGGTTGTTCGTCACGAATCTATGTCAGGGCGGAGAGATGATGAGCGGGCGCAGGGCACTGGTCTCATCATTCCCGAAGCGGGCAGCGGATAAACGGTTAACGATGGTCGGTGTCGCACGCACCTGCACTCGGCTGCTGGAGAAGGAGTTTCCAGGAATCGCCCAGCTTGGATATGACTTTGGCATCGACCGGAGAGGAACGGTCTGGATACTCGAGGTCAATACGCGTCCGCATTGATGAATGTTAACACGGATTGTTGCCGATGATGGCGGGTCTTTCCATCAAAAAAATACGCATCCCCAGCGCAACTATCCGGCTCCATGAACAGTAACAATTCATAGCTTAGCTCGTTTCTTCATGAGAGGGGATGTCGCAATGCGCAAGGTTGGCAAGACTAGTTTGTTATTCGTGATGTTGCTTTCCATTTTTGTTACGCCTCTTACGAGACATCCGGCGGCGGCTACGGGGTTTCCTGATCTTCCGCGTACGCATTGGGCATACGAAACGATGATGTGGGCCAGTAATCAGGGCATCATCAAGGGCATGCCGAACGGCAATGTTGCTCCAGACCGGTTGGTCACCCAATCCGAATTCGTCGCCATGCTCATTCGCGCGTTTGTGCCCGGTTCGGATTATGAGGCGGAATACCGGGCTATCCGATTGCCCGCAGGCTCCGCTTGGGATCTGCAGGACTATACGTTTGCGGTTTATATGAATTGGGCGGTGACTTCGGAAGGTCGTTCGAAGGTGATGACGCGGGGGCAGGTCGCCGAACTCATCACCAGCATCATCGGATTGAATTGCACGCCGAATGGGGCGATTCAATACCTGCTGGATAACGGGCTCGCCAGAGGCAAGACGTCGCCTACGATTGAGGGCTTTAAGGCGGGCGACACGTTATCGAGGGCGGAAGCGGCTACATTCATCCACAATCTGTACAACAAGGGGATCAAGATCGCCGCCCGTTCATCCACACCTTCCTCCGTCTGCAAGACGACTGCACAACAGGTGAACGATATTGCCGTATCCGGCATCATGATCCATGATTCGGAAGCGAAATTGCTCGATACCCTGGGAGAGCCGAACCTGAAGCTGGCCAGCCAATACGGGTTCGACTGGTACGTTTATAACGGAGATTATAGCCGTTATGCGCAGATCGGGGTGAAGGATGGCAAGGTCGTCGGGTTGCTTACCAATGCCGACAACTGGACCACTCCGGACGGTATCGGGCCGGGGGCAGTGGAGCGGGAGGTGAAGGCGGCGTATGGTGAACCTCTTACCTTGCTCCACAATTATCGCCTGTCCAATCATGGCGAATCGGCCGTGTACCTGCGTGGAGATTACTATCTGACCGTCTATTATGACAAACATGACAACAGCCGGGTACAAGCGATCCAGTTGATCGACCGGACGGTTGAACAACAGCTCAAGGGGCTGTACGGGAAGCCTAGTGACAGCCTGGCTTCCAGCTATGAACGGCAAATCTTCGAGCTGGCCAATGTTGCCCGGGTGAGAAACGGGCTCAAGCCTCTCACGTGGGACAACTCAGCCGCGGCTGCGGCTCGCAAACATAGCCGCAATATGGCTCAGCAGGCTTTCTTCGATCATACGGATCTGAATGGGCTAACGCCATTTGACCGGATGAAGCGGGAAGGAATCGAATACAGCGCAGCCGGTGAGAATATCGCGTACGGGCAGAGAGACGCACTGGAGGTCCATGTTGGATGGATGAATTCCAAGGGACATCGTGACAATCTGCTCCATTCCTCCTATGAACGACTGGGAGTCGGCGTCTATCTGGACAGTGAAGGAATTCCGTATTATACGCAGAACTTCTATACACCGATCAAACTGCTGAGCATGAAGATGGACTAGTGCGAGGAGAAGATAAACATAAAGGCTGAGAGGAAGCGGGGGACGTTTCCTCTCAGCCTTTGTTCGTCTTAACGCAGGTGCATGGGTGAACATTCCTATATGGTTGCGGCGGTTTCGTCCAGGACGCGTATGCGGGCTGTGGCACGCATACCGCCGGCGATCGCTTCGATCATCGTTTCTCCTGAACGGATCGCTTGCCACACTTGACCTTTCCGCACAAGGATCTGTGGGGTGAATATATGAAGATGTGCGGTTTCGGACATATCGATTTTAAGTCCGTTGGACATGAGCAATGTGATGGTGAAGGTTAGACATTCGCCGGTGCGTACCGTATATGTCTGTTCATCGAAGCTCAGTTTAAGCGGCATCGGGGACGACGGACATGGCAGGATCGCGCTGACATGCCCTGGTGCATCATAACCTTGCTCGGCGACATGGGATGCAGCATAGTTCTTTCTCGTTGGCAGACGGCGATAGGCATCAGCGCGCGAATAGGCATCGCGATCCGTGTAGTAGCCATGCGGTGCCTGTATGGAGCTGGTTCTGTCGATTCTGCGAATGCTGCTTGTTGCCATGTGAATCATCCTCCTTTGCTGATCGTTAATCGGTGATCCCACCATCTTGAGGTTCTGAAATCGTCCGTTGCGCATATACAAGGATTGCAGGACGGCTAAAGTGTACGCAAGATCCATGAATGTTTAAAGCGGGTTATGTTGAATGACAGCTATGCCCGATGTGAACAGCGCCGCACGTGATGGATAATAGCTCGTGATGGATGATAGTTACAGATGCGATGTTTCCTCTTGATGGATGACCACCGCACCCTGGAGAGTATTGATGGCAGATACGGCCGCATTAGACACGGAAGCTTGCGTGATCGAATGGACGAACAAGGTGAACCTGTGAGATCGGTCATTGAAGATGTATCAAAGTATTCGCAGCAGAAGTCTGTTTTGATGGGGTAGCAGATGATGTTATTTGTACGAAATGGCATGTCCGTTGGTATCAGAGGGTGGTTCCGATATGGGAAATATTCCCTTATAATTAGAGTGTAGTCCTTTTATCTATTATACGTTTCTGGAGGAGGGAATGTTTTATGAAATATGCCTATCTCGGGAAATCGGGGTTGAAGGTCAGCCGCCTGTGTCTTGGCACGATGAATTTCGGTCCGGTTACGGAGGAGAAGGAAGCATTCAAGATCATGGATGCGGCGATTGATGCCGGCATCAATTTCTTCGATACCGCGAACGGATACGGCGGACTCGAGCGCAGAGGATGGACGGAAGAGATCATCGGCCGCTGGTTTGCGCAAGGCGGCGGCCGCCGGGAGAAGGTGATCCTCGCGACGAAGGTATACGGCAGTATGCAGCATCCGGTTGTGGATCCGAATGAAGAACCCGGCTTGTCCGCATACAAGATCCGCCGCCATCTGGAGGACTCGCTGCGCCGGCTGCAAACGGATCATATCGAGCTGTACCAGATGCATCACGTCGACCGCAACGTATCGTGGGATGAGCTGTGGAATGCGTTTGACGTAGCTATCAAGCAGGGCAAGATCGGCTATGTCGGCTCCAGCAACTTCGCGGCACGGGACCTGGTGAAGGCCCAGTACGAGGCCAAGGCGCGCGGCATGCTAGGTCTCGTCTCCGAACAACACAAGTACAGCCTGCTCTGCCGTCTGCCCGAGCTGGAGGTGCTGCCCGCGGCGCAGGAGCATGGCATCGGCGTCATCGCCTGGAGCCCGCTGGACGGCGGTATCCTGAACGGGGTGCTGAATCCGGGCGAAGGCTCGCGCAACAAGGATCGCATCCAGCAGATCGAGAAGCTGCGTCCGCAACTGGAGCAGTTCTCCAAGCTGTGCCGGGAGATTGGCGAGTCTGAGGCGACGGTGGCGCTCGCCTGGACGTTGGCCCATCCGGCGATGACAGCACCGATCATCGGCCCGCGCACGCTGAAGCAGTTTGAGGATACGCTGCGCGTCGTTGAGCTGAAGCTGGATGAAGACGTGCTGAAGAAGCTCGATGAGATCTTCCCAGGCCCAGGAGGAGAAGCGCCGAAGGCATACGCTTGGTAAGAAAGACAGTCATTAATCGAAACTTTCTATTGACTACCAATATCCAAACAATGCCAAACATCGACAAGATGTTTGGCATTTCTTTTTTTTCATCCTGCTTCCGCGACGATTCGACAAGGACGATGGATATAGATTTTCGATATAGCTGTATAAATTGTCAATTCATATCTGTATAAAATAGGTTGATAAACCTATTGACTGCCAAAATTAGCAATCAATATATTCTATATAGAATCTATTTTAGAATATTTGGAAATATAAGGCTATTAAGAAGAGGAGAGGAATAGAAGTTAGCGGATTGCAGCGTGATCTCGTGATCTATAGAAATGAAGGCTTCGGAAGATCGAGTCTATCAACTTCACGACCATAGAAATAGAAAACGAAAGGGGGTGAACCAGATGAGCCAGAAGACCAAGCAATGGGAACCTGTCTCGAAGAAGGGTCTCCTGAAGTCTGCGGGTACTGGACTGGTAAAGTCCGCAGGTTGTGCGGGATGTTGGGCAGCCAAGAGCATCCCGATGACCCGTGTTTGCATTATTGCAGGGTCACATCCAGGTATGTTAGCGCTTTAATCCATGGAGAACTCGATTCATCCCGGGGACGGCTCAGCCGTTCCCATCCCTATTCCCTAAGTACATAAGGGGGCGATACAGTTGGCAAGCCTGTTGCAACAGAATCCACGCAAGCCATATTTATCGGTTCATCTCCAACCGCACGGCGCGATCATGCTTGACCGAACGAGTATGTATTACTTCCGGTTGAGCGGCAGAGGCATACAGTTGGCCATGTTGCTGGCCAAGAACCAGAGCTTGGACAAGACCGCTAGAATCTGGGAGATATATTCAAAGGAATCCACTGATGCGGCGCAGTTGGCGGCGGAGCTCGCAAGCCATCCTTTCACTGCCGCGTGGACGGAGGATTTACTGAATCAACCCCTGTTGATCACCGGTTCGACACAGGCTTATCTGCCGATCAGTTGCACGCTTCAACTGACCAATGCTTGCAATCTGACATGTCCGTTCTGTTATGCGAGTTCAGGTAAACCTTACCCGGATGAACTCCGCACATCCCAATGGATCGAAGTGATGCAGAAGCTTGCCGCACACGGTGTCGCTGATCTGACGTTAACCGGCGGTGAAGCTCGGCTTGCCAGAGGTTTCAAAGACATCCTGGTGGCAGCCGGTTCATTGTTCCACAATGTGACGATCTTCAGCAACGGTCTGGGATGGAAAGATGAGGAGATTGAACTGATACATTTGCTCGGCAATGTTTCCTTGCAGATCAGCATAGACGGCCTCGCCAGCACGCACGATAAACTGCGTACCAGACAAGGCGCATTCCGTGAGAGCATGCATAATGTAGCCAGATTTGCGGAGAGAAGTGTACCTGTCGTCATCGCGATGACCGTTAACGAAGTCAATGCAGGTGAAGTATACGATGTGATCGGGGAGGCTGTTCGGGCAGGAGCTTCTGTGTTCCGTGTTGGCCGGACTTTGCCCGTTGGTCGGGCGACAGCAGAGATGGCGGTATTGCCACAGGAGAAGGAGGAACTTGTCAGAGGCCAACTCAGGTCGGCAGTTCAAACATGGGGCGAGCAGATGACGATCATCGACTGGGATACGGAACATGATCAAGGTTTGAATGATTTCTGCACTCCGGGTTACCTGGCCTGGTATATCCGTGCTGATGGCTGGGTTACACCATGTCAGATCGAAGATACAACGTTAGGTCATATCCTGACGGACAGCATGCTGGAGATCGGTTCGATATCACGCCTGAATCAAGCCAAACAGACATGCAAGAATTGTCGTTGCATGGGACATGTTGATATCTCGGAAGTGGATCTTCCTTTCGCGCACAGCCTGAACGCTGAGGTTAGATCAAGATGATATGGTTGATCGTTCTTTGTATGGTTGGCGCGATCATCGGGCTATGGTTGTTTATCAGATACCGACCTCCTGAACTGTATTCGCTGCTGCTCCCGAGAGATCAGGCGATCAAGATCGCAGTGCGATCGATTCAGACGCTTGTCGGCATCGATGTATCGGATTGGCAGCGATACGCCATGTACTGGTATGACCGGGACACCATCAATAAATTGCACCACCTGGGTATGCTGAATCGCGTGCGTCATGTTCTGTACAATTGGGGGCTAGTGGAATCATGGCGGATCCGTTTTGTGGGGCCTAATCAATCCATCTTAATCGGGATCAGCGCTTTAGGTGAGGTCACTTCGCTGATCGTCGATATCCCGAAACATAAGCTTCCGCCTGTTGAAGGTACCGCAGATCATGCGGATAAGGTACGTGAGGCGTTGGCCAACGCCGAAGATGGTTTATGGAATCGTTGCGTGGCGACCGGCAGCGGTGAGAAGACAGAGGATTTGCAAACGACAAGTACATACTGGTATACGGCCGAATCACCCGAGATGCGCATGAAGCTATCGGTTGAAAGCTTCCATGGTCGCATTGTACATATTCACTTTGAGCCTGAGATCTTAACGGATGGTATGGGCTCTGCCGTCAAGAAGGAACAGTTGGAGTCAACTCTGGGACTAACGGGATTTATCGGTTCGTTCTTGGCATTAATAGCGGCGATTCTCGTCCTCATCAACCTGGATGTCCATCCGAATCTGGCCGTAGGCATTCTGCTTGGCGTGATCATGTTCGCAAGCAACGTGCTCACCGTGCGTGAGAGCGTGGATCTTAGCATCGTCAACGCATACGACGCGAGGATCAGTGTGAAGGCCGTGGCCATCCTGGGAATATTGTCAACTTCATTGGCCGGACTCGCCACCGGGTTGGTTGCTTTCCTGAGTTCGCTTGCAGGTATCGGATTGTCAGAATCGATGGGTCTGTCGTTGTTTGCAGAACCTGCCAAGCAGATCATGGTCGGAATATCAGCGGGTATCTGTTGTCTGGGGTTGTTTGCGTGGGTCATGCATGTGGCTGAAAGAAGGGGATGGCTCGAGATTTCACCTGAGCTGTCCAGCCGTTCGATCTTTGTCGCAGGGTATACCATTAAACAGGGGCTCAGCATGAGCTTGATCAGTTCGATTAGCGAAGAAGCGATCTATCGGCTCTTGGCGTTGTCTGCGATATGGAAGTTAAGCGGCAATGAATGGCTGGCGATCTTCGTGTCATCTATGCTGTGGTCTCTCGTGCATCAAACTGCAGGATTTAAACCACGGTGGATGCGGTACGTGCAACTTATGCTATTCGGCCTCATCCTGGGATATTGCTTTATTCAGTTCGGGTTTATATGTGTACTTCTGATCCATGCGGTGCATAACTTTGTGCTAGTTTGTCTTCCGCTGTGGAACTATCGTTTCAGCCGCAAAAGAACCGGCGAGGTCAGAACCGAACAGTCTGCTCTGTAAAGAAGTAATCCTGTGCTCAAGGAAGGTATGCGATGGAGTTACTAACGGTAAGAGATCTTGTGAAGGAATACCGCAATGGTGACGGTGTCCATGGGTTGACTTTTGCCGTTAAGCGAGGGGAGGTCGTCGCACTCCTCGGTCCGAACGGCGCTGGCAAAACGACTACGATTCGATGCATAGCTGGAATGTTCCGGCCCGACAGAGGCGAGATTCTAATCGGCGGACATAGAGCCGGCACTGCTGCCGCTCTGGAGCAGGTCGCGCTGATCCCCGATCAACCCCACCTGTATCCGATGTTGACGGTTGCGGAGCATCTGCAATTCCGCGCACGGAGCATCAAGGTTGGCAAGCAGGAATTGCGCAACAGAGTCATTCAGGCATTGGCGGAAGTCCATATGGAGGCGTTGGCGGATCGTGAGAGCGGCCAACTGTCCAAGGGTCAGAAGCAACGTGTTATCCTGGCTGGCGCGGTGCTGCAAGAAGCATCGGTGTATCTCATGGATGAACCGACAGTTGGGTTGGACATTCCTTCCAAGAAGTGGCTGGCAGAATGGATTAGGCGCAAAGCCAAAGAGCAGGCAGCCGTGCTGGTGTCCACACACAGCCTGGAGTTCGTCATGGAGACGGCTCAGCGCGTCCTGCTCATTCGGGACGGGACATTGATGACGGAGATGAAGGTGCCTTTAGCATCAGATGAGAGGCAGAGTTGGAAGGATGAAGTGATACGGAAATTGGGAGAATGGTCGGATGGTTAACATCTTGAATTTGTTCCTGATCCAGGCCAAACGCCAATTGCTTGGAACTCGACATCAGAGCAAAATGCCATTGCTTGTGGGCATACTCCTAATCGTATTCACCGGTATACAGATCGGATTCATCCATGATCAGCGTGATGCATATGTATCTGTTGCGGGTTGGTTGGTGAGCGGTTTCTTCATGTTGTATACGATCTTTGGTCTGATTTCGAACCGCTTGCCGGGCAATATGGAGGACATCATCTGGCTGTACCCTCTGTATCCTATGCCCAGGATCATACACGCTGTCTTCGTATGGCGTGTGGTCTGGAAGGGCGCGATCTGGTTTGGCTCTGCATCCCTGGCTGATCTGATCGTATGGATCACCAAGCAAACGTATGGCGGCTTGATGGGTAAAGCGTGTACCGTACTTATCCTGGTCGCCGTGCTTGAATATTGGGTCCTGGCAGCCAGTTGTGCCAGAACCATTCGCTCAGTTCGGGCCTTCTACATGATCTTGCTGCTTGCCATAGCTACTGCTCATGGGGTCTTGTTGTATGACGGTTGGAGGAATGGTTGGCACCCTGTTCACTCCTGGATGGAACAGATCGGCAGCATCCTGCACGGCCACATGAATCCGCTATGGTGGTTGATGGTGCTCTTAACAGGAACGATCTCTTGTGCAACAATTTACATATGTGGAAGAGATCTTCGCAGTAAGGAACGACTGGTGGTCGAAGCGGACTTCTGGGCAGAGTTTCAAGATCATCAAGCCTACATGGCCAAGCTCGGTACGAAGACTAAGAAGACGTGGTGGGGACTACCCGGTCTGCAAGGGGTATGGTCATTTCTGTGGATCGAGATGGCGATCACGAGGAAGCATCTGTTCGCTCACATCCTCCAATTGGCAGGAATGGTGATCTTACTCCATTATCTGATCATCGCTCACCTCGAATGGTTCTATATCGTTATGGGGATTATCACGGCGGCCATGGTGCTAGGTTCTTATTATTCCAGCCTCGTGCGGCATGCCAAGAGCGGAGATTTATTTATGCTTCCGGGTCCGCTGTGGAAGAAAACGATCATCCTGGAAACGGCGAATCTGATATGGATATGGTTGATCTTTCTATATTCATTTGCCGTGTATGCCTATAACTATCCGTTGTCCTGGGCGAACATGAGCCTAATCGTGCTCGAAGGCATTGGCTTCTATATGTTGATGCTGGGGATACGTTGGAACGCGTTGATTCAAACGTACAAACGCAGTCCAGACATGCCGATCGTGCTGTACTATCGCTATTTCTTCATCAGCCTGGCTGGTGCCGGCGTTGTGCTGGCGGCAGTATATTGGCTCTTGCTTGGCGCAGCGTCATGGAAGACAGCGATGGTGGTATGCATGCTGGGATTCTTATGGTGGGTGATCGCGTATGGTTACAGGAGGAGAAGAGCGGCCACCGCTTTGATACTTGCAGTTGGATGCTTGATTGTGTTGCTGTAGAAGATCGCAAAGGAAACAGAATGAACATGAGAAAGGATGTTGGCTGGATGAGCAATCAATCCGATGTCTCTCTATCGCTGCGCAAGATGGCCGGTTCGCAAGATTATATGCAAGTTGCGGCAGCGATGAGGGAAGTGAAACGCTCCGGCAGAGAGGCGTTGCCCGTACTGATGGAAGCTTTGCACGGGGATGATCCGATGCTCCGCGACATCGCGTGCGCGGTTCTGGGGGAGCTCGGATCAGACGCTGCAGAGGCGGTACCCAGGTTAATTGAATTGCTTCAGACTGGCTCAGATGAAACACGGATGGCGGCAGCCCTCTCTCTGATGCGGATCGGTCCCGGCAGTATTCCTCAGTTGAAAGTTACCGCTGAACAAGGGACAGGATTGGCCAAATTCTGGGCTTGCTGGGCATTGTCTTGGCTGGATCCGTCCTTGCTTACTGCGGATATGATCGCATGTCTGAAGGCCGAGCAAGATCAACCAACGAGCGCCGTAACCCCATTCGCTGCGACAGAAGCGATCAGTAAAGTGATCGCCTGGCAGTTAAAAGAACCCGAACGAGGTGGTGGTTGACATGGATGCAGGGCAGTTGATGCCGAATCTTCCGGAGCATCTCGTATGGCTCAACGTTGAGAAGCAGGATGCTCAGATACGTCCGGGAAGCGACACGTACTTGCTTTATTTCTGGTCGATGGAATGTCCGGCCTGTCAGATGATCAGCTCCAGATTGACCAAGATTCAGAAGGACCCCTCCCAGGTACAAGTCATTTACATCCATGTGCCGCTCTTCGAAGAGGAGAAATCCATTGAACGGGTACAAGCGAAGATCACCAAGTTGCACTTGAAAGCACCGGTCGTTCTGGACCATCAATACGAAGTAGTGAAGCTGTTCGGCGTTGAAGGTCTCCCCAGCGTCTATCTGTTCGATCAGGATCGCCGGTTGATCTACTTCGGCATGGGAGAAGAAGCTTACCATGATGCGATGCAGAGCTTGGACCATGCGACAACGGCATGAATGGCCACGGTCTGTTACGTAACGGAACGTCGATCCGCTATTCAGGCGAAATCTAGCATTTTCATCTAGCTAGCGGAATACAGATTCGTTATTTGAAGGTGATGGCAGGGAAATGGCTCGGTTTGCGACCCATAGCGGAATGTCGTTCCGTTAACGTTGGCGAAACGGGCTATTTTCACGAAATAACGGAATGACGTTCCGTTAGAGAAGGATCGCGGCCAAGCGGTTGAAGAGCGAAGACACGACATGATGATCCGATAAGCAATATCCCGGCCGGAGACAGGCGGAATGAAGACACGGACGCCGTTCCGAGGACAGTGTGCATCCGGACTTCCTCCATGACATTTCCAGCACGTAACCTTATAATGGAGGAAGGGAGGCTGGCAAAACATGAATTTTCAAGACGCACACACCTTGGAGGAAAGGCTTAAGCTGGCACGCAAGCTGGCGGAACGGTTCCACGAACGGGCGGAGGGAATCGACCGGGAAGGTTCCTTTCCTTATGAAAATATCACAGAACTCAGGGAGTCGGGCTACACGTCTCTGACCTTGCCGCGGCTCTATGGCGGGCAGGAAATCTCTCTGTACGAGATGGTACGTTTGCAGGAGACGCTGGCGACCGGTGACGGATCGACAGCACTGGCCATCGGCTGGCACGTGGGAACGATGAAGAATCTAAGCGAGAAGAACAGTTGGAGTGAGCCCGTTTTCCGCATGTTGTGTGAGGATGTGCTCCAGCGGGGCGCGTTGATCAACGGGGCGGCCACCGAGCCGGCTACGGGCAGCCCGACGCGCGGCGGTACGTTCCAGACAACAGCCGTATGGTCGGATGGAGAGTGGGTCGTCAATGGGCGGAAGACGTTCACCACCCTTGCTCCTGTGCTCGACTATTTCCTCGTTAATGTGACGGTTCCGGATCAAGGCAAGGCTGCCAGCATACTCGTGCCACGCACCTGTGAAGGCGTCACCATCGAGGAAACCTGGGACAGCGTTGCGATGCGCGGAACAGGCAGCCATGACCTCGTGCTCGATCACGTGCGGGTCGATGCCTCATATCTCGTGGAATGGCTCGATGCCGGCAACAAGCGGGCTTCAGGCTGGCTGCTGCATATCCCCGCCTGCTATCTCGGGATCGCGCAGGCTGCCCAGCGTTACGCCATCCGTTTCGCCCAGCAGTATGCGCCGAACAGCCTGCATAGCGGCACGATCATCGACCTGCCCAATGTGCAGGCCAAGATCGGCGAGATGGAGCTGGAGCTGATGCGCTCACGGGAATTCCTGTATGCGATCGCGAAGCGGTGGGACGAATCGGATGAGGAAGCGAGGAACGCTCTGAAGCCTGAGCTTGGAGCGGTCAAGATGGCGGTGACGAATGCCGCGTTGAAGGTCGTCGACCTGGCGATGCGGGTCGTCGGCGCCCACAGCCTGTCGCTCAAGAACCCGCTGCAGCGTTATTACCGCGACGTGCGCGCCGGACTCCACAATCCGCCAATGGACGATATGACGATCCAACTGCTGGCACGTACCGCAAGCCTGCGTGAAGCGGCTCATACGGAGAAGCAAGGATGAGATCGTTCGGCTCTGAGTCGAACGGACAGCGTGAACAAGGGCTTCCCAGCTATTCTTGCGCCAGAGGAATAATCGTTGACCAGAACCATATGCATGTATTAGAAATGCATGCGTTTCCAAGAATGGCTCGCAACATGATGGCCAGGCGCAGTTGACCGGCGGTCAGCATGAATGTGCGGCCAAATGGGAGGTTTGGGTCATGAAATGCAAGGCTTGTTCGGGAGCAGGTACGATCCGATGCAGAGACTGTTCAGGTGAAGGGATGGGACTGGGCCACTCCAAGTGTCCAACCTGTCAAGGCTTAGGGTCTGTACCATGCGAAGCTTGTGAAGGTCGGGGCAAAGTGAGCTTCTTCAGCAGATTCAGGAAAAAAGATTGATGCAACCGTGCCGTGGGCGCATCGCATGTTCCCAAGGGCGTCACACATACCTGTGCAGCCGGATTCGAAGGAATTCGGCTGTTTATTTGTTCATGTAATGCAAGATATTGATAAATTTAGGAATCGGTGATACGGTTATGTTCGAGAGAGTGTATGGGACACGGGGGGGGAGAGAGCAGTGCGTGCAAGTTTTTCGAAGGTGCTCCTGCTTGTCGCTGCAGCGGTGGCAACGGTATTAGTGGTCTCTATCGCGATCCATTATATCAACCTCTGGCAGGCAGACCCGATCACTTCCAATGGCTTGTCCATGCACAATGATGAAACCAGGCGTATCTATGTGGAATTGGTGAATAATGGGCGGCATGTTGTCCAGCTCACGGATGTGACGATCAATGGAGGCAAACGGCCCAAGCTCGTGCAACTTGTCATCAGCTACACGGGAGAGCTTCCTTCGTTTGGCATCGAGGACAATGAACTGGCGGACTATGTCGGTATACATGAGATGGAGATCAAGCCATCCTTGGCCAATTCGTCTGCAGATGTGAGGGAGATCATTCAAAGCAATATCAGCAATCCGGAACATCGAGTCCCCATCCACTACGGGTTATATCTGGACAGCGACGATCTGATCGAAACCATGGAACTTCGGTACAAGTATCTGGGCATCTCCAAAACGAAAACGATCATGATATCGCCCAACTGGGCAGATTAACGGCTTTCCGTTTGAAACACCTCAGCCACTCAGCACCAACCAGCTAACATAGAGGAATGATCCACCCATAGGATAAAAACATTGACGATCAAAGATATAATCACCTATAATTCTTATGTATTTACTAGAAATTAGAGAGTTGGGAGTGCGTTACGCTTGTGGATGACGGCTGTGGCGATCGGACTGGCATTATTTTTCGCGATGAATATCGGCGCGAGCGGTGCCGCAGCGACGATGGGGGTTGCATACGGCAGCGGGGCTGTTCCCAAGAGAGTTGGCCTCTTGTTGGCCGCAGTAGGGGTCTTTGCCGGGGCTTACCTGGGAGGCGGCGAGGTCGTCAAGACGCTTGGCGCGGGCATCGTCCCGTCTGATCTGTTAACGGTTCAACTGGTGATGATCATTCTGTTGTCGGCTACACTGACGCTCTTCATGGCCAATTTGCTTGGCATTCCGCTTTCCACGAGCGAAGTCACCGTAGGTGCGGTGGTTGGCGTCGGCGTCGCCTATCAGACGCTATTTGTAAGCAACGTGCTGGTCATCGTTTCGTTCTGGGTGATCATCCCCGTTATTGCATTCGCGATGGCGTGGATGGGCGGGAGCATCATCATGTATCTGGAGAGACGCGATAGCCGCTGGCGTGGAGCCGGTAGCGGCAAGTGGAAACGCGCCCTGACGTTTGCGGTTGTTGCGATGGGGGTATTTGAAGCGTTCTCCGCCGGGATGAACAACGTCGCCAATGCCGTAGGCCCTCTGGTGGGGGCAGGTTTAATGACCGCACAGGCGGGTATCTTCTGGGGCGGCCTGTTCGTAGCATTGGGCGCCATTGCCTTGGGAAGCAGAGTGGTCGAGACCAATGGCAAGAAGATTACGAATCTGACGCTGTTGCAAGGTTCATTCGTGTCGGGAACGGGCGGCCTGCTGGTGATGATCGCATCCCTGTTCGGCTTGCCGGTGCCGCTGACCCAGGTGACGACAACCGCGATCATGGGACTCGGGGTTGCCAAGCGCGGCTTTCAGGCATCGGAGAAAACGACGGTCATCAAGATCCTCAAGGTCTGGCTGGTGTCGCCGCTGATCTCTCTTGTTATCTCTTATACCTTGGTGAAATTATTCATCGAACCGGATCTGTTCGTCATCGTGTTGCTGCTGGCTTTGCTCATCGCAACACTCGGGTTGAAAAGCTTGTACCAGACCGTACGCACTGAGAAGAGTGTGATCAATGAAGATGGCGGCGGCATATGACGGGACATGGTTGATACGGAAGGCTCTGCGATTCTCCTGTTTGCATGCGGGAGGAATGACAGAGCTTTTTCTATGGCTAATGCCAATATGAGGATCGTCAACTTCGGACGCAATCCGCGATTGATATTGTATAATCTAGTTAGCATGGTTTGATAGAGAAAGTGAGGGACAAGAAACCCATGAAGTTTATACATACGGCAGACTGGCATCTCGGCAAGCTGGTGCAGGGCGTCTACATGACAGAGGATCAGCGCCATGTTCTGCAGCAGCTCATCGCTGCGGTGGAAGAGGAGAAGCCGGATGCCGTCATCATCGCGGGGGATCTGTACGACAGGGGCGTCCCGCCAACGGAGGCGGTTGATCTGCTCGACGAGACGCTGGAGCGGATCGTCGTTGAACTGCGCACGCCTGTGCTGGCAATCGCAGGCAATCACGACAGTCCCGACCGGCTGGATTTCGCAACCCGCATCATGGAAGGACAAGGGCTGCATCTTGTCGGGCAGTTGAAGCGGGATATGAAGCCTGTGGTGCTGCGCGACCGTTTCGGTGAGGTGCATTTCCACCTGGTCCCCTATGCCGATCCTGCCCAGGTGAGACATGTGCTGGAGGACGAGACGATCCGCACGCATGACGACGCAGCGCTGGCGATTGTACGAAGAATCGGAGAAAACATAGACCCCCAGGCCCGCCATGTGTTCGTCGGCCATGGATTCGTCACGCCAGGCGGGGAAGCGAAGGCCAATACGAGCGATTCCGAACGTCCCCTGTCCATCGGCGGCGCTGAGCATGTGCGCGCGGAATATTATGAGCGATTCCACTATACGGCGCTTGGCCATCTGCACCAAGCCCATCATGTGCAGTCTGAACGCATCCGCTATGCGGGTTCGATCCTGAAGTATTCCATTTCCGAGGAGCATCATGACAAAGGTTATTATCTGGTTGAGCTGGACGGCGAAGGACAGGTGACGGTGGAGAAACGTATGCTTACCCCAAGGCGTGATATGCGCCGCATCATCGCAACCATCGAGGAGATCGAGAAGCATCCGGTGAACGAGGACTATGTGTGGGTTACGCTGACCAACGAGCATCCGGTGCTCTTCCCGATGGAGAAGGTGAGGGCCGTCTATCCGAATGCGCTGCACGTTGAACGCCAGTTGCCCATCATGCCGGAAAGCGGAGGCGCGCAGGCGCGTTCCGCCGCACCGGATAAACGGCAGGCGGACCCGTTGGAACTGTTCGCCGCCTTCTATCATGAGGTATCGGGCAGGGAATTGAGCGAGGAACAGAAGCGTCTGTTCGCTGATACCTATGAGCAGCTTTTGCGGGAGGAAGGTGAGCGCGCATGAGGCCGCTGAAGCTTACGATGACCGCCTTCGGTCCATACCGCGATCGGGAGACGATCGACTTCACCGCACTGAAGGATCATCGGCTGTTCGTCATCTCCGGCATGACCGGGGCGGGCAAGACGACGATCTTCGATGCGATCAGCTATGCTTTGTACGGCTCTGCCAGCGGGGAAGATCGCGCCGACCATCGCATGCTGCGCAGCCATTTTGCCGATGAGGAGACGCATACCTCGGTCGATCTGCACTTCGCCGTCGGCAGCAGGAGCTACCGCGTGTTCCGGCAGATGGGACATCGCAAAGGGAACAACAAGAACGAAACAGGCGGCAAGATCGAACTGTACGAGACGACGAGCGGGGTTGAGGTGCCCTGTGTGGACAAGTTCACCGTCAGCGACATCAATGCGAAGCTCGAATCCATCATCGGCCTGACGAAGGAGCAATTCAGCCAGATCGTCATGCTGCCGCAGGGGGAGTTCCGCAAGCTGCTGACGTCGGATACGGAGAACAAGGAAGAAATTCTGCGCCGCATCTTCCGCACCGGCATGTTCCAACGTCTGGAGGACCGGTTTTATGAGAAGAGCCGCCAGCTTAAGGAAGCGCATCGCGAAGCGGCGGCGAAGCTGGACATTCATATGCAGCATGCGGCAGAGACGCTGCCGAGGCGGGAAGGCAGCGCCCTTGCGCAGACGCTGGAGCAGGAGCATCGCAGTCCGGCTCAGGTGTTGCAGGGCTTGGCTGCAGAAGCCGACTACTATGCCGGATTGGTGGGCGCGGCGGAGGAGCAGCGTGCGCAAGCGGCCGCCAAGCTGGAGCAACTGGAGGAAGAGAAGCGGGCGGCGGAGGAGCTGAACCGCCTGTTCGCGGAGCTGTCAGCCCAGCGCGGGAGACTCGCGGAGCTGGAGTTGCAGAGGGATGCGATGGATGGGCTGGAGGCGCGCCTGACAATTGCCGAGCAAGCAGCGCGCATCGAGCCGTATGAGGAGCATGCGCTTATCGCTGCTGCCGATGCGGATGCGATTCACACGCAGCTCGAGGCCAAGAGAAGCGAAGCTGAGCTCGCCGTCCACCGGCATGAGGAAGCGCAGGCTCGTTACCGCCAGGAGGAAGAACGCGCCGAAGAGCGGCATCGCATCGAGCTGGAGCTGAACCGGTTGCAGGAGCTTCTGCCTGCCGTTAGGAATCTGGACGAGATGCGGCGCACGGTTGAACGGCTCCAAGCGACGAAGGCATCGCTGGAGGAGCAGCAGGCGGCGCTGGACAAGCAGATCCAAGAGAAGCGGGCGGAGAAGCAACAATTGGCCGAGCTGCTGGGTAAGCTTGAGGAAGCGCCCCGGAAACTGCCGGAGAAGCAGAGCGAGCTTGACCGGCTCAGGCAGAAGGCGAGGCTTCTGCAGGAGCTCGTCCAACTGGAGCAGCAGATGGCGAAGTTTGCGGAGCTGGAAGCCACTCGCCGCCAGGCATTGGCTCGTATCCGCCATGAGCATGACCGGATGGAGGCGGCATGGATCGAAGGGCAGGCGAGCCTGCTGGCGATGCATCTGCATGATGGCAAGCCGTGTCCGGTATGCGGCAGCCTGGAGCATCCGAATAAGGCTTCATTCGGCTCCGAGGTGCCTTCGCGGGAAGCGTTGCAGCAGATCAAGGAGCAATTGCGCCTCGCGGAACAGGAACTGCACGAAGCGGCAGCGCAGGTGGCGGCTGCCCGCAGCAGCCGCAGTCAGAAAGCAGACGTGCTTGAGGAATACGGCATCGAAGCTCGCGGCTATGCCGAGCAGCTTCAGGAGGTGATCGCTTCCGGCAAGGCGCTTGCTGCCGAGACGGAAGGACTTAAGGCCGAGGCACTCCGGCATGCGGAATGCCAGAAACAACTGCAGGAACTTGACCGGCAGTTGGACCGTTTGATTCATGCGCGGCAGATTTCCAGTTCGGAACTGCAGGAGACCGCCGTTCGCTATGGCCAGGAAAGCGCGCGGCTGGAGCATGAGCTGGAGCGCATCCCGGAGGAACTGCGCGAAGCGGAGCAGCTGGAGAGGGTGATCGCGGATCTGGCGGAGCGGCTGCAGTCGATGACGGCAGACTGGCAGGAAGCGCAGCGGAACCTTCAAGCAGCAGAACAGCACCGCGTGCAAACAGTTGCCCAGTTGGAAAGCTTGATCAAACAGCGCGAAGAGGCTATTACCCGCGCAGAGGAAGCGAAACTCCGATTCGAGGGCCAACTGCTCAAAGCTGGATTCGCCGATGCAGAGCAATATAGGCAGGCGAAGATGGAGGAAGCGGTCAGAGCGGCAGAACGCATGCGCTTGAACGAGTACCGTCAGACGCTGATGCTCGTCAGACAGCAGACGGATGAGCTGTCGGCACGCCTCAGCGGCCGCGAGCCGGTCGATCTGGGACCGCTTGGTGAGGCGCTGGCGGCGGCTAAGCAGGAGCTTGAGAACATCGCGGCAGCCAGACAGTCGGCGGAGCGGTACAGGCAGGATGCCAGGAGGCTTGCAGAATCGATCGAACAGGCGGCACGTCGCGTCCAGGAGCTTGAGGGCGAACTGGAGAAGGTGCTTGATCTGTATCAGGTGATCAAGGGGGATAATTCGCTTCGCCTGTCATTTGAACGATATATTCTGATCGAATATCTCGAGCAGATCCTTCAAGCGGCCAATGTGCGGTTGCAACAACTGTCGGGCGGGCAATACTTGTTGCAGCGCAGCGGCAGGCTCGAAGCCAGGGGCAGACAGAGCGGCCTCGGGCTGGATGTGTATGACGCCTATACCGGCCAGAACCGCGACGTCAAGACGTTGTCCGGCGGGGAGAAGTTCAATGCTTCGCTGGCTCTCGCCCTCGGCATGACCGATGTGATCCAATCCTACCAGGGCGGCGTTTCGATCGAGATGATGTTCATCGATGAGGGCTTTGGCTCACTCGACGAAGAAACGTTGCAGAAGGCCGTCGCCACTCTGGTGGAGCTACAGCGGGCGGGCAGGATGATCGGTGTTATCTCGCACGTGCCGGAGCTGAAGGAAGCCATCCCGGCCGTGCTGGAGGTGGCCAAGACGAGAGAGGGTTACAGCCGAACCTCCATTGTCATCCGTTAATATCTCCGGTCATCAGAAGAGGTTGGCAAGAAAACATGATGGTTTTCCTGCCAACCTCTTAGTGTTAGGTATGCCGAATACCTGCCTTCATCTGCGCCGCTGTCTGCGTGGCGGAATCTCGACCGTTGTCGCCGTTTCGACCGGCATGAGCTTGGGAGGATTGCGGCGCACTTTTCTCGTATGGGAACGGCCGGATTCATCGGCAATGTTGTATTGAAAAAATTGATCGTTAGCGAGGTCATGGAGGTAATAAACCGCAGGCTCAGCGCGGTCCTGCAACACTTGCTGGTCGGGCCGCAGCGTAAATAGCAGCTTAAGCTCGCTGGCAGGTAAGCCTCTGCCGTCGAAACGGCCGATGCTGCGGACATAGACGCCACGGCTTGAATAAGTCAGTTGCGACAGCAAGATCAAGCAAGCTGCAACGGCCGGCCAACTGATGAGATAATCGATCGTACGGGCAGTTCCGCTCTGCAAGTGCAGCGAGTATTCGTAGCCCAGGATCAGGTGCAGCGGCATCAGCAGGGCGGTGTGACAGAACCCGGAGACGAAGTGATGGGCCTTACGGCGCCGAATCCCGTACGTGATCCATAAGAGAGCTGTAGCCGCAGCCGCGCAGCCCGCGATGATCACAAGCGCGGGATAGGTATCGGCCAGCCAGTGCGGATATCCGGTCATGGCGAACCAGACGTGAAGCGCCTGCAGCCCGGCAATCGAAGAAAGCGCTTGCATAAACGCGTGTTGCGGTTTGAACTGCCTGATGAGCAGCAATCGATGGCCGACACGGCGAGTCGCAGCGCCAATCGATAAGCTCAAGATTATGATCAGTTGGGCAAGGATCGTTAATGACTCCTGCGGCTCAGCGAGCGCATCGATCATATGCTCGATCCATTGATTCATCCATGATCCGCCCCTTTCTGAATCAACATGGGTTCAGGCAAAACTTTCCTATAATTATAGACCTTAACGCGAGACCTGTCCATTCTATCCAAAGAGGCCCGGACGAAATTATGGTATGATAGTAGTAATGAAATGCAGATTGGATGGTGCGCCGGTGAACTTCTATACTTCGATTAAGCGGAAATTCAACGATCTTAAGCTGAGAAACAAACTGATCATCTCATTCATCGCCGTCGTGTTCATCCCGATCACGTTCGTTGGCCTCTTCCTGACCAACGAACTCAGGCAGATAGCGCTTAACAACGCGCTCGAGCAAACGGAGATCACGATGGATCGCATGCGCCAGCAGACGATCAGGCTGCTCAAGGTGCCGATCGACATCTCGCGGAATCTGCTGATCGACGACCGTCTCAAGAATCTCCTCAGCACGGACTACCATTCGCGTTACCAGTTGGTTGTTGCCTATCAGAATTATCCGGATATCGAGCGTTATGTGAGCTTCACCAACGAGATCGACAACATCCGCCTCTATACGGAGAACGAGACGATGATATCGAACTGGGAGTTCTTCCCGGCTGACGAGAGCATCACCTCCCAGGATTGGTATCAGGAGGCGATCCAATATCGCGGCATCATCAATTGGCGTTATCTGCCGGATGAAACCAAACGTAACGAACGGTTCTTAAGCCTCGTGCGGATGATTGAATTTGATAATTACAAATATACGAACGTTCTGGTCATCACGGTCAGCAAGACACAGCTTCAGGCGGTTGTTGACAGCGAATCGATCAAATCCATGATCGTCGACGACCAGAACAACGTGATCGCCACAAACTTCACTGAGTGGCGAGCGAAGACGCTGGATGAGATCTTCCCGGATCTCGACCTGAACGGGTCGGGCAAGCACGAAACCAAGTTGGACGGTGAGCAGGTCAATGTCCTCATCGATTATGTTCGCCCAGAAGCAAGCTCCAGCGGCCTGCGCATCATCTCCGTCTATTCGGTGGAGGATATCGTCGCGGACGCGAATCGTTTCAGCCGTCTCGGGTTGATGGTCATCCTGGCCAGCGTGATCATCTCGTTCATCCTGATCTATTGGGTGTCCTCGCTGCTCACGCGCCGTCTGCTCAAGTTCAGCACACAGATCGGCAGGGCCGCGATTGGCGATTTCGAGACGCTGCTCCCGATCGACGGCAATGACGAAATCGGACAGTTGACGAGACAGTATAACTTTATGATCCGCAGCATCAAGGACCTGATCGAAGAGGTGCGGAAGACGAACAGGCAGAAGGAGCAACTGGAGCTCAAGCAGCAGGAGATCAAGCTGAAGATGCTCGCCAGCCAGATCAATCCACACTTCCTGTTCAATGCTCTGGAATCGATCCGGATGCAAGCGCATATCAAAGGTGAGAAGGAGATTGCCGGTGTCGTCAAGATGCTCGGCAGGCTGATGCGGAAGAGCCTGGAAACGCAGGGACATCATATTCCGCTGAAGGATGAGATCGACATCGTGCACAGCTATCTGGAGATCCAGATGTTCCGGCATCGCGACAGGCTGACCTATGAGCTGCATATCGATGAGGAAGCAGGCAAGCAGCTGATTCCGCCGCTGATCATCCAGCCGCTCGTCGAGAACGCGGTCGTGCACGGCATCGAGCGCAAGGAGACAGAAGCGGAGCCGTTGAAAGTGACGGTGAAGGCGGTTGTTCAGGGCAAACAACTGCATGTTGTGGTTGAAGATAACGGGATCGGCATTAACGAAGAGCGCCTCCATGCAATCATCCGCATGCTCGATGAGCAGGATGAAGGCAATCGCATCGGCCTCAGCAACGTCCATCATCGCTTGCAGATGGTTTACGGCGAGTCCAGCGGCCTCATCATCGAAAGTGAGGAGCACGTCGGCACAACCGTTAGATTTAGCATCCCAATTGAGTAGAACAGGAACCAGCCTGATCATACTCCTGCCCAATCGCCATCGATCCCAGGTTGCCATTAGCCCCATGTTTGGTGGCAGCCTGGGATGATCATCGGCAAGAAGCGGTCTTGGTTCATTGCTCTGCAGAAGAAACCGATTCCCTTCGGGATGGTTGAACTTTCTGCATGCTGAGCAGAAAACTGGCAAGAGCGGCAATACTGCAAACGAACGGGAGCAGGCCATACCCCCAGCTAGATATGACATAACCGCCTATCATGGAGCTTAAGGTAATGCCGGCATACAGGGCGGTCATGTTCCACGCCATCACCAAGCCTCGCTCCTCGGGATATTCTGCCGCCAATCTGGCCTGATAAGAGGTAAACCCAGCATAACCGACCACCGCCCATATCAGCAGCAAAAGATAAATCCAGACACCGGATGTGAATAATAAACCGAGACCAATCAGCATCAGTGACAAGACCAACAGAACCGTTCTTGAAAGGAACCCCGCGCCCAATCTGTCTGCCAAACGCCCGCCGGCAAGGCTGCCCGAAACCGCGCCGATACCATAGGATGTGACGGCCAGCGCGATTTCAAACGAGGTGAACCCATTTTCAGCGTATAGTGCTGCTCCCAGATAGACATACAGCGTATACATCGAGATCGCCCATATCGTCGTCACACTAACGGAGCCCAGTATTCTTGGCAGATGGTGATTCGCCCTCTTCTCCGTTGAACGACTTGCGGCAGCCGTTTCCCATGTTTTGAAATTCACCGCAGCCAGCATAGCCCCGGCAATGGCCAGTACGACAAACACGGATCGCCATCCCCAATAATTCTCCAACAATGAACCGAATGGTGCGCCCAGCAACAGGGAGGTCATATATCCGGAGACGATAATGGATATCCATGTTCCTCTTCGCTCAGGCGGCGCAATGTCTCCGATAATGGCATAAATCAATGGGGTGATGGATGCAACGGACAATCCGGCCAAGAAGCGGCCGATCATTAGCCAGAGTAGTGTTGGGGCCAAGGCAGTCAGCACGTCAGAAACCGCGAACAGAAGCAAGCCGGACACAATCAACGATCTACGTCCCATGCGGTCTGACAACCAACCGAAGACAGGAGCCGTTCCCGCATAAGCAACGGCAAAAACCGTCACCATCCATCCAGTTGTTGCTGAACTGACCTGATATGTTTCGGAGATGAAGGGCAATAACGGAGAAATGACAAACAGATCCGTACCCACCAGAAAGAAAGTAATCCAACCGACGATTAAACTCAGTCTTCCATGCAACCAGGCAATCCCCCCTTTAGCATATGTATATTCAACCATGGAGCAAAGGCGGCTTGACTGATCTCGATGATTCAAAACAGAAAGAGGATGAGCGCTATATCTCATCCTCTTTCGTGATTCAGCATATGATCATGCTCTGGTCCTTGCTTAGTCTACCTTGCCGCCCCACAGCTTGACGCGGTCCTTCACGTAGACTTCGAATTCGTCTTCCATCTTCTCGACGCCGTTGTCGATCAGCTCTTGCATGTAAGCGTCCCACAGCGAATCGAACTCAGACGGATCTGCCAGGATGATCTGCGGGATGCGCTGGAATGTGATTTCCTCCATGCGTTTTGCGAGGATCGCATATTCAGAATCACTTGGTACCGGCAGGTCCCATGCTGCGCCCCATGCCTTGACAGGGAATTCTTCTGGTTGCGGCCACAGCTCGATCCAGCGGTTCACGCCGTATTGGGCGAGCGTTTCTTTCTCGACAGCCGAGTAGTTCTCGATAACTTGCTCCGGCCACTTCGTTGTGTAGTAGTTGCCGGTCGAATCCTTCACGCCGTCGCCGTAGCGGGCGGAGATGCCGTAGAAGCCAACGCCGGATTCCTTGGCGAAGGTTGCAGGGTCGTTGTTCTTGAGCTCTTGCACTTCTGGGAAGATGCGGCGTACACCTTGATCGTCATAGTAGTAGTGTTCGCCTTCGATACCCCAGTTGTTGAGGATCTGGCCTTCGTCGGAAGCGAGGAAGTCCAGGAATTGGATCGCTCTTACAGGGTCCGGGTTGTCAACAGAGATACCAGTACCCCAGCCGCCCATGAAACCGGAAGATTGCAATTGATGATCCTTGAAGTTCTCATTCAGCGTAACAGGGAAGTGAGCGTAAGTTTGCTCGAACTTGCCTTCTGCCCTCAAGCTGTTTACTGCATCCTGGAAGCCCCAGTCTTGGTCGATGACGCCAACCACGCGTCCGGTTGCGATCTTCGCCTTGTATTGGTCTTCTTTCTGAGTGAATGCCTCCGGATCGAGCAGGCCGATCGAATTAATATGGTTCAACCAGCGGAAGTATTCTTTCTCTTCTGGACGTCTGTAGTGGTAAGTGACTTCATAGGTTTCCGGATCGATGTACACTTCACCGTCGTCCGGTGCGCCAGTTGTCAGGAACGCCGGGTTCGTTACGCCGATCATGATGCGCCATCCGTCCGCCAGGAACGTGATGCCTACGCGCTTCTGACCGTCCGGTGTTGTTGGGTTCTTATCCAGGAACGACTTAATCGCGTTTTCATAATCTTTAACCGTTTTGATTTCTGGATAACCAGTAGCCTTCAGCGCTTCATGCTGAATATGGAATGCACCCGCGATGTCCATGTACTGGTGGTCAACCGCATTCAGCGAAGGCAGGATGTAGATGGAATCGTCCTCAGCGCTCCAGGACAGACGGTCCAGATATGGGCCGTATACCTTGAGCAGGTTCGGGCCATACTCTTCGAGATACGGGCGCAGGTCGATCAACGCGCCTGCGTCAACCAGCTGCGCTGCGTCACCCTTCGGAGAGATGAGATCCGGGTAATCTCCGCTGGCGATCATCAACGGAATGGCGTTGGTGTCCAGTGCGAATTGGGCTTCCAGTGTTACGCCAGTCCGCTTGGTGATCTCCTGGCCTACCTTGTCCTGCATGTTGTTCCAGTTCGATACTGGGTCGGCGCTGAACCAGGTGAACGTAATTGGCTTCGCCTCTTGCTGGCCCTGACTGCCTGTGTTGTCTTGCGATTGATTGTTGTTTGCCTTGTTACCGTTTGCATTTCCTCCATTAGAACATGCAGCGAGTGTAACAAGCGATGCGACGATCATGAGAATCGTCAAGAGTCTGAATGATTTCTTCAATTTCTTTTGCCTCCCTTTTTTTTACTCGTAAGTATATTTGTATAACAGCCGTGATTAGCTGCTTATACCAGAGGTTAAGCCGTTATGGCATCATGGCCATGATGCTGGACGATGGCGGCAGGGGATCGTCCAGCGGCGAACCGGTCCGCATCGCCAAGCATCATAACGATGACTTGCTGCAAGGAGCTAACGTAACATTAAGCCTTCACTGCACCAAGGGTCATACCTTTGACAAAATACTTCTGCAGGAACGGGTACACCACAAGGATCGGCACCGTAACGACGATCGTGATCGCCATCTTGACAGATTGCGGCGATACGCGCGCCATGTTCTCGAGGACGCTCTGTCCGCGCGGCGCGGTTTGGCTGACCGTCGTACTCTGCAGGATCTTCTGCAGCTCGTATTGCAAGGTGGTGAGCTGCGTCTTGGATGAGTTATACAGGTAGTTGTCGAACCAGGAATTCCATTGTCCGACGGCGACGAACAGGGCAACCGTGGCCAGCACCGGCTTACACAGAGGCAGGATGATGCGGGCGTAGATCGTGAAGTCGTTCGCTCCGTCGAGCTTCGCTGATTCCTGCAACGCATAAGGCAGATTGTCCATAAACGAACGGATGATAAACACGTTCCAAGCGGAAACGATGCCCGGAATGATGTACACCCAGAATGTATTGATCATGCCGAGATGGCGGATCAGCATGTAGCCTGGGATCAAGCCTGCGCTCAGATACATCGTCAGCGCCAGGAAGACCGAGAAGAACTTTCTAAGCTGAAAATCCTGACGACTCAGCGTGTATGCGATCATCGAACAGCAGAACACACTCAGGATTGTACCGATGATCGTTCTGAGAATAGAGTTACGCGCACCGATGATCAACGTATCGTAACCGAAGATGGTCTTGTAGTTTTCCAGGGTAAAGTCTCTTGGCCATATATGGATCCCGCCCTTGACCGTATCCAACGAATCATTCAAGGAGAGGGCCAACACGTTCAAGAATGGGTATAGGGTCAGTACGACGATTAAGAGCATGAGAATCGTATTTACGATCTCAAATACAATCTCGCCGGGGGACATCCTGCTGAATGCCCGTTGTTTCACTCGAGACATGGCGACTCCTCCTTTACATGATGCTTTCTTTGGTTGTGCGTTTCATGATGCCGTTGGCGACAAGCAGCAGGATGATGCTGACGACGGAATTGAATACGCCGATCGCGGTACCGAATGAGTATCGGCCCATATTGATCCCGTAATTCAATGCATAGAGGTCAAGCACATCTGAGTATTCCTTCGTCAGGTTGTTGCCGAGCAGGAATTGCTTCTCGAACCCGATCGTGGTCAGATGGCCGATCGACATGATCAGCAGGACGATGATGGTCGAACGGATGCTTGGCAATGTGATGTTCCACATCATGCGGAACCGTCCGGCTCCGTCCACCTTGGCCGCTTCGTAGAGTTCCGGGTCGATGCCCGCCATGGCAGCCAGGTAGATGATGGCGCTCCAGCCCATTTCCTTCCACTGGTCAACTGCGGTCAGGATGTACCAGAACCAACTGCCTTTGCCCATGAAGTTGATCGGCTCATCGATGAGGCCGATGGACAGGAGCAGGTCGTTAACCACGCCTCCGTCAACCGACAGGATCGTCGTAACCAAGCTGGCGACTACGACCCAGGAGACGAAGTGCGGGAGATAGGAAACAGTTTGCACGAAACGCTTGAAGATGGATGAACGAACTTCATTGAGTAACAGTGCGAAGATAATCGGAATCGTAAAGCCGGCGATCAAGCCGAGGAAGCTCATCGCCAAGGTGTTTCTCAGGACCTGGTAGAACTTGTCATCCGAGAACAAGCGAACGAAATGCTCAAATCCGACCCATTTCTGTTCAGAGAAACTGAGATGCGGCTTGTAGTTTTGGAACGCATAGGTCCAGCCCCACAGCGGCAGGTAGTTAAAGATGAACACATAGATGATGAATGGAATGGACATCAGATAGAGCCAACGTTGCTGGAGAGCAGTTTTCCAAAAACTGTTTCTTCTCGTTGTTGAAACTGCTGGTAGTTCCGATGAGTGGTTTCCTTTGGATTTTTTCACGATTCGCCCTCCTTTTCTGTATCTTTTCGCTACCATAATCCTAAGACTTTGCACCCTCACGAGCCACCCAAAAGATTTGTAGAAAAATCATATAATTTTTGTAGGTTCCGCTGATATGCGTCCGGATGCGCGGAGAGTGGCGAAGGATGCCGGTAGGAGAGGCCGAAGCTGTGATGAAGCTGTGATATTAGGATGGCTGTCAAGTGTAGAATCTATCCAGACAAATCCGGTATAATGGGAAAGAACGGGCAGGGCATACATGCCAGGCTTTGAATCATACCAGCATATTCGGTGCTTATGAAAACGCTTCATATCAGCCGTACAGGGGAGGAACCAAGAGCGCATGGAACTGGATCAAATTCGCACGCTGTCCGACAATATTCGCACCAACGTAGGAAAAGTGATCATCGGCAAGGAGGAGGTCATTGACCTTCTGTTTATTGCTCTCGTGGCGGGAGGGCATGTGCTGCTGGAGGATGTGCCGGGAACCGGCAAGACGATGTTGGCCAAGGCGATGGCGCGGTCCATCAATTGCACGTTCAAGCGCATCCAATTTACGCCGGACCTGTTACCGAGCGATCTTAGCGGCATCCATTATTACAACCAAAAGTTATCGGAGTTCGAATTTCGCGCGGGTCCGTTGTTTACGAATATCTTGCTGGCGGATGAGATTAACCGTGCGACGCCGCGCACGCAATCAAGCCTGCTCGAATGTATGGAGGAGCGGCAGGTTAGCATCGATGGGACTACGCATCAGTTGTCCCGGCCATTTCTCGTCATCGCCACGCAGAACCCCATCGAGAACCAAGGAACCTTCCCACTGCCGGAAGCGCAGTTGGACCGGTTCCTGTTCAAGGTGAAGATGGGTTATCCGAACCGTGAGGAAGGGCTGCGCATCTTGCGCCGTTTTCAGGCGGCCAGCCCGTTGGACGAGCTTGAGCCTGTTGCCGGCGCGGAGGAGATCATCGCCGCTCAGCGAAGCTTCGTGAAGGTTACGGTCCATGATGATGTGCTGAATTATCTGCTGGCGATCGTGGAGCGGACGAGGACGCATGATGATGTGGTAATCGGAATCAGCCCGCGCGGCAGCCAGGCGCTTCTGCGTGCCTCGCAGGTGCATGCCATCTTGCGAGGCAGGGATTACGTGACACCGGATGACATCAAGGCGATGGCCAGACCGGTGCTTGCCCATCGGCTCGTGCTGCGCAGTTCCTTGCGCTATGCCGGTTATGATGCCGGGGGAAGCTTGATCGATGCGATCGTGAACGATACCCCAGTTCCGGCAGAAGCGGAGAAGCTGGCCGGTATGCAAGGATAGTTGCCCATGAGCATGAATATAACCTGGCTGATTTTCTTGGCGATCATATTGATCGCTGTACAAGGGTATTTCTTCCGCCGATTCGGTATCCGTAAGCTGAGCTATGAGCGTTTTTTCAACGTTACCCATTGCTACGTGGGCGATCAGGTGGAGATGGTGGAACGCATCGCCAACCGCAAGCTGATCCCGGTTCCTTGGGTCAGGCTCGAGTCCTCGCTCAGCGCGAACCTGAAGTTCTCGCACCAGCAAGGCCATATGATCAGCGAGGGGCAATTGTTTCAGAACCATCGCAGCTTGTTCAGTCTCATGCCCTATACGCAGATCATCCGCAGGCACAAGTTCACCTGCATGCGCCGCGGCGTTTATGAGCTTGATTCGGCAACGCTCACCGTGGGCGACCTGTTCGGCATCTTCTCGCACTACAAGAAGCTGACTCTGCATGCCCAGCTTATCGTGTATCCCAGACCGATCTTGCCAGACCGTTCCGAGCTTCCTTCCCACAGTTGGCAGGGAGACTTTACGGTCAGGCGCTGGATCATCGACGATCCGTTTATATTCGCAGGCGTTCGTGAATACCAGTATGGCGATCCGATGAAGGACATCAACTGGCAGGCAACCGCGAGGACGGGCCGCATGCAGGTGAACCAGCATGACTATACGGCTGACCGCAAGCTGATGGTGATCCTCAATGTGGAGGACCATGAGAAGATGTGGAACCAGGTGTCCGATGAAACGTTGATTGAGCGGGGAATCTCCTATGCGGCGGGCATCATCCAGGAAGCCATCAACGCAGGGATGGAAGCTGGCTTTACCACCAACGGTTATTTGAAGGATGGCCAGAGAGAGCCGCTTCGCATCCAGGCTGCGGGGGGCAGGGAACACTTTGCATATATCCTGGAACATATGGCGCGTATGCTTATCGCCCGAAGCGTGCCTTTCTACACGTTGCTTGAGCAGGAGATCGCAGCGGCTCGTTCCAACCATGATATCGTGATGATCACGAGCTTCATGAACGGTCAGCTCCATGAACTCAAGGAACAACTGCGGAGAAACGGCAATTCTGTATCCGTGCTGCTGCTTGAGCCGGCACATGAGACAGAGGCCGCAAGAGCATCTGCTGGGCAAAGCGCGTCTCGTGAACAGGCGAGCTCCTCAGACACAGCGCCGAGTACGGAGGTGGTATGATGGATAAGCTGCAGATGGCGCTGCGCGCCGGGCTCTCCAGCATCGTTGAGATGCTCATCGCGATGCCGGCGTTGCTTCTCATTCACCTCTATGTGCTTCCTGATCCGGTGTTCTGGATATGGCTTCTGTCGCATGCCATACTCTATACGATCGGTTGTCTGCTGCGGTCCGTCTGGCCGAATCCCAGGCTGATCGTCCACCAGATGTTGCTCATCGCCATAAGCGCCTTGTTCTCGTGGTTATGGTTTGGCATCAGCATGCCCGGCATCGTCAGTCTGCTGACGGGCTGGATTGCTCTTGCCCGCGGCGGAGTGCTCTCACTCTTGCCGCTGCGCAGAGCGCTCAGAACCAATATCCATCTCTTGAGCATCGCCGCCTACTTCATCCTGTCCTTCGTCAGCCGCCGTGCATCGGACATGCAAGCGATCGCGCCAGCTGTCGGTTGGTGCGCGCTGGTCACTCTGGGCATGACGCTGTTCATGCTGAATCGCAATGCCCTCGACCAGGAATCGCTGCAGGGCGGAACGAAGCCGGCAGTGGCGAGATCGGTCCTGTGGAAGAATCGCACGCTGCTCATCCTGTTTGCCCTGATCGTCTTGCTTGTGGCCAATATCAATCTGCTGATGCAAGCTTTTCAGGCGGTGTTCCGCAAGCTGGGGGAGTGGATCTATTGGCTGCTGTCATTGGGAACAGATGGAGAACCTTCCTTCGAGACAACTCCGCAGACGGCTCCGCCCGAGATGCCATTTGGCGATGAAGGAGAGCCTTCAGCGTTCTGGGTCATCCTGGAGATGATCGCCAAATGGATCGCGATCGTCGTTGGCAGTATCGCGGCCGTTTATCTGCTGTACAGGCTGTGCAAGCTGGCGATCAAGGGCATCAAGGCTCTGTATGCTTGGATCATGAATCGGCTGATGGCCGGCGAATCCCTGAGCATGCATGACCAGGACTACGAGGACGAGGTAGAGAAGCTGGCGGACTTCGGCGAATTGGCGCAGCAGTGGAAGGACCGCCTCCGTTCGATGTTCGAGCGAGAGCCGAAAGATCGCTGGGACCGACTGGCGAACAACCTTGACCGCATCCGCTATCTGTACAGACAAGCGCTCAGACGCATCATCCAGGAGGGATACCGCTATGAGCCATCGCAGACGCCGCGCGAGTTGAAAGCGGGCGTTGACCGCTGGAAAGGGCAGGAGATGCTGCCTGAAGAACTCGTGCGTTATTACGAAGATGCGCGTTACGGCGGCAAGGAACCGAGCGATCAGCAGATCGCGGCCGTTCGCAAAGTGGTGGAAGATCGATCATAAGAAACGGGGAGTCCGTACCGTCCTGATGGACAGGCTATTGGACTCCCCGTTATGCTTCGCGGCATATGACCGCTGCTGCTCATCGAGCGCGCAAGCGGATGAAGACCTTGATGATCTCGTTCATCACGAGCGGCAGGAGAGAGAGGCCAAGCGCGACTCCCCAGTCGGTAAGCGAGATCGCCTTCATGCTGAAGGCTGCGGCCAGGGCTGGCACGTTGATAACGATCATTTGCAACATCAGCCCGGCGAGAATTGCACCGATCAGCACCTTGTTCGAGAACAGGCCGATCTGGAAGATCGATTTCACCTCGTGGCGTTTGGCGAGTGAATAGAATAACTGTGATGCTGCGAGCACGATGAACGCCATCGTCCGGCCGTGGGCGAGCGATTCCTCGGGAATGTCCAATGCACCGAGCGCATAGCCTTCCGCATGCAATCCGATGGCGAAGGCCGCCAGCGTGATCGCTCCGATCAAGAATCCGCCGAGCAATGCTCTCGTTGCGGCTCCATGAGCGAAGAAGCTCTCACGTGGATTCCTCGGCTTGCGCTTCATGATGTCTTTGTCGCCCGGATCGACGCCAAGTGCGATCGCCGGTAACGTATCGGTGAGCAGGTTGACCCACAGGATCTGCGTTGCAACAAGCGGCACAGGCAGGAAGAACAGCACGGAAGCCAGGATCGCGATCACTTCACCGAGGTTGCAAGAGAGTAAGAAGATGACCGCCTTCTTGATGTTGTCATAGATATTCCGGCCTTCCCGCACGGCGCGAACGATCGTTGAGAAATTATCATCGGTCAGGATCATATCGGCAGCGCCCTTGGAGACATCGGTGCCGGTGATGCCCATCGCGACGCCGATGTCCGCGCTCTTGAGCGAAGGCGCATCGTTAACGCCGTCGCCGGTCATGGAGACGATGTTGTTCTGCTTTTTGAATGCTTGAACGATCTTCACCTTGTGTTCGGGAGAGACGCGGGCGAAGACGCGGTACTGGCCTATCTTACTTGCGAATTCTTCATCCGGCATCTCGTCGATCTCCGCGCCGGTGATGCTCTGCTCGATGGATTCCGCGATGTCCAGTTGCTTGGCGATGGCCACGGCGGTATTCTTGTGGTCGCCGGTGATCATCACCGGAGTGATACCGGCCATCTTCGCTTCGCGGATCGAATCCTTGACCTCGAGGCGAGGCGGATCGATCATGCCGACGAAGCCGATCACGGTTAGATCCTGCTCCATCTCCTCCGGTTCGAGGATGCGGTCCGCGTCCTTATAAGCGGCGCCGAGAACGCGCAGCGCTTCATCGGACATCGCTTCCGCTGCAGCGAGGTAAGTGCGCTTCATCTCCTCGGTGAGCGGAACGACCTTGCCGTCTACGAGCGCACTGGTTGAGATCTTCAGGATCTGGTCAAGCGCGCCTTTGGTATGTACACGATAGTCGGCCCCGTACTCATTTAAGGTGGACATCAGCTTGCGGTCGGAATCAAAGGGACGCTCCGCAACGCGGCGGTGTGCTGTATGAAGCGAATGACGGCCAAGCTGATAGCGCTCGCCCATCACGACCAAGGCGACTTCGGTCGGATCGCCGGTGCTCTGCCCGTTGTCATAGGTGGCATCCGAGCATAGCACGAATGTTGTGATCAACTGCCTCACATCTTCGTCGGCTTCGGGGACGGCTCCTTGAGCCGGAACCTCCCGCAAGTTGTTTAAGGTGTAATATTTGACGACGGTCATCTTGTTCTGCGTCAGCGTCCCCGTCTTGTCAGAGCAGATGATATTGACCGAGCCAAGCGTCTCAACGGCGGGTAATTTCTTGACGATCGCGTTGAACCTGGACATACGGGTGACCCCCAGCGCCAGCACGATTGCCACGATAGCAGGCAGACCTTCCGGTATGGCGGCAACCGCCAAGCTGATCGCGGTCAGGAACATCTCGAGAAGGTCCCTGTCTTGGAACCAGCCGATGGCGAAGATTAGCACGCAGATGCCGATCGCCACGTAACCAAGCGTTCTGCCCAGCTCATCCAATCGCTTCTGCAGCGGCGTCATCTCGTTGTCATCGTGATCGAGGATCTTTGCGATCTTGCCCATTTCCGTCTCCATCGCTGTCCCGACGACAACGCCGACCCCTCTGCCATAGGTGACCAGAGTGGACATAAAGGCCATATTGGTCCTGTCGCCGACAGGTGTCTTCGGATCTTCAAGGATCGCGTCGGCATCTTTGTCCGCAGGCACAGACTCGCCGGTGAGGGCGGATTCCTCCACCTGAAGATTTACGCTCTCCAGCAAACGCAGATCAGCGGGTATGTAGCGGCCTGCATCGAGGATCACGATATCTCCGGGAACGAGTTCACCGGATGGGATCTCGATGATCTCTCCATTGCGCTTGACCAGTGCGGTAGGGGACGTCATCTGCTGCAACGCTTCGATTGCCTTCTCGGCCTTGTGTTCCTGGATGACGCCGATGATCGCGTTGAGCAGCACGACCAGCAGGATGATGACCGCATCGACATACTCTCCGACCAGAATCGTGATCACGGCTGCGGCGAGCAGCACATAGATCAGCATGTCGTTCAACTGAGCCAACAGCAGGGCAAGCAGGCTCTTCTTCGGTTTGCCCTTCAGTTTGTTCTCGCCGTATTTCTCCAGCCTGGCTCTTGCTTCTGATTCGGACAATCCCACCAAGGGGTCGACGCCAAATTCCCGCAACACTTCTTCCTTCGTCTTGGCAAACCACATGTTCGTCAGCACCTCTGGTTCCTGTCATTTTCAGTTCATGTCCTGATTTTCCATCATAGAACGAGTGAAGGAGACCTGTCATCTCCATATTGTACACATCGAACACAAAATAACCGGGCAACCTGAACGCCTTAAGCTTGAACCTGCAATTGCGGTCGGCCAGACGATGCGCCGATGGCAATTTAGTCCCAAATCTCGTCTAATTTATCCGAATAGAAATCAATGGCCCTCTTATAGCTAATAATATCTGGATCTTGTGAGGTTTCCGTTAGACATTTCAACAGAAGCTCCATCGCTTTGTGATGTTCCCTCAAATTATACAATGTCATGGAGTAGAAGGTTTTGATGGCCCAATTATTTGGAAATGTCTCGATTCCTTTTTGAAGGGTCGCTTTAGATTTTTCATATTCGCCTAATGTTCTATACGTGCTACCTAATCCTATGATTGCTCCTTCTAACTCCTTAGGAGGCAATCCCAATTGTATGGCTTTTTCGTAATAAGGAACGGCCTTCCTCTCTTCCCCTAATAAATCGAAACTCCAAGCACATTGATAGTTGATGGATGCGTGATCAGGAAACTTCTGTGCCAATTTTACAAGTAATTCGTTAGATTCTTGGTAATGGCCGCTCTTTCGTAAATCAATCGCTTGATCCAATTCTCTGTCCATCCATCTCACCTCTAATGTTTTCCGTTTCTTTTCATTTTCATAGACGCAAGCGATCATCCATGTCAGCCAATTCAAATTGGCGACAAGAACATTCCATTCAAGATTATATCAGTTGTTTAAAGGTATCAGATTTCAGCATGATTTTTTTAACAGAGAAGATGATAAAAAAAATCAGGCAGCACGTCACTGCGTACTGCCTGATATCATAAGCCATCAACCGGATGTGAGCGGAACGTACCGGAAGTAGTCAAAGGCTGCCGGAGCCCGGCTCAGCTTGCCGTTTCCACTGGCGTACATGGCAATATAGACGCCGGTGAAACCTCCGGCTACCTCCGTGGCGAGCAGGGAGGTTTCACCGTTCCCGATCGAGATGCGTTTGCCGTCCGGTGACTTGATCCAGAACGTGTATTCTTCATCAACGGCGGAAATACCAAGCTCGACACCGGAAGCGCCGTAGGCGATCTCATGCTCCACCTTCCACAGGCTGCCGATTCGCCTCCGCAAGCGGATGAAGTTCCGCCCTTGCTGGCGAATCTTGCACAGATCGTAGTGATAATGCTCATTCATGAAGACGGTCAGGCCAGCTTCCTCGCCATCCTGCTCCGGCTCGAACTCCAGATAGGTGCTGATCTCGCATTTCAGATGTTGCTGCCTGCGGCCGACGAATGCTGGCGAGCCGAACTCGTCAAGCGCACATGCCTGTCCGTAGAGCGTAAGCCAGCCAGGCCGATCCGTCAGCGACCAGCTTCCTTCGGCAGGGTTGCGATAGAAGTTCCAGACCGGATCCAGTTCGGTCTGGTTGAAATCGTCGTGTTCCAGCCATGCTGCAGGCGGTTCGACCGGCCAGGAGCCAGTTTCATACGTAAGCCCGATCCGTCCGTTCGTGCCGATGACCGGCCAGCCATCCTCGGACCAGGTGACCGGAGCGAGATTCGTCTCGCGCCCGAGGTGATGCCGCTTCGGATAGCCGACAGGACGGATGCCGAGGAAGACCGCCCACCACGATCCGTCTGGCGCCTGCACAAGATCGGCGTGACCGGTTGCCTGGATCGGCAGATTGGTGCTGCGGTTGGACATGATCGGATTGTTCGGATTCGCTTCGTAAGGGCCGGATGGATGCTTGCTGCGCGCGATCGTCTCCATATGGCCGTATTCGGTGCCGCCTTCGGCGATCATCAGGTAATACCAGTCGCCGATCTTGTAGATATGCGGCCCCTCCGGACATGCGCCGCCGGTACCGTGCCAGATCAGGATGCGATCGCTGACCAAACGGCCTGTCTCAATATCGAGCTCCGCTTGATAGATGCCTTCCGGTTCGACCATATACCGATTCGTGCCGGTCACGTACACCTTGCCATTCTCATCGAAGAACAGGTCCGGATCGATACCTGGCCAGTCTGGGATCATGACCGGATCGGACCATGGGCCTTCAGGTTTGTCCGCGTAAACATAGAAATTCGCACCGTTGGTTACATTGGTTGTGATCACGTAGAATCTTCTGTTGTGATAGCGAATGGTCGGTGCGTAGATGCCAAGTGAAGACAGACCGTGATTCGTCCGTGCCAGAGGAAGCTGGCTGGGGCGAGTCAGCACATGTCCAAGCGGCTTCCAGTTCACCAGGTCACGGCTGTGGAAGATCGGGATGCCGGGGAAGTACTCGAAAGAACTGGTGATCAGATAGTAATCTGTCCCGACCCGGCAGATGCTCGGGTCGGGGTGGAAACCACGGATGATCGGATTGTGGTAGATCATGGTATTTCCTCCGGTTTGATGCTTATCTATCGGATAAAGCGGAATTTGCTCGCATTCATCAGCCCAGTGAAGATCAGATAAACATTCTGCAAGCCGGATGCGCCGCTTACGCTGCAGGTATGCGTATGCCAGACCTGGGCTCCGCCAGTTGCCGGCACGGAACATTCACCGACGAGCTGACCCTCTGGCGAACCAAGCCGGATCTCGATCTTCCCGCCTTGCTCGCTGGCTAACCGCACTTCGAAGAAGTTCGCGCCGCTTCCCAGATCGACATCATGGAAGCTGATCCAGCCTCCTGGTCGGGTGACGCTGACACTGCTGCCGCCCTCGCGGCATTCGCCGATCACGACGCCCTCATAATCGTCGTAGTTGATGGCCTTGGTCACCTCGAACAGATTGCGCGGCGGGATCGTCTCGCCATCCACGCCAAGCGTACCGGTCAGTCGGATGTCGCTGGAGGAAGCGCCGATCATGACCGCATACTCGCCGCTCTCCACGACATAACGCTCACGCGTGACATCCCAGATCGCCAGGTCGGCTGCTTTCAGCTCCAAGGTGACTGTCCGAGTCTCTCCTGGCTCGATGGTCACTCTCTCGAATCCGGTGAGCTGCTTGAGCGGTCGTTTCACGCGTGAGGCACCCGCGCGGACATACATCTGCACGACTTCATCGCCAGGGATATCGCTGCGGTTCGTGACATCGACGCTGACCGTTACGCTGCCATTTGGCGTCACCCGGTCATGCGAGAGGCGCAGGTTGCTGTACTCGAAGGAGGCATAGGACAAACCATGGCCAAACGGGTACAGCACATCGCCGTCGAAATATTGATACGTCCGTTTACCCTTAATGATGTCATAGTCCATCATGTCTGGCAACTGCTCGCTGGAACGGTACCAGGTGAAGTTTAAGCGGCCAGCGGGATTGTAATCTCCTAACAGGACATCGGCGACGGCATTGCCAAGCTCTTGTCCGGCATGCGAAGTGAAGAGGACGGCTGGAATATGCTCGTCCACCCAGTTGATCGCGAACGGATAGCTGCCCACGATGACGACGATCGTATTGGGATTGGCTTGGTACACTTCGCGGATGAGGCGCTCCTGAGATTCAGGCAGCGTCAGGTCCGGCCGGTCGATCGTTTCCTTGCCATTGATGAGCGGATGGTTGCCGACGACGACAATCGCCACATCGGAAGACTTAGCGGCTTCCACGGCTTCCTGAAGCCCGTCCACGATCACTTCGCGATGGAAGGTGTCCGCATGCTCGAAACCGGACTGATCCGTTTCCGCGAGCAAGCCTGAACCGTCCTCGTCAAGCTGCACTGCGTGTCCATTCCATGTATTCAGCTTCCATGTCCCGGCATCGTCATTCTTATCGAGCAGTACGACTTCCTTGGTGAACCAGCCCCAGATGTCGTCCGCGGTACCGAGCAGATGCTTGTCATCGCTTGTTACATACTTGCCGGTCTCAGGAACGCGCAGCGTATGGCTGCTCCAGCCCCAATCGGAAGCAGCAAGAGTCAGGGCTTGTTCAGCGGCTTCCGCGTCAGCCCTGAGCCTTCCTTCCGCATCAAGCCGCACATAGCGGCCGTTTGCCGCGCTCTTCAAGCGCACGATGTCGGTGCCGTCCTTGAAGATCAGATTGCGGCCCCTTAGCTTCTCCGAGATGGCGGTCTTGATCGTCACGGCGTATGGCAGCGAGCCGCTGTACCAGTCGCGGTAGACGATATCCGCCAGCGGTCCGATGATGGCGGTTTTCTTCAACTTGCCTGAAGCAAGCGGCAATATGCCGTTGTTCTTCAGCAGCACGATGTTCTTCTTAGCCGCCTCATACGACACTTCAGCATGCTCAGGGGAGAGGATGATCGATTCAGGGATCGCAGCATAAGGATTGCGCTCATCAGGGTCAAATTCGCCGAGCCGGAAGCGAACCCGGAACGTGTTGCGCAGCGCCGTATCGAGATCGTTTTCCGTGAGCAATCCAGCCTCGAGGGCATCGCGGATAGCCTGTCTGGATTTGTCCTGATCGTCGGTGATGCTGTCGATGCCGCTCTTGATCGTATGAGCGACAGCTTCCTTGTAATGGTCATAATAATGATGGTCGTCCACCGTGCCGAGCACATCGCCCGCGTCGCTGACGACGAATCCGTTCATGCCCCAGCGCTGTTTGACGATGCCGATGACATCAGGATTCAAGTTGGCAGGCACGCCGTTGACCGCATTGTAAGAGGTCATCATCGATTGCGCGCCGCCATCAACGAACGGAGCCTCGAATGCCTTCAGATAATATTCGTGCATGTTGCGCGGATCGATGCTGACCGAACAACATCCACGATCCACTTCATTGTTGTTGCCGATAAAATGCTTCAGTGTGGCCACAGCCTGCAGGTAGAAAGGATGATCCCCTTGAATCCCCTTGACCAGTTCCGTGGTCAGGCGGCCGGTCAGATGCGGATCTTCACCGTAACCTTCTTCGGTTCGTCCCCAGCGAGGATCGCGCTCGAGATCGACGGTTGGCGCCCAGAGCGTCAGGCCGTTGATCGCCGGATTGCGCTTGAAGAAACCGCGGGCTTCCTTGCCGATGACTTCACCGATGCGCCTGAGCAGGTCTTTGTCCCAGGTGCTGGCCAACCCGATCGGTTGCGGGAATGTCGTTGCTTCGCCAAGCCAAGCCACGCCATGCGCAGCTTCCGTGCCGTGCTTGTAAGGTTTGACGCCCAGACGGCTGATCTCGTCTTGATATTGGCACATCAGATTAATCTTCTCTTCCAGCGTGAACCTTGAGACCAGGTCATTGACTCTGGTTTCGAGCGGAAGGTCAGGGTTTTGATACGGATACGTATAGGTTGCGGATGAATCAGACATTGGTCTCTGACAACCCCTTTCACATGTTTGGCTCGATTGTAACATTGACCCGAACACAACGAATACCCGTAAGATTAGTGTGAAAATCCGTTGTTTTTTCGTCTTTTGATTCCATGATGTCCAGTGTTGCTTGATCCTATATACTTCCACTATAACTGAAACATGGAAATAGCTGGACCAAGACGGAACTGTTGGAAGTTTCAATATTTATTTATTTGCGCTGGATGGCCGTTTCACTTAACATATATGTAAGATGTGTGAGACAAACGGGGGAAATCAGGTTATGTACAAAGTGATGATCGTCGACGACGAGCCGTTGATTCGGGAGGGGCTAGCAACCCTGATCGATTGGGAGACATACGGGTTTCAGGTGATACAGACGGCCAAGGATGGTTTGGATGCCCTGGACAAGGTGGAGGCGCACAATCCGGATCTGCTGATCGTTGACATCCGGATGCCGGGTATGGATGGCCTGCAGTTGATCGAGACGATCCGCAGCAGGAATTGGAATCCCAAGCTGCTTATCTTGAGCGGATATGCGGATTTTGACTACGCGAAGAAAGCGATCAAATCCCGGGTCGAAGGCTATATTCTGAAACCGGTAGATGAGGACGAACTGATCGAATACCTGACTTCCATCAAGCAGGCGCTTGACCGTGAGCAGGAAGAGGCGAAGCAATATAGTTCGGTGACGCGCAAGTCCTGTGAGACGCTCATCCAGTCGGCGTTGACCGGAACCGGTTCGTACAAAGGCAGCATATCATCGCGTGCCTCCGAACTTGGCCTGATCTGGAAGCAATATCAAGTGCTGCTCCTCCTCATCCAATTCGATAACGCGCGGCAGGTTGATGTGCTGTCCAATGCGCGGGAGAAACTGGAGAGCTGGATCGAAGGACAGGATCTGGGTGTGGTGTTCATGCGTGATCTGCAGATCGGCATCCTGCTGCGCGGCCAATTTGTGACGAACTCGCAACTTGAACGGCTGTACAAAGAACTGGGTGAAGCCTTGGGCGAGCTTGAACTGACTTATTATGCGGCGATAGGCCGTACCGTATACCGGTTCGTAGACATCAAAGCTTCTTATGATGAAGCTTTCGAACTGTTGAAGCGTAAATTTTTCGCATCAAGCGGACGCATCCTGAGCATGGAATCATCGCCGGAACTGAAGAGCATGATCGAAGGAGCGAAGCCGGAGGGCGAATTCGACGCCGAGCATTATGCGGACAAATTGTACCTCGCCCTGGACCTTGCCAACAAGGACAGCATTCACGAGATCCTGGTCAATATGAAAGCAGAAATGATGCGTTACGACCTGTCTGAACAAGCGGTCAAGACAGCCGCCGTGCAGTTGCTTTCCTCCGTCGTGGGCAAGATGCTCCAGCATCATGATGAACTGCGCAATGTCCAGCAGGATTCGGCATCTTGGATTCTGGATTTCTACCGTTTTGAATCGATCGACGAGATGTTCAGCTCGATCGAGGACAAGCTTTCCCAACTGGTCGACCGCTTCGGTACGATGAACAGCGAGACGCTGGTGAAGCGGATGATCGATCTCATCCATCGCAATTATGACGAGAACCTCAAGCTGGAGACGCTGGCGGATATCTTTAATTACAACAGCGCCTACCTGGGCAAGATGTTTAAGAGCCAGACGGGCGAATATTTCAACACGTATCTGGACAAGGTGCGGATCGAGAAGGCAAAGCAGTTTCTGGAGGAAGGGCTGAAGGTGTATCAGGTAGCCGAGCGGGTGGGCTATACGAATGTGGATTATTTCCACAGCAAGTTCAAGAAGTATACCGGCGTATCGCCATCGGCTTACCGAAGCAAGAGCAGCACGCCGAACTGAATGTCTAATCTTCATATGACAACTCGTACAAATTAAGCGGTTGAAAATGCTGGCCGGCAAGGATATGATGCAGGGGAGTCTGTAAGGACTCCCTTTCTTTATGGGCTAGACTGTAATGAATTCGATTCGCGATAAATAGGGGAGGTCGACGCATGGATCTTATCCAATACAAAGGCCGGAAACGCAATATGAGTTTGTGGTATACAGAGCCTGCTCAGGAGTGGGAGGAGGCGCTTCCGATCGGCAATGGCCGTCTGGGTGGCATGGTGTTCGGCGGTGTTCAGGAAGAACGCGTCCAACTGAACGAAGATACATTATGGGCAGGTTTCCCGCGCGATACGATCAATTATGAGGTGCGGCGTTATTTGGCGCGTGCGAGAGAGCTCGTGTTCGCAGGCCAATATGCTGAAGCCCAGGCGTTGATCGAAGCGCATATGCAGGGCCGGGATGTCGAGCCTTATCAGCCTCTGGGCGATCTGTACATACGCATGACCGGATCGGAAACAGCGGCGAAGCCCGATGCCTACCACAGGGAACTGGATATCGCTGAAGGCATCGCTCGCTGTTCGTTCTTGATGAACGGGGTGCGCATCGAACGTGAATATCTGGCGAGTGCACCGGATCAATTGCTGGCAGTTCGGCTTCGTGCGGATCGTCACGGTGCGCTGAATGTTGACCTCGCTTTGGCGACTCCCCATCCTGCTCAGGCGGTTGCAACGCTCGCGTCGGCGAATCGTGCATCGCTCAAATTGGAGGGCAGAAGCCCGAGCCATGTGGCGGACAACTACCGGGGCGACCATCCGCAAGCCGTGCTCTACGAAGAAGATCGGGGATTGAGGTTTGCCATATGGTTGGATATCCGCGCGACAGACGGGCACTTGGCTGCCGTGGAGGATGGGGTAAGCGTCCGCGGAGCAAGCGAGCTTGTCATCCTGCTGGCTGCGGCGACGAATTATCGCGGCTATGACCAGCAGCCGGACCCGTCAGACTCCCTCGCCGCGGACAGATGCCGCGAGGTGTTGGATGCAGTATCCGGCGTCAGCTATGAGGAACTGCGACAGCGGCATTCGGCCGAGCATCGCGAGCTGTTCGACAGGGTGGATCTTTCACTGGCTGAAGGTCCGGATGCGGATGGAGAAGAAGCGGATCGCATCCCGACGGGCCAGATGCTGCAGCATTATCGGCAGCATCTGGGCGATGATTCGCATGGGGAATGCAAGCTGTGCCGAACGCTGGAAGAACTGTACTTCCAATACGGGCGATATCTGCTCATGGCCAGTTCGCGGCCGGGTACGCAGCCGGCCAACCTGCAGGGCATTTGGAACCATCACGTGCAGCCGCCGTGGTTCAGCGACTATACGACGAATATCAACACGCAGATGAACTATTGGCCGGCGGAGGTATGCAACCTGAGCGAATGTCACGAGCCGCTTCTTCGTATGCTGGGAGAACTCGCGGTGACGGGCAGGCGCACTGCGGCGATTCATTATGGCGCAAGAGGCTGGACGGCGCATCACAACGTGGACCTGTGGCGCATGTCAACCCCGACCGGCGGTGACGCCAGTTGGGCGTTCTGGCCGATGGGCGGGGCTTGGCTGGCGATGCATCTGTGGGAGCATTATTTGTTCACCCTGGATGATCGCTATCTTCGGGAATACGCATACCCTCTTCTGAAGGGAGCGGCGCTCTTCTGCCTGGATTGGCTCGTGGAAGGCCCGGACGGATATCTCGTTACGAATCCGTCGACATCTCCGGAGAACAAATTCGTCGATGAACAGGGCAGGCCTTGCAGCGTATCGATGGCGACGACAAGCGATCTTTCGATCATCCGTCAAGTGCTCGAATATGGCATCGAAGCGGCCCGGGCGGTTAGCGGAGATGAGGAGTTTACGGCGGAAGCCGAGGCAGCGATTAGGGCGCTGCCGCCGCTAAGCATCGGCAGATACGGGCAGTTGCAGGAATGGTGGGAGGACTTCACCGAACACGAGCCGGGTCATCGCCACTTCTCGCATCTGATCGGGTTGTATCCAGGCAAGCTCATCCACGAAGGGTCGCCTGAGTGGCTCGAGGCTGCACGTGTGACGCTGGCTCGCAGGCTGGAACATGGCAGCGGGCATACGGGCTGGAGCTGCGCGTGGCTGATCAATCTGTTCGCGAGGTTGCGCGATGGGGAAGCCGCGCATCGCTATGTTGAGACGTTGCTTGCGAAATCAACGTATCCGAACCTGTTCGACGCGCACCCGCCGTTCCAGATCGACGGCAACTTCGGCGGGACCGCTGGTGTCGCCGAGATGCTGCTCCAGAGCCATCTGGGCTCCATCGACCTGCTGCCGGCGGTGCCGAAGGCATGGCGCTCGGGCTATGTACGCGGCCTTCGCGCCCGCGGCGGCTTCGAGGTCGACATCGCCTGGCAGGACGGCAAGCTGACGGAAGCCCGCATCACATCCTTGAAGGGCGAGCGATGCCGCGTTCGCTGTTCGGGAGCGATAGCGGGGGCTGGCTTGTCTGTTACATTGAGCGGCAGCGGAGTTGCAGCGCCAGTGGATGAGCATGGTTGGTTCGCGACTGAGCCTGGCGCCACTTATATCGTCCGCTTCTGAATGGAAGGAGAAGCCCGTCTACGAACTCGGAGACGGGCTTCTATTCATGATGGCGACAGCAAGCATGGATTCGCGGCCAGAGAGCGAAACATTATGCCGTTAGCGCCTGACGGATGGACTCGGATCACCTGATCACGTACTGACGTTCCGTTACATGGCGGTCCTGCCGAGAAGCGGTCTGCCGCAAGGCTTGCCTGACTCACGAGTTGATCCTGCCTTGATTCTGGACCAACCTTCCAGACACCTCTGCACCTACTCCTCTTCGCCGGTTAAACTTTCTCCTGCACATAGCGCTTACGATAATTTCTCGGCGATAGTCCGGCGTATTCCGTGAAGCAGCGGGTGAAATAAGCGGCATGCTCGAAGCCAACTTCCTCCGCGATGCGGGAGATCGGCCAATCTGTGCGCAGCAGGAGCAGCTTCGCTTGGTCCAGGCGATAGCGCAGCAGGTATTCCTGCGGAGTCACCCCGTAGACCTGCTTCATACAGCGGCTGATGTAGTTATGGTGAAAGTGAAGCGCATCCGACAACATCTCGTTGGTGATCGGAAAGCGATAGTTATTCTTCAGATAGGCTTCCGTCTGCTCTGCGAGCGTCATCGCGCGGCTGCTCCGGTCGGCGAACAATCGCTTGTCCATTAGTCTTAGCAGTTCCACGAAGGCGGTTTGCTGCTGCCAGAACGAACTGGGTTGCGGCTCGGAGGAGGCGAGCAGCATGGTGTCCAGCAGATCATAGATCGTCTCGGGGTGGGGGAGCGGCATGTATTTGGGAAATTGATACACATAAGGAGCAGCCGCGTTGCGGCTCTCCCCATCCGCTATCAGGTCGGCCGTCTCTGTCTCCCTCCAGCTTCCCGCGGTCTGGATATGCAGCCAATAGAAGCTAGTCTCTGCATCGCAGGGCTTGACCGAATAATGCCGCGCATCCGGGCGAAGGAGCAGCATGTCCCCCGGCTGCATCGCCCATTCGTGATGTTCCTCGCCGATATACAGCGTGCCGGAACAGATGACGATCATATCGAACACGCCGATATTATGGCGATTCGGGTGCGTATCCCCCGGCTTGTAATCGGACCGCCCGCATTCGATCAGATAAGGGAGCGGCGGGGCGATAAATTGCACGTACCGCACTTCGTTCACCGACATTCCTCCAGGTTATATCGATGTCTTATGTGTGAAATTGTATAAGTTTTTGGGTGATGTTGTCCATTTAACTTTTTATTATAGCGTATACAATGGGGACAGGGCAGGTTGAAAAAGTGATAATTCGATAAGGTGGTGCAATCGATGGGAACATTGGGGCAAACGGTTAAACCGTTGCAACCTTCACAGGTCCGCATCGAGGACCCTCTGTGGTCCAGAGTGGAGCATCTGGTACGCGAGGTGGTTATTCCCTATCAATATGAAGCGCTGCATGACCGAATCCCGAATGTTGAGCCGAGCTATGCGATCCGCAACTTCCGTATCGCTGCTGGACTGGAGGAAGGCGAATTCGGCGGCATGGTGTTTCAGGACAGCGACGTGGCCAAATGGCTGGAAGCTGTCGGCTACTCGCTCATGGCGCATCCTGACCCTGAGCTGGAGTGGCGGGCAGATGAGGTGATCGATCTCGTTGCCATGGCGCAGCATCCCGACGGCTATCTCAATACATATTTCACTGTCAAGGAACCAGGCAAGCGCTGGACGAACTTGCTGGATTGCCATGAACTGTACTGCGCCGGGCATATGATCGAAGCAGCCGTCGCCTATTATCTGGCCACAGGCAAGCGTAAGCTGCTGGAGGTGGTCTGCAAGTTCGTCGATCACATTGATACGGTGTTTGGCGACGGGGAAGGCAAGCTTCCGGGATATGACGGGCATCAGGAGATCGAACTGGCTCTGGTGAAGCTGTATGGCGTGACGGGCGATGAGAAACATCTGCGCCTGGCGAAGTATTTTATCGACAAGAGGGGGACGGAGCCGCATTTTTTCCTGCAGGAATGGGAACGGCGTGGCGGCATTTCCCACTGGGGTAAGGTCAAGCGCCCGGTGAACCTCGAATATCATCAGGCGCACAAGCCGGTACGCGATCAGGATGTGGCGGTGGGCCATGCCGTGCGTGCGGTCTACATGTACACAGCGATGGCGGATCTGGCCAGACTGACCCGCGACGAGTCGCTGCTCGCTGCCTGCGACAAGTTGTGGAACAACATCGTCACTAGGCAGATGTACATCACCGGCGGCATCGGCTCGACCCATCACGGGGAAGCCTTCACCTTCGATTACGATCTGCCGAACGATACGGTATATGCGGAAACCTGTGCTTCCATCGGACTCATCTTCTTCGCCAGCCGCATGCTGCAACTGCGTGCCAGAGGAGAGTATGCCGATGTGATGGAACGCGCCCTGTACAACACGGTGCTGGCCGGCATGGCACAGGACGGCAGGCATTACTTCTACGTGAATCCGCTCGAGGTATGGCCTGAGGCTTCACGGCGCAATCCGGGCAAGCATCATGTGCGTCCGGTTCGCCCAGGGTGGTTCGGTTGTGCATGCTGTCCGCCGAACGTCGCACGGCTGATCGCTTCTCTTGGCCAGTATGCGTATGGGGCATCGGAGGATACGGCATATATCCATCTGTATGTGGGCGGGGAAGCGAATGTCCGGGTTGCCGGACAAGACGTGCGGTTGCAGGTGGCCTCTGGCTATCCTTGGGATGGCAAGATCTCGATCAAGGTGAAGGGCGTCGAAGGACAACGATTCAAGCTGGCCGTACGTGTGCCCGGCTGGTCTAATCAGTCGCGGCTAAAGTTAAATGGACAAGAGCTGGCACTGGATGAGCTGGTTGCAGACGGATATGCGTATCTCGATCGGGAGTGGAAGGATGGAGATGAGGCTGTGCTGGAGCTCGACATGAGCGCACGGCGCGTCTATGCGCATCCGTCGGTGCGGGCCAATGCCGGCAAGGTCGCCCTGCAACGCGGGCCGCTTGTCTATTGCTTGGAGGAGGCGGATAACGGCGGGCCGATCACTTCCCTGATGCTGCCTTCCGATGCGGAGCTTCGGCCCCGGTTTGATGGCCAACTGCTTGGAGGCTGTACAGTCATCGAGGCGGATGGCTGGCGCGACGAGAGCGAGACTTGGGGCAATGAGCTGTACCGCACAGCGGCGAAGAAGAGACAGCGGGCGAAGCTGGCCTTCATTCCGTATTATCTGTGGGGCAATCGCGGCGAGGGCGAGATGGCGGTCTGGGTGCGCGAGATGTGACCCTGAGGACCGTAAGGCTTGGCGGAACAATATCGATATGTTTGTCGACGGCGAGGGAACGTAGCTGATGGTTGAAGCGTTATTTGCTGTCATTCCGGGTGTGTCCTGATCCGGATTGCGGCGAATAACGCTTTTGTGTTGCATGGGATCTTCACTCAGCGCTCTCTACCAGAATGAAGCAGCCTTTCAGTAAAATAACAACGTTATAATTTCCGTTATAGACTTGACCGATCAGATGAACTACAATAGTCGCTAGTGAATACGTTAGGGGGAAAGGAACCATGAAAGCGTTTGATGTGATCACGTTCGGCGAGTCGATGACCTTGTTCACTCCGCTGCGCGAGCAATCCCTGGAGTTCTCGGACCTGGTGAACCGTTCGTTCGGCGGCGCCGAGAGCAACGTGGCGATCGGACTGGCCAGGATGGGCGTACGCGTAAGCTGGTTCGGCCAACTGGGCGATGAGCCGCAAGGAAGATATATTCTAAAGCGCATTCGCGGAGAGAATGTGGACGTCAGCCATGCCAAGCTCCTTGCCTCGGCCAATACCGGCCTGATGATGCGGCATAAGGTCGCGGGGCGCGAGGAAGTGTTCTATTATCGCAAGAACTCGGCGGCCAGCCAGATGCGGCCGGAGGATCTGGATGAGGCGTTCATCGGCCAGGCGTCGATCCTGCATATTACGGGCATCACTCCTGCGCTAAGCGACAATTGCCGCGCCACGGTACAGGCGGCGGTGGAGATGGCGAAGAGGCAGGGCGTCAAGGTCAGCTTCGATCCGAATCTCCGGCTGAAGCTGTGGTCGATCGAGGAGGCACGCAAGGTGCTCTTGCCGCTCGCGGAACAGGCCGATTATTTCCTGCCGGGCATGGATGAGCTGAAGCTGCTGTACGATGAGCAGAACGAGGAGAAGGTGCTGAGCCGTGTGCAACAGTTGTCAGCGCTTGCGGTCGTCAAGGGCGTCGGGTCGAGCAATGTCATCGTCCATCAAGGCCAGCGAATAGCCGTTCCTTATCGAAAGCTGGAGCATGTCGTCGATACGATCGGTGCGGGGGACGCTTTCGCTGCCGGGTTCCTGACCGGTATCGTCAAGGGGTATGCGCCCGAGCAGGCTGTGCAGATGGGCAATCTGTCCGCCTCATTTGTTATCCAGGGGCATGGCGACTGGGAGCTGATCCCGACTTGGCAACAGTTGGAGCAGATGATGAGAAATGAATCGATCATAGAAAGGTGAGATTGGCCATGAGAAAATACGAAACCCTAAAGCAGATCCATCAAGCTGGAGTGGTCGCGGTTCTGCGAGGCAAGTCAACAGAGGATGTTGTGGCGATGGCGGAGCAGTCGATCGCCGGCGGCGTGCGCATCATCGAAGTGACGATGACGACACCTGGCGCTCTGCAGGCGATTCGCATCCTGACCAGCAAGTACAAGCAAGACAAGAGTCCGGATAGACCAATCATCGGTGTCGGCACCGTGCTGGATGAGGTAACCGCCAGACTCGCTATACTCGAGGAAGCGGAGTTCGTCGTCAGCCCGGCCTTCCAGCCTGATGTGGTGAAGATGTGCCACCGCTATCGCGTGCCGGTCATGCCAGGCGTGGTCACGATCGCCGAAGCACAGCAAGCGCTGGAGAGCGGAGCGGACGTCGTCAAGCTGTTCCCGGGAAGCATGTTTACACCGGGCATCATCAAGACGCTGAAGGGACCGCTGCCTCAGCTCAACATCATGCCAACGGGCGGAGTGAATCTGAACAACATCGGTGAATGGTTTAAGTCCGGCGCCTTCGCGGTTGGCATCGGCTCCGATCTGACGAGCGAAGCGGAGAAGACGGGTAACTATGAGCTGATCCAAGGCAAAGCCATAAGTTACATGGAAGCGGCAGCGCCTTATCTGCAGGGGCGTTGATTAAACCGAAGAGCAGCATGCGCGTCCAAATCGTTGATTGCGCGAGAGCCGGGATGGTCATCCATCCTGGTTCCTCTTCTTGACTGCAGTTTGGGGAAAATAACAACAGACTTTTTCAGAGAAATGTTCTATAATAGAAAATAACAACGTTGGTATTCTGATTTTCCCTTGTTCTGGAAGCGTTGAAATGCAGCGTAGCATCGGTGCATTTGCATAGGGAAGGTCGGCATGATAACGTAATACTACAAGCAGCGAAAGGAATGGATCACATGGATTTGTTCAATCTCAAGGGGACAACTTCGATCGTCGTCGGCGGCAATGGCGTGCTGGGGAGCGCGATGGCTTCCGCTCTCGCAGCGTACGGTTCGAAGGTGGCGATCGTTGGCCGAAACATGGAGAAGGCCGAAGCGGTGAAGCAGAAGATCGAACAGGAAGGCGGCGAGGTGATCTGCCTGAAGGCCGATGCTGCTAGCAAGCAAGATATGCAGAATGTGCTGGAGGAAGTGCTTCGCTGGTCGGGACGGGTTGATACACTCGTAAACGCTTCCGGCATCAACAGCTCGACCCCGTTCTTCGAGCTGGATATGGAAGAATGGGACAGAATCATGGATACGAATCTGAAGAGTGTGGTTCTGGCCTGCCAGATCTTCGGCAAGCAGATGATTGAACAAGGCGAAGGAGGCTCGATCATCAACATCTCCTCCGTTTCATCCGATCCGCCGCTGTCCCGCGTCTTCACGTATTCTGCGTCGAAGGCCGGTGTGAACAGCGTCACAAAGTTCCTGGCACGTGAATTTGCTCCGTATAAGGTGCGCGTCAATGCGATTATCCCGGGCTTCTTCCCGGCTGAACAGAATCGCAAGATCCTCGATGCTTCGCGCATCGAATCGATTATGCGCCATACGCCGATGGGTCGTTTCGGCGAGCCGGAAGAATTGCAAGGAGCGGTCGTATACCTCGCTTCCGCTAAGGCATCCGGTTTCGTCACCGGCTCACTCTTGCGTGTGGACGGAGGATTTGGGGCGATGACGATATGAGCGATCTGCTGCATGAAATGGTCAAGCATATCCCGATCCCGAAGATGGTTCGCATCCGGCAGAAATTCGACTCAACGAAGCTGGAGGACCCGATCGGCGAGCTGACTTTAAGACTCCACAACCATGATAAGTATCAAGCGATCAAGCCCGGCCAGAAGATCGCCGTAGCCGTTGGCAGCCGCGGCATATCGCGGATCAATGAGATTACCAAGGCGACGATTGATGCGCTTATCGCCAAAGGAGCAGAACCGTTCATCGTGCCGTGCATGGGCAGCCATGGCGGTGCGACGGCTGAAGGTCAGGCGAAGGTGCTTGAGCATCTCGGCATCTCCGAAGAAACCTTGGGCGTGCCGGTGCGGTCCTCGATGGAGGTCGTGCTGCTCGACCGCTTGCCGAACGGTTTGCCGGTCTACTGCGACAAGATCGCAGCGGAAGAAGCGGATGCCATCGTTGTCATCAATCGGGTCAAGCCGCATACAGCCTTCCGCGGACCCATCGAGAGCGGCCTGATGAAGATGATCGCCATTGGCCTCGGCAAGCAGAAAGGTGCGGAAGCCTGCCATCAGCTCGGGTTCAAGTACATGGCCGAGAACGTGCCAGCCATGGCGAAACGGATGATGGCCAAGCTGCCGATTATCTTCGGCGTGGCGATCGTCGAGAATGCCTATGATCAGATCTTCCATATCGAGGTCATCGGACCGGAGGACATGGAGGAGCGGGAGAAAGTGCTGTTGGTAGAAGCGAAGAACCGGCTGCCGAAGATCCTGTTCCCGCAGATCGACGTGCTGGTCATCGATTACATCGGCAAGAATATCAGCGGCGACGGCTTCGATCCGAACGTGGTCGGCCGCTATCCGACCCCATATGCTTATGGCGGTCCGGAGGTAACGAAGATCGCGGTTCTTGATCTGACCGACGAGTCTAAGGGCAACGCAAACGGTGTCGGCACGGCTGACTTCACTACGCAACGGCTCGTGGACAAGACGGATTGGCCAGCAACCTATGCGAACGGCCTCACCTCTACCGTCTGCTCGCCGACGAAGCAAGCAACGACACTGGCGAACGACCGCGACTGCATCAAGGCAGCGATCAAGACGTGCAACATTCTCGACTACCATACCTGCAAGCTTGTCCGCATCCGTGACACGCTGCATCTGGGCGAGATCGAGATCTCGGTGAATCTGCTGGAAGAAGCGAAACAACATCCGCAGATCGAGATTCTGACCGAGCCTTATGAATGGGAGTTTGACGCGGACGGCTACCTACCCAAGTCTTAAGCCTGTTGCGATCACGAACATCACAAAGGGGATGAAGCTGTTGCTACTCTCGAAATACGAACAGGTCAAGGACATATTGCGCTCGATGAACAGCGTTGTTGTCGCGTTCTCCGGCGGGGTGGACAGCACCTTGCTGCTCAAGGCTGCGCTCGATGCGCTGGGAAGCGAACGCGTGCTTGCCGTCACAGCCGACTCGGAGACTTATCCAACACGTGAGATGGAGGAAGCGGTGCGTATCGCCGGACTGCTTGGCGCGCGGCACCGCATCATTCACACTTCCGAGCTCAATATACCTGGCTATAAGGAAAATACGCCGAACCGCTGCTATTTCTGCAAGCAGAACCTGTTCCAACACCTGCAGCAGTTTCTTCAGCAGGAAGGCTACGAGCATATCGTCTATGGCCTGATCGCAGACGATATGGGCGAGCATCGTCCCGGTTACAAAGCGGCGGTAGAACAGGGTGTGCGCGGTCCTCTGCAGGAGGCGGGTCTGTATAAGCAGCAGATTCGTGAGCTGTCCAAAATGTTCGGACTGCCCACTTGGGATAAGCCGTCCTTCGCCTGTCTGTCTTCTCGCATTGCTTACGGCGAGATGATCACACAGGCGAAGCTGACACGCGTTGATCGTGCAGAGAGCTTCATCATGTCGCTGGGTATCCGCCAAGTGCGCGTCCGCACTCATGATACGATCGCGAGGATCGAGGTGGAGCCCGCGGATATGGCGAAGCTGCTGGAGCATCGGGAGGCGATCGTCGAGGCTTTGACTTCCTATGGCTATACGTTCGTGACGATCGATCTCGGCGGTTACAAGAGCGGCAATCTGAACAAGATGCTGGACAGACGAGAGACGGAATCGCTGGCTCGTTGATTTGGAGGCAGTCTGTTGACTGGTACGATTTTTCGTACAATGGCATAATATCGGAACCACGTTCCGTTACGCGACTTACTTGTGAGGATGCTGAAGTGGCGTATCAGCCTTGTATCGACTTCAGCCGGCCGCACAGGCATCAGGACACCGAAACTCACCGTGATCATGGCGGTGATCGGATGCAATGCCTCATCGACTTCAAATCCAGCATAAGTAATGATGAACGGAGAAACGCACATGAGTTATGAAGACCTCGGATTCAGCAAGGTGGATATTGGCCGCGAAGCGCGTACGGGCGCGCCGGAAGTGATCTTCGGCATGGGCAAAACGGCGGAACAGGCGAAGGCGATCTTCGCCAGCCTGATGGCCAATCACGGCAGAGCGTTCGTTACGCGTGCCGATGCGCAGATGGCAGAAGCAATCTGCGGAGATTTCCCTGAGGCCGTCTATAATCCCGTATCCCGCATCATCCGATGCGGGGAACCGCCCAGACGATATCCGGGTGTGGTTGCCGTGCTCAGCGGCGGCACTTCGGATATTCCCGTCGCGGAAGAGGCGGCGGAGACGGCAGAGTGGCTGGGCTGTACCGTGGACCGCATCTATGATGTGGGTGTGGCTGGCATCGATCGCTTGCTTGCCCAGCGCGAACGCATCCGCCAGGCGAACGTGGTCATTGCCGTTGCCGGCATGGAGGGAGCACTGCCGAGCGTTGTTGGCGGGATGGTTCGCCGACCGGTCATCGCGGTCCCAACATCCGTAGGTTACGGCGCCCATCTGCAAGGTGTTACGCCGCTGCTCGCGATGCTCACCTCTTGCGCGGCAGGTGTGAGCGTGGTCAATATCGACAACGGCTTCGGAGCCGGATACTATGCGGCATCGATCCAACAGCTCGTATGGGAGGCACATCATGGCGAAGACGTTATATCTTGATTGCTTCTCCGGCATCGCCGGAGATATGACGCTGGCTGCTCTGATCGATCTCGGCGCGGATCCGGATTACATCGCGAGTGAGCTTCGGAAGCTGCCGATCGACCCGTTCGTGATGGAGATCGTGCCAGTTGTGAAGCGGGGAATATCAGCCAAGTACCTGAAGCTGAACATTCACCGGCCAGATGGGCATGATCATATGCAACACAGCCATGACCACGTTCATGAACATCATCATGGGCATGAGCACGGGCACAGTCATGTTCATGAACATACGCATGAACACCATCATGGGCATGAGCACGGGCATAGTCATGTTCATGAACATTCGCATGAACACCATCATGTTCATGCTCATGAGCATAGTCATCAACATGATCCCCACCATGTCCATGACCATGACCATACCCACCATCATCACGGGGATGGACCTCATGATCATGCGCATCGCAAAGCTGCTGACATCATCGCCATGATCAGGAACAGTCCGCTTCCGCCGCGTGTTATCGAGCGAAGCACAGCGATCTTCCAGGTGATCGCCGAAGCGGAGGGCAAGATCCATGGGATGCCTCCGGAAGAGGTGCATTTCCATGAGGTCGGTGCGATGGATTCGATCATCGATATTATCGGCTTATGCCTCGCCTTAGAGAACCTTGGCATCGACAGGATCTTCGCGTCGCCGGTGCCTGTAGGCCACGGACGGATGAAGATGGCTCATGGCCTGTACCCGATCCCAGCGCCAGCAACGCTGGAGATCATGCGAGGAATTCCGCTGTCAGGCTTAACTGCCGAAGGGGAGTTGACGACGCCAACCGGCGCAGGCATCCTGCGTGCGCTGGCCAGCGGATTTGGTCCATTGCCTGCGATGCAGATTGAACGCATCGGGTATGGGGCCGGGTTCAAGGACTTCCCGCATCCGAACGTGATTCGGGCGATTCTGCTAGAGGAGTCGGGGGAGAAGAGCGGTTCTTCCGCGCATGGAGAACAGGAATTGGAGGAAACGATCATCATCCTCGAAGCACAACTGGACGACACCAGCGGAGAGGCGCTTGGTTACGCGATGGAGCAGTTGTTTGCGGCCGGTGCGTTGGATGTCTACTATACGCCTGTTTATATGAAGAAAAACCGACCCGGAACCCTCATCACCTTGCTCGTTCGGCCGGAGCAAGCGGAAGCATGTGAAGCGGTGTTGTTCGCGGAAACCTCGACCTTCGGCGTGAGACGGAGCGTATGGTCGCGCAAGGCACTGGGCCGCAGATGGCTAAAGGTTGAGACGGCTTACGGCAAGATCCGCGTGAAGCAAGCGTTAAGGAATGGAACTGTCATCCGGTCGTCACCGGAATATGAAGATGCGGCAGCCGCAGCCCGCCAGCATGGAGTCCCCTTGCATGTCGTCTATGAAGAAGTTAGGAAGCATGTATGACCGACGATAGATCAATAGCTTGAATGCAACAAGGCCTCGCCTGACCAATAGGCGGGCCTTTGTATTTAACAAGAAAATCGCCAACGATTTCACGCACAATCCTCCTCATTACGGCACATAATTGGAAATCGTACAATTCAAGAGCATATAAAAAGGAATAATGGTTTTAGCTCCCGAATTAATTGGACTCCCCTAATGCTCATCCATTCTCAACATAGAATTGGATGTCTTCCAACTAACCAAGGATCGTTGCCGACAGGAGAAGCACAAAAGTGTTTCCAAGCCCAAAGGGGACAAGGGCCGATACTTAATCCACACGCCGCATAAGGGCTGGCTGTCATTCGCCTGCCGCCGCACAAGCCTTACATCACTTGATCCGAGCCTGACTCCAATGCATCAGGAAACGTGTATCATCTGGTAATATCCTGCTTCCTTCGGGCTCATCTGAGCATGCTCAGATCTGCCCAGTGGAGGAATTTGTCATTCAAGACTTTGGACGAGTTAACCCCACTATCGTTACATGCTATAATGAAAATGTCGCAGGATCATGTCGGTCTATCATGCTAATCGACGGGGATAGAGGAGGTTTGGCGGGTGAAGAATTGGCACATCTACAAATGGTTGCTGGTTGCTGTACTTGGCATCGTGGTGCTCGTCGGATCGATCGCCTGGTTCAACATGACCATCTATGACCTCCCCCGTATCAAATCGGCAAGCGGATGTTCCTGTGGCGGCATCGTCCTGGAGGAGGAAGTTAAGGCTGCCACATACATATACAGCGGGCGTGTCTCCCGAATATCGCGCAATCTGAATGGGACATATCGAGTTATCGTTCAACCTGAGCATACATTCAAAGGAGCGGAGATTACCGCAAGCTCCGTACAATATACGGTAGACGGGCGCTGCCCGTATCCCTTTCAGAAGGATCAACGATATACCTTCATCACCGCAAGCGCTGAGCTTGGCGGCCCCCTTGAGCAATGCAGCACGGTAATCAGTCTCGCGGACATCGAGACGATGGACAGCATCAGCCAGTTGTTGCATCTCGACATCACGGAATCGGACCTATGGCGCAATAAGGATAACGATAACGGCAACAGCAACAACCATGCGAATGAGGGAACAAGCGCAAACAACGCAGAACGGATCTACCATTCCTTAGCAACACAGCTCAGCAGCGTTCGCATCGAGGAAGAAGGCTACAAAACCTGGCTGTATGATGGTACAGAGCCCCTGTTCTTCTACTCGCCATCGGTTAAAATCAGCTTCTTTGTCCCACTTGACCGGTCAATAACCGCGGATGATTTCGAACGTTTTGCGGAAGGCATCTCGGTCATTCGGCAAGCTGACGGGAGGAAGATACCATTCGCGTTGGGCGAGGTGAGCGTCGATGTCATGGAGCTGCCGATCGTCATCAAGCTGTTCGATGCGCCGAAGTCGGACATCATGATCCGTTTCGCGTCGCCAACGCAAGATGACATGCTGGAGATACCGGTAAAGTACATCGAGCCATTCACATACACCGTTTTCTCCCGCGCCGATCCAGCGTTGGAGGCATATGCGGAGATGTTGCGCCAAGGCTATCAGGCGGCCCATTACGTGTTGAATGGACAAACTTACCAGATGACGATGATGTTCAATCATCCTGTGGAACGCTCCAGCGTCTATGAGAAATTAAACGAACATCTGCAGATCAACCCGCTGGTTGCCTGGTCATTACAATGGATCAACGATCAAGAGGTCAGGCTGTCGTTCGTGTTTGATGATGAAATGATGGACCCGGTCAGTTTCTCGCTCAACGGCATCCAAACAGAAGACGGTTACAGACTCGTCACTCGGGAAAAATTCATCATCCAACCAACCGAACCGGAACGTTTCAGCGCCATCGATCTGGAAACCAATACGAAGGAAGCATATTTTACGACGATCACCAGCTATGACCTGATCGATGTATCGCCGCAGGGCAGCTATGTCTTGACAGGGCTTGAGGGCAGCAACGGTACCCACAGCGTGTATCTGTATCAGGTGCGGGATCGCTTCGGCAACTTGCTCAGATCCTTCGGCATGAATGAGATCCATGATCCGGTATGGATCGATGACGATACGCTGGTCTTTGCTGAGGATCGGGCGCTGAAGGCATATCGGGTCTCCGGCGATGAGCTGACGACCGTGTGGGAGACGCCGGGCAGACGTTCCGATGAGAGCATCGTGTCGCTCAGCTACTCACGGATGGCGGGCAAGCTGGCTGTCGGATCGAGGTATACGACATTTGACGGCAGTTCCATCTATGACCTGTATATTTTTGACCATTTGGCGGATCAGGAGCCGCTTGTCCTCGAATCCTTCGGCACGCATGAATGTGTGGAAGGCGGATGTGCCGCACCGAGCATCTATTTCGCAAGCAGCCAGCACATCGTGTATACAAGGTATGAGTCCATTCCTGGCGATAGCGAGGGTTATGCGCCGGTTCTCTACATGACATCTCTCGATGATCTGACCACGAAACGAGTGGAACTTTCGTCCAACTATGCGTCACCGGATTATCTCATGCACCCGCTGAGTGATGGCAGGATTCTGATCATTAGCAGTGTCCACAGCGAATTGGAGGAGGATGCAGGCAGGGAAAGATGGGCACTGTACAATCCGGTCTCAGGGGCGTATCACGTCTTGTTCGATACCTATATGAGACTCTTCTCCGATCATTGGCTGGAGCATGTGGTCTTAGCTCAGGATGGCAAGATTCTCATCAGCGTCCATGATCGCGGCTGGTATATGCTTGATCCCGTCGAGCGGACTATCGCTCTCTTCCCGGCGCTTAGCAAGCAGGTTGATGTGATCGATGTGGAGATGAACCGGATCTGGTTTTTGGAAACACTCGAATGATTCACGGATGTTGCCCTAAGCATGGAAGAAACCAGCACAGGAGCGTAAACCTCATGCTGGTTTCTTCCATATTTTTATGGTTCCTGCAGCTTGCGCCGGAGTACCTTGCCGATGATCGTCTTGGGCAACTCGTCGCGGAATTCGTAGGAACGCGGCACTTTAAACTTCGCTAGCCGTGCACGGCACCACTCATCCAGTTCCTGCTCCGTTACGGAAGCGCCTGGCTTCATCACGATGAAGGCTTTGACGGTCTCGCCGCGGTAATCATCCGGCACACCGACAACTGCGGCATCCTGAACGGCAGGATGCGCGTACAGCACTTCTTCGATCTCTCGCGGATAGATGTTGAAGCCGCTGGCGATGATGACATCCTTCTTGCGGTCCACGATATAGAAGAACCCTTCCTCATCCATCTTCGCCATGTCCCCGGTATAGAGCCAGCCATCCCGCAATGCCAGTGCGGTTTCCTCCGGTTTGTTCCAGTAACCGAGCATCACCTGCGGCCCGGATATGATCAGCTCACCGATCTCGCCGGGAGGCAGCTCCTCGCCGCTCTCCGGGTCGACTACCTTCGCGTCTGTATCCGGAATCGGGATGCCGATCGACCCGATCTTCCGCTTGCCCCACAGGTTGTTCACGTGAGTGACGGGGGAGGCCTCAGTCAAGCCGTAGCCCTCGATCAGCGTTCCGCCAGTCAGCCGTTCGAACTGTGTCTGCACCTCCCCAGGCAGCGGCGCGGCGCCGCTGACGCAAGCTTTGATCGAGGATAAGTCATAGCGGGAAACAAGGGGATGGTGGATGATCGCATTGTACATCGTCGGCGCACCGGGGAAGATCGTTAATTCGTGTATATGAATAAGCTTCAGAATATCATGAATGTTGAATTTTGGGACGAGGTACAAGGTGCCTGCGGTCGCGATTGACAGATTCATCAGCACCGTCATGCCGAACACATGAAAGAAGGGGAGAGCGGCCAGATAACGCTCCGTCGCTTTCTCCTTGCATTGCAGCCAAAGCTTGCATTGGATCGTATTGACGACCAGGTTGTAGTGCGACAACATACAGCCTTTGGGCGTGCCTGTCGTTCCTCCGGTGTATTGCAAGAGCGCGAGATCCCGCTCGGCATCAACTTCACACAGGAGAGGGGCGTTGCTCGCATCCGCCAACAGCTCTTTCATCCTCAACACGCCTGGTCCGTATGTGACGCTGCGGTCGCTGCCATCTCTCCGCGCCGCGAGCGGATAGAGGAGATTCTTCGGGAAGGGGAGATAATCCTGTATCGAGGTGACGATGATATATTTCAATGGCGTATTCGCTTTGACCTTAGCGACTCTGTTGAACATCAGATCGAGGGTGACGATGGCGGTTGCGCCAGAGTCATTCATCTGCAGATCGATTTCACGTTCGACATAGAGTGGGTTCGTCTGCACAACGATTGCCCCGGCCATCAGAGCCCCGTAATAGGCGATGATGGCTTGCGGGCAGTTTGGCAGCATGATCGCCACTCGCTCGCCTTTGCCGATGCCCATGCTGCGCAGCGCGTTTGCAAAACGGATCGTGGCATCATACAGTTCTCGATAAGTCAATGTCTTGCCGAGGAAATAAGCGGCCGGATGATCCGGGTATTCCGTTGCCGTCTCCATCAGCAGCTTCGCCAGATTGAACTTCGGGTACGAATAGGTCGCCGGCACATCTTCGGAGTAATGTTCCAACCAACGCTTGTGCATGCGTTCATCCTCCTATCGTACTTCCAGATCGCGAGCTCCTCTCCATCATCTCTCACCGGTCTCCGTTCTTTTTCTATTCGAGTTGGCCTTATGCCAACGTCCTGCTTGCCGCTGATCCTTCAGCCGCGAGGGCAGCTTCCGACGAGCCTGTTGCTGCTGCACCAGGTCCTTCACGGTTCTTTGGTTGCCTTCGTACGCCAGCTGGGATGCGTCAGACCGCATAGGCTTCTGCCTGGAGAACCTGGCTTGCGATCCTGCGCTTACGTTCGGTCACATCGATCGGGTCGTGGCGGGTCAGCTTCCGGAGCACCGCCAGTTGCGTGCGCAGCTCATCACCGCTTGCCAGCGATGCCAGGCAACGTCTCGCGAGCTGTTCGATCTGCGAGAAACTTTCGTGGATATACACCTCAACCATCGCCGTTGCCAGTTCTGCACGTGCCTGATCGTTCCCATCCCGCAGCTTCTTGGCCCTGAGCAGTGCGCTTTCGCCAGCGTAGATGAGGATCATCATATCGGCCAGATCGGACAGGATCTCCTGCTCCTGTTCAAGGTTCGCCTGATGCTTCTGGACAGCCAACCCTCCTGTCATCAGGAAAACCTTCTTGGCCGTCTCCAGCAGGTGAGCTTCCTCGCCAAGCACTTCCGGGTGGGATGCCGGCGGCGTCATGGTTAAGAGCTCGGACTGAAGTGCTTGCAGCTTCTGCAGCAGGGGAAGTTCGCCCTTCAATGCGCGTTTCAGGAGCGTGCCGGGGATGAGCAGACGGTTGATCTCGTTGGTTCCTTCGAAGATGCGATTGATTCGCGAGTCGCGGTAGATGCGCTCGATTTTGAATTCCTGGATATAGCCGTATCCCCCGTGTATCTGCACGCCCTCATCAGCGACGAAGTCCAGCGCTTCTGAACCGAACACCTTGTTGATCGAACATTCTAGCGCATATTCTGCGATCGCCCGGGCTGCGGCGACGCCCGCTCCCGCTTCGCTTAGGTCAATGCTGGACAACCCTTCATCCATCAGCCCGGCTGTCCGATAGACCATGCTTTCAAGCACGTACGTCCTGATATTCATGTCGGCCAACTTGCGCTGGATGAGAGGGAAGGAGGAGATCGGTCTTGCGAACTGTTTGCGGACGTTGGCATAGGATGCGGATAGCGCGATCGCTTCTTTGCAGGCGCCCAGACAGCCGGCGGCCAGTTTGAACCGGCCGATATTCAGGATGTTGAAGGCGATCAGATGCCCTTTGCCCACCTCCCAGAGCAGATTGCCCGCAGGTACGCGTACATTGTCCAAGATGAGCGGACACGTCGAAGAGCCTTTGATGCCCATTTTTTTCTCCTCGGGACCGATGCTGACCCCCTCCATCGTGCGTTCGACGATGAAGGTGCTGAATTTGTCTCCGTCAACCTTGGCATAGACGATGAACAGATCGGCGAATCCGGCGTTGGTAATAAACTGTTTCTGCCCGTTCAGCACATAATGGCTGCCATCCTCGGTCAGCTTGGCCGTGGTCCTGGCGCCCAGAGCATCCGAGCCGGAGGACGGTTCAGTCAAGCAATAAGCAGCGATCAGTTCGCCGCTTGCCAGCTTCGGCAGATAGCGGCGCTTCTGCTCGGGCGATCCGAAATACACGATCGGCAGCGTGCCGATGCCGACATGGGCGCCAAGCGACAGGGAGAAGGAGGAACCTCTCGCCAGCTTCTCGCTGATCAGCGTTGTGCTTACCTTATCCAGCCCTAACCCGCCGTAGGCCTCCGGCACGTCCGCACCGAGGAGGCCGAGTTCGCCCGCCTGCCGCAGCAGTTCGACCGTCAACTTGTAGTCGAGCTTCTCCAGCGCCTCGTCGTTGGGGAGGACGTCATGCTCGATAAAATGATGGGTCGCATCGCCGATCATTCGCTGTTCTTCCGTCAGATCCTCAGGCGTAACGATTGATCGGTAATCCGTGTCCTCGATGATGAAACTGCCGCCGATTTTTTTCTCTGCCCTCTGGGTCAAGTTTGATTCCCCCTCTTGGTGTGTGATGGTTAAGTTCGGGTTCTTCAGACATTCAAACGGTAGATCTGCTCAGATCTGAGCATGACACGCTAGGGAGCATGCACCTCCCAGACGCCGGCTGCTCCCATGCCGCCGCCGATGCACATCGAGACGACGCCGATCCCGCCGCCGCGCCGCCTCAGCTCATGCAGCAGTGTCACCGTCAGCTTGCAGCCCGTACAGCCCAAAGGATGGCCAAGCGCGATGGCGCCGCCGTTCACATTGACGAGCGATTCGTCGATGTTGAGCTGGCGAATGATATGCACACATTGCGAGGCGAAAGCTTCATTGATCTCGAATAGATCCACGTCGCTGATCGTCAAACCGGCCATTTTCAACGCTTTGGGGATCGCTTCCACCGGTCCGACGCCCATGATCTCTGGATCGACGCCGGCGAGCGCGTACGAACGATAGGTCGCCAGCGGCTGCAGCCCGATCTCCTCAGCCCGCTCTCTGCTCATGACGAGGACGGCGGCTGCACCATCGCTCATCTGCGAGGAATTACCTGCGGTGACGGTGCCGCCGAGTTTGAACGCAGGCTTCAGCGCAGCCAGCGCTTCCAGGGATGTATCGGTGCGAACGCCTTCATCGTGCGCGAAGGTGAAGCTGTGCACAGTGCGCCGATCGTGTTCATCTATCACGGTACGGATGACCTCCAGCGGCACGATCTCCTCCGCGAATCTTCCAGCCGCCTGCGCTTCAGCCGCCTTGCGGTGGCTGGACAAGGCGAACAGGTCCTGATCCTTGCGGGAGATGGCGAAACGTTCCGCCACATTCTCCGCTGTCAGTCCCATTCCCATATAGATCTCCGGCATGGCGTCAACAATTGCCGGATGGGGGGAAGGCTTGAAGCCGCTCATCGGCACATGGCTCATGCTCTCCACACCGCCTGCGATGATCGCATCCGCAGCGCCAACCATGATCCGCTCAGCGGCATAGGCGATCGCTTGCAGGCCAGATGAGCAGAAACGGTTGATCGTGATGGCGGGTACCGTGACCGGGAATCCCGCGTAGAGCGACATGATCCGGGCGAAGTTCAGCCCCTGTTCGCCTTCCGGCATCGCGCAACCGATGATGATATCATCGATCTCCGCCCGATCAACGCCCGGTGCCCGCTCCAGCACCGCATTCAGAACGGCCTTGCCCAGATCCTCAGCCCGCGTATCCGCGAGGCTCCCCCGTTTCGCCTTGCCAACTGCCGTGCGCACGGCCGAGACGATGACTGCTTCTCTCATATGCGGATCACCTCACCAGAGTCAAAGTTAATTGCGCAGCGGCTTGCCTGTAGCCAGCATGTGCTGCATGCGCTGTTGCGTCTTCGGCTCGCCGCACAGGCTGAGGAATGCTTCCCGCTCAAGGTCCAGCATATATTGCTCGCTGACGAAGGTTGCGGCAGGCACATCGCCGCCGGAGAGCACGTGTGCCAGCTTGTCGGCGATCTTCAGATCATGGTCGCTGATGTAACCGCCGAGCCGCATCTGTGTTGCTCCCATCTTCAATACGGCTTTGCCGTCTCTGCCGACGACGCGGAAGCGGCGGCGCTCCGGCGGCGTATATCCGGCTTCAGCCAGTTGCAACGCCTGACGTTTCGCTTCCTGAAGCTGCAGATCGCGGTTTACGACGATGTGGTCCTGCTCGCGCATGAGCCCCATTGATTTCGCGTGATGGGCGCTGGTCGAAACCTTGGCCGTGCCGATGGTTTCGAAGATGCGGTTCACGTAAGGCTGCATATCGATATCCGCATCGCCCGGCAGGGAAGCGTTCAGCCGCATGATGAGCTCCTTGCATCCGCCTCCGGCAGGAATGAGGCCAACGCCGGTTTCCACAAGGCCATAGTAAGTCTCGGCTGCGGCGCACACCCGGCTCGCTCCCATGCACAGTTCGACCCCTCCGCCCAGTGTCATGCTGTAAGGTGCGGCAACCACCGGTTTCTCGCAATACTTGAGCTTCAGCATCGTGTCTTGGAAGAGACGGATGATGCGTTCGATCTCATCCCAGTTTTCATCCTGTGCTTCCATGAGCAGCAGCATCAGGTTGGCGCCGACGCAGAAATGCCTCCCCTCGCTGGCGATAACAAGCGCCTCGTGCCGCTGCTCTACGAGCTCGACGCTTCTCTGGATCATCTCCAGGATATCTCCGCCGATGGCATTGTTCTGGGAGTGAAGCTCCAGGCAAGCAACACCGTCTCCGATGTCGATCAGGCTGGCTCCGTCATTGCCCGCGAGCAAGCGGCCTTGCTGCTTCAGGTTGCGTAGTGAGAGGAAGCCGCGAGGTTGCTCTTCCTCCTGCCAGGCGCCGTTCATCACATATTTCCGCTGACCGCCCGCAGATTGATAGAACGAATCGTGGCCGCTGGCGATCCAGTCGCGTACCCATTGCGGCACTTGTGCCTGCTCGCGCTCCATGCGCTGCACGGACGGAATTAAGCCGATCGCATCCCATGTCTCAAACGGCCCCAGAGTCCAGTTGAAGCCCCATTTCATGGCGCGGTCGATATCGACGATCGAATCTGCTATCTCGCCGACCATTGCGGCTGCATACATCAGCGTATCTTTCAGTACGTTCCATGCGAAGCGTGAATACCGGTCATTGGCCTCAAGCAACGCTTTCAGCTTGCCACCTGCGCCCTTCGCTAGCTTCGCCGCTTGCAGGGAAGCGGAAGCTGGCTTGGACGACGGCACATAGTCCATCGTTTTAAGGTTAAGCGACAGGATTCTGCTGCCTTGGTCGGTCTTCACCTTCTGATAGAAGCCACGTCCCGACTTCTCGCCGAGCCAGCCGCGCTTCACCATCTCTTCGAGCACAGGCGGAACGGCGAACCTGGCTCGCTCAGCTTCATCCGCCGTGCGATCTCTGACGTTGTTTGCAACATGCAGGAATGTGTCGAGCCCGACGAGGTCGAGCGTGCGGAATGTTGCGCTGCGCGGCCTGCCCATAGCAGGTCCGGTGACCGCATCGACCTCATCCACGGTGAGGCCGGAAGCCAGCATCTCGCGTAGCGTCACGAGCAGCCCGTAAGCGCCGATCCGATTGGCGATGAAGTTCGGCGTATCCTTCGCGATGACGACCCCCTTGCCCAGAGAGCGCTCGGCGAACTCGCTGACCGTACGGATGCATTCAAGTTTCGTCCATTTACTGGGGATGATTTCGAGCAGCTTCATATAGCGCGGCGGATTAAAAAAGTGCGTTCCAAGGAAATGCTCGCGGAATGATTCGCTGAGGTGGGAGGACATCTCATGGATCGAAATGCCGGAGGTGTTGGTGCTGACGATCGCATCCGCTCTGCGCCAGGCTTCGATACGGCTGAGCACCTGCTTCTTCACGTCCAGCTTCTCGGTCACCGCTTCGATGATCCAGTCGGCCTCACGGAGCAGCGGCAGATCATCCTCCGTATTGCCGACGCGTATTCGTGAGAGGAAAGCGGTATCATACAGCGGCGCAGGTTGCATCTCCCCGAGACGCTTCAGCGCATCCAGCGCCAATCGGTTGCGCACCTCGCTCGAAGCGAGCGTAAGTCCTCGCCTCATCTCTGCTTCACTCAGCTTATCCGGCACGATGTCCAAGAGCAGGACGTTCAGCCCTGCATTGGCCAGATGCGCCGCGATCTGGGCTCCCATCACGCCTGAGCCGATCACGCAAGCGCTTCTGATGGTATATCGAGGCCTGTTCATCGTATCGACCTCCCGGTTTTCATAACGTTATGAAACATTACCTGTGCTGCCTGCGGGTCATATTCAGGAATCGGCAGATTATACTTGTAAAGAATGAGTATTCAGTCGGCGGACGGAATATTACTGGCAGTTGCGCTGAGCAAATGGCAGAAGGCGCGCTGGCAGCCTATCCGCCTAAGGGCGCCCGGACGGTATAGATCTCTGAACGAAGGGGAAGAGGCGATGAAGATTTATGTGCTGCTGAAGCAGACGTTTGACACCGAGGAGAAAATCGTGCTGCAGGATGGAAAGATTCGTGAAGACGGGGCCAAGTTCATCATCAATCCGTATGACGAATACGCAGTGGAGGAAGCGATACGCATCCGCGAGGCGCATGGTGGTACGGTTGTTGCCGTATCCGTCGGCCCGGAGCGAGCGGTTGAGGCGCTGCGCACGGCGCTCGCGATGGGAGCGGATGAAGCGGTGCTGATCGAAGATCAGAACCTAGAGGACGAATACGGGGTCTCCCGCGCGCTGGCAGCCTATCTCAAAGGCCGGCCTGTCGATCTTGTGCTCGCAGGGTATTTCTCCGTGGATAACGGAGCTGGCCAGGTGGCGATCCGCGTGGCAGAGCTGCTTGGACTTCCTCATGTTGGCTCCGTGACGAAGCTGACCTTAAGCGGCAACACGGCCATCTGTGAGCGAGATGCAGAAGGAGATGTGGAGCGGGTGGAGGTGACATTGCCCGCGCTGATCACCGCTCAGCAGGGGTTAAACGAACCGCGCTACCCCTCCTTGCCCGGCATCATGAAAGCGAAGCGGAAGCCGCTGGATCGCCTGACGCCAGGGGAACTGGGACTTCAACCTGAGGAGCTTGTTCCGGAGGTGCGCAGGGTATCACTCTCGCTGCCTAACGCCCGGCGCAAGGGCCGCATCCTGGCAGGTGAGCTGAACGAGCAGGTGCAGGCGTTGGTCCGCCATCTTCACCACGATAACCGAGTTATCTGACGAAAGGGGCTGAGGAGTGTTGAGCCGAACATTCCTGATCATCGCGGAACACAGGAACGGCAAGCTGAGGCAGATATCCTCAGAAGCGCTGCAGGCAGCGAAGCGGATAGGAGGACCGGGGGACCGTTATATCTATGGCGTGCTTGGTCATGGCGTGTCCGTTGCTTCGAGGAAACTGGCCGCCTATGACGTGGAACGGGTGATCTGCATCGATCATCCAGGTCTGGCGTATTATCATGCCGAATCGTATGCGGATGCCGTGCATCGCATCGTTGCAGAGTGCGGCGCTGATGCGCTTATCATGGGGCATACTGCCCTGGGAAGGGATCTGGCGCCGCGTCTTGCCGCTCGGTTGGGCTGGGGACTCGTATCGGATGTAACGGGGATTGCGAAGGAAGGAGAGGAGATGCGCTTCACCAGGCCGATCTACGCGGGAAAGGCATTTGAACAGAAAGTGATCCTCACAGACCGCTTCATCGTTACGGTGCGCCTGAACAATATTCCCGCAGCTCTGCCGGTTGAGGCGGATGCGCCGATCGTACCGCTGACCTATGCGCCAAGCGATTCCCTCCGCATGGCTGTTCGGGAGGTTGTCAGGAAGGTCGCGGGCAAGGTCGAACTGACAGAAGCGAGGGTCGTCGTGTCAGGAGGACGAGGAGTACGCAGCAGGGAAGGCTTCCGCGTGCTGGAGGAGTTAGCCGATGCGCTTGGCGGCGCCGTTGGCGCATCACGCGGAGCCTGTGACGCGGGATATTGCGACTATGCATTGCAGATCGGACAGACGGGCAAGGTGGTAACACCCGAGCTGTATATCGCCTGCGGCATTAGCGGGGCGATCCAGCATCTCGCGGGGATGAGCCAATCCCGTGTCATCGTTGCCATCAACACGGACCCTGAGGCGCCGATCTTCCAGATCGCGGATTACGGCATCGTCGGCGATCTGTTTGAAGTTGTGCCGCTGATGACCCAAGCAATCAGGGAATGGCGCTCAACATCGGGAGCGAATTAATGCCAGTTTATCGGCCCTGCTCAATCGCTTGATTGCGGCTTCTCTGCGCATCGCTTCCGATTTGCTGCCGCAAACCTCCGAATAGACGAGGGTCACAGGCAGGCGCGCTCTCGTATATTTGGATGCGATGCCCAGATTGTGCGCCTTAAGCCGCTTGTCCAGATCCACGGTATATCCGGTGTATATGGTTTGGTCTGCACATTCCAGCATATAGACATAGAACATTGAGATCACCCGCTCCGCTTGTTAACCCGGTCGAACGTGGACATCATCACTTGTCGCCGGGTTTCTTTATGGCAATAAATCTATGAAAATGATGAAAACGGAAAAAATCTTACTTTTTTTGCCGATAGAGGGGTACCAGATCATGGTAATAATGGTATAATAAAAAATAATGGACTTTCTAGTTACAATTGAACAAAGGTGGGAATTTGTGCTTTGAGATTATACGTATACTCCTCTGGAATCGGCAATGAAGAAAGGCTGAAGAAGGCCATATGCCATATGATTAAGGGAATGATCTCCCGAGGCCATGAATGCAAGCTGCTCATCATGAGGAATGGCAACGAGCCAAGCACCCTGGAGCCCGATTCATTGCCCGAGGCGATCGTATGCGGCGAAGATAGAAGTGATCGCTTTCGGCCGGACGAACCGGTTATTCAAGCGATCCTTGACCTGCAGCACACCTTGAGCCAGTTGCCACTGCCCGACGTGATCATCACGTTGTCTCCTCTGTGTACAGGAGTGGCCAGAGCGGTCATCAATTCGTTTGCTTCCAAACCGAAGATCGTCAGCGGTATCGGCGGCGCCCTGTCCAAGCTGGATCATTTTGAGCAGATTGTATATGCGGATGCGCATCTGGCGATCAACACGAGCATCGCAGAGAGGATCAAGCAGTTATCTCCGGGAGCGCCGGTGAGAACGATCTTTCTTCCCGTATCCGAAGCGCATGTTCGCCCTGTGCCGCGCGCCAAGATAACAACCTTCCTCTATATTGGCCGTCTGTACAACATCCAGAAACGCATCGATGTCCTGTTCCGCGCCTTGTCGGCCCTGCCCAATAAGAATTGGAAACTGAAACTGATCGAGGACTCGCACCCCGAACCGGGATCCAGCGATAAGATTCGTCTGATGGATCTGTCGATCAAGCTTGGCATAGCAGACCGCATCGAATGGCTCGGATACAGGGAGTCACCCTGGGACGAGGTGGAAGAGGCCACCGTTCTGGTCCTGCCATCGGATTGGGAAGCGTTCTGCGGTGTCCTGCATGAAGCTTTGGTTCGTGGTGTTCCAGTTATATCCAGTGATTGTCCAACGGGACCTCGCGACATCATCAAACATGGACATAATGGATGGTTGTTCAAGCCTGGCGATGTTCTGGCCTTGGCAGGCATGCTCAGCCGTATCATGTCAGGCTCTCTTGCTCTTCCGACTCCGGAAGTTTGCCAGCAGTCGGTTAGCCATTTTACCTATGATCTGGTGCTTGATCATATCGAGCAAGCTCTGTATGACTCTTTGGAAGACCACAATCTGAGAACCGGTTGATCCTCCATATCTTCCTCTAATGACCAAGACAGCGGCATGTTCATGCCGCTGTCTTATCATTTTGCATAGGATATGGTTTACAGCTCAACGTTTGGATCGACATCCGCATCGTAGTCGATGGAGTCATATCCGAAGCCGAACAGCTTGAAGAACTCTTCGCGATATCCGGCGATGTCGCTGATTTGTTCCAGATTATCCGTCGAAACCTGATGCCACAGCTTCTCAACTTCCAGTTGCACATCGTCGCGCATTTCCAGATCGTCGATGCGGATGCGGCGTTCCTCATCCACAGGGATGGCACCATCCACATACAAGCGATCCTTGTACAGCCTGACGATCTGCTCGATCGTGTTCTCATGGATGCCCTTCTGCTTCATCACGCGGAACAACAGCGAGATATACAGCGGCACAACCGGGATCGCGGCGCTGGATTGCGTCACCAGAGCTTTGTTGACGGAGACATAAGCTTCTCCGGAGACACGGCTCTTCAGCTTGTCGTTCAGACGGTGGCTTGTTTGCTCCAGATCGTCCTTGGCTCGGCCGATCGTCCCTTCCCGATACACCGCGTATGTAATCTCCGGACCGATATAGGAATAGGCTACGGTCTTCGCACCTTCTTCCAGCACTCCCGCCTCAAGCAGCGCATCGATCCACATCTCCCAGTCTTCGCCACCCATGACCGCAACCGTTGCGCGGATTTCCTCTTCGGTAGCAGGCTCCAGTGAGATTTCGGTTACTTTGCCCGTATGGATATCGACGGTTTTGTTCGTAAACGTACGTCCGATCGGCTTGAGCACAGAGGAGAACTGTTCGCCGGTAACCGGATGCGTGCGGCGCGGCGACGCAAGGCTGTATACCACCAGATCGACTTTACCGAGGTCTTGGCGGATCGTATCAATCACTTGAGCTTTGATATCATTGGAGAAGGCGTCGCCATTGATTGTCTTGGCATAGAGACCATCGGCGCGCGCCGCCCGTTCGAATGCTGCCGTGTTATACCAGCCGGCGGTTGCCGTGCGGGTATCCGAAGCGGGTTTCTCGAAGCATACGCTCAGGGTGGCTGCCTTGCTGCCGAAGGCTGCGGCGATGCGTGAGGCTAGTCCATATCCGGTGGAGGAACCGATGACCAGCACTTTCTTCGGTCCATCGATGGCTGGCTGCTGCTTCACGTAATCGATCTGATCTTGAACGTGCTTGGCGCAGCCTATGGGATGAGCAGTCGTACATATAAAACCACGAACTTTAGGTTTAATGATCATGCTCTCAATTCCTTTCCGAATCGCGTAGTGAATGCAGTTGTACAATATCAAATTACGGCTTCTTTGGCAAGAGAAAGGGCATTGCCCGGGAAAGCGCATGAATCGACAAAACGCGGTTATTGTGCTATGATCAGACCGTATCATTGGCTATAAAGTCTTAGAGAGTCGTAAGCTTATAACGTTGCGTGTCATAAGCTGGTCATGAAACCGGTGTTGAGCCAGTCGCCGGATGAGCGAACATTTGCGGCATTCGTCACCTGCGCGAAGCACTCTGCTCCCGGTCGCCTGGAAGCGGGCGAGACAGCAACAGGATTCATCTTATCTGGACGAATGCGTTGTTGCATGCGCCTGGATCATGAACGAAAGCGAGGAGAATCGACATGCATAACGACTTTATCCAGATCAAATCGCTCAGCGGCGAACTCAAGATCTCCCACAAGATGAGCAATATCGGTCTGACCGTCACCACAGAGGAGCTTATCATCCAGAAGCCCCATCTCAATTATCATATACCGCTCAGCAAGATCGTTTCCATCGTCCCATATGAGAACAAGCTCCGCGAGTACAGCTATGTCAATCGGCGGGATGAACGTGAAGAGGTCGTGCGGCTCGGTTCAGGCATTCCTCATTATAACTTGCATGTATCGGGCTCCACGATGCACAATCGCAGCGGCATCTTCCACACCGGACAGATGGAATTCGTTCTGCCGCTTCACGAAGAACTGCTCGCCTCCATCAGCCGTTACAGCGAGCTGAGGCTGATTCTGTAGGCCATACCCAGAACCAGCTCCAGCGTGATCGTTTGGCTCAGTACCAACCTCGCTCGTATTGCACGGGCGGGGTTATTTTTATGCCCAGCTTACTGGCTGCGGTTCGCGGCCAATAAGGGTCACGCAGCAATTCGCGGCCGAGGAAGACGAGATCCGCGCGTTCATTTTCGAGAATATCCGCTGCATGATCCGGCGAGGTGATCAGTCCGACCGTTCCGGTTGCGATTCCGGCCTCTTTCCGAATGCGTTCCGAAAATGGAACCTGATAACCGGGATAAGAATGAACGTTCGCAGGCACGACTCCGCCTGTGCTGACATCGATCAGGTCGACGCCAAGATCCTTCATCCTGCGGGCAAGCGTGACGTGATCGGCGACGGTGAGCCCGCCAGGCGCATACTCTTCTGCTGATACGCGAACAAACAGCGGTCCTTGCCATTCCTGCTGGACAGCTTCGATGATCTCAAACAGGAAGCGGGCGCGGCCTTCCAGGTCACCACCATACTGGTCTGTCCGTTGATTGGTGAGCGGAGAGAGGAATTGATTGATCAGATAGCCGTGGGCAGCGTGAATCTCGATGACGTCGAAACCAGCAGCCGCAGAGCGTCGGGCTCCTTCGCGGAAAGCCTGGATAGTATCCTGAATTTGCTCAAGGCTCATCTCCTGCGGCATCTTGTATGCATCACTGAAGGGAATGGCCGATGGCGCGATGATTGGTCCATGATCCGTCGATTTGCGTCCGGCATGAGCGAGCTGGATACCGATCTTGGAGCCGTTCTCATGCGCCAGTCTCACCAGATCGTTCAGACCGGCTATGTGTTCATCAGACCAGATTCCGAGGTCATGCACGGAGATTCTTCCCTGCTTCGTGACGGCTGTAGCTTCGATGATGATCAGGCCAACCTGTCCGACAGCCCGAGACGTGTAGTGGATGCGATGCCAATCATTCACCAGGCCGCTTTCGTCTTTGCACGAATACATGCACATGGGCGACATGACGATGCGATTCTTGAGCGTCATCTGCTTAATGGTCACCGGCGAGAACAATTTCATGGTTTCTCTTGACTCCTTTCATATGTTTATCGAAATGTTGTTACACGCATCATTGTACCATCTTCGCCGTATTATGCCACCATCTCCGTACATCCGCGTAGGCTGAAGAGGACTCAATCCTTCTCGAGATAAGAATCGACGCCGTTATGAGCGCAGAGCAATCCAGTTTGATATAATAGTGATCAAAGATGAATCCGAGGCGCACCTATCGGCGAACACTCCAGGAAGAGGTGATCGAGTGGCAATCGCACGCAAGATGATCCAGGCTCCCATTCGCTTGTACCGGAAGTTCATATCCCCCATGAAGCCGCAGTCTTGCCGTTTCTACCCTTCATGTTCCCAATACGCCCTGGAGGCGATCGATGAATATGGAGCGCTGCATGGAGGATGGATGGCGGTCAAGCGGATCGCGCGTTGTCATCCCTTCCATCCGGGCGGATATGATCCGGTTCCGCCGAATCCGCGCAAGAGCAAGGCAACGCGGGAACATACCGGCGGACACCGGCCGTAACGACCAAGAGCGGCATCTGCCCCCGCTTGACTTGAGTCGGCAGTTTTCGGTATATTGTGCATAATAGAGCATATGGTTCCGACGAAGGGATGAGTACGCGATGCGTGCTTGCCACAGAGAGCCGGGGGAGCTGGAAACCGGTGCAAGGGCGGCGCGGAAGATGGTCCTGGAGGAATCGCTTTCGAGTCCAGATCGGGCCTACGCACTGCCCGTTCGATGAGGAGGCGACGTTTCCCAGCGTTACAGGGATCTGCCTTGATCATCAAGGCAGGCTGAGCCTGCTGTTCGTAAGAACTGCGGGGAAGTTGGGTGGTACCGCGTGAGTGGAAGCTCTCGTCCCAAGGGGATGGGGGCTTTTTGTTATGCAATCATGCACCTTCGGCACCATGGAAGTGGCCGGGTGACCATGCGTCCTGTGCCGGAGCCCGATACGATCGACGTTTCAAAGAAATGGAGGAACCTGTATGACACAGGAAAACAAAACGTTCTACTTGACTACCCCGATCTATTACCCTAGCGACAATCTTCACATCGGACATGCGTACACAACGGTGGCTGCGGATGCGATGGCACGTTACAAGAGGCTGCGTGGTTACGATGTTTACTTCCTGACCGGCACCGATGAACACGGTCAGAAGATCGAACGCAAAGCGGCGGAGAAGGGGAAGACGCCGCAGAAGTTCGTTGACGACATCGTCGCGGGCATCAAGGAGTTGTGGGAGAAGCTGGAGATTACATACGACGACTTCATCCGCACGACTGAGGATCGCCACAAGCGCTCCGTTGAGAAGATTTTTAAGCAGCTCGTCGACCAGGGGGATATCTACCTCGGCACCTATGAAGGATGGTACTGTACGCCTTGTGAATCGTTCTTCCTCGAGCGCCAACTGGTAAACGGCAACTGCCCGGACTGCGGCCGGCCGGTGGAGATCGTGAAGGAAGAGAGCTATTTCTTCCGCATGAGCAAGTACGTGGACCGGCTGCTCCAATACTATGAGGAAAATCCGGATTTCATCCAGCCGGAATCGCGCAAAAATGAGATGATCAACAACTTCATTAAGCCGGGCCTTGAGGATCTCGCCGTATCCCGAACGACCTTCGACTGGGGGATCAAGGTGCCGGGCAACCCGAAGCATGTCGTCTATGTCTGGATCGATGCGCTGTCGAACTATATCACCGCACTCGGATACGGCTCAGATGACGACAGCAAGTTCCGCCGCTACTGGCCGGCCGATGTTCATCTCGTCGGCAAAGAGATCGTTCGATTCCATACGATCTATTGGCCGATCATGCTGATGGCGCTTGGCCTGCCGCTGCCGAAGAAGGTGTTCGGCCATGGTTGGTGGTTGACGCTGGAGGGCAAGATGTCCAAGTCCAAGGGCAACGTGATCAATCCTGTTTACCTGATCGACCGCTACGGTCTGGATGCATTCCGTTACTTCCTGATGCGCGAGGTTCCATTTGGCTCTGACGGTACCTTCACGCCGGAAGGATTCATTGAACGGATCAACTTCGATCTGGCCAATGACCTCGGCAATCTGCTTAATCGTTCGGTGGCGATGATCGACAAGTATTTCGAAGGCACCGTACCGGCATACGCAGGTTCGGTAACGCCTTATGACGAAGACCTGAAGAATGCGGCGGCTGAGGCTGTGGAGCAAGTGGAGAAGGCAATGGATGGCATGGAGTTCTCGGTCGCACTGACGGCACTCTGGAAATTCATCAGCCATTCGAACAAATACATCGACCTGACCCAGCCATGGGTGCTGGCGAAGGACGAAGCGAAACGCGCTGAGCTGGCATCGGTCATGACGCATCTCGCTGAATCTCTGCGCATCGTCTCAATCTTGCTGCAGCCGTTCATGACGAAAACGCCGCAGAAGATGTGGCAACAGCTTGGCATCGTGGAAGGAGATCTGACGAAGTGGGAGTCTGTCCGCACGTTCGGATTGATGGGGGGACAGAAGGTGGCCAAAGGCGATCCGGTCTTCCCGCGTCTTGATCTGGAGGAGGAAAGAGCGTTTATCCTGCAGTCGATGACGAGAGCTGCCGCTCCGGCCGCTGAGGCCCAAGCATCCTCGGAAGGAGCGGCCTCTGGCCAGGGCAAGAGCGATCACGTGAGCGCTCCGGTCGAACACAAGGACGAGATCTCGATCGATGACTTTGCCAAGGTGGAGCTGCGCGTCGCTCAGGTGATCGCAGCGGAGCCGATTCCGAAGGCGGATCGGTTGCTCAAGCTGCAACTGGATCTCGGTTACGAGCAGCGGCAGGTCGTCTCAGGCATCGCCGAGCACTACAAGCCGGAGGATCTCGTGGGACGCAAGGTCATCTGCGTCGTCAATCTGAAACCGGTCAAGTTGCGCGGCGAGCTGTCGCAGGGGATGATCCTGGCGGCTTCGAAGGACGGACAGCTTACGCTGGCAACGGTGCCGGATTCCATGCCGAACGGCGCGATCGTCAAGTAATCACGGTTCATATGGCTGTGCAGATAACGGAATGTTTCTGCACAGCCTTTTCTTGTTTCGCAGGCTTGAGAGAGCGAATACGAATACAGGCAGGAAGTTAACCATATGGTTAACGGAAGGGTTCCATAATGGACCAATGATGGAAGGGCGAACCGATACCTGGTGTTTCCGTACGTAGACCTAGACTCCGGCTCAGGCTAAGCGGATGATTCGGCATGTACCAAGCATGCAAACCGATTGCCGGAATATATATGATGGTGTTTAGCCTTAATTGTAATTTTTATGATTTAGTTGACAGATGGAATCATTCTATCATATACTCTCGTTGGAAAATCATAAAAATTACTATTTACATAAACGGAGGAGCATCAATATGAGAAGAGGAACCATTCGAGCAGTCCTATCTTTCCTGTTCATCATCGTCTTCACTGCCGGTTGCGGCAGCAAGGCCCAGTTTGCGGAAGACAAGATCAATGTGCTGACCAGTTTCTATCCGCTGTATGACCTCACGCAGAAAATAGGGGGAGACCATGTTCAGGTGATCAACATGATTCCGGCGGGGGTCGATCCGCATGATTGGTCACCGAAGAGCCAGGATCTGATCAATCTAACCAAAGGCCAGTTGTTTGTATACAACGGTGCGGGATTCGACGATTGGTGGGTCGAGGATATGCTCGCCAGCGTGAGTGGCGACAAGCGACCGCATGTCGTGAAGGCCAGCGAGGGAGTGTCTCTCATTTCTGTGTCCGATGCGGCCGATGAGACGCACTCGGATGGGCATGATCACGAACATGATGCTGAGGATGCCCATCACGAACATGACGCTGCTGGGGTAGACCAACATGCGCACGATGGCAACGATCCAGAGGAGGAACTGGACGATCATGCTACGGATGATCATGATCATTCCGGTGCAACTCACGCAGGCGGAGATGGCCATGATCATGGGGATTATGACCCGCATATCTGGCTCAGCCTGCTGAATGCGGTCACGATGGCTGGCAATATCAAAGATGGGCTAATCGCGGTTGATCCGGAGCATCGCGCTGATTATGAAGCGAACTACGAAGCGTTGAGAAGCGAGCTCATGCAACTGCACGAGCAATTTGCGCAGATGGTGGAACAAGCGCCGCGCCGCGAGTTCGTCACCTCCCATCAGGCGTTTGCCTATCTGGCGCGGGATTACGGATTGACGCAGTTGTCGGTGATGGGCTTGTCCGCCGAGGCTGAGCCAACCTCGCAAGCCATCAAGGACATCTCAGACTTTATCCGGGAGCATGAGGTTCATTATCTGCTGATGGAAGAGCTGTCTTCGCCGAAACTAGCAGAGACTCTGGCGCGTGATCTTGGCATCGAGATTCTGACGATGAACCCGATTGAAGGTCTGACGAAGGAGCAAGAAGCTGGCGGAGAGGACTATTTGTCATTAATGAGACACAATTTGTCCAGCCTCGAACTTGCCCTGCAGAAGTAGTTTATATACGATAATGATAACGACCTGCTTACAGAGCACGGTGAAGGAGCTATCATATGTACGCAGTGGATGACTGCCACGAACCGATCATTGAACTTCATGATGTATCATTCGCATACGACGGCGATCAGGTGCTGAGCAACCTTAACGCGACAATTAAACAAAGGGATTTCGCTGGGCTGATCGGAGCCAATGGAGCTGGCAAAACGACGTTGCTTCGCATGATCGTCGGCCTCTTGAAGCCGGTATCCGGTGACATCCGCCTGTTCGGGGAGCCCATCAAGCAGTTCCGTGATTGGGACCGGATCGGGTATGTGCCGCAGAAGCACGGGCTCAATCCGCAATTTCCCGCATCGGTGCGCGATGTCGTGCTATCCGGCCTGTATACGCGCAAACGGTGGTTGAAACGGCTGACTTCAGCAGACCATCGCAAGGCGGATGAGGCGATGCTCGCGCTTGGCATCGAGCAACTTGCGGACAAGCGAATCGGGCAACTGTCGGGGGGACAGCAACAACGCGTATTCCTCGCCAGAGCGATCATCAATAACCCGGAGCTGCTCATCCTGGATGAACCGTTTACGGGAGTGGATGAAGCGACGCAGGTGAGCTTCTTCCATATCCTCAGACATATGCATCAACATCATCACATTACCATTCTTATGGTCTCACATGAACTGCAGATGATGCGTGATTATCTCGGCCACGATCCGCTTCGCATCAATCAACGGCTGAGCCTGTACATCCGCCATTCCCACGGCAACCCATGCAGCGGCACAGATATGATCCACAGCCTGCGGCATCTGAGAGCGAACCAAGGAGATTTGGCCGGGAAGGCACAAGCGGTTACAGGAAGCAGTTCAGAGGCTCCAACGGATGCCGAACCTGTCGCTCTATCCGGCTCCGATCAAGGCGCAGATGATCAGGCAGCGGAAGTTCTTGCAGCTAACGAACGAGGATCAGTGGCCCCGACGAACGCCGAAGATGCTGAAGTGACAGGCTTCGAACAAGCCCGAACCAGCGAAGGCGATGCCGGAAGTGACGAAGAGCCGTTGCTTGCTGCGGCCAGGAAGAGGGAGTCGTGAACATGGCGGCGTTATTCGATATTTTCACGTATCCTTTCTTCCAGAAGGCCCTGATCGGCGGCATCTTGATCGGGCTCATGTCGCCGCTTGTCGGCACATTCCTCGTGTACCGCCGACTGTCGATGATCGGCGACACCTTATCACACGTCTCCATCGCCGGTGTTGCCCTGGGCTTCCTCGTCGGTCTGTCGCCGCAGGGGATCGGGGTGATCTTCGCTGTCATCGCGGCCTTCGCCATCGAGCAATTGCGCACGATGTATCGCACCTATGCGGAATTGTCGATCGCCATCATGATGTCCGGCGGCGTGGCGCTTGCTTCCATCTTCATCACGATGGGCAAGGGAACAATGAATGTCACCGGCTATCTGTTCGGCAGCATCTATACGCTGGATACGACTGATCTGCTGCTCGTCGGCGGGGTGACGCTCATCGTCCTGCTGTTTGTCGGCATGAACTTCAAGGAGCTCTTCCTGCTGACCTTCGATGAAGATGCGGCGCGTGTGAACGGTTTGCCCCATAGGGTGTATAACCTGCTCATCACCTTGCTAACGGCGCTTACGATCAGCGCCGCGATCAAGCTTGTCGGCGCCTTGCTCGTCTCAGCGCTGATCACCGTACCAGTTGCCTCAAGCATGATCATCGCGCGTAACTTTCGGCATTCGGTATGGCTGTCTGTCCTGTATTCGGAGATCGCGGTCATCGTCGGCATCGTTGCGGCCAGCCTCTGGAGCTGGGCGCCGAGCGGAACGATCGTTCTCTTGCTGATCGCCATGCTGATCGGCACGATAGCAGTCAAGAAAGGGTTGACGCGGTAAAATGGAACTCAATGTATGGATTGCGCTTGCGGCCGGATTCCTGTCTTTTATCTCGCCTTGTTGTCTGCCGCTCTATCCATCCTATCTGTCCTATATCACCGGCGTATCGGTCTCGCAGCTCAAGTCGGAAGCCGGCACCAAGGAAGTGCGGAGCCGGCTGGTCTCCCATACACTGGCGTTTATCCTCGGATTCTCTGTCATCTTCTACACATTGGGAGCAGCCGCCGGCATCATGGCCGACCTGTTCTATGACCAGCGGGATCTGATCAGCCAAATCGCCGGCATCCTGATGGTGGTGTTCGGCCTGTTCATGCTGGGAATCTTCCGTCCGCAATTCCTGATGCGTGAGCGTAAGATGCAGTTCCGCAAACAGTTCGGTTATATAGGTTCGTTTCTGGTAGGGGTCGGCTTCGCCGCTGGCTGGTCGCCATGCATCGGCCCGATCCTATCGGCGATCATCGCCATCTCTGCCACGGAGAAGGGCCTGTGGCTCACGATGATTACCGCATATACGATCGGCTTCGCCGTTCCTTTCTTCATCATGGCCTTCTTCCTTGGCTCGACGCGCGTCCTGCTCCGCTATTCGAACGCGCTGATGAAGGTTGGCGGCGGAGTTATGGTCATGCTGGGTGTTCTGCTGTATCTTGGACAGATGACGAAAATCACCGCCTGGCTCACCTCGATTACGCCGGAATGGCTGATGTTCTGAGTCCATTTCTTCGCCCGAATCCCAAGTCAAGTCTTGCGGTTGATAGCTATAAAAGTGTATCATCTTGTTATCATAAAGTTTGAAGGGAGGGCATACGTATGGCGACGCCCAGCATGGAAGATTATCTGGAGCGCATCTATCTGCTGATAGATGAGAAGGGGTACGCCCGCGTTTCCGACATTGCGGAAGGTCTGGAAGTCCACCCTTCGAGTGTGACGAAGATGATACAGAAACTTGACAAGGACAACTATCTCGTCTATGAGAAGTATCGCGGCTTGATGCTGACACCCAAGGGCAAGAAGGTCGGCAAACGCCTCGTGGACCGGCACCAGCTCCTGGAGGATTTCTTGAAGATCATCGGCGTTCGGGACGAGAACATCTATAAGGATGTGGAGGGCATCGAACATCATCTGAGCTGGGATTCGATCACCTGCATCGAGTCGCTGGTCGAGTACTTTAATCGCGATCCGCAGAGATTAAAGGACCTGCAGGCGATTAAGAATGAAATGGAAAACGAATCTTAAGCTTGCATCGTGAACGGAAAGGGAGATACCCTTTCCGTTTTTTAGTTGTTTCATGCGCTAGTCAGAGTCATAAACCCATATCCCCGCTGCATACAATCGAGTGTTCTGACATGAACCGAATGTGCGGAAGGCGGGATGGCTATGCGCATCAATGCAGTGTTCCAGGGTGGTGGTGTGAAGGGGATTGCATTTGTCGGCGCGATCGCAGTGACGGAGCAGAGGGGATTCGTCTTTCATCGCGTGGCCGGCACGTCCTCGGGTTCGATCGTCGCCTCATTCCTGGCAGCGGGTTACACGCATGAAGAGATGAAAGCGATCATCCTCGAAACCCCGTTTCAGGACTTTCTGCAGAAGACGTTGATTCACCACGTGCCGGTCATCGGACCGGCGTTCAGGCTGCTGCTTAAGAAGGGGATCTACTCCGGTGATCCTCTGGAAACGTGGATTCGCAGGAAGCTGCTTGAGAAGGGAGTCAGAACGTTCAAGGATCTCCAGCCCCATTCGCTCTATATCATCGCGTCGGATCTCTCCAACGGCAAGATGGTCGTGCTGCCCGATGACCTGCCTGATTACGCGATTCATCCCGACCATTTCGAGGTGGCGCGGGCCGTGCGGATGAGCATCAGCATTCCTTTCTTCTTCGATCCGGTCATCCTGAAGAAAAATGTCTTCGTGGATGGAGGCGTTCTGAGCAACTTCCCGATGTGGATCTTCGACGAAGAGATGATCAAGAAAGGGGGGGAGAAGCTCGTTCCGACGATCGGCTATCAGCTTGTGGGGAAGCATCCGCACGCGAGGAATGAGATCCACGGCCCGATCACGATGCTCCAGGCCCTGTTCTCCACGATGATGGGAGCGCACGATGAACGTTATATCGAGAAGCAATACCGCTTCCGCACGATCAAGATCGACGCTTCGTCCGTGGGCACCGTAGAGTTCGACCTGACCCGCGAACAGAGCCTCGAGTTATACGAATCCGGACGAAGGGCAGCGGAGGAATTCTTCGACAAGTGGTCCTATGCCGAATATCTGTCTAAGTTTCAGGATCTGTGCGTGAATGGCGCGTCAAGGAGATAACAAGAACCTCCCCTTCCGTCAGTGGTAAAGGGGAGGTTCTTCATCGTCGTCCTTCTTGTTGCCCTGGATGACCCGTAAGTGGCTGTGCCGCCGTTTCTTCGTGCTGGCCTTCTTCGCACCCGGCGCTTGCCGGTAGGCGGTCGTGCGATGATAGGTTGACGGACTGCCGCCAGTCTTCCGCCATCTCCAACGCTGGGGCGGATAGAAATAGAGGAGCAATACGACGCCTATCACAATGGCAGGAATGATAAAGATCTGCGGGGAAAACCTCAGATATGACCACGCGCCGATGGCGATCAGGATGAACAGGATTATCGTCCACAGGTTTCTGGCTTTCATGTCAAGTTCACTTCCCGGTTGTTGGTTATTCGATCGACATGAACACCGCAAGGCGAACACCATCAATCTATCCTCATCATAACGAAGCTTCGCCAGGCAATCAACTCTCCATGATGATTATCCCCATATCGTTTGTCGCATACTAGGGTTGTTCAACCTTCAACTAACAGGAGGAGCAATCGCTATGCAAGCCATGGAACATGATGATTCAGGCCATCACACCCAGCGCAGGCATAGAACGAATCCTTGGACGTTCGCTGCCAACGTCGGATTCTTCGCCGGCCTGATCTGGGGCCTCATCAAGATCTTCTTCTATGCCTTTCAATTTACGAAGGTGGAGCCCGCCTTCTTCGTGAAGAATTGGTATGTTGACGGTTACCTGATCACTCGCCAGGGGTATCTCGTCTCCATGTTCTGGATCGTCGCGGGTTCGATTGCCGCAGCTCTGCTGTACGCCGCTTTGTTCCGCAAGGTGAAAGGGCCATGGTTTGGCATGGTATATGGGCTTATCTGGTGGGCGGCATTGTACCTGTGGCTCGGTCCGGCCATGGGAACGACGGAGCCGGTCTGGGACATGGACCGCAACACCTTCTGGAGCGATCTGTGCCTGTTTGTGCTGTGGGGAGAGTTCATCGGGTTCAGCATCAGCTTTGAGTTTACCGATGAGCAGAGCAGAAACAGCGACCCTAATGTTCTGAAATGAAATAGTTTATCTTTAAAACTGGTCTCCGCTATGGTAAAATGTCATAATGGATTTGTTAGCGGAAGGATGATACCGGCGATGAAGCGCATCTTGATCATGAATGGACCGAATCTCAACCTGCTTGGACTCCGTGAACCTGGCGTATATGGGACCGACACGCTTGCCAGCATCGAGCAGAGGCTGCGCGAAGCAGCGGAAGGGCTGGGCGTCCAGGTGGACTTCGTTCAGTCCAATCATGAAGGCGTATTAATCGACCATATTCATGCGGCGATTGGCAAGTACGACGGGATCGTCTTCAACCCCGGAGCGTTTACCCATTACAGCTACGCGTTGCGGGACGCCATTTCCTCGGTAAGCCTGCCCGTCGTCGAGATTCATCTGTCGAACATTCATGCACGCGAACAATTTCGTCACCATTCCGTCATTGCGCCGGTTGCGATCGGTCAGATCGCAGGCTTCGGAGCGCACAGCTATGAGCTTGGCTTGCAGGCAATCGTGCGCTACCTGGAGCGGAGCAGATGACGCAAGCTTGATGGACTTAAACTTACATAATTGGGCAGGTGATAGAGGGTGAGTATTAAGCGTGTCGAACGTCTCCGGAAGCTGCTTCAGCAGTATGATCTAGAGGCGCTGTTTGTGACAAATGCGGTCAACCGCCGATACTTGTCCGGATTTACCGGTTCGTCCGGCTATCTTCTCATCACACAGCAGGATGCGATTCTGTTCACCGACTTCCGTTACCGGGAACAAGCGCCTCAGCAGGCGAAGGATTACCGCGTGATCGAGCATCAGGCGGATGCTGCGCAGACGATCGCCGAAACGCTTAAGGAACTCGGCGTGACCAAGCTAGGTTTCGAGCAGCATGATGTGAGCTTCGCCGATTATCAGTCGTATCAGAGCAAACTTGGCGTTACGCTGGTACCCGCAGACAAGCTAATCGAACAGCTTCGCATGGTGAAAGATGAAACTGAAGTACAGCTCATCGAGACTGCCTGCGAGCTGGTAGATAGGACCTTCGAACATATGCTTGGCTTCATCAAGCCGGGCATGACGGAGCGGGACGTGGCGCTTGAGCTGGAGTTCTATATGCGTGCCAATGGTGCCGACGGCCCGTCGTTTTCAACGATTGTCGTATCGGGTGTCCGTTCCTCCTTGCCGCACGGCGCTCCAACGGACAAAGTGCTGGAGAAGGGCGACTTCGTGACACTGGACTTCGGCGCTTACATGAACGGGTACTGCTCGGACATTACGCGTACGGTCATCATCGGGGAGCCGACAGCCCGCCATCGCGAGATCTATGATATCGTGCTGGAAGCGCAGCTTACCGCGCTTGAACGGATCAAGCCGGGCATGACCGGCAAAGAAGCCGATGCGATCGCCAGAGACCTGATCACAAGCCGCGGGTACGGAGACTACTTCGGGCACGGACTCGGGCATGGCCTCGGTATGGAGATCCATGAGGAACCACGCTTGTCGAAGACAGGAGCGTTCGTACTGGAACCGGGCATGATCGTGACGGTCGAGCCGGGCATCTACATCCCAGGATTCGGTGGCGTACGCATCGAGGACGATGTTGTCGTGACGGAAACAGGCGTCCGTAGACTGACGAAATCAAGCAAGCAGCTGGAAGTTTTAAACTGACCCGCGTTTGCTTCATTTATACTCTTCATCATATTTCTAGGATCAGATCAGGAGGGAATTTTGTGGTATCAGTAAACGACTTCAGAACAGGACTTACTATCGAATACGAGGGGGACATCTACACCGTACTGGACTTCCAGCATGTGAAACCGGGCAAGGGCGCTGCTTTCGTCCGCTCCAAGCTGAAGAACCTGCGTAACGGCAACATCGTGGAGAAAACCTTCCGCGCCGGCGAAGAAGTTGATCGCGCGCATGTTGAGAACAGAACGATGCAGTACCTGTACAACAGCGGCGACGAATACACGTTCATGGACACCGAAACATACGATCAGATCACGCTGCACAAGAGCCAGATTGAATGGGAACTCAACTTCCTGGTTGAGAACATGAACGTGCAGATCGCAAGCTATCAAGGCGAAATCATCGGCATCCAACTGCCGAACAGCGTGGAGCTGCGGGTTGTCGAGACAGAGCCAGGCATCAAGGGCAACACGGCTACTGGCGCGACGAAGAACGCGAAGCTCGAAACGGGCTTGAACGTACAAGTGCCGCTGTTCATCAACGAAGGCGATGTATTGTCCATCGATACGCGTGACGGCAAGTACCTGTCCCGGGCTTGATCAACCTTAAGAGGCTAGACTGAGAAACATTAACAAGCAGGCGGGGGAGTGAAGGACTTGGCTCTGGTAGTCATGAAATTCGGCGGAAGTTCCGTCGGCGATACGGAGCGGATGAAGCGGGTAGCCCAACGTATCGTGGAGAAGAAGCAAGAAGGCAATCAGGTGGTTGTCGTCGTATCCGCCATGGGTGATACAACAGACGACCTGATCGATCTGGCTAAGCAGCTCACCGATCGGCCATCGGCACGTGAGATGGATATGCTGCTTACGACAGGCGAGCAGGTTTCGGTTGCTCTGCTCTCGATGGCCGTGCAGCAGCTGGGTGCATCCGCCGTGTCCTACACAGGCTGGCAGGTGGGCATGATCACCGATGACAATCACGGCAAAGCCAGGATCAAGGACATCAAACCGAAACGCATCCTGGAATCGCTGCAGCAAGATCAGATCGTCATCGTCGCTGGCTTCCAGGGGATGACCGAGGAAGGCCAGATCACGACGCTTGGCCGCGGCGGATCAGACACGACAGCCGTTGCGCTCGCTGCCGCTATTAAGGCGGATCTGTGCGAGATCTATACGGATGTCGACGGCGTCTATTCGACCGATCCGCGCATCGTGAAGAATGCGCGCAAGCTTGACGCGATCTCGTACGACGAGATGCTGGAGCTGGCCAATCTTGGCGCAGCCGTGTTGCATCCTCGCGCGGTGGAATACGCCAAGCAATACAACGTGAATCTGGTGGTTCGGTCCAGTTTTAACCACAACGAAGGGACGTTAGTGAAGGAGGAAGCAGCGATGGAGCAAGGGATCGTGGTGCGCGGCATCGCTTATGACAAAAATGTGGCCAGAATCAGCATTCAGGGCGTGGAAGACGTACCCGGCATTCTGGCGAAGGTATTCACGGCGCTCGCTAATGCCAATATCGACGTGGACATCATCGTACAGAGCGGTGTCTCGAACGGGACAGCGGACTTCTCCTTTACCGTCAGCCTTGATGATGCAGAACGTGCGAAGAGCGTCATCGAAGGCATCCGCGATCAGGTGCCGTATCGCGAGATTACGTCGGAGACGAATCTCGTCAAGGTATCGATCGTTGGCGCAGGCATGGTCAGCAATCCAGGGGTTGCCGCCAAGATGTTCGATGTCATCTCCAAACAAGGCGTGAATATCAAGATGGTCTCCACGTCCGAGATCAAAGTTTCCTGTGTGATCGACGTTGCCCATCTGACGGAAGTGATTCTGGCGCTGCACTCGGCCTACGGCTTGGATACCAATCAGACTGCATTCGTCGGAGGCCCGCAGGTTCGCCGCTAATGGCCGCCTTCCTGGGTTACTTCCCGATCAGGAAGCTGAAGATCTTGAGGAACAGTGCGGTGATGCCCGCCGCCATAAGCGGACCGACGGGAATACCGCGCATGAAGATAATCCCAAATATCGAACCGATAACAAGACCCACAATTAGTTGTGGGTCTATTTTTAGTATTTCCAGCCCTTTCGCATTCATATACGTGGCGATGGCGCCGCCGAACAAGGCCAGTATGCCTGGCCAGGAAGTGAAGATCTGGAGCACATCGCGATAGTGGATCTTCTCGGTGGCAAACGGCACCAGCACCGCAAGCGTGAGAAACAACAGCCCGAGCTCGAGCCCCCGCCGTTCAATCGTCGGCAGGAAGCGTTCCAGATGAATCAGCTTGATGATCAGCAGGATGCATGCGGCGGTCGTGATGATCGGCGATCGCCCTACCAAGCCGATGATGATGAGTGCAAGCAACAAGAATTCTCCATTCATGCGCGGTGACCCCTGTCCCATAGTTCATGTCAATTCATCCTATGGGAGTAGCTCCGGCTTTAGAACATCCGCGATCAACATATCCTCTTCCAGCACAGGGACGACATCCAACACGTTCGCCTGCGAGCAATAGATGACCTCCTCTCTGAGGCCGGCCTTAATTAGCCGCTTGCCGTTTCGGGAGGCCATGATCTCTTCCGTGATTCGATCCCGCACCTCAAGATATGCGCTTCGCATCGCCATGCCCATATCATCCAGATCCGGCCGCTCGCCTGTTATCCGTTCGATCTCGTGAATCAGGAAGCCCGCACACAACCCGTCCTCCAATGAGAAGCGATCCTTCGTCCCAGCGCAGACGATGACGATATCGCGCCGGAACGCAAGCGAGCGGGCAGCCGCCGCCCGCCCGTTGAGTAGAGCGGCTGCGATCACATGGCTCGCCCTTGAGGCCTTCTGAATCGCCCGCGTGCCATTGGTCGTCGTCATCACCACGACCTTGCCCCGGAGTTCGGGCGACATGTACTCAAACGGCGAATTGCCATAGTCGAAGCCGGGAATCTTCCTGCCGTTCCTCTCTCCGCCGATATACACGCCATCCGTTTGCAACTCCTTGGCCTGACAGACCGTTTCCACCGGGATGATGCCAGCGCAGCCGCTGGCAAGTGCCGTGATCATCGTGCTTGTGGAACGCAATACATCGATCACGACGGCTGTCTTACCCACGAGATCATCAGCGCTTGCTTCCTGGACGGAAGGGATGACGGCTATATGACACATGTGCTACATCTCCTTCATAAGGCTGGTCCATGGCAACCAACTGGGTTAGCGTATCCGATCTCAGCCCGCGGCGCAATGCTTCCACCGACAGGACGTCTTCGGGTGCAACGTTGCCCAGGTTCACACCCGGACCGATCCTTGTAATCAGTTCCGCCTGTTGGGATTTGAGCGGCGCTTCCCAGAGCAGGACATGCGGATCGGGAATGCTGGACAGAATCTCTTCAACCAGGTCATGCTTACAGTTGCCCTGATCATCATAGATACCGACTCCACGGCCGGACTCGCGCCCTTCGATGGTGACCATCTCGGACCCGTGATTGAGATCGAGGCTTATCGTGCGAAGCAACTCCTCTGTCTCCACCTTCGAACCCCACAGCTTCTTGCCGTACTCCGTAAAGACGCGCAAGCCATGTTCCCTGCACCTGGAGATCAACTCGCCGCGCTGCTGGCCGTTTATCTGAATCGTGCCGTCTGACACCTCCACGCCGCTGAACCCAAGTCGGCACAGCGTCTCCAGATAAACGCCGACCAATCCCTTCAGCACGGCGATCTCCAGGAAAGTTCCGCCCGGCATAATCGTGATCCGATGTTCCCGGCAGAGCCTGATCTTCTCCGCGAGCACCTCATTCGGATACAGGGCGGAAGTGCCGAAACCGAGTTTGATCACATCGATATAGGGACCGGATGTTTGCAGCATATCATGAAATGCGGTCAGACCAAGCCCCTTGTCGATCACCATCGTCAGTCCCGTACGGCGAGGCTTCGCGAGCCTGCGACCGGAAGGGTCGGCAAGTGCTCCCCCCCAGTTTGTCTCCTGTAAACTCTCCATGCTATACGTCCCCTAACTTTGAATAGATTGTATGAGCTATGTTGGCAATATATGCGAATCAATCTGGGGAGGTGCCCACGATGCTATTTTCGTCCAGGCGTGCATAGAGTGGATATACAAGCCTATAAGTGAAGGTTGAGGAGAATCCATATGAGCAAATTTCTCTTGGGCATGGTGCTGCTGCGCATGATCTCGGGAACGCTGGAGATCACGGCGGCCTTGATCATGTACCGGCTAAATTCCGTGGAGAAGGCGCTGGTCGTCAATTCGATGCTCGCTGCAGTGGGCCCCTTCATCCTGATTACCACCACAGCCCTGGGGCTGATCGGCATCGCGGACAAGATGTCGTACAGCAAGTTGCTGTGGATCGCCGCAGGGCTTACCTGTCTGTTTATCGGGATCTTCAAGCGATGATTTTGTCGGACATGCACGCATAAATATGTCGTCCAAGCATACATATGAGGTATCGGGAAGCCGCGAAAGGAGGCGAGTAACATGCCGGCTGCAATTGACCATCTGTTGCCCGACCGCTTATCGCGAATCGTCTCTCTTCTGGACAGGTCCACGCTTAATCGGATGGAGGAGCTGCGCATCCGCGAGAACAGGCCGTTAGAGGTGATCTATGGCGGGACATATTCGTTCGTGACCGCCGCAGGCGGGCTGACGTTGTCAGCGGAACAAGCTTACAAGCCAGACAAGGATGATTGTCTGAAACTGCTCGATCTCCTGACCAATCATTCGCTTTATTCCTTCGAAGAGGAGCTGCGCCGCGGCTACATCACCGTAAGGGGCGGCCACCGCGTCGGCATAGCAGGCCGGGCGGTTCTCGATCGGGGACAGGTCAAGTTGTTGCGCGATATAACCGGATTCAACATTCGCCTGGCGAGAGAAGTGCGAGGCGCGGCAGAAGGGATCATCCGTTCGCTCATTGATCCGGCCCAGGGGATGATCCACCATACGCTTGTCGTCTCTCCGCCGCAATGCGGCAAGACCACCCTGATCCGCGACATCGCCCGCATCCTCAGCGAGGGCGCCTGGAGCGGCAACGGGTTGCAAGGGAGAGGCGTGAAGGTGGGCATCGTCGATGAGCGTTCGGAGATCGCGGCCAGTGTAGAAGGTGTGCCGACTTTCGATGTGGGTCCCCGCACCGATGTGCTCGACGCTTGCCCGAAGGCGGAAGGCATGATGATGATGATCCGCTCGCTGTCTCCCCAGGTCATCATCGTTGACGAGATTGGCAGGAAGCAGGATGCCGAAGCGATCCAGGAAGCGATGCATGCCGGGATCCGCGTCGTGGCGACAGCGCACGGGCGGGATATCGAAGATGTGAGACGGCGTCCAGATCTTGCGCCGCTGTTTGCTGCCTCGGTATTCAGCAGGTACGTGGTCCTATCCGGCACAGGCCGAAGCCGCCGGCAGCATGTATTCGATCGCGCGCTGCGGCCGATCGTGCTCGCGGCGGACAAGGCGGCGGCTGGCCGATGATCAAGCTGATTGGTGCGCTGTTGATCATCGGTGCGTCCACGATGTACGGCTTCTATCGGGCAAGCAGTTATGCAGAGAGGCCGAGGCAGATCAGACAGCTCATTCATGCGGTGAACCGCCTGGCGACGGAGATCAGCTATGGCAGCACGCCGCTGCCGGATGCGCTTGACAAGCTGTCCCATCAGTTGCATCGGCCCCTTGACCGCATGTTTCAGGAAGCGGCTATACGGCTTAGGCGTGAGAGGAACGCGACGGTCAGACAGGTATGGCAGGAAACGGTCGATCGCTACTGGGCTTTGACGGCGATGAAATCGCCGGAGAAGGAAGCGTTCATCGAGCTTGGGTCCACGCTAGGCGTTTCGGACAGAGAGAATCAGCTCAAGTTTCTGGAACTGGCCAAACATCAATTGCAGCACGAGGAAGCTGCGGCGAGAGAGGAACAGATGAGGTTTGAGAAGCTCAGCCGAACTCTGGGTGTGCTCGGCGGAGCGCTGATCGTCATCCTAATCTATTGAGGTAAGTAGGTGCGTTCATGAATTTCGACATAAACGCCATTTTCCAAATCGCCGGCATCGGAATCATCACCGCGATGATTCATACGGTTCTGAAGCAGATGGGTAAAGAGGACATGGCGCACTGGGCAACCGTCATCGGATTCGTCGTTGTGATGTTCATGGTCATTCGTCTGCTTGATCAGTTGTTTCAGGAGATCAAGACGATCTTCCTCTTCCAATAGGTGATTCCGATGGAGATCATTCAAGTTGTCGGCCTCGGTCTGCTCGTGACGATCCTGAGTCTGATCCTGAAGGAACAGAAGCCGATGTTCGCCTTCTTGCTCACGGCGTGCGCGGCATTATTCATATTCATCTTCCTGGCGGACAAGATCGCTGCCGTCATCCGCGTTATCGAGAGCTTGGCGTTGGAGACGAATGTGAATCTGGTCTATCTGAAGACGATCCTGAAGATCATCGGGATCGCCTATATCGCAGAGCTGGGCGCACAGGTCGTCAGGGATTCCGGATTTTCGTCGATTGCCTCGAAGATTGAGCTGGCCGGCAAGGTGCTCATCATCGTCATGGCCGTGCCGATCATCGAGGTGCTTATCAGGACGGTGATCAGCATGCTGCCGGCCTCAGGTTAATGTTCCTGACAGGAGAGGTTGTTATGACGAAGCTAGGTTCGAAGATCAAATGGCGGCCCCTGATCGTCTGGATGCTGTCGGCGATGATGTGGTTTACGGTACAAGCCTCGGCCGAGACAGGCACGGACCCGCCTCAGGATGCGGCGCAGGATCTGTTCGACACCCAGGTCAAACAACTGGAGATGGACCAGGTCGAACGATACTGGAACGATCTCCTGCGAGAGTATGGCGGATATCTGCCTGGAGGCCGGGCGCCTAGCTTGATGGAGATGATCAGGGGAGAGGGCTTAAGCTTCGGACAGATTATCGGCGCACTTGCCCGCATGCTGTTCCATGAGATTCTGTTCAACGGCAGCCTGATGGTGTCGATCATCATCTTGACGGTGTTCAGCATGATCCTGGAGACGATGCAGTCCGCATTTGAGAACAATACGGTCAGCAAGATCGCCTATTCGATTTCCTATATCGTGCTGATCGTACTCGCGGTGAACAGCTTCAACGTTGCGATAGGCTACGCTCGGGATGCGATCAAGGACATGATCGACTTCATGGTGGCGATGGTGCCGCTCCTCTTGACACTGCTCGCCTCGATGGGCAACATCGTGTCGGTATCGATCATGCATCCGCTCATCGTCTTCATGATTCATGCGGTGGGCACCTTGATTCATGTGGTCGTCTTCCCGCTGCTGTTCTTCTCTGCCGTGCTGCATATCGTCAGTTCCTTGTCAGATAAATACAAGGTAACGCATCTCGCGAATTTCCTGCGAAGTACCAGCGTTGCTTTGCTCGGCGCCTTCCTGACCGTGTTCCTCGGGGTCATCTCGGTCCAAGGAGCGACAAGCGCGGTAACAGATGGCGTCACGATTCGTACAGCCAAGTACATCACGGGCAATTTTGTGCCGGTGGTCGGTCGGATGTTCTCGGATGCTGCCGACACCGTGATCAGCGCTTCGCTGCTCGTTAAGAATGCGGTTGGCATCGTCGGCGTGATCATCATTGTTCTGCTGTGCGCCTTTCCAGCGATCAAGATTCTGACGCTGGCGATTATCTATAACCTGTCAGCGGCGATCATGCAACCGCTCGGCGACAGCCCGATCGTCACCTGCTTGCAAACCATCGGCAAGAGCATGATCTACGTATTCGCCGCGCTTGCTTCGGTTGGGCTCATGTTCTTCCTGGCGGTGACGATCATGATCACGCTTGGCAATGTATCCGTTATGCTGCGTTGATGCTAACCAGAGAGGAGGAGTGGGGGAGATGATCGAATGGCTGTCCGGCTGGCTGAGAGAGATCGTGCTAGTCGTCCTGTTCGCGGTTGTTGTCGACATGCTGCTCCCGAACAACATGATGCAGCGCTACATCAAGGTCGTCGTCAGCCTGTTCATCCTGCTAACGATCCTCTCGCCGATTCTGACGCTGCTTCGGTCGGATCATCATCTGCTGGAGATCGGAGCAAGGCTCGACAGTTGGAGCTCTCCCCTCGTGCAGGCAACGGCGATGGCCTCACCGCAGGAGATCGAGGAAGATGCCGCCCGGCTCCGCAAGGCGAGTGAACAGCAGACGCTCGCTTGGGTGGAGGGCAGGTTGGCGGACATGATGAGGCAGGATCTGCTGGACCAGGGATTCACGCAAGTAAAGGATGTGCAAGTGGACGTCGTGCTGGAACGGAATGGGCAGACGAACATTAAGGAAGTTCACGTCTACGCAAGCGGCGACGAACAACACGCGGACAGCTACGGTGAACAGGCAGCGGAAGGACGGTCCCAGGAGGCCGAGAGGCAGATTGCTAGAGTCGAACCGGTCATCGTCCGCATCGATCTCAGCAGTTCCCCGCCGCAACCTTCCGTACCGGCGAATGCGGAGAACCGGTCGCCCGGCCAGGCGATCAAGCCGGAGGAGAGAGCGAAGATCCGCGATCGCATCAGTGCTGTATGGGAGGTATCACCCGAGAAGATCACGATTCATGATGCCCGCTAAGGAGGTGAGGAAGAATTGGCGAATCTGCTGAAATGGCTGGAAAGCAAGCTGGGCGGGGGAGCTAATGGCCAGAAACGGGTGAGAACCTTTCAATGGCTGATCGTGGTGGGTCTTACCGGCGCTGCTCTGATGATCTTGAATTCCTTTCTGCACGTGGAAACGATCGAACCAGACATGGAACCGGTGCCTGCGGCCGGGCAGGATCAGGAGGTGTTCCGGCACACAGAGCTTTCAGACAATCGATTTGCGGCCTATGAAGAGTTGTACGAAACGAGACTGCGCGAGATCCTCGAGAAGATCGTCGGCGTCGGCAATGTGGACGTCATGGTGACGATTGAGTCTACGGAAGAGAGCATTGTATACCGGGATATGCATGAAACGGAACAGGAGACGAACGAACGGGATGGGAATGGTGCGCAACGTCACATTACAAGTGTGACCAGGGACGGCACAATCGCGCTTTATACGGTTTCCGGCCAGAGCAAGCCGATTATCCTCAAACTGATCAAGCCGCAAGTTCGCGGTGTGATCATCGTGGCGGGTGGTGCCGAGAATTCCGTTGTCAAACAGATGCTGTCGGAAGCGGTGCAGCGAGGCCTGGGTGTTTCGCCTACGCGCATCTCGATCCTGCCGCGGAAGACGTGAATGACATAGATGAGTGACATAGATGAACTTTTCAATCCATACTGTGAGGAGGAAATGTGATGAATACGAGAAGACAGAAGATTTGGCTCGTGTCGATGCTCAGTCTTATGGTGGTGCTGTCCGCCTATTACCTGTTTACGGATGATCTGAACAAGGTGAATGATATGGCCGTCAGTGGCAACGAGAACCAGACAGCTTCTGAAGATTTAGGCGCCACCTATGACTCGCAATTCGCCACCGATGACTTCTACACCCTGACGGATGAGGAGATTCTCGCTGAAGTGGAGAGCATGCAGGCCAGTGCCAGAACGTCGGAACGGTTCGATGCGATGCAGTTTGCGCGGGATGAAGAGCTGAAGAAGCGTTTCGACGAACTCTATCGGATCGTCACAGACCCGACCCAGTCGACGGAAGCGATCTCGCAGGCATATGCCGAGCACCATATGCTGGAGGAGCAATATAACATCATCCAAGGCCTGGAAGAGCAGCTCATGCAGCAATACGGCAACGCGATCATCGAGGAGAACGATGGCGAGTGGCATGTGCAATTGATGGCTGATAGTCTGGAGAAGAGCCAGGCGGTCAGCATCATCGAGACGGTGGCTGAACAGCTCGGCGTAAGTGCTAGAGATGTCTTCGTATCGATCGTCAACTGAACACGAGAATCCTCCGAGGGGTATCTTCAGCACTGGCTGAAGGTACCCTTCGTGCCAGATCATGCGGACTGGGGTAGGTGACCCATGGTGCGGATCAAGCATCTGCAGGTCGAACCTCTAAATCAACATCAAGCAGAGATCAAAAAAAAGGATGAAATGAGGGAATGAAGTGCGTTATAATAAACTTCGCGTGTTTCCATAGTTATGGTATAATACCAGCAGTGCGGTAGCCCCAGTCTGCATGAGCTACAGGTGCATGGTGATCATGCCGCTGGAGAACATGAAGCTGAAGCCCAAGTCCTGTTGAGACTTGGAGCAAGCCGGATAACGAAGACGTCTGACGGATGTCAGTGCCGCATACCCGTTTATCATGTTGCCGCAACTGAGGGACAAGCCTCTATAAGGAGTTGAGTTTCGTGTTTAAGCTGAGTGAAATCAAGGATCTGATCAAGCTTGTCGATCAAACATCGATCCATGAACTGGAGATTGAGAACGAGGGTACGCGGATCGCGATCCGCAAGCCGAACCGGACGGAGTCGCTTCTGATCAATTCCGTTCCGGCAACGAATACGCTCTTTAATCAACCGCAATATATGCCGCAGTTGTCTGCGCCTGCACCGCAGCCTGCTGCTCCTGCACCAGCCGCTGAACAGACGGAAACGCGGAACCAGGAGAATCTCCATGCGATTCAGTCGCCGATGGTTGGAACGTTCTATGCCGCTCCGGCGCCTGGCGCGGAACCGTTCGTGAAGGTTGGCAGCAAGGTGAATGAGAAGACGGTCGTCTGCATCGTGGAAGCGATGAAGCTGATGAACGAGATTGAGGCTGAAGTGAAGGGCGAGATCGTGGAGATTCTCGTTGAGAATGGCCAACTGATCGAATACGGTCAGCCGTTGTTCCTTGTCAAGAAGGAATAGATCTGAATCCTTTCAGGAGGGTCGATATGCCATTTCATAAAGTTCTTATCGCGAACCGCGGCGAGATCGCTGTCCGCATCATTCGCGCCTGCAAGGAGATGGGCATCTTCACCGTCGCTGTTTTCTCGGAGGCGGATCGCGATGCACTGCATGTACGTATGGCAGATGAAGCCTACTGCATAGGTCCGACGCTGTCCAAAGACAGCTATCTGAACTATACCAATATCATGAGCGTCGCTACCCTGACGGAAGCTGACGCCATACATCCCGGTTACGGATTTCTTGCGGAAAACGCTGATTTCGCTGAAATTTGCGAATCTTGCAATATCACCTTCATCGGTCCTTCGCCATCGGCGATCAGCAAGATGGGCGACAAGTCCGTTGCCAAGCAGACGATGAAGAATGCCGGCGTTCCTGTTATCCCAGGCTCTGATGGGCTGGTGGAAGATCTGGATGAGGCGATCCGCATCGCCAGAGAGATCGGATATCCGGTGCTCATCAAGGCAACCGCAGGCGGCGGGGGCAAGGGCATCCGCATCGCCGAGGACGAGGAGGCGCTCGTCCGCCAGATCGTCAGCGCTCAGCAGGAAGCGCAGAAGGCGTTTGGCAATGCTGGTGTATATCTGGAGAAATACTTGACCGGCATGAAGCACGTTGAGGTACAGATCCTTGCCGATAAGCACGGCAACGTTGTCCATCTCGGCGAGCGCGATTGCTCGATCCAGCGCCGTAGGCAGAAGCTGATCGAAGAAGCGCCGTGTCCGGTCCTCACGCCGGAGATCCGCCAGCGGATGGGCGAAGCCGCTGTGCGAGCAGCAAGAGCGGTCGAATATTCCGGAGCCGGGACGCTCGAATTCCTGCTTGGACCTGATGGCAACTTCTACTTCATGGAGATGAATACGCGCATCCAGGTCGAGCATCCGGTGACAGAGATGATCACCAATATTGACATCATCAAGGAAATGATCCGCGTTGCAGCGGGAGAGCCGCTATCGTTTACGCAAGAGGACGTCACCTTCAACGGCTGGTCGATTGAATGCCGGATCAACGCGGAAAACCCAGACAGAGGTTTCCTGCCTTCTCCGGGTCTGGTCGAGTACTATCTGCCGCCGGGCGGGACGGGTGTGCGCGTTGACAGCGCCGTATACCCGGGCTATACGATCCCGCCGCATTATGACTCGATGGTCGCGAAGCTGATTGTCTGGGGCCGTGACCGTCAGGAAGCAATCGACCGGATGAAGCGGGCGCTCAGCGAGTTTGAGATCGAGGGCGTGCATACGACGATTCCGTTCCATCTGAAGGTGCTGAAACACCCGAAGTTTATCCGCGGCGATTTTGACATCAAGTTTCTGGACGAACATTCGTTGGATGAACCGCTTCAGGAATAGCCGTGCGTGCGGATGTTTGTCATAATTTGCATAGAATGATATATTAATAATACAGAACAAGCCTGGCTCGCTGCGGCTTGTGCAAGCATACCACAGGCAGGGAGGTGAAAGCGGTGAATACGATTGCCCCTGATTATGAGCAAACTGAGTTAGGCAGTATTCAAATCGCTCCCGAAGTCATCGAGATTATTGCAGGGTTGGCAGCAGTTGAAGTGGAAGGCGTAGCTGGCATGAGCGGCGGTTTTGTTGGTGATATTGCGGAGCTGCTAGGTCGCAAGAATCTCTCCAAAGGCGTCAAGGTCCAGGTAGGTCAGCGTGAGGCTGCTGTGGACGTTTCGATCCAGATCAAGTTCGGATATCGAATTCCTGAAGTGGCGGCCAACATTCAACAGAATGTGAAACATGCGATCGAATCCATGACCGGATTGGATGTTGTAGAAGTGAATGTACATATCCATGGTGTCCATTTCCCATCGCAGGATAAAGCGCCGGAGGAAGATGCTTCATCCTATCAACGCGTTAGATAATCAAAGCACAGCCTGATTACCCCCTCTCATCCAGGGGGATTTCCTTTGATATAGGAGGGGCAAGCCTATATGGTAAGAGTATTTGACCGTATCTTCCTGTTTCTGTACAGCCTGATCATCGGACTGAGTCTGATCTTCCTGCTGATCGTATGCGTCGGTTGGGTGCAGCCTTGGGTACCAAGAGATGTGCTGGACCTGCTCACCGAGCGCGGTCCGGTCAGCATCACAGTAGCGATCGTTTCGGCGCTGCTCTTCCTGATCAGCGTGCGCTTCTTCTACATCAGCATCGCGGCTGGTTCCGGCAAGCCTCCGTCCATCGAACAGCGAACGGACTATGGAGATATCAGCATTTCGCTGGAGACGATCGAGAATCTGTCGCTGAAGGCAGCAGCGCGCGTCAATGGCATTAAGGATATCAAGGCGAGAATACAGGTTGGACAAGCCGGCCTGATCATCAAGATTCGCGCCGTCATAGACGGTGAGGTGTCCATTCCTGCGCTTACGGAGGAAGTACAACGCGTGGTGAAGGCGCATGTTGAGGACATCGCTGGCGTACCCGTAACGAACGTCAACGTATTCATCGCGAATATCATTCAGACGCAGACGTTTAAGAGCCGGGTTGAATAGGGGTGATACACCCGATGTGGAATGAATTGTGGGAGAAGCACAGGGCGAAGACCATAGGTGTTCTGTGCGGACTGGTCCTGGCGGTCATCTATTTGTTCTTCGGATTCTGGGATATGCTTGTCTTCGGCTTCATCATTCTCGTCGGCTACTACATAGGCCAGAAGATCGATGCCGGCGAGCAAGTGCTGAACTGGGAGCCGATTTACAAGTGGATAACGGACAGATGGCGATTGTTCAAATGATAACCTCTGCAGCCACCTCGCTGACAGAGGAATTTTTCTGTTTGGGAAAGCGTGCCCTTGACGTATAATAGGGGTACGATTGCTATCATTTAGGAGGAAGCAACATGAAGCGAAGGCTGGCTCGTGAGTTGGCGATACAATGCTTGTACAATATGGCGATGAATGAGGTTGAACCTCAGGAATCGATCGCCATGGTGCTGGAGGAAGCCTCCACGGAGCGGGAGACTCCTGTGCCTCCTGGTGATCTCGCTGAGATCAAACCATATGTTACTGAGCTCGTAGTGGGTACGCATGGGCGCTTGCAGGAGATCGACCGATTGCTTGAAGGGTACCTGAAGGGTTGGAAGGTGGAACGGCTGTCCAAGGTCGATCTGCAGATCCTCAGGCTTGCGGTCTATGAAATGATCTATCAAGAGGATGTGCCGCCGAAGGTTGCGATCAACGAAGCGATCGAGCTGGCTAAGTGGTTCGGCACGGAGGATTCCGGCAAATTCGTCAACGGTGTCCTGGGCAAGATGTTCAAGGAACTGGACGAGCTCAAGGCACGCCATACATAAAAGGAGGGGAACAATGTGCCTGCACAAGTAATCGATGGGAAACAAATCGCAGCAGACATCCGTGAGGACATCAAGCGGCAAACCGCAACCTTAATCGAGGAGCGCGGCATCCAGCCAGGCCTGGCCGTCGTGCTGGTTGGCGAAGATCCAGCTTCGCAGGTCTACGTGCGCAACAAGGAGAAAGCCTGCATCGGCGTCGGCATGTATTCCGAGGTACATCGCCTGCCAGAGTCGACTACGCAGGAAGAATTGCTCAAGCTGATCGCCGAGCTGGGGGCTAACAAGCGGATACACGGCATCCTCGTGCAATTGCCGCTGCCGAATCATATCGATGAGAAAGCGGTGATCGCCGCGATTCCGCCGGAGAAGGATGTGGACGGCTTCCATCCGGTGAGCGTCGGCAACATGGTGATTGGTGACGAATGCTTCTTGCCATGCACGCCTGCCGGCATCATTGAGCTCATCAAGCGGACGGGCATCGATCTGGTTGGCAAGCATGCGGTCGTCGTCGGACGAAGCAACATCGTGGGCAAGCCGGTTGCGATGCTGCTGCTGCAAGAGCATGCGACGGTGACGATCTGCCATTCGCGGACGCCTGATCTTGCCGCGATCACGAAGCAGGCGGATGTGCTCGTTGCGGCCGTCGGCAAGGCGAAGATGCTGAAGCGCGAGCATGTGAAACCGGGAGCGGTGGTTATCGACGTTGGCGTCAACCGGCTGCCGGACGGCAAACTGGCCGGTGACGTGGATTATGACGATGTGTTGGAGACGGCAAGCTACATTACGCCGGTGCCTGGCGGCGTTGGACCGATGACGATTACGATGCTGCTGCTCAACACGTTGAAATCGGCTGAAAGAAGCGCATAAACGCACGCACCCGCTGCAGGAGGCTATGAAACAGTCGGGAGCGATACGCATATCGGGGAAAGGAGCATCGCTGTGGGGAGTCTGACACAAGCAGGGCCGCCCGAGAACAGGATCTATACGATCAAACAATTGAACCGTTACATCAAGATGCTGCTCGAATCGGACGAGCTGTTGAAGAACGTCTGGGTGCGAGGTGAAATATCCAACTTCAAGCACCATTCCAGCGGCCATATGTATTTTACGCTGAAGGACGAGGAGAGCAGGCTGAAGTGCGTCATGTTCGCCTCGGCCAATCAGCGCCTGGCCTTTATCCCTCGGGAAGGCACGCGCGTGCTGGCCAGCGGTTCGATCTCCATCTACGAGCGGGATGGCGCCTATCAGTTCTATGTCACGGAGATGCAGCCGGACGGCATCGGCAACCTGTATCTGGCCTTTGAACAGTTGAAGCAGAAGCTGGCGTCGGAGGGGTTGTTCGCGGAGTCGCGCAAACGCCCGATACCGAGATTTCCAAAGGCCGTCGGGGTGATCACCTCTCCGACGGGTGCCGCGATCCGCGACATCCTAATCACCCTGCAGCGGCGGAGCCCGGCAACGCCGGTGCTGCTCTGCCCGGTTGCGGTGCAGGGGGTGCATGCGGCGCCATCGATCGTTCGGGCGATTGAGACGATGAACCGCTTGGCCGAGGTGGATGTGCTGATCGTGGGCAGAGGCGGCGGATCGCTGGAAGAGCTGTGGGCATTCAATGAAGAAGCGGTAGCCCGTGCCATCGCCGCATCGAAGATCCCCGTCATCAGCGCGGTCGGCCATGAGACGGACTTTACGATCGCCGATTTCGTCGCTGATCTCAGGGCTGCGACGCCAACAGCAGCGGCTGAGCTGAGCGTGCCTCATCATCTCGAGCTGAAACAGCAGTTGGCCTATCATGAGCAGCGACTGTACCGGGCTCTTCGCTCCACGCTACAGAAGAAGCAAGAAACGCTGGAGAAATTAAAACGGTCGCCGTATTTCGTGCATCCGCGCAAGTACATGCTCGAATCGGCGGAGCGGCTCGACCGATTGACACAGCAGTTGGAATATGCGATATCGTCGCAGGCCGCGCGTCAGCGTGAGCGCAGGCTGTCTCTGGAACATCGGCTCATGCGCCATGATCCGCGTACGAAGATCGAATATACGAAGAAGGATCTTGCCTCCAAAGTGCGGCAATTGACGCAGGCGATGCGCAACCGCAGTATCCAATCGAAGCAACAGTTCTCGGCGCTCGTCAGGCAGCTCGATGCGCTCAGCCCGCTGAAAGTCATGGAACGCGGGTACAGCGTCGTATACAACGAACAGGAAGATGCCGTGATCAACTCGATCACACAGGTGCAGTTGGGAGATATCGTCAAGGTGCGCGTCCGGGATGGTAGACTGGACTGTCAGGTATGGTCGATGAAAGGGGAGGAAGCATAATGACGGAACAACAGGTGCCGGAAAGCTTCGAAGCGGCAATCGAGAAGCTGGAGAAGATCGTCACGCGGCTGGAGAGCGGAGAGGTGCCGCTTGAGGAAGCGATTGATCTGTTCCAAGAAGGCATGAAGCTGTCGCAATACTGCTCGCAGAAGCTGGAGCAGGTCGAGCGCCGGATCGAGATGCTGATGGAGGATGAGAATGGCCTGACTCGCAAGCCTTTTGCGCCGCTCGCGGAGGAGAAGGGAGACAACTAGACCAGCATGACGACCTTGCACAGCTTTATGAATACCTATACACCGCTCATCGAACAGGAGCTAAGCCGCATCATCCCGGGTGAATGGGAGGTGCCGGACAAGCTGCGGGATGCGATCGCCTATTCGCTGACATCCGGCGGCAAACGGTTGCGTCCGCTTATGACACTGGCTGCCGCCCAGGCTGTAGGAGGCGATGCGATGTCGGTCATGCCTGCGGCATGCGCCATCGAGCTGGTTCATACTTATTCGCTTATCCACGATGACCTGCCTGCGATGGACGACGATGATTACCGCCGTGGCAAGCTGACCAACCATAAGGTGTTCGGTGAAGCGATGGCGATCCTCGCCGGGGATGGCCTGCTGACACATGCCTTCTATGCCGCTGCGCAGCTTCGCTCAAGCGGCGTTCCCGCCGAAGTGGTGCTGGCGATCATCGAGGATCTGAGCCTGTACGCCGGAGTGGCCGGAATGGTTGGCGGGCAAGCCGCAGATATGCTCGGTGAGCAGGGAGAGACGAAGCTCGAAGAACTGATGTATATCCACGAGCACAAGACCAGCGATCTGCTCGTCTGTGCGCTGAAAGCCGGCGGCCGGGCGTCAGGTGCGAACGAGCAGCAGCTTGCCGCCTTGGAGCGATATGGGCGGGCGATTGGCCTCGCCTTTCAGATCCAGGATGATATCCTCGATGTCATCGGCGATGAGCAGAAGCTTGGCAAGCGTACGAACGCGGATGAGAAGCAGGCTAAGGTGACATATCCTTACTTTGTCGGAATAGAAGCCTCTCGCGCCAAGGTCAAAGAATTGACGGAAGAAGGCAAAGCCGCTCTTCTCGCGGCCAATCTCCCCGATCCGAGCATTCTGCTCGAACTTGCCGATTACTTGCTTGATCGGGATCACTGACTGCTCGTCTTTCCAAGTTTCCAAAGCTCTGGCTTACTGAGCCAGGGCTTTGCATGTATGGGTGCCAGCCAGTGATCCCGCGCCGCCATTCCCATCACAATCTCGCAATACCTCGCTTTCGCATGTCTCCATGATCTAGAGCTATCTAGCAACTGCTGAGTTTCCACCTAACGTGGTTAAACGCAGAAAGACACCATTTACGCTCGTTTGCAGTCAGCAACCTCCATTGAGAACGCGGTTTTTGTATGTTACAATATCGTTACAAGATTGCGAGTGGCGCAGTATTCTAGTCGGCCTACCATTTCTGAAGGCGGGCCTAAAAATTCGCCAAAGGGCACATCGATGAAGTTCCTTGTGTTGGCTTTCGACGCCCAGTCGGGGGCTGATGCTGGGAGTTAAGGTTGTAGGGCGATCCACAATGGCATGTGGGCGTTGACCCTGCTTCCGCGGAGGCCCAATTTCGTGGCATGTGCGTCAGCTTGCTGGCGCCGGTTACGGTTTGGGGTATGAACCTGCAATTGCGAGCCAAATGGTCTTTATCTTCGTTATACGAGGTTCATAAAGCATCAGGCGGCTTGTATGCAGTGTAGCCTGCCTTGAGTGAAGCAGAAGGGATTATAGATGGTAGGATGGGCGTTTTTATGGCCAAAAAATGTCCAGCCGGATGCTATATGAAATCTGCTTTGCAAAAGAGGCTAAAGAATGGTTCAAGGCTGTCGAGGAAAACTCCTAGACTGTTCAGGGACCTGAGGCTTCTTGGGGATTATAGTGTGGACTAAGTGGTAATCCAGTCTGATGAGCGGAGACGCCATCAAGGCGATTGTAATGGGAAACCCCCTCTGCGGCGACGCGGAGGTTGTCGCTTGGGAAAACCTACTGGACCTAAGCCACAGCGTTTACCCAGGGAGCTGCCACTCCATATTGGTTACCATGGTCTTACGGCCATATAAGACATAAGAAATACCAAGATGACATCGGCGTTCTGATGGAACTTACGCCAGCCAAGTATTTCTTTGCGATTAGGGGTATAGAATGAAATTTTCCTGGAAACACGCCATCGGATGGTGCATTTTTATATCTGTATTGACATTTGTCCTGGCGGTGTTGTTCTCGGTAGCTTCTAATACGTTGCTAAACGGTCTGAATTGGGCGCTAGGAATGCTGGTCGTGCTTATCCTTGTCATGATCGGCATTCTTTTTGATATTATCGGTATCGCCGTTACGGCCGCTGACGAGAAGCCTTTCCATGCGATGGGGTCGGAGCGGGTAAGGGGCGCGAAACAGGCGATCTATATCCTGCGTAATGCGGACCGGGTATCAAACTTCTGTAACGACGTCATCGGCGACATATCCGGCATAGTCAGCGGGGCGGCAGTAACGTTTGTCGTCTTGGAGCTGCTTACGTCGCTGTCGGTCAACAGCAACATGGCCAGTACGGTTGTCAACGTCGTGTTTGCCGGGCTCGTATCAGCGCTGACGGTCGGCGGCAAAGCGCTTGGCAAGTCGCTGGCGATCAATAATTCCACGAAGATCGTCTTGATCATCGGCAAATTTTTTTATTTCCTGGAGAGCAGACTAAATATACGCATCTTCAAAAACGGCAAACGATCCAAATCGGGAAAGCGGGGGAAGAAGCATGCTGCTCGAACGAATCAACCAACCTGATGACCTGAAGGCTCTATCAGTCGGGCAACTGAATGACTTGGCAGCAGAGATCAGGCAATTTCTGATTGAGAAGCTGTCGGTCACCGGCGGCCATCTTGCCCCCAATCTCGGTGTGGTTGAACTGACGATTGCCTTGCATTATTATCTCAACAGTCCTCATGATAAGATCATCTTCGATGTCGGTCACCAATCCTATGTACATAAGATTCTGACGGGCAGACGAAACCGTTTCGATACGCTCAAGAAGTACAAAGGCCTGTGCGGTTACATCAAGAGAAGCGAAAGCGTCCATGATGTTTGGGAGGCCGGGCACAGCTCAACCTCGCTGTCGGCAGCGATGGGGATGGCGATGGCACGGGATTATCAGGGCAAGAACCACCGCATCGCGGCAGTGATCGGTGATGGAGCGATGACCGGCGGGATGGCATTTGAGGCGCTCAACCATATCGGACATGAGAAGAAGAAGCTGATGGTCATCCTTAACGACAATGAAATGTCCATCTCCCAGAACGTCGGCGCCATCCACAATTATCTGGGCAAGATCCGATCGGGCAAGCATTACCGCAAAGCCAAGGAAGAGATTGAGCAGATCTTGAAGAAGATTCCGGCGATCGGCGGCACCTTGGCGAAGACGGTTGAGAAGCTGAAGGACAGCCTCAAATATATGCTAGTTGACGGCGTGGTGTTCGAGGAACTCGGGTATACGTATTTCGGCCCGATCGATGGACACAATATCCCGCTCCTGCTCGATACGCTGCAGCAGGCGGATCAGGTGGACGGGCCAAGCCTGATCCATGTCATCACCGTCAAAGGCAAGGGCTATAAACCGGCGGAGAATGATTCGTCCATGTGGCATGGCATCACCCCGTACAAGATCGAGTCCGGGGAGCTGTTGCAAAGCTCCGGCACGCCTTCGTTCTCGGACATCTTCGCCACGACCTTGACCGAGCTGGGCGAGCGCGACCCGCGCATCGTCGCGGTGACAGCGGCGATGGCGCCAGGAACTTCGCTCAGCAAGTTCGGAGAACGCTTCCCGGATCGGCTGATCGACGTTGGCATCGCCGAGCAGCATGCCACGACGTTGTGCGGAGCGCTGGCCGATGCCGGGATGAAACCGGTGTTTGGCGTGTATTCAACCTTCTTGCAACGCGGATATGACCAGTTGGTTCATGATGTGGCGCGCCAGAATCTGAACGTTGTCTTCGCCATCGACCGGGCAGGGTTCGTCGGCGCAGACGGAGAGACTCATCAGGGCGTATACGATATCGCCTATATCCGGCATGTGCCCAACATGGTGCTGATGATGCCTAAGGATGAGAATGAGCTCCGCCATATGGTGAAGACCGCGCTCGATTATGATGACGGACCGATTGCCTTCCGCTATCCGAGGATGAATGCGCTTGGCGTACCTTTGGATGAGGAGCTCAAGGCGATTCCGATCGGCTCCTGGGAGACGGTTGAGGAAGGCAAAGATGCGGTGATTATCGCTGTTGGGCCTATGGTGCAACTGGCTCAGGAAGCAGCGGCGAAGCTGAGAGCCGAACGCATCCATGCTCGTGTCATCAACGCAAGATTCATCAAGCCGATGGATCAGAAGATGTTGGATGAGCTTGCCGAGGAAGGCTTGCCGATGTTGGTCGTTGAAGAAGCGGCGCAGGCTGGCAGCCTGGGCAGCGCAGTGCTCGAGTATTATGCGGAGCATGCTCCTGCCATGCCGCGCATCAAGCTGATGGGCATACCGGATGAGTTCATCGAACACGGCAGCATCAAGGAACAACGGGCGGAGGTTGGGCTGACGGTTGACAACATCGCCGAACGCATACGTGTCCTCGTGCGTCCGCGCGGCCGTTCGGAAGTTCCTGCCCGCCTGGCTGCGGAGTGAGGCGAGCGGCAGCCTGGTGGCTGTTGCATGGTACGCAATACAACAGGTCGCAGCTCTGACTTGAGCTGGCGGCCTTTTTTTATTTATGATGAAGATGGTATACTGGTCCCGACATGTTCTTGGAACAGGTTGTTCGTTTGATCGGCACCATCATCGGTTGACAGGGTGGTGGTTTCTGGCCAGCCGTGAACTGGATGGGTGTGAACAAGACGATGGATCATGACGAGGTATAGGAGATTGCGATGACCAATTTGAAGGAACGAGCGGATGTATTGCTGGTGGAACAGGGATATTTCCCATCCCGCGAGAAGGCCAAAGCAGCGATCATGGCTGGCATCGTGTATGCGGACGATCAGCCGGTTGATAAGCCGGGGATGAAGTTGAAGCGGGATGCGAAGATCAGTGTGAAGGGGGCTGTGCACCCTTATGTCTCAAGAGGCGGACTCAAGTTGGAGAAGGCGCTTCGCACTTTCGGAATCGATGTGACGAATGCGGTGATGTTGGATATCGGCGCTTCGACAGGCGGCTTTACGGATTGTGCGCTGCAACATGGAGCCTCTTATGTCTATGCGATCGACGTTGGTTACAACCAGCTCGACTGGTCGCTTCGCCAGGATGAGCGGGTATGCGTGATGGAGCGGACCAACTTCCGATATATGAAGCCGGAAGATCTGAAGGGGCCTGTGCCGAACTTCGCATCGATCGACGTCTCGTTTATCTCGCTCAGAATTATACTGCCGCCCCTCTTGCAGTTGCTTTCCAAGCCTGCGGGGATCGTCGCCTTGATCAAGCCGCAGTTTGAGGCGGGGCGCGAGAAGGTGGGGAAGAACGGGATCGTGCGCGATCCGGATGTTCATAGCGAAGTGTTGGACATGATCCTGGGCTATGCGGATCAACTTGGCTTACAGCTTACGGGACTGACATTCTCGCCGATCACTGGCGGAGAAGGCAATATCGAGTTCCTCGCCTATTGGCGCTGGCAGGATGAACCGGCACCGGAGAGAATCAGCGATTGGTCGAAGCTGGCCGCTGAGATCGTTCAGGAAGCGGCGCGGACGTTCGGTTGATTGAGGGGTTGAGGTGCGTATCGTGACGCTGCTCGCCCTGATAAGTTGTGTACGGCTGTCGCGAGAGAGAACGGCTGAGTGTACGATTTTTCGTACAAAAAGGTGTCCAGAGAGCGGAGAACCGGAGGAAGTGTACGATTTTTCTTACAAGAAGATGTCCGCGACATTTTTTTGGGGCCGACAAGGAAATATGTGTATTGCCTAGAATTAGTAAATTGGGGTGATCGCATGGGGTCGGCAGATTTATATGTCACGATACTGATCATCATCGTTGTTGCTGTCTGGGCGTTGTATCATTTTCAAAAGTGGTTGTACGAGCCGTACCGCAACAAGCTGCCTTTCGAGCTGGAGGACGTCCAGTTGCCGGAGCCATCGGAGGAAACGGCGCTGCTCGAAGCAGCAGGTTACGAGATCATGTCTGGCAAACGCAAGATCTCGCTCAGCATCGAAGCCGATGGTCAGTCCCTCCACAGCGCCCTGTGGGTCGATTATTTCGTCCGTAAGGACGACGAAGTGTACGCCGTCAAGACCGCCCGGCGCAGAAGGCCTGTAGATTGGACAGGCAGCGGACTCCGTGATTACTTCCTGCCATATGCGCTCATCTATGACCAGCTCGACGGAGTGTTATATATCGAACCAGAGCATAAGACCATTCACAAGATCTGCTTCCATATTCGCAATTGAACAGATTGAACTTAATGAGCGGAGGGTGCTATGAAGCTTCAACGGCATTTTAAGATCAAGGAACTGATTGCCACCCACAGCATCAAAACGCAAGAGGAGCTGGTGGAGCGTCTGCGCGATGCCGGATTTCCGGTCACACAGGCAACCGTTTCCCGGGATATCAAGGAATTGCAGCTTATCAAGGTGCCGGATGGCAAAGGGGACTACAAATACGCACTTCCTGCGGATCAGAAATATGCAGCGTCGCAGCGGCTGAAACGCGCGCTCACCGATCACTTCGTGCATATCGATCGTGCGGGCAATCTGATCGTCATGAAATGCTTGCCCGGCACAGCCAACGCGGTTGGAGTGCATCTCGACCAGATGGAATGGCCGGAACTGCTTGGCACGATATGCGGAGACGATACGATTCTTCTCATCTGCCGGTCGGAGGAGCAGGGGGTAGTGGTCGTGGATCGCATCAAGGCAATGTTAGCATAGAGGTGACGAAGATGATCACAGAGCTTTCGATACGAAACCTGGCGGTAATCGAACATGTTCACGCTAGCTTCGGCAATGGATTCCATGTGTTGACGGGGGAGACCGGTGCCGGCAAATCGATGGTCATCGACGCACTCACGTTGTTGGTCGGCGGCAGAGGTTCAGCGGACCTGATCCGGCACGGCGAGAGCAAGGCGGAGATCGAAGCGATGTTCGAGCTGGCGCCGCACCATCCCGTATGGAAAACCTTGGATAATCTCGGCATCGAGGCCGATCCGTCCGAACCGCTCATTATCCGTAGGGAAATTACCAATCAAGGTAAAAGCATATGCCGTATCAACGGTCAGATGGTTAACCTGACGATGCTGCGCGATGTGGGCGAGTGGCTGGTCAATATCCATGGACAGCATGAACATCAATCGTTGCTGAAGACCGAACGCCATCTGGACTGGCTGGATGTTTATGATGAATCGACCATCGCTCCATTGAAGCAGGCATACCTGAAGCTCTACGACCAATACCTATCAGCCAAGCGGGAATTGTCAGAGCTTGAGCAGACGAGCAGACAGGCGCTGCAGATGCAGGACCTGTACAAATTTCAGTTGGAGGAGATTGACTCCGCGCGCCTGAAAATCGGTGAAGACGAATGGTTGGAAGAGGAGAAGCGAAAACTAGCTAATGCCGAGAAATTAATGCAGGCTGTAGCCGAATCCTACGACGCCCTCTATGCGAATGGCCGAGCACTGGACAGTCTGGGCAGGGCGATCAAGCGGCTCGAGGATATCGTCCAGTTCGACCCCGGTACGCTCCGCCCTCTGCTTGAGCAGGTGCAAAGCGCGTATTATCAACTGGAGGATGCAGCATACCAGACCAGAGATTACCGTGATCAGATCGAATTTAATCCAGAGAGGCTGGAGGAGATCGAGGATCGTCTGGCGCTCATCGCAGGGCTCAAACGCAAATATGGCTCCACCATCGAAGAGATCATCGCCTATGCAGGCCAGATACGGGCACAGATCGAACTCATGGAGAATAAGGACGAACGGATTGCTGAACTCAAGCACACGATGGAGATCGTTAGACCCCAGCTCGTGCAAGCTGCTCATAAGCTGAGTGAGGCAAGGAGGAGTGCCGGTGATCGGCTGGCACAGGAGATCGAGCAACAACTGAAGGATTTGCATATGGCACATACGCGGTTTTATGTTGATCTCAAGCCGACTGGAGCTGATGGCGAAGACAGCTTCAACCGGAACGGCTGTGACCATGCGGAATTCCTCATCTCTCCTAACCCGGGCGAACCGCTTCGCCCGCTTGCGAAGATTGCCTCCGGCGGTGAACTGTCGCGTATCATGTTGGCGCTGAAGACGATCTTCGCCCGCATCGACCAGGTACCGGTGCTGGTTTTTGACGAAGTGGATACGGGTGTGAGCGGCCGTGCTGCCCAAGCAATCGCGGAGAAATTGGCTGAGCTTGCCGGGGCCTGCCAGGTATTTGCGGTTACGCATCTGCCGCAGGTGGCGAGCATGGGCGACGAGCATTATTCGATCATGAAGGTGCTGAAGGACGGCAGGACATATACGATCGTGGAACGGTTGGCCAGAGAGGGACGCATCGAGGAAACGGCGCGTCTCATGGGCGGTGCGGAGATTACGGAAGCGACCAGGAAACACGCGGATGAGATGCTGAAGCAGGCCGAACAGATCAGAAGCTTACGACGGACCTCATGAGTGCATGAAGAAGCGCTCTTCACTTCAGCCATCTCTGACGATCACGCGGCCTTCACTGCGGTTCAACCGATGAACGGTTCAGGCCCCCGGTTCTGTGAGATCATGAAGGACGATGTTGGCATGCAAACGCAGATAGCCAACATGCATATCGGATGTCGGATGATGGATGCGCCGACTGGTTGCAGCGGAAAACATGCCGGTCTGATGGCATGAGTCTTACATATATGCAGCGTTGCAAGCAACTGTGGCATCATTTTCAGTTATAAAAGCTCAGAGGCGGGGTTAACTTATAGGTACGCCAAAACGGCTCACGCATTCAACTCGGCATTTACTCAGAAAGGAGCGTGGGGGTCCTGAGTGCCATGAGATCTAGACGATGGATAGGATTAGTGCTCGTTATCGCGATCTGTGCCTTTAGTTTATCCACCCCGTTTCAAACCTTTGCATCGCTTCCTGATGAATTCCGCTTCTTCTCCGGCCAGGACAAGGAAGTTCATTTCTCTCTTCCGGTCTCTGCTTCTGTATATGTAGAACATCCGGATATCCTCAAAGTCAATGGGGAAGCTCAGCAATCTTTCCGCCTGGATCTGAATCATCCGCTATCATTGCAATCCGTAACTGCAGGCGACACGCAGGTTCAAGTGAAATTATTCGGCAAGATTCCGTTCAAGACTTTCCAGGTGCATGTCGAACCGGAATTGAAGGTGATACCGGGCGGACAGACGATTGGAGTCAAGATGAAATCCGATGGTGTCCTCGTTGTTGGCCACCACACCCTAACCACAAACGGAGGGAAGAAACTATCGCCGGGCCAGGAAGCTGGCATTCGCGTTGGCGACCGGATCATCAAGATCGATGGGCAGAAGCTGAAGGACATCGCCATGGTGTCGGCGCTGACCGCTGAGGCTGGCAAGGAGAATCGGCCGTTGGAGCTGACGATTATGCGCGGCAAGCAGAAAGTCAAGGTGGAACTGAAGCCCGAGCTGGACGTCGTGGAAAACGCTTATCGGCTTGGTCTGTATATCCGCGATTCTGCAGCCGGTGTGGGAACGCTGACGTTCTATGCACCGGAGCACGGAGTATACGGAGCACTGGGACATGTCATTACGGATATGGATACGCAGACGCCGATCGTGGTTGGCAGCGGGGAGATCGTGCATACGCAAGTCACCAGCATCAGCAAGAGCCAGAACGGAGAACCTGGCGAGAAAAGAGCCAACTTCTTCGAAAACGGCAAAGTGCTTGGCACGATTCAGAAGAATACGGAATTTGGCATCTTCGGCAAGATGACTGAGAATCCCGAGCATGGCAAGTTCAAGGAACCGATTCCGGTCGCATTTGCAGAGGAAGTCAAGGAGGGGCCTGCGAAGATCTTGACCGTACTCAACGGCCAGAAGGTGGAGGAATTCGATATCGAGATCGTGCATGCAGTTAAGCAGACCACGCCGCAAACCAAAGGCATGGTCATCAAGGTGAAAGATCCAAGGCTGATCGAAGCGACTGGCGGCATTGTTCAAGGAATGTCCGGCAGCCCGATCATCCAAGACGGCAAGCTCGTCGGAGCAGTCACTCATGTGTTCGTCAACGATCCGCTGTCCGGATACGGATGTTTCATCGAATGGATGCTGCAAGATGCAGGAATTTATCTGAACCGACATGAAGAACAGCGCGCCGGATGACCTGATGGTCGCCGGTTTTCATTTTTGTGTTCAGGTCCAGTCGTTTTGTCGAATTCAAGCAACCAGAATGTAAAAATGACGGAAAATCGATAAATAAATATTATATACGGTTGCAAGAAAAAAATAAAGGAAAATTTTTTCGGCAGGAGGATTTTTACAGTTCATGTCGAAAAAATTAGGAGGATAATTGAGACTAAGCTTTAGATTGGGGAGGAAAACGAAGTTGCAAACGATTAAAGTGATGTTGGCCGATGACAATCGAGAATTTACGAGCCTGTTGACTGAATTCATCTCAGACCAGGAGGATATGGAGGTAATCGGAGTTGCTTACAATGGAGACGAAGTGCTTCGTTTGCTCGAAGACGGCCTACAACCCGATGTCCTGATCCTGGATATCATCATGCCCCATCTGGACGGTTTAGGCGTACTTGAGCAACTGAAGGCAAGCAACTTCCAGCCATGCCCGAAGATCATCATGCTGACGGCGTTTGGCCAGGAGAATATCACCCAGAAGGCTGTTCAGCTTGGTGCATCGTATTATATATTGAAACCGTTTGACATGGATGTGCTTACGAACCGGATTCGCCAACTGGTAAGCGGCGGGGCGGCAGCAAGCGGCGTGTCCACAGTCAAATCCTCGGTTGTTCCGATCACCAAGACGAAGAACCTGGATTCGAACATTACCTCGATCATCCATGAGATCGGCGTGCCGGCGCATATCAAGGGTTATCAATATCTTCGTGAAGCGATCACGATGGTTTATAATAATATCGAGATTCTGGGAGCGATTACGAAAACGCTCTATCCGGCAATTGCCCAGAAGTACAAAACAACGCCATCGCGCGTGGAACGGGCTATCCGCCATGCGATCGAGGTTGCTTGGACGCGCGGCAACATCGACTCGATCAGCCATCTGTTTGGCTACACGGTGAACATGTCCAAGTCCAAGCCTACGAACAGCGAGTTTATCGCTATGGTGGCGGATAAGCTGCGCTTGGAACACAAGGTCTCTTGAAGGGATGAGCCGTAAGGACATGTATACATCAACTTCGATTGTTCAGACAGCATGTACATATCTTTGGAGAAGAGGCGTTATGAGCCGATGAATATCTCAGTTATGGGCTCTGACTGATACCACTTGTTTATTGGTTTTCCATGTGAAGCCGATAAAGGAGTGGTATTTTATTATGCGATTAAAAAAAGGCCGTCCATCCGTCTTCATCGACTTACAGGACAGCCTCAATCAACTTATGCCATCATGCGTACGGTTGACCTTGAAGAGGGGGAAGCCTGCTTGCTGTTTCCCGCCCATCTGCGGGAGACCGCCTCCATGAGCAGATAGGAGAGGGTGGCTTCCGCACCCTGGTTGCGGTTCGGGCCGTCCAGCCCGATACCGTCATAGCATGCGCCTTCAGCCTCGTCAACCATGGGCTCTTCGGCGTCGTTCTCACCGTAGTACCAGTCACGGCAGCGTTCGACCGTCTCGGCATACCAGGTTTCACCTGTCAATTCATGGGCTTTGGCCGCGGCCAAGAGCAGCTTGAACACATCGATCGGTTGCTGGTCCCATTGGGCTTTGGACCTTGGCGTACACCAGCCGTTGTTGCCGATCGGGCGAATGCGGCCTTGATCGCAGGTCGACATGGAGATCAGAAAATCCAGGCTGGTCAGCGCGGTATCCAGCAACTGATCTTGTTGCAGCATCTCGTATGCGCACAACAGGCCCCACGGCAACAGCCCGTTGCTGTATGTCAAGATCGGCTCATACCAACGCCAACCCGGCTTGGCATTGTATTTGAACATCTCGAGCATTCGTTGGCACCATCTCTGGATCAGGGGCTTCAGATTCGATCTCAAGGGATGGTCATGCTGATCCAGTAAGTTTGCCGCAGCCAAGGCATATGCCCAGCCGCGTGGAGAGGTCATGTCCGGCGCTCTCATGATCGCTTTCGCCAACATTTCCTCTGCGGCGAGCCTGCGGCCGCCTTCCGGAAGCTTGATGACAGCCAGAGCCAGAGCCCACAGACATCTGCCCAGACAATCGTCGGAAGGCGTCTCATCCTCGGGTGTTCGGTCAAAGGCAATGTTGTTGTGGAAATGTCCATCCTCCTTCTGTACGCCCAGCAGGAAGGACAGGTACCTATCGAGCAGTTCGTACAGGAAAGGTTTTTCTTCCTCCGCAGCGAGTTCCAGCCACTCCAGGCACACCCATATGCCTCGCGCCTGATCGTCAGTGCTGTAGCCTTCCTTGCGGCGGGGAATCATGCCAAGTGCGTGTTCCATCAGCCCAGTGTCGTCGCTCAGACGGCGCAAATGACTGAAGTTAACGTTTGGCCAGTTCAACATGACTCACCTCTGCGAACAGTCGATAATGTTGCTTGCCGACTTCCGCCCAATGCATATGCTTGCCGATGGCCGCGATTTTCTTGTTCCAGCTCTTGAGACTCAAGTCATTCTCAAGCAGCGATATGATCTTCTCGGACCAAGCGGCTTCATCATCATACGGGATGAGCAGTTCAGGATAATCTGCGAGCAGGTCCTGCGCATAGCAGTATGGAGTGCTCAATATTGGCCGGCCGAGGCCAACAGCATATGCCAGCGTGCCACTGGTGATCTGCTGCATGCCGGGATAAGGAGTCACGTAAACATCGCATGCGATCAGGTGCTTGATCAGGTCGCTTTCCTCCAGATAATGGTTAATCATGACCGTGTGTTTATCGATCCCGAGGCGGTTGATCATCTCCCTCAGTTCCTCGCGGTACCGTTCGCCTTCAAACTTCACGACGCCGGGATGCGTCTGGCCAACGATCGCGTACAGCACGTTTGGCACCTTCTTCGCGACCTGTGGAAGCACCTTCAGCATCAGCTCGATGCCTTTGCCTCGGCTTAGCAAACCGAAGGTCATCAGAACCTTTCGATCCTTCCAGCCAAGTTGCTCGCGGAACTTCAGCCGGCTCTCCGCATCCCCTTGCGGTGCGCCATGAGGGATGAATATGATCTTCTCCTTCGGTATGTGGAAAGATTGATGCAGGAATGAAATCGCTTTGCGGTTCATCACGAGGATCTTGCTGCTGCGCTCGGCAATTTCTTGCTGGATCGCAGCGTAAGGCGGCATCGGATGCTCAAACATCGTATGGAATGTCGTAATCAGCGGTTTCTTAAGGTTGCGAATCAGCGTGAGAATATATGCCCCGGCCTCTCCGCCGAAGATGCCGAACTCATGCTGCAACGAGACGACATCGATATCCGATTGGTTGATTCTTCGCGCCATCTTTACATAGGCTTCTTCGTCATGCTTCGCTAGCGGCAAGAACAGCGGGTCATTGCCAGCATCTGTATCGGAATCGGTCATCACGATGACCGGATCGGCTCCTCGCCAATTCTTCGCGCTCTGGATAGCCTGACGAAGGTTGAAGGTGTACGTCGCCAGCCCGCATTTCTGCGGGACATATGTACTTACAAAGGCTATCTTCGTCATGCCTGCATCGCCTCCATTCGGTTAACAACCGCTTCATGTAGGATTTGTCTTGGTCCAAGCTCCAGACCGAAGCCGAAGATGCAGTTGTTCAAGTTCATGGCATCTCCGATCTTGCAGCGGTTCCACATTATTGTTTCCGAGCAGCGCACATTTCTTCCAATTCTGCAATCATCGCCAATGACTGCGAACGGGCCGATGATCGAGCGCTCGCCGATCTTGACGCGGTTCCCGATCAGTACCGGCGGGACGAGCAAGGCTCCCGTGGCGATCTCGCAATCTTCTCCGACCCAGATGCCCTGACCTGTTTCCTGGCCAGGAAGCGGAAGTGCAAACTCACGGTTCAGAATATCCCAATGGATACTGCGATAGCGATCCTTGGTGCCCATATCCTTCCAGTATCCCGAGATCACCTTGCCATACACGCCAGCAGTCTCTCTGATCAGCAGGGGGAACGTTTCCCTCTCGATGGAGACGGCCTGATCCTTCGGGATATAGGACAGCGATGCGCGTTCCATCACGTAGATTCCAGCATTCACCCTGCGAGAAGGAGCCTCTTCCAGTCGCGGCTTCTCGACGAAGCGCAAGATCCGACCGTTATCCTCCTGTTCAACGACGCCGAATTGTGTCGGGTCCTCCACTTCCGTCAGTCCGATTGTAACCAGACCGCCATGTTGCCGATGGTATTCGAGAAGCGGGATAAGCTGGATCTCGTGCACGATGTCAGCATTGACAACGATAAATCGCTCATCCAGCATGGTTTCGGCATTTTTGATGGCTCCGGCTGTACCCAGCAATGACTGCTCGAGGGCATAGCGGATGGAAACTCCGAATCGGGAGCCGTCGCCGAAATGCTGACGGATCTGCTCGTGAAAATGCTTGACCGCGAACACGAAGTCGTCGATCCCCTGATCCCTGAGCTGAATCACGAGATGCTCCAGCCATGGGCGGTTCGCGACAAGCGCCATGGGTTTGGGCATTTGCTCCGTGAGCGGGCGAAGCCTGGTTCCCAGTCCTCCAGCAAGAAGAAGTGCATTCATACCAAATCTCCCTCCTCGTATAAAATAAAAAAAGCATTTTGAAACCTGATCCTCATGCCTTCCGGCCAACTTACGCAGGGCTAGAATGCGTTGCCTGCGCCCATTGTGGTACTGCTTCCGTTGCTGCAGATACCAATAAAAATCGGGAGTCGAAATACTTTTTTGACAGCTATTTTATATTTTGGTGGGATGATTTCTTCCGCCTGCGGGCACGAGAAATCAGGCCCGTATTGCGCAATCGGGAACGATCTGCGCGCAGCACTTCGGTATTAGCACTCGATGAAAATGAGTGCTAACAATAGCATACATGCTGCACGGCTTGAAATCAATGGCCAATATCCTTCGGTATCAAGCCGCAGCGGGAAGAAATCTCCCAGTTTTTCCTGTTTTCTTGTTCTTTCGCCCGTTTACCGGCACTTCACCTGCATTTCACCCAGTTGAGGCATAGGACCTTGAAGGAGGGATCATCCTAAAAATGTGCTTCCTAGGCCAATGATCAGCTTGCAAATGATGGATGCCTCAAGTATACTGTTGATCGGAACGTCGCTTCTTACGATCATCCCGCTTGATATAGCAGGAGGTGCTTGGGTGATGCAGCCTGTTCCCAAGCTGCTCATTACGCTGGGCATCATACTCATCATCGTTGGCCTGATCTGGCATTTCGGCGCACGATTCATCCCGTTGGGCAAGTTGCCCGGCGATATCGTGGTGGAGAAGGAGAACTTCAAGTTCTATTTTCCGGTCGTGACGTGTATCGTCATCAGCATTGTGTTATCACTTGTGATGTGGCTGTTCCGATATTTCGGCAAATGATCCTCTTTCCGGGACAGACGGAGATGTTGAGATTTGTCATAAAGAATTCAACATTTCGCCGATCAACTGGTCGCATCTTGTGATATTTTTATGTATCATTAGGAAGTATGATTCTTGAGTTCATGCAATTTGTTATGAAAAGTTGAGGGGGATTGTGCGTCATGCATAAATGGGCAATGTTCATCTTGTTTATCGCAGCTTCAGTTCTCGGATTATCTGTCATCATCTTTGCTCCGCCTACTCACGGGGAAGAAGCGCTCCCTGAAGCAGAGGAAAACGAAGTGCAATTCATTCTGACTAACTTCCAATTCGATCAACCCGAATATAGAGTCAAAGCAGGTGAAACGGTGAAGCTGACGCTGATCAACAAGCAAGGCACTCACGGCGTATTTATTGAAGGAACGGAAATCAACCTGGACAAGGCTAATCCGTCCGTGGAATTCACCTTCGACGCCCCTGGCGAGTACAATCTGTATTGCAGCGTAATGTGCGGACTTGGTCACAGCGACATGGTGGCGAAGTTGATCGTCGAAGAACCTGCAGCAGACGGTGCTGACGAAGGTGCGCAAGAGGCTGCGTAATCGAATAAGGAACGACAAGACTGCCTGCCGGGCAGTCTTTTTTCTTGTGTCATGGCCTGCCGATGTTCGGCAGGCCTTTCTTTATGTGTACGCACGGCTTGCGAAATACAGATCTGTTATTTTCGCCAAATCGCGAAACTGATCCCCGTGGCAGCTTCATTCAATTATCGTATATTTGCCGGACTTTCGATGCATACTAGATGTGAAAGTTTGCCACGATTATGCCAAAGCGGGGGCTGGCTCATCATGCGGGACAGATTATGGGGGAGAACGATCAAAGGAACGGTGCGAGTTGGACGCAAAACGAAACAACTGATCCCGGTTCTGCCGCCGCGGTCGATCGTCGTCCTGAAGCATGAGAATCTGGACGAAGTGGCGGCTGAAGGACTGATCGCGGCGAAGGTGAAGGCGGTGATCAATGCCGCGAAGACAATGGATGGCCGATATCCTCTCAACGGGCCTAAACAGCTCCTTCAGCATGGAATCAAGATCGTGGAGATCGATGAAGCGGACTTCGAGCACTTTCATGACGGGATGGAGGTCGAGATCTCAAAGGATGCCATCAGGTTCATGGACGGGCGAACGATTCGCTGCACTCCATTCAACGAGCAGACATGGGAAGCAAGGACCAAAGCAGCGATGCAGAACGTGAGCAAACAGCTCAGTGACTTCATTGAAAATACGCTCCAATATGCAGACAGAGAAAAGGACTTTTTCATCCAACCGTTAAACATCCCGCCGCTTAGGACGCACATCGCTGGTCGGCATGCCGTCATCGTCGTCAGGGGCAAAGGCTGCCGTGAGGATCTGAAGGCGATCCGGGACTATATCGAGGATTACAAGCCGGTGCTCATCGGAGTGGACGGCGGGGCGGATGCGCTCATCGACAGCGGCTTGCGTCCGGATCTGATCTTCGGAGATATGGACAGCATCACGGACGCGGCGCTGAGGTGCGGTGCGGAGATCATCGTGCATGCTTTTCCGAACGGTGAAGCGCCTGGCATGAAGCGAATTCAAGCTCTTGGACTGAAAGCAAGTACCATCGCCGCACCGGGAACGAGCGAAGATATCGCGATGCTGCTCGCCTATGAACGCAAAGCCGAGTTGATCGTGACCTTGGGCACGCATACGCATATGTTCGATTTTCTTGAGAAGGGGCGCAGGGGCATGGCCAGCACGATGCTGGTCCGTATGAAGATCGGCGGCAAGCTGGTGGATGCCAAGGGAGTAAGCAAGCTGTACAGCCGTCCATTTAAGCTGCGCAGGCTGTGGTATATTCCAGCCGCGGCGATTTTCCCGGTGCTAATGCTCGGCCTGGTACACCCGGGAGTACGCCATATGATCGATATGCTGTGGATATACGTCCGACTTTCGTTAGGAGCAGCTTGACCTTAGGTTCTGCTGCCTCCATGCCGATCATCAGCGAGTATGCCTGAGCCTGAAAGGAGGAAAAAGCGGATGCTGACCGCTCGATATCATATTGCCACGATCATCGCGATCTTCCTGTCACTCGGGGTAGGTATTGTTATCGGCGGCACACTCGGACAGAAATGGGCGATGCAGGCCGAGAACAGCATCGTCGATCTGCTCACGAACCGCTATGAGATGATATTGGCAGAGAATCAAGCGATGAAGAAGCAACTCGGTTCGCTGGAGCTGTTCTTGAAAACCGTTTCCCCACCGGTGCAGTCGAAGGTCGTCTGGTGGTACAAGACGCCTGAGCAGAACGAGGAACTGCTGACCATGGTGCTGAATGCGGCAGGCGTGGAATGGGTGGAGAAGGATGCTAATGCAGATCCCCTGCTCCAGCCGAAGCTTGGCGAACCTGAACCGGATTACATATTGGTGACAGACCCGCTCGTCAAACAGGCGATCGAACAGCAGCTCCGCCTAAGTTCCGATAACTCTTCTCTAGCTGCGAGCGATGGGCGTCCTCGCCTGATCGATGCTACGGATCACGTCAAACGTCTCACCGAACCGGCGAGAATCGTCGAATTCATGTTATACATGAAGCACTTAGTTGAGGAGGAATCGTATGCAGCAGCGGGAACCATGGATTACCGTCGTTATTCCGGCGTGGAATGAATCCGACCGGATCGGTGTCACGCTGCAGCACTTGCGCACACTGCACCGTTCGGAGGGTGCGATGATCGATGAGATCATCGTTGTTGATGACGGCAGCAGCGATGATAGCTGGCGCAAAGCGGAACGCTTCGCAGACCGAGTCATCCGCCATGCTCGGCGTCGCGGCAAAGGTGCAGCGCTGGAGACAGGCTGGAGAGTGGCGAATGGTGATGTGCTTGTGTTCCTTGATGCGGACCTTGGCGAATCCGTTGTTCATGCCGGTGAGCTTGTTCAACCAGTGCTTGCGGGTAAGGCGGATATGACGATCGCCAAGCTTCCTCCGGCGCGCACGCGTGGCGGCTTCGGGCTCGTCAAGGGTCTGGCCGTTGGCGGCATCTATCATCTTAGCGGGGGCGGCTTCCGTCCGGAAGCCCCATTGTCCGGACAACGTGCCTTGCGGCGCGAGGTGCTGGAATCGATCGGCGGGCTGGCGCAAGGCTTCGGGATCGAGGTAGGTTTGACGATCGATGCGCTGCGACGAGGTTATAAAGTATTAGAGGTCGAGGTGCCATTCCGCCATCGGGAGACAGGCCGGAACTTAAGCGGCTTTGTCCATCGCGGCCGCCAGTTCTGGTGGGTTGGCATGGCGCTCCTGCAACGATGGAGGCATCCGGTATGAGCCTTGCCCACATGATCGCCTACTTCGCCATCCTCATGGCTCTCTCTTTGCTGATGCGGGATGCCGTTATCCGGTTCCTGCTGGCACACGGCGTAACCGCCCCCAACTACCAGGAACGTCACATTCCATCTGCGGCCGGCATCCTGATCTGGCTCGCCAGCGCAGCAGCCTTGCTTCTCCTGTCCGCCTGGGAGCCTCTCTCCAATGACCTTAAGCTGGCAACGGCAGGCGAATACTACAAGAGCTTCTTCCTTGCTCTCAGTGTCGTCTTCTGCCTTGGATGGACCGATGATCTGATCGGCAACCGGAAAGTTAAGGGGCTGCGCGGTCATCTGCGAGCCTGGATGCGGGAACGCACCATCTCCACCGGGCTGGCCAAAGCGATCTTCACGACCGCCGTTTCGCTGTGGTTCATCATCGATACCGGCATCTGGCGCGGCACGATGTTTGGCATCCTGCCGCTGCTCGCCATGACGATGTCGACCAATGCGCTCAATCTGTTCGATCTCCGGCCGGGACGCGCGATCAAAGTATTCCTGATCGGTTGCCTGATCACGGTTACGGCAGCATATTGGCAAGCTGGTGCATGGATGATGTTGCTGCCGGTTATCGCCGGGGCGCTTGTCCTGCTTCCGATCGATCTGCGCGGCGACGGGATGCTGGGCGATACAGGGGCCAATATGCTCGGATTTGCCCTCGGCAGCACGATTGCGACGCACTGGGGCTGGGCGGGACAGGCTGCAGCGGTTTGCGTGCTCGCTGCGCTCACGATCTTCGCTGAACGGTATTCGCTAACGCGTACAATCGAGCGCTTGCCCGTCCTGAATTGGCTGGACCGCCTTGGCAGAGAATGACTCGCCAATCGGCCGCCAACGCTCGGCATCGCCGCAACGCCTTACATAACTTCATATCCATCTCCGTTGGACAAACATCACTCCTCAGAAACCCGCCGTGGCGGGACCAACCATCCGCTGTACCCGATCGAAAACTTGCCTTGGTAGACACACTCAGGGAGAAAACACGGAGCAATGTTTCAGCTTGACGATCGCTTACTCCCATTCCCATCGGTTGTTATATCGGCCTCTCCGATCACGATCTGGTCAACACGGACCACAGCAGTGGCAAAGCATAGAAAGGCTCGCATAAGCTAATCATGGTGGGATGCTTATGCGAGCCTCTTCGCAACTGCTCATAAACGGATTATGCCCTCATGGCCTTATTTTTTTTTCGCTTTGAAGCGCGGTGCGACATAGTTGCGTTTACGGTCCCGATAGAGTATCCAGCCCGCGATAAAAGCGATGCCGCCGACAAAAGCGAGGATGCCGATGATTAGCATCAACCAGTCAAGAGAGGCAACAGTTTCATCGTTGCCGAGATCTGCTGTATAATAAAAAAATACATCGCGGACTTTCTTGAATCCCCAGGTCGCGATCGCCCCCGGAATAACCAGGAGCAGTACGGCGATCAAGCGTTGCCATACAAGTTTGTTCACCTTGGTTGCCTTCTTTCCTAGTTAATTTTTGAATGAAAAATAATCGATGCACTATATTTCTAGCCCGGAAAAAGGTTAAAATGGATAGAGCCAGTTTCTTCGTACATAAGCATTAATCATCGTGCATATGCGAAAGGTTAAGTGGACTTTTCAAAGAATTATATCCGATACATATCGAATAGGCAATCTTAATAGAATGTAGCATAGTCAGGATGGAGGCCTGTAAGATGGGAACACGTGAATATGACGTGGTTGTGTTGGGAGGAGGCATCGGCGGCTACACAGCGGCGATCCGTGCGGCACAGCTCGGCATGAAGGCTGCGATCATCGAGCGGGACAAGCTGGGTGGTACCTGCTTGCACCGGGGCTGCATACCGAGCAAGTCGCTACTGCGCAGCGCCGAGGTGCTGCATACGGTGCGCAGCGGGGCCGAATATGGCATCGAAGCTGAGCTTCTCTCGATCCGCTACGACAAGATCCTCGAGCGCAAAGACCGCGTTGTGAACCAACTGTACCGCGGATTGCAATATTTGATGAAGAAGCATCAGATCGATGTCATCTCTGGTTTCGGACGCATCAATGGACCTTCAATCTTCAGCCCGCGCAGCGGAGCGGTGGCGCTGGAGCTGCCGAATGGAGATGCGGAGACGATCATTCCGAAGCATCTGATTATCGCCACGGGTTCACGCCCCCGCCAGCTTCCGAATCTGCCAGCAGACGGCGTGAGGGTGCTGACGAGCGATGATGCCCTGCAGATGAACGAGCTACCCAGTTCCATGATCATCGTGGGCGGCGGAGTGATCGGTGTGGAATGGGCGTCGATGTTGAATGATTATGGCGTGAAGGTGACGATCGTTGAAGCAGATGAACGGCTCGTGCCGGGAGAGGACAGCGAAGTTTCGCAGGCGCTGGCTCGCAGCTTGAACGGGCGAGGGGTAGAAATCCTAACAAGCGCACGCCTGAATATCGAGCGCACGACCGTAACCGATAACGAAGTGCGAATCTGGGTGGACATCGGCGGAGAAGAGCGCGAGCTGGCGGCTGAGAAGCTGCTCGTCAGCATCGGCAGACAGGCCAATGTGGACGATATCGGGCTTGAGAACACCGACATTCAGGTTGAGAACGGCGTCATCAAAGTGAACGAATATATGCAGACGACGGAGAAGCATATCTACGCGATCGGTGATGTGAACGGAGTGCTGCCACTTGCACATGCTGCGGCCAGACAGGCGATTACGGCGGTTGAGCACTTCGCGGGCGAATCGCCTCTGCCGTTTAACCCGCTGTTTGTGCCGAAGTGTATCTATTCGCGTCCGGAGGCCGCATCCTTCGGCTGGACGGAGCAGGCAGCCAGGGACAGCGGATATTCCGTCAAAACGGGCAAGTTTCCTTTCTCTGCGCTTGGCAAGGCGCTCGTCCAAGGAGACAGCGAAGGGTTTGTGAAGGTGGTAGCCGACGAACGAACCAATGATATCCTTGGTGTACATATGTTTGGACCGCATGTCACCGACCTGATCTCGGAAGCGGCGTTGGCACAACTGCTCGATGCCACGCCATGGGAGATCGGCCAGCTCGCGCATCCGCATCCATCGCTGTCAGAGGCGCTTGGCGAAGCGATGCTGCAGGTGGGCGGGCTCGCACTCAATCTATAAACGATCCCCTATGAGATCTACATTAAGACGGCCATGAACACTTATATTGAAACGGGAGGTTACGTTATGACAGGATATACGTCGCTGGAGCAACAGGCGAAGCATCGGCAGCTCGGGCTGTCCGACGGACAAGCTATCGACATGTACAAGACGATGCTCCTGGCCCGGAAGCTCGATGAGCGCAGCATGCTGTTGCAAAGAGCGGGCAAGATCAACTTCCACATCTCCGGCATCGGCCAGGAAACCGCCCAGGTGGGAGCAGCGTTCGCGTTGCAGCCTGGCGTCGATTATCTGTTGCCTTATTACCGGGACTATGCGATGGTGCTGGCATTCGGCATGACGCCGCGGGAGCTGATGCTGTGTGCATTCGCCAAAGCCGAGGACCCGAACAGCGGAGGACGGCAGATGCCTGGCCACTTCGGGCACAAGCGGCTCAAGATCGTCACCGGCTCCAGCCCCGTCACCACACAGGTGCCGCATGCAGCCGGATTCGCACTTGCGGCCAAGATGACCGGCCAGAAGTTTGTATCCTTCGTTACCTTCGGTGAGGGGTCAAGCAACCAGGGCGACTTCCATGAAGGCATCAACTTCGCAGCCGTACAGCGTTTGCCCGCGATCTTCATGTGCGAGAACAATCAATACGCGATCTCGGTTCCCTATCACAAGCAGGTCGGTACCGCGAACATCGCCGATCGCGCGGTTGGATACGGCATCGCGGGTGTACGCGTCGATGGCACGGATGCGCTGGAGGTTTACCGCGTCGTGAAGGAAGCCCGCGAACGCGCGCTGAACGGTGAGGGGCCGACCTTGATCGAGGCGGTCATGTACCGGATCACGCCTCACTCGACATCGGACAACGATCTCGTGTACCGGACGAAGGAAGAGGTGGAGTATCATCGTAGTCGCGATGGGCTCCCGAAGTTCAAACAATATCTGATCGATTGCGGCATCTGGTCGGAGGAGCAGGATGCGAAGCTGGCTGATGAGATCGCGGCCATCGTCAAGGATGCGATCGATTACGCCGACAAGGCGCCGTATCCGGCTCCGGAGGATACGCTGAAGCATGTGTATGCGGAGGAGGAATCAACTTGGCGGTCATGACATATATCCAGGCGATCACGTCTGCGATGCGCGATGAGATGGAGCGCGACGAGCGGGTATTCGTGCTCGGTGAAGACGTCGGCGTGAAGGGCGGCGTTTTCGGTGCCACCAAGGGCTTACAGGAGCGGTTCGGCGAACTTCGCGTGCTGGATACGCCGCTGGCTGAATCGGCGATCGCCGGCGTTGCGATTGGTGCGGCGATGTATGGACTTAGGCCAATCGCCGAGATGCAGTACGCGGACTTTATGTTGCCAGCGACGAATCAGATCATCAGCGAGGCGGCCAAGATCCGCTACCGTTCCAATAACGACTGGAGCTGCCCGGTTGTCATTCGTGCGCCGTTCGGCGGCGGCATCTTCGGCGGACTGTACCATTCGCAGTGTCCGGAGTCCGTGTTCTTCGGCACTCCCGGATTGAAGATCGTGGCACCGGCCACGCCATATGATGCCAAAGGCTTGCTGAAGGCAGCGATCCGCGATGAAGACCCGGTCATTTATTTCGAGCACAAAAAGTGCTACCAGATGATCGAAGGAGAGGTGCCGGAGGACGATTACATCGTGCCGATCGGCAAGGCAGATGTGAAGCGGGAAGGCTCCCATATCACAGTTATCACTTACGGGTTGACGCTGCACTTCGCCCTGCAGGCGGCTGAAGAACTGGCCTCTGAGGATGGCATCGAGGCTCATGTGCTCGACTTGAGAACGATCCAGCCTCTGGACAAGGAAGCGATCCTTGCAGCAGCCGCGCGTACCGGCAAGGTGCTGATCATTCACGAGGACAACAAGACCGGAGGCGTAGGCGGAGAGGTCGCGGCGATCATCGCGGAGGAGTTGCTGTACGATCTCGATGCCCCGATCCGCCGTCTGTGCGGCTATGATGTTCCGGCGATGCCGATCAGCCCGACGTTGGAGAAGTTCTATATGCTGAACAAGGACAAGGTCAAATCCGCCATGAAGGAGCTCGCCTTGTATTAAGGACTGCGCAAGATGCGCAGGCGACCGATAACAGCATCCAAGTGGTTTCTGAAATACATAGGATTCGGTTAGTTCCAGTGAGCCGGAGGGAAAGGAGTCGATCATAATTGTCTGGTGCGTTTACGAAGATCATGGAGATTCCGATGCCGCAATTCGCCGAAAGCGTCGTGGAGGCGACGATCGGCAAATGGCTGAAGAAGCCGGGAGATCCAGTTGAGGAATATGAACCGATCTGCGAGATCATCTCGGAGAAGGTAACCGCAGAATTGCCGAGCACGGTATCCGGCAGGCTGCACGAGATCTATGTCGCCGAGAATGAGACGGTGCAGGTGGGAACGGTCATCTGCACGATAGAACTGGTGGAGGCATCCGGTGCAAGTACCGGTTCAGATAGAGGAAACGCGGCAACCGGAGCCGCTTCGACCGAAGCCGCACAAGGAGCCGCAGCAGGCGGCGATGGATCGATGCGCAGCCGCATCTCTCCTGTGGTTCGTCGGCTCGCCGATGAGCACGGCATCGATCTGTCCCAGGTTACGGGCACGGGCATTGGCGGCAGGATCACGCGGCGAGATGTAGAGAAATTCCTGGAGATGCCGAATGTTCCGGTTCGCTCGACGGGATTGCACCTGACCAAACCCGAGAACCCGCAGGCACCGGCATCGGAGGCGAATCTCTCCAGCGATCGCGAGTATATCCTCGACGTGAACCATGTCCGTTCGGCGATCGCCTCGAAGATGCGTCAGAGCGTGACGGAGATTCCGCACGCCTGGACGATGATCGAAGCGGATGTCACGAATCTTGTGATGCTTCGCAACAAGCTGAAGGACGAATTCAAGCGGCGTGAAGGCATCAATCTGACTTATCTGGCCTTCGTGCTGAAGGCGGTTGTCAACGCCATCAAGGATTACCCGATCATGAATTCGGTATGGGCGGTGGACAAGATCATCGTCAAGAAGGACATCAATATCTCGCTTGCGGTGGGAACGGAGGATGCGGTCTATGTGCCGGTCATCCGCAATGCCGATCAGAAGAACATCGCTGGACTGGCGCGGGAAATTGATGAACTGACGAGGAAGGCGAGAGAGGGGCGTCTAAGACCGGAGGATTCGGTTGGTGGAACCTTTACGGTGAACAACACCGGCTCGTTCGGCTCCATCCTGTCCTATCCGATCATCAACTATCCTCAGGCGGCGAACTTCACCTTCGAATCGATCGTCAAACGGCCGGTTGTTATCGATGACATGATCGCCGTCCGTTCGATGGTGAATCTGTGCCTGTCGCTTGACCATCGCATCCTGGACGGCGTCGTTTGCGGACGATTCCTGCAACGGGTGAAGGAAAATCTCGAATCGTTCGGTCCGGATACGAAGCTGTATTAACGCACAAGAACCGCGCTGATGCTGCGCGGTTTTCGCTTTGGCCGTTATCCGTGTCAGGTCGGGTTGAATGGTGAACCGTCTGCAAATATATACTGTAAGAAGGAAGCAGCGCGAAACCGTTCCGCTTTATACCAGCGCTCCGATGGCGAAGGCGAGCGTGGACATTAACAAGGAAATGATCATCACGTAGATGACTGTTTTGAAGATCCATTTTCTTTTCACGGATTACCATCCTTTCGGGTGAACGTTTGCAAGCTGCATGCCATCATCTATTGTAACGCAGTTTGTCTCGCGAGTGAAGTTGGAACACACATTGCTGCTAAGTTTCAGTTGGATGTTCAGGTCATCGGCGGAAGGGTGTCGGTTGGCATCGTCCTGAAGTTATGACGGAAGTCAGGCTGGGGACTGTCTGAAAGTTTCGGTTGGGTAACAGGATGTCTTAGGGATGGGATATAGACTTTGGTTATGCAACGGGACTTCCGCGCAGATGCTGCGCATCACTATCGCATATCGATCAAGAGAAATGGAGAGTGTATACGCATGGTCAATCAAACCAGATTAATCGAAACGTTCATGGAGCTCGTCAAGGTCGACTCGGAATCGGGCAATGAAGCGGAGATCTGCAAAGTGCTGGAGCAGAAGTTCCGCGAACTTGGGCTTGAAGTGCATGTGGATGACACGAAGGAGAAAACCGGCCATGGAGCAGGCAATCTGTTCGCAGAGTGGCCTGCGACGCCAGGACACGAATCGGCACTGCCGATCATGTTCAACTGCCATATGGACACGGTAACGCCGGGCAACGGCATCAAGCCGCGCCTCGATGACGACGGCTACATTCGCAGCGACGGCACGACGATCCTGGGAAGCGACGACAAGGCTGGAGTGGCTGCGATGCTCGAAGCGATCCGCCTTGCGCAGGAAAGCGGCATCGCGCATGGCCCTGTGCAATTCATCGTTACGGTCGGCGAAGAATCCGGCCTCGTCGGCGCCAAAGCCCTCGACCCGGCGAAGCTGAAGGCGAAGGTCGGCTATTCGCTCGACTCGAATGGAGATGTGGGAGAGATCATGGTCGCAGGCCCTTACCAGGCGCAGATCCGGGTGAAGGTGCGCGGGCGTTCTGCCCATGCCGGCGTCAATCCGGAGGACGGCATCAGCGCTATCCAAGTTGCCAGCAAGGCGATCTCGCGCATGCCGCTCGGCCGCATCGACGAGGAAACGACCGCCAATATCGGAAGATTCGCCGGCGGCGGAGCCACGAATATCGTCTGTGATTATGTGGAGATCGATGCGGAAGCGCGCAGCCTGGTGGAGCCCAAGTTACATGCGCAAGTAGCGGCGATGAAAGAAGCGTTTGAATCGGCAGCCAAGGAATTCGGAGCCGTGGCAGAGTTCAACAGTGAGATTGTTTATCCGGGCTTCAAGTTCGACGAGCATGCGCCGGTGGTCAAGCTTGCGACACGTGCGATCAAGAAGATCGGCCGGGAAGCGAAGCTGCTTCGCTCTGGCGGCGGCAGCGATGCCAATATCTTCAACGGGCACGGCGTGCCAACCGTCAATCTGGCGGTTGGGTATGAGCATATCCATACGACCAAAGAACAGATGCCGGTGAAGGAGCTTGTGAAGACAGCAGAGCTGGTCATCGCTCTCATCGAAGAAGCCGTGAACGAATCCGGCGCCGTATGATCCACTGGCAAACAGGACGCGTCATCGAGCGGGTCGCGGAGCGAAGCGGCATGCAGGAGGTGCGTATCGAGCTGGCGGGCGGAGCCGTGGAACGGGCTTTGCATGATACGTCTGTGCAGCGGCCTCTGCGCGAGGGGGATCTCGTGCTGCTTAACACGACAGCGGTGCGTCTCGGACTCGGTTCGGGCGGCTATCACTTCGTGCATGCCATCCTGCAAGAGGAGGAGCCGGAGGATGCAGCCTTATCCGCAGGAAACCGCAGCGGACGCAAGCGGCGCATTGGCCCTGAAGGCCATATGATGAAGCTGAAGTATACGTCGCTTCAGCGGGCGGTGCTGGCAGCCGAAGAGCCGGCCAGCCCTTATCACGAGATCTTCCTCTGTCACCAATCGATCGATGGTGCGCCGGTGCTGATCGGAGAGCTGCACAGCATGCTGCCAATCGCAACGGCTTGGCTAAGGCACCGCCAACCTGGGCTGCGTATCGCCTACGTGATGAGCGACGGCGGTGCCTTGCCGATCTCGTTCAGCCGTCATGCGGCTGCGCTCAGGCAGCTCAATTGGGTGTGCGGCACCGTCACTTATGGGCAAGCCTACGGCGGGGATCTCGAGACGATGAACAAATATACGGCGCTGATCGCAGCCCGCCACATCCTGCATGCGGATGTGATCATTGCCTGCATGGGACCGGGCATCGCCGGAACAGGTACACCGCTGGGCCATACGGGGACGGAAGCCGGGGAACTGGTCAATGCCGCACATATGCTGGGGGGCGTCCCGATCATGATGGCACGGGTCAGCGGGGCAGACCAGCGGCCGAGGCATTATGGGCTTAGCCACCATCTGATCAACAACCTGCGGTATGTGGCGGCATGCCCGGCGCATCTGCCGCTGAGCGGCAGCTTGTCCGAGGATTTGCGCGAAGTGATCCGCTCCCAATTGCAGTCGGCTGATATACCTAAGCGTCACCGGATTCATTGGATTGATCAGCCTGATTCGGAAGAGCTTGAGGAGGCGCTCTCCGCCTATCCCATCGGCATTACGACGATGGGGAGAACGTTGACTGAAGATCCTAGCTTCTATCTGTGCGTCGCTTCCGCCGCCGAGTTCGCCCTGCGGGAGCACGGGCGGACAGCCACTCTTCAAGCGTCGCCTGAGGAGCCGTCCTGACCGCAAGCTGCAGCTTGCGCCGCACCTCCCAGGCTTGTCCTACGATGCGCATGCTGCGAGAGTCCTGATACGTCTTCATGCTTCTGGTCTCCTTCCCAAGATGATCCGTCACCTGGTACAACATATGTGCGGAAACCAGAAATATGCAGCCTGAGTGTCATGCTCCGATGAATTGCTTAGGCGATGATCATCTATACGGAAAATTATGCATATCACCCACTGTCCGATCTAACCGATCAAGCTTCTTAACGGGACAGCAGAAAGGAAGAATCGCGCCATGTCTGATAAGCAATCCAACAACCAACTGTTCGAGGAAAAGACGATATCCAGCAAGCCGATCTATCAGGGGAAGGTCATCTCCCTGCAGGTGGACACGGTGAAGCTGCCTAACGGCGAGGAAGCAACACGCGAGATCGTCCGCCATCCGGGCGGGGTCTCCATTCTGGCTATTAAAGATGGCAAGATGCTGGTCGTTGAACAATACCGCAAGCCGCTTGGCAAGAGCCAGGTCGAGATCCCGGCGGGCAAATTGGACAAGGGAGCGGAAGATCCGCTCGAAGCAGCGAAGCGGGAGCTGGAGGAAGAGACCGGCTACAAATCTGATCATCTGCAATATATCTGCTCATACTACACATCTCCCGGCTTCGCTGATGAGATCATGCATATGTACTTCACCGACCGCTTGGAACGAAGTGAGATGAATCTCGATGAGGATGAGTTCCTCGTCTGCGAAGAGATCACGCTGGATGAGGCGCTTGCGATGATCCGCGATGGCCGGATATCCGATGCGAAGACGATCATGGCTGTCTATGTTTGGCAACTGTATCAGGCAACGGGCAGGCTGATCTGATGCGCGAATGGTTCGTTGATCTGCACATCCACATCGGCCGTTCGTCTGGCGGACAGCCGGTCAAGATCAGCGCGGCACGGAACTTGACCTTCTCCAATATCGCCTGGGAAGCCTCGGAACGAAAGGGCATCGATGTCATCGGCATCATCGATTGTGCGTCGCCGCCTGTTCAGGAGGATATCCACCGGATGTTGATGCAGGGCCATATGGAGGAGTTGGCGGAGGGCGGCCTGAAGTACGGGAATACAACGGTGCTGCTCGGCGCGGAACTGGAAGTGCGTGACCCCGGCCTTGGCCCTGCGCATCTGCTCTGTTACCTGCCGACGCTCGCTGCCATAGAGCATTTCTCTCGAGATATCGGCAAGTTTACGAAGAATATCACCCTCAGCTCGCAGCGCGTCTATCTGAAAGCGCGTGAGCTCCAAGCCGAGGTGGTCGAACGGGGAGGATTTCTCATCCCCGCGCATATCTTCACGCCGCACAAAGGCATGTATGGTATCGCCTGCGACCGGATGGACGAGCTGCTCGACCCTGCGAATGTCGCCGCGGTCGAACTGGGCTTGAGCGCCGATTCGACGATGGCCGGATTCTTAAGCGAGCTTGAGCCGTTCACCTTCGTTACCAATTCGGACGCTCATTCGCTGGCGAAGATTGGCCGCGAGTACAATCGGATGCGCATGGCTAAGCCAACATTCGAGGAGGTCCGGAAGTCCCTGCTCCGGCAGGACGGACGAGCTGTAACGGCGAACTATGGTTTGTCGCCGCGTCTTGGCAAGTATCACCGCTCCTACTGCCTCCATTGCCAACATGTATTGGATTCTCTAGACACGCATGTGGACGTATGCCCTGAGTGCGGCAGCACCAATCTGACGAGAGGCGTGCATGACCGCATCCGCGAGCTGGCGGACGTGCCTGAACCGCTGATGCCGCCGCATCGTCCACCGTATATCGAGCAGATCCCGCTGGAGTTCATTCCGGGGCTTGGCAAGCGAACAATGGCCAGACTTCTGGAACGTTTCGGCACCGAGATGAATATCCTGCATCGAGCAACGGAGGAACAGTTGGCTGAGGTGGTATCCGAAGGGCTGGCGAGAGCGATTGTGCTGGCCCGCGAAGGCCGTCTGAACTTAGAGTCCGGCGGGGGAGGCATCTACGGCAAGGTAAAGTTATGAATCTAGCATATTCGTCTGCTTGTCCACATAGATATGATTATACGTCGATGGAAATTTCGAAGATTCGTCGGCAATCATAGCAGGACAAGGAGAGAATGGCGATGCCCAGCCCGAATCTATCGTTTCAACGTTATCTGCAGCAGCATTTGTCGCTCTATCTGTATGTTTCGGTCTTGTTCATCATGGGCGTCATCTTCGGCGCGCTAACTGTGAATGCTTTATCGGCACAGCAGCAGCAGTCGATGGCGCTTTACCTGCACAGCTTCTTTGAGTGGATCGCGCAAGAAACGGATGGGAGTGATTCGCAGTCGCTCGCGGCGCTGTTTGCAACACATGGCCGGTGGGTGCTGATCATTCTCGTTCTTGGACTATCAATTGTCGGTTTGCCGCTTATTCTGATCATAGATTTTCTGAAAGGCGTCATGATCGGCTTTTCAATCGGCTATCTGGTCGGGCAGTTTTCCTGGAAAGGCTTATTCTTTGCGGTTGTTTCAATCGTTCCTCATAACCTGATCGTCATTCCGGTTATTCTGGTATCCAGTGTGGCGGCGATCTCTTTCTCGTTGTATCTGATACGCTGTCTGGTTGTACAGAGGCAGGCAGTCCAGAGGCAACAGTTGCACTCGTATCTCATCATGCATATGACTTTGTGCGGCCTGTTGCTCGGCGCCGCCTTGATCCAATACGCGGTTGTACCGCATCTGCTCGAATGGGCTGCGCCCGTCATGCTGGAGACGATGTCCATAAGCACAGGTGAGAGTTGACGAAACGGATTGACTTTCGAGAAAAACTGCCCCTATAATGGTACAAAGGAGGGGGAGTATGGAGGCGAGGATAGAGCAAGTCAAGCAACAACTGCAATCACAAGGGTACAAGCTGACTCCGCAACGTGAGGCTACAGTTCGGGTGTTGCTGGAGAACGAGGAAGACCACTTGAGCGCTGAAGATGTTTTTTTGTTGGTTAAGGAAAAAGCACCCGAGATCGGCCTTGCTACCGTCTACCGAACCCTCGAACTATTGAGTGAATTGCATGTTGTCGAGAAGTTAAACTTTGGTGATGGGGTCGCACGTTATGATCTTCGAAGCACGAGCAATAAACATCATCACCATCATTTGATTTGTGTAAGATGCGGTTCCGTTGACGAGATCATGGACGATTGGCTGATTCCGCTTGAGGAACGGCTGGCGACTGAATATCAATTTAAGGTATTGGATCATCGCCTGGATTTCCACGGTATCTGTTGGCGGTGTAAAGATCAAGAAACCACGGATAACACAAACAAGGAATGAATCCAGGCAAGTTGGACGAATTCCATATCAACCGGCAGAGGCGGTTGGGGCGGGTTTGCGAGTTGCGCGCAGACACCGCCTTTTTTGTTTGGCTCATCTCCAGCGAGCTGATGCAAGCTCATATTTCCCTCCTATTGAGGAAATGTTAATCAACGACGTACTTGCGCACATGCAATCTGGCAAGCTCGCTTGAGTGGTGGAGGGAACATATGATCATAGGCGTACCCAAAGAGATCAAGAATCATGAGTATCGCATATCGTTGACACCTGCTGGTGTGGCCCAGATGAAGGCGCACGGTCATGAGGTGTTGATCGAGCGTGGGGCAGGAATCGGCAGCGGATTCAGCGATGAGGAGTATGTCGAGCAAGGCGCGATCATCGTAGATACGGCAGAGGAGATCTGGGCGCGAAGCGGGATGATCATGAAGGTGAAGGAACCGCTCCCCGCTGAGTATGCCCTGTTCCGCGAAGGCCAGATCCTGTTCACCTATCTGCATCTAGCGGCGGAAGCGGAATTGACGCAGGCGCTTACAGCGCGGGGCGTATCCGCGGTTGCCTATGAGACGATTCAACTGCCGGGCGGCAGTCTGCCGCTACTAACGCCGATGAGTGAAGTTGCCGGACGCATGTCTGTCCAGATCGGCGCAAGACTCTTGGAGTCGTTCTACGGCGGGCGCGGCGTTCTGCTAGGCGGCGTGCCAGGAGTTCCTCCGGGAGAAGTGGTCATCATCGGCGGCGGGATCGTTGGTACCAATGCGGCGAAGATCGCGCTCGGGATGGGGGCGAATGTGACAATCATCGAACGGAGCGCGGAGCGCATGCGCGATCTGGACGATGTATTCAGAGGGCAGATTCGAACGTTGATGTCCAACACATACAATATCGCCAATGCCGTAGCGCAAGCAGACCTGTTAATCGGAGCCGTGCTGATTCCGGGCTCAAGAGCGCCCAAGCTGGTCACCGAGCAGATGGTGAAGAACATGAAGAGAGGCTCGGTTATCGTCGACGTTGCTGTGGATCAAGGCGGTTCGATCGAAACGATCGATCGCGTGACGACTCACAGCGACCCGACCTATGTAAAGCATGGTGTGATTCACTACGCCGTGTCCAATATTCCGGGCGCCGTTCCGCGCACCTCGACGTTCGCCCTTACCAATGTGACTCTGCCCTATGCGCTCGAATTGGCAGACAAGGGTCTGGAGCGGGCGGTCCGCGACAATGATCCGCTGAAGCACGGCGTCAACACGTACCGCGGACATGTCACCCACCGGGCGGTGGCGGAGTCGCTTGGGCTGGAATATACGCCCCTCGATCTGCTGCTGGCTGATCCTAGCAGGCCGATCCGTTACGAGGAATTGCCAAGGATCTGACGCAGAGCCACGCATAATTTGTCCGCTTCGTTCATATGCTCTCGTATCACGAAGCGGCAGGTGATGCGTAGGATGCACTCGATCAGCGATTGGCGCAGGAGGCTAAGATTTCTGATCATGGTGGCCGTGTTGGCCTATTTCATCTTCCATGTGCTTAAGTATCTGGACCGCTGGGTGGACCCGTTTGAGAGACATGGACAGCCTGGCGGAGGAGCGGTCAAGGTATTCGAGCAGTTGCATGAAGGGGATGGATTTGTGCTGTTCAAGGACCGGCTTCTGTTCTTTTTTTGGTATGGGGAGTAGGAGGCCAGGCAGGAATCGGGGCTCGTGTTGTGGAAGAAGTATGGAGAAATCAGGGCAATCACTAACGTTCAGAAAAGGGAATGTCACATGAAAGAAAGCCTCAAACTGTTTCTCCATTACTTATCCGTCGAACGAGGGCTGGCCCGCAACTCACTGGAAGCGTATGAGCGGGATTTGACCGCCTTCCTGGATTACTTGACGGACAAGCTCGGCCTTGCTTCAATCGAAGAGGTGAGCCGCGTTCATATTGTCAGCTATCTGATGCATCTGCGAGAAGCCGGGCGGGCTTCGTCCACGGTCGCCAGGACGATGACGTCGATCCGCGGCTTTTTTAAATTTCTCGTGCGCGAGCAGCGGCTGGCCGCTGATCCTTCCGTTTATATGGAATCGCCAAAGACGGACAAGAAGCTGCCGAAGGTGATGAATCTGGAAGAGGTGGAGCGGCTGCTCGATGCGCCGCGTCGCGATGACCCCGCTGGCATCCGGGACAAGGCGATGCTGGAGTTGCTCTATGCGGCGGGCATCCGCGTTTCTGAGCTCGTCTCGCTCAACATCGATGATCTCAATCTCGGCATGGGCTTCGTTCGCTGCTTCGGCAAGGGATCGAAGGAGCGGATCATCCCCCTTGGGCGGATGGCTCTGGACTGGTTGGATCGGTACCTGCAAACGGCTAGGCCGAAGCTGTTGAAGAAGGGGCAAGCGGACAAGGCGCTGTTCCTCAATCAGAACGGCGGACGGCTGACGAGGCAAGGATTCTGGAAGATCATCAAACATTATGCCCGGGAGGCGGGCATCGAGAAGGATATAACGCCGCACACGCTGCGGCATTCCTTCGCGACGCATCTGCTGGAGAATGGCGCAGATCTGCGCGCGGTGCAGGAAATGCTGGGCCACGCGGATATATCGACGACGCAGATTTATACGCATGTGACGAAGGTGCGGATGAAGGAAGTCTACAACCGAACGCATCCGCGGGCGAAGATGTGAGCTTGGGAACTGCATCGAATAGGCGGAGACTGCGTTTACGGCGCATGACGTTTGTGGTGCATTTGCTACCATGAAAGTCTTATGGCCGTTTGCCGTTCATCCGCGTGTGAAGATCTGGGTGGGATCTTCGGGAAGGATGCGCCAAGCAGCAAGCGAAGGATGAAGAATGGGAGGTCTGAACTTGAGCGTACATCCTAGATTTGAACGAATCGCACTTATTGTACTGGACAGTGTGGGGATAGGTGAATTGCCGGACGCCGCGAAGTTCGGCGACAGAGGAGCTCATACGTTGGGTCATATCGCGGAGCGGGTGGAAGGATTCGCTCTGCCCAACATGCAGCGTCTCGGCCTGGGCAATATCGAGCCGCTTACCGGCGTGCCGCCTGCTCAATCGCCGCTTGCGTACTATGGCAAGATGGCGGAGGTATCCGCCGGCAAGGATACGATGACGGGGCATTGGGAGATCATGGGACTGAAGATTACGGTTCCGTTCAATACGTTTCCAAACGGGTTCCCGACGGAACTGATCGAGGAGTTTGAGCGGCGCACCGGGCGGAAGGTGATCGGCAACAAGCCGGCATCTGGTACGGCAATCATCGAAGAATTGGGCGAAGAGCAGATGCGGACGGGCGCCTGGATCGTCTATACGTCCGCGGACAGCGTGTTCCAGCTCGCGGCGCATGAAGAGGTGATTCCGTTGGAGGAACTGTACCGCGCATGTGAGATCGCACGCGAGCTGACGTTGGATGAGCGATACTCGGTGGGACGCGTGATCGCAAGGCCATACGTCGGTCAGCCAGGTTCGTTCACCCGCACTTCGAACCGTCATGATTATGCGGTGAAACCTCCTGCACCGACCGTAATGAATGCGCTGAAGGATGCAGGATTGGATTGCATCGCGATCGGCAAGATTAACGATATCTACTGCGGTGAAGGCGTCACGAAGGCGCAGCCGACGAAGAGCAATGACGACGGCATCGACCATACGGTACGGCTACTGGGCGAATCGTTCCATGGCCTGTTGTTTACCAATCTGGTCGACTTTGATTCCCTGTACGGCCACCGCCGCGATCCGCAGGGTTATGGCCAGGCGCTGATGAACTTTGACCGCCGTTTGCCGGAGATCATGGAGCGGATCGGCGAGCGCGATCTGCTCGTGATCACCGCAGATCACGGCAACGATCCGATTCATGCCGGCACCGACCATACCCGCGAATACACGCCGCTGCTCGTCTGGAGTCCGGCGCTGACCAGCCCGGGCCCGCTTGGTGTGCGTGAGACCTTCGCCGATGTCGGAGCAACGGTGGCGGATAACTTTGGAGTCAGACCGCCGGAACACGGCTCCAGCTTCTTGAAGCAGCTTCTATAGGTCGAGTGCAGGCAGGAGAATCTGAGTTGAGCCGTATGCATGAGGCGATGGATCACCTACAAGAAGGCTTGGCCGCCTCGACATCTGATGGCGCAAGATGATTGAACATGGGTCTGATCTGGGCTTGGCAAGATTTCCCATTCATAAGAGGAGGAGCAATTGAGATGACAGCATTTGATGCAGTGACGTTAACGAAGCAGTTGGAGGAAGCAGCACAGTACATACGTGGAAAAGTAACGGAAGAACCGGAGATCGGCCTGATCCTCGGTTCCGGCCTCGGCATCCTCGCCGACTTGATCGAGCAGCCGATTACGATCCGGTATGAGGAGATCCCACATTTCCCGGTATCCACAGTCGTTGGGCATGCAGGTGAGCTGGTTGCGGGCAAGGTAGCAGGACGGTCGGTCATCGTGATGAAGGGCAGGTTCCATCTGTATGAAGGGTACGGCGTTGAGAAGGTATCCTTCCCGGTAAGAGTCATGAAGCTGCTCGGTGTTAGCAAGCTCATCGTTACCAACGCCGCCGGAGGAGTCAATCGCTCCTATGTGCCAGGCGACCTGATGGTGATCAGCGATCACATCAACCTGCTCGGCCGAAACCCCCTGGTTGGCCCGAATCTGGACAAGTTCGGATCACGCTTCCCGGATATGACGGAGGCTTACAGCAAGCGGTTGCGCAAGCTGCTTCATGAAACAGCAGAGGAGGTGGGCATGAAGCTGCAGGAGGGCGTCTATGCTGCGCTTCTCGGGCCGACCTACGAGACGCCGGCTGAGATCCGCATGCTGCAGGCGATCGGTGCCGATGCGGTGGGCATGTCCACGGTGCCGGAGGTGATCGTGGCGCGGCATGCCGGCATCGAGGTGCTTGGCATCTCCTGCATCACGAACATGGCTGCAGGCATCCTCGATCAGCCGCTCGATCACTCGGAAGTCATGGAGACGGCAGAGCGGGTGAAGGAGCAGTTCCTGAGCCTGGTGCTTCATGTCATCCCGAAGCTGTAAGACATTGGTTAGATTGAGGAACACGAAGTCACTCCATCACTGGAGGTTATCATACGATGCGAATGGTGGACATCATACTTAAGAAGAAGAACGGGGAAGCCTTGAGCAGAGAAGAGATCGAGTTCGTGGTTCAAGGCTATACGGCAGGGGACATACCGGACTATCAAGTATCGGCGCTCCTGATGGCGATCTGCTTCCAGGGCATGAATGAGCAGGAGACGGCCGACTTGACACTGGCCATGACCAACTCCGGAGACAGGATCGATCTGTCAGCGATCGAAGGAATCAAGGTGGACAAGCATTCCACGGGAGGAGTCGGGGATAAGATCAGCCTCATCGTCGCTCCGCTCGTCGCCTCGGTTGGCGTTCCTGTCGCGAAGATGAGCGGCAGGGGATTGGGGCATACCGGCGGCACAGTGGATAAGCTGGAGAGCATTCCAGGCTTTCGGATCGAACTGTCCAAGGAGCAATTTATCGAGAACGTCAACCGGCTCCGCATCGCTCTTGTCGGACAGTCGGGCAATCTGGCCCCGGCGGACAAGAAACTGTATTCGCTACGGGATGTGACTGGAACGGTTGAGTCCATACCGCTGATCGCCAGTTCGATCATGAGCAAGAAAATTGCTTCCGGAGCAGACAGCATCGTGTTGGATGTCAAGGTGGGGAAAGGCGCATTCATGAAGACATTGGATGATGCGCGTGCCCTAGCCCAGGCGATGGTGGACATTGGGAGCAATCTGGGGCGAAGGACGGTTGCGGTGATCACGGACATGAACCAACCCCTCGGGCTTGAGGTGGGCAATGCCAATGAGATCAGAGAGGCCATCGAGGTTCTGAAAGGCAGGGACATCCCAGACCTGTGCACGATTGCGTTAACGATATCCTCTCATATGACGGTTCTCGGCGGGATCTACCCTGACGTTGAGGCGGCATACGCTTCGTTGCAAGAGACGATCCGGAGCGGCCAAGCCATCAACAAGCTGAAGGAATTTATCGAAGCCCAGGGCGGTGATGCTTCAGTTGTCGATCACCCCGAGCGGCTGCCGCAAGCGAAACATGCCATCGAAGTGAAGGCTGAGGTATCCGGCTATGTGACGGGAATCGACGCGGAGAAAGTAGGGGTGGCCGCGATGCTGCTTGGCGCCGGAAGAAAGACCAAGGAGGATTCGATTGACCATGCGGCCGGTGTGACGCTCGTGAAGAAAATTGGTGACCCTGTATCTGCCGGTGACACGATATGCGTCATGCACACCAACCTGGACAACGCCGAGGATGCGCAAGCCCAGTTGATCAGCGCATATCGCTTCGGTAATGACAAGCCGCAAGAGATCCGTTACGTGCATGAGGTCATCGGCAAGTGACTCAGAGAGAGGGCTGGAAACGGCTGAGAGCCGTCCGGCACGGAAGCGGCAGAGAACCGGATATTTTCAAACGTTTGGCTCGAATCGCGGACGATGATTTCCGTTGATCAGGAGCTTCTCCACGCCATCAAGGATGGCTTGGGGAAGCTCTTTTTTCATCCCGACATACTGGACTTCAGTGGAATATTTTTCATGCGACCGGGGAACAATGAATAGCAGCACTTTCAACGATATCCATTGGAGGGCAGAACGCAATGAAGTTGAGAAAAATGGGGTTATTCGTTTGTACAGTAATGATGGTTGTCAGCTTGTTGCCTGGGTCCGTAGCGTGGGCGGGAGAGCCATACGGAATCGAGGCATGGAGCGGGCCTGCGGTGAATGAGGAGTCTGCGGCCAACCATTCATCGCACGATGGCAGCGCAAATGAATCATCGGATCAGAACTTGGCGGATGATACCCCAACGTTGGATGAAGAAGCAACTGAGGAGAGTGCAGAGGAGGATGCTTCGGATAGAGCTGGAGAGTCGTCCGAAGAGAGCACTGCGAATGAGGCTCCTGCCGATCAACCATCTGGGCAGAGCAGGACGAATGAAACACCGGCTCCTGATGACGAACCATCCGCGCAGAACGAAGCGAATCAACCATCAGTGGCAACTGGCGAATCATCCGGACAGCATGAAGCGGGTGATTCTTCTGCTTCGGCTGAGGAACCAACCCAAGATAAGCCGAAGATGGTTGATCTGACGCCAAATGCGAAGTCCGCCATCCTGATGGATGTGGACACGGGCACGATTCTGTATGAGAAGAATCCGCATGAGAAGATGCCGCCAGCCAGCATCACGAAGATCATGACGATGCTGCTGGTGATGGAGGCGCTCGACCAGAAGAAAATTACGCTGGATGAGATGGTCACCGCCAGCGAGCGGGCAGCGTCAATGGGCGGATCGCAGATCTTCCTCGAAGCCGGCGAGCAGATGTCGGTGCGCGATCTGCTGAAGGGGGTCGCCATGGCATCGGGCAATGACGCATCAGTGGCGCTGGCCGAGAAGATCGCGGGCAGTGAAGAAATGTTCGTGCAGATGATGAATGACAAGGCGAAGAAGCTGGGCATGACCAATACGAACTTCGTGAACAGCAACGGCCTGCCGGCCGAAAATCACTACTCGACCGCGCATGACATCGCCATCATGTCGAGAGAACTGCTTAAGCATGAGATGATCACCGAATTCACCGGCAAATACCAGGACTATCTGCGCACGGAGACGGACAATCCGTTCTGGCTGGTGAATACGAACAAACTGGTTCGTTTCTACACCGGCGTCGACGGGCTGAAGACGGGGTATACGAGCGAGGCGAAATTCTGCCTGTCGGCAACGGCCAAGCGGGACAATATGCGCGTAGTGGCTGTTGTCCTCGGCGAACCGAATACGAAGACGCGCAACGCGGAAGTCGCCGCCCTGTTCGATTATGCATTTTCGCAGTACATGAGTGTGCCGATCTTCAAAACCGGGGATGAGATCGGAACATTCACCATTGAAAAAGGCGAGCAGAACAAGCTCACTCTAACAGCCAAACACACTTACAGCGTGCTGCTTCGCAAAGGCGAAGGCAAAGACGACATCCGCTATGAGCTGAAGCTGGACGAGAACATCGAGGCGCCTGTCTCCTACGGCCAGCAGATCGGCAAGCTCGTCGTGTACAAGGGCGACAAGGTGCTGTCGGAGTTCCCGCTCGAAGCGCCGCAAGACGTTGCCAAGGCAGGCTGGTGGACGTTGTTGAAGAGGGCGGCAGGCAAGCTGTTCTTCATCGGCGATTGATGACGCAGATGTGAATTGTTTCATGTGAAGCGAGATTTTCAACGTCCATTCGACGGCAGCAGAGAGGCCCACCTGTCGTTTGAAGCCACAACACGTCAGTTAAGAGCAAGGTGTGTGTTTCGATGTCGCAACTGGGGAAAGCGGCAGAGCAGGTTGTCGGAATGTTGAAGGTTTCTTCTACTTTTGTCGGCTGGCAGGATTTGCCTCGGCGGAAGTAGAAACTAATGGGCAAGACGGGAGAAGGAGTGAACAGATGTGAGCTTGCAGATCGATGTGGAATACAAGCGTCAGGCATTGGTTGTACGTTTGTCAGGGGAGCTGGATCATCATTCGGCGCAGACGGTGAAGGCGACGCTGGAGGAAGCGATCGAGCGCGGCAGAGTCAACCATATCGTGCTCAGCCTGAAGGATCTGTCCTTCATGGACAGCTCGGGGCTCGGCGTGATCCTGGGCAGGTATAAGCAAATATCGAACAGAGGCGGCAAGATGGTCGTTTGCGATATCAATCAGGCCGTATACCGGTTGTTCGAGTTGTCAGGGATGTTCAAGATCATCCAGGTGGAGGACGATGAACGCAGCGCACTGTCCAGATTGGGGGTTGTGTCCTGATGGCCGGCCGCATCCACAATCATATGTCGCTGACCTTCGCCAGCAAGTCTGAGAACGAGTCCTTTGCCCGCGTGGCGGTCGCCGCCTTCGTCTCACAGCTCGACCCGACCGTGGAGGAACTGACCGATATCAAGACCGTTGTCTCTGAAGCGGTAACCAATGCGATCATCCACGGATATGACGGACGCGAGGACGGTCTGGTGCACATCGAAGCACGGATCGAGGATGATACGGTGTATCTGACAGTGCGCGATGATGGCCGAGGAATCGAGGATGTGGAGACAGCCCGTCAACCGCTCTATACGTCCAAGCCAGAGCTGGAACGCTCCGGCATGGGATTTACGATCATGGAGAATTTCATGGATGCAGTTGAGGTAGAGTCCAAGCCAGGCCAAGGCACGATCGTGCGAATGAGAAAAAGAATAGAGTCAACGAACGCTATTCTAAATTAGGGGATGAGTCATGGATGTCGATATGAAGGGAGCCAACCATACTTATCTTGACGATAACGAGGTCAAGCGTCTGATCGCCCTTAGTCAGGCTGGGGATGCGGTAGCCAGGGATACGTTGGTGAACTGCAATATCCGTCTCGTATGGTCCGTCGTGCAACGCTTCCTGAATCGGGGGTATGAGCCGGAGGATCTGTTCCAGATCGGTTGCATCGGGCTGCTCAAGTCTGTAGACAAGTTCGATCTGAACTATGATGTCAAGTTCTCCACCTATGCCGTGCCGATGATCATCGGCGAGATTCAGCGTTTCCTGCGGGATGACGGGACGCTGAAGGTGAGCCGGTCGCTCAAGGAACAGGCGAACAAGGTGCGCAAGACGAAGGATGAGCTGTCGAAGACGCTCGGCCGATTGCCAACGATCAAGGAAATCGCCGATGAACTGCAGATTACGCCTGAAGATGTGGTATTCGCCCAAGAAGCGAACAAACCGCCGACTTCGATCCATGAGACCGTGTTCGAGAACGACGGCGATCCGATCACCCTGATGGATCAGATCGCTGACGATTCGGAGGAAAGATGGTTCGACAAGCTGGCACTGAGCGAAGCGATCAAGGCGCTCAGCGATCGGGAACGATTGATCGTATATCTGCGCTATTACCGCGACCAGACACAATCGGAAGTGGCGAACCGCCTGGGGATCTCCCAGGTGCAGGTGTCACGGCTGGAGAAGAAAATCCTTAAATCCATTAAAGACCAGATTGCTCAATGAGTATATCTGGTCTTTCTGTTATCCATATTAATGGTTAAAGCAAGACTTGGCTGACTTCAAGCCCTCAAGGACGCCGGCGGCAACATGGACCCGATGGGAAAGTTCTGACCTGATGCGTATCATGCATATTCGGTCTTTCCGGTTGGCGATTAAACCTTCCTTATAAACGTGAAAACGCGGTCGCTCATCCATTGTTTCGATGAGGATTGGCCATGAACGTAGCAAATGTATGGGACTTGAGCAGTTCGATATGACCAACTAAGAGGAGTGGAAACGCATGCAGGACGGTCGCGCTCCGACTCTCTATATACGCCTTCGCAAGCAAGTTCGCATGCCTCCGGGGCGGCCGGTGTTGCTCGGCCATGTGGCGCAAATCATCGTTGATCCCGAGTACGAGCAGGCGATTCGTATGATTGAACTGTTGCAGCCAGGCGCCGGGGAGCAGTTCGTCCTTGTTGATATGCTGGCGATCGTCAAGGCGGTCAGTCAGCGTTTCCCGGACATGGAGATCGAGTGCTACGGGGAACCGCACGCGCTTATTGAGTTGGCTGAACCCGCGCGTGTTCAGCAGCGCAGGGCTTTGCTTCCGATCGTACTCATCCTGCTCTTCATCGGTTCGGGACTGACGATCATGAACTTTCACGCCGATGTCAGCATGTTGGAAGTGCATCGCAAGCTGTACAAGCTGATCACCGGCGTTGACAACCCGCATCCGCTCATCCTTCAGATCCCTTATTCGCTCGGGCTTGGTGCGGGGATGATGATTTTCTTCAACCGCGTATTCAAGAAAAAGCTGAACGAGGAACCTGATCCTCTGGAAGTGGAGATGTATCTGTATCAGGAGAACGTCCGCCAGTATCTCGTCTCGGAAGAGTACAGCCGGTTGAACGACTCCGAAGGGGGACGCTGACGATGCAGGAATGGCTTGGCTTCATCCTTGTGATCGTGACGGGTTTGGCAGGCGGTTTGGCGGTCGGAGGGGGATTTGTTGCATTTATCGTCGTGCTTGATATTATCCCCAGGCTTGCCCAGATCACCCACTCCGGTAATCGCATAGCCTGGCTGGAAGCAGCGGTGATTGGCGGCGTGATCTATTGGACGTTGGCTGACTTCAACGACTGGAGCTGGCATGCTGATCCGATTGGTACGGCCATCATCGGTTTATTCTGCGGCATCTTCGTCGGGATGCTCGCTGCTGCGCTCACCGAGGTGCTCAATGTGCTGCCGATTCTCGCTAAACGGCTGAGGCTGTTTAACGCCTTGAAGTGGTTTTTGCTCGCCATGGTACTTGGCAAGATTTGCGGTTCCCTGTTTGATTGGCTCGTATACCAATCGATATGAACCGAAGCGGTGAAGCCAGATTCCGTATAGAATGCAGCGGGCAGAGGGCAGATTAAGCCTGGGAAGTTGGATTCCCCGTGATTCCGGCACAGCAGTGGTCATGTAGGCGATGCGAAGCTTTGGTGAAGGCGTGCTTTAAGCTAAGGACGAATGGAGGGGGATTATGACGAGGGATTACCTGGACTTTCCAGACGAGCAACTGACCCTGAAACCGCTCGTGGAGGAGCGCAATCAACAAGACGAGGGGGGTTCTGGTTCTTCTGATGGGGAAGATCCCATTGCCCGAAGCGTCGACGACATCCGTGAACAGCTCAAGACCCTCATGGGCTATGAAGAAAGCTTTGATGTGCTGTTCCGCGAGATGGTGTATGGCGGCAAGAAGGTCGGCATCCTGTTTCTGAATGGTTTTACCAATGACGCCATTCTGACCGAGCTCATCGTCAGGCTGACTTATCTGGAGGAAGACGAGATCGAGCCGGATGCGTTCCAGCGAATCTTCAAGGAATATCTGCCGCACAGCCAGGTCAACAAGGTCCGCAATATGTCCGAGGTCGTGGATATGGTGCTTGCCGGCAATACGGCATTCTTCATCGATGGTTCGGAGACCGCACTCGTTGTGGATATCAAGGCGTTTCCGCAGCGTGGTCCCGAAGAACCGTCGACGGAGAAGGTGGTGCGCGGTTCGAAGGATGGCTTCATCGAGACGATTGTGACCAATATCGCGCTCGTGCGAAGAAGAATCCGTGATCCGAAACTGCGCATGGAGATGATGTCGGTTGGCACACGGACGAAGACCGATGTTTGCATGGCTTACATCAAGGATATTACCAATCCGGAGCTCGTTGATATGGTTCGCCGCAAGATCAAGGGGTTGCAGGTGGATGGCATGCCGCTTGCCGACAAACAACTGGAAGAAGGGATCGTCGGCAAGGGATGGAATCCGTTCCCGCTGGTGCGCTATACCGAACGGCCCGATGTCGCAGCCTCCCATCTGCTTGACGGCCATATGATCGTCATGGTCGATACGAGCCCAAGCGTCATGATTCTGCCGACGACGTTCTTCGATCATCTGCAGCATGCGGAGGAATTCCGACAGGTGCCATTCATCGGCACCTATCTGCGTTGGGTGCGATTCATTGGCATCTTCGCTTCCTTATTTCTGCTTCCGCTCTGGTTCCTGTTCGTGCAGAGACCTGAGCTGCTGCCGGAAGGGCTCAGCTACATAGGTCCGGAGAAGACAGGCAATCTGCCGATCGTCTTGCAGTTTATATTGGCAGAGGTGGGCGTGGATCTGATGCGGATGGCGGCAGTGCATACGCCGACGCCGATTGCGACTGCGATGGGCCTTGTGGCCGCCGTGTTGATCGGTGATATCGCCGTCAAGACAGGCTTGTTCATCAATGAAGTCATCCTGTACATGGCGATTGCTGCACTCGGCATGTTCGCAACACCAAGTTATGAATTGGGCCTGGCGAACCGCATCGTGCGGCTGGCCTTGCTGGTGGCGGTGGCCTTGTTCCAAGTGCCGGGTTTTGTCGTTGGCACCACGCTGATCATCCTGTTCCTGATGGTCACGCAGAAATCGTACGGTGTCCCATATTTCTGGCCGCTCATCCCCTTTAACGGGCCGGGGCTGGCCATGACGGTATTCCGCCGTCCATTCCTGTCCATGAAGGTGCGGCCTAGCATCACGAAGCCGTTGCAATACAGGCGCATGCCCAGAAATGAGTAGATGCTTGAGTTGAGTGTTGTTTCCCTCCATTCTGTTATGATAAGTTTAACTATATGGCTAGATACAGGTACCGATAAATGGTCACAATCTATCATACAGATAAGGGGAAAAGTCATGCATCTACACGGTACGAGTCGAATAAACGAGAAAGGGCATCTGGAGATCGGCGGCTGCGATGCTGTTGATCTGGCGAAGACTTACGGCACGCCGCTGTATGTCATGGATGAAGCACTCATACGCGAGCGTTGCCGTCAATTTATGGATGCCTTCCGCGATACGGGCTTGCGCTTCCAGGTTGCATATGCGTCGAAGGCGTTTTGTGTGATGGCGATGTGCAGGCTGGTTGAAGAGGAAGGGCTGTCGCTTGATGTCGTGTCTGACGGAGAACTGTATACCGCACTGCAAGCCGGTTATCCGCCTGAGCGCATCCATTTCCATGGCAACAACAAGACGCCTTATGAGATCGAGATGGCCCTGGATGCCGGGATCGGCTGCTTCGTGGTGGACAATTTCACTGAGCTGGGCATGTTGGATGAGCTCGCCCGCGCCAAGGGGCTGACGGCCAATGCACTACTGCGGGTAACACCTGGCGTTGAGGCGCACACACATGATTATATCTCCACTGGTCAAACCGACTCGAAGTTCGGTTTCGACATCGGCAACGGCACAGCATTCCGCGCGGTGGAGCAAGCCTCGCAGAAGGAACATGTGCAACTGCTTGGGTTGCATTCGCATATCGGCTCGCAAATCTTCGAAGTGGAAGGCTTCCGCATGGCGGTCGAGAAGGTGGCGAACTTCGCTGCGGACGTGCGAGACAGATTGGGAATCACGCTGTCCGTCATCAATCTGGGCGGAGGCTTCGGCATTCGCTACAAGGAAGGCGACACGCCGCTGCCGCCGCGCCAATATGTGGAAGCGATCGCCGGAGCGGTGAAGGAGACGTTCACGATGCGCGACTATCCGCTGCCGGAGATCTGGATCGAACCGGGCCGCAGCATCGTAGGCGAAGCGGGGACGACGCTCTATACAGTCGGCACTTCGAAGGAGATCCCAGGCGTACGCAAGTATATAGCCGTTGACGGGGGCATGACGGACAATCCACGGCCTGCGCTGTATCAGGCCGTGTACGAGGCGATGCTGGCGAACCGTGCCGATGAGCCGGACGAAGAGACCGTATCAGTAGCCGGCAAGGCGTGCGAAAGCGGCGATATGCTCATCTGGGATCTGCGTCTGCCTGTTGCCCGTCCGGGTGATATTCTCGCCGTCTCTTGCACTGGCGCATACAATTATTCCATGGCCAGCAACTATAATCGGATACGCCGTCCGGCTGTGGTGTTCGTCAAGGACGGCCAGGCCGACATCGTCGTCCAGCGCGAGACGCATGAATATCTGGTGGGGTTGGATGTCATACCGGAACGGCTGCGCAAGCAGAACACCCGGTAGATGCGTGAGGCTGCGTAAGCAGCAATGGAAGAAGCTCCGTCTGCCTTCAGGGCGGGCGGAGCTTTGCAGTGTTTCGCATGGCGGTACGGATCAGCGACGCACCATTGGGTGCTTGGGGCAACTGCTTAGATCTGGTGCAGAACTAACGGAATGCCGTTCCGCCAGCACGTCCTGGTAAACGATTCATGAAGGAGAATCTTCATATGAACCAACGATTGCTGAGGCAACTGGAGTTTCTCGTTGAGATCGACAAACTGAAGAGCGTGTACCGGCAGTCCTATATTACGGACCGCAGCCGGCATGAGAACGACGCGGAGCATACCTGGCATCTGATGATCATGGCCATCGTGCTGCTGGAGCACGCCGACAACCGGCATCTGGACATTGTCAAAGTGCTGAAGATGCTGGCTGTTCACGATCTTGTCGAGATCGATGCGGGAGATACGTTCGCGTACGATGAGCGGGGCCACGAGGGCAAATACGAGCGTGAGAAAGCTGCGGCGAGCAGAATATTCGGCTTACTGCCCAACGATCAGCGCGATGAGTTTCTTGCGCTGTGGGAAGAATTCGAGGCCCGCGAAACTTCGGAGGCGCAATACGCTGCTGCCATAGACAGGCTCCAGCCGTTAATCCAGAACTATCGCACGGAGGGCAAGTCGTGGCGGGAGCATGGTGTCACAAGCGACAAGGTGCTGGCCCGTAACCGGCACATCGGAGACATTTCACGCGAGCTCTGGGAATATGTGCAGACGTTGGTCGCTGATTCCGTCAGCCGAGGCTACCTGAAGCCCTAGAATCAGGCAGGGTTCATGTGCTCGCAGCTTGCAACGGCCTTTGCGTTAAGCGCCGCAATTGTGTAAGATGGAATGGATGACAGTGACAAGGGAAGGAGCCATATGTTATGAAAAAAGGCCTGATCAAGCTGGAAAAGGGCGGAGAAGTTTATCTCGAATTTTTTCCGGAGGAAGCGCCTAATACGGTAGCCAATTTTGAGAAATTGGCGAATTCGGGTTTCTATAACGGGTTGACATTTCACCGCGTAATCCCTGGTTTCGTCGCACAAGGCGGTTGCCCGATCGGCAACGGCACAGGCGGAGCAGGTTATACGATCAAATGCGAATGCGATAACAACGTCAGCAAGCATGAACGCGGCACGCTGGCGATGGCGCACGCAGGGAGAGATACCGGCAGCAGCCAATTCTATATCTGCTATCAGCCGCAGCCGCATCTCGACGGCCGCCATACGGTGTTCGGCAAGGTCGTCAAAGGGATGGAGCATGTTGACGCGATTCGCCCTGGTGACAGAATGGCCGAAGTGAAGGTCTGGGACGAATAATACATCAACCCCGGTTGTGCGTAAATCCGAGTGCAGGTGTAGACATTTACGGCACAGTTAAGCTATACTTAAGCTAACTTCATACGATGAACATTCCTTCGGGGCAGGGTGCGATTCCCGACCGGCGGTGATTCGCTCATGCAGCGATCAGTCCGTGACCCGGCGCAAGCCTTGTTGCTGGCGACGGTGGACCCGGTGCAATTCCGGGACCGACAGTATAGTCTGGATGGGAGAAGGAAGATTACGGCTTGCTGATCGGCGAGCGGCATGAACAAACGTGTTTCATGAGGCTACTTGCACCTTTTTTCACATATTGAAGGTGCTAGTCGGCTTGGTTTCATATACTCATCTGACGTGACTCGCTTGTATGCACGGATAGAGCTTATGCGACGCGGTCTCTCTTTGTTCATCCCTTTGGACGCGATGCGGATCATGCAGGTTGTGATTGCCATAGATTCTCCCAGCCCCTCTGTCATAGAGGGGCTGTTTGCATATGAGCAGGGTAACCATATCCGTATATCCATTCCATGAGCGGAGGTGAGGAACATGGGTTATGACGTGATCAGCGACGAATCGTACATGCGTCTTGCGCTGCAGATGGCTGCGGCAGCACAAGGACAGACCGGCTGCAATCCGGTTGTCGGCTGCGTCATCGTCCGGGATGGACGCATCGTCGGCCTCGGGGCTCATCTGAAACGTGGAGAAGGTCATGCTGAGGTGCATGCGCTGGCGATGGCCGGAGATCAGGCTCGCGGCAGCACCGTATACGTCACTTTGGAGCCTTGCAGCCACTATGGAAGAACGCCGCCGTGCGCGAACAGGCTGATCGAAGCCGGGGTGAAGCGGGTCGTTGTCGCATGTCTGGACCCGAATCCGCTCGTCGCCGGCCAGGGGCTCAAGCTGCTCACAGAACGGGGGATCGAGATCACAACCGGCGTCCTGGAGCAGGAGGCACAGGAGCTGAATGAAGCGTTCTTCACCTATATTACGCGCAAGCGTCCGTTCGTAACGCTTAAGACGGCATCGACGCTCGATGGCAAGATTGCCGCTTATACCGGGGACAGCAGATGGATCACAAATGACATGGCGCGCACCTATGTGCATACCCTGCGCCAACGCCATCAGGCGATCATGGTCGGGGTCGGTACGGTGCTCGCTGATGATCCCAGCCTGACGGTCAGGCTGCCAGTGCCAGGCGTACATCCGATACGCATCATCGTCGATTCCGAGCTGCGTACACCGCTTCATTCCAAGGTGGTACAGGATCAGGAGGCGGAGACGATCATCCTGACGACAGAGCGTGCGGACCCTGAGCGGGCCCGGAAGTTGGAACAGGCAGGAGCCATGATCATCGCATGCGGCGATGGTGAGCGTGTCGATCTCGATCTGGCGATGCAGACGCTTGCGGAGCATGAGATCGCTTCGATCCTGCTCGAGGGAGGCGGCACGTTGAACGGTGCGATGCTGAAGCGGCAACTGATCGACAAGATGTATCTGTTCTATGCGCCGAAGATCATCGGTGGCCGGGAGGCACCGGGCAACTTTGAGCTGGAAGGGATCGCGAAGATGTCTGATGCCTACCGATTGGAGCGGGTCAAGTTCGAGACGTTTGGCGACAATCTGTGCATCATCGGGTATCCCGCATATCCAGGGGAGGAGGGAAGATAATGTTCACGGGAATCATTGAAGAGATCGGCACGATCGGCCGCATCGAACGGTCGGGTCAGGCGATGGTCCTCACCGTACAGGCGAGCAAGATTATGGATGATGTGAAGCTGGGTGACAGCATCGCGGTCAACGGTGTCTGTCTGACGGTCACCCGATTCGACGCCACCTCCTTCACCGTTGATGTGATGCCTGAGACGTTCCGCAAGACCAATCTGCACGAACTCTCCGTGGGCAGTCCGGTGAACCTGGAGCGGGCGATGCCCGCTGATGGCCGCTTCGGTGGACATATCGTCCAAGGGCATGTTGATGGCACCGGCGTGATCGTCGGCCGCAAACGTGAGGACAATGCGGTCGTCTATTCTATCCGAATCCACGATGCTTCGGTCAGCGAAGAGATCGTGCCGCGCGGGTCGATCACGATCGACGGCATCAGCCTGACGGTCGTGCGCATTGAGGACGGGATCGTCCAGGTTTCGATCATCCCGCACACCTTGCAGCAGACGGTGCTGCAGTACAAGCGGGAAGGAGCGACGGTCAACATCGAGACGGATATCATCGGCAAATATATCGCACATCTCCTCACCCGCCGCGGAGCAACCGAGGGAAGAAGCAGCGGCCTTACGTTGTCTATGCTGGCGGAGAACGGATTTGCTTGATTAGGATAGTGGATAGGCATCATGCATAGATGGAGGGATAGAGATGGGAGAAATCAAATTCGACACGATTGAAGAAGCGATCTACGACCTGATCCTGGGTAAGGTGATCATCGTTGTGGACGATGAGGACAGAGAGAACGAAGGAGATTTTGTTGCCCTGGCGGACAAGGCGACCCCGGATGTGATCAACTTCATGGCGAAGGAAGGCCGCGGCCTCGTATGCGTACCCATCACCGAGGAGCGGGCCCATGAGCTGAACCTGCCGCTCATGGTCGACAAGAATACCGATTATCACGGTACGGCGTTCACGGTGTCGGTTGACCATATCGACACAACAACCGGCATATCGGCGTATGAACGAGCTCGGACCGTGCAGGCATTGATCGATCCGAAGTCACTTCCACAGGACTTCCGCAGACCTGGCCACATCTTCCCGCTCATCGCGCGCAAGGGCGGCGTTTTGCGCCGGGCTGGCCATACGGAAGCAGCGATCGATCTGGCCGTGATGTGCGGCGCTTATCCGGCAGCCGTGATCTGCGAGGTTATGAAGGATGACGGCACGATGGCGCGCGTCCCGGACCTGTACGAGATCGCGCAGCGGCATCAACTGAAGCTCATCACGATCAGAGATTTGATCGCTTACCGCAATCAGAAGGAGAAACTCGTGCAACGCGAGGTGGAGGTTCGCTTGCCGACGGATTACGGCGTGTTTCAGGCGATCGCCTATACGAACAAGGTGGACGACAAAGAGCATGTCGCGCTCGTCAAAGGCAAGATTGATCCGAACAAGCCAACGCTTGTCCGCGTCCACTCCGAATGCCTAACCGGCGACGTGTTCCACTCGCACCGCTGCGACTGCGGCCCTCAACTGGCAGCCGCTCTTAAGCAGATCAACGACAATGGCAGCGGCGTGCTCCTGTACATGCGTCAGGAAGGCAGGGGCATCGGCCTGATCAATAAGCTGAAGGCTTATAAGTTACAAGAGCAAGGGCTGGATACGGTCGATGCGAATCTCAAGCTGGGCTTCAAGCCGGATCTGCGGGACTATGGCATCGGCGCTCAGATCCTGAAGGACCTGGGCGTGCGCCAGATCAAACTGATGACGAACAATCCGCGCAAGATCAAGGGACTGGAAGGGTACGGACTTCAGGTCGTGGATCGCATCCCGATCCAGATGGAAGAAAATGAAGACAACTCGAACTACCTGCATACGAAGAAGGATAAATTGGGGCATCTGCTGACATTTTCGACCAAGAATCCCAAATAAGCGAATGATGCTACAACTGCTATCCGATAAACATCTATAAACATCAAACATCTACCCGGCATCTATGAACATTCACACGACCATCCATCAAACGATCAGAAAGGAAGTTGGACATGGCTAGAATCATCGAAGGGCATCTCGTATCGGAAGGATTAAAGTATGGCATCGTGGTAAGCAGATTTAACGAGTTTATTACGAACAAATTGCTTAGCGGAGCAGAGGATGCTCTTCGCCGACATGGCGTCAAAGAAGAAGAGATTACGGTTGCATGGGTCCCTGGAGCCTTTGAAATTCCGCTGATTGCACAAAAGATGGCTGCAAGCGGCAAATATGATGCTATAATAGCACTAGGTGCCGTTATCCGCGGCTCCACATCTCATTACGATCATGTGTGCAATGAGGTGTCCAAAGGAATTGCAGCCGCATCGCAGAAAACAGGCGTGCCTGTGATCTTCGGCGTGGTGACGACCGACACGATCGAGCAAGCGGTGGAACGCGCCGGTACGAAGGCCGGGAACAAAGGTTGGGATGCCGCGATGAGCGCGATCGAAATGGCGAACCTCATGAAGCAACTGTGAACGGCTTAATGCCTTGGAACCTTAACCACGACCTTAGCTGGACTGTTGGCATTGGTATCACCAGCCATTGATCAGACAGATGATATGCCAAGCTGCCGCCAGCGTCCTGAAGGACTAGGTGCCAGCCGAACGTGGATATGTCTGTTTGATTGCGAATCGTATCAGCCATTCACAAGACACGAAGAGGGGCAAGCATGGAGATTCTATATAAATTGGATACTTTCGAAGGGCCTCTGGATCTTCTGCTGCACTTGATCGACAGCCAAGAGATTGACATCTATGATATTCCGATCAGTCAGATAACCGATCAATATATGGCTTACATCGCTACCTGGCAGGAGTATGAGCTTGAGGTGGCGAGTGAATTTCTCGTCATGGCCGCGGAGCTCTTGTCGATCAAGAGCCGCATGCTGCTGCCGAAGCCGCCGGTTATCATCAATGAAGACGGCGAGGAAGAAGCCTATGACCCGCGCGAGGAGCTCGTGCAGCGGCTGATCGAATATCGGAAGTACAAAGCTGCTGCCGATCAGCTCAGAGAGATGGAGGTTGCACGCAGCCAGATCTACACGCGGGCGCCTCTTGATCTGTCGTCCTATATCGCGCATATCGAAGAGAATCCGGTCCAGGATTTTAATCTGACGGATCTTCTGCTTGCTTTCCAAAGAGTGATGCGCCGTTCCTCAGCGCGCGCCACCGTGGCCAAGATCACGCGCGATGAGATATCGGTCAAGGACCGGATGGTACAGGTGACAGAGTTGCTCGAGAACATGGGCGGTCGTGCGCTGTTCTCCAAGCTCATCGACGAGGACGCGGACCGGACGGAGATCGTGGTCACATTTCTCGCATTGCTCGAACTGATCAGGAGAAAACGTGTCACCTGTTATCAGCACAAGCTGTTCGACGATATCGTCATCCAACTTCGTGAGGCAGGGGGAGATTATGAATTACCGGCAGATGAAATCAGTTATTGAGGGGCTGTTGTTTGCCGCTGGCGATGAAGGTCTGGATGTCAAGCAGATCGCGGAAATCCTGGAGGAAAGCGATGAGCTTGTTGCGGATCTGGTACAGGATCTGAAGAATGACCTTCGCCGCGATGGACGCGGCATCCAGATCGTGGAGATCGCTGGCACCTATCAGATGACAACGTTGCCCGAACATGCCCCTTTCTTCGAACGGATGGCTTATTCGCCTACGCATGCGACCTTGTCCCAGGCAGCGCTGGAGACGCTGGCGATCGTCGCCTACAAGCAACCGATCACGCGTATCGAGATCGAGGAGGTGCGCGGTGTCAAGTCCGAGCGGCCGATCCATACGTTGGTTGCGAAGCAACTCATCCAGGAAGTGGCGAGAGCGGACGTCATCGGGCGGCCGATCCTATACGGGACGACCAAGCAATTCCTTGACTACTTCGGTTTGAAGTCGCTAAACGACCTGCCAGTGCCGCCGGACTTCGACGCGGAGACGCTGGCAGAACAGACGAGAGATCTGTTCGAACGCTTGGGCGACCGGCAACTGACGATCGACGATCTGGAAGAACGCATGAACAGCTAAATAACGCGCATACTATCCCTTGAGAGAATTTCCTTTCAAGGGATTTTTTGTTTGGTGCCGAGGCATTACCGTAGGAGGACACAGATCGCAGGAGGACAAGCATGGAAGGATGGATCGTTGCCATTATCATCATCATAGCGGGGCTGGTGGCTGCGTTCCTGTCATGCGATCTGGAGGTCAAGATTCGCATCAGACGGGAGCAGGAGAATGACCACATCGAGTTTCACATCCGCTGGTTGTATGGCCTGGTGCGCCGCAGCATCGAACTTCCCGAATTGAAGCTCAAAGGCTTACAAGGTCTCGCCGTCAAGGAGAAGCAGGTGAATGAGCGAAACGTGAACGTCGTGGAAGAAAAGAAGCTCAAGATCGACCGGGACGTGTTGATGAACGGCTATGAAAAATTGATGATGTTGATTCGCCATACGCTCGGCCTGTCCAGATGGATGAAACAAACGTTCAGCAAGGTGCGCTGTTATGAATTGCTCTGGCACACGCAGATCGGCACGGGGGACGCAGTGGATACCGCGACCTTGACGGGGCTTGCCTGGAGCCTGAAAGGTTCGATCATCGGTTATGTGTCGAAGCATATTCGTCTCCGCATCCTTCCGAAACTGGTCATTCTCCCCAAATATAATGAGAAGCTTTTTGCGACCCGTTTCAACAGCATCCTTAAGCTGCGCACCAGCTATGCGCTGATCGCCGTTATCTTGCTTGCCGTTCGCTTGCTGCGGGCCAGAGGCGGAGCCAAGGCATGGAGGAAAGCGTTCTTCAGGCAGGCTCCGACTACTATCTTTGTGCTGCTCATGAGCCAGTTCATCATAATCTGACGGCAAGTGGTCACACTATACATGAGTATTTCATTTCCGAGGAGGTAGTCAGGCAATGGACCATCCTATACAAGGCCTTATGAAGACGGCTATGGAAAATATTCGCGAAATGGTCGATGTGAACACGATCGTTGGAGATCCAGTTGAAACCAAAGATGGAAGTGTAATCCTTCCAATATCTAAAGTGGGATTCGGCTTCGCAGCGGGCGGGAGCGAATTCGTCATCGACGGCGATCAACATACGACGACCGATCCGCAAGGGCACAATGCCAACATCTATCATCCGTTCGGCGGCGGCGCTGGCGGCGGCGTCTCGATCACCCCGATCGCTTTCCTCGTTGTGTCTCCATCGGGTGTGAATGTCGTACCGCTGGACACGCAGAGCCATCTGCTCGACAAGATTATTGATTCGGCACCTCAACTGGTGGACAAATTGTCCGGCATGCTGAAGAAAAGCAACCAACCAAAGGATCAACTGACGAATCCGCCGGCAACAACGCAATCAGAACCCACGACGGTCATGTAAACATATGGAAGCCAGCTAAGGCCAGAAGCTCTGAATCAAAGCGTTTCATCCAATCAAACTTCACACTTGCGGCTCAATCAATCATCACTGCCCTTACGGGGCAGTTTTTTCATGGGGACAAATTTGAATATCGGACCTGGATAAGCATATACATGTACAAGACTGAGGACCAAGCGCTGCGGATTCCATGCTCAGGAGGGAATTATGAGAAAATCAGTAATTGTATTGGCGATCCTATCAATTTGGATGCTGGTATGTCCGATCTCGGCTTCCGCCAACCATACGGAAGGCCCGCCTCCCATCAGTACGCATGCCCAAGCAGCCGCGCTTATCGATGTTGGTTCCGGGCGCATCCTATACAGCTATCATGGCGATGAGCGATTGCTCATCGCCAGCCTGACGAAGATCATGACGGCGATTGTGGCCATCGAAAACGGCAATCTCGAAGATATCGTCAAGGTGAGCCGTTCAGCGGTTGGCAAGGAAGGCTCATCGATCTATCTCAAGGAAGGCCAGGAAATGTCTCTTCATCATTTGCTTTACGGTCTCATGCTCCGCTCCGGCAATGATGCGGCAACCGCAATTGCCGAGCATGTCGGAGGGAGCCAGCAAGGTTTCGTCTTTATGATGAACGCCAAAGCGGCCGAGCTGGGCCTCATGAATACGTCGTTTCGGAACCCCCATGGATTGGATATGGAAGGCCATTACTCCAGCGCTGAGGACCTGGCCAAGCTCACCGCGTACGCGCTGAAGAATCCAACCTTTCGCGAGATCGTCTCCACGAAGGTGAAGCGTGTGCCGAATCCCGGAGAGAGATGGGATCATGTCTGGTACAACAAGAACAAGATGCTCTCGCTGTACGAAGGGGCGGACGGAGTGAAGACCGGTTATACGAAGGCTGCGGGACGGGGACTAGTCAGTTCGGCAACGCGGGACGGCAGGCAGCTCGCCGTTGTAACGATCAATGACGGTAGCGACTGGGTGGATCATGCTAAGTTGCTCGATTGGGGCTTTCGTTACTTCGCGAATCACAGGCTGATCGCTGAAGGGGAAGAGGTGCCAGATACTCCATATGTGGCGGCCAGGTCTTTCTATTATCCCCTCTATGAAGGGGAGATCGAGCACGTCTCTCACGAGGTCGTTTTGGAGCCGACGAACAGCGTTGATTACCGTCTTGGTGAGCTTGGGAGGGTCCATTTTTATCTCGATGGCCAGTTCATCGGCAGTGTGCCATTGGCCAATAAGCCGCAAGATGATGCGAACACCTCGGCGCAAGCCGCAGCGGATGCGTCTTACTTCGCCAAGCTGAGGCAGGTTGTGACGAAGCTGTTTACGTTGCGTTAATCTGGATTGGATGCGAGGATTGCGGCGGATGAACGTAAGTCCGGATGCGCTGCATGTGATCAATGGGGGAGGGTGAGGCACAGTGGTGAATTGGATATGGCTGTTCTTCATCGTGTGCGGTTTTATCATTGGTGCGATCAACGGCAGGATCGAACAAGTTACAGAAGCGGCCTTCGAAGGAGCGAAGACCGGGGTTTCCGTATGCATGGGCTTAATCAGCGTGCTTGTATTTTGGCTTGGCCTGATGAAGATCGCGGAGCAAGCAGGGCTGTTGCAGAAGCTCGGAACGCTGCTTCGGCCATTGATTCGTCTGCTGTTTCCGACTGTTCCCAAGGATCATCCGGCGATCGGTTACATCATCACCAATATGAGCGCCAACATCCTGGGGCTTGGTAATGCGGCTACACCGATGGGCATCAAGGCGATGCAGGAACTGCAGAAGCTGAACGGCAACAAGACGGTGGCGAGTGCCGATATGTGCACGCTGCTGGCGCTCAATACAGCAAGCGTCACGATCATCCCCACGACGCTCATCGCGATCCGCATGAACTTTGGCTCGGCCAATCCGACCGAGATTGTCGGCACGACCCTGCTTGCCACCCTGATCGCGACGACGGCAGCCATTCTTGCTGACAAATGGTACCGATACCGTTACGCGCTCAGGCCTCCAAAGGAGTGAACCGCTTGTACGCTCTCGTATCTGCGATATCCATGTGGGCGATCCCGGTGATGATCGCCTTTATTCCTCTCTATGCAGCCTTCAGGAAAGTTCCCGTCTATGAGACGTTCGTGGACGGTGCGAAGGACGGTTTCGACACCGCTGTTAAGATTATCCCGCACCTCGTTGGCATGATGACAGCGATCAGCATCTTTCGGGCATCTGGAGCGCTGGATATGATTGTCTCCGCTGTCCAGCCTCTGCTGGATATGTTCGGCGTTCCAGGAGAAGTGCTGCCGCTCGGCATCCTGCGTACGATCACCGGAGCGGGTTCGCTGGCGTACGCCACGGACCTGATCCAGGAGCATGGGCCGGATTCGCTGATCGGGCGCATCGCTTCGACGATTCAGGGCAGCACGGATACGACGCTGTACGTCATAACGGTTTATTTCGGCGCTGTTGGCATCCGCAACTCCCGTTATGCGATCAAGGTTGGCCTGTTCTCCGATCTGGTCGGCTTTATCGCCGCGATCGCCATCTGCATGCTTGTTTTCGGAGGCTGAAAGCAGTGGCGAGGTTCTATGTGGCTGTGGGCTTGTTTGTTAGATGACGATGGAGGATGAGTGCCTGTCGGCGGAGTCTGTACCCAATAACCCTAACCCGACAAATGCTGCATCTGCCTTCACTTGTGATTTTCCTTCAGGATGGTTATGATTAGACTGAGGTGTATAACTGATGGAGAGATTGCAGAAGGTGTTGGCACAAGCTGGTGTGGCATCACGCCGTAAATGCGAAGAACTGATCCTTGCGGGCAAAGTCGAGGTCAATGACCAGGTCGTCACGACTCTCGGCGTGAAGGTGGATCCGGCAACAGATGTCATCAAAGTAAATGGTAAGCCAATCAAGGCTGAGAAGAAAATATACGTTATGTTACATAAGCCCAAAGGGGTTATTACCAGCGTATCCGATCCGCGGGGCAGACGTGTCGTCACAGACTACCTGAAAGGGATCGAGGAGCGCGTATACCCTGTCGGCAGGCTCGATTACGACACGGAGGGCTTGCTGCTGCTCACAAACGATGGAGAACTTGCCAACTTGCTCACGCATCCGAAGCATCACGTGCCAAGAACCTATCTCGCCTATGTAAAGGGTGTGCCGCATGGCGATGTTCTGGACAAGTTGCGTCAAGGCGTCATGCTGGAAGACGGCATGACGGCGCCTGCGGAGGTCGAATACCATGATGTTTCGCCGGATAACAAGCAGTCCGTCATCAGCATCACGATCTATGAGGGTCGTAACCGTCAGGTGCGGCGCATGTTTGAGAAGGTGGGGTATCCGGTTTACCGGCTGAAGCGTATCCAGTTCGGCACGCTGTTCCTGCACGGGCTGCCGCGCGGCAAGTACCGTTTGCTAAGACCCGAAGAGGTTAAGGAACTCAGTGACTCTGCTCACAAGACATATAACGTTCACAATTCATAGCTATGGTTCCTTCCATTTTTCGATATAATGGGGATTGAGGTGAGGGGCCATGGCACGCAATAGATGGGTGCAATTGACGATCTTAGCCGTCATCATCGCCGCTGGTGTGTTCACGATCGGCGCGAATCTGAGCAAATCACCTGCACCAGAGGTTGGGGAATCAGCGCCGAACTTTGCTTTGTACGGGTTGGACGGAGCCAAGTACGAGTTGAATGACTTTATAGGCCATCCCATCGTGTTGAACTTTTGGGGAAGTTTCTGTGAACCTTGTGTGAGGGAAATGCCGCTCATTCAGAAGAAGTACGAGGAATACCGTGACTCCGGACTCGTGGTGCTGGGCGTCAACTTGGATGAGAGCACCGTGACGATCAACAACTTCATAAGAGGAATGAACATCACATTCCCGATCCTGTTAGATAAAAATGTGGTGCGGAAGCAATACGGGGTATACAATTATCCGACAACGTTCTTCATCGATGAGAAAGGCATCATCCGACAGGAGATCGTCGGCGAGATGAATGAGGGTTCGCTTCCGTCGCACGATATTGAAAAAGCCATCAAGCGCCTGCTGTACGGCTGATATAGCCGCCCGCAGGTCTTGTTGTGTTACAGCAGGGAGGAACCTAGGCGTTGCTGACTAATACCAAATGTGAATGCGGACATCAGAATCCGGTCGGAACCGTGCTGTGTGAAGCATGCGGTCTGCCGGTGCAGCAAGAGGTTGCAGAGTCCAGCGGACTCTTGGAGATGCGTTATGAGGGGGCTGCGAGGCGATCGCAGAAGTCCAATCCCAAATTGCTGGACCGCATATGGAATTTCTTCTCGTCAGTGAAGGTAGCCGTATATCTGATCATCATCACTTTGCTAATGTCGATACTCGGCACGCTGCTGCCGCAGGTCAACGTGGTGCCGAGCTATGATCCGGCCGGCTATTATGCCGAAGAATACGGCAAGATCGGTGAGTTGTATTATGCGCTTGGGCTCGCGGATACGTTCGGAAGCTGGTGGTACAAGGGCTTGATCCTGATGATCGCTGCTTCCCTCATTATATGCAGTCTGGACCGGATCATTCCTTTGTACAAAGCGCTGAAGAAACAGCAGCCGGTGAAGCATGAAACATTCCTGAAACGGCAGAGGGTGCTGTACATCGGCGAGGTGGACGATGCGGAGAAATGGCTGAAGCAGGCGGAGGAAGTGATCCGTTCACGCAGATACCACGTGACGCGTGAAGGAACTTCGCTGCTTGGTGAGAAGAACCGATTCAGCAGATGGGGCCCGTACATCAATCACGTTGGGCTGATCATCCTGCTCGCCGCGCTGCTCACAAGAGGCTTGCCGGGATGGTATATGGAGCAGGGCATATCGGTCAATGAAGGGCAGACGGTCCATATTCCCGGCACCGACTATTATCTGAAGAACCTCAAGTTCACCGAGGTCAAAGAGGTCGGCCCTCATGTCAGCGGACAAGAGCTGCAGTTTGCTTTCGAGACGGAAGCGATTCTCTACCAGTGCGTTGCGGATTGCAACAATCCGTTCGCCGAGCCGCAACTGGAGGAAGTTCTGCACCATACGATCCGTCCCAATGAGCCGCTGAAGTACGACGGCTACTTGATCTATCAGATCGACTATGCCTACTCTCCGCAGGCGACGGTCATGACGTTGGACGTCGTGAAGGATGGGGAGTCTATCGGTAAGCTTGAGCTCAATCTGGCGGATCCCGCATCTTCGTATCAACTTGGTGACGTATCCGTTCAACTGACCGGATATTATCCGGAACTGACGAGCGTAGATGGAGCTCCGGCGACGAGATCAAGGCTGCCGAACAATCCGGCATTTATTTTTGACCTAACGTATACAGACGGAACGGCTGAGCAATACTTCGTCGTGCCGTTTCAACAATACCAGACGCGCATCAGCGGCGCGGAGGATAGCGAGCCGCTCACTTTCGAGATTGGCGGCATGGAGGCTTCCTTCTACAGCTCGTACCTGATGGTCAAGGTAGAGCGGGCATTGCCGTTTGTGCTCACTGGAGCTTTGATCTTCCTGTTCGGCGTAGTCATCGGCCTGTACTGGCAACACCGCCGCATCTGGGTACGCATCGACGGTTCGAGACTGATCGTCGCTGCCCATACGAACAAGAACTGGTACGGACTGCGTGATGAACTGGCGAAGATTCTGCACAAGACCGGCATCGAGATCGATGCCAAATCGTTGGATAATAGCGGGGTGGGCAAATCGTGAGTGTAGAACAAACAGCAGCATTGCTTGATCTGAGCAGTAACTTTTTGATGCTAGCATTTGTTATGTATAACCTGGCGTTCATCGTATTCGGCATATCGGTGCTGGGCAAGCGTTGGAGCAATCGGGATGCTGGCAGCCACGGGCGCCGCTGGGGCGGAATCGGTTTATGGATAGCGATTCTCGGATTGCTCGCGCATGCCACTTTTACCGGTCTGAGATGGGCCGCTTCAGGACATATCCCGGTCTCGAATCTGTACGAATTCCTGACCTTCTTCGGCATGATGGTGGTACTCGCGTTTGTCGTTATCTATATGATCTATCGCAAGCCTCTCATTGGCTTGTTCGCCATGCCGCTCGCGGTTGTGATCGTCGCATATGGTGCCGTCTTCCCGAGCGCCGTTACGCCGCTGATCCCGCAGTTGCAGAGCATCTGGCTGTATATTCACGTGACGCTCGCCGCACTTGGGGAAGCTTTCCTGGCGGTTGGCTTCGCTGCGGGATTCATGTATCTTCTGCGCACGGTTAATTTTCAAGACAGGACCAAATCAGGCAAGCGGAAGATCCGCGGCATAGAATATACACTGGTTGCACTGGTCACGCTGATCGCTTTCATCGTGCTGGTCTTCTCCTTCAACGGAGCCGGATATCGCGCGGAGTTTCTGCAGACGGTTACGGAGGAAGATGACCTGGGCAGACCGGTGGAAGTGGAGCAAACCGTTACCTATGTGTTGCCGCCAATCGTCAAGCCGCATAACAGTGTTCAGGTGGAGATGCAGCCATTCCTCGGCATGCAAGAGCCGCTGTTCGAGGCACCTGGTTGGATGCAGGGCGTAAACGCTGGACGTAAGCTGAATACGATCATCTGGTCACTCGCCACCGGCCTCATCCTCTACGGACTGATCCGTCTGATCATTCGCAGGCCGCTGGGCGCAGTAGTCAGCCCGATCATGAACGGGATCGATGAGCAGGATCTGGATGAGATCAGCTACCGGGCCATCGCGATCGGCTATCCGATCTTTACGCTCGGTGCCCTGATCTTCGCCAGCATCTGGGCGCATCAGGCATGGGGACGCTTCTGGGCATGGGACCCTAAGGAAACATGGGCGTTCATCACCTGGTTGTTCTACACGGCTTATCTTCATCTGCGGTTGTCCCGCGGTTGGCAAGGGACAAAATCCGCCTGGATGTCCGTTATCGGGTTCCTGATCATCATGTTTACTCTGATCGGTGTCAACCTGGTCATCGCAGGTCTGCACTCCTATGCAGGCGTTTAATATTCGGAGGTGAACGGTCGTATGGAGGATAAAGAGCTTCATATTCTGGTTGTGGACGATGAAGAACGAATTCGCAGATTGCTTCGCATGTATCTCGAGAAGGAAGGATTCACCATCACCGAGGCTGCGGACGGGGAAAGCGCGCTTAAGCTGGCGCTGGACAATGACTATGATCTGATCTTGCTCGACCTGATGCTGCCTAAGATGGACGGCATCGAAGTGTGCGCCAAGCTTCGTCAGACGAAGATGACGCCGGTGATCATGCTCACGGCGCGCGGGGAAGAGTCCAATCGCGTGCACGGCTTCGAAGCGGGAGCCGATGATTATGTGGTTAAGCCATTCAGTCCCCGCGAAGTGATCTATCGCGTCAAGGCGATCCTGCGGCGCACGTCGTCCAGCAGGGCCGTGTCCAATGGCAACTCGAGCAATAACATCGTTTTCCCGCATCTTGTGATCGAACATGACGCTCACCGCGTCATCGCGGGTGGTGTCGAGGTCAGTCTGACTCCGAAGGAATATGAATTGCTCCATTACCTCGCATCATCGCCAGACAAAGTATTCTCCAGAGAACAACTGCTAAGGGATGTCTGGAATTACGAATTTTTCGGCGACTTGAGAACGGTCGACACACATGTGAAGCGGCTGCGCGAGAAGCTGACGAAGACTTCTCCGGAAGCAGCGGCCATGATCACAACAGTATGGGGAGTCGGTTACAAGCTTGAGGTGCCGAGATAATGATGAAGTTCCTCAGAAGCATCGTTGGCAAGCTGTGGCTGACGATCATCGGCCTGGTCATCATCGTGCTGGCGATTCTCGGGATGTTCCTGATCGAGTATATCGAGCTGACCTTTGCTGATTCAGCTCCAATCAAAAATCTGTTCATCATCACGGGTATCATTGGTTTCTCCATGACGACCTTCTTCGCGCTGTTTCTGTCGAGCCGCATTACAAGGCCGCTTATCCAGTTGAAGGAAGCGGCGGAGCATGTCTCGCGGGGAAACTACAACAAGCGTATCGCTTACACGTCCAGCGACGAGCTGGGGGAATTGGCCAATGCGTTCAACAATATGGCCGAGCAACTGCAGCGTTTATTCGATGCGTTGCAGCATGAGAAAGAGCATCTGTCCAGCATTCTCAGCAGCATGAGCGATGCGGTGGTGACGTTTGATGCCAGCGGCAACGTCATCCTGACCAATCCGAAGGGTTCCGAGTTGATGGAAGCATGGAAGGATATCGGCTGGGAAGGCGAGTCGACACATCCCGCCGCCTCGAATCTGATGTCGGGAGGAACGGTGCCGAAGCCGTTGCTCGCGCTGTTCGATTCCATCGCGAATGGATCTGAAGAACGCGTCACCAAGTTAAATGTTCTGAATACGGTCTGGTCGGCCGTTGTCACGCCGCTATACAGCGATGAACATCTGCGCGGAGCCGTAGCCGTGTTGCGGGACGTGACGGAGGAGCACAAGCTGGATAAGCTGCGTAACGACTTCCTGGCCAACGTCTCTCATGAGCTTCGCACACCGATCTCCATGGTGCAGGGATACAGCGAAGCGCTGTTGGATGATATTGCGGCTTCTCCGGAGGAGCAGAGGCAGCATGTGCAGATCATTCATGAGGAGTCGCTCAGGATGGGAAGGTTGGTGAAGGACCTGCTTGACCTAGCGAAGATGCAGTCCGGCCATCTGGAGATGCATTTCGATCGTTTGGTCTTGCAGGAGCTTCTGCATCGAGTCGAACGCAAGTACATGCCGATCGCACGGGACAGGGGCATCCTGCTGGAGTTCGAAATGCCGGAGCAACCGCTTGTGATGAACCGGGCGGACGAAGGGCGTCTGGAGCAGGTGCTCACCAATCTGCTGGACAATGCGATCCGTCATACACCGTCCGGCAAGCGAATACGTTTGAACGCACAGTCGGAAGTCCTAAGCGATGCTTCTTGGATCAAGCTCGATGTAGCGGACGAGGGGCAGGGGATCGACGAGAGCGATTTGCCTTATATCTTCGAGCGTTTTTACAAGGCGGACAAGGCCCGTACTCGCGGGATGAACGGGGGAACGGGACTGGGACTGGCGATCGTCAAGCACTTCGTGGATGCGCATGGCGGACGGATAAACGTGTGGAGCAAAGTCGGTGAAGGGACCACATTTACGATCCATCTGCCTGCCGATTGATCTATACCATAACTGTAACGGATAACGAATAAAGGCGGTGCTCAGGAATCTTCCTGAGCACCGCCTTTTGCTTCATGGCTTCCTACCACGATGTCATCTCAACAAACGGAGTCCGTTCAGGATGACTAGGATCGTACTGCCTTCATGTCCGATGACGCCGAACGGCAGGGCCAGCGATTGCGTGAAGTTCGAGATGATGAGCATGAGGATGACGGCGATCGAGAACACAATATTCTGCTTCACGATACGGTTCATGCGTTTCGACAGCTTAATCGCATATGCCAGCTTCTCCAGATCGTTCTTCACGAGGATCACATCTGCCGTCTGCATCGCAACGTCCGTGCCTTCTCCCATGGCAACGCCAACATCGGCGGTAGCAAGAGCTGGCGCATCATTGATGCCGTCTCCAACCATGGCAACCGTACGGTAGCGTTGCTTCAACTTCTTCATCTCGGTGACCTTATCCTCGGGCAGACATTCTGCTGCGTAGCTGTCGATTCCGCTCTCCGCAGCGATAGCAGCAGCAGTCGAACGGCTGTCACCGGTGATCATCATCGTATGGATGCCAGCCTTGCGCAGCGTCCGGATCGCATTCACCGATTCGTCGCGAATGACGTCCTTCAGCGCGATGACGCCGGCGATGCCCCGGTTATCCCGCACATAGACGATGGTTTTCCCTTGTTGTTCGAGCCTTGCGCCGATGCCGGCGCAGAAGTTCTCCGCATCAGCCCGTCCAACAAAATCCGCCTTGCCGGCCATCCAGGTTTCGCCTTCTACTTCAGCTTGAATGCCGTAACCGGCGATGTCTTCCATGTTTACCGCTTTGGGTATCACTGCGCCGCGAGCTTCCGCAGCTCGGACGATTGCCGATGCCAGCGGGTGATTAGAATAACGCTCGATTGCCGCAACGTTCCGCAGCAGCTCGCCTTCATCCAAGTCCTCGCGGGCGAATACATCGGTGACCTGAGGCATGCCTCTGGTCAGTGTTCCGGTCTTGTCGAAGGCAACAGCCTCCAGCTTGCCCAGTTTCTCAAGATGCACGCCGCCTTTGAACAGGATGCCATGACGGGCGCCGTTCGAGATTGCGGACAGAGTCGCAGGCATGATCGAAGCGACCAGTGCGCAAGGGGATGCGACGACAAGCAGCACCATCGCACGGTACAACGTTTCTTGCCAGGTCCATCCGAGAGCGTAGTGGGGAAGCACCATCATGATGCCGACCAGCACAAGCACAACCTTGACATAAGTGCCTTCAAACCGCTCGATGAATTGCTGTGCCGGGGATTTCTCGCTCTGTGCCGATTCCACCATGCGGATGATCTTCTGAAACAGCGACTGGCTGCTTGGTTTCGTCATGACGAGCGTGATGCTGCCGCGCATGTTGACGGTTCCTGCGAACACCTCATCGCCGGCTTGCTTCGTCACTGGCATCGATTCACCTGTAAGCGCAGATTCATCGATATAAGTGGTGCCTTCCTGGATCGTGCCGTCAACCGGAATCCGTTCCCCTGGCTTGACCAGCACGATATCGCCAACCATCAAGTGCTTAACCGAGACAATCTCTTCGCTGCCATTATGGATTCGCACAGCCGTTTCGGGTTGGAGATTGAGTAGCGCGGATATTTCTTTACGGCTCTTATCCATGGTGTAGCTTTCGAGCGCGCCGCTCAGGGCGAAGATGAAGATCAAGATGGCGCCTTCGGACCAATAACCGATGGCCGCAGAGCCGATGGCAGCCAGCACCATGAGCAACTCCACATTGAGCTGTTTCTCAGTAAGCGTGTTCTGGATGCCTTCCTTGGCCTTGGCGTATCCGCCGATCAGATAAGCGGAGATGTATGTGATCACAGTTGCAGTTTCCAACTGTTCGTGGCTTAAGTACCATCCGATTGCGATGAGCACGCCGCTGACCAAAGCAGCAATCAGTTCAATATGAGGCTTGATTTTTCTGAACCACGACGGTTCCTTCCAACGGAGCGGACTGCGATAGATCTTGGTCGTATTGGAATTGGCATTCATCGTACTCGCCTCCTTGTGTACAGTGTAACACAGAAGAGGCATCTTTTCAATAATAATTCTAAAATAATAATTATTATAGATAATGAGACTCATTATCAATGGAGCGAGAAATATTATCACTATCAATAAGAAAAAAGAAGGAACGGAATGTCCGTTCCTTCTGGAGTTCGCTGAATCATGGATTACAGCAAGATCTCTTTCACCGATTCGATATCAGGCAGATTGCTCAGCTCTTGGATGGCTTCCTTCGGAGCCGGCTTGTCCACCGTCAGCACCATGATCGCCGAACCGCCGACAACCTTGCGGCCGACCTGCATCGTTGCGATGTTCGTGTTGCTGTTGCCGAGAACTGAGCCGAGACGGCCGATGATGCCTGGCTTGTCGTTATGCGCTACGAGGATGATATTGCCTTCCGGCGATACGTCAACCGGATATTGATCGATCTTGACGATGCGTGGGCCATAGCCGTTGAGCAAGGTACCTGCGATCACTCGCTCTGTCTTGCCGGAGCGGAGGGTAACCGTGATCAGATTGGTGAAGCCCTTCGAGACGCTTGACTTCTCGCGAATGATGTTGACATCCCGGATCTTGGCCATATGCATGGCGTTGATGATGTTGACATCCGATCCGAGATGTTGGCTGAGTACGCCTTTGACAATATAGCGGGTGAGAGGAGCGGTATCGACTTCTGCCAGCTCGCCCGAGTAATTGACCACGATCTCCTGCGGTGCGCTGTCTGCCATCTGCGACAGGAACTTACCCATCCGCTCGCCGAGTTGGAAGTAAGGCTGCAGCTTCGCCATGACGTTCGCTGGCACAGGCGGCATATTGACCGCGTTCTTGAACGGTTCGTCGCGCAGAATGTGCAGCACTTCCTCCGCCACATCGATGGCGACGTTCTCCTGGGCTTCAACGGTCGAAGCGCCGAGGTGAGGAGTGACGATGATCTTCGGATGATTCAGGAATGGATGATCAGGCTTCGGCGGTTCTTCTACGAACACGTCGAACGCTGCTCCAGCCACGATGCCTTCGTCGATCGCTTCGACGAGAGCCTGTTCATCGATGATGCCGCCGCGAGCGCAGTTGATGATGCGTACGCCTTTCTTCATCTTGGCAAACTGCGGCTTGGACAGGAGATTACGCGTTTCATTGGTCAGCGGCGTATGCACCGTGATGAAATCCGCTTGTTCGCAGATCTGATCGATCGTCGCCAGCGTGACGCCCATCTTCTCCGCACGATCTTCCGTCAGGAATGGGTCGTATCCGAGGATCTCCATGCCGAACGCCTTAGCGCGTTTTGCAACTTCGCTGCCGATCCGTCCCATGCCGATGACGCCGAGCACCTTGGCGCGCAATTCAACACCAACAAACGACTTGCGGTCCCATTCGCCGGAGATGGTCTTCTTGTAAGCTTGCGGAATATGGCGGGCAAGAGCCATCATCATCGCGAAGGTGAGTTCGCAGGTGGCAATCGTATTGCCGTCCGGAGCATTGATGACGATGATGCCTTTCTGGGTGGCTGCTTCCAGATCGATATTGTCCACCCCAACGCCGGCGCGGCCGATGACTTTCAGCCGGTTCGCAGCTTCCATGATGCGAGCTGTCACTTTGGTCTGGCTGCGCACGAGCAACGCGTCATATTCGCCGATGATGGACACGAGCTCGTCTTCGGTCAAGCCGGTTTTCTTGTCCAGAGCTACATCAGGCGCATCCATGAGCTTCTGCAATCCATGATCGCTGATCGGGTCGGACACAAGTACTTTAAACATTGGTTTAACTCCTCCTATGCCTTCATTACTTGGATATGAAATAAAAAACCCTCAATCCCTACACCTATTGCGTCGTAAGGGACGAGAGTATGCTTCGTGGTACCACCCTTGTTCGCCATCCGTTCGCACGAATGACCTCTACTGGTCCTAAGACCAAACAGATAACGGTTGTTACCGGCTGCGCCTAGTAGGGAGGAGACCTGTTCAGCGCAGCGACTCCGGAATGCTGGAAGCTATCAAGCACACCACCGATTCGCACCAGCCATCGGCTCTCTGAGGGTTGTCCAAGATAGTCGTTTCCTTCATCGTCGTTCGACTTGATGTTGCAATTTTTCATTAATGTAACATCTGACGAGTGGTGTGTCAATAGTATGCATAACACTCGTCAGACGCCGGTTTCTCTTACTTGGAAGCCTCGTAGCGCTTCTTGCATTCTTCATACAACTGTGCGGCGAAAGCAGCATCCTTGAAGCCTTTGACCTCAACCTTCTTGTTCTCCAGGTCTTTGTAACGGAGGAAGAAGTTCTCGATCTCCTTCAGCGTGTGAGGAGCAACATCATCCAGGCTCTTCACATGGTTCCAGCGCGGATCTTTCGTTGGAACGCCGATCAGCTTCTCGTCTTCCTCGCCATTGTCCACCATCAGCATCACACCGATGATGCGCGTATTGATGACGCAGCCTGGGAACGTAGGATTGGTCACAAGCACAAGCACATCGAGCGGGTCACCGTCAAGTGCCAGCGTGCCTTCCAGATAGCCGTATTCGGCAGGATATCTCATCGAACCGTACAGGACGCGATCGAGTACGAATTGTCCCTTTTCCTTGTCGAACTCATATTTGTTCTGGCTTCCTTGAGGAATTTCGATAAATGTGTCGACCACTAGATTAGACATGTTCATCCTCCTAATTGTCAAATCAGAGTAAACCAATAGGATTTACTGATTGGTGCAAATACCATTTCTTATTGTAATGAAAAAGGGAGTTATTTGCAATCATTTTCCTCATCAAATCCCAACATTATTCAACAGTGTGCCGTTCATCAATCGCAATATCCGACGACATAAAAAAACATCTCTCCGTTATTCCTATGAACGACGTGAGAGATGTTGGTTATGACCGGCCATGCATTTACGTCCAGGCATCATTGCTGCGGTTCGAAGTAGAATGGGAGTTGCGGCTTAACTTCATCTTGGAAGTACATATCCTTATAAGTGAAGTAATCGCCGGAACGAACCGCATTGGTACTGTGCAGGAGCTTCACCGCTTCATCCAGCTTGCTCAGCCCGAGATTGCTGGCTGTGCCATTGTCGATCATTGAGGCAAGTACAGCCGTCATGTCTTGAGGCGTGTAGTTGCCAAACAAGTTGTTGCTGGCCAAGGCATTGGCGACAATGCTGTTCTGCACGTTGAACGGCAAGGAGAACCATGTGCTAAGCGACATGCCTGTATCGGCCAATTGATCGATGCCTTCCAGCTCCACGACTACAGAGTCATGCCATTTGACGATCGCTTCATAATACTCGGCCTGAGCTTGTGCGGCATAATGGATCGCGTCGGTGATATAGGCATCGCCAAGCAAGGATTGAACCAGCTCGCGGCCGCTTACGTCTAAGGATTGCGCCCGCTTATCCGCCTCCTGGAACAGCCTCAAGGCTCTGAGATAGTTAGTCTGCGCATCCTTGAGCAGCGGCGATTGGTTCGGAACAACCATCACTTCGACCGAGGTGTATACTTCGGAAGCCATCTTGCTTAACTTCTTGATCGCTTCCACACCTCTTGTGTCCTGCCCGCTGGCGATGTCATTGATCGCCGTTACCCAGGATGTTTGAAATGTGCGAAACGGGTAGTATACGTTATAATAAAAAGAAACAAGGTGTTGCTGGTGGTAGGACGAAAGTTCCTCCTCCTGGACGTCCTCTTCCATTAAAGCTTGCAGCTTGAGTTCGTAGTCTTCCGCTGCTTTGGTTTTGCCGACGTTCACTCCGTAGAAGAAAGCGACGATGATGCAAAAAAACATAAAGATAAACAAGAATGCGATTAAGTAGTCCGTGCTCGTCAACTTTTTCCCCATGAGCTGCCTCCTTGGTCAATTTCTGTCACGGCATGGTGGGAGCTATCCCAAACTGGCATTGTGACTGTACATGGTCTCTATTATTTTATCGGAAAGCAGGACGTTTTTTTTCAGCATGAATCACCTTGTCCGCCAAAGTAATGTATCATGTTGCATGGGTCAGTTTCAAATTTATCAAGCAAGAAGGAGTAGTTCGATGAGTCCGTACCAATTCGATGGCAAGGATACAAACATAAGCGAAGCGGAAGAAGAAGTGGCTGTTTCCGTTGAGCAACTGCCGCCTCGCTTCGTTAAACATGCTGCCAAGAAATCAAGGAAAGCACGCTATTACGCGATCGCTTTCCTATGGTTATTCATCCTCTTGACAGCGGCGTTGATCGTGTGGGGATATCGCCATACCTGATGGACTTCATCGCCATGCGGTTCAGCCTGCCTGTTCATCTTCCGGGGGCTCGATCTGGATCTTGTGCGGATCGACGAAGGAGTAACCTTCTTCTTCGAGCTTGGTCAGGAGTTCATCCATCGCTTCAACCGTCCATTGCAGTTCATGCATCAGGATATTGCTGCCCGGTCTGAGTTGCTTGAAGACGTTGGCGATCACCGCTTCGGAAGTTTGCTGGCCGGACTCCCAATCGAGAGAGCCGTTCGACCAGGTCATGAACAACATGCCTTGATCTTTCACATACTCTCGCAGGAATTCGTTGGACGCGCCATGCGGCGGGCGGAAGAACACCGGACGCTCGCCGACCGTCTCTTCCACGATCCGCTGCACATCGTCAATTTGCTGGCGGATCGTCTCCTCGGATTCTTTCTTCAGATTGATATGGTCCCAGGAGTGGTTGCCGATCGCGTGCCCTCTGTCGTAGATGAGCTTCAGCAGATCCGGATTGGCCTTGACGCGGAAGCCGTTGACGAAGAAGATCGCTTTGGCTCCGTGCTTGTCGAGCGTATCCAGCAGCGGTTCCAGTGTGTCCGCGCTTTTCGGGCCATCGTCGAACGTGAGCAGGACTACCTTGGACTCGGCGGATTCGTCCAGAGGTTTGATGTCGTATACCTTGTTCATATAGTGGGTATAAACGGGTTCCTCAGGTTCTTCCGGCTCCACAGGTTCCGGAACAACTTCTGTTTCTTCGGCCTCATCGGATGGATCGGATGTAGACGGCTCGCTGCTGTTCCCGGGCTGCTCGGACGAGCCAGCATCCTCGTTCAGTTGTCCCTCCGGGCCGTTGCCAGCGGTCGATGGATCATCGCCCGTCCCCTGTGCACAAGCGGTCAACAGTAAGAGTATCAACAGACAAAAAATCATTTTTTTGAACATGATGTCGGCTTCCCTTCGTTTTTTTTCATCATTGTAACACATTGGAGGAAAGAACGCCGTATCTTCCTTGTTTCCTGTATTTATCATGCATGCAACGCTTGGACCCTGCTTACAATACGTGATGTACAACCATATGAAGGGATGATGATCATGCGTGGCGGATTTTTACTCGGAGCATTGGTCGGAGCGGCAGCAGCATCCTATTTTATGACGCGCAGGAACAACAACATCAATCTGGCGCGCCTGGGCGAGATGGTCACAAGCGCAATCGGTGACGGGTTCAAGCTGGTGACTGCAACTTCAGGCGGTACATCCGCTGCTTCCACATCCGGTACCAAAGCAAACAAGGGGCAGTCGGTTCAGTCGGATCAAGCAGCCCAAGAACAATTGAAGAACATGATTGCCAAGGACCCGGCTGTACAGAAAGAAGTAAACGAGATCGTCTCGCAGCATAGCCATTAATGAAGCCCAATCCTCCAATCAGTTTCGTCCTATGGGTTACCTGTTCGGATGCAAGAAATCCGAAGGGTAACCCTTTTTTCATGTCGATTATGCGTGCAAATATGAACGTAAAATGATAACATAAGTATGAGATAATGATACAAGCCTGCCGTGTGTCCTGATTCGGTCACACGCAGCGCTATAGCGTCATACTTTATTGAATAGAGGGCATGAAGGAGGATCCTGTCATGAAAATGGAAAGATTAAGTCAAGATAAGATACGGATTTTCCTGACTTTTGATGACCTTAGTGAACGAGGTATTCAGAAGGAAGACATGTGGCGCGAAATCCCCAAAGTCCATGAACTGTTCAAAGAGATGATGGATCAGGCATACAATGAACTAGGGTTCGATGTTACTGGCCCTCTCGCGGTAGAAGTGTTCGCGCTGCCTGCACAGGGAATGGTTGTGATTGTGACCAAAGGAAGATCACCTTCATTGGATGAAGATGAAGAGGATGATATATACGAGCTGGAAGTGACTCTGGAGCAAAGTGACCTGATCTCTTATGCATTCTCCGAGTTCGAGCATCTTATCCAAGCGGCCAATGCCGTTCGGAGACTCACCGGCGGTGGAGTGCTCTATCATTACCGCTCCCAGTATGTGCTCGTCATCGATCCCGAATTCATAGACGAAAGTGATATGCAGCTCGTTGTCGCTATCCTGTCTGAATACGGAGAGGCAACATCAGTTACAGATGCGGTACTTGGTGAATATGGCAAGCTGATCATTGCAGATGATGCGATCGACGTCATATGCCGTCACTTTTAATCTGCATCCGCCAACGGGCATCCTGCTAAGACCATGAGTCTTGGCCTGGATGCCTGTTTTGGCTAACAGGAGGAGAACCCATGTGGGTATCATTATTGGTAGCTGCGGTCACCCCTGGTTTCTCGCTGCTCACCTATTTTTATCTGAAAGATCGATATGACGCCGAACCCATATTCACCGTGCTGAGGCTGTTTGTGATCGGCTTTCTGCTTGTTTTCCCGACGATGTTCGTACAGAGAGGCGCTGTGCTGGCGTTGGGCGAATCCCCGTTTCTGTTTTCGTTCCTCGTGTCGGGAGGGATCGAGGAATTTCTGAAGTGGTTTATCATCTTTTTCATGCTGTTCAACCAACCGCTGTTTAACGAGCCATACGACGGAGTCGTTTATTCGGTCGCCGTCTCGCTCGGCTTCGCGACCATGGAGAACGTGCTGTACGCCTTCTCCCAGCCTTCCGATCCGCTGTCCTTGCTGCTTCGCGCGATGTTGCCGGTTTCTGGACATGCCCTGTTTGCCGTCATCATGGGGTTTTATTTTGGCAAGGCGAAGTTCGATGAAGTTGCCCGCCGCAGGCTGATCATCTGTTCCCTGGCGCTCCCGATCATTGTGCACGGCATGTTTGATTATATTCAGATTGCATTTCCGCCAGATTGGGTATGGGTGGTGTTCCCGTTCACCGCGGGCCTCTGGATACTGGCTATGATTCTGGTGCGTAAGGCGCTGGAAAGGTCTCCATTTCGTTATGTGTTCCGTGACGAGACGGTTAAGGTGTCTCCGAACGGTCAATAATGTTTATGGATAAGGAGGTTGAGGCATGAGTACAGACAGGGTGAAGGTCGTGATCAACTGCAAGCGCTGCGGAGAAACCTATACCTTGCGCGGCAGGCGAAACAAGGATCGGATCGAAACCGGGTTCAAGCAATGCATCTGCAATAATGATCAGGATTTCGACATGATAACAGAAGATCTTCATGCATAAGGCTCCTTTGTTTAACGAACACTAGCCATTGAGCATGTTCGTTAAGGAAGGAGTTTTCTGTTATGTACAGGCGTCTCAGCATGGTAATGTTTCCGGTGCTTCTCGTTGCTCTTGTTGGTGCCGGAGTGTGGGGATATCGCGAGCACCAGGAGAAGAACGCGATCCTGATCAAGGCCGAGAATCAGTACCAAAGGGCGTTTAACAATCTCGCGTTCCATATGAATGAATTGAATGAGCAACTGGGCAACGCGCTGGCTGTAGGTGCCAATTCTTCGGTGTTTCACCGCAAATGTCTGGTCAATGTATGGCGCATCACCAGCGAAGCGCAGAATGAAATCAACCAACTTCCGCTGACGCTGCTGCCGTTCAGCAAGACGGAGGAGTTCCTGTCGAATATCAGCAAGTTTTCTTATCATACGGCAGTGCGCGATTTGACCAAGGAGCCGCTAACCGATCAGGAAGTTGCCATACTCGAGAAGCTGTACGAGCGTTCGAAGGAGCTGTCCTCCGAGCTAAGCAGGATTCAATCGCAGGTGCTGGAGCAGAACATTCGCTGGATGAATGTGGAGATGGCGATTGCCACTCAGGATATGCAGAGCGACAACACGATCATTGATGGGTTCAAGACGGTAGACAACAAGGTGATGGAGTTTACAGACGTGGATTTCGGGCCTTCCAACGTGAACCTGTTTAACACCGGCAAAGTGCGCAAGTTGGAGGGCAAGGAGATCAGCCGGGAGGAAGCGCGGAAGATCGCGTTTGATTTCCTTCAGTTGCCGGAAGATCTGGAAGCAACGATCGTCGAGAACGGCAAAGGCACCGAGTATGAATCTTACAGCGTAACGGTTACCGACGAACGGGACGGTGGCTCGCGCCTGAACGTGGACGTTGCCAAACGCGGAGGCAAGGTGCTGTACTTCATGAATCACCGCGATGTGAACAGCAGCCAACTGTCGGTCGAAGAAGCGACTAAGCGTGCGGATCGTTTCCTGGATGGCCATGACTATGGTGACCTTGTTCCGGTCAGCTATGATACGTACCACAACACGGCGTCGATTACCTTCGCATCCGTACAGGATGATGTGGTGATCTATCCGCAGAAACTGGTTGTTCAGGTTGCGCTCGATAATGGCGAGATTACAGGGCTCCATGCGACGGATTATGTCTACGAGGCCCATGCACGGAAGATCGAACCGCCATCGATGACGCTGGAAGAAGCGAGAAGCGTGCTCAACAAGAATTTTCAGGCTCTGTCCTACCAATTAGCGCTGATCGAGAACGACCTGAACGAGGAAGTCGTCTGTTATGAATTCACGGGCAAAATAAATGGGGGAATCTATCGAATCTATATCAACGGCAATACCGGAATGGAGGAAAAGATCGAGCACATCAAGGCTTCTGACCAGGCGGCGCAGCAAGCTTAAGTGGATAACTGCCAATCATTCCTCTTTTAACCTCCGATTTTTTGGTATACACTATAATCGGACAATTAAGGGGGGAGTGAGAATAAGCTTGTTGCCTACTATAGGTCAAGTTATCACGCTCGAAGTAACATCTGAGGAACAGGACAAGAAGCAGATACTGAAATCTCGCATCGCAGACGAGAATAAACAGCTCTATTGGATCGAGGCGCCTTCTGGAGAGAAAGGACGATTCTTCCGACTAGTTGAAGGCGACATGCTTATCATATCCTATACTGCCTCGGCAAACGGAGTTACCTATTCCTTTAAGTCAGAAGTGAAAGGCAACAAGAAGGAAAATTCCGCAGACCTGTTCGCCATTAAGAAGCCGGCAGCTTCTGAGGTGGTCAGCGTACAGCGCAGGGCGTTCGTACGTGTGGAAGCATCTCTTGAGGTTGCCTGTCTGTTCGCGGGCGTGAAGAAGTTCGTGGCCACGACGAATGATATCAGCGGCGGCGGATTGTCGATGATCACCGAGCCTACGATCAATCTCCAGGCGGAGGATGAGCTGGAATGCTGGCTCCTGGTTCCGTTCCGTAATGGCACCATCGAGCATATACCGTTTATCGGTGCTGTCGTGCGAACGAAGGAAGTCGATGACGGCTTGCTTGTGATGATGCGCTTCGTGGAGATTTCGGAGTCGGATCGTCAGAAGATCGTCCGATATGTATTCGAGAGGCAGATTGAATTGAGGAAATAAGCCATATCCTAGGGGGGACAGGGTTCATGCGCCGGTCCGAATACCGATCCTTGTTGCTTGCTTTCATCGATCGTGCAGGGAGCGGCTTGGTTAAGACGATCATTTTATTGTTCGTTCTTCTCGTGATCGGCCAGCTCTTGCTGGAGATCGACGGATTGCGCGGATTCCTATCCGAAACGTATCGCCTTGAGGGCAGCACATTGGAGCAATCTGGCATTTGATGATTTCTCCTGTTTTCGATCTTTGCACGAGTTGTGGATGTATGGTATAATTCACTTTGCAAGCAGGCAAGCCCTGCGTTTTTTCTCGTCATGGAGTCAAGGACTTGGCGCCAGCCAAGTTTTTCTTTGGTCTATTGAATGTTTGAGCATCTGGACATTCACCGGACATGATAAAACCTGCATCACTTCCCGGCGGGGGATCGACCGCTGCGGGCGGAGTTTTATCGCCAATAGGAAAGCACCTATTCTCACTAGCAATATAGTTGACTTTCCTATGTGGAAAGAAAAACCGAGCTGTCACCGATGTCCTGAAGGACTTGGTGACAGCAAAGCATTTCTAATAGACCATCTGGTATGAATGCATGGATAGCAACCGGCTTGGGAGGCAATCTGAATCAGTGGATACTGCTAGAATCAATGTTGCGATAGATGGACCAGCCGGAGCGGGCAAGAGCACCGTCGCCAGGAAAGTCGCTTCCGAGTTGGCGTACATATATGTCGATACTGGCGCCATGTACCGGGCTGTCGCGCTTGCGACTCAGCGTGAAGGCGTCTCTGTCCATGACCATGAACGCATCGGCCGCTTGGCATCGGAACTCAACATCGAACTGCGTCCTGGTTTGAACGGTCAACAGCTAGTTCTGTTGGATGGAGAGGATGTCACGGAGCTGATCCGTGAGCCTCATGTGTCCAGACTGGTACCACAGATCGCCGCCATTAGCGAGGTCAGGAAAGTGCTGGTCAAGCTGCAGCAGAGGATGGCTCAATCCAAAGGAGTGGTCATGGATGGCCGGGATATCGGCACCCATGTGATCCCCGATGCTGAGGTGAAGATTTTCCTGACGGCGAGCGTGGAGGAAAGGGCCAGGAGACGATATGAGGAATTGACTGCCAAAGGCATTCAAGTCACTTATGAGCAGCTCGTTTCTGACATCAGCGAACGCGACCGGATGGATCGTGAGCGGGAGATTTCTCCGCTCGTGCAGGCTGAAGATGCCGTATTCATCGACAGCACGGGACTCACCGTTCAACAGGTTGTGAATACAATAGTTACCATCTGCAGAGACGCAGTGCATAAAGGGGAATCATATGGATAGGCCAAATGCATTCTACCGTTTCTGTCGAGTAATCGTCCGCGCCGTATATCGTGTGCTGTTCCGCATTGAAGTGATCGGTGCGAACCGGATACCGACGAGCGGCGGCGTGATGCTGTGCTCGAATCACAAGAGCTATTGGGATCCGCTCACGCTCGGCGTCGGCATCGAACGGCCGATTCGCTTCATGGCCAAGTCCGAGCTGTTTAAGGTTCCTGTTCTGAACATGCTGATTCGCGGCTTGGGCGCATTTCCCGTGAAGCGAGGTCGCGTGAGCAAGGATGCCATTCGCCAATCGCTCAAGATGCTTGAGGAAGGCAGGCTCATCGGCATTTTCCCGGAAGGCACGAGAAACAAGGAAGAGCTTGGCATGGCGAAGCGAGGCGCTGCAGTGATGGCGATACGGTCAGGAGCATATGTGGTTCCTGCAGCGATCATCGGCGATTACCGGTTGTTCCGCAAGATGAAGGTGGCATATGCCGAACCGATCTTGGCCTCCGATTATGGGGCCGATAGGGAAGATGAACTGACTGAAGCCATCATGTCCAGCATCCACAAGCTGATTGAAGTTCATCAGCGCTGACCGTATGGTTTGGTTATCTATGATTCATACTATGTTCAACTCTCATTGACGGTATTGCTGGTAAACGATTCGTAACATACCACGAATTGTTTTCATACAATATAGATTGTTTGGATAGTAAGTGAGGAGGCTACGTCATGTCAAACGAAATCAAAGAACAAGAAATTCAAGAGCAACAAGTCGAAACGCAAGATCAAGCACAGCTCGATCCGGGTACAACGGTGAAAGCCGGTGACATCGTCGAAGGAAAGGTAGTCAAGATCGAAGATAATCAAGTATTCGTCGATATTGGCTATAAATATGACGGCATTATCCCAATTCGTGAATTATCCGCGCTCCATCTGGAGAATGCCGCTGCTGCTGTAGAATTGAATCAATCCGTCACCGTTAAGGTGATTAGCATTAATGATAACAAAGAGCAATTGATTCTCTCCAAACGCGCAGTGGACAGCGAACGTGCTTGGGAAGATCTTCAGGTGAAGTTCGACAACCGCGAAGTGTTTGAAGTGACCGTTTCCGACGTCGTCAAGGGTGGACTCGTTGTCGACCTCGGCGTTCGTGCATTCATTCCGGCTTCGATGGTTGAGCGTCACTTCGTGGAAGACTTCTCCGATTACAAGGGCAAGAAGCTCCGCGTCAGAATCAAGGAGCTGGACCGCGAAGGCGGTAAGGTCATCCTGTCCCAGAAGGACGTTCTGGATGAAGAGTATGAGCAACACAAGAAGCAAGTGCTCAGCTCGCTCAAGGAAGGCGACATCATCGAAGGGACCGTACAACGCCTGACATCGTTCGGTGCATTCGTGGATGTGGGCGGAATCGACGGGCTGGTTCATATCTCCGAGATGGACTACAAGCATGTTGAGCATCCGTCTGAGGTTGTCAAGGAAGGCGACAAGGTGAAGGTCAAGATCCTGAAGGTTAATCCGGAGACGGAGAAGATCAGCCTGAGCATCAAGGCTGCGAAGCCGGGTCCATGGGAGCTTGCCGCAGACCAATTCAAGGTCGGCGACATCGTAACGGGTACGGTTCGCAGGCTGGTCAGCTTCGGCGCATTTGTTGAAGTGGCGCCGGGCGTTGAAGGTCTCGTTCACATCTCGCAGATCTCGCACCGTCACATCGGCACTCCGCATGAAGTGCTGAAGGAAGGCCAGGAAGTGAAGGTCAAGATCCTCGACATGAACCTTGCTGAGAAGCGTATCAGCCTGAGCATCAAGGAGACCGAAGAAGCTCCTCCAGCACCTCCGAAGCCGGAGAAGAGCGCGCGTTATGCCAAGGACATCAATAACAACGAGAATGTATCCTTGAACAACCAAGGATTGTCTCTTACGCTTGGCGAACGTTTCGGCGACAAGCTGAACGAATTGAAGAAGTAAGCAAATTGCACGCAAGAGATGGCCGGTGGCCATCTCTTTTGTTTTGCTTGGGACCTTGAAGGAACCGGGGCGCAGCAAGAAGTTGCGGAGCAGGTTACGGAGGATTGGCGCCTGATGATCGCATAGGTTTACCGACACCATCTCATACTATGTCTGATCATGCAGGATAACGGGTGATGAGATGAACGACGGTTATTTGTCCTATCTGCTCATGCTGACCTCCGCCATACTCCTCGCCAGTGGTTGGAAGAATGTCCTCGCCAGAGAAGTCAGCGCCCGGGAACTCATCACTTTCTATACCGCCTGGTGTGCAGGCCTGTTCTTTCTCATACCGATCACCTCCAATGCGTATGTGCAAGGTGTCTATGTGGCTATACTGTTGTTGCTTGCAGGTGTCGCGCGCCGCACCCGTCTGGCAGAGCTCGCCTATCTGGCATTGGCCGGTATCCTGATCGGTGCCGTGGGATACTTCATCCATGTGCTCTATACAACAGATCCAGTTCTGATCCTGTATGACCCAACCATCGATATCGCGCTCGTCTGTGCTGTTCTAGCCTGGACGGTTACACAGGAAGCTTCCCATCAAGGTGCGGTTATTGCGATCGCCCTACTGATACGGGATATGGCGGGATCCTGCCAGGTCGCATCTTCACACGATCTTATCTGCAAGCTTGGAGACTCAGCCTTACAGGACGGATGGTGGGTTGCCGTATGCACTTCAAGGGTGTTAAGTGTTGCAAGCGAGTGGCTCGTCCGGATCTGCTTATCCGGCAGCAGACGGCTGCTGATCTGGATGCGCGGCTTGCGCCGATGAGAGTGCAATCGATGTTGCGTGCAGTTGGCAAGCCTCGATTAAAGAGAATAGCCAATGGCGGTTATTTTTGCTATGATGAGTAACGGAGCATTGGAGGTGTATACATAATGGCTAAACCGGTTGTCGCTATTGTTGGCCGCCCGAACGTGGGCAAATCCACACTATTCAATCGATTGATCGGCGAGCGGCTTGCAATCGTGGAGGATAAACCGGGTGTTACTCGAGACCGAATCTATGGAACGGCGGAGTGGAACGGCGTTTCGTTCAGTGTCATTGACACCGGGGGGATAGAGATCCAGGGCGAGGATGTGATCATGAGGTCGATCAAAGCCCAGGCTGAACTGGCCATCGACGAAGCAGATGGCATCATCTTCGTTGTAGACGGTAAGGCGGGTATGACTCCTTCCGACCAAGAGGTGGCCGAGCTTCTCTACCGTTCGAACAAACCTGTCGTGCTGGCGGTGAACAAGATCGATAACCTGAGACGGCAGGAAGATGTTTATGAATTTTATTCGCTTGGCTTTGGCGAAGTGATCGGTGTATCCGGGGTGCATGGCACGGGAATCGGCGATCTGCTGGATGCGGTCGTACGGCATATCCCAGCCAGCGAAGAAGACGAATATGACGAGGATGTCATTAAGATCGCGCTGATCGGCAGACCGAACGTCGGCAAGTCTTCGCTGGTGAATGCCATTCTCGGCGAAGAACGGGTGATTGTCAGCGACATCGCCGGAACGACACGCGACGCCATCGACACTCCGTTCGAACGGGATGGCAGCCGCTATGTGCTGATCGATACGGCAGGCATCCGTAAGAAAGGCAAGATCTACGAGCAGACGGAGAAGTACTCCGTCATGCGCGCCATGAAGGCGATCGAGCGTTCGGACGTCGTGCTCATCGTGCTCAACGCCCAGGAAGGCATCATCGAGCAGGACAAGCATATCGCCGGATACGCGCATGAAGCCGGCAAAGCCTGCATCTTCGTCGTGAACAAATGGGATACCATCGAGAAAGACGACAAGACGCTTCATCAATTTGAGCGCAAGATCAGAGAGCAATTTCTGTTCATGACCTATGCCCCGATCGTGTTCGTATCCGCCAAGACGAAACAGCGTCTGAACCGAATATTGCCGCTTGTGGAGCATGTTGCGGAACAGCATGCGATGCGTGTGGTGACACATGTGCTGAATGATGTCATCAGCGATGCCGTGGCGATGAGCGCCCCGCCGTCCGACAAGGGACGGAGGCTGCGCATCAATTACGCGACGCAGGTCAGCGTGAAGCCGCCAACGTTCATCCTGTTCGTAAATGATCCGGAATTGATGCATTTTTCTTATGAGCGTTATATTGAGAACAAGCTGCGCGACGCATTCCGCTTCGAGGGAACGCCGATCCGCATCTTCACGCGCAGAAAATCCGAGTCGGACTAATTAAAGCTCAGGGAGAGGTTACGAGTTGAGTATCTTGATAGCCATTGTGCTCAGCTACTTGCTGGGTTCGATCATGTTCAGTCTGATCATAGGCAAGATGTTGAAAGGCGTCGATATCCGCAAGCATGGCAGCGGCAACGCGGGAGCGACGAATACGCTGCGCGTGCTGGGTGTTGTGCCCGCGATCATCGTGTTCGCCCTCGACATCAGCAAAGGTATTGCTGCCGTATGGATCGGCGAATGGCTAACGGACGGGAATCAATGGGCAACGGTCGGCTGCGGCCTTGCGGCAATCGTCGGCCATAACTGGCCAATCTTCTTCAAGTTCCGCGGAGGCAAAGGCATCGCGACAACAATCGGGGTTGTCGCGGTACTCAGCTTTGTCCCGGCTGCTTGTGCCGGGGTGATCGCGATTGCCGCGGTCATCATCACGCGATACGTCTCGCTCGGATCGCTGATCTTCACAGCGTTGATGCCTTTGTCAGCCCTTATCTTCAAGGAGCCGATCGAGATCATCGCCGCGATGCTTGTCATCCTCGTCTTTGCTTTCTATCGCCATCGTTCCAATATCGTTCGTCTCGTCCGGGGCGAGGAGAACAAATTGGGACAGAAGCATAGGGCTTAAAAGGCAAGAATCATATGATCACATACAGGAATCGGCCATATGCTAAGAATGCAAGTGAAGCCAGAGATACATAGGAGGAGAGTCTGTTGCCCGATAAAGTTGCGGTATTGGTAGCCGGAAGCTGGGGAACAGCGCTTGCGCAGGTACTCCAGGAAAATGGACATCGAACGTTGATCTGGACACGCAATCCCAGACAGGCAGAGGAGATCAACACCCATCATACGAACAGCAAATACCTGCCTGACATCAAGCTCCCTGAAGGGCTCAAGGCGACGACGGACTTGGAGGAAGCGGTCTTGGGAGCGAGAGCGGTCATCATCGTTGCGCCATCTTCGTCGATGCGCGAGGTCGTCAGGCAAGCGGCGCCTTACATCGCCGAGAACATGCTGCTCGTTCACGCCACCAAAGGTTTCGAACGCAACACGCTGAAGCGCATGTCGCAGGTGATCGCCGATGAGCTTCCGCATTATGAGGCTGAGCGGATCTGCGTGCTGTCTGGGCCGAGCCATGCGGAGGAGGTCAGCCGGCGAAGCCCGACGACGGTTGTCGTCGCCTCGGCGAACAAGGAAGCGGCCGAAGCGGCTCAGGATCTGTTCATCAATTCCTATTTTCGCGTGTATACGAATCCGGACCTGCTGGGTGTAGAGATCAGCGGTGCGCTGAAGAACATCATCGCTCTTGGAGCCGGCATGTCCGATGGTCTCGGATACGGGGACAATGCCAAGGCGGCGCTGCTGACACGCGGGCTCGCAGAGATCACCCGTCTCGGAATCGCCATGCAGGCCAATCCGATGACATTCGCCGGGTTGTCGGGGATCGGTGACCTGGTCGTGACCTGCACGAGCCGACACAGCCGCAACTGGCGTGCCGGCTATATGCTAGCGCAAGGAATGTCAACGGATGAGGTACTGAAGGAGATGGGCATGGTCGTCGAAGGCATCCACACGACCAAAGCAGCCTATCAGTTGGCGCAAGAGTATCAGGTTCGGATGCCAATCACCTGTGAGCTGAACGCCGTTCTATTCTCCGGCAAAAGTCCGAAAGTTGCGGTCGAAGACCTGATGGGGCGCGGCCGAACGCATGAGATCGAAGAAATCGCGCGCAGCAGCAACCTGAAATGGATGAATTAACCGGTTGCTTTGCCTATACCAAAACTCCCACCTCCTCATAAGATGGACTAAACGCTTGTGGGGAGGTAACCGGATGGTAAAGCGGAATGTATCGAGCGACGTACTTAAGCTTGTTAACAATAAAACAGGTAAAAAAGTTTCGACAACAGACGTCAAACGGCTCGCCAGCAAGGTAACGCAGAAGACTATGCAGGACGAAGCGCAGCTACGCAAGCTGATCAAGCAAGTTGGCGCCCTGGTAAATGTCAATGTTTCTGAACAGCTCACGAACGAGATCGTGCAAGCCGTTCGCAAGAGCGGCATGAATCCAAGCAATCTGGATCATATGATTCGCATGATGACGGGCAAGAAATAACCGACGCATCCACCCCGGAGGCTGACAGCAGAAGCTGCGGCCTCTGATTATTTCACAGGAAATCCATATGCATATTTATGCATCCATCGCTATCTATGCTATAATCTATCATGGTGTGCCGAATAATATAGTCTAGAATGGAGTAAGATATCATGGATGCAATGACGAAGATGTGGATCTCCTTTGGCGCGATCGGCCTGCTCTTGTTGGCTTCGGGCATCGTATCATTTGCAAGAGCGAAGACGAAAGGCATCTTGCGCGTGATCCTGACGATTGTTGCCGTTATCGCCTTGATATACGGAGTCATACTGGGTTATATATCCCTGTTCTGAAGAAAGATTCGACATACACGGACATCATTCGGAAAGGAAGAATTCCATGCCGCTAGTGACGTTTCTTCCGGACAATCGCACGGTCAACGTAAAGAGCGGAATATCAGTCCTCAGCGCTGCACTGAAGAATCGCATCCCGATCCGGACGAGATGCAGCGGCCAAGCTTCTTGCCTGATGTGCAAGGTGCTCGTGGCGGACGAAACTTCCAAGGCGGCGTTGTCCGCCCCGAACTCCCGTGAAGAACGGAGACTGGGAGACAAGCTGGATCAGGGTTATCGTCTGGCATGTCAGGCTTTGATCCATTCGGATGCCACGATCACGATTCCGGAGGACCCGCTGAAAGCGATCATCCGAGCCAAGCTGGCGAACATGGAGCAGGAGGATCTATGGTGAAGCGTAAATCATGGGTGGTTCTACTAGGTTTGCTCATGGCTGCCCTGCTGCTGACAAGCTGCGGCAAGCCGCATTCAGCGACTGTTCCACCGCAGGAGACGGTGCCGCTCGTTCAGGCGGCGGTGGATCGTTATGTACTTAGCAATGTAACCCCGCCGGTTAAGAAAAGGACCGGAGAGGTAGGCTATTATGAGCAGTACCCGATTGATTTCATGCTGCTCAAACAGACGATGCAATTGTCCGATGTTCCGCCTAATGCGTACGAAAACGGAGGACCATTCTATTATGTCCTGCTGTATGAAGGTGGCCAGTGGCATGTCAAGCTGATCGAGATGTCCATCTGGCAGACGGTCACCGACATCCAAGCGAAAGCAAACGATTATTATACCAGGACCGGAGTTCTGCCGGCTGGGGACCCGGTTGCCAACGGAGTGTACAAGCTCGATGCCGCTGCACTCGGTCTGAGCAGCGATCAGGTGCGCAGCGTCTATTCTCCGCAGCAGCTTCCGCTTGTCATTAGTGAGGACGGAACGGTTGCAATCGATTATGCCTTTGAGATCATGCGGGTCATCCAATCGCTCGGCGACAACTTTGAACCGACGGACGACCTGCGCGATGTGCTGATTGCGAATTCGTATATGGCTCCTGTTCACTCATTGCCCTATGTATGGGAGAACGATGAGCCGGTGATTCAACTGCCCTGAGCAAACAGAATCGGGTGCATGTACATATCGATTTTCTACGATAACGCCTGTCAGGGCGTTATTTTTTTGTGCCCATCGAGCATATCTATCGAATGGCGCTCATATATTGACCCAGGATTGCCCGCGAGGACTACTAGCAAGAGTGGTTTGAACGCCAAAAAGAAGGCATAAACGCTTTCGGGATACATATATTGTTACTAGTCCATTTGATAGTACGAGTTCTGTAACAGGGAGGAGATCTCATTGGAGAAGGTGGATATTTTTAAAGACATTGCAGAACGTACCGGCGGAGATATCTATATCGGTGTCGTCGGTGCAGTGCGAACAGGGAAATCGACGTTTATCAAACGGTTCATGGAAACTGTCGTGCTTCCGAATATTACCAATGAAGCGGATCGTCAACGCGCGATTGATGAGCTTCCGCAGAGTGCCGCCGGCAGGACGATCATGACGACGGAGCCGAAGTTTGTACCCAATCAGGCGGTCAAGATCACGGTGGCGGAAGGCTTGGAAGTAAACGTCAGGATCGTGGATTGCGTTGGGTATACCGTCAGCGGAGCCAAAGGCTACGAGGATGAGAATGGACCGCGTATGATCCACACCCCGTGGTTCGAAGATCCGATCCCGTTCCAGGAGGCTGCGGAGATCGGTACCCGCAAGGTGATTCAGGAGCATTCCACGCTCGGCGTCGTCGTGACGACAGACGGGACGATCGCCGAGATTCCGCGTGCTGATTATGTAGAGGCCGAGGAGAAGGTGGTTGCTGAACTGAAGGAAGTCGGCAAGCCGTTCATCATGATCATCAACTCCACCTCGCCGGGAAGCGCCGAATGTCGGGCGTTGCAAGAGCAACTGGCTGAGAAATACGACATCCCCGTGATGGCGATGAGCGTAGCCACGATGAATGAACCGGAGATGCTGAACGTAATGCGCGAAGTGTTGTTTGAATTCCCGGTTCACGAAGTTAACGTGAATCTGCCGAGCTGGGTGATGGTGCTGGATGAACAGCACTGGCTGCGCAAGAGCTTCGAGGAATCGGTGCGCGATACGGTCAAGGATATCCGCAGGCTTCGCGATGTGGATCGTGTCGTCGGGCAATTCGCGCAATATGACTTCATCGAAAGCGCCGGTCTTGCAGGCATGGATATGGGGCAAGGCGTGGCGGAGATTGACCTGTATGCGCCGGATGAACTGTACGACCGCATCCTGATGGAGATCGTTGGCGTCGAGATTCGCGGCAAGGATCATCTGCTTGAGCTGATGCAGGATTTCGCTCATGCGAAACGCGAGTATGACCAGATCGCCGAAGCGCTGGAGATGGTGAAGAAGACCGGCTATGGCATCGCGGCGCCGAAGCTGTCCGAGATGAAGCTGTCCGAACCGGAACTGATCCGGCAGGGTTCACGATTCGGTGTCCGCCTGAAAGCGACGGCACCTTCGATCCATATGATCCGCGTGGACGTCGATTCGGAGTTCGCTCCGATCATCGGCACGGAGAAGCAAAGCGAGGAGCTTGTCCGCTACCTGATGTCCGACTTCGAAGAGAATCCGACGAAGATCTGGGAAGCGGATATATTCGGCAGATCGCTGTATTCCATCGTTCGCGAAGGAATAACCGGCAAGATTGCCATGATGCCGGACAACGCGCGTTACAAACTGCAGGAAACGCTGGGACGCATCATCAACGAAGGCTCAGGCGGACTGATCGCTATCATCCTGTAAATAAAAGAAACGGAAAAAGTGCTCGAAAGGGCGCTTTTTTTGTCGAATTACATGCAATTTGGTCTTGAAAATGGATTACGCATGTATTACGATAAGTGTGGTTTATTTGCCGCATTACGTTTTTTTGCTAAGACCATGTATATTTTGCTTCTACACTGGTTACAAATCTAGTAAAAGGCGTAATAAGGCTTGGGGGGAGGTGAGTGGAATGAACAAAACAGATCTGATCGCTAAGGTTGCAGAATTGACTGATCTGTCCAAGAAGGATGCCACTAAAGCTGTTGATGCGGTTTTTGATGCGATCTCGGAAGCGTTGCAAAATGGCGACAAGGTTCAACTGGTCGGCTTCGGTAATTTCGAGGTTCGTGAGCGTTCTGCACGCAAGGGCAGAAATCCTCAAACCGGTGAAGAAATCGAAATCCCTGCAAGCAAGGTGCCGGCATTCAAACCTGGCAAGGCGCTGAAGGACGGAATCAAATAATGTACATAGCTGCAAGTGGAGCTTGCAGAATCGAGACGGCCGCTGCCTCCTGGTTGCGGTCGTTTTCATCCGCTAGGCCGTATTGACTTTTGTCGCCGAATGTTTTAGACTTTTGATTAGTCATCGGGGTATGGCGCAGTCTGGTAGCGCGCACCCTTGGGGTGGGTGAGGTCGCACGTTCGAATCGTGTTACTCCGACCATGAACAAGACATCGTCATGACGATGTCTTGTTATCTATTTACGCCAAATCTGCCATATGAGCCGGACCCAAGACCTGAGAGGAGGCTGCTCCAATGGGCCACATGGATGGAGACTATATCGTGATCAAAGCCAAGGACAACGGAGTACAAGTGATTGGTCTGACGCGGGGGCAGGATACGAGATTTCACCATACGGAGAAACTGGACAAAGGCGAGATCATGATCGCCCAGTTTACGGATCACACTTCTGCCGTCAAGATACGCGGCAAGGCTGCCGTCTATACGAAACATGGCATTGTACATACGGATGAATAATGAATCGAGCAAGCGACTTCGCAAACACTTGCTACAGACTGCCGACAGGTCATATCGTCGGCAGTCTTTTGCTGTATTCGCTCCATCACATGGCTGAAGCTGCCCAGGATTTTTGGCTGGGAATGAATCATCTTCCCGGACTGGCGCTCGTACAATGATGTATAAGCAGCATAAACATGGTGAGGAGGCATGTGATGCATCGTTTCAGCATGTTGCTAAGCGCAGCCGGACTGTCCTGTTTGATCGCTTTTGTATTGGCCTATGCAGCAGGGTTACGCGAACCAACCCGAGAAGGACATGATATGGAAACGGTCACGCATGATTACGGTGTTCGCCTCACGGATGACAACATCGTCGATTACATGGCGCACATGCCGATTACACTCGGGATTCGCAAGGTGGACTGGCGGGAGCCCGTCCTGTATATCGATCTATATGTGCAGGATTACGAAACAGAGCGTGAGGTCGTGTTCGCCGACATTCGCGACGTGTGCATGTTCGCCCTGCAGTCGGTGCGTAATGTGGGCAAAGTGATGATTCGCATCTACGACTCACCTCGTGGAAGCTCCTCGCTGCTGATGGCGGTATCCGCTGACAGCCTGGATAGGCGCGAGCTGGCCGAATGGCTTCGCGATGGCGGTTCAGAGAGCGAATCCGAGCAGCTCGTCCGGCAGGTGTTTCAGGTTCAGGAGACGCCGAGATGGCCGCTTCTGTTTGGCGAGTCTTGATTTTTTTATGAAACATTGAATTTTTGTATAAGCTGAAAATGTGAAAGCTGTGCTTGTGGGAGCATGATATGTTATAATGACATAAATTAAGGATCGCCCACTCAAGATTCGCTGCGCAGCATTGGAGGAAAATGCGAGAATGAATGTAAATCGGGTACGGCAACAAGCATTTCAATATCTGGATTACGACATCATTCGTCAGTATACCGAACTCCCTTCACTTCCCGACTACCAGATCCAACTGATGCTGTCGTTCCTCCACACGGCTGATGGCAACGACAAGCGGAGTGAGCTTTATACACTCGTGACGTCGCTCGTCCAGGTTGGGCTTGATGCGCATGATCAAGTGGTTTCGAAGGATAGCGGAGGGGATCTGAGGCAGATGCGGGCCAAGCAATTGAAAGTGCTCGCTGGTGATTATCTGAGCGGCAGGTACTATGAACTGTTGTCTACCGCTGAGGATATCGAGGCAGTCAGAACCTTGTCCGAAGCGATCAGCGAAGTGAATCTGAATAAGATGAATATGTATATACGCAAAAGACAGCGTGATCTGACTGGCCAGCAGTACCTGGAACTGCTGCTCAGCATTAGAACACGCTTGTTTTTGGCCTTTGAGAAGGATGTTGCCCCCGAGAGACGTTCGCTGTGGAAAGAGTTGCTCGAATGTGGCACGATGTGCGAGATCATGCAGCGTGAGCATAGTATGTTGATGAATCTTGGCGAAGGCTATGATGGCTGGGCAGTGTGGGAACTGCTTGAGGCCGCAGGCCCGAAGGAGCGGGACGGCTGCATCGCCTCTTTGGACAGGCCTGATGAACTGCAAGGCTGGTTTGAGAAATACCGCCTGAAGCAGAAGTTGGAGTCGATGCTTGAACGGCAGGCGGACAAGTTGGCCAGTTTGGCCGAGGGCGTGCGTTCCGAACCGTTGCACGCGGAAGTGATCGCCCCTATGCTGAACGGAATACGACAGCTATCATCAAGACAATATTCGTATGACTGAGGTGGAGAGATGGAAGCGAAGGCCAAGGAGAAGCATGTGCATGAGGTGTTCGAGCGCATCGCTCCCAAGTATGACTTTATGAATGACCTGCTCAGTTTCCGGCGCCATAAGGCGTGGCGCAGGTTCGCGCTCAGGAAGATGAATATTCAGCCTGGCCAGACAGCCCTCGACCTGTGCTGCGGCACCTGTGACTGGACGATCGCCATCGCGGAGCGCAATGGGGGCGCCGAGGTAACAGGTCTCGACTTCAGCGAGCAGATGTTGAGGTACGGCAGGATGAAGGTGGAACGCGCCGGCCTTACCCGCCAGATCAAGCTCATACAGGGCAATGCGATGGACCTGCCCTTCGCTGACGATTCGTTCGATTTCGTCACGATTGGTTTCGGGCTTCGCAATCTGCCCGATTATGTACAGGCGCTTAAGGAGATGCACCGGGTGTTGAAGCCGGGCGGGCGTGTGGTCTGCCTCGAGCTGTCCAAACCCGTATGGCAACCGTTCAAAGCGATCTATTACGTGTATCTGAACGGCATCCTGCCGCTACTGGGCAAGTTGTTCGCCAAGAGTTACCAGCAGTACAAATGGTTGCCGGAGTCGTTGGCGATGTTCCCGGACCATAAAGAGTTAAAGAAGATCTTCGAGCAAGCCGGATTCACTAGCGTTGAAGCGTATCCGCTTACGGGCGGCATCGCTGCGTTGCATATCGGCTCCAAATGACTAGATGCGTGCTGCGCGACAATGTTTCGTGCGCCTGAGAAGGATACGTAGGTGAAGCGATGAAGTTACTGGACATTTACAAAAAACTGCGATCAGAGATAGCGGATATTGAACAGGTGATGGAGGATGCGGTACGTTCCGAACACAAGGTACTGACGGAGGCCTCCATCCATCTGCTGAAAGCAGGCGGTAAGCGCATACGTCCGATCTTCGTTCTGTTGTCCGGACGTTTCGGCAATGGAAACCAGGATCGGCTCATCCAGATTGCCGCCTCGCTTGAATTGATTCATATGGCATCGCTCGTGCATGACGACGTGATCGACGATGCTGCAACACGACGCGGTCAACCGACTGTGCGGGCGAAATGGGATGACCGGATCGCGATGTACACGGGTGATTATATTTTCGCCCAGGCGCTCAAGCTGGCTTCCCAGGTGCCCAATCCGCGCATTCATCAAATCTTGAGCCGTGCGCTTGTGCAAATGTCGATCGGCGAGATCGAACAGATCCGGCTGTTCTTCGAGCCAACCCAGTCGATCCGCGATTATCTGCTGCGCATCAGGCGGAAGACCGCCCTGCTCATCGCGGTCAGTTGCCAGCTAGGTGCGCTCGCAGCCGGCGTGGATCACCGGTCGAGCAATCTGTTGTACAAATACGGGTATAACGTGGGCATGGCCTTCCAAATCACGGATGATCTGCTCGATATCAACGGCACTGAGAAACAACTGGGCAAGAAGCCGGGCAGTGACGTCAGGCAGGGGAATATTACGTTGCCGGTCATCCTGGCTCTGCAGGAAGACTGGCTGAGACTCGATCTGCTGAACGAGCTGAGGAAGATTCAACTCGGCGGCGGTTCCCAGGATACATCGCGGTTCATCGAGATGATCCGCGCATCCAAAGGGGTGCAAAGAGCAGAGAGTATCGCAAGACAATATATTGACAAAGCAACGAATGCGATCCAATCGCTGAGTTCTTCACAAGCGCGTAATGACCTGATGGCGATCGCTTCGTTCATCGTTAACCGCAGTTATTGATGGATACATGTGTTATGCCGAAAATCATGCACATAGGGTGGAGGGGTTATATGGAACGCACTTTTCTGATGGTTAAGCCGGATGGAGTTCAACGCGGTTTGATCGGGGAGATCATCACGCGCTTCGAGCGCAAGGGACTTAAGCTGATAGGTGCCAAATTGCTGAGGGTTACGCAGGAACAAGCTTATCAGCATTATACGGAGCATGTCGGCAAGCCGTTCTTCCCGACGCTGGTGGAGTTTATCACTTCAGGTCCTGTATTCGCCATGGTTTGGCAGGGAGACGGAGCGATAGAGCTGTGTAGAGCAATGATGGGCAAGACGAATCCGCTGGAGGCAGCTCCAGGCACGATTCGCAGCGACTATGCCGTGCATACGAACCGCAACGTCATCCATGGCGCGGATTCGAAGGAAAGTGCGGAGCGGGAGATCGCCATTTACTTCCGCCCAGAAGAACTGCTTGATTATGAACTGACCATTCAGAAGTGGATCTGAGCTTGACGACCGTTGCAGCAGTTGGTGCAGATGGATGGGATACATAGAAGTGACTTGAGGATTATCATCGCATGCATATGTGGGAGAGAACGGGATGGATGATTTTGCTGTATTTATCGATAAAGTGAAGACGCTGGCCAATATCGATCTGTCCCTCTACAAAGAGGCGCAGATGAAACGGCGTCTGACGGCTTTCCGGGATAAGAAAGGCTTCGCTACGTTTATCCAGTTTTATAAGGCGATGGCTGAAGATCCGGTATTGCTCAATGAATTTCTCGACAGGATGACGATCAACGTCTCCGAGTTCTGGCGCAATTGCCGGAGATGGGAGATTCTGCGCGATCAGTTCCTGCAGGAGTGGACGAAGCATCATGTCCGCCTCAAATGTTGGAGCGCAGCCTGCTCTACAGGCGAGGAGCCCTACACGCTGGCGATGATCCTGCATCGTCTGGGTGCGTTGAATCAGGCTTCCATCCTCGCGACCGACCTGGACGAGCAGGTGTTGGAGGCGGCGAAGCGCGGCATCTACCATGAGCGTTCTGTTCGTGAGGTGCCGGAAGTGTACAAACGGGAATATCTGAAGCAATTGGAGGACGGCCGCTGGGAGGTTTCGTCGGTCTTGCGTCCCACCGTGCGCTTCATGAAGCATAATTTGCTTGCGGACCGTTTCGATCATGGTTATGACCTGATCATCTGCCGCAATGTGACGATCTATTTCACTGACGAGGCCAAGCATCAGCTCTATCACAAGTTCGCCCAGGCGCTGAAACCGGGTGGTATCCTGTTCGTGGGGAGCACGGAGCAGATTTTCTCGCCTGGCCAATATGGCCTGGAGTCGGCGGATACTTTCTTCTACAGGCGGGTATAACGGAGGCATCTCCATCGGCAGACGATCACGTGGCGCCATGGGATGTTCATCGCAGGAGCGAATGGAACTAGGCACGCGGCGCGTATAGAAGCTGCCAACGCTTCCTATACTAGGATTACGGATCGTATTCCTATGGAGGTTGCGTTATGGAGAAGTGGAAAGTGATACAGGCTTATCGCCGCGGGATGATCAGTTTGCAAGAATGTGCACAAATATTGGGCATCGATTCCATGAAGGTCATGGGAATCATGAAGGATAGCGCATTTGACGGCATACGTGTCGTGCGGAACAAACAACCGGTAGGCTGACCGGATTACACAGATTACATATCGGGCCAGGCATGGAGCTGTCCAGAAGGGGTTGAGCGGGCAGCTTCTTTTTGTGTTTGCGTGACTGACCATTGACGGTACGATGCTTTCCTTGTGATCAAAAGCTTGCTATACTATAATGAGCATATGGAATCATGCATCGCATAAAAGCGCTAAAGCATCGCAATGTTTTCTTGCATGGCATGATGTGGAAGAGACAGTAAGGAGGAACGGTTTGTGAGATACTTGACCGCGGGAGAGACGCACGGTCCGCAACTGACGGCGATCGTGGAAGGTCTGCCTAGCAATTTGAAGATTGATTTCGAGGAATTGAACTACCAGCTTCATCGCCGGCAGCTCGGACATGGGCGCGGCAAACGGATGCAGATCGAGAAAGATACAGCCAGAATCGTTGGCGGCGTCAGACATGGCAGAACAACCGGCGCACCGGTCGCACTCGTAATCGAGAACAAGGACTGGCAGAACTGGAGCCACGTGATGAACGTTGAGCCGGTGGAAGGGACGGAGGAAGAACTGCGCCGTGTACACCGTCCGCGGCCGGGTCATGCGGATTTGAACGGCGGTCTGAAATATAATCTGACGGATCTGCGCAATGTGCTCGAACGCTCAAGCGCGCGTGAAACGGCGGCGCGAGTAGCGGTTGGTGCGCTGGCTCGGCAGTTGCTCGCGGAGTTCGGCATCAAGATCGCAGGCCAGGTGATCCGCATCGGTGAGATCGAAGCGAAGCGCTACGATCTGCCGATCGACGAGATCGCTCGGATCACGGAGGAATCTCCGGTTCGCGTCGTGGACAAGGAAGCGGAAGCGAAGATGATCGAATATATCGACAAGATTCGCAGTGAAGGCGATTCTATCGGCGGCGTGGTGGAGGTCATCGTGGAGGGAGTGCCGGTCGGACTTGGCAGCCACGTACAATATGACCGCAAGCTCGATGCGCGCATCGCCATGGCGGTTGTATCGATCAATGCGTTCAAGGGCGTCGAGTTTGGCATCGGTTTCGAAGCGGGCCGTCTGCCTGGCTCGAAGGTTCACGATGAGATTCTGTATTCGGAAGATCGCGGCTACTATCGCGCCTCCAACCGCTTGGGCGGTTTCGAGGGCGGTATGACGAACGGCATGCCGATCGTCGTTCGCGGTGTCATGAAGCCGATCCCGACGCTTCTCAAGCCGCTCGCCAGCGTTGATATCGACACGAAGCAGCCTTTCAAGGCGCAGGTCGAACGGACGGATAGCTGCGCGGTGCCGGCAGCCAGCGTCGTCATGGAGCATGTGGTGGCATGGGAAGTGGCGAACGCCTTCCTGGAGAAGTTCGGCGGGGACTCGATGGAAGAGATTCGCGCGAATTATGAACAATATCTGAAGCAACTGGAGAGGTATCCGGGATGAGACGTTTGAATGTCGATCTTGGCGACCGCTCCTATCCGATCCTGATCGGACATGGGATCATCGGGCAGTTGCCGGGCTTTCTCGCCGAGCGCGGCATCAAGACGGTGAACAAGCTGCTCGTCATCACAGATGAACAGGTGGCGAAGCATCATCTTCAACCGGTATTGGACGTGCTGGCGGAAGCCGGATATTCGGCGGCCAGCCATATCGTGCCAGCCGGTGAGCAATCCAAAACCTTAACGCAGCTCGAAGATATCGTAACGACGGCGCTAGAAGCAGGACTTGACCGCAAGTCAGCGATCATCGCCCTCGGCGGCGGCGTTGTCGGCGATCTCGCCGGATTCGCAGCGGCTTGCTATATGCGGGGCATACGCTTCGTGCAGGTGCCTACGACGGTGCTGGCGCATGACAGCAGCGTGGGCGGTAAGACCGGTGTCAACCATCGGCTGGCGAAGAACATTATCGGTGCCTTCCATCAACCCGAGCTCGTCTGCTATGATACGGCAACTTTGGCGACTCTATCGGAGCGCGATATTCGTGCCGGCTTGTCCGAAGTGATCAAGCATGGGCTCATCTGGGATGCTTCGTTCGTTGCCTGGTGCGAAGAACATGCGGAAGAGCTGCTTGCCCTTGAGCCGGAGACGATCGCGCATGCGCTGTATGTCGGATGCCATGTGAAGGCTCAGGTTGTCTCCCAGGATGAGCGGGAGAACGGCCTCCGGGCGATCCTGAATCTCGGACATACGATCGGTCATGCGCTGGAAGCCGTTGCTGGCTACAATGAACTGCAGCATGGGGAGGCGATCTCGATCGGCATGGTCGGAGCAGCGAAACTCGCCGTGCGGTTGGGGTACGATCAGGAGATTTACACCGTTACGAAACGCGTGCTCAAGAAGTTCGGATTGCCGATCCGGCTGCCTGCCCATTACGATCGTGAACAAATCATGGATGCGATGATGCATGACAAGAAGTTCAAGGACGGCAAGATGGTGTTTGTGGTGCCGGTGTCAATCGGGCAGGTCGAGATTCGGAACGATATCGAGGCGGATTGGATCAGAGCTATCATCGATGAATTGAAACAGGAGGCGTGAAGGATGGCGGTACGAGGTATTCGTGGAGCGACGACGGTTCCGCGCAACGGGGAAGCGGAGATACTGGCTGCGACGAAGGAACTGTTGGAGAAGATCATCGAAGCGAATGACGTGAAGCCGGAGGATGTTTGCAGCTTGCTCATCACCGTAACGGGAGATCTGAATGCGGCTTTTCCGGCGCGTGCGGTGCGTGAGGTGGAAGGCTGGGATATGGTGCCGCTGATGTGTTCGCTGGAAATCCCGGTTCCAGGCAGCTTGCCGCTGTGCATCCGGTTCATGATGCAGGTGAATACAGATAAGCAGCAGAAGGATATGGTACACGTCTACCTGTATGAAGCGAAGAAGCTTCGTCCGGATCTGACGGAGAAGGTTTGACTGTCCGCGTAGGGCGTTTTGCGGTTTGATCGACCGTTTGGATTCATCGGTTCTTGATAAGCCTATAAGCGGCTGGCAGTGCAACGATATGCGGAGATTGTTGCCTGCCAGTCTTGCTTATTACGGGCCAGTCAGGATGTTACTGTTCGATGGCACCGGATGAGCTATAGCGGTTGGTTGTGTAACGGAATACAGATCCGTTATTTGTGGGAAAAGCGTTGATTTCGGTATGGTAACGGAACGGTGTTCCGTTATTTTGCAATTTTAGGGCGAATAACATGTGATTTTGGTTCAACAGCGGAATCTCGTTCCGTTCGCTTGGGCAACATCGGCCTATTGCACAAAATAGCGGATTGACGTTCCGTTAGGGTCTGGTGCAGGCGAATGGACACAAGAAGTGCCAGGCTGCCAACTGCGTTCTGAAAGAACTTGCTGCCAGTACCACATCTATGGCCTCTCCCGTGTGTAGACACAAGAACTTCTAGGCTGTCCTCTCCGACAGAAGTTCTATGGTCTAATCTAGCTGTCCAGGCTGTTCTCTCCGAGAACAGAAGTTCTATGTTGCAAACATCAATCGTATGATGTATAGTAAGGTTTAGCTTAGTTAGTAGACGTTTGGTTTGAGACGAGTGAGTAGAGCAGAGTACAGATGAGACGAGATGAGCTGAGATGGAGTATGCCCGAACTTGCCGGCTTGTTGGGTTTGGCGTATCGGGGCGTGGTCTTCCATGCTTATGTTTATTGATCTGTATATAACCTCTACCACGGGTAGAGGTTTTTTTATTTCTCTCGAGACAGTCTCCAACATCCGAAAGGGGATTATTGATGATGGCCTATTCCGAGCTGCAACAAGTGATCAACATGGCGAAGGATTACAATCTCGTGCCGATCGTCCGCACGCTGCTGGCGGACACGGAGACGCCGATCCGCGTGTTCCAGCATTTCTATGACGAACCTTACGCTTTCCTGCTTGAGAGTGCGGAAGGCGGAGTGAATCTGGCACGATATTCGTTTATCGGGACGGACCCGTTCATGGTGATCAGCGGGAAGAACGGAAGACTTGTGATCGAGACGAAGGACGGCGGTACGCAGGTCGTCGAGGATAAGCCGGTCGAAGCGATGCGCCGATTGCTTGCCGGTTATTCCAGTCCCGCGCTGGATGGTCTGCCGCGCTTCACCGGAGGGGCAGTCGGATTCTTCGGCTACGATCTGCTTCAATATTATGAGAAGCTGCCGGCGCACCGGAACGATGATCTGCAGATGGACGATATCAAGTTTATGTTCTGCGATCAGGTCATCGCCTTTGACCATGTCAAACATTCGATCAATATTATCGCCAATGTTCATATCCCTAGCGACAGAAATGAAGAAGCGATACGGACAGCATACGAAGAAACGGTGCAAAGATTGGAACGCGCGATCAGACGCTTGCAAAGCCCGATTCAAGTGGAAGGGATACCGAGCTACGCGCTCCCGCAGGATATCGAGCTTGGAACGATCCGTTCCAACGTGACGAAAGAGCAGTTCATGGCCAATGTTGAGAAGGCCAAGGAATATATTCGTGCAGGCGACATCTTCCAGGTCGTCCTCTCCCAAAGGTTCGAGATGACGACGGATGTGTCCCCCCTCCACGTATATCGAGTGTTGCGCACGATGAATCCCTCTCCATATATGTACGTGCTGAAACTGCGCGATGAGGTGATCGTTGGCACATCGCCGGAGCTGCTCGTGCGGGTTGAGGGCGACAGGGTAGCCACACGCCCGATAGCCGGAACGAGGCCGCGCGGCAAGACGGAGCAGGAGGATCGCCGATTGGAAGAGGAATTGCTCGCGGATGAGAAGGAGAGAGCGGAGCACCTGATGCTGGTCGATCTTGGGCGCAATGATCTTGGCCGCGTATCGGAGTTTGGCACCGTCGTGTGCGACAGCTTCATGCAGATCGAGCGCTATTCGCACGTCATGCACATCGTGTCCAACGTTTCGGGGAAACTCCAGAAGAACAAGGATTTCTTCGATGCCTTCATCTCCTGCCTGCCGGCGGGAACCGTATCGGGGGCTCCGAAGCTGCGGGCGATGGAGATCATCGCCGAGCTTGAGAATGAAGCCCGCGGCGCTTATGCAGGGGCGATCGGTTATCTCGGTTTCTCAGGCAATCTCGACTCATGCATCACGATCCGCACGATCATCTTCAAGAACGGTAAGGCATATGTGCAAGCCGGGGCAGGCATCGTATGGGATTCGGTACCGGAGAATGAATACCAGGAGACGGTTAACAAGGCGAAGGCACTATTGAAGGCGATCCGCACAGCGGAAGCAGTGTTTGCCAGCCGAGATCCCGTTGCCCAATAAGTGGTTGTGTCCATAATCGGCGGATCGTGTTGACTCCGCCATGAGAATATGTACCGAGGAGGAAGCGATTGATGAGCAAGATGGATATGAAACAAGCACTCAGCAAAGTGATCGAAGGAGAGTCTCTGACAAGAGAAGAAGCGCGTCAGGTAATGTCGACGATCATGGACGGGGAAGCCACGACATCGCAGATCGGGGCGCTCTTGGCAGCGCTGCGTATGAAGGGGGAAACGGTTCAGGAGATCGCCGGTTTCGCGGAAGTGATGCGGGAGAAGTCGATCCGCCTGAACCACCGCTTAAGCGGCGTGCTGGATACATGCGGAACCGGCGGTTCGGGCATCCACAAGTTCAACGTGTCGACGACATCCGCGATCATCTGCGCCTCGCTGGGGGTTCCCGTGGCGAAACACGGCAATCGCGCGATGTCCGGCAAGAGCGGCAGCGCTGACGTGCTGGAAGCGCTCGGCGTCAACATCATGCTCACACATGAGCAGGCGGCCGAATGTCTCAAGAACATCGGCATCTGCTTCATGTTCGCCCAGAACTACCATCCGTCGATGAAGTATGCGGCAGGTCCGCGCAGGGAACTGGGCATCCGCACGGTATTCAATGTGCTTGGACCTCTGACGAACCCGGCGAATGCGGAGCATCAGTTGATGGGGATCTATGATCGCTCGAAGACGGAACTGATCGCAGGCGTGCTGCGAGAGCTTGGTTCGAAACATGCGCTTGTTGTGGGCAGCCTCGATGGGCTGGACGAGATCAGCATCTGCGCTCCGACCCAAGTGTCGGAACTGAAGAACGGGGAGATCCGCACCTATGAGATTACGCCGGAGGAGCTTGGCTTAACCCGCCATTCGTTGGAGCAAGTGATGGGCGGCGAGCCGGCACACAATGCGAAGATCGTGCGCGAGGTGCTGGGCGGAGCACAAGGCGCGTATCGCGACATCGTATTGATCAACGCCGCGGCCTCGCTGTACGCAGCAGACCGTTGCGAGGATCTGCGGGAAGGGGTACAATTAGCAGCGCAGGCGATCGATTCTGGCGCCGCGCTTAGCAAATTGCAAGAGTTAATCGACTATACGGGAGTTGTCAGTCATGTATCTTGATAAGATCGTTGCGACGAAACATCAGGAAGTGGCGCGGCTTAAGGAGACGCTGTCTGTTGCCGATGCGGAGCGCGGTATCGCTAAGCTGCCATCTTGCGTCGGATTCGAGCAAGCTCTGTCGGTGAAAAGACGCCGTCCGGTCGGTCTTATTGCGGAAGTGAAGAAGGCATCCCCGTCTAAGGGGTTGATTCGTCCGGATTTTGAACCGGTTCAGATCGCCAGGGCGTATGAATCGGCGGGCGCGGACTGCATCTCTGTGTTGACGGACAATCCTTATTTTCAGGGTGCGAACGAGTATCTGACGCAGATTCGTCATGCGGTTAGCTTGCCGCTGTTGCGCAAGGATTTTATCATCGATGAATTGCAGATCTATGAGGCCCGACTGATCGGCGCGGATGCGATCCTGCTCATCGCCGCGATTCTGACGAAACAACAGCTTCAGGATTACCTGCGTCTCGCCCGGGATCTTGGCATGGACGCGCTGATCGAGGTACACAGCCGCGAAGAGCTGGAAACGGTGCTGGAGCTCGATGGTGCAACGTTGATCGGCGTTAACAACCGCAATCTGAAAACCTTCGAGGTCGATTTGGAGCATACTAGACAACTGATCAACCTCATGCCAAGCCATGTCACAATCGTCAGCGAAAGCGGCATCTCGGACCCGCGCGACATCCGCTGGCTGGAATCGATTGGCGCACATGCAGTACTGGTAGGCGAACATTTCATGCGTCAGGCCGACGTTGGCGAAGCCGTCCATCAGTTGATGGGACCGGTGCTTGCCAGCAGTAAGGAGAGTTGACGAATGTCGGCGTTGGTGAAGATATGCGGGATTAAGAGTGAAGACACGGTCAGGGAGCTTGCTCGCCTGCCCGTTGATTACATCGGTTTCGTCTTTGCGCCAAGCAAACGGCAGGTCACACCTGCCGAAGCCGCTCAGCTTGCTGCGGCATTCGTTGAGGCGGAGCCCGTCATTCAGACGCAACTGGTTGGCGTATTCGTCAATCCAACGTTCCAGGAGCTTGAGGAAACGCTGAGTGTCGTTCCTTTGAACGTCGTGCAACTGCACGGTAGCGAGACGCCGGAGTATTGCCGTTTGGTGCGAGACGAGCTTGGAGTGAAGGTATTCAAAGCTCTGTCTGTTCCTGAGCATGCGGAAGAAACAGGCGTATCCATCAACATGCCCGATACATACGCGGGCGTCGCGGACGCGATTCTGCTGGATACTTACGACCCTCAGGCATCGGGCGGTACGGGGAGAACATTTCGATGGTCGGTTATCCCGTCTTACCGTGCCTGGGCTGAGCGAGCAGGGGTCAAACTGCTCGTTGCGGGAGGGCTTACGGCTGACAACGTGGGAGAATTGATAGCCGAATACAGGCCACACGGTGTTGATGTGTCGAGCGGGGTGGAAACGAACGGAGTCAAGGATGTAGCGAAAATTACAGCATTTGTGGAAAGGGTGAAGCAACATGTCTAACGTGATGCCGGATGAGTATGGCCGATTCGGCAAATTCGGTGGCCGTTATGTGCCGGAGACGCTCATGAACGCGCTGAACGAGCTGGAAGAGGCTTACCTGCATTACTCCAAAGATGAGAGCTTTCGGGAGGAAATCCGTTATCTGCTCCGTCAATATTCGGGCCGTCCTACGTCACTGTACTATGCAGAGCGCCTGACGAAGCACCTGGGGGGAGCGAAGATCTATCTGAAGCGCGAGGACCTGAATCACACGGGCGCTCACAAGATCAACAACGCGATCGGCCAGGCCGTGCTGGCGAAGCGCATGGGCAAGAAGAAGGTCATCGCCGAAACAGGCGCAGGCCAGCATGGCGTCGCATCGGCGACCGTGGCGGCGCTGCTCGGTCTTGAGTGCAAGGTATTCATGGGTGAAGAAGATACGCGGCGCCAGGCGCTTAATGTGTTCCGGATGAAACTGCTCGGCGCGGAAGTCGTTCCCGTCACCTCCGGCACACGCACGCTTAAAGATGCTTGTAACGAGACGTTGCGCTATTGGGTAAGCAATGTGCATGACACTTACTATATCCTCGGTTCGGCCACCGGTCCTCATCCGTATCCGATGATGGTCCGGGATTTCCAACGCATCATCGGCGATGAGACGAAGCAGCAGATCATCGAGCAGGAAGGCAGGCTGCCGGATGTCGTCATCGCCTGTGTCGGAGGTGGCAGCAACGCAGCTGGCATGTTCTATCCGTTTATCGAAGATGAAGCCGTACAGTTGGTCGGTGTCGAAGCGGCGGGCAAAGGAATTGATACGGACGAGCACGCTGCGACGATGACGAAGGGGACGGAAGGTGTGTTCCAGGGCTCATACAGCTACTTGTTACAAGATGAATATGGGCAGGTGCTGCCTGCGCACTCCATCTCGGCCGGCCTTGACTACCCGGGCATCGGTCCCGAGCATGCCTATCTGAAGGCGACCGGTAGAGCGTCCTATGTTCCGGCTACCGACCAGGAGGCGCTTGATGCCCTGCAGTTGCTCAGCAGAACGGAAGGCATCATCCCGGCGCTAGAAAGCGCGCATGCCATCGCCTATGCGGCGAAACTGGCCCCAACTCTGCCTAGCGACCAGATCATCGTCGTTAATCTGTCGGGACGCGGGGACAAGGATGTCGCGCAGATCATGGATCTGCTTGGAGGTGATGAGCGATGAACCGTATCGATGAAGTGTTTGCTTCTCTGAAGGAGCGGGGCGAAACGGCGCTCATCCCGTTCATCACGGTGGGCGATCCCGACCTGGAAACCTCGCTGGACATCATCCAGCAGCTCGCGGAAGCCGGGGCGAGCATGATCGAACTGGGTGTTCCATATTCCGATCCGCTGGCGGACGGTCCGGTCATCCAACGAGCATCGGAGCGGGCGCTCGCCCATCAGGTGCGCATCACGGATGTGATCCGTATCGCCAAACAGGCCAGGGAACGCGGCATCGAGATCCCGTTTATCCTGTTCAGCTATTACAATCCGGTGCTGCAGCTTGGGCTCGAACGATTCATGAAGCTGCTTGTCGAACACGATATCAGCGGCATGATCATCCCGGACCTGCCGTTTGAGGAGGATGGCGAGGTCAAGCGTCTGGCTGAGGAGCATGGGTTGCATCTGATCCCGCTTGTCGCGCCGACATCCGAACATCGCGTCCAGAAGATCGTCAGCCGTGCCAGCGGTTTCGTCTATTGCGTTTCATCGCTCGGCGTAACCGGCGAACGCAGTCAATTTGCCGATTCGGTTGATACGTTTATCAGGACGGTGCGTGAAGCTAGCCGTGTGCCGGTATGTGTAGGTTTCGGGATTTCGAACAGGGCGCAGGTGGAGAAATTCGCGGCATTATGTGATGGGGTTATTGTTGGCAGCGCCATTGTTCGGAAGATTGAGGAGACTCTCCCGTTGCTCAGCAAATCCGAAACGAAGGAGCAAGGACTGTTGCAAATCCGTCAATTTGTGGCACAATTAAAGGGATAACGAAATATTGGGGGAGTAACGGATGCAACCGAAATCTACCATCATCGATCTGCCAGTATACCAACCCGGCAAACCTATCGAGGATGTGAAACGCGAGCTTGGTCTTGACGCAGTGATCAAGCTCGCTTCCAATGAGAATCCATATGGATGTTCTGAGCTTGCGAAGCAAGCGATCCTGGAAGAGCTCAATCAGACGGAACTGTACCCTGATGGTGCAAGCGTGGAGCTGGTGAACGCCCTGGCTGACTTCTATCAGGTGAATACCAATCAAATCATCATCGGCGCAGGGTCTGATGAACTCATCGCGCTGATCACACGGGCGTATCTTGTACCAGGCGATGAGACGGTCATGGCGACGCCGAGCTTCGTGCAGTACCGGCACAATGCGCAGATCGAGGGCGCAACCTGCATAGAGGTGCCGCTTGTTAACGGGACACATGACCTGCAAGCGATGGCGGCGGCGATTACGGACAAGACGAAGATTGTCTGGGTTTGCAATCCGAACAATCCAAGCGGCACGATCGTGACGAAAGATGAGCTGGACGCATTTATCGCCAAGGTCCCTGCGAATGTCATGATTGTGCTGGACGAAGCCTATTGCGAATATATCGATGACCCTTCCTATCCGGACGGATTGACATATCTCGACCGCTATCCGAATGTGATCGTCCTGCGCACCTTCTCCAAGGCATATGGTCTTGCAGCGTTGCGCATCGGGTATGGCATCGGTCGTCCGGAGGTTATTCGGTCAATCAATCAGGTTCGCGGGCCGTTCAACACGACGCGCTTGTCGCAAGCAGCAGCCAGGGCAGCGCTGAAGGATCAGGCGTTCATCGCCGAATGCCGGAGAAAGAATCGCGAGGGTATCCGTTATCTGACCGGGCATTTCGAACGTTTGGGATTATCCTATTATCCTGCATATGGAAACTTTATCCTGGTTGAATGCGGCCGGGATGCCAAAGAGTTGTTCGAGCAGCTCATGCGCAAAGGGGTCATCATCCGTGGCGGACATGCGCTTGGATTTCCGACCGCGATCCGTGTAACCGTCGGCAATGAAGAGCAGAATGCGAAGTTTATCAAAGCGCTGGAAGAGGTCTTGGCTGGCCAATGAAGATCGCGATATTTGGTGTTGGGTTGATCGGCGGTTCACTGGCGCTTTGCTTCAAAGGAAAACCAAACATCCAGGTGGTCGGGTATTCGAAGAATCCGGCCTCGGTTGAGAAATACATCAAGCGTGGCGTCGTTGATCATGCGACGACCTCGATCCGCGAGGCGGCGGAAGATGCGGATGTCATCTTCCTGTGTGTGCCGGTCGGCATGCTGGAGTCCTATCTGGCGCAGCTCATCGATCTGCCGCTTAAGAAAGGCTGCATCATCACCGACGTAGGAAGCACGAAGGGGTCAATCGAGCGCTGCGCCAAGCGTCTACAGCTGAAGGACGTCTATTTCATCGGCGGGCATCCGATGGCAGGTTCCGAGCGCTCGGGTGTGGAGGCCGCTTCATCCTACCTGTTTGAAAATGCCTTCTACGTCCTGACGCCTAACGACCAGGTTCCGGATGACGTGTATGCGCGTCTGGAGCAACTGCTCTCCTATACGCGTGCCCGTATCATCCGTGTCGATGCCGAGTTGCATGACGAGATCGTGGGCGCGATCAGTCATCTGCCGCATATCATTGCCGTTGCCCTGGTCAATCAGATCGCCCGTTACAATGAGGCGAATCCGCTGTATCAGGATCTTGCGGCAGGCGGCTTCCGTGATCTGACGAGGATCGCCTCCAGCGATCCGGTCATCTGGCGTGATATTCTGCTTCATAACAAGGAAGTGCTCCTGCGGCTGATCAGCGATTGGGAGGCGGAGATCGAACGATTCCGGAAGCTCATCGAGCACGAGGATGCGGCGGGTATCGAACGGCAGTTTGCTGAGGCGACGGAGTTCCGCAGCCGTCTGCCGGAGCGGCGCAAAGGTGTGCTTCATGCGATGCTCCATGATCTGTACGTCGATGTTCCCGATACGCCGGGCATTATCGCCAGGATCACGACGATTCTCAGCGACCATCAGATTAACCTGAGCAATATTCAGATTCATGAGAGCAGAGCAGACGTGCCTGGCGTGATGAGGCTATCCTTCCGCAATGATCAGGACCTGGATATGGCGAAGCAATTGCTGGCCGCTAATGGGTATACGGTTCGTTATTAAACCAGAGGCTTTCCGTATCGAACACGCGCATATCTGCGAATGCCGATGCGGATGGCCTTTTGTGTTCATGAACAGTCGCTCATAAAAAATAAGAAAACGCTATCAAAAAAGTTGTTGACATCTGAAAGCGTATACAATATAATTCAAAGTACAGTATGGTTTCTCTCCACTCCTATCCGAAAACTAAGCACTTCTGTGCAACCACCTGATCAAGGTGGTTTTTTTTTGCTCTTTTCTGATAGGGGGCAGCGATATGGATAGAAGAGTCACGGATAAGTTTTCAATGTTATTAAATCTTACACATAAAGATATTTAAGAGTTATGATAAATAACAATTTTCTGAAAATTCATTGACTAGACTAGTGGGTATTCGCTATTATATGGGTAGCGTTAGATTATATGGTAAATAACATTACATATGAGGTGAATGATTGGTAAGTATTGGGGCGTTTAAGCAGGATGTGTTGAGGCTCTACAATGAAGTGAACAAGAAAATCTTCCAGACGGGTGTCCGACAACAGAGGGTGGATGTGATCGGAAACAAGATTCTGATCGTCTCCATCAATACAAGACTTCCCGTACTGCAGCTCACCGACAGGCTCGAACCTGGCGCGAGCGCGGTTGTTGACCGTGTGTTGCAACGGCAGTTTAAAGAGGAGTTTCGCGCGCTGTTGGAGGCAAAGTATCATATGAAAGTCATCGCTGTCTTGAAAGATTATGATGTGAAGACCGAGCATGCCGGTACGATCGTGATCTTCGAGCAGGATGTCATGATGTATCTGAACAATGAATCGGAACTCTGAATCGGTTCGTGACCGCAGGAGGAGAGCTGATGAATTGCCGGTACAAGTCTTGAGACCCGCATGCGGGTACAGTCTTGTGCCGGCTTTTTCTATAGGCATCACTATTTTCAGGAGAAAGGGAGAGTGCTTATGGCCAACAAGATTGAAGTGATCGGGGTATCGAAGTATTTTCTTCGCAATGGCAAGGAGATCGTGGCGATGCAGGACACGAGCATGTTCATCGAAGAAGGGCGCTTCGTTAGCATCATCGGGCCAAGCGGTTGCGGCAAGTCCACATTATTCAACATCATCGCTGGTTTGATGCCGCCTTCGACGGGCAAGGTGATCGCAGACGGGCAGAATATCGTGGGCAAGACGGGTTATGTCGGATATATGCTGCAGAAGGATATGCTCCTCCCATGGCGGACGATCCTTGACAACATCACCCTCGGGATGGAGATTCGCGGCGTACCAAGGAAAGAAGCGGTCGAGCGCGCGCTGCCCCTGATGGAGAAATACGGGCTCAAGGGTTTTGATCATCACTATCCGAAGGAATTGTCCGGAGGCATGAGGCAGCGGGCAGCCCTGCTCCGCACGATCCTGTACGACCGCGACATCATCCTGCTGGATGAACCGTTCGGCGCTCTGGACGCGCAGACGCGGCTCATGATGCAGAACTGGCTGCTGCAGATCTGGGGAGATTTCCGCAAGACCGTTCTGTTCGTTACGCATGATATCGATGAAGCGATCTATCTGTCAGACGATATCTATGTTTTCTCAGCCAGACCAGGGCGGATCAAGGCGAAAATCACAGTGCCGATGGCCCGCCCGAGAACACAAAGCGATATGACCAGCCCGGAATTCATGGCGTTAAAGCAACGATTGCTTGATCTGCTGAGTGAAGAGGTTCGCATCGCTGAAGCGAGCGAAAGAATCTCTTGATCTCATACATGACCTGAGAAGAAGGAGGAGGAGACTATGGCGAACGAAGCGATTGCGTCAGTAGGCATCGACGCGGCTCAGCTTGAGGAAGTGTCGGTGAAGAAGGAAAAGCCGGTGATCCAAGACCCGGAGGCGATGGAGCGAACCCATCGGCGAGCCGTCATGTGGTGGCGAATCGCGGTTGGGATGCTGCTGATCGTCGGCTGGGAAGTGTTCACGGCGATTGGCTTATTGGATTCTTATTACTGGAGCAGTCCGAGCATGATCCTGCAAACGGCGTGGGTCCAGGCTACCCAAGGCAATCTGCTGGGTGACATTCTGTATACTTCAGGTTCTACGATTCTTGGTTTCGTATTCGGTACTTTGGGAGGAGCCGTCCTTGGCCTGACGTTCTGGTGGTCTCGCAAATACGCGGAGGTGTGCGAACCATATCTGGTCATACTAAATGCGATGCCAAAACTTGCGCTAGCACCGGTCCTGGTCATTCTGTTCGGTATCGGATTCACATCGAAGGTAGCCCTGGCTATCGCGATGACGGTTATCGTTGCCGCCATATCCGCGTACAGCGGGGTGAAAAGCGTCGACCCTGATATGGAGAAGCTGATGTATTCACTCGGTGCCAAGCGTTGGCAAGTGTTCACGAAGGTTGTCATTCCCTGGTCCATGCCTTGGATCATCAGCAGCCTACGCATCAATATCGCGCTGGCGCTTGCAGGAGCGATCGTTGGTGAGTTCATCGCCTCGCGGGAAGGGATCGGTCGAATGATCCTGTATGCGGGAACGATACTGGATATCAACCTGGTCTGGGTGGGGGTGGTTGTTCTGTCGATCTTGTCCATCGTCATGTATGGAGGTGTTGTCTTGCTCGAACGAAAATTGATGAAGGAATTCAACAAATAATCGGCTACAACAGACAGACAAACCGTTATCGATCAGGAGGGAGAAACCACTATGAACACAAAGGAAACTGAGCACAGCACATGCCATCTAGCCATCACGCGGTTGATAATCATCCTGTTGGTGATCTTGATGATCGCGGGAGGTTGCGCCTCAGCCAGCAGCGCCGGCGGCAGTTCGGAACAGAAGAGCACGGCTTCAGGCGGAGGAGGAAATGCAGCTGAGACGAAGAGCGCGAAGAAACTGGTCATCGCCGAACCGCTTCACAATCTGGGCTACCTGCCGTTGTATGCAGCGATCCATGACGGCCAGTTTGCAGCGAGGGGCCTGGAAGTGGAGGTGATCACGGCTACTGGCGGCGCTCATGTGACCGCAGTCGTCAGTGGTGATGCCTGGGGCGTCATCGGGGGCCCGGAATCGAATGCGATGGCCAACCGCAACAACAAGGATCCGATCGTGAGCGTCGTCAATGTCGTCAACAAGGCCAATGTCTATCTGATGGCTGCCAAAGGCACAGGACCGGCCGGTTCTTCCCCCGAGGATCTGAAGGAGTTCCTCAAGGGCAAGCGGATTGCCGCGGGCAGGCATGGCGGCACGCCAAACCTGGTTACGCGTTATTTGCTCATCTCTCTGGGGCTGGATCCGGAGAAGGATGTCACATTGGAGGAACCGGCGGACGGTTCAACGGTGGTGTCCATGATGCAGCAAGGCCTGGTCGACATCGCCAACGGAGCAGAACCGCAGATCGCCGACGGTATCGCCAAAGGCGTCTGGGAAGAACCGTTTTACAAGTTCCCGGATATGGGAGACTACTCTTACTCGGTGCTCAGCGTGCGCAAATCCGCGATCGAGAACGATCCGGAAACCGTCCAGGCGTTTGTGGAGGCGGTGCTCATAGCGTTGAAGAAGGTGAATGAAGATCCCAATTTCGCTATGGAAATCGCGGCCAAGGAGTTCCCGACATTGTCCGAGTCCGATGTGAAGGCATCGCTCGACCGGGCGTATGCGGATGGGCTGTGGAGCGCAGACGGATTCATCACAGAGGAAGCGTTGAAGCTCGATATGGATGTGATGCACGCGACAGGCATCTTCACCGATCCGTATACGTATGACGAGCTGATCGATATGCAATTTGTCAACAAGGCCAACGGCAAATGAGACTTGGCGCTCATGCCGAGGCGTTGAAATCCAAAATCGATTCACCTAAGGAGATGATCTCATTGAAATTTGTGCCGGAGATTGTGAATCCAGGAAAGACGGCTTTGATCGTGGTGGATGTTCAGAATGATTTCTGCCATCCCGAGGGCGCCTGTGCCAAGAGAGGTAATGACGTCAGTGCTGTCGGCGGGATGGTCGCGCAATTGCGGCGACTGATCCAAGGAGCGCGGGATCACCAGGTGCCGATCATTTTCATCCAGACGTTTCATGAGAAGGCGACGGATTCCGCCGCTTGGGCCGCACGTTCGGGAGGCACTTCAGGCAATGTATGCCGTGTGGGAACCTGGGGCGCCGAGTTTTTCGAGGTTCAGCCGCAGCCGGGCGATATTATCGTCAACAAGCATCGTTATAGCGCCTTCGTCAATACTCGTCTGGACTCGGTGCTGCGCACGCTTAAGGTGGAGAATCTGATCATGACCGGAATCAGCACGAATGTTTGCGTCGAATCCACCGCCCGTCACGGATATATGCTGGATTACAACATCGTTCTGGTGGATGACGCATGCGCCGCATTCTCTCGTAAGGCGCACGAGATGACTCTGGAGAACATCGCCGCATTTTTCGGGAGCGTCGCCCAGGCAGACGAGATCCTGAACGCCTGGTCGCAGTATGCTGTTCCGGCGGCTGCTGGCAAGTGAGTGAGCTGACTCAAGCACTGGCGAAACCGGCCCGGACACTGATGCTGGCACGTTATGTGGTAAGTGCAGGAGCCTTCCTGTCGAACGTGTCCGCCAGTATGTTGAATGTCGTGCTGATCGATGTCGGTATCACCTACGGCATAGGGATATCCACAACGCAATGGTCCGTGACCTTGTATCTGCTGGTCATTGCCTCCATCCTGCCGCTGATGGGCAAACTGGGTGATATGAAAGGGCGGCGTGTGATACATAACTCCGGATTCATCCTGTTTGCTGCCGGTTCCTGCTGCTGTGCATGGGCTCCTTCATTCAACCTGTTTCTGCTGGCGCGTATCATCCAGGCTGCTGGAGCTGCGATGTACCAAGCGATGAATATGGCGCTCGTCGTGAAGCTGGCTCCTCCGGAAAATCGCGGCCGAGCGATCGGCATCGTCAGCAGCTTCGTGGCTGCCGGAACGATCGCCGGCCCAAGTCTGGGCGGCATCGTTGTCCAATGGTTTCATTGGAAGGCCGCATTCTGGTTCCTGTCAGGCATCGCGTTTGTCCTGTGGCTGCTGGCACAGTGGACGATTCCGAAGCAACTGGATGAGACGCGCACCGGCCCTGCGGAGCACCTCGATCTTATCGGTGCGGGGTTGTTCGCTGTGGTGCTGGGTTCGCTTGCCTTCACTCTGAATGATGCTTCCGGTGCCCTTGATTCTTCATTGTTGCTCATCGTTCCGCTGCTGATCCTGATCGCCAGTTTGCTGATCTTTGCGAAGTGGATTCATCCGAGGCGATGGCCTCCAGGCGGAGGGGAGCCATTCCTTCCGACAGATCTCCTCTCCAACCGGCCGTTTATCCTCGGTTGCATCGCTTCGGTCGTTTCCTATCTGTCGGTATTCTCGACTCAGGTGGTGATGCCGTCTTACCTTCGTACAGAACTGGGCCTTGCTCCGGCTGTGGCGGGGTTAATCATGATCAGCCATCCCGCGGCGCTGATCGTCATCGCGCCGATCGCCGGCGAATGTGTGGATCGCTTCGGTGCGAGTCGGGTATTGATGGCGGGCATGGCGCTGATGGGGAGCGTGCTGATGATGCTCGGATTCCTGAATGTGCATACGCCGATATGGCTGATCGTCATATGGCTTCTGCTGCTCGGCTCGTCGACGGGATTGTTCACCTCCCCGAACAACAGCATGACGCTGGCTTCTGTGGATGAGGCGAGGAGCGGGCTTGCGGCCAGCATGATGGCGCTCAGCCGGAATATCGGCATGATGCTAGGTGCAGTGATTGGAGGGACGCTCGGCATACTGCTTCAGAATCTGATGTTCGCCATTACCTCGGGTTTAATGTTTGCCATGCTGATCCTGCATCTCCTGATGAGCAGAAGGCGGGAGAAAGCGAAGCTTCGATATCGGCTGAAGTGAAAAGACAAGGAAGGATCGCTCGGGACTTCTCACAAGACAACACGCCTGTTGTTGAGGGATGAAAAGTTCTGGACGATCCTTCTTTTTTGTGCGTAACCAATTATTGTAAGAAGGATTTTTGCACGCAAAAGCGAATTAAATACAGTTACACACGTTTTTTGTCATTTATATGGAAACTTTTCGGCAAGGATGGACGTCATAGATAGTTGAGTGTTTTCGTTTAACAAGATATGCAAGCGCAACTTTCTGCTTCCTGACGGGTATATAGGATAGTGTAGGAGGAAGTGGAATTCGGTGCCTTGCTTTTGTGCAAGGAGGTACGGCCATGAACGACTCCCAGATCATCCGAGAAATCAAGGACGGCAACGTTCAATTATATACGCTGCTCATTGAACGGTATGAGCGGAAGATTCTCGCCTTCATCTACCATATGCTGAAGAGCTCGAATATGGAGAGCATGGCCGAAGATCTATGCCAGGAAACATTCTACAAAGCTTACCGAAGCTTGCAGACGTTCCGTGAAGTAGAGGCTTCGTTCTCAACCTGGTTGTATACGATTGCCCGCAATACGGTACTCAGTGAGCTCCGCAAGCAGAAAATGCAGCAAATATCGCTCGAAGACAGCGGGGTTCAGCCTCAGGTTTCGGCAGACTCTCAGCCTGAGCATTCCATCCTCCGCCATGAGAAGGTGTCCATGGTGCGCCAGGCGATCAACAACCTTCCCGAGAAACAGCGTTCAGCGCTGATTCTGCGCGAATACTATCAACTCGATTATCAGGAGATTGCTAGCATCCTCGGTCAGACCGTCAGCTCGGTTAAATCGTTGTTGTTCCGAGCGAGAGCCAGTGTCAAGATGCAGCTCGAGCCCTACATCGAAGAACCGATACTTGAGGAGTACGAAGGGATGAATTCAAGATGAATTGCAACCATATTCAAGAACTCATAGGCCTCTACTGGGATCTTCCGGAGAATGATTTCAGACGCGCGGCGGTTGAGGAACATATCCGAAGATGTCCATCTTGTGCAGAGGAATTCAAACTGTGGGAAGAAAGTTATCGCTTGATCTCCCAGGCCAGCATGAGTTCAGATGAGCCGGAGATCCCACAACGGTCGATAGCGGCCTCGGTTATGGATAGGATCTACATGGATGAATCCTGGCGGCTGCCGGTTGCGGAAAGGGCGTATTCATTGACGAAATCGATGAAGTACCGGATCAGTGCGGTCATCGGCTTCTGTCTCGCTTTGTTCATCTCCAGTTTCATCTACTCGTTCTTGACGGATCACGAACAGACGCAGGCGGAATATGCTTTCCGCCCGGGAATCGTCCCGGTTATCAGCGCCTCAGGGGACAATACCACCCAGTTGGCCGTATTCAGCCAGGAGATTCCGACGGCGAGCATCTCCGCGCCGTTCGTGCTCGATATTGGCCCGGTCGATTCGTACCCGGATTATCTGATCGTCGTCTCCATCATCGGCATCGTTTGCTCGCTCCTGATCATGAACTGGCTGTCCAGACTGCGTGCATAGGCGCAGCATAAGAAGATGACCAAGCCTCTCGCCAAATGCTCTCTTTGAAGCAGGACCAGAATCAACCGTACAGGTCCTGCTTCAAGGAGAGCATTGTTGTATCCGGAAGTTTCTGTATTGAGAGCGGCGACCGGAACGATTATACTAGTGAGAAACCCAAGCTGGCGGAGGAGATGGAATGATCACTTTAGGACTTATACGCCACGGCATGACAGATTGGAATATGGAAGGCAGGATACAGGGACATTCTGACATCCCGCTAAACGAAGCCGGGATCTGGCAAGCGAAGCAGCTTGCAAGGCGGCTGGCTGATGAAGGTGTACGCTGGGAGGCGATCTACAGCAGTGATTTGAAGCGTGCTAGCGATACGGCTCGTTATATTCGTGATGCGTTACAATTGGATGAGGTTCGACTTGATCCGCGCCTAAGAGAGCGAGGGTTCGGTCTTGCTGAAGGTCTGACTGCCAAGGAGCGGGAAGCGCGCTTCGGTCCAGGCTTGGAAGGTGCTGGCATAGAACCGGAAGAGCAGGTGCTGGAGAGGGGAAGGATGTTTCTGGATGATCTGTTGACTCGGGGAGAGAAGCGCATCCTGGTCGTCAGCCACGGCGGTTTCCTGTGGCGGTTCTTCAGCTTGCTCGATCCACAGTTACCCGATAAACACCTCGGCAACGCCTCGCTGACGATTATAAAGCGGATCAATGGGGAGTGGCGGACAGAGCTGCACAATTGTACGGCGCACTGCGATGCCTAAGCAGGAGTTTCCGAATAAATTTTACATATCATCCCATAATGGTACTGTGCGACAACATGTCAAGCAGTACGGAGGGATGATCGATGAATTTGTCGGAAATGTTGGGTTACGCGGATATCGGCTTGTTGAGCGCGATCGCGAGACATTATAACTGCGACTGCAACAGCCATTCCAAGAATGAGCTGATCCAGTCGATACTCACCACCTTAAATCGGAGAGATACGTTCGAACAGCAACTGAACGATCTGAAGGATGAAGACATTCGCCTGATGAACCGGCTTCTGTTTGACAAGCGGTCCTATTTCAGCCTGGAAGAATTGATGGCGATCGTGAAACAGACGGGAAGGCAGAGAAGAGAGACGGCGGGTGACGATGGGGCGGATGCCAGTCACGAGGTGAATCCGCGTGAGACGATCGTCCGCTTCAAGCAGCGCGGTTGGTTGTTCAACGGACATTCCCAACAGACGAAATATCTCTATCGCATCCCGGAAGATGTGAAGCGCCGGTTCAGCGATTGCTATGCCGGATACCTGAGCCGTCAACTTATGTACATCGACGCTCCTGCCGCCTACCGGGACGAGCAGATGATCATTGGCCAGGACGTGCTCAGATTCCTGCGTTATGCTTACCAGAACGAGATCGAACTGACGATCGACGGAACGATGTACAAGCGTACGCTTCAGAACATCCTTGGCTTGCTTCACGTTCAGGAAGAAGCGCTTAAGACACGGGGCTGGCGATTCGGTTACGGGCGGAAGTTCAGGGATTATCCGGATCGTTTCTCGCTGATCTATGATTATTGCTATTACTCCGGTCTGATCGAGGAACAAACGGGCAGGTTAACTTTAACCGCACTGGGCGAAGAGCGCGTGAAGAAGCAGGTTGCGGAAAATCCAATGGACATCTACAAGTTCTGGCTCAAGTTGTACAAAGGACCGATCCCGAATCTTCAGGCGTTGGTATCCTGGCTTCAGCGGCTGTGCGGTCGTTGGACGACTGTACAATCCCTGCACCAGGCGCTTGGCCGGATGATCCAGCCGTATTACTTCGATTCGCCAGTGCAGATCCTGGAGCTTCGCATCATCCGCATGATGATGCATCTTGGCCTTATGCAACTGGGAGATGACCCTGAATATGGAACCGTGGTCCGCATAAGCAAGCTGGGCGATCATATTATCAGCGGAACCTATGTGCCGGAAGAAGAGAAGATCGAGCTGGATCAGGAGCCGACATTGACATGGGAGCAGCTCTACTGATACAATCTGTGCGGTCACATTTGAGGAAGGTCATGGACCGGAGGAGGTTGGTCAGGTGCTGGTTCCATTTCAAGGACAAACACCGAACGTCCATCACACCGTATATATGGCACCCGGATCACAGATCGTCGGGGATGTGCGCATCGGCGCACAAAGCTCCATCTGGTTCAACGCGGTGCTTCGCGGCGATCTAGCCCCGGTCATCATCGGCGAACGATGCAATATTCAGGACAATGTGGTTGGTCATGTGAATACAGGCCAGCCGCTCGTCATCGAGGATGACGTGTCGGTCGGGCATTCCGCGATCGTTCACGGCTGTACGATCCGGCGCGGGGCTCTGATCGGCATGGGGGCGATCGTATTGAATGGCGCTGAGATCGGTGAGTATGCGCTGATCGGCGCCGGTGCTGTGGTAACCGAGAACACGGTCATTCCGCCGCGTACACTGGCGCTTGGCACACCTGCGCGGGTCGTTCGTGAGCTGGACGAGCAGGATTTTCATCGCTTGCGCAGAACGACCGACAGCTATGTGGAGAAAGGACGGCAATATATGATGGAGCAAACAGGTGATGGCTCATGAAGTTCAGCGAGATCAAGAAGGAAGAATGGCCTGCACTCAAGCCGTATCTGGACACTTGCCTGCTGCCCGTGACAGGGCTTGACGGCAGCGAATCTCCGGTAGAAGCGGCAGACTGCCTGGAGAAGCTGCGAGACGTGCTCGATCTGATCGAACGGCCCTATCGCGGACGGACGGTCACGTATCCGGCCTGGCATTATGTGTCCGATCGGGAGACGTTGGAGGCACAGCTCGCCGCATCCGTAAACAAGCTGCGCGAAGCCGGATTCCGTTACGTGGTCATCGTAACAGCAACCGATGAGCTGGCGGTTGGACCGCAGGCCGGAGCCGATCTGGTCGTCACTCCGGCAAACTCGGCTGAGGCAACCAAGCTCATCGCCGATCTGTGGCGCTAATACACGAGTGCTAATGCCGATCATACAAACACGCAAAAACGAACATATTAATTAAGGAATTAGACTTCAAGTAGCCTGATCACAGGTATCGTGCGAGCATTGATTACATATCTGGCGGTTGGCTGTACTTGGCGGGTCAGTTGTGACAAATTCGTAACAAATCTTCGAAACCTCTTTTAATATGGGGCCAATGCTTCCACGCCATTCTTGACGCTCTCAAACCTCTAGGCTATTATTATTATGTCTTATGAGGAGACGGTAAAATTAGCTATGACTGATCATGTTACGACGAAGGGGGTTAACGGTTGATGAGCGAACATACTACGAATCATCACAGCGCTGAAGAACATCCAAAGGGCAAGAAACGCGAAATGTCTCGCCGTCAATTTCTGAACTATACGCTCGGCGGTACAGGCGGATTTCTCATCGGCATTCCGCTTGTGTGGAATCTGCGGTTTGCGATAGATCCTCTGTTGCAAGCGAGTGCCAGCGGCGATTTTATCAAGACGGTCGAGGAGAGCACGATCACCTCAACTCCTACGAGAGTCAATTTTTCGAAGCCGCAAGTGGACGGATGGTACTACAGCGAGCCTAAATTGGAAGCTTGGGTGGCCAGAGGTGCAGACGGCGAGATCTATGCGCTGTCGCCAACTTGTAAGCACCTTGGCTGTACTGTGAACTGGGCGCCTGAAGGCCATGCGAACGAGTACTATTGCCCGTGCCATGGTGCAAGATATACGGTCGACGGCAAAGAACTCGCAGTTGCATCTGCTCCGCTTGATGAATATGAAGTGGATGTCAGAGACGGATATGTCTATATCGGTCCACTGAAGGCCAACTCGCGCGTGTGAAAGGGGCGTAATGAACCACTATGATGAACAAACTCTACAACTGGATAGACGAGCGCCTTGACATCACACCGCTGTGGCGTGATGTCGCCGACCATGAGGTGCCGGAACACGTTAACCCGGCGCATCACTTCTCTGCGTTCGTTTATTGCTTCGGCGGACTGACTTTCTTCCTGGTTATGATCCAGGTGTTGTCCGGCGTCTTCTTGACGATGTACTATGTGCCGGATATTATCAATGCCTATACATCCGTCGACTATCTGCAATACAAGGTCCAATTCGGCGATATTGTACGCGGTATGCACCACTGGGGTGCTTCGCTCGTTATCGTCATGATGTTCTTACATACGCTTCGCGTGTTCTTCACCGGTGCGTACAAGGCTCCGCGTGAAATGAACTGGGTAGTAGGCGTGCTGATCTTCGCCGTTATACTCGGTCTCGGATTCACGGGATATCTGCTGCCGTGGGATAACAAAGCGTTGTTCGCGACCAAGGTTGGTATCGAGATTGCCAGCTCCGTGCCTTTCATCGGCGATCTGATCAAGGAATTCCTGCAGGGTGGCGATATCGTAGGTGCGCAGACGTTGACTCGCTTCTTCGCACTCCATGTCTTTATCTTGCCGGCTGCCTTGCTCGGTCTCCTGGCCGTTCACTTCATCATGATTCGCAGGCAGGGCATCTCGGGACCGCTATAATGGAAGGGGGCAGCTCACATGGCACATGATCACAATATTAATGAAAAAGTCGTTTACATCGGAGATTCCCGTGTTCGCAAGGTGCAAAGAACCAACATTCCGCAAGATTATTCGGCGTATCCCGGCAAGTCGGAAGCCTTCATTCCAAACTTCTTGTTGAAGGAATGGATGGTTGGGGCTGTAGTATTGGTAGGCTTCATGGTATTGGTCATGTCTCACCCGTCTCCGCTCGGTTATCCGGCTGACCCGACCAATACATCGTTTATTCCGATGCCGGACTGGTACTTCCTGTTCCTGTATCAATTCCTGAAGTATGACTATGTCACTCAGAGCCTTGTTATGTTCGGTGCGGTGCTTGTTCCTGGGGTTGCGTTTGGCGGCCTGTTGCTCGCACCGTGGCTGGACCGCGGCAAGGATCGCCGCTGGTACAAGCGTCCTGTCGCTTCCGGTATCATGCTCCTGACGCTCATCTCCATGATCTATCTAACGTACATCGCATGGACGCATTATGAGCATGAGCTGGAGAAACAAGGTGTTGAGCCTGAGCATATCGAGCGTGCAAGACTGATCGAGGAAGGCAAGATCAACGCTGGTGCTACCATGGTTCCAGAGGAAGAAATCCCGCTCGTGGCAACGGACGAAGAAGGTTACGAAATCCTGCAAAACTCGACCTGTCTCACCTGCCACGGCACAGACATCTCGGGTTCGTCCTTTGCTCCTTCGCTCAGAGGTATTGGCGACAAGTACACGGCGGATGAGATTCATAACATCATCCTGAACGGTACGCCGAATAAGGCGATGGGACCACAGCTTAATGACAACCTGAACAAAGGGCTCACAGAAGACGATCTCCGCGTGCTGGCTGAATGGCTCGCCAAGCAGAAAGCACCGGCAGAATAATCGTCATCGTCGTAAGAGGGTGATTCGCCTGCATACTTACCGAATGCAGCGAGTCACCCTTTTTGGCATGGATCCAAAGGAGGGAGCGCATTGTCATCGTTAGGCGGTTTATGGAGATGGTTCTGGAGCAGAGAGACGCTTCTGAGCGGCTGGCTGCTGCGAACCTTGATCTTGGGTGTAGGACTCGGCACGATATACGGGTATTATTGGTATTGGTCTCAGCTCGTTTACACAGCCCAGCAGATGTCGCCCTGGCTGCTGCCTTTTGTTCCGGACAGCCCGACCGCGAGTCTCTTCTTCACATTTTCGATCCTGTTCTTGGAGTGGGACCGGCTGCGCGGGACACTGCCGCAGCTTGACGGACGGGATCAGCCGATCAGCTTCATTCGGGGGTTCGTTGAAGCTTTCGCACTCGTGACGATGTTCAAATACGGCATCTGGGCCGTTGTGATGATCTATTGGGCATACATGCTTGGCGAGCCTTATGTCTGGGAGCATGGTATGCTCACCGCATCTCATCTGGCGATGGCATTTGCAGTTTGCGTGTATGGGAAGTATTTCCGCTACAGCTTCGTGCATCTCGCCTGGGTAGGGCTCTGGACGTTGTGCAATGACTGGATGGATTACGGATTGTCCGTGTATCCTTGGCTATCCGAACATCTGCATCCTTATCTGGACAAGATTGAACGGTTTACCTTCTCGATGAGTGTGATTTCGATTGCTCTAGCGGCATTGTTTATCTTCATGAGGAAACGAAAGTTGCAATAGCCATGTCTAAATGGGGACATCCCTTCATATGTATGGAATAGGGAGGGATGTCCTATGTTCGTCAGATATATGCGATGGCTGTCTGCCGCATGGCTCTTGCTGCTCATGACGGCGCTGCTTGCCGCTTGCCGAAGCGACGAGCCTCAAGATGGTGAACGGGCAGCTTCCTTCGAAGATGGTGGCGCCTCGATCGATCAAGCGCGGCTGAAACAGTTGCAGGTATTGGATGATACAGCAGACAGGATGTACCAGGAAGTGATGGACGGTAATTATCTAGAAGCGCGCCAGTTGATCAAGAGCATCGGGGATCAGGTCGTGGGGATGGAATTTGCCGGAATTACAACGGTTGAGGGGCTTGAAGCGTTGACTCAGGCGATCACCAATGCCAATAGGCTGATAAATGCGGTGCAGACGGAGCCGGATCGCCTGAAGACGGCGGCTGCTCAGGTGCGGCTGTCGACCGACGCATTGCTGCATAAACATCAGCCGCTCTGGTTCGAATATTATCAGACGTTGAAGTTGGATACGGAGCGGCTGAAGGAAGCGGTGAAGACAGGCCAGAACATCATCCTGTCGGCGCAGCAACTGCAAGCCCATTATGCGGTGATACGCCCAGCCGTACTCATCTCCCGTTCTCCCGAGGTGAATGTCAGGATCGAGTCGCTGATCGCCTACTTCATGCAGCAGGTAGGCAGCCAGGGAGAAGCTCTGCTCAGCAACGTGGATGAACTGATGCAAGCCTGGAATGAACTGTTCGAGAAGCAGGATGTATCAGCTTACCTGCCGTTTCGTGACGAGAAGCAGCCCATCTTCTGGTCCCTGGTGATCGGCTCGATCATCGTCACGGTGCTGTGCTTCGTCGCCTGGCGCAAGTACGAGAGCGAGAAGGAGATCATTCCGGTCAGCGGAGGGGGCAACCGAGTCAACTGACGGCGAATGGGTTGTCCGCAGGTCATTCTTCGGCGCGGAACCCTTCGCCCAGCACATCCTGGACTTCGTTGATGATCATGAAGGCCTTCGGGTCTACGGATCGCACGAGCATTTTTAATCGGCGGACCTCTTGCTTAGCGACTACACAGTATACGACTTCTTTCGGTTGTTTGGAATATGCGCCCTTGGCCGGAAACAGAGTCACGCCGCGGTCGATCTCAGTGGTGATGAGATCGGCCATTTTCGTTCCTTCGGTGGTGATGATCGTAAAGGCGCGGGCGGCATAGGCTCCTTCTTGGATGATGTCGATCAATCTGCTGGCGATGAAGACGATAACCAGGGTGTACAAGATTTTCTCCCGCTCGATATAGAAGAAGGAGGCTCCGATGACGACCGCATCGACCCACAGCAAGGTTCTGCCCATCGGCCATCCGCGCAGCTTGTTGAGAATTCTGGCGATGATGTCTGAGCCGCCGGTCGTGGCACCGAATCGGAAGACGATGCCGAGTCCTGCCCCGAGGGTGACACCCGCATACAAGGTGGCCAGGAAATAATCCTGCTCCGTATGAAATGGGAGGATGATCCCGCGTGCAATCAGCAGTTCCATGATCCAGAGGAAAAATGACAGCAAAACAGTCCCTGCGATCGTATAGAGCATGGCGCTTCGTCCAATGAACCGCCAGCCGATGATAAACAGGGGAATATTGATCACGAGGGTCATGATGGACGGAGGAAGACCGAACATATAGTTCAACAGGATGGTGATACCCGTTACGCCGCCTTCCATGAACTGATTCGGGATTACAAACATATGAAGTCCGAATGCGTAGATGGCCGTGCCCAGGATGAGCGGTATGACAGTTCGTAGCACGTTGACGAGGTTGTTCGATCGCAAGTGATATCCTCCTGACTTTCGAATGAATGTTCGATATGTTGCAAAAATATTTGTCAAACCTCTGCTCTTTGCGATAACATGAAGTAAAAGTCTTATCTCAATGTCGGACAGGGGGTTTCTATGAAGCAGAAGACACTCGCCGATATGCAGCGTGAAGTCGATGCCTACATATCTCAATTCAAGGAAGGCTATTTCAGCCCGTTGGCGATGCTCGCCCGACTGACGGAAGAAGCAGGCGAACTCGCCCGCGAAGTCAACCATCTCTATGGTGAGAAGCCCAAGAAAGAATCCGAGCCCGACAATTCCATTGAAATGGAGCTCGGAGATCTTCTCTTTATTATAATATGCTTTGCAAATTCATTAAACATCGACCTAACGGATGCGCATGATAGAGTCATGCAGAAATTTGCAACCCGGGATGCCAACCGTTGGACCAAAATTAACACCGAACCGTAACAGTCTTCATATGCTGTACCATCAGCCGAATGAGAGAGGAGGGTGGTACGCGGTGAACGGCAAGAAGCAGATTCAGCAGGCATATGCCTCCATATTGGACAACGACTTCGAGCAGGCGATCCGCTCGTTCGAACAAGCGATCGAGCTGGAACCGGACAATCCGGAATATCATTACAAGCTGTCGATTACCTATGCGCGCAGCGGCAAGCTGTCCCAGGCGTTGAAGCATGCCCAGCTCGCTTGTGATCTGGAGCCGGCACATGAAACTTACCGGTACCAACTCCTGCACCTGCAGGCCATGGAGCTGGTTCGCAAGGCCGAGAAGCTCGCCGATGCCGGAGGAAGACGGCATCTCAAGCAGGCGGTTCGGCTCTTGCAGGAAGCGATTCTCAAGGACTCGCTAAGCTTGGAAGCGTACCTGCTCTTGAGCGGCGTTTATGCGGAGCTCGGCCACTTCCGGCAGGCGGCGAGGGCTGCCCAGGAGGCGCTTAAGCTGAATCCGCACCACGAAGATGTATTGCAGCATATCGAAAGATATCACGACCAATTCGCACCTTATATGACCAAAGAGTAAAGGAGAAGAGACAAACCATGACCTCGACCATAAAAGTAGCCGTAAGCGGAGCAGGCGGACGAATGGGCCGCGAAGTAGTCAAAATGGTGCTTGGAGATGAGAATCTGAAGCTCGTAGCCGCGATTGACCCTGGCCGCCAGGGAATGGATGCTGGCGTAATGGTTGGACTTCCTGCATGCGGCGTGACGGTGTCGGCTGATCTGGCATCGGCTCTTCTCGAATCCGGCGCAGACGTTATGGTGGATTTCACCGTACCGCACGCTGCCGTGCAGAATACGAAGATTGCCATCGAAGCCGGTGTGAGACCGGTTGTGGGCACGACCGGCTTCACCCGGGAAGAGATTGACATGTTGGACAAGCTGGCTCAGGAACGCGGTATCGGCGGCATCATCGCACCGAATTTCTCCATCGGTGCCATCCTGATGATGAAGTTTGCGGCGCAAGCGGCCAAGTATTTCCCTCATGTGGAGATCATCGAATATCACGGTGACCAGAAGCTGGATGCGCCTTCCGGAACCGCGGTGAAGACAGCGGAATGGATCTCCGAAGTAAGGGAAGAATTCAGACAGGGCAATCCGAAGGAAGAGGAGAAGATCGAAGGAGCTCGCGGCGCTTATTATGACGGATTCCGTATACATAGTGTCAGGCTACCTGGCGTATTCGCCCAACAGGAGGTCATCTTCGGCGCCTACGGCCAATCGCTCAAGATCAGACATGATTCTTATGAGCGGGCGAGCTATATGCCAGGCGTGAATACCGCCGTGAAGAAAGTGATGGAGCTGACAGGCATCGTCTACGGTTTCGAGCAATTTATCGATTAAGTCACCTATGGGGAGAGTGGCACAGATGAAAATCGCTCTTATCGCGCATGACCGCAAGAAGGATGAGATGGTGAACTTCGTCATCGCTTATGAGCATGTTTTTGCGAAACATGAGTTGTATGCAACGGGCACGACCGGGACGAGAATTATGGAGCAGACCAATCTGAAGGTCCATCGCTTCATGTCCGGGCCGCTCGGCGGCGATCAACAGATCGGCGCGATGGTTGCCCAGAATGACATGGACCTCATCATCTTCCTGCGCGATCCGCTCATGGCGCAACCCCATGAGCCGGATATTAACGCCTTGCTCAGACTGTGCGATGTATACGGCATACCGCTTGCCACGAATATCGCCAGCGGGGAAATCCTGGTCAAAGCGTTGGACAGAGGAGACTTCGCATGGCGTGAACTCGTGCATAAGTACAAGCAATCGGAGCAATCAGATCAATCAGGCCAATCGGAACAATGAGCCTACAGTTGCGTGCCTAAGGCACGACAAGGGGGAACGAAACATGACATCGCGCAGCGAACGCAGAATGCTGAAGATCGGCATCACATGCTATCCGACACTTGGCGGTTCTGGTGTTGTTGCAACCGAGCTTGGCAAACTGCTCGCGGACCGCGGGCACGAGGTGCATTTCATCACGCACAGCATGCCGTTCCGTCTCGGCAAATACCATCATAATATCTATTACCACGAAGTCGAAGTGAATGATTATTACGTATTTCGTTACCCGCCTTATGATCTTTCGCTGGCCAGCAAGATGGCACAGGTGGCGAATATGCAGGGTCTCGATCTGCTGCATGTACACTATGCGGTGCCGCATGCGGTGTGCGCCATATTGGCCAAACAGATGGTAGGCGACCATCTGAAGGTCGTGACAACACTCCATGGCACCGACATCACGGTGCTGGCCCATGATGAGGGGCTTAAGGATATCATCCGCCTCGGCATCAACCAGAGCGATGCGGTGACGGCCGTATCGCGCGATCTGCTCATGCAGACGAGAGAGCTGCTGCAGATTGATCGCCATATCGATCTGACTTATAATTTTGTTGACAGCCGAATCTATCATCCGAAGGAAGTGTCCAAGCTGCGGCTGGAGTACGCGCTTCCCCACGAGAAGATTCTCATGCATATCTCCAATTTCAGGCCGGTGAAAAGGGCTATGGATGTCGTTGATATCTTCGAGCAAGTATCGCGCGACCTTCCATGTAAGCTGCTGCTTGTGGGCGAAGGACCGGAGCTGCACAAGGTGCATTGTAAGATCAAGGAATCCGGCCTTCAGGACAAGGTCTTCTTCCTCGGCAAGCAGGATGATGTCGCTCACGTGATCTCCATGGCCGATTGTTTGTTGTTGCCATCTGAGAAGGAGAGTTTCGGACTTGTTGCTCTAGAGGCCATGGCCTGCGGAGTGCCGACCGTCGCTTCGAACACCGGAGGCATACCGGAGCTCATCTCTCATGGGGAGACCGGCTTCCTCGCGCCGGTGGGGGATACGGCAGCGATGGCCGGATACGTGCGCCAGCTTCTGTCCAATCCTGCTCTGCACAAGAGCATGTCGGAGAAAGGAATCGCCAGGGCCAAAAACTGTTTCGGCGATTATCAGATCATGAAACTGTACGAACAGATCTACTACCGTGTTCTGGGCATGGGAGAGACAACGCAGACAAGCGAAGCAGATGTACACGAGGTGGGTTGTTGATCGATGGCTGTGGCAGGAGAAGCGTTGTTGAACGATGCGAAGCGTATCATGCGCACGCTTATCGGAGCCGGTTACGAAGCCTATATGGTCGGCGGCTTCGTTCGGGATAGATTGTTGAATAAACCGGTTCAGGATATCGATATTGCTACGTCCGCCACTCCGGCGGACGTCATGCGTTTATTTCCGCATACGGTTGCCACCGGCCTTCAGCATGGCACGGTGACTGTCGTCGTGAACGGACGCGGGTTCGAGGTGACGACCTTCCGCAGGGAAGGCAAGTATACGGACCACCGTCGTCCTGACCATGTGGAGTTCGTTGATTCCCTGCAGGAGGACTTGTCTCGTCGTGATTTTACGATTAACGCGATGGCCATGGACGAAAATGGCGACGTCATCGATCCGTTCGGAGGGCGGGAGGACCTGGCGGCTGGGATCCTGCGCTGCGTAGGCGATGCCAGAGAGAGGTTCAAGGAAGATGCGCTTCGCATGCTTCGATGCATCCGCTTCGCAGCCGGTTACCGGCTTCAGATCGAGCCGGCGGCATGGTCCGCCATCATGGAACTGAACGGCCTGCTCAAAGCGATCGCGATGGAGCGCGTGCGTATCGAGCTGACCAAGACGGTTGCAGGAGCCGATCCGGTGCGGGGAATGCAGCTTCTGTGCGAGTCTCGCTTGCTTCATCATGCCAAGGTTCCGCTTAACTGGCACCCCGTTGCTTCCGGTGATGAATCGCAAGCGATCAATGGGTGGCTGACCGTCTTGAATCGCGCCGGACTCTCAGCGATGTCGGAAACAGCTCGTTGGGCCAGTTTGTTCCTCACCGGTGGACATACGGCCGAAGACGCGGATTCAATCATGCGGAAACTGACCTTCTCTAATGAGATGCGGACAGGTATCGTCAGAACGATGTCGCTCTATCAATTCCTTCGGGAGCAGCTATCCTCCGTAACCGGCGACTTTTACCGCATCAGAAGAGCCTGGTTGGATGGGGCGATTACATATGGCAGATATTGCGCCAGGCAGGTGTTGGACCTTCGTGCGTTGCTAGCCGATGAAACGTGGTTTGCACCATTTGACAAGCACGCAGAAGATTGGTTGGAACGACTCGCCGTGTGGGGACCGGGCGATCTGGAACTCAGCGGCAGGGACCTGACCAAGCTGGCCGCATCCCGTGGCCCATGGATGGGACGTTTGCTTCACACGCTCGCGGTTGATGCGGGCATGGGGGACGTGGAGAACCGGAAGGACGCCTTGCTCGCACGTGCTGTTCAATATATGGAAATGTGGGGACTAAGATGACAACGACAACAGGTATTCAGACGGAGCGACTGGTCAAACTGCTGGATGGTTGCAAATATGGAAAGGTCATTCATTATGTGGAGGAAACCGAATCGACCCAGAATCTCGCGGCCAGGCTGGTGCGGGATGGCGCCGAAGACGGGTTGCTCGTCATAGCGGAGCAGCAGACGGCAGGCAGGGGCCGTTTCGGTCGTCCATGGTTCTCGCCGCCAGGAGCGGGGATCTATATGAGTCTGGTGCTCAGCCCTCGCATCCCATATCGGTATCTGTCACATCTGACGATCGTCGCTTCCGTCGCCCTCTGCCGGGCGCTTCGTCGTCTGACCGGCATAGACGTGCGTCTCAAATGGCCGAACGATCTGTATGCGAACGATCACAAGCTGAGCGGCATATTGATCGAATCTTGTTCCGAAGATCAGCGCAAACTCATCATGGGTGTCGGAATTACCGTAAATGTGCCGCAGGAGAAGTTCCCGGATTGGCTTAAGGAGAAGGCGACGTCGCTGATGGCAGCAAGCGGACAAGCATTCGACCGCGAGGAGATCATCGCCTCTTTCCTGCACGAGTTGGTCAGCATGGTTGATCTGTATGAAAGCGCGGGGTTTGCCGTGTTCCGCACGTTATGGGAAACGCATGCTTGGCAGCCTGAGGTTCCGGCCAAGCTGATGACACCGCAAGGTCCGATCATAGGTATGCCGGTTTCCATTGACGAGAACGGGGCGCTTTTGGTACAGTTAGAGGATGGTACGATCACAACCGTATACTCGGGGGAGATTACAGACGCAATTGGTTGATGACGTTTCTGTTATTTTCCAGTATACTGAAGGTGAGGCGGTATCCTCTTGCGGAACTGCACTCCTCGATCGAACGAACTGGTTTGTATAACCAAGAGAAGATGAACACATGGTAAGGTCGGATTCTGCTTAGAACCTTAAGGACTGAGACAGAAGGATCTTGATTGGGGATTCTTGTGTACATGGGAACCTTAAGCAGGCAGCTTAAGGTTTTTTATATGTTGTTTCGGTCCTTCATGACATGGAGGCTTGATAGAAAATGGGCGACAAGATGAAGGTCAATACGGTTTCGATGAGGAAGATGAAAGCTGGCGGAGAGCGCATCGCGATGATTACGGCCTATGATTACCCTTCGGCGAAGCTGGCTGAGGAAGCCGGGGCAGACATTATCCTGGTTGGCGATTCGCTCGGCATGGTGGTGCTTGGTTATGATTCGACAATACCGGTCACGCTGGATGATATGATCCATCACAGCAGGGCGGTGAAGCGCGGCGCAAGCCAAACATTCATCGTTGCGGACATGCCGTTCGCCACATATCACGGCAGCATCGACCGAACCATCGCCAATGCTGCGAGATTGATGCAGGAGAGCGGGATCCATTCGCTGAAGATGGAAGGTGGCAAGGAGATCATCGAGCAGGTGCGTGCTTGCGTAAGCGCAGGTATGCCGGTGATGGGGCATATCGGGCTGACACCGCAATCGGTTCTGACGATTGGCGGCTGGAAGGTGCAAGGACGAAGCCCGGAGCAGGCGAAGAAGCTGCTGGAGGATGCGCTGGCGCTGGAAGATGCAGGCGTGTATGCGATCGTTCTGGAGATGGTGCCGGAGGAACTGGCGCAGCTCATCAGCAGCAAGCTCCAGATTCCGACGATCGGCATCGGTTCGGGCCGTTACTGCGACGGTCAGGTGCTCGTATATCATGACGTCCTAAGCTATGCAACCCCGCTGAAGACGAAGTTTGCCAAGACGTATGCGCATATCGGTGATGCCATCAGGCAAGCCATCGGTCAATATGTGGCAGAAGTGAAAGGGAAGCAGTTCCCGGATGAGTCAAATGTTTATCACATGGATGAGGGCATATTGGACACGATAACAGACACATCGGATACGAAAAGAGGGGTCAAGCAATGATCGTGTTGCGAACGATCGATGAAGTGCGGCAGGCAGTCAGGCAATTCAGGAAGGAGCAGCCGGAAGGGAAGGTGGCCCTGGTCCCGACGATGGGGTATCTTCATGCGGGACATGCCAGCCTGATCCGTAAGGCACGGGAGGAGTGCGGACTCGTCGTGATCAGCGTGTTCGTTAATCCGCTGCAATTCGGGCCGAATGAGGATTACGAGCGTTATCCGCGTGACGAGAAGCGCGATCTGGAGGTTGCCTCCGGCGCTGGAGCGGATGTCGTCTTTATGCCAAGCGTGGAGGAGATGTATCCTTCACGGCCGCTTACGACGGTGAGCGTATCGACTCTTACCACCGGCTTGTGCGGAGCGTCCCGTCCGGGGCATTTTGACGGAGTATGTACCGTTGTATCAAAGCTGCTTCATATCGTGCAACCGGATCGGGCGTACTTTGGCATGAAGGATGCCCAGCAGGTCGCTGTGATCATGCAGATGACGGCCGATCTCAATATCCCGACGGAGATCGTACCGTGTCCGATCATCCGCGAAGCGGACGGGCTGGCGCTCAGCTCGCGCAATGTATATCTCAGTGATGAGGAGCGCAAGCAGGCGCTTGTGCTGAACCGTTCGCTGCAGTCTGCTGAAGAGATGATACGCAATCAGCCGGGAGCGAGCGTTCGCGAAGTGCGTGAACGAATCATCGAAACGATCCGCACTGCCCCGCTCGCTGATATCGATTATGTGGAGATCGTATCCTTCCCATCGCTCCAGGTGATCGATGGCGAACTTCCAATCGGAGAAGCGCTGAAGTCGTCGAGGGTCATGGCGGCTCTCGCTGTCCGGTTCGGGACAACCCGTTTGATCGACAACCGTTTGTGGGATGCAGAAGGAGGCTTGGTATAAGATGTTTCGTACGATGATGAAAGGCAAGATCCACAGAGCCACCGTCACGGAAGCGAACCTGAATTATGTCGGCAGCATTACGATCGATGAAGAACTGATGGAGCTGGCAGACATCCTGCCGAATGAGAAGGTACAGGTCGTCAACAACTACAACGGTGCGCGTCTTGAAACCTATGCCATACCCGGGCCGCGCGGTTCCGGAGTCATCTGTCTGAATGGAGCGGCTGCTCGGCTGGTGCAGCCTGGGGATGTGGTGATCATCATCTCCTATGCGCTGATGACGGAAGAAGAGGCAAGGACTCACCAGCCGAAGGTGGTTCACGTCGGTCCGGATAATCAGGTGCTGGACATCGCAGGCGGTGAAATCCACGGCACAGTTCGATAAATGTGGCATGAACCGCTAGAATGAAAAGCCCTCGCGCTACGCACAATGAGGGAAAAAAGGCGGGGATGCGGCATTATGTTTAAGCCATTATTTGATTGTATGCATGAAGCGCTTGATCAAATCATGAAGGAATATCCGGCATCGACAGGCTCCCGCAAGCTTGAGCTGGAAGAGCAATTGCAAGCACTGAAGGCCATGAGCGATAATTATATCGAACAGTGGATGCTGTTCGAGGAGAAAATGTCGATGATCTTCAGGTATTGCGAATCGGAACCCGCCGTTGAATGGACTCATCATGGATTAAGAAGCGAAACTTTCCGCCGCGGTCAGGGGTATTATAAATTATTGATGTTTGAGCAGGCGATCGCGGAATTCGAGAAATTGGTTGACCAATACGGAGATTTCTTGATCGCCCGGCTTTATCTTGCCATGGGATACCTGCAGAAGGGCGATCTGGATGAAGCAAGCAGGCATTTTCATCTGATTATCCCGCTTACCGAGAATAAGAAGTTTCTGGCTATTTCCTATAACGCGCTTGGTTGCATCCAGGCTAAGAAAGGAAATTGTGAGCAGGCGTGCGCATATTTCAGGAAGGCGATCGATTATGATCCGACCTATCCGGACCCTTGCCAGAATCTGGAGCTGCTCGGCAAGGATCACGAAGCCTTGCAGTTCGGACTGGCCGTACTGTAAGGAATACGATTGGAGATCATGGGATGAGATTTGCGGTATTGGATGTTGAGACGACGGGCAACCGCGGAGATGACGAGGTTATCCAATTCGGACTTGCGCTGATCGACGATGGGGCGATCAGCGGAACATTTTCATCATATGTCTATACGGAGAAGGAGATACCGGACTTCATCACACAGATGACCGGCATCACCCAGGAGATGGTGAATGGAGCGCCGCGTCTGGAACAGGTGGCATCCGAGCTCCTGCCGCTTATCGAAGATCGGGTGATCGTCGGACACAACGTGAACTTCGATCTGGAATTTCTCCAGCGGTCACTCATTCAGGCAGGCTGCTCGGCATATGCCGGGCGCGTGCTGGATACGATGGATTTGCTGCGCATCTGTTATCCGCAATTGGGCAGCATGCGGCTCGGTATGGCGTGCAATGAACTGGGCGTTGTGCTGGACAGGCCGCACCATGCCGAATGCGATGCGGTGGCCACAGCGGAGTTGTTCCTGCTCTGCCTGAAGAAGCTGGACAGCTTGCCGCTGCTCACCATACAACGAATCACCGCCCTTCTTGAGTCACGGCATGATGCAGGAGACCTGAAGTGGCTGTTCGAGCAGATTCGCTTCCAGCGGGAGATGACGCAGGCGATCGAGACGGAGCAGCGCGGCTTCTTTCGCCAGATTCACCTGAAGGTGAGAGACTGGGTGGAGACCCAGGATGAAGATGAGGATTATGCGGATGAGGTGGCCGAGCTTTCCTTCGATGCCTTCTATGAGCAGGCTAAGGAAGCGCTCAGAACCACGTTTGATCATTATGAGGAACGCGCCGAACAGGAGAAGATGATCTTCGAGGTCTATGAGGCGTTTCAGGAGGGTAAGCATCTGCTGATTGAAGCAGGCACAGGTACCGGCAAATCGCTCGCCTACCTGTTGCCTGCTCTGTATACAAGCCTGACGGAAGGACGGCGCGTCGTCGTCAGCACGCATACGATCAACCTGCAGGAGCAGTTGCGCAGACGGGATCTTCCGCTTCTGCAGCAGATCTCCCCTTATCCGTTCAAGGCCGCAGTGCTTAAAGGCCGCAATCATTATCTGTGTTTACGCAAGTACGAGCAAAGGCTGAATGGGCGCGATTACGACAGCCGGGATCAGTTGATCGCCGCTGCACAGCTGCTCGTCTGGCTCGGTGAAACCGAGCACGGGGATGACGAGGAGCTGCAGTTGTCCTCCCGCGGCAAGGACTTCTGGCGCAGCGTCGAGAGCGATACGCATTCCTGCTTGAACCGGGCTTGTCCGTGGTTCAAGAAATGCTTCTACCATCGCTCCCGCCATGCCGCTGGAGAAGCGGATATCGTGATCACGAATCATTCGATGCTGCTGACGGATGTGCGTGCCGAGAACCGGATCATCCCGCCATATGATCTGCTGGTGATTGACGAGGCCCATCATTTCGAGCAGACAGCCAGCAAGCATATGGGCGTGGAGATCGGGTATTATTCTTTCCTGAATCCGCTGAACTGGCTGGTCAAGGATGCGAAGACCGGCCAGCTTCCTGCGCTCATCCACACCCTCAAGAGCCATCCGCATGAAGAGGCGCCGGCATGGTCGGAGAAGCTGGAGGAATTGCTGCCGGTTTTCCACGAGGTGAAGGAAGATTGGGAGCGATTGACCGGCCTGCTGTATGAGTGCGCCGAGCAATCAACGGGGTCTGCTTCGGGGGATAACAGTTACGTCCTGCGGCTGCAGAAGGATAAGCTGCCGAAAGGCTGGAACGATATCGTGAGCCTGGAAGACAACATCTACATGCGGCTGAGTGAGATATGCCGAACGATGGACAAGATCTTGTCTGAGCTTAAGGATGCATCAAGCGGACTTGACATGCAGAGTGCGGTAACGGACATCTCGGGCGGTATTGCGAATCTCGTTCGAGTTAGAGATGACCTGCGGTTCCTGATTCGTCTCGATGATGCGAATTATGTGTATTGGGTCGAAGCGGGTAGCTTCTACAAGCATCGTTCGTTGTCCTACACGAGCGTGCCAATTGACGTTAGCAAACAGCTCTGGGATCAGTTCTTCTCCCAGAAGGAGAGCATCGTGCTCACCTCGGCCACGTTATCCGTCAACCAGACGTTCGATTATGCAATCGAGCAACTGGGACTGAAGGAAGCACAGGAGAAAGGGCAAGTGAAGACGGTTCAGTTGCCTTCGCCATTCCGCTACGAAGAGCAAGCGCTTGTCCTGGTGCCGCGCGACTTCCCGACGATTCGCGGTTCTTATGCGGACAGCCGCTTCCTGGAGATGCTCTCGTCTTCGCTAGCGGAGATTGCGCTCGTCACCAAAGGGCGGATGCTTGTGTTGTTCACGTCCTACAAGATGCTGCGGCAGGTGCACACCGAGCTGAAGAATCGTCTGTCCCAGCATCATATCCAGGTGCTCGGGCAGGGGATAGAGAGCAGCAATCGCAGCAAGTTGGTGCGCATGTTCCAGGAAACGCCGAATTGTGTGTTGCTCGGAACTTCCAGCTTCTGGGAGGGAGTCGACATCCCTGGTGAAGCGCTTAGCGTGCTTGCGATCGTGAGGCTGCCCTTCCAGCCTCCGAATCATCCGTATATCGAGGCGAAGAGCGAATATCTGAAAAGCCTTGGCATGAACCCGTTCATGAAATATTCTGTGCCACAGGCGGTCATCCAATTTAAGCAAGGATTTGGCAGATTGGTTCGTACGGTGAACGACAAAGGCATCGTCGTTGTGTACGACACGCGAGTCATCGATACCCAGTATGGCAAGCATTTCCTCAGGTCGCTTCCCAAACCGCGCATGGAAAACGCGGTAACCGCATCGATGGGGAGACGTATTCGCGAGTGGCTGGGTTCAACATATTCTTGATTTGAAGGGAAGAATACGAAGATGAAGACGCCAAAAATATCCGAATCCGTCGTCCGTCGGTTGCCGATCTATCTGCGTTACCTGAATGAACTGGCTCTCAAGAATGTGCAGACGGTCTCGTCGCAAGAGCTCGGCGCCAGACTCGACCTGAATCCCGCGCAGATTCGTAAGGATCTCGCTTATTTCGGTGAATTCGGCAAGAAGGGAATCGGTTATGATGTATCTTACCTGATCGAGAAGATCAGGCAGATCCTGAAGATTGACCAGCAGATCAACGTTGCCCTCGTCGGCGCGGGGAATCTGGGCAGAGCGCTCTGCAATTATAACATGTATCAGAAGGATAACATGAAGATCAAAGCGGTCTTTGACAACTCGCCTGACAAGGTCGGGCAGGCGATCAACCATCTGACTGTGGAGCCGCTCAGCAAACTGGATGAAATCATCAAGCAAGAACGGATACGCGTGGGGATCATCACCGTGCCGGCGTCAGAAGCCCAGAATGTCGCTGAGCAATTGGTCAATGCCGGCATCGAGGCAATCCTGAATTTTGCTCCGGTCATCATCAAGGTACCGGAGCACATACGCGTGCATTATGCTGACTTCACAAGCGATCTGTTAAGTCTGGCTTATTATCTTGAGTAGAAGCCCAAGGGAGATGAAGCTGATGAAAATCAAGATTCAAGACGCGCTGATCCTGACGATGGATGAGCAACAGTTGTATGTACAAGGTGATCTGTTGATCGAAGATGACCGGATCATTCAGGTGGGCGGCAAGGCCCCGGAAGGCTGGGAGGCAGATGAGACGGTCAGCTTGAAAGGCAAGCTGATCATGCCTGGGCTTGTGAACACGCATGGCCATACACCGATGTCACTCTTACGCGGCTTCGCGGATGATCTGGCGCTGCAATCATGGCTGCAGGATCATATATGGCCGGCGGAAGCGAAGTACACAGTGGAGGATATCCGGGCTGGCGCGCTGCTCTCGATGGTCGAGATGCTCAAGGGTGGAACGACGACGTATGTCGATATGTATGACCATATCGATACGATTGCGGAGACGGTTCAAGAATCGGGCATCCGCGGCGTTCTGGCGCTAGGGGTCATCGGCCTGTGTTCCGAGGAAGAAAGGGCCGCCAAGTTGGCAAGAGCCGTTCGTTTCTGCCGGGAGTGGCATGGCAAGGCGGATGGCCGCATTACGACGATGCTGTCACCGCATGCGCCGTATACATGTCCGCCGGATTTGCTTGAGCAATTCGTACAGGCATCGATTGAGCTGAACGTGCCGATACATACGCATATGTCGGAAACGATCGCGGAAGTCGAACAGAATGTCCGGGATTATGGCGTGCGGCCGGTTGAGCATCTGCGCAGGCTTGGTGTGTTCGACAGACCGTGCTTGCTTGCCCATGCCGTTCATCTGACCGACGAGGAGATTCAGATCCTTAAGGAGTATGACGTGCGTGTTTCGCATAACCCTGGCAGCAATCTGAAACTGGCCAGCGGCATCGCACGGGTTGCTGATCTGCTGCGGGCCGGGGTCAAGGTTTCGCTTGGCACGGACAGCTCCTCCAGTAACAATAACCTCGATATGTTCGAGGAGATCCGTCTGGCTGCTCTGCTGCAGAAGGGCGTCACTTATGATCCGACCGCCGTGCCTGCCTTAACCGCGCTCAAGATGGGGACCATCGATGGAGCCATCTCGATCTGGTTGGATGATGTGGGTATACTCAAGCCTGGGTACAAAGCTGACCTGATCGCCATCGACATCGACCAGCCGCATATGGTTCCGCACAGTGATCTTGTCTCGCACATCGTCTATTCCGCATCCCAGAGGGACGTGACGGATGTATGGGTGGACGGCAAGCGAGTCGTGAAGAATGGAGCATGTACCACTCTGGATGAAGAGCGTATCATCTTTGATGCGAAGCGTTGCTTTGCCCGGTTAAATGGTTAAGAGCAGACTTGAGGAATGGCGGGAGGAACATCATCGCAAGAAGGTCCGGATTACGATCATCGTGTCGGTTTCGGCCTTCTTGCTGCTGATCTTCCTCCTTCATCGCTGGTATGTGTCCATTCACGATACGTTCTGGGATGAGCGGCGGATGGCCGTGTCTGAAGCGGTCTATGCCGCACAGTTGGTCGATGTTCTGGATGTGGAATCATTCAATGGCGAAAGCGTATGGTTTGTCGTAACTGGTGTTGATGAGGAGGGGACGGAGAGACTCGCCTGGGTGTCAGAAGAAGAGACGATCGTTCGAAAGATTAGCGACGGCATCTCCAAGGCGGAAGCGGAGAGGATCGTGTTGGAGAGACATCCCGGCGTCACGATTGTTCGCATCACACCGGCTGTCTGGAGGCAGGAGCTCTGCTATGAAATCTACTACAAATCGCACGGCACTGACGGAGTGATTTCCTATTACGACTACATCCGATTTGAAGATGGCCAGTGGATCGAAACGCTGCGCCTCGGCAAGTGACTTCCACACATTACATCCGTCAAACGATACAAGTTTATGATATACTTTGATATATACGATTGATATATATCCTGGTATATCGGTGATAGAAAGGAGGCTGTTGTGGAGATGAAATTGCGTCTCACGCCAGTCTTAATCAGTGTTGCTGTCACTTCTCTTGTATTGTTTGGCGGTTGGTTTTTATATAATAGCCTGGCCATGAAAGAGCCGGTTATCGAAATTGCGAAAGACTTCCCTGGAGTGAAGGATGCGAAGGTTGACATCCAAGGGGATCTGGTTTCGGTTGATCTTATGCTGGGGGCAGAAGCGAACATCGGCGCCATCGTCGATTCACTTCGTCGCGACGCCCAGCGAGTTGTAGGCAACAAATCGCTCGACATCAAGATCGAGGACAATTCCAATGAGGAATTGGATGCGTGGTGGTCGAGCGTGTTGTTCGATGTAGCGGAAGCGATGGAGAACAGACGGTATGGGGAGATTCCCGATCTGTTGGATAATGCTAAACGGGAAGGCATGAAGATTGATACCTCGATTGACGATGCCTATGTCTATGTGCGCATCACCGAAGGAGAACATACGAAGTTCGTTCTGCTGGAACGTGTGCCGCCCGTGCTAGGGGCGTGGGGCGCATGAGCAAATACGGCAAGGAACTCCTGATCGGCGCGATTCCGGTTGTCCTGATCTTCCTTACCTATATCGGGGTCAATGTCATTCCGCTCCTCTTCGCAGGACTGATCGGCACGATGTTGTTCTACATGATCCGCACGCGCGGCGGTGTTGGTGTCTCCAGCGAGAAGAAACGGCCCGTCGTGAAGACGGATCTGAGCTTCGACGAGATCGGCGGACAAGACCGCGCCAAGCAGGAGATCATCGAGGCGATGGACTTCCTCATCAAGCATGAGGAGATTAAGAAGATGGGCATTCGTCCACTGAAGGGCATCTTGCTTACAGGCCCTCCAGGCACGGGGAAAACGCTGCTCGCCAAGGCGGCAGCTCATTATACCGACTCGGTGTTCGTTGCCGCATCTGGCAGTGAATTCGTCGAGATGTATGTGGGGGTCGGCGCCAGCCGCATCCGCGATCTGTTCAAGGAGGCGCGCGTTCGTGCCCAGAAGGAAGGCAAGGACAGCGCGATCGTGTTCATCGATGAGATCGATGTGATCGGGGGTAAACGCGACGGCGGACAGCACAAGGAGTACGATCAGACTCTGAATCAACTGCTCACCGAGATGGATGGCATCCATACGGGAGCAGGTCCTCGCATCATGATCATCGCCGCAACGAACCGCAAGGAAATCCTCGACCCCGCGCTGCTGCGGCCGGGAAGATTCGACCGGCATATCCAGGTTGATCTGCCAGACAAGAAGGGCAGACTGCATATCCTGAACATTCACGCAGCGAACAAGCCGTTGCACGAAGATGTGCAGCTCGAGAAGATCGCAGAAGAAACATTCAATTTCTCCGGTGCGATGCTGGAGAGCGTGATGAATGAAGCAGCGATCTATGCGATGCGCGACGGCAGTGAATTGATCAGGCAGAAGCATCTGTCGTTGGCGATTGATAAGGTATTGCTGGGTGAGCAGACGGATCGCGAAGCGGCACGCGAGGAGAAGGAACGGGTTGCGCTGCATGAGCTTGGCCATGCGATCATGGCGGAGCTTGTCAGACCGAATTCCGTTTCGCAGGTCAGCCTCAGACCGCGGGGCGGGGCGCTTGGTTACGTGCGCCACAACCCGCAGAAGGAGCAGTATCTGTATACGCGTGAGTTCCTGGAAGAACGGATCATGATTGCGCTGGCCGGATCTGTCGCCGAAGAGATGTTCTACGGCGGACGCAGTACCGGATCACGCAATGACTTTGAACAAGCGATGAGCGACGTGCAGACGATGATCGACTGCGGCTTGACCTCGCTGGGCATCGTGCACCGCGATATGGTGGGCAAGGGTGACTGGATGAAGGTCAACCAGGAGATCATGGAGCAGCTCACGGAGCGGACGAGACAGATGCTGGAGCCGTACCGCGAGGTGTTTATGGCATCACTTGGCATCCTGATGCGCGAGGAACTGATGTCCGGCGCGAGATTCCGCGAGATGCTGCGCGGAATTCAGGAGAAGACAAGCGCATAATGTCCGGTTCGGCATAAGATATTACAGGCATAGCGGAACATGCAAGGGTGTGACAGCTCATAGCTGCACGCCCTTGTTTGGTTCGTTTGCGGACACATGGTTCAGTTCATCGATGATCTTAGAAGTAAGATTTGACTTTGGCCATGTGATCTGGCACTATACTGTGAGTGTTTGATGTAAGGCAATGAACGATTCTACTCAGGGCGTAAGTTTTGGAGGGCGATGGACGTATATTTTCAGCATCAGACAGGTCTTATGAATGTTGGATTTCAGTGACGGCTTTAGCGTTAGGCTATAGGTAAGGGCAGTTTATGTGAAATTATGAACAAGCGATGAAAGTTTTCATGCCCTTGATGCAAACAATAAGTAAAGAGTGTTATGATAGGCATGGGGCAACAAAATGTGACATTTTCATGTGTTGCACTATCACGAAGAAGGATGGGAGTACATGAGATTCAAAAAAATCGGCGTAATCGGCGGAGGCACGATGGGGCAGGGAATCGCAGAGATGCTGTCGCATACGGGCCTGGATGTATACCTCGTAGAGAAAACAGAACAACTGCTGGAGCAGGCTTACGCGAACATCGAGGTAAGTCTGGACAAGCAGATCGAGAAATGGGCGATTACCGCTGCGGAGAAGAAACTGATCTTATCTCGTATACATAAAATTACGGATAAGTCCAAATTAGCTGAAGTGGATATGGTCATCGAAACCGTTACGGAAGACTTGGATCTGAAGAAGCAGATATTTGCCGAGCTCGACAGCGTGACAAGGCAGGATATCATCCTCGCCAGCAATACGTCGACGCTTAGCCTTACGGAGATTGCCAGTATCGTTGCCCGCCCGGAGCGCGTGATCGGCCTTCACTTCCTTCATCCTGTTTCGCGCATTGAGCTGGTTGAGATCGTTCGCGGTCTGCGAACCTCCGATGATACCTTTACGCAAGCGAAGTACTTCGTCGAAGAGGTCATCCGGAAGAAGGGCATCATGGTGTTTGAATCGCCGGGTTTCGTAACCACGCGGTTGATCTGCATCCTGATCAACGAAGCGCTGCATACTCTGCAAGAAGGCGTTGCAAGTGCGGAGGATATCGATACCGCGATGCGTATCGGATATGATTTCCGCTATGGACCGCTTGAGATGTGCGACAGATTCGGTCTTGACTCCGTCCTTGCCGCGATGGAACGCATGTTCCGCGAATACGGCGAGCTGAAGTTCAGGCCGTCTGTGCTGCTTAAGAAGATGGTTCGGGCAGGCCATCTTGGGGTTAAGACGGGTCAAGGCTTCTTCAAATACGACAGGGACGGTGACCGCATCCAATGAAGAAAATACTTGTGATCAACGCGGGAAGTTCATCGCTGAAATACCAACTGTACGATATGACCGATGAATCGGTACTGGCCAAAGGCCGCGTCGAGCGGATCGGCATGGATGCTTCGATCGTGGTACATGAACCGAAGGATCGCGAAGATCTTCGCTATGTGGAGGAAATTCTCGACCACACAACTGCGGTGCGCGTTGTTCTGCAGAAGCTGACGGATCCGGTGCACGGTGTGATCCAGTCGATCGATGAGATCGACGCTGTCGGTCACCGTATCGTGCATGGCGGCGAGAAGCTGACGAAGTCGATGATCGTTGATGATCAGGTGAAGCAGGAGATCCGCAGTCTGTTTGATCTGGCACCGCTGCACAACCCCGCGCATTTGATGGGGATCACGGCGATCGAGAACAACCTGCCGAACGTGCCGCAGACCGTTGTGTTCGACACGGCTTTCCATTCCACCATGCCGCCGATGTGTTTTATGTACCCGATCCCGAAGGTGCTGTACAACAAGCACAAGGTGCGCCGCTACGGGTTCCACGGCACATCGCACCAATACGTAAGCGAGCAAGCGGCCAAGTTCTTGAACAAGCCGCTTGAGTCACTCAAGATCATCACCTGCCACATCGGCAATGGCGCCAGCGTCACGGCCATTAAGGACGGCAAGTCCTTTGATACGAGCATGGGCATGACACCGCTCGAAGGGCTGATGATGGGGACTAGAAGCGGCGACATCGATCCGGCGATCGTGCCGTATGCGATGGCGAAGGAAGAGCTGACGGTGAACGAAGTGAACTCCATGCTCAACAAGCACAGCGGTCTGATGGCGATCTCGGGACTGAGCAGCGATATGCGGGAGATCACGGAATCGATGGACAAAGATCCGAACGCGAAGCTGGCCTTCGACATGTTCGAATATCGCTTGCGCAAGTATATCGGCAGCTATGCAGCGGCCTTGAACGGTGTCGATGTGATCGTGTTCACCGCAGGTATCGGCGAGAATTCCGTTGTCCTGCGCAAGGCGGTATGTAAGAACCTCACTTATCTGGGCGTCAAGCTGGATGAGCAGCGCAATGCCGAGCGTGTTTCGAAGGACCGGAGGATCTCCGCCGATGATTCGAAGGTTGAGGTTCTGGTCATTCCGACGAATGAAGAACTGATGATCGCCAGAGATACGTATCGTTTGCTCGAGGAGTTGCAGCAGTAGTCACGCGCTCATAACGGAACATGGTTTCGCAATGGTGCCGAAATCCTGATTCGTTCTGATTCCTAAGGCACGCGTTTGGTATAGATGGCTTCATATCGATTAGGACGATGATGACATGTGGCCGGTTGACTGCTGGGACAGTTGAGTTATAGGATGAAGCTGTCATGATGAACAGGTGGACATGCGGATCGATGGTCGGTTGGTCGCGAAGCAGATAGATGACAATGCTGGACATACTGCAAGTTACGGGGGTGCGGAGAGATGGCGGATCATATGGCGGAACGAAATCGCGGGTTTGCGGCAGGTCTGGCGACAGCGATGGCCGACGGCGGTGTATCGATTCCTTACGTCTTTTTGAAGCACTATCATAAGCTGAACATCTCCGATGCGGATGCCATGCTGCTGATTCAATTGATCGCCTTTCGGGATAAAGAGGAGAAGGCCCTGCCAACGATCGAGGAGATTCAGGAGAGGATGTCTTCCGAAGGCGATGCTGTCGTTCGTATGCTGCAACGTTTGATGAAGCAGAAGCTGATCGATATCGTCGAATCGGTTGATCCGATCAGCGGCATGCAAGTGGAGAAGTATTCCTTTACGCCGCTGTGGATGAAGCTGGCGGAACTGCTCAGCAAGGAAGAGTTGCAGGGAGATTCAGGCTTCGGCCCTTCAGCCGATCCATCTGCTCTCGCGAAGATGCAGGAGGCAGGCAAGCAGGAGGACAATCTGTTCTATATCTTCGAACAGGAATTCGGCCGCCCGTTGACTCCGATGGAGATCGATACGATCAATGGATGGCTCGATCAGGATGGCTATCCTGAGCCGCTTATCCTCGCTGCATTGAAGGAAGCGGTGTTCTCCGGCAACGTCAAGTTCCGTTACGTGGATCGCATCCTGCTTGACTGGAGCCGCAACAACATCAAGACGGTAGAACAGGCGAGGGAGTATACGAAGAAGTTCCGCGGCGTCCGTTAGGCGGCGCGATACAGAACGAAGGCGCATCTGGGTAGACCCAGGTACGCCTTTTTTGATGATTCGGAAGAACCTGTTCAACATTCAACCAAAAAAGCTGGATCACACTGAATATTCCGGCCGGGAATATCCGAGTGCGATCCAGCTTGCGTGGTGGATGGAGCTCACTTCTCCAACAGCTTCAACCGATAGACATATTCAAACAAAAATTCAAACGACTCCAGGTGGCGTTTCGCTGCGAACACGGAATCGCCCCAGGCATAGATGCCGTGTTTGTCCAGCACGATGCCCGGAATGCGCGGATTCATTCGTCCTTCGATGAGCGGCACGATCTTCGGCACATCGGCATAGTTCGGCAGAATCGGCACCTCAATCTCCGCATCCTGCTCCCAGATATTCAGTCCCTTGATCAGCTCCACGGCTTTGACCGGTATGCTGCCCCGTTCGGAATAGATCGCCGAAGCGAGGTTGTTAAATACCGTATGGACGTGGAATATCGCTTTGGCGCCAGTCAGGCGATAGATCTCACAGTGAATGCAGGTTTCAGCCGAAGGCTTAAGGGACGTAGGCTCAGCAGGCTGTCCGTTCTGATCGACGATCAAGTAATCTTCCGGCGTATTTACGGTTTTGTCCTTGCCGCTGGCGGTGATTGCAAATACGAATTGATCCGGGGCATAATCGCCGATGCGGACTGACAGATTGCCGCTTGTCCCCTGGAACCATCCGCGTGCAGCGAAGGCGGTTTTGATCTCTGTCAACTCGGCAAACGCCTGTTGCTTCTGTTCCAATGTGATCATGTGCTATGGACGACCTCTTTCTGAAAATAATCTGTAATCTCATGAAAAGTCTGATAAGGGATGTAAGGCATCTTCGTTTTCTCGCAATGTTCGGCCAGATGGGAGCGTGCGAACACGAGGTCAGCAAGCTTGGCCGCCTCCAGGTCGGTCACGCTGTCCCCGATGACGATCCGGTAGAAGCGGTCTGCCGGGAACTGCCTCATGATGCGTGTCTTGCACATGCCGCAATCATTCTTGCAGGTGTCGTCGCAGGCATGGGGCCAGGTGATGCGGATCGTCTCGCCGCTAAAATCGCTGCCATTGCAATAGATATGATCGCGCTTGATCGGGAAGCGTTCCAGGATCGGGTAGACGAAGAAGTCGATTCCGCCGCTTGTCACGTAGAATTCGATGTCCGCCTCGTCGCACAACTTCAGGAACTCGGCGAAGCCTTCTCTTATTCGTGCTTGCTGAACTGCATACTCGACGATTTCCTCTCGGCGGGAGGTGGGCAGCAGCGAGAACAGCTTGCCGACACCTTCACGCACGGAACATTCCCGGTTCAGCGTCTGCTTGACGATCGTTTCCCAGCCGGGCGGTTCAAAATGCTTCACCAGGGCGATGATGTTGTCGTTCTCGGTGATCGTGCCGTCGAAATCGCAGAAGACGATCGGCTGTTTTCTTGGTGTGTCAGTCATTCCAGTATCCCCCATCGCTCAATCGCCGTTCGCAGTTCTTCATGTTCGCTGGCGGCATCACGAAGCCCGATGCCATGCTTGACGGCATCGATCGCTTGCCGGAAGGCGCGACCGCCAGCAGCCGTTCCCATCGGATGTCCATGGATGCCGCCGCCTGCATTTACGACGACTTCTTGGCCAAAATCGCGGATAATCGCCGACACAAGTCCCGGATGGATGCCTGCCGACGGTACGGAGAAGCTGGTCCGATGACGGGCCGGAGACTTGAGTGCAGCATCGATCGCCAGATTCTCCTCTCGCGGCATGACCACAGATCCGTACGGAGAAGGGAAGAGAACCAGATCCGCGCCTGCCAACCGCATCAGCTTGCCCAGCAGCAGGGGAGCGGCGATGCCATGATATGGCGAAGGATAGTAGGCGCCTGCCAGCGCGGGATGGGCAGCGATCGGCACGTTGATATTCGGATCGGCTGCAAGCTCTGCCAAGGCGTCGAAGCCATAAGCAAGCACATTGAACAGCAGCGCGTTCGCGCCGGCTTCGATCGCCCGTTGCGCTTGTTCCTTCAGCTTGAATACCGGTCCGGTCAGATTAGCGGCATAGAGCAAGTTCTGTGCTGTCTGCTGGCGGGCTTCTTCGGCTGCGGCCATGCAAGCTTTCACACGCGCTTCGATCGGCGTCAGCGGGTTCTCGAACAGGATCTCGTCGTCTTTGATCAGATCCACGCCGCCAAGCGCCTGTTGGTAAAACTGTTCGCGAAGCTCCGGCAGGTCATGTCCGATGACGGACTTGAAGATGCTCATTAGAAGCGGGCGGTCATGCACGCCAAGGAGCTGACGCACGCCGTCGATGCCGAACTTCGGACCGGCGAAGGATGCGGCGAACGACTCGGAGAATTCGACGTCGAGCAGCTTGATGCGCCCGTCCATCGACAGTTTGCCGAATACAGTCACAAGCAAGGAGGCAATATCCTTGCTGAAGTTGATGTCCGGATATGCGATGCGGATGTCCGCATAACGTTCTCCTTCTTCATGCACGTCAACGCTGACGACTTGCCCGAGATGCTTGCGCATATGTTCTTTCTTGAGCTCCGGCAGGTCGGTCCAACTGCCGACGGTAAGGCCGACTGCGATTCCCTGAGCCTTCTTGTGAAAATCAGCCCGGTCGTCGTACAGACGGTATGTAGCGATGCACATGTCGCTCATGGTTTCATCTCCTTGCTATCGTTGAGTAAATGGGATTCGTGCTATTCCGACAGGTTTGGCGAGAGGAGGCCAGAAGTGCTTGTACGCTTCTGGTCTCTAGGCCTTGCCTCCGCCAAACAGGGCGCCAAGTTCCCTGGCCCGCTCGGCAGCGCGCTTCACGCCATTGATTACTGCTTCCTGCAGTTTGTAGTCGGCCATCAGTTCGAGAGCCGCCTGTGTCGTGCCGCCGGGAGAGGTGACCTTGCGCCTCAGCTCAGCCGGTTCCTCTCCGGTTTGCTGAACCATCTTCGCAGCGCCCAGAACGGTCTGGACCGTCAGTTCCCTCGCGGCATCGGGCGCAAGCCCGCACTCGATCCCGCCTTGGATCATCGCTTCCATCACATAGTAGATGTAAGCAGGACCGCTGCCCGAGACGCCGGTCACCGCGTCAAGCAGTTGTTCGTCGACGATCTTCACGATACCGACCGACTCGAAGATCGCAGTAGCCAGACGTTCCTGTTCCTTGGTCACTTCACTGGACAGGCTCATGCCTGTGGCACCGAGTCCGATGGTGCTTGATGTATTCGGCATCGTGCGAATGATCGGCAGTTTCTTGCCCAGCAGCTCCTGCAGAGCAGAGATGCTAAGCCCGGCGATCACCGAGATCAACAGTTGTCCGTCATACAGAAGAGGGGAGAGAGCCGTGATGGCTGTTCCCGCATCCTTCGGTTTCATGGCGAGGACAACGATGTCTGCTTCGCGAATCAGCCTGGATTTGTCCGCCTCATCGGCCGGTATGGTGATTCCGTATAACGCAGCCAGCTCTTCCAGCCGCGGAGCATGGCTGCGATTGATCGCAGAGATCTGTCCGGGTGCGAGCAGTTTCGTATCGATCAGGCCTTTGATGATGGCTTCAGCCATCGAACCTGCCCCGACGAAACAGATACTGCGTGCTTGTGTAAGTGGGTTCATCGTTGATTGCGCTCCTTATCTGCGGATTTGCCCATTGCCATGAATGATGTACTTCGTCGAGGTGAGAGCCGGCAGACCCATCGGGCCGCGAGCGTGAAGTTTCTGAGTGCTGATGCCGATCTCGGCACCGAAGCCGAATTCGAAGCCGTCGGTGAATCTGGTCGAAGCATTGTGGTAGACGGCGGCAGCGTCAACTTCCTGCAAGAATCTTGCGGCCAGCTCCTCGTTGTTCGTAACGATGCATTCGGAATGTTTGGTTCCGTATGTGGCGATATGGGCGAGAGCCTCATCGAGGCTGTCCACGACCTTGATGTTCATGATATAGTCGTTGTATTCTGTCGCGTAATCCTGCTCGGTGGCTTCCTTGATGCCATCGGCCCATTGTCTGGAGCGCTCGCAGCCGCGCAGTTCGACTCCGGCTTCTCTGAACTTGGCGGCGATTCCGGCCAGATGCTCGCGCGCGAACTTCTCATGGACCAGTAATGTTTCCATGGAATTGCAGACGGAAGGACGCGAAACCTTGGCATTCAACGCGATGTCCAGCGCCATCTTCGCATCCGCATCCGCTTCGATGTAAGTATGGCAGATGCCGGCTCCGGTTTCGATGACTGGCACAGAAGAGTTTCTTACGACGGTCTGGATGAGCGACTGTCCGCCGCGCGGGATGATGAGGTCCACCAGTCCGTTCAGCTTCAGCAGTTCATCCACGGAAGCGCGGTCCGGATTCTCGATGACTTGGAGCGCATCCGGCGGAATATCCGTATCTCTAAGCGCTTGATGAAGCACGCGGACGATCGCGATATTCGAACGAAGGGCGGATGAACCGCCGCGCAGCAGTACGGCGTTGCCCGTCTTGAGAGCGAGTCCTGCCGCATCCACTGTCACATTGGGTCTTGCTTCATAGATCATGGCGATGAGGCCGATCGGCACACGAATCTTGCGAATCTCCAACCCGTTCGGACGGCGGATGGTCTCCAGTGTCTCGCCGATCGGATCAGGCAGATCAGCAACCAATCTAAGGCCTTTGGCCATCTCCTGGATCCGCGCTTCATTCAGCGCCAGACGGTCGAGCAGGGAGGTGGAGAGGCCACTTTCGCGTCCAAGCTGAAGATCCTCCTGATTGGCTGCGAGGATCACGGCCTGTTGCGCCGTCAGTTCCTCCGCCATTCTGCGCAGAGCGGCGTTTTTCTGCTCGGATGTGAGAGTCGCCAGCTTGCTCGTCGTTTGATTCGCGAGAAGAGCTTTTTCTCTAACTTCGGACATGGGGTATACCTCCTAATCAATATGGATTTGATAGCGCTGCAATCCTGCAGTGCAGACTTGACTATAGTTTCTGATCCATGCTGATTCACGGATTATCGATTGGTTAAGGTGATCCATTCATCGCGATGGATGACTTCCGGTCGTGCTACATCGACGCGTTTCATGACCTCTTCGCTGCTCAGCCCCTGAACGGCTCTCAATTGCCAAGAGGCGAAGTTGACGACGCCGCGCCCGATCGTTTCGCCATCCTGGGTAACGACCTCAACCACATCTCCTGGATGAAAATCGCCCGTCAATCCCACCACGCCAGCCGCCAGCAAGCTGCGGCCTGCATGAAGCAGTGCCTCCGCGGCACCTTGGTCGACGATGATCGAACCGTTCGTCTGGGAATGGAAGCCGATCCATTGCCGCTTCATCGACAGTCCGTCCTCGTGTGTGCTGAAATAGGTGCCGTGTCCGGCGCCATCCACCGCCAGAGCGATGTCGCCAGGTTGTTTGGCTCTGCCCACGAACACCGGCACGCCGCCGCGCGTCGCGATCCGTGCAGCTTCAACCTTCGTCCGCATGCCGCCGGTACCCACGCTGGTGCCGGCGCCTCCAGCGATGCTCCAGATGTAGTCGTTGATCTCATCGACTCTGTCCAGGCGTTTCGCTTCCGGATTGCGACGGGGATCATCGGTGTAGATGCCGTCAGTGTCCGTGATGATGGTGAGCAATCTGGCTTTGACGAGATTGGCCACGAGGGCGGAGAGCGTATCGTTGTCGCCGAATTTCAACTCATCGACCGAGACGGTATCGTTCTCATTGATGATCGGGATGATGCGGTGGTGGATCAGTTCCTCCATCGTCATCCAGGCGTTCTGGATTCGCTTGCGGTTCGAGAAATCGGATCTCGTGAGCAGGATCTGCGCGACCCGGATATGGTGCCGAGCGAATGCTTCGTTGTAGGCTTGCATGAGTAATGCTTGCCCAACGGCGGCGGATGCCTGCTTCTCATGCAGTTGCTTCGGCCGCGATTTGTAGCCGATATGGCGGAAGCCCGCGGCCACCGCGCCGGATGAGACGATGATCAGTTCCTCGCCCCGTTCATGGAGCTTCGCGATCTCGTCAGCGAAATATTGGATCTTGCTTCGGTCGAGGCCGCCCTCCGGTGAGGTGAGCGAGCTGCTGCCGAATTTGAGGACGATTCGTTTGTTGTCTGTCTGGCCCATGGCTATATTCACACCTTGTTAATGTTGCTTATCGTCTTGGAATTTTTCCGTAAGAATAGAAAAGACTCCCGTCCAGTAAAGGACGAAAGTCTGAAACTTCCGCGGTACCACCTTCATTGATGATGTTTCCATCATCCAACTCGCATGCCCGGATAACAGCGGGCGCTGTCCAGTTCGTCACTGGCCGTTCCGGGATGGGTTCGGCAAGCATCCACGGCGGATTCTCACAGCTAATGAATCCACTCTCTGAAGCGCGATCATCTTCCTACTGGTCCCTTCACAACGTTCAATATTCTCTTCCATTGACAGTCTTTCTGTTAGAATATCATGTGCAATCAGGCTTGTAAAGGTTCATTACCACAGTCCGAGCCGAGCGATCCGTTCGACCGCCTCAGCGAGCCGATCCTCATCGGTCAGCAGACCGAGGCGGACGTAGCCTTCGCCGTGATTGCCGAAACCGATGCCTGGCGCCACCACAACTTTGGCCTCGCGCAGCACGTGCTCTGCGAACTCTTCAGAACCCATCCCCCCCGGTACCGGAAGCCAGCAGAAGAAGGAGCCCTCAGACGGGACAGCTTGCCAACCTGCCGCACGCAAGGCATCAAACAGCCGATTGCGCCGCTTCTCATACAGCGTGACCAAACTGTGCACGCAATCCTGCGGCCCTGTAAGCGCAGTCGCAGCCGCAACCTGGATGCCGCCGAACAAGCTGCAATAGTAGTGGTCCTGAATCTTATTGATGAGTGCGATCACTTCCCGATTGCCGACGGCAAAGCCGACGCGCCAACCGGCCATATTGTACGTCTTGGACAGGGTGTAGATCTCGATGCCGGTCTCTTTGGCGCCTGGAATCTGCAGATAGCTGATCGGCTTGCGTCCATCGAAGCCGATCGCACCATAAGCGAAATCGCTGACGACGACAATGTTGTGCTGCTCGGCGAACCGAACCGTTTCCTTATAGAAGGATTCAGGAGCGGTGACGCCTGTCGGATTGTTGGGGTAGTTGATGAACATGAGCTTGGCGTCCTGCTTGTCTCTCTCGCTAAGCGCGTCATAGTCGGGCAGGAAACCGTTCTGCCGTGTCAGCGGCATGAAGGCCATGCGTCCGCCGGCCAGCGCGATGCCAGACCAATAATCCGGATAACCGGGATCCGGGACGAGACAGAGGTCACCGGGGTTCAGCAGGATCTGGGCGATCTCGATCAGCCCCGTCTTGCCGCCGAACAGGACCGCCACCTCCGTCTCTGGGTCCAGGTCGACGCCGTAATCTTCCTTGTATCGGTATGCAACCGCCTCCTTCAGGAACGGGAAGCCCGAAAAGGGCGGATAACGGTGATAAGCTGGATTGGCCGCCGCTTCCTGAAGCGACTTCACGATATGTTCAGGGGTCGGTTGGTCGGGATTGCCTTGTCCCAGATTGATGACATCATGACCCTGAGCGATCTCCTCGTTCGCCTTGCGCACGAGCCTGGAGAAGAATTGGTTAGGCAAGGCGTTCATGCGTTCAGCAGGGATAACTATCGTCATAGATGGTTCACTCCAATTATCTATATGTACATAAGCATAATCGCCGATACGATTACTGATAAAATGTATCATGTTTCCCGCACTTTGTATAGATTGCACACATATACAACCGGCCTCAGTCATGATATGCTACTATCTTAGGAGCAGACGAATCACGGCCAATGCCTTCAAGCGAATTGCATCACAGCAGAGGAGGAGAAGAGCAATGTCATCCTTGACGTTTAGAATAGCACTCATCCAGATGGATATCGCACTTGGCGATCCGGATACGAATTATGCGCGGGCTGCTGAGAAGATCGAGGAAGCGGTCAGTGCGGCGGAGAAGCCTGATGTCATCGTCCTGCCGGAGATGTGGAATACAGGTTATTCCCTCGGCAACATCGGTCAGTTGGCGGACCTAAACGGCAACCGCACGAAGCAGGTGATTGGTGAACTGGCGCTACGCTACGGTGTTCATATCATCGCCGGGTCGGTCGCTGATACGGATGGCGAGCATGTGCGCAACACGATCTATGCCTTTGACCGCATTGGGCAGATGCACGCCAGTTATTCGAAGATCCATCTGTTCCGGCTGATGGATGAGGAGAAGTACCTGACAGCGGGAGAGAAGCGGGGAGATCTCCATCTGGAAGGGCAGGCGGCAGGCATGATGATCTGCTATGATATCCGCTTCCCGGAACTGGCGAGGAAGCTGGCGCTCTCCGGCGCGAAGATCCTGTTCGTGCCGGCGGAATGGCCGCATCCGCGGCTTCATCACTGGCGTTCGCTGCTCATCGCAAGAGCGATCGAGAACCAGATGTACGTATGCGGCATCAACCGCGTCGGCCGGGATGCGGCGAATGTCTTCTGCGGACACTCGATGATCGTGGATCCGTGGGGTGAGGTGATCGCCGAGGCTGACGAGACGGAAGCCATCATCGCCGCCACAGTGGATCTGGCTAAGCCGGATGAGGTGCGCGGCAGAATACCGGTGTTCAAGGATCGACGTCCAGAGCTTTATTAGTCTGGTCCATCGACTCCAGCATCGTCTTAATAAACACATCCGCCGCCCGTGACATATACCGGTCGCGCTTGTGTGCGATGACGATCGTGCGGTAGGGTGTATACGGCTCTTTGATCGACACATAGGCAGGCGCATGTTGGCTCCAGCCGGCGCGCGCCACCATCTGCGGCACGAAGGCCACGCCCATGCCGGCTGCGACCAGCGATTGCACGGTTTCGATATTGCTGCTTTCGAACACCACTTTCGGCGTAAACCCGGCGTCCTCGCACAGCTTGTTCGACGTATCGCGGAAGCCTTGGCCTTTCTTCAGCAGGATGAACGGTTCATCCGCGAAGGCTGACAGCGACACACCCTCGCTTTCACCGGCGAGCGGATGCTGCGGAGGCAGAGCCAGATAGATCTCCTCTTCGATCAATGGAATAAAATCGAGAGATTTCTCTTGCAGCGGCAGCGTGAGCAAGCTGACATCCGTTTGCCCGCTCGCCGTCAGTTGCTCGAGAACAGCCGTCGTCTCCTCGACGAGCACAATCTCGATCTCGGGATAGCGCTGCTGGAACACGGGCAGCACCTTGGGCCACACATGCGCGCCGGTAATCGGCAGGCTGCCGATCATCAGCCGTCCTTTGCGCATCTGCGAGATATCGTCCATCTCCTGCTGCAGTTGGGCGACCAGATCGAGGATCTTCTGCGCCCGTTCGGCGAAGATGCTGCCTGCGTAGGTGAGATCGACGGAGTTGGTGTTGCGCTGGAAGAGCAGGATTCCGAGTTCACGCTCCAGCTTGGCGATCTGCTGGCTGAGTGAAGGCTGGGCGATGTGCAGCTTCTCTGCGGCTCGGGAGAAATTCTTGTCCAGGGCGATTTGCACCACATATTGCAATTGTCTGATTTCCAAAGCGGATCAGTTCCTTCCGTAGCAAGTTCGCGCGTATTTGAAGCCAAAGGGTATAGTGTTTGTCTATAGTTTTTATAGTTATTATATCTTGGAACTATCATGCTTGCTATGGTACGATAGGTTCAAACAATGAATGATGAAATGGGCAGAGGTGACGAGAAATGGCGAAAACAATGTTCGAAAAAATCTGGGACAATCACGTCATCCACCAAGAGGAAGGCAAACCAAGCATCCTGTATATTGATCTTCACTTGGTGCACGAGGTAACAAGTCCGCAAGCGTTCGAAGGATTGCGCCTGGCAGGCCGCAAGGTGCGCCGTCCTGACCTGACTTTTGCAACGATGGACCACAACGTTCCAACGAAGGACCGCTTCAATATTAAGGACCCAATCTCCAAGCAACAGGTGGATACGCTCACCAAGAACTGCCGGGACTTTGGAATCAAGCTGTATGACCTGAATACGATCGACCAAGGCGTCGTGCACGTCATGGGACCGGAGCTGGGACTTACGCTGCCGGGCAAGACGATCGTCTGCGGAGACAGCCATACCTCCACGCATGGGGCTTTCGGCGCACTTGCATTCGGTATCGGTACCAGCGAAGTTGAGCACGTGCTCGCTACGCAATGTCTGCAACAAGCGAAGCCGAAGACGATGGAAGTCCACATCAAGGGCAAACGCAAGCCGGGCGTAGCGGCGAAGGACATCATCCTCGGCGTGATCAGCAAGTTCGGCACGGACTTCGCAACAGGTTATGTTATCGAATATACCGGTGAAGCGATCCGTGACCTGTCGATGGAAGAACGGATGACGATCTGCAACATGTCGATCGAAGCGGGCGCGCGTGCGGGCATGATCGCGCCAGACGAGAAGACTTTCGAATACCTGCGCGGCCGCGAATATGCGCCGAAGGGCGAAGCATTCGACCGCGCCGTGGAAGAGTGGAAGCAACTCAGAACCGACGAGGGCGCCAAGTTCGATGCCAGAGTCGAGTTCGACGTTGAAACGCTCGTTCCGCAAGTAACCTGGGGTACTTCGCCGGGCATGGGCCGCGACGTTACCGATGTCGTGCCTCATCCGGATGACTTCCCGACTGAGAACGAACGCAAAGCAGCGCAGAAGGCGCTTGAATACATGGGTCTGACACCGGGAACGAAGATGACGGATATTACGATCAACCGCGTGTTCATCGGTTCCTGCACCAACGGCCGCATCGAGGACTTGCGCAAGGCTGCGGCAGTCGTCAGAGGCTACAAAGTGCATCCGAACGTCGAAGCGATCGTGGTTCCAGGCTCCGGACGCGTCAAGCTGCAAGCGGAGAAGGAAGGGCTCGACAAGATCTTCATCGAAGCAGGCTTCGAATGGCGTGACGCGGGCTGCAGCATGTGTCTGGCGATGAACCCTGACGTGCTCAATCCAGGCGATCGCTGCGCATCCACGTCCAACCGCAACTTCGAAGGCCGCCAAGGCCGCGGCGGACGCACGCATCTCGTATCTCCGGAGATGGCGGCAGCGGCTGCGATCAAGGGACATTTCGTAGACGTCCGCTATTGGGAATTCAAAGAAGAACCTGTAACGGTATAACGGTATAAAGAAACGGAAAGGAGCAAGCTGACGATGGAAAAATTCACTCAACACAGCGGCATAGTCGCTCCAGTCGATCGCGTGAACGTCGATACGGACGCGATCATCCCGAAGCAATTTCTGAAGAGAATCGAACGTACGGGCTTTGGCCAGTTCCTGTTCTTTGAATGGCGTTTCCTGGAGGATGGCGTAACGCCGAACGAGAACTTCGAGATGAACAAGCCGCGCTACAAGGGCGCCTCCATACTCATCTCCCGCGCCAACTTCGGTTGCGGTTCCTCTCGCGAGCACGCGCCTTGGGCGATCCTGGACTACGGCTTTAAGGTCGTCATCGCGCCGTCCTTCGCAGACATTTTCTATAACAACTGCTTCAAGAACGGCATCCTGCCGATCAAGCTGTCGGAGGAGCAAGTGGAGGAACTGTTCCAACGCACGGCGAAGTATGATGGCTACAAGTTGCATGTTGATCTGGAGAACAAGCTGATTCGCGACGATTATGGTTTGGAGATTCAGTTCGACCTCGAAGAGCATCGCCGACAATTCCTGTTGCTCGGCCTGGATGATATCGGCCTCACCTTGCAACATGAGGACAAGATTGCCGCATACGAAACCAAGATGGCGGAGAAGTTCGCCACGTGGGCTAATTAATAGAAGGAACGGAAGGATCGAAGATTGGGGAGCAAATCTATTTGCTTCCCAATCTTTTTTTCTGCAAGATACGGAACTCCATCAAGATTTCTCCGAATGATTGCCAGATTTTCTGCAACTTCTTGTTATCCGGAGCGTCTATTATAACGCATGTTTTGTAGAATGATGGGGAGATTTGTGATAGATTTGTAATATACGGTAGATGGAGATGATGGGGTGAACGATGAAACGATTTCCCATTAAAGTGAATGTGATGGCGGCGGTCCTGTTCGTTCTGCTGTTGCTGCCGGCAGCAGCCAGCGCGCTGGATGCGCAAGTGCACATTTATGTGGATGGAAAGCTCGTAACCAAAGACTATCAAGCCAGATTAATAGATGACAAGCCATACATAACCCGAAGTTTCCTCAGTCAAGAACTGTCCATCCTGACCGTATGGGATGACAAGAGCCAGACGCTGGCTGTGGAGCGCGACAAATACAAGGCCCAATTCGTCCTGAATGAACGCTATGCCATCATGCAGGGCAACACGGTGCGAATCGATGCTCCGCCGATCGTGCTGTCGAACGAAATCTACTTGCCAGCCGATGCGGTAGGCCAAGCTCTTGGGCTTAAAGTTTCTTGGGATGTCGTCAATCACGCGCTGCTATTCTATATTCCGATAGCTGACTGGAAACCGTCCACGAACACACCGGTTACAGAACCGTCGAATCCGGCAACGAACCCGGGCAACAGCGGCGGACTGATCGAGACACCAGGAGCGAACGGGAGCAGCGGGCAGAACGGAACACCTGGTTCAGGCAATGCCGGCAACTCGCAGGACGCGGTGCAAAGCGCAGGCGGATCAACATCCGGTGTAGCAGCGATCGGTTCGATCAAGATCGTCGGTGATCAGCTCGTCATCACGGCGGATGGGGCGATCAAGGCGAACACCTTCACGCTCACCGATCCCAATCGCATCGTCATCGATATTCCGGACAGCAAGCTCGGCACGATCCTGAACGGAGAACCGTCGCAACTAAGCGGCCAGATAGCCAGCACACATCCGCATATCCAGCGGGTTCGTTATTCTCTGTTCAGCGACAATCCGTCGCAGGTTCGGCTCGTAGTAGATTTGAATCAGGCTGTGCAATATTCGCTCATTCCAACGAATGATCCGAATCAGATCATCCTGAATATCAGCAGCAAGACGTTCCAAGTTGTGCTCGATGCCGGTCACGGCGGCAAGGACCCCGGCGCCACCGCATACAGCGGCGCGTATGAGAAGGATTTCACCCTGTCGCTCACGCTTAAGGTCTACCAGTTGTTGTTGGAAGAGCCGTTTATCACCCCGGTTCTGACAAGGGCCGACGATACGTACGTGGAACTTGACGAACGGCCGGAGATTGCCAACCGAATCGATGCGGATCTGTTCCTGTCGATTCACGGCAATACTTACATACCTTCCGTCAACGGCACCGAAACCTATTATTACAGCACAGAAAGCAAATATTTTGCGGACGTCGTCCATCGGCATGTGGTGGAGGCGACTGGATTCAGGGATCGCGGCGTCAGACAAGAGATCTACAAGGTGCTTCGTCTTGCCAACATGCCGGCAGCCTTGCTCGAAGTCGGATATCTCTCGAACCAGGAGCAAGAGGCGCTGCTATACGACAGCAACTTCCAGGATAAGATCGCGCGTGCGATCGTAGAAGCGATCAAAGAGTATCTGCAGCTATGAACACAGTTTCATGAAACGGCTCACTAAAACGGAGAGGGGAACTTATCTAATGAAATTGCGATTGCAACAAACGGTTATCTGGATGCTCATCGTTTTGTTGACGTTTGGAGGTATGCCGGTCTTCGCGGCGACGGGGACGGCAACGGGCTCATCGGTCAAACTGATCTTCCCTGATACGACAACGCACTGGTCGCAGAAGCAAGTGGCGAAGCTGGCCGCGCTTGGTGTCGTGACCGGCAAGAGCGATGGGAACTATGCACCGAATGACAACGTTACGCAACAAGAGGTCATCGCGATGGTGGTCCGTCTGCTCGGTGCAGAAGAGGAAGCGAAGAACATAACCAATGTCGGTACGGCTCTGCAAGTTGCCGACTGGGCGAGACCCTATGTGCTGTATGCGCTCAGCAAGGGAATCATCATTCCGATTGAAGAGATGGCGAATAACGGCGAGATCAACTGGGGAGATCGCAGCGCCAAACGGGAATGGGTGGCGAAGATCATCGTCCGCGCCATCGGCAAGGAACAGGACGCGCTCGACTCCATGAACACGCCAACTGCATTTAAAGACAACATGGATATCACCGCCGATGCTCTTGGTTTTGTGAATGCCGCAGTTCAGCTAGGCATCATCACGGGCACTACGGATAATTATTTTTATCCGCTTCGAACGATTACACGTGCAGAGGTAGCGAGTGTACTCGGCAAGGCAGTAACCTACGTGGACAGCGGAGAAAACACGATCTCCGGTACAGTCAGCTCGATTACCAATGATGAGCTGCGGGTGAGAGATGCGCAGGGAACGGTGCATACGATCGCACTGGCGAACGATACGGCTTATTATCGATATGATCAGAATTACCAGGTGTTGAAGTCGGAGGTTCGCATCAACCGCCAGGTGTATGTCGTCACTCATGACGGAGTTGCTGCCTATGTGGAAGTGACCAACGAGGAAGAACCGACCGAGACGATCACTGGTGAATTGAAAACCGTCTACCTGACGACTAATGTTATCGAGATTGTAGTGGACGGTTCAACTGTCCAATATTTGATGGACCCATACGCCACGGTAACGGATACCGACGGCAGCACTACCAGCGTGACGCAGCTTGTGCCGCTCAGCATCGTGGAACTGAAGCGCAGCACCGTGTCGAGCCGAATCATCGAGATCGTGATCAAGAGCAAGCCGCTTAGCAAGACTTCGACCGGCGTCGTCATGGCCATCAATAATCAGGAACTGACCGTTCGCGACAACAACTCCAGCCAGGTGGAGATCTACCCGTTGGCTGAGCAAGTCTACATCTCGCAGAACGGCAAGGTTCTGTCCGTGGCTGACCTGACGGTTTCCGATACCGTCAGCTACAAGGTGGTTAACGGTTATGTGACCGAGATCGACATTACAGCGAAGTATGTTCCGCCAGTGAAGGGAACCTTCATCAGCATCGTGGAAGGCAAGCCTTCGATTCTGAATATCCGCAACAGCGAAGGACGTCCGGCCGCCTATGATCTGGCTGACAATGTGTCCGTGCACCTCGATGGCATGGCTGCGCCGACGCTCAGCGACATCTATGCTGGCGACGAGCTGACGCTCACGCTGGATTCCAATGAGAGAGTCACCGCCATCCGCATCGAGAACCGTAACGTCAAGAATCTGCAGATGGTCACGTACAAGGATTATGAGGAAACGCTCAACTATATCCTCGTTCATGATGGGAAAGCGCCGGCTTTCTACTTCGTAACCGACAATACCATCGTGGATATCTATGACGTGGAGTATCCGATCAGCCAGATCAAACGCCTGTTGAAAGAAGATCAACGCGTCGACCTGACGATCACGGGAGACTATGTGCAACGCATCCGCCTCTCGAACAGCTATACTGGAACGGTCAAGGACTACAATCCGACCAATCGCCGAATCGTCATCAACAACCCGGTAATCGGCGATATCACGCTGAATCTGAGCCAGACAGCGTATGTGCAGATCTTGAATCAGCCTTCGACGACTCTGAGTGACGTGAAGATCGGCGATGAAGTCAACCTGTGGCTCAGTACGGATCAATCGACCGTTTCGATCATCATGGTCAAGAAGATCGTGAAGTACAAGATCGAGAATATCAATTTCTCTACGAAGCAACTGACGCTCCGTGATGACAACAACAAAGTCCAAAATGTTTACATCAACAGCAATGTGACGATTCAGGATCCAAGCAAGTCCTATGCGACGATCAATGATCTGAAGGTGGGGCAGACGATTACGGTATCCTACTACGGTACATCTGCTTCCAAGATCAACATCCTGGAGACCGTCTATGGCACGCTGCAAAGCGTGGATCGGATCAACAACAAGCTGATCATCGAGACGCCTGATCAACTCATCGTGCAGATCGATACGGCGAAGAACTTCGAGCTGTACAAGAGCAAACAAGCGATTGCGGTTACTGCGCTGCAAACAGGCGACCGGATCAGCGTCATGCGTGACAAGGATGGCTATGCCATCGCGGAAGTTGTCCTGAGACAGATTAAGATCATGAACAAGATCGAGACGAACGGTCAGATCTCATTCGCTAATCCTTCCGGAGAGGTGGAATACTACAACCTGTCGCAGAAGGTGATTGTTCGTTCCGGCAACTCGCAGATCCAACTTTCGTCGCTTCGCAAGGACGACAACCTCTATGTGTATATCGTCAACAATGAAGTTGTCGAGATTGAAAAAATCTAAGCTTGGGATGTAACGGCTATGAATCATCAACAGAAAGTGCGGCACATTCTGGACACGATCGCGCAGATGTTCCCGGATGCTCATTGTGAGCTCAACCACTCCAATCCATTCGAGCTGACGATCGCTGTCCTATTGTCCGCGCAATGTACGGACGAAACGGTCAACAAAGTAACGGCCGATCTGTTCCGCAAGTACAAACGACCGGAGGATTATCTTGCCGTGCCGCTTGAGGAGCTGGAGCAGGACATCCGCCGCATCGGACTGTACCGGAACAAGGCCAAGAATATCCAGCGGCTGTGCCAGATCCTGATCGAGAAGTATGATGGCCAGGTGCCTCAGAAACATGAACAACTGGTCGAGCTGCCCGGAGTGGGCAGGAAGACGGCTAATGTCGTTGTCTCCAATGCCTTTGGCGTGCCAGCGATCGCGGTGGATACCCATGTGGAGCGCGTGTCGAAGCGGCTCGGCCTGGCTGCCGAGGATGATACGGTGCTGGAGGTCGAACAGAAACTCATGCGCAAGGTACCGCGTGAGGAATGGACGATCACCCATCACCGGCTCATCTTCTTCGGCCGTTATCATTGCAAGGCACAGAATCCGCAGTGTGAAGGATGCCCGTTGAACGACGTGTGTAATTATGGGAAGAAGCGCATGAAATCCCAACCTGCTAGGCAAGCTACTACCAGACGCAAGAAGGCGTAACAGCGCATCTATACGAGAGGTGGGATGTTCATGAAGTGCATTTCCGTCTACACAGACCGTTTCGATGTCTTTTCTGACATCTATGAGAAGATTCGCCAGACGAATCTTGAGGAAGATGAGGAGACCATCATCGAGGGAGTTGTGGTGAGCGAATCGGGCGAAGTGCCAAGCGATTATCTGAACAGGATGCGCTCCAGGCGTGATGTTGTGGTCATGAAGGATGATGACATCACGATCCTGCAGCGCGGAGAACTGTTCGAGATTCTCTTGCCCGATGAAGACCATGTCGTCCAGTGATGTGGCAGACCAAAGCCCTGTTTCCTGGCAATCCGCCAGGGAACAGGGCTTTTCGCATTGCAGGGTTTCCTTAAACACCATTCGTTCTTACGGCGTAACAGTGACAATTTTGTGAAGAAATTTGAGGGATTCGCAGGATTATTGATTATTCCTCCAGGTGCGTGCGGCAAATCTGATGATTTTCAATTTTATTGCACTTACAGCTATATTTTCGACATTGCTGGAAGCACAGCTCGATGATAAGATTGCCAAATAACATAATCGACGGGAAGAGGGGCTAACGTGTTCAAAGATCTCAAAGAGTACTATTGGAAACACCGCTTCTGGCTCTACTGGTCAATCTTCTTTCTGGTGATTGCAACGGGACTGGGGGTGGCTTATCCGTTTCTGCTCGGACGGTTGATTGACGACATCGATGTCGCCCGTTTCGACCGGATTCCTCAGCTTGCTATGCTGGTGGTCATCTTCATCTTGGCTAAAGCCGCGATCCAATATTGCCATGGGTTCACCGGCACAAGATTCGGCAACTTGATCGCCTACAACATGCGCAACACGCTGTATAAGAAGCTGCAGTACTTATCCTTTCAGTATTATGACCGGGCGAAGACCGGCGACCTGATGTCGCGACTCACCGGTGATCTGGACGGGATTCGCGGATTTATGGCCTTCGGCTTCGCGCAATTCTTAAACGTTTTCATCATGGTTGGCGTCGGCATGATCGCCATGGCCGTTATTGACTGGCACCTGATGCTCATCGCGCTCATTCCCATGCCGTTCCTGGTGCTTAGAGCATTGCAGTTCGAGCGCCAGATTCACCCGGCATTCCGCTCGATTCGCGTCTCGATGGGTAAGCTGAACACGGCTGTGCAGGAGAATATCGCCGGGGTGCGTACGGTGAAGTCCTTCGCCAGAGAGCCGTTCGAGGTGAATAAGTTCGTGGCCGTCAATGAGGATTACCAGGACAAAAACATCTACGCATCGGGACTTTGGGCACGTTTCTTCCCGGTCATGGAGTTCCTGGCGAACCTGTCCGTCGTCATCCTCGTGCTCGTCGGCGGCTGGTTCGTGATCAACGATACGATCAGACTTGGACAGTTGGTGACGTTCTCCTCGCTGATCTGGTACATCATTGGACCGCTCTGGGGCCTTGGTTACCATATCAACGTTTATACGCAAGCGAAAGCTTCTGTGGAGCGGATTAAGGAGATCACCCATCATCCCATCCAGATCAAGGCGGCAGAGCATGCGATAGAACTGGATCGGAACTCATTCAAAGGTGAAGTGGAATTCCGAAACGTCACGTTCAAGTACCCGAACAGTGAGCCAGCTCTCAAGGACATCTCGTTTCATGCCAAACCAGGCGCTGTGATCGGCATCCTAGGCGGAACCGGTGCCGGAAAATCGACGCTGGTGCAGTTGCTCATGCGGGCGTATGATGTGAAATCCGGCCAGATCCTGATGGATGGCCGGGATATTCGCGACTATACGCCGCAGAGCGTGCGTGAACAGATCGGCTTCGTTTTCCAGGAGACCTTCCTGTTCTCGTCGTCGATCCGCAACAACATCGCCTATGGGCGCAGTGATGCAACGATGGAGGACATCGTGCGGGCTGCCAAGCTCGCATGTGCGCACGACTTCATCATGGAGCTGCCGCAGGGCTATGATACGATCGTTGGGGAACGTGGGCTTGGACTCTCCGGAGGCCAGAAGCAGCGTATCGCGATTGCCCGCGCCCTGGTGCTTGATCCGAAGATCATCGTGTTCGACGATTCGACGAGTGCGGTTGACATGAAGACAGAGCATGCGATCCAGCAGGCGCTGCAGAATGCGATGAAGGGTCGGACGACGTTCATCATCGCGCACCGCATATCGTCGCTCAAGCATGCGGACGAGATCCTGGTTCTCGAACACGGCGAGATCGTGCAGCGCGGCACCCACGAAGAGCTGATTCACAAGCCTGGACATTACAGGGACACCTACGACATCCAGTTCGCGGATCTGCCGGAAGAGATCCGCTACGCGAAGAAAGGAGGCGTTGTCAATGGGTAATCAAGCTGCAGAGACGGTTAAGAAGGCAAACGCCGGACAGCAGGAACGATTCGTCTACCAGGATGACAACGCCATCGAGAAGCCGTTCAACTGGAAGCAGATGAGCCGGCTCCTGCAATACATCAAGCCTTACCGGACCAAAATGATTCCGGTTATTTTCGCGACCATCATCGGCACGATCACCAAGGTATCGGTGCCATTCCTGATCGGTTATACGATCGATGCCGCGATCAAGGGCAAAGACGTCAATCTGCTCATGACGCTGACTGCCATCATCCTCGTGTTGTACTGCATCCAGCTCGTCATGAACAAATACCGGATCAGACATATGAATGTGATCGGGCAGAAGGTGATCTTCGACCTGCGTGCCGCATTGTTCAAACATATCCAGAACCTGTCGTTTCGCTTCTTCGACCAGCGTCCGGCCGGTTCGGTACTCGTGCGGGTGACCAATGACATCAACTCGCTGCAGGAACTGTTTACCAGCGGACTTGTCAATCTGATCATCGATATGCTGCAGCTTCTCGGTATCGTCATCATCCTGCTCGTCATTAATCTCAAGCTCGGAATCGCGGTGATGATCACCGTGCCGATCATGTTCTTCGTTTCCACGAAGCTGCGCAAGAAGATCCGCCGCGCATGGCAGGATGTCCGGATGAACCAGTCGCGTATCAATTCCCATCTGAACGAAAGCATCCAAGGCATCAAAGTCACCCAAGCTTACACCCAAGAGCTGGAGAACATCGCCTACTTCGATCAGATGAATACGCGCAATCTTCGTTCGTGGAATCGCGCTTCGGCGCTCAACCAGTCGTTTGGCCCGATCATCGAGGTCACGTCGGCGATCGGCATCCTGATCCTGTTCCTGTACGGCTCCTACCTCGCCCAGAATGAGGCGATGACGGTGGGGACGCTCGTCATGTTCGCCAATTACATCGGGAACTTCTGGGAGCCGATCAACCGGCTCGGACAGATGTATTCGCAGCTCTTGATCGCGATGGCTTCATCAGAACGGATCTTCGAGTTCATCGACGAGCGTCCGGACGTGAAAGAGAAGAGCGATGCCGAAGTGTTGCCGCCGATCAGCGGACATGTCGTCTTCGACAATGTGACGTTCGCTTACGACACTACGCGCAACGCCTTAAACGGCATCAGCTTCGAGATCAAGCCGGGTCAGTCCGTGGCCCTTGTCGGACATACCGGTTCAGGCAAGACGAGCATCATCAACGCATTAAGCCGCTTCTACGATGTGTCGGGCGGACGCATCCTCGTCGATGGACGGGATATCCGTGATGTGACTCTGTCCAGTCTCCGCTCGCAGATCAGCATCGTGCTGCAGGATACGTTCATCTTCTCTGGCACGATCCGCGACAATATCCGCTTCGGGCGTCCGGATGCGACGGATGCGGAAGTTGAGATGGCGGCGCGCGCCGTGCATGCGCATGACTTTATCGTCAAGCTGCCGCAAGGGTATGACACACAGGTGGAGGAACGCGGCAATGTGCTTTCCATGGGGCAGCGGCAATTGCTGTCTTTCGCCAGAGCCTTGCTCGCCGATCCGAAGATTCTGATCTTGGACGAAGCGACGGCGAGCATCGATACCGAGACGGAAGTGAAGATCCAGGAAGCGCTCAAGACCTTGCTCAGCGGCCGAACTTCGATCATGATCGCGCATCGCCTGTCGACGATTCGCCACGCGGACAATATCATCGTCCTCGACCATGGCAACATCATCGAGCAGGGCAATCACGATGAATTGATGCGCAAGGGTGGCACCTACAAGTCGCTGATCGAGGCGCAATATGAATTTTTGGATGTCAACGTTGTGTGAAAATATGCTACACTAGAAACCGGTGATTATCGATCGTTCGATGATCATCGGTTTTCTGTTGCATGATGAACGAAGACCCATATGATGAAATAGCCAATCTTAGCATGAGTAGGGGTAGCAAGCAGATGGAGAGCGTCATGGAGATTACGCAAGCACTGTTGGACCAATTATCGCAGATGCAAGCCAGCATGGCAGAGAAGGGCGATGCGGAGAGAGCGGAGAAGATCGGGGATCTGCTGCGCAAGCTGCAGCGCCGCAAGGCTGACTTTACATTCTGCGGGCATTTCTCCGCAGGCAAATCGAGTCTGATCAATCGATTGTGCGGAGCTTCGATACTCCCTTCCAGCCCGATCCCGACAAGCGCAAACGTGGTGTTGATCGAGAATGGGGACGAGGATGTAGTCGTGGAGCAGGCTGGAGTCGGCGAGAAGCATGTAACGCTGGCAGAACTGGATGAAGCTTGCCGGGATGGTCTGGAGATCAGGCGGGTCCATATCCGTTATCCGGTACCGCTTCTTCAGGAAGCCGCCCGCCTGTTGGATACTCCAGGGGTAGATTCGACGGACGATCTGCACCGCAAGGCGACCGAAGATGCCCTGCATATGGCGGATGCGATTTTCTATGTCATGGATTACAATCATGTTCTGTCTGAGATGAATTTTCACTATATTCGCAAATTGGCGGAGTTCGGCAAACCGCTCTACCTGATCGTCAATCAGATCGACAAGCACCGCGCTGAGGAGCTTAGCTTCGCATCGTTCCGTAGCCGCGTCTATGAGGCGCTGGAAGACTGGAGGCTTGCGCCGCAAGCCGTGTTCTTCATCTCTGTGAAGAAGCCGGACGATCCGAACAACGAGTGGGACTTGCTAATCAAGCTTATCGAGCGGTTGATTGCAGAGAGCAACACCATGCTGACAGGCGGCGTGTTGCAAGCGGCCTTGCAGTTGATCCGAGAGCATGAGGAATGGCTCAGGGAGCAGCAGAAGGAACTGCGGGAAAGCTTGGAGCAGTCCAGCCAGGCAACGGCTTCATCCGATGAAGCGGCGGACGATACGCCTCCAGAGCAGCTTGAGCAAGAGCTGCGGGCGCTGGAGGAGGCTTATGCGACGCTCGCTGAACCAGCCAGACAGGAACTGCAGAAGATCTTGAACAATGCCAACGTGATCCCGGCGCCGTCACGCGATATTGCCGAGCAATATCTGGAAACGAAGAAGGCAGGCTTCCGTGTCGGCCTCTTGTTCAGCGAGCGCAAGACGCAGGCGGAACGGGAGCGGAGACGCACGCTTTGGCGCGAGGAAGTCGAGCGGCAAGCGGACGCGCATGTGCGTTGGCATGTGACCGATTATGTGAAGAAGCTGATCGAGAGTTGGGGATTGCAGGGGGAAGCGGCTGAAACCGCTATCGGTCTGCTGGACAGCCTGCACTTCCAGATCGGAGAGGAGTGGCTCGACTCCCTGGTGATTCCGGGAGGACACTTCGATGATGCCTATACCCTGCAATATGCGAAAACCGTCGCTGAAGAAATCAAACAACACTATCGCAAGCTGCTGTGGGAGACGCTGGATCGGTTGCAAGAGATCATACGGCCGATCTATGAAGAGAGACGAAACGGCATCCAGACGCGCTTGGCGGCGGCGCAGAAGCGTACGGCGGCGCGTGGCGAGCTGCGCCAGTTGGATGAAGAACTGCTGCAGTATATTGAAGGGCTGAGAAGCTCGTTTGCAGACATGCTCGCGAGAGGTATCTCTCCATCGATGAAAGAGTTGCACAACGAGCTGAATGCTGAGCTGGAGCGAGTTCGTGCCGGTCGCCAGCACCATGCGACGCAGGCCGCACAAGCGGATGAACGAATGATGCTGGCAGACAGAAGGGAAGTAAGCGCACTGGCTTCCGGTCTGAGCATCTCGCAGGGTGCCCAGGCGAAGCTGCGCTCAGCTTCCGCACGCTTGCGACAGGCCAGCGAGCTGCTGGATGGTCTGCCGATCTTCGCCAGTTTCGCCCGTACGCTGAAAGAGAAATCGGAGAGGCTTGAGCACAACCAATACACGATCGCGCTCTTCGGCGCCTTCAGCGCAGGGAAATCTTCCTTCGCCAATGCGCTGCTGCATACGCGGGTGTTGCCCGTATCGCCGAATCCGACAACCGCAGCGATCAATTCTGTGCTGCCGCCTTCAGTGGACAATCCAAGCGGCTATGCGAGACTTTATTATAAGTCCCCTGCTGCGATGGCAGCCGATATCCGCCTTTCCTTGGATAAGCTGCAGGTCCAGGTGCCGGATGCGGATGAGGATCTGATCATGGCGATCGAACGAGCGGATATGAGCAAGGCAGCGCCAGGTGCGAAAGTGCACGTGGCGTTCCTGAATGCCGTGCGTAAGGGCTGGGAACGATATGGCGCGAAGCTGGGATCGAATGAACGAGTCGATACAGAGGCTTACCGTCAGGCGGTGGCGGACGAGTCGCACGCCTGCTTCCTCGAATCGGTGGATCTGTACATCGACAGCGCCTTCGCAGAACAGGGCATGATCTTGGTCGATACGCCGGGAGCAGATTCGATCAATGCCCGCCATACCGGCGTGGCCTTCAACTATATCAAAAATGCCGATGCCATCCTGTTCGTGACTTACTATAACCATGCGTTCTCGCATGCCGACCGGGAGTTTCTGCTGCAGCTTGGACGGGTCAAGGACACGTTCGCGCTGAACAAGATGTTCTTTATCGTCAATGCGGCTGACCTGGCGTCGAACGAGCAGGAACTGTCTGAGGTGGTCGAACACGTGCGCAGCAATCTGGCTGCCTTCGGGATTCGCGAGCCGCGCATCTACCCGGTATCCAGCTTGCGCGCCAGCGAGAGCCTGGCTGCGGGTGATGCAGAAGGGTTCGAGCGGTCCGGCATGCGCAGGTTCGAGTCGGAATTCTACAACTTCGTGCAGGAAGAGCTGGCCGAGATGAGCATCGCAAGCGGCGAGCAGGAGCTAATCCGCAGCAGCGAGGCGCTCGCCGAATGGATACGCACGATGCGGGAAGCGAGAAGCGACCGTGAAGCGCAGGCGAAGCGGACGGTGGAGGGGCTTGCTGAGGCCAGGCATATGCTGGCGCGGTTGGGTGAGACGCGGCGCATCGACGATGTGGCCAAGGAGGTACAGGAGCTGATCTATTACGCTGCACAGAGGGTTGCCTTCCGGTATGGCGAACTATATAATCTGGCGTTTAATCCGTCCACGTTCGCGGAGGCATCCTTAAGCGACAAGGACAAACTGTCGATCGCGTACCGGGAGTTGCTGCAGTATCTGGCATTTGACTTCAGCCAGGAGTTGCGTGCGACGACGCTGCGTGTAGAAGCGTTCATGAATCGCATGCTCAAGGCCATCGAGGAGGAGTGCGCCCAGCAGCTCAGTTCCTTGCTGCAAGGTTTCACCGCTGCTGAATGGGCGTTGCCTGAGTGGCCTGTACCGAGTTGTGATGCGGAGCTTACAGAGGAACCGGGTGAATGGAAGGCGGTCAGAGGAGTCTATCGCAATAATCGTCAATTTTTCGAACAAGGAGGCAAAACGTCGCTCAAGAACGAGCTTGAGTCTATGCTGCAGGAGCGCATCAAGAGAATCGCCCAGTTCAGCCAGGCTGCATTCATCGAGCATTACAGCGGGGCCTTCCGCAAGGCGGTCACAACCCTTGCCGCTCATCTGGAGGAGGAAGCAGCGCGCTATGCGGATGGCATGCTCAAGGCGTTCGAGTCGAACGATTCTCTGGAGCATTACGAGGAGCGCATGCAGGCACTTCAACGCCTGATCGCAGGCTGAATGCTTGCAAATGAAGCGAATCTGCTTTTATACTTACAGAATAAAGTTCGTTGGGAGGAGCATGCATGACAGAACAGCTGGATTTATTCACGGTGCAATCGCCGGACTCGCCTTCCGGCGCCGACGGCTATGGGGCTGATGACATCCAGGTGCTGGAAGGTCTCGTCGCCGTCCGTAAGCGCCCGGGGATGTATATCGGTTCTACATCCTCGTCAGGTTTGCATCATCTGGTATGGGAGATCGTCGACAACGCCGTGGACGAGCATCTGGCGGGCTTCTGCACGCAGATCGACGTAACGATCCATGCGGACAACTCCATCACGGTCTTGGACAATGGCCGGGGCATACCGACAGCGATGCACAAGACAGGCATTCCCACGCCGCAGGTGGTATTCACCGTACTGCATGCCGGCGGCAAGTTCGGCGGAGGCGGATACAAGAAATCCGGCGGCCTGCACGGGGTAGGCGCGTCCGTTACCAATGCGTTGTCCGAATGGCTGGAAGTGGAGATCTACCGTGACGGCTTGATACATAAACAGCGTTATGAATATTGGGTGGATAAGAACGGCATCGAACACGTGGGAGAGCCGGTTACTGGACTGGAAGTGATCGGCAAGACGAACAAGACAGGTACGAAGGTGACGTTCAAACCCGATAACCGGGTATTTGCTGGAGGCGTCGCCGTCTCCTATGACACCTTGGCCGAGAGGTTGCAGGAGATCGCGTTCCTGAACTCCGGCCTGACGATCAACATCAAGGACGAGCGGAGCGGAAACAAGGACACGTATCACTATACCGGCGGCGCGCGTGAATTCGTCGAGTTCTTAAACGGCGACAAGACGACGCTGCATGAACCGATCCATTTCTTCGGGGAGAAGGATGACATCGAGGTCGAAGTAGCCGTGCAGTTCAACGACGGTTATACAGAGACGATCGTTTCGTTCGTTAACTCGATTCCGACTCGCAGCGGCGGCACGCACGAGACTGGATTCAAAACCGCGTTCACGCGGGTAATGAATGACTACGCACGCAAGACAGGACTGCTGAAGGAGAAGGACAAGAATCTGGATGGCGTCGATCTGCGCGAAGGCATGATGGCCGTCGTTAACATTAAGATGTCGGATGTGGAATTCGTCGGCCAGACGAAGGACCAGTTGGGCAGCGCGGAGGCTCGCAGTGCGGTGGAAGCCGTTGTGGCGGAGCGCATGGCCGTCTTCCTCGAGGAGAATCCGCAGACGGGACAGAGCCTCTTGCGCAAGGCGATCCAAGCAGCCAAGGCGCGGGAAGCGGCGCGCAAGGCACGGGAAGAGGTGCGCAGCGGCAAGAAGGGCAAGAACCAGAGTTCGAACCTGAACGGCAAGCTGACGCCGGCACAGTCTAAGGATTATACGCGGAACGAACTGTTCATCGTCGAAGGTGACTCCGCTGGCGGTTCAGCTAAGCAAGGTCGTGATTCCCGCCACCAAGCGATCCTGCCGCTGAAGGGCAAGCCGATGAACCCGGAGAAAGCGAAGCTGGCGGATATTCTGAAAAATGATGAGTACAAGGCGATCACGGCGGCGATCGGAGCCGGTATCGGCTCGGATTTTGAACTGGCAGACAGCAATTACAGCAAGATCATCATCATGACCGACGCCGATACGGACGGAGCCCATATCCAGGTATTGCTTCTGACGTTCTTCTACCGGTACATGAAGCCGCTCATCGATGCAGGCATGGTCTATATCGCCCAGCCTCCGCTGTATAAGGTGACGAAGAAAGGCGGCAAGACGCCGCAGGTCCGGTACGCATGGACGGACGAGCAACTGCAGAGCATCATCAAGGAATTCGGCAAGAACGTGGAACTCCAAAGATACAAGGGTCTTGGCGAGATGAATCCGGAGCAACTGTGGGAAACGACGATGAATCCGGAGACACGCACGTTGATTCAAGTGCAAATCGAAGATGCGGCCAAGGCGGAGCGACGCGTTTCCACGCTGATGGGAGATAAGGTTGATCCGCGCAAGCGGTGGATCATCGAGAACGTCGACTTTACCGAGTTTGAAGAATAGAGGGTGAGAACGTGAGCATACTCGAACAATTCCTGCCCGCCTACCTGGAGGAGCTCGTCGGCGATCGGTTCGGGCGGTATTCCAAATATATCATCCAGGATCGCGCGATTCCGGACGTTCGTGACGGCCTTAAGCCGGTGCAGCGCCGCATCCTGTATGCCATGTACGATGCCGGCAACACACCGGACAAACCGTACCGCAAATCGGCGAAGACCGTCGGGGATGTCATGGGCAATTATCACCCGCACGGCGACTCATCGATCTACGAAGGCATGGTGCGCATGGCACAACCATGGAAGATGGGGCATGTGCTGATCGACGGGCACGGCAACTGGGGTTCGATCGACGATGATCCGGCTGCCGCGATGCGTTACACGGAAGCGCGTCTGTCGCCGATTGCGATGGAACTCTTGCGCGACATCGAGAAGCGGACGGTACTGTTCAAGGACAATTTCGACAACACCGCCAAGGAGCCTGTCGTTCTGCCGGCACGCTTCCCGAATCTGCTCGTCAATGGCGTCAGCGGCATCTCCTCGGGCTTCGCAACCGAGATTCCGACGCATAACCTGCGGGAAGTGATCGATGCCTGCATCGCACTTATGAACCGTCCGGACATGTCGCTGGATGAGCTGATGAAGATTGTCAGGGGACCGGACTTCCCAACCGGCGGCATCATCATGGGCGAGGACGGAATCCGCGAAGCGTATGCGACAGGCAAAGGCCGTATCTATATCCGCTCGCGCACGGAGATCGAAACGCTGCGGGGCGGCAAGCAGCAGATCGTCATTACGGAGATTCCTTACCAGGTCAACAAGGCACGCCTCGTGACGGCGATGGAGAACATCCGTCTGGAGAAGAAGGTGGATGGCATCGCGGAGGTGCGTGACGAGAGCGGCCGGGATGGTATGCGAATCGTCGTTGAACTGCGTAAGGATGCAGATGCGGAAGGCATCCTGAACTATCTGCTGAAGAAGACGGATCTGCAGATTACCTATAACTTCAACATGGTGGCGATCGTCAACAAGACGCCGAAGCAACTCGGTCTGAAGGAGATGCTGGAGGCATACATCGCCCACCAGATGGAAGTCGTCACGCACCGAACCCAGTACGATCTGGAGAAGGCTGAGGACAGGGCACATGTGCTGGAAGGTCTGGTCAAGGCGCTCAACATCCTCGATGACGTGATCGCGACGATCAAAGCGTCGAAGAACCGCCAGGACGCCCAGCATAACTTGGTCACGAAGTTTGAGTTCACCGAGCGTCAAGCCGATGCCATCCTCACCTTGCAACTGTACCGTCTGACGAATCTGGAGATCCACGCTCTGGAGAAGGACCTGAAGGACATCACCAAACAGATCGCAACCTTAAGGGGCATCTTGGATGATCCGAAGAAGCTGCTCAAGGTGATCAAGGAAGAGCTGGTTGAGATACGCGACCGCTACGGCATCGATCGCCGCTCCGAAATCCGCGGGGAAGTCGAGGAGTTGAAGGTGAATCTGGAGGTCATGGTAACTCCGGAGGATGTGAAGGTCGCGCTGACCAACGAAGGGTATATCAAACGGACGAGCATGATGTCCTTCACCCGTTCAGGCGGCGAAGCAGAATCCACCGGCATGAAGGAAGGGGACTATCTGCGCTACTTGTTCGAGGTGAATACAGTCGACAGCTTGTTGATCTTCACGAACAAGGGGCAATATTTCCATCTGCCGGTCCATCAGATCCCCGAATACAAATGGAAGGACAATGGCACGGCGATCGTAAACGTCATCCCGATCACCAAGGAGGATAAGATTGTCAGCGTTATCCCGGTCAAGGATTTTAACGATGCGGGCAAGAGCCTCTTGTTCCTGACCAAGCTCGGCCAGGTGAAGAGGACGGCACTCAGCGAGTACGCAACGAACCGTTTGACGGCGATTGCCGCCTGCAAGCTGGCGGAGGGTGATGAGGTGATTGACGTGAAGCTCAGCACGGGCGATCAGGAACTGTTGCTCGTCAGCAAGTTGGGCCAGAGCATTCGCTTCAAGGAAGAGGAAGTCAGCAGCATGGGCCGCGTTTCTGGCGGCGTAAGAGGCATCAATCTGGCGGAAGGCGATAAAGTCATCGGCGGATTGTGGCTTGACGGTGATGAAGGGGAAGTGCTTGTGTTCTCAGACCTCGGCTACGCGAAGCGCTCGCTGGTTGTGGATTATCCGCAACAAGGACGCGGCGGCAAGGGCGTATCGACGTTCGAGTTCAAGGAAGGGAAGCGGGTTCGCCCGAATGGTACGCAGCTCATTAAGACGTTCCTCGTGAAGGATGCATATATGCTGTCTGTCGTGATGAACAACGGTGAGATTCAGACCGTTGATACGGAGAAAGTGCCGATCGAGGATCGACGTTCGACGGGCAAACAGGTCGTTCCACTTCATAAGGACCAGGAGATCCTCGATATCGTCAAGTTAACATGACCTGCATCGATTGCCGACGAGCTTCACGCTCTGTCGGCAATTGCATATGCGCCATATCTGCCGGACATCATGCTCCTGTCTCCAGATACGAAGCGGAATATGATCCTATCTTCGATAGACGATTGAACTGGCAGTTGTGATATAATGGAAATATCAAGACGGATGTCAGGGGGTAAGTGATGTATTCCGATCAATTCTCCAAATTGTGGTTGACCATTCAAAGTGACTACGAAGCCTATATGGAACGGGAACTTGCTCCGGACCTTACGGAGGTGCAGCTTCACACTTTGGAACTTATCCTCGCATCTGATCGGGCCAAACCATCAGATCTGATTCCGCATCTGGATATTTCCCCCGCAGCAGTTTCGACGCTGATCGATCGCATGGAGAGAAATGAATTGGTCGAGCGCGAGCGGGATGAGTTCGATCGGCGCATCGTCTGGCTCAAAGTGACGGACAAGGGCAGGCGGGCATTTGAAAGAGGCGTGGAGATCCGGAGAAACTACTTTACGGCTAGATTGAATGCGCTGTCGGAGCATAATCAGAAGCTGCTATGTTATCTGATGGGGAAGATCTCCCCAGCCCAAGGCAACCAGGAGCAGATGAACCGCTCTGCAGAGCTGTCCAACCAGGGGTAATGGATGTGGTTATGGTGGCAGAAGCATAGTTGCCACATGAATAAAGAAGAGGCACAGGATAAGCCTGGCAGTTAACCGGGTTTGTTCTGTGCCTCTTGCATGTCAGTGCCGCTATTCTGAAACAGGGACCGTCAGAGATTGGAGATGCTTGTTCATCTCCTTCAGATAAGCATCCATCTTCTTATAGTCCTTATCTGTGAGCCACTTGTCATTCCGCTCCGTCAACACTTCCTCAAGCGGCAGGATGCGATAATACCGTTTCGTTTCATCGCGGTATTTGTGCACCCAGGTCGGGATCGTCTCGACGATGCCTAGCTCGATCGTTTCCTCCGGGAAGTGTTTCTTGATGTTCAGCTTGAAGATGACGCCCACATCCGTATAGAGCGGGAGCTCCACGTCAGGGCCTTGATTGGAGATGAAGTTGCCCAACGAGTAGATGACCACCCCTTTGCGAGGGATTCCTTGTTCATCCGCGGTCTCGATAAACTCGTACGGCTGGACGACATGCGCGTGGCTGCCGAGGACGACATCGGCCCCCCAGCCGATCACCTTGCGCGTCAGTTCCTTCTGGTAGTTGTTCGGCTGACGTTCGTATTCATTGCCGTAGTGGAGCAACACCGTCACCACATCGGCCCCTAATTCGCGAGCTTTGGCGATATCGACTTTGATCCGCTCCTCATCAATCATGTTGACGAGATATGGTTTGTTCTCCGGCACGGTGATGCCGTTTGTGCCATATGTATAGGCGAGCAAAGCCATGTCAATATTATTTTTGGTTACGATCTGAATCTGTTCTCTTTCCTCAGGACTTGCATTGGTGCCTACCGCTACGATATCCCTCGCTCGCAGTTGCTCGAGCGTTCGCAATACCCCTTCTTCCCGCTTGTCGAAGGTATGGTTGTTGGCAGTCCCCATGATGTTGAAACCGGCATTGACAAGCGCATCGGCAAGCTCATCGGGGCTGTTGAATACCGGATATCCAGAATACCCATGCTTGGGACCGGCCAGCGTCGTCTCCAGATTCCCGATCACCCAGTCGCCGGTTTTCAGGATGGGCGCCACATGGACAAAGTTGTCATCGAACGAATAGGTAGAGGTGGTGACCGAATAAGCAGCCTTGAGTTGAGGATTGTGTATCATGATATCCCCGACGGCAACCAGTGTGGCTTCCTCCGTATAGGGCTCAGGCTGGGCGGCTTCCGGCGGCTCGCTGTCTTGAGTATGCTCCGATTGGTCAGGACCGCTGGATGTTTCCGATGGGTTGTTTTCCTGAAGCTTATCTGCGCTTCCCGTCGCTTCGCACGCACCAAGAATAATGGTAGAGATGATCAGGAAGATAACGAATAGGATAAATGGTTTTCTGCGCATGTCACATATCTCCCGGCAACGATAATCTCAGCTTGGGGTCAAGCTGGTTGTGATAGTAGGGTCCAATCCGGCGGTTATATTCGCCTGGCCGTATCACCCCGTATCAGACGCGGCTGAAGTCAAAAAGGTTCCAAGGTTCTGAGGTGATGGGAGGTGCAGCGGTGAAACCCATCCGCTCCTTGCGAACCGGATGGGTCAATTCCAGTCGATGCGACCAGAGCGCGATATGGTGACCAACCTCCGATTGTATCCTGCCATAGCGCTGATCACCGAAGATCGGGCAACCGATATGGGATAACTGCACGCGAATCTGATGTGGTCTGCCTGTCTCCAGCGTGATGCCGAGCAGGGAATAGCCATCGGTGGTCTCCAGCACCTCATATTCCAGAGCAGCGCGCTTGCCCTGCGGGTCCTGGGCAGTAGTAACGCTTACCATATTGGTGGACGCATTCTTCACCAGATAATGCTCCAGACGGTCATATTGGTGCGGGGGCCGCCCGTGCACAACAGCCAGATAACGTTTGTGAATGTTGCGCGTGCGCACGTCATCAGACAGGCGGGAAGCGGCTTTGGAGGTGCGGGCGAATACCATGACGCCGCCGACCGGCCGATCCAGACGATGAACAAGGCCAAGATAGACGTTGCCGGGTTTGTTGTATCTCTCTTTGATATCTTGCTTCAAAATTGTCAGGATATCCGGATCGCCGCTCGCATCCTCCTGACTTGGCATATTGGGCGGCTTCACCGCAACCAGAATATGATTGTCTTCATACAGGATCTCAATCAAGCCTGCTCCTCCCATCGGCCCAGGATACCCGCCGGCAATACAAGCCCGGAAGCTGTTACCGGCAGTCCGATCTCGCCGGTTGTGATCGTTCCGCCCAATCTGCGCTGCAGCGTAAGTGTCATGACGTTGCGGAGCACTGAGGGGGAGATCATCGTCGTATAGGAATTGATCAGGACGAACAGAGGATTGGGTGACAGGATCTCCATGCATTGCTCCACGAACGGATACAGGTCGTCCTCGAGTTTCCACGTTTCACCCTTAGGACCTCTGCCGTATGAAGGCGGGTCCATGATGATTGCCTCATACTTGCGTCCCCGTCGTTGCTCGCGTTGCACAAACTTTAGCACATCATCGGTGATGAAACGGATCGTCCTGTCCTGAAGCCCGGACAGTTCGGCATTCTCCTTGGCCCACTGAACCATGCCCTTAGCCGCATCGACGTGCACCACTTCGACTGCGCCGCCAGCAGCAGCGGCAAGCGTTGCTCCGCCGGTGTACGCGAATAGGTTCAACACGCGTATCGGCCTGCCCGCACCCCTGATCTTATCCATGATCCAGCGCCAATTGACCGCTTGTTCTGGGAAAAGTCCGGTATGTTTGAATCCTGTAGGTCGCACATGGAAACGCAGTTCCTCGTACCGGATCGACCAGCGTTCAGGAAGTTTACGCGTGTATTCCCAGTGGCCGCCACCTGTTGTGCTGCGATGGTAGCGGGCGGCTGCCTGTTTCCACAGACCTTGGCGGTCCTGAATCGGCCAGATGGCGAGCGGGTCCGGTCTTCTCAGGATGATGTCGCCCCAACGCTCCAGCTTCTCACCGTCCCCGGTGTCGATGACCTGATAATCTTGCCAATCATTTGCTACGAACAAATTCTGCCCCTTCTTTCCAAACATATCATTACATAATTCCATTACATTCTACATTAAGTATGGTCAGTTAATCCACTATAAGTAATGTTCAACGCGAATAACCATCGATGAAGAAAAGAGCGCATGGACCAACCCCTGCGCTCGTTCACCATGCGACATGCCAGCGATGACCAGGACGTTATTTAATGTCGCTGCGATCACGGCCGCGTCCCATGAGGCCTGCCAGACCAATCAGGCCGAGCAGCCCCAGCCATCCCCAGTCTGTGCCGTTGTCATCAACAGCGGTCGCCCGGTAATTATTGCGGTAATTGTTATTGAGCGTACGCGTGGTCATATTGTTGTCCCAGTCGGTGTTCCAGTTTCGTGTGGTGAAACGGTTATTGTCGTTGACATTGTAAGTCCTGGCCTTATTCACTTCGTTGTACGTTCTCGTGTAATTACGGCGTTTCAGGATCCCGTCATCAGAGGTGTCGGTCATGTCATTGTACCGTTTCACAAATTGATTGGAGCGGAGTGCATTACCGTCATTGTCATCTCCGCGGTCGGCTGCGAATACCATGTTAGGCATGGCCAGCAGCATGAAGGATGCAATAACGGATAAGAGCAGCTTCTTCATCGTTCAACTTCCTTTCTTTAGAATGTTGTGCGGCCTTCCGCTCATTATGATAACCACGTGATATCGCCTTATCCGTAACAATATTTGTTGGTTTGGGCCATGTTGCGCGATGCACCGCCCATTTTCCGGGCATTCGACACATCGCATTCGCCCATGCATATGGTGTAAGGAAGGATAATCGACCAGCAGGGGTGGATAATGAATGAATGAGCTTCTTTATCAGGCGGATCCGGATGCGGTTCAGGCGATACACCGGATTCGGGAGGCGGTGCATCATTGCTGCAGCGGCTGTATGCACCGCAGAGTGAGAGTACAGACGATTGACGGCCATGTGTATGAAGGCACCATCGCTGGAATCGATCAGAAGCATCTGTACCTCAGTGTTCCTCAAACGGCGGATGAGCGGCTGTTCTATCCCGGATTCTACAATCCGGCAGCCAATGTGATACTGCCTCTTGTACTCTACGAACTGCTTGTGATCTCTCTGCTAGGCTGACAGAGCATGCTGGAAGGCCAGGTTGCCAGGGCAACCTGGTCTTTTGGTTGTGAGAATTCTGCTCTATCCTGAAAATTTACATACAAGACCAGCAACCTAATCTGCATATCGAACGTTTTTATGAGTATAGATTGTAAAAATTAAGGTACAAGATTACGCTTGATCAGTTATAATGATATTGGTATACTTCTACAAGCATGTGCTCAGATTGATCGATTATGCAAAAGATGGATGTGAAAACTCGTGGCTGAAAGACCAATCTATATTGTGCTCACAGATACAGGAACTTGGTTCACGCGCATGATTCGCATGTATACCAGAGCACCACTCAATCATACGTCTATCGCATTTGATGCTGAGTTGAGAGAAGTGTACAGCTTCGGCCGCAAGCGTCCTGGAAACCCTTTCGTCGGGGGGTTCGTGAAGGAGGATTTCTGCGGCGAATTGTTTCGCGATGCCACATGTGCCGTCTATAAGTGCATGATTCATGAGAAGCACTACAATCAAATCAGAAGCAATATCAGAAGGTTTGAGAGAGAAGCGCATCTGTACAAGTATAATCTGCTGGGCCTCTTTGGCGTGATGTTTGGCATTAAGATCAAACGGGATTATGCCTTTTTCTGCTCTCAGTTTGTCGCATTTCTGTTTGAACAAGCAGGGCTCCACATCGTGCCCAAGTGCCCGTCGTTTACGAAACCATCGGATTTTGCGAACTCTGAATCTCTCGAGTTGATCTACTCCGGCTATCTGCGCGATTATCTGCATATGCAGAGCAGAAGCGCCGCAGGTTCCAATGCTTCATCGATCATGCTCGGCCATGTTCGTTCGTCCGTATAAATCTTTGGCTAAGGAGATGGGAGATGTTACAGAGTATCGCAGAATTTTTGAAAGATTATGGGGCATTGGGCCTCGCCATACACGCATTTATCGATGCCATTATCTTTCCGATTCCCGCATTTTTTACGCAAGTGTCGCTTAGTCTTGTCCATCCGCAGGACGCCTTGTGGCTGGCAACGGCTGGATTCATCGCCTGCTTGTTCGGAACGCCGATCGGCTACATGATCGGCAGACTTCTTGGCAAAGCTCTGCTCTACCGTATCCTCAAGAAACAATGGATCGACGCTGCAACGAGGCTGTTCCAGAAGAACGGCGAAGCCGCCATCTTAATCGGAGCCTTCACTCCAATTCCGTTCAAGGTATTTACCATTCTCTCCGGTTTTCTGAATTTCCCGCTGTGGAAGCTGATCGGATATGCGGCCATCGGGAGAGCGGCGAAGTTCTACATCGTCGGCGGATTATTCTATCTGTTCGGGCGCGCTGCGGAGGGCATGGTCAAGGACGTTTCCCTGTACCTGATGGTGACCGTGGTGCCGGTGCTGGTCATTGGCATTTATCTGAAGCGCAGGCACACCAAGAAGAAAATGTTGAAAGCGGCGCAGGAGCAAGCACAGGCCGCCGCGGTGGAGACTGAAGCTGTTGCAACGCATGTGGTTGAAGCGGATGAGGCGGTACAGGTTGAAGGAGCTTCCCAACGTGATGAAGCTGTACCGGTTGAAGACAAGTCGCGTGAAGAAGGGGCGCCGCGGGTTGTTGCAACTGCGGAACTGACGGAAGGACGGGAGATGTGAGCGATTCACTGACTTTGGTTGTTTCAGAATCAACGCGAGTTCGGTGAACTCCACATATTAGAACAAAGGGCTGTCTATGGGAACTTTCATCCATGACAGCCCTTGCTTTATCCTACAGCAGTTCTTGGTTCTTACGAAGTACCGAATATAATACCGCAGCAAACAGGGAACAGAGCAAAGAGAGGAGCGCGATCACCATGAATCCCGCCTGCATGCCGAATTTGATGCTGTTCTCCCAGCCTTGAGCGGTTGCGAATTGGCTGGCAATATCGATCACCGCTCCGATGAACAGATTGCCGAGCACGCTCCCGATGCCCATCAAGGTGACGGTAAACGTGATCGCGGACTCCGTGCCGTTCGGGTAACGCTTGGCGATCAGCGCCATCACCGTCGGATATATCGGGGCGACTCCTGCACCTGCCACGGCGAACAGAATGGCCGTCTGGCCATTGCCCAGGATGGCTCCAATGCAGCATAAACTTGCAACCGCGGAGAGGATAATGATCGACATGAGATATCCGATCTTGTCCGTGAGTGGTCCCAATAACAAGCGGGCAAGCATGAAGAACAAGAAGAACAGAGACAGCATACCGGAAGCTTGTTCGGTTGGCCACTCTTGCGCTTTCTCCAGATAGTTAACGAGCCAACTGCCGATGGACAGTTCCGCGACAACGCCGCAGGACAGGATCAAAACGATCATCCAGGCGATGCGATCCCGGAAGAAGACCTTCAGCGGCAAACGTTCTTCTGCAGTCTCGGTACTGTCCGGAAACTTGCCGCAGAGCGCCGGTATGACGGGAAGCAGGGACAACATCAGGACGATCAGGTACATGCCCCGCCACCCGAACGGGTGGCCAAACGCCGACCAGCCCATCATAGATGAGGCAAGAAGCGGAGCAACCGTGGAGCTGAAGCCATAGAAAAAATGCGACAGATTCATCATCGCGCCGGTATTCTTCGTAAATATACGCGCCGCCATAATGCCAAGCCCGATCTCCAACATTCCGTTGCCGATATACAGCAGGAAATAGGAGGCGGACAAAAAGGCGTAATTCGTCGAGGCATACATCAGGATACCGGATATGGCCATCGATACGAAGGCGATGATGCCGGTTGCGCGGATGCCGATCTTCAGCGAGAGCCAGCCCGTGAAGGAACAGGCGAGGAGGTAGCCCAGCGAGTTCAGTGAAAGCAGGAAGCCGAGCTGTAGCTCACTTAGGGTGAAGTCTGACTGCATGCGGGGCAGGGCAGGGCCTTTGATATTTTCCGATAAACCGAAGACGAAGAAGCCGCCGAAGACAACGAGCAGCAAGATGATATAGTTGGTTCTTTGAATGGACTGCGAGCGTTGCAGCGGTGTTGCCGGTTCCATTGCTTGTTCCATCCTCCGTTGTTCAAGCCAGGTTGAAAATCATGCGGCCGATTATGATGAAATCCTTTAAATACTAGACATTATATCATCGAAATGGATTTCCTCCAATCTGTTTCGAACCTCTATCAATCATGTCCACGGCTATCTTCACACAAGTCCATGACTTCCCCGCTCGAACAACTCCATGACATGGTTCCAAACCGACGATTTCAGGTGGCAACCGCTCGTCATAAGTCCGGCATAGCCCGAATACGATGGAAATATATGATAAGCGATCGAACAGCTTGCCGGGAGTGAATGGAGATGGGGAACCCCTCTTCGGAAATCGCCATATTGGGAATCGGCACAGCGGTGCCGAATTACCGGATCGAACAGTTAGATGCCGCCGAACGGTTGGCTGATGCGCTTCAGGAAGATCGGGATATGGCTCGGTTCGCGAGGCGGATCTTTCGCGGATGCGGAGTTAGCAGCCGGTACACCTGCGAGCCCAACCTGCTAGCAAGCGCAGCGAACTGCCGATACATATCCGACGAACCACCTGCGACCAGCGAGCGGATGTTGGTATATCGCCGTGAGGCATTGCCGCTCGCAAGCGCGGCAGCGCGACAAGCCTTGGCCGACAGCTCGGTTCATCCCGCCTCGGTCACCCATCTGCTGACCGTAAGCTGTACCGGGCAGTATCTTCCTGGCCTGGATGCGGATTTGGTTCAGGAGCTGGAACTGAAGTCCGATGTCAACCGCATCCCGCTTACATTTACGGGATGTGCAGCCGGACTGAAGGCGGTGAACCTGTCCAGACAGCTCGCCCTCGGTTCGCAGGAGGCAGTGATCCTCGTCGTATGCGTGGAGCTATGTACCTTGCATATTCAACCCGGCCGTTCGCGCGAGGAGTTGTTCGCTGCTTCGTTCTTTGGCGATGGCGCTTCGGCCTGTGTGATTGGCAGAACGCATCCGTGGCATCATGCGGCTATCGTCCTGGAGGATGACCGTTCAGAGTTGCTTCCGGAATCCAGGCAGGTGATGACATGGGATGTGGGCAGCTATGGTTTCGACTTATACCTGTCTCCCGATATTCCGAGATTGATCGGCTTACATGTTCGAGACAGGATCGAGTCGTTTGCCGGTGTCATGTCAGACGCATCCTGGGCGATTCATCCCGGCGGCAGGGCGATCATCGATGCTGTGCAAGAAACACTCGGACTCGGCGATGAGGCGACTGAGGCTAGCCGCCAGATTCTTCGCGAGTATGGCAATATGTCTTCGGCAACCATCCTGTTCGTCATACAGGAATTGAGAAGCCGATTCATGGCCCAGGAGTTAGCGGTACAGAGAGGCATGGCGCTTGCGTTCGGGCCGGGGCTGACGCTGGAGATGACCAGATTGACCTATGTCCGCCAGGCTGCTCAACAGCCTGCAACGGAGTTGTCGAGATCATGATCCGGTTGCTGCGGGAGCGGGATCATCGCCAGGAGTTGATGGATGAAGTGCAGGCTGGCGGAGCGGAGCTTCTCGAAACGTATCGGCATCTGCGCCATCTGAACTTCATCTTCGGCGCTGCGGCGCCGGTATTGTACGGAGTGAAAAGGCTGTGGAACATATATCGGAGGCCGAAGCGGCTTACGGTCCTCGATATCGGGGCAGGTTCAGGCGATGTGAACAAGCGTCTCCTGCGGTTTGCGGAGCGCCATCAGATCGAGATGCGGGTTATCCTCGTCGATCGTTCGGAAGAAGCCTGTGCAACTGCCAGGCAATATTTTGCGGATGATGCGAGGGTGGAGGTAAGGAAACTTGATCTGTTTACGATTCCGCCACGGTGTGCAGATATCGTCACCGCTTCGCAGTTCGTGCATCATTTCACCTCAGAGGAGCTTCCTTCGATCATGGAACGATTGGTCAACATCAGCAGGATGGGTGTTGTCCTGGGTGACATTCATCGGCATGTGATCCCGTGGGCGGCCGTATGGGTGACGACCAGACTGATCTCAAGAAACCGGTATATTCGTCACGATGGTCCGCTGTCCGTCGCCCGTGGTTTCCGCAGTTCTGATTGGCGCCAACTTCGCGATGCTCTGCCGGATTATGATCTGCGTTATGCCTGGCGTCCGATGTTCAGGTATGCCGTCATCGTCAGGCCTAAGGAAACTGCGGGGGATGCGCTGCATATGAGCACCTGATGACATCACGGTGCGATAAGGATAAGTTTGGATGAAGCACTGTTTCACGACTGGAAGATTGGAGAAGAGTGCCCATGACGCGGGAATATGACGCGGTGGTGGTTGGAGCAGGTCCCGCTGGCATCAGCGCCGCGAAGACGCTCCAGGAGCTGGGTTGGCGAACGATCTGCTGCGACAGGCGCAGCTTCCCTCGCCATAAGGTGTGCGGGGAGTTTCTCTCCCCGGAAGCGAAGCGGACGCTCAGAACGCTGGGACTGTTGGAGACAGTCGAGCGACTCGGGCCGATGCACATGGAACACGCAGAACTGTATATCGGACAAGGCGATCCCGTCCTCTTGCCGTTTGACGATGCCGCTTACGGCATCAGCCGGTATCGGCTGGATACCGCATGGCATGAGGCAGCCAAGTCGACAGGCGTGCAGATCGCAACACGAACCTTGGTCACGAGCATCAGGTTTGACTCTGGGCGATATGAGGTGGAGATCAGGCAAGGGAACAAGCACGATACCGTTGTCGCGAGAGCCGTGATCGCAGCCTGGGGGTGCCAGCGGCCAGAAACAGAACCTCTGCAAACTGCACGGAAAACGAAGATTACCTACATCGGGTTGAAATCCCATTATGCGAAGATCGAATGCAGGAATGCGGTTGAACTGTACCCCGTCCCTGGCGGGTATGTGGGGATCGCCCCGATCGATGAAGCTACAGTGAATGTGGCCGCTTTGATCCATAGCGAACGTGTGCAGGCGGGCGATCCGGTCATTGAGATGCTGGAGACCGTTGCCCGAGGCAATCGCCAATTGCAGGGGAGGTTGAGGAGAGCGGAGCCGGTACCCGCATCCCAGGCTGCTGTTCACCCTGTGGTGCTGGATCGGCAACCGCGTCTGTGGGATGAGTGCGGCCATTATCCACTCGTCGGCGATGCCGGGACGGTGATACCTCCGCTGTGCGGTGATGGCATGTCGATCGCCCTATACACGGGACGAGAATGTGCGGTGGCGGCTGACTCGTATCTGCGAGGCGAGATCGATCTGCGCGAATGGCGGATTCAATATGAACAGTCAGTGCTTCGGGCGCTGAGAGGTCCTTTGCAATGGGGGCTCATCGCGCATCGCTGGGCCACTCATCCGCTTCTGATTCGATGGACGGGACGAATCGCCAGCCTCTGGCCGGGCATATCCACAAAGATCGTGCGATTGACCAGATTAAATATGTAATACAGTTCATTTTACGGGTGAGGTGGCAGTTCCGATGGGGTTCGATATGCTCGCCGCCAGATCGTACAAGCATGCCCGATGGGTCATCTGCCTATGGCTTGTTCTCGTCCTGTCATGCGGATACCTGGCCATGCAACTGCCGGATCAGCTCAAGGGGCATGGTTTGATGCCATCTGGATCGTACGAAGTCGTGAAGGGGATCCTGAAGGAACATTTTCACCTTCCGACCGAACCGATGATTGTGGTCTTCACAGCCAAGGATTCATCGGGAGAGGCAGAACTGCCTAAGGTAGTACAACAGACCGTCAGAAGTCTCCGCAAGCTTCCCGGACTTAAGCAGGTCATGGTGGTGGAAGGGAATGATGAACGAAAGGGCGAGGCTTATGCATTGCTCGACTTCGCCCAGACTCCTTACGAACAGATAGCCATTGTGGATAAAGTGCGGGACAGGCTGCCTGTTTCCGCATATGTGGACATCAGCTTGACTGGCAAGCAAGTTGTGCAGGCAGATGTCAACGCGGCGAGCAAGCGGGATCTGTCCCGCGCAGAATGGTTAGGGCTACCGGTCGCTGCTCTGTTCATGTGGTTCGCATTCCGCGGCGTGGCGGCCGCTATGCTGCCGATCATCGCAGGGCTTGCATCCGTCATCAGCGCGATGGGTATTGCGACGCTGCTCGGACGTCACTTGGACTTATCCAACTTCGTGCTGAATGTCATTCCGATGGTGGGGCTGGCGCTCAGTATTGATTTTGCGCTGATGATCGTAAGCCGGTTTCGGGAGGAGCTGATGCTTCATCCAGACGGACAAGCGCTGGCTCTGACGATGCGAACAGCAGGCAGAGCGGTGCTGTGGTCAGCGGCCTGTGTGCTCTGTGGTCTGGCCAGCGTCATGTTCATCCCGTTGCCGATGTTTCGCTCGATCGCCGCAGCTTCGATCACGGTCTTGGTCATTTCCGTCACCGCCGCCTTTACGCTCGTACCAGCACTGATGTCGATGATGCTTCCGGCTCTGCGCGGCTCTGGGCAGGCCAAGGAGAACACGAGGCGATCATTCTGGCATGCATGGTCATCGATTGTGATGTACCGGCCGCTTCTCACCGGTGCCATCTCATCTGCGCTGCTGATCACTTGCTTGCTGCCACTTGACCGCTTGCATCTGGAGGTTCCTGGAGCAGACTCGCTGCCGGAGCAGACGGAATCACGCCACGCCCACGAACGCTGGATGGAGCAGACCGGGCTTAAGCATCGCTCGCTTGTTTATATGGTGCTTGGCAGTGATTCTGAACCGTTGTCTCAAAAGGATACGCTGGAAGCATATCGGATAGGGGAGCAACTGCTTGGCGAACCGGAAGTGCTGCAGGTGAGATCGATCTTCTCCGTTACCGGGCTTGATCCCGACCAACTGCAGCGTTTGATGGTACATGCCGAGTATCGGGAGCGATACAACAAGATCATGCAGCGATATATGAACAACGGCTATCTGCTCTATGAGGTGACGTTGCAGGGCGAACCGAATGATCGCCAGGTGCATGAATGGCTCAGGCGATGGGAGAGGATCGGTGAGACTTCTCGATTGCCATTTCAGCTTGGTGGAGAGGCGAAGTATGCGCAGGAGGTGCATGATACGATTTTTCGCCATATCCCTTATTCGATTGCCTCGATCTTGTTGCTCAACTTTGCGATTTTGTATACGGCATTCCGATCGGTTCTCATCCCGCTGAAGACGATCCTGATGAATCTGTTCAGTCTCGGCGCCTCTTACGGCATCATCACCTGGATCTGCCAGGACGGGCGCTTCGGGATTGAACCTGGCGGGATCGCCATCATGATTCCCGTCTTTATCTTCGGGCTGGTGTTTGGAATCAGCATGGATTATGGAGTATTTCTTGTCTCCCGCATCCATGAAGCGTATAAGGCAACCGGCAACAATGAGTTGGCCGTACGCCAAGGGCTCGCCTCCTCTGGACGAGTCATTACATTGGCTGCCGCGATCATGATCGCGGTTACGCTGCCTTTCGCTGTTGCCGATGTGGCTGGGGTTAAACAGCTCGGGATCGGCATCGCAGCCGCCTTGTTCATCGACGCGACGATTATCCGCATGGGGCTTGTTCCGGTTCTGATGAAGCTGTTCGGACACTGGAACTGGTGGGCTCCGCGATGGAGGTGAGCCGTCATCTTCCTGTCATTCGGCAAGAAGCAACTTGCATTCGCAAGCCGATGACGCCATGAAGATGCTATGAGACATGGAGCGGTGGTGGATATCAGCATCTTCAATGACCATGTTCATGCGGAGGGTCATGCGGTGACGTTGTTGTACGGCAATCTGTTCTCCTATCCATCATGAAAGATGGGAAGACGTTAAACGTCTTCCAATCTTTTCGTCATAATGATGCGCATGCTCGATTACGTACGTCCCTATCTTGGTTGGCTGGCCTTCCTGCTCGACAGCAGTTGATTGATGCGCTCCGAGCTGAGCAGCATGATCAAGGCATAGGCCACGATGAAGAACGGGAAGATGGCGATCGTCGTGCGACCGGCGATCCAGCCTAATAGCGGCGGAAGGAAAGTCGCTCCGGTATAGGCGGCGGCCATCTGGTATCCCATGATCTTCTGCGACCGTTCCCGGCCGAAGCGAGCCGGCGTCTCATGCAGCATGCACGGGAAGATCGGCGCACAGCCGATGCCGACGAGCATGAAACCGGTGATCGTAAAGCCGATCGGAAGCGGGAGCAGGAAGAGCAGCGTGCCGATGATGACGATGCTCTGTCCAACCCGGATTAACGTGCGGCTGGTAACGCGAAGCGTGATGAATCCGGAGATGAGGCGGCCCAGGGTGATGCCTCCGTAGTAGGTGGATACCCAGCCTGCGGCAGCGGCTGCATCCATCTCTCTGACATTCACCAAGAAGCTGCTGCCCCACAGTCCCATCGTGGTCTCGACGCCGCAGTAGAACAGGAAGGACAGCATCGCCAATCTAACGCCGTTGTTGCCAAGCGCCGCCTCGCCGGATGCAGCGACATCTTCTGAAGCTTGGTCCGAGTGGGCTCCGCCATTCATCCTTCTCCAGATCGGCAGCGACAGGAGCAGGATGGCGACAAGCGAGAATTGAATAATCGCGATTGTTGTATAACCTGATCTCCAGGCTCCTTCATCGAGGAAGGTGGACATGATGATCGGCCCGATGGTGGCTCCGACACCCCAGAAGCAATGCAGCCAGCTCATATGACTGGCCCGGTAATGGTTGGCGACATAGTTGTTCAGGGTGGCGTCAACAGCGCCTCCGCCAAGCCCGAGGGGGATGCCTAAGATGATGAGCCAGATGAACGAAGGGGCAAACGAGTATCCGAGCAGCGCTCCGGCTGTGAAGAAGGTGCTGACCAAGGTAACGACGCCTGATCCGAACCGTTTGACGACGGCCGATGTCATCAAACTGGAAGCAATCGTGCTGCCTGAGACACACAACGAGATGATTCCTGCTTGATCGAAGTAGGCATTGAGATCATGCTGCATGATCGGCCAAGCCGCACCCAGAACCGAATCCGGCAATCCAAGGCTGATAAAAGCAAGATAGATGATGACGAGAAGTGCTGTTGCCATTCAAATACGACTCCTAGTATGAGATTCGCTATGCGGTTAAAACATTAACTTATTATACTACATGGTTGATCGCCTCTGTAAGCCCCCTCATCGCCGCATCATTCAGACACCTGCATCCGCCTGCGCATCAAATGACAAATCCGGTTGCTCATGGTATCTTGATCGAAAAGAATACAGACATTTCTTGAATTAAGAAGAAAGGATATCCCGGACGAAAACCCGCTTCCAAAGTCGTCCCTGACAGGAAACCTGCAACAGATGTCGAAAAATGATAGAAATGACACGAGATTATTATAAGCTTAAGGAGCGATAATCGTGGAACCTAGAAGAGCAACGGAGATCCCGCATTGCCCGATCTGCGGATTCAAGATGGAGTGGTGGTTCGCCAAGTGGAAATGCTTCAACTGCGGCCAGTGGAACGGCTGCTGTGGTGACAGCACCAGCGATCCAGGCGGATTATGGTGTGATGCGGAAGAAGATGAGTGACAGAGGAGAGCGAGCGTCAGATGATCTTCTTTGACATCGATGGCACGTTGTATGACCATAAGCATGCCGAATATCTGGGGGCTATCGCCTTTTACAGGGAGCATCTGCCGCAGCTCCTTTGGAATGACAGGCATCTGGATCAACCGTACAAACGCCACACAGCATGAATCTAATGTTGCCATGAACCGAAGTTTGGCAGAGCTGCCCATGCAATTGCGGCACAAACCGGATCGATGAGCACATTCGTTCAGATCTTGCCGTTCGCGCCGGTATCCGGCTTTCCTCGAAGAACCCTTAACGGGTTCTTTTTTTGGATTCAGCGGAGCATTGGGTTATACTGAGAATAAAAGGTTAACTGAGGAAGGTGATTCCAATGACAACGACCCCAAAGCCCAATCGCTTGGCCCAGGAGAAGTCACCCTATCTGCTACAACATGCATACAACCCTGTTGATTGGTATCCGTGGGGTGAGGAAGCGTTTGACAAGGCAGCACGCGAGAATAAACCCATCTTCCTCAGTATCGGCTATTCGACCTGCCATTGGTGCCACGTGATGGAGCATGAGTCATTCGAACATGAAACGGTGGCAAGTTTGCTGAACGAGCATTACGTCCCGATCAAGGTAGACCGCGAGGAGCGGCCGGACGTGGACAGCCTGTACATGACCGTATGTCAGGCGCTCACCGGACACGGCGGATGGCCGCTGACGGTGATCATGACACCTGACAAGAAGCCGTTCTTCGCTGGAACGTACTTCCCACGCGTGAGCAAGTACGGGCGGGCAGGGCTGATCGACATTCTCGAAGCAGTGCGCAAGCAATGGGCGGATTCACCGGAGAAGCTGGTAGAAGCGGCCGATTCGATCACGGGCGAGATCACCCGCATCGCCAAGAAGACGAAGCGGGGCGAGCTGAGCGAGCAGACGGTGCGTCTGGCGCTGGAACATTACAAAGAGACATTCGACAAGCGCTACGGCGGCTTCGGCACAGCGCCGAAATTTCCAACGGCCCACAATATCTCTTTGCTGCTCAGGTTGTATAAGAGATTTCAAGACCCGGAAGCGCTGGAGATGGCGGAGAAAACGCTCGAGTCCATGTATCGCGGCGGGATGTATGATCATATCGGCTTCGGATTCGCGAGATATTCGACCGATGAGAAGTGGCTGGTGCCGCATTTTGAGAAGATGCTGTATGACAATGCCTTGCTGGCCACCGCGTATATCGAGGCTTACCTCATCACAGGGACCGAGCTGTATGCGGATGTGGCGAAGCAGATATTTACCTACGTTCTGCGTGACATGACTCATCCCGAAGGTGGCTTCTATTCGGCAGAGGATGCGGACTCGGAGGGTGTGGAAGGCAAGTTCTACGTTTGGACGCCGGATGAAGTGAAGGCGGTGCTGGGTGAGCAGGACGGCACGGATTACTGCACCTTATACGGCATCACGGAAGAAGGCAATTTCGAAGGCAAGAGCATCCCAAACCTGATCGAGCCGGGCATCTCGGAAACATGGTTTGACGAGACGCCAACCGAGTTGGATGAGCGGTTCGAGGCATGCAGGCAGAAACTGTTTGCTGCAAGGGAGAAGAGAGTCCATCCGGGCAAGGATGACAAGATCCTGACGGCATGGAACGGGCTGATGATCGCGGCGCTGGCACAAGGGTATAAGGCGTTCGGGGATCGCACTTACCTGGAAGCGGCTGAGGCGGCAGCGGCATTCATCGGGAAGCGGCTCGTCTCCGCTGACGGCCGGCTGCTGGCTCGTTATCGCGATGGAGAAGCGAAGTACACCGCCTATGTGGACGATTATGCTTGCTATATATACGGTCTTCTGGAACTGTATGAAGCGACGTTTAACCTCTCGTATCTGGACAGGGCGCTTGCTTACGTTCAGGATATGATTCGCTGGTATTGGGACGATGAGGATGGCGGCTTCTTCATGAACGCCCATGACAGCGAGCAATTGCTGACGCGCATGAAGGAACTGTATGACGGCGCGATGCCTTCCGGCAACTCCGTTGCCGCTTATGTATTGCAGCGGCTCGCGCATCTAACTGGCGATGAGATGCTCAGCGCTCTGGCGGAGAGGCAACTGCAGACGTTCGCCGGCGAGGTCAGCCGATACCCGAACGGCTATGCGATGTACATGCATGCGCTGTTGTATGCCCTCGGACCGAGCCGAGAGATCGTCATAAGCGGCAAGCCAGGCGAACCGCTGACGGAGGAGATGATTGCGGCGCTGCGCCGCCGGTTCCTGCCACAAACGGTCATCAGCCTTCATCCGCCAGGTGAGGAAGGGACAGTTGCGAGGCGGCTCATGCCGGTGTTGGAGGGCAAGAATCCGATAAACGATCTGGCGGCTGTTTACGTATGCGAGAATTTCGCTTGCCAGGCACCGGTAACAACCGTTTCCGAACTGGAACAACTGCTTGACCAGTAGATGCGGGCGGCGGGCTGATCCAGTTCTTGCATAATGGTTCAAAGCGTACAAGTGGCGGGTTTAGCTTAAGAGTTCTGACGGCGATACAGTTCCATGTATGAATGGGGAAACAGGAGTTGACGCGGATGAATGGGACACGTGACCCGTACCCGCAAGCGTATGTTGAATACCTTGTTCAGTTCCACGCGGTGCGGGATTATTTTGAATGCCATGAGATCTTGGAGGAATACTGGAAGGAGCATCCCGGCAGTCCCTATCGTGAAACATGGGTCATGCTGATCCAGCTTGCGGTCAGTCTGTATCACGAGCGGCGAGGCAACAAGCCCGGCGCGGTGAAGCTGATGACCGGAGCGATCAAGCGCTTCAACGCGGAGCATATGAGACAGCTCGGCATCGACGGCGGAAGGCTGCTGGAAATGATGGAGAAGCGTCTGGTCGAACTGAGATCCGAGCACGGCTGTCCTTATGTCGATCTCAACCTTCCGATCATCGACGATCAATTGGCGACCCGTTGCAGGGAGAGAGCGGAGGAGCTTGGCCGCACCTTCGGCCAGGCAAGTGATATGACCGATACGTATCTGCTCAACCGCCACAAGCTGCGGGACAGGGAGGAAGAGAGACAGGCAAGACTGGCGGCGCTTAAAGAGCGAGGGCGTTGATGAAGAAGAATGAAGAAGAGCAATAAAGCTTGGCTGGTTCCGGCGTATGCCGGATCGCATCCAAGCTTTATTGATGGCTGTTGATCCAGTCCGACTCAAGCTTCCGGGATCTGCTGGTTAAACAGCAAGGCAACGAACTGCTCAAGCGTCAGCTGCCCGAAATAATGCTTCAGATCCACATCCCGCAGTTTGTCCATAACTGCCGACTGCTCATAGCGGGTGCCGCGCAGCCGATCTTCCAGTTCGGCGATGTCGCCTACGCCGAAGAAATCGCCATAGATCTTGATATTCTCCAGCATCCCGTTCATCACATCGAGGCGTACGTCGATGATGCCGGATGGGAATTTATACGCGTTGGAGATGTTGAACTTCGGCGATTTGCCGTAGTTCCATTCCCAGGTGCGATAACGTGAGTCTGCGATTTGGCGGACTTGTGCCCAATCATCCTCTGTCAACCGATATTGCGGAACATCCTGAACCTCGCAATTGAACAGGTATTTCAGCAGGGTCGCACGGAATTCCTCAATCGTCATCGACTTTAGTTCTGGCGGCAGAAATTCCTTGATATTCGCGACACGGGCGCGGACGGACTTGGTGCTCTTCGATTCGATCTTCATCGGCTTCACTTTCAATGCGGAAGCGACATGATCCATCTTCGAGTCGAACATGAGGGTGCCGTGGCTGAACATGCGGCCGCGCGTAGCAAACTGAGCATTGCCGGAAATTTTGCGCTCGCCGACCTGAATGTCGTTGCGCCCGGTCAATGCGGCTTCCACGCCGAGTGACCGCAGCGCATCGATCACCGGCTGGGTAAACTTCGCAAAGTTGTGGAACGACTGGCCGTCGTCCTTCGTGATGAAGCTGAAGTTCAGGTTGCCAAGATCGTGATAGACGGCACCGCCGCCGGACAGCCGTCTAACGACGTGAATGTTGTTTTCACGCACGTAATCTTCATTGATCTCTTCGATCGTGTTCTGATTCTTGCCGATGATGATCGACGGCTCATTGATGTAGAACAGCAGGTAAGTTTCATCCATCGGCAGGTTGCGCAGCGCATATTCTTCCAAGGCGAGATTCAACGATGGGTCATGGTTGCCCTGATTATCAATAAACAGCATATTGGTTTCCTCCACTCGTTGATGTTGGCCAGGCGAACCCGGCTAGTATATCTATGTAGTATGAAGCGTTATGCGTTTAACCGATTAACGATGTTAATTTTCTTGTTGTCCGTTTGAGAGATGCTCATAGCCGTTGATGATGACGTCAAGCTTGCCCGTCTCCGGGTGGATGAGCAAACCGTGAACGGCTGTGCCAGGAGGCAGTAAGGGGTGATTGCGGATGATCTCGACGCTTCGCATAACACCGTCATGGACGTTGTCAAAGCCTCTCAGCCATCTCCTCAGATCAATGCCGGCATGCTTCAACATGGTGAGCATGTTTGCATCGATGCCTCGTTCGATGGCACTCTCGACGATCAGCTCGGCGTTCATGCCAGTCATGCCGCAATCATGATGGCCGATGACAAAGACTTCCTCGGCATTCATCCGATACAGCGCCACGAGGATGCTGCGCATCACGTTACCGAAGGGCTGGATGACGATCGCGCCGGCGTTCTTGATGATCTTGGCGTCTCCGTTGCGCAAGTTCAGCGCACGCGGCAGCAGCTCAGTGAGGCGGGTATCCATGCAGGTTAGGATAACCATTTTTTTGTTCGGGTAACGATTGGTCAGGTATTGCTCGTATTCTTTCGACTCAACAAATTGCTCGTTATAGGCGAGTATTTCGTCTAATTTGCGCAAGTTCGGTTCACCTTCCTGTTATGCAGATTACACTTTATCTTCGGTCTACAACCGGCAGATCGCTCGCATAGATCTGGCTGTTGCTGCTAAGGCGGAAACGGCGTCTGTCTGGATCGTAATCCAATGTAAGCTGATCCTCATAGAAAACTTCGTGTCTGCGCTCATAAACGATCATGGGTTCGCTTGCCGCCGTCAGATCTGACTGGAGCATGGCTGAACGATCCAGCATCCAGAGCGAAGGCACGCCGCTGACCGCGCAGCCGCAGCCTTCCGCATCGTAGACAAGCTTAAACATCGTATCGGGTGAGCCGGAAAGAGCATGCAACCTTTCGGCTGCTGGACCCGTTATATGGATATGCATGTTGCAAACCTCCTTTAGGCGATTGTATCATAATTGTTTTTTGCCGTCATTTTTCATACTATGGAGGAGGCAGGCTTTATACCGATTCCACAAAGTACAGGAGTGATTGGATGACAACAGCAATTCGGGATCAATTCATGGAACGCGTCAGAATGATCAAGAGCTATGACGAAGCGGTGGCGTTGATGGCCTGGGACCTTCGTACCGGTGCACCGCGCGCGGGTGTTCCGCAACGTTCGCAAACGCTGGGCTTGCTGCAGACGGAATCGTTCAAGCTGACGATCGACGATCAGATGGGCGAATGGATCGAGGCACTGTCCCAACCTGAAACATGGAAGGAGCTTACGCCTATCGAGCAGCGCCTGGTGGAAGTCATGCGGCGCCGTTTCGAACGGGGGCGCAAGATTCCAAAGGATGTCTTCAGAGAGTATGTGACGCTCGTAGCTGAGGCAGAGTCCGTTTGGGAAGAAGCGAAGAAAGCGGCTGACTTCGCGAGGTTTCAACCATATCTGGAGAAGATCGTTGCGTACAACCGCCAATTCGCCGAGCTGTGGGGTTATGAGGAGCATCCATACAATGCGTTGCTCGATGATTATGAGCCGGGGATGACGGTTCGCAAACTGGACCAACTGTTCAGCCAAGTGCGTGAAGAGATTGTTCCGCTGGTGGCGCATGTGAAGAACAGCCCGCAGCCGGACGTTTCTTTCCTGAAACAGTCGTTCAGCAAGGAACAACAACGAGAGTTAAGCTTATACATACTGAAGGAAATGGGCTATGATTTCGAGGCGGGTCGTCTCGATGAAACGGAGCATCCTTTCGCGATTGGGCTGAATCCGCGTGATGTGCGGGTAACGACGAGGTTCAAGCCGGATGATCTGCTGTTTGCCCTGTCCAGCACGATTCACGAAGGCGGTCATGCGCTCTACGAACAGAATATTGCGATGGAGCTCGCGGGCACCCCACTGGCAGAAGGGGCATCCTATGGCATTCATGAATCGCAATCGCGGTTCTGGGAAATCTTCGTCGGCATGAGCCGTCCGTTCTGGAATCGGTACCTGCCTGAGCTGAAGCGGATCTTCCATGGACAATTGGATGATGTGACCGTCGATCAGTTCTACCGCGCGATCAACAAGGCTGAGCCGTCCTTGATTCGCATCGAGGCGGATGAACTGACGTACAATCTGCATATCATGATTCGTTATGAGATCGAGAAGCAACTGATCGCCGGACAGATCGAGGTGAAGGACCTGCCTCAGATCTGGAACGACAAGTACGAGGAATACCTCGGCATAAGACCGAGCCATGACGGGGAGGGCGTACTTCAGGACGTGCATTGGTCGGGCGGCTCGTTCGGTTACTTCCCGACTTACTCGCTTGGCAACATGTACGCAGCCCAGATCTGCGCGAAGATCAAGCAGGAACTGCCGAACTTCACGGAGCTCTTGGAGCGGGGTGAACTTGCGCCGATCAAGGCATGGCTGAGCGACCGCATCCACAGGCATGGCATGATGATGAAGCCGGAGCAATTTATACAGCAAGTTACAGGCGAGGAACTCGATGCAAGATACTTGGTCGAGCACCTGAAGACGAAGTACGGCGAGTTGTATTCATAAGCGAAGATGAACATGTAATACAGGCATCTCCAGGCTTGAAGTCCAGTCTGGAGATGCCTGTTTTCTTTGTTGAGTTGTATGTAAGGGATCAGGGGAACCCAATAACCCTGCCTGTGTTCCGGTAGGATCTCACGCTCAGGACATGATCGCTGGCCATCAGCGTCGAACGCAGCACTGTAGTGAATCGATCGATGCCACGCCGGTCAGATCTTCTTCAAGATGGCTCGTGTCCATGACGCCGACAGGCCGGATCTGGATGACGAGCAAGCCATCCAGGAAACAGCAGGTCAGAACAAACATCTGAAGCTCATCCAGCAGTTGTATGTTCATCACCAATGTGCGGTCATTCACCCAGCCTGCGGAGGCGCCTGAGGGCCGTGTGAAGAACGGATCGGGAGCGATGACCGGCTTGCCCAAGGCAAAACGGCACTCAACCTCGCGATCGTCCGCGTACAGAATCAGCTTGCATTCATCGCCCCAATGAAACTCACATGCGGAATACCCCAGCTTATTGTCGTAGAATCGATACTGACTTGTGGCACCAGCAAAGTCTGGCAAGTCAAAGCTGGCGCCATATGGAAGATAACACGTCAGTTCGGGCGGGCAAGCTGATGGATGGCTGGCTGTTGCCAGTTCGTTCTCCGAATGACTCCGCAGTTGCTCCATTGGCGGACAAGACGCCGGATGTGTATGAGGGCTTGGTTCGTTCCCCGAGCAGCCGGATATTAGCATCCCCGACGTACTTGCCGCTGTTCGGCTGACTGGCCCATGGTCGGTCGCCAGACGGCTCGATTCAACTGGCAGCTCCGAAGTTGCGGCTGAACCTGGAGCATCCTCGCAGGCAGGATAGATCCATCGCCAGAAGGCGTCGAGGATCAGTTGATGCTCGTCCTTGTTTTGAAGCGTGTTGGCTGTCGTTGCCAGAACGATCCGTTGATCCGGCACGACGAGAATGAACTGTCCGCCCATGCCGAAGGCGCAATAGGAATCGCTGCGCCCTCGCCAGAATTGATAGCCGTAACCTTGTCGGCCTTCCAACTGCATCCTGGCATTGGAGTTATCTGCGATCTTCGCGGTGCTGGCAGCGACCCAGCCTTCCGGAAGGATGCGCCTGCCGTTCCACACCCCGTCCTGCAGATAAAGCTGGCCGAACCTCGCCATGTCCTCCGTCGTGCAGCGAATGCCGCTGCCGCCTTTGTTGATGCCGAGGGGACAGGATTCCCACTGAATCGGCCCGATGCCAATCGGATCAAACAGCCTGTGCCGCAGATATTCATGCACCGTCATGCCCGATCTTCGCTGGATGATGGCACACAGCGTATGCGTTGCCGTCGTATCGTAGGCGAATACGGTGCCTGGCGGGTGGGCGGGAGGCGTATTCAGGAAGGATGCCACCCAATCGTCGACGTCCGTTCGCGTTGACCCGCGGTGCACAGTCTGCATGGAAAGCAAGTGTCTGACCGTCATCATCGCGGTGAACGGGTGAATATCGCCTGAGAGCTTATCCGGGAACAGGTCGACGATCCGATCATCCAGCGAGAACAGTCCTTCGCCGATGGCGATGCCAACGGCAGCGGAAGTTACGCTCTTGCTGACGGAGAAGATGGGATGGAGCGTATCCGCTCTGAACGGCGGCGCATAACCTTCGGCAGCTACCTGCCCGTAACGGAGCAGCATATAGCTATGCAGATTCACATTCATCTGGCGTAATTGAAGGATAAAATGTTTGACCCCCGCGGATTCAACGCCCACTTCCTCGGGCCTGACGCGCAATAAACGATCCATAAACTGAATTCCTCCTCGCATTTCCATCATGCTCATCCATCTAACGGCGGCACCAACCGTCATCGCCAGACAGCACATGCCCCACCGTATGAACTCGAAAGCCACCTTCGGCCCGACAATTTTGACTGTGTGAATGCCGTTTTCGATCCGCGATCTCGGGCGGTCTGTCAGGCACATGCTGGAGCACTACCTGTACGGTGCGAACATGACCATCGCCGTCCTGATTCACGATGGCCTTCATGCATGCTCAACTTCTCATATGGACTCTGATTCTATCATACCGGTCTTACACGCCGGATTCTTCATATTTTGCGGTGCAATTATGCCCGTTTTTTTGCTTCTTTTGCTTTGCGGACGCTGGCGGGCAACATCCAGCGGGTAAACGTGCAACATGGAGGGTGGCAGGGTAAGGATAGGCGATTCGAGCAAAAAAGTTCAATTTACACCGGCAAAAGGGCACGAATATCGAAGAAATGCAGAAGCGGCTTTCCTATAATAGACTTATAGATCGTTTACAAGTACCATCCCGGCGGGAGGTTTCCATATATGGCAATCCGTCCGGCCTATCAAAATCGTCGATACGATCACTGCCAGTCCGACTCTGACGGATATCACCCGGAGCTGGCGAAGGCGAATAACGGATCTCAGCCATGTGACGGCAGCAACGCGGTCGAACGCGTTCCTTTTCCTCCGTCCATGAGATTCGATGATCAACAGCAGATGAAAGCGAGTTATGGAGGGCACTTCTAGCACCTGGAGGGAAGCAGATGACAAGCACCATTGAGCATGAAGTTTTGCAGGAAATGGACGGACTGTTCGCCGGCTTCTACGATTGGCTGGCCGGTCAATATGACCCTCGCACCGGAGGCTTCTACTATGCGCGAAGTTCTTTCGACATGGAGGACTTCGAGCCGGACATTGAGTCGACGAAGATGGCGCTGAACATCCTCGCCCGATCCGGACTGATCGGAGATATGCCACAGTCCGTGCGAGAGAAGTTGATTCGTTTCTTCCAAGCCAAGCAGGACCCGAAGGACGGATTCTTCTATGACCGCGATCCGAACATGCGGCACGACGAAGTGATGGTCATGCGCGCTTATGATTGTTCGGTTAGCGCACTGAAGATGTTGGGCGGACAGCCGCTGTATCCGTTGCCTGACGGCATCCATTCGGCTCCGGAATATCTGGCATCGCCGGAAACCTATCTGGCCTGGCTTAAGAGCATTGATCTGCGCAACAGTTGGCGGGGCTGCGATCTACTTAGCACGCCGAATCATCATCTGCTTCGCATGGATGAGACGAAGCGCAGACCGTATATGGATACCGCATACCGGTATTTCTCCTCCATCCAAGACCCGGAGACAGGGCTTTGGGGTGGCGGTAATCTGTATGTTCGCATCTCCGGAACGTTCAAGCTGCGCAGCTTCTTTCGCACCTTCGGTATGCCTGTGCCGAAGGTCGACCGCATCTACCGTTCGTTGCTGAACTGCCTGAGAAATGAACAAGCCGAGGATATGTGCTGGGTGCGCAATCCCATGGATCTTCTTCATTCCTTCCACGATCAATTGGTCATCCCTGTCCATGAACGGAACGAGATCCTGCGAATCACTTGCCGCAATCTTCGGCGCTTCCTGAAACCGGATGGAGGATTCTCACGCGAGGTGCTGCATTCACCTCCGGCGCCCAATGTCGCCCAGGTGAAGCAAGGCGAGTATTATCCTTACATGCCGAAGCCCGTGCCGATTGGTCAAGGGCTCGCCGAAGGCGACATGAATGCGGGGACGCAGGCGCTATGGGTGAGGGAGATCAGCTATATGCTGTGCGGACTGGAACATGAACCGCTTAAGGCTTACGCAGCAGACTTCTGGAGCAAGGTAAACTGGCAGCAGCGGTAAGCCAAGCCAACAATTAGCTGAATAGCTACTTGCACGCAGGGGCGGCCACTACCTTGGGCTGCCCCTGCGTCTGGATGAAGAGTTGCAAATGTCGGTAGGCATCACAACGCTAACGTCTCCGGTGCTGTTGGCGGTATTTGAGCGGTGTGGTAGCGGTCAGTTTCTTGAAGGTTTTGTTGAAATGGGCGATGTGCTCGAAGCCCACCTGCTCCGAGATGAGCTGCACCGGATCGGTTGTCTCGGCCAGCCTCTTCTGGGCTTCGCGGATGCGCACGACCTGCAGATATTCCCGGAAGTGGAAGCCGGTCAGCTTCTTGAAGATTCTGCTCAGATAGGAAGGACTGATGTAGAACTGCTTGGCGATCTGCTCCAGGGTCAGCGGCTCCGCGTAGTGCCGGTTCATGTACAGGGCGATTTCCGAGATTTTGTGATGCATCGGATGCGCGTAATTGACCGCGTCATCGTCAGTGCGGCTGACACGATTGATGATGATCAGCATCTCAATGAGCAGGGAACGAATGTAGGAAACGTAATGGGGAGCCTCTTTCTCCGCTTCATTCAGCATCTTAAACAAGATCTCCTCGATAACCGGCTGTTCGTTCACCGGCAAGCGGATGAGTCTTGACTGATCGAGAGGGAAGAGAGATGCCACTTCTTCGTCAGCTACGCTGACGAAGTCATGCGAGAAGTTCACCAGTACCCGTTCAAATTCGGGCACATCCTCTGAGCTTGCGGTGGAATGTAGGTCGTCGGGATTGATGAACATCATCTCGCCTTTGGATACGGTGATGACGTTGCCATTCATAAAATAGACGCGTTCGCCTTGCAATAGATAATAGATTTCATAGCTGGGATGCGAATGCGGCCGACTCATGGCGTTGATGCCTTTGCGATACATACGCTGAATGGAAAAATGGTCAGCGTCTCCGATGATGTATTTGGGTCCGATGCGGTCGGTCATCTCCATCCCCTTCCTTTCATTTAGGACAAATAATGCAAAGTTATATGGAAGATCAACAAAAAAACGCAAAGAACTTAGTATATGTATTTTATACAATAAACATATCATCAGGACAATGACATTTTCTCGAAAAGGAGTCATGATATGAAAAGGCATGTTGAAGAAATCTCTAACCACATAAAGAGCAAGTTGTCGATGCAGCCGGTGATGTTGCCGGTTATCCCCGATCGTTCAGTCAGCATCACGGAATTCGGAGCCGTCGCTGATGGAAGGACGAGGACGATCAATACCAAACCGATCAACGAGGCTATTGCCCATCTGGCTGCGCAAGGAGGGGGAAGGGTGGTCATTCCGCAAGGCGTGTGGCTCACCGGCCCGATCGTTCTGCGCTCGCATATCGAACTTCACACCGAGCCAGGGGCGCTGATCTTGTTCAGCAAACATTTCGATGACTATCCGTTGGTTCTATCCCACTTCGAAGGAAGGCAAACGGTCCGTTGCCAATCACCTCTGGATGCTGAGGGGGCGGAGCATATCGCGATCACTGGCCAGGGCATCTTCGACGGCGGCGGCGAGGCTTGGCGCCCGGTTAAGAAAAGCAAGTTGACCGAGAATCAATGGAAGAAACTCGTCGAATCAGGCGGGGTAGTGGATGAAACGGGTACGTATTGGTGTCCGTCGGAGGCGGCCTTGAATGGGCAGAAACTCGTCGAGCAGTTGATCGAACAGGGAGTTGACGATATCGAGGCATACCGTCCGGTTCGCGACTTTCTGCGCCCGAATATGCTCAGCTTCCGACGCTGCAAGTATATCCTGCTGGACGGCCCAACCTTCCAGAACTCACCTGCCTGGTGCCTGCATCCTTGGGCATCCCAGCATATCACCGTACGCAACGTTCACGTGCGCAATCCGTGGTATTCCCAGAACGGCGACGGGTTGGACATCGAGTCATGCAAGCATGTTCTCGTTGAGAACAGCACCTTCGACGTCGGCGATGACGCGATCTGCTTGAAGTCAGGGAAAGACAAGGCTGGACGAGATCTTGGCATGCCAACCGAATATGTGGAAGTGCGTGGTTGTACGGTATATCACGGACATGGCGGGATCGTCGTAGGCAGTGAAATGTCTGGCGGCGTAAGCCATATCCATGTCTCAGACTGCACGTTCATCGGCACCGATATCGGCATCCGCTTCAAGAGTTGCCGGGGGCGAGGCGGCGTTGTAGAGCATATCGAGATTGAGAATATTCGCATGAAAGATATTCTCGGCGATGCGATCTCCTTCAATCTGTTCTATGAAGGGCTTGCCGGTTCAGGCCACTATGGCGGAGATGAGAAGCAGCCCGTTTCAGAAGAGACGCCGATCTTCAGGAATATCGTGATTCGGGATATCGTCTGCTCCGGTGCGGAGAAGACGGTGCTGATCAACGGATTGCCGGAGATGCCGATTGAGAGAATCTCCTTCGTTAATGTCATCAGCCAGAGCGAAGAGGGCATCGTCGTTCGCCATGCCCATGAGTTGCTGATGGAGAATGTCTCGGTAGTATCGCGCATCGGCAAGGCGGCGTTGTTCCATCAATGCTCGCAGTCAGATATTCATCGCCTCGCGATCGAAACCGCATCACAAGAGGATAGGGTTGTAGAAGTAACGGGAGCCGATACAAGGGAACTGCGGTTTAAGGGGCTGTCGCCAGATCTTGAACTAAGGTTCGCGCCGGAAGTCGATCAGCGAGCGGTCATATCAGAGTGACCGAGTGGAAAGGTAGACTATGAAAATTCTCCGTAACCGGATATGATTAGGACAGACCCGGTTATTGGGAATTTTCATCTTGTATAGGAGGTTGTTGGAAAATGGCCAAGATCGGAGCTTGGGAAAACGCAGAACCTGGAGTGAAGAGGAAGGTGTTTGCGCCCGGAAACAAGCTCATGATGATGGAGGTTCATTTTGAAACTGGCGCTGAGGGCTATATGCACAGCCACCCGCATGAGCAGATGAGTTACTGCATGAAAGGGAGCATTGAATTCACCATTGACGGCGTCAAGACGGTCCTCCGTCAAGGTGAGACGATCTCCATTCCGGGTGGCGCCATGCACGGCGTGAAAGCCCTTGAGCCCACGATCCTGTTGGACGTGTTCACCCCGGTCCGTGAGGACTTAATCAGCGACTCGTAGTGAACCAGGAGTTATCTCAGATGAATGAAGAGAATATGCATGAGTTGATATTTGACTTCACCGATCAGGCGCCTCATGGGGCTGTCCAGGTCAAGATGGGAGCAGATGGGCCTCCCGAATACAGCGAGGAGAAAGGATACGGCTTCGTGCGCTATACCTGTTCGGTACCGCCGCGAGAAGTCAGCTTCAACTCGATCACAAGCGATGGTACGGGCTTCGGGGTGACTGTTGACAACTTCCATAAGGAGCCGGGCCTTGAGTGGGATCATTATAACCATTATGGCCTCGCTTTCCGCGTGAAGGTTCGGCCTGGAGCCTACGAGATCAAGGTGCGGACTACGTCTGATCCGGAGCATACGATGGTGGCGATATCCGGCATGCATGCGGACAAGATCCTGGCAAGCGGATATTGGGATTCGGCGCATCTCGTGCCGATCCGCCATCACGCGGTCTACCAGGGGAGGGATTGGTCGTTCACCTATGCGAACGGCAGGCCGTACCTGGACATCGAGATCGAACCTCGAACGCCGGGCGTTCCCGTTGGCATCCAACAGATCGTGATCAAGCCGATCGGGCGCAGACGCAGAGCGGAAGGTGAGCTGCCGACGATCTTCGTGCTTGGAGATTCCACAGCCAAGTCCGTCGTATTCGAGGAGGCGCCGATGTGCGGCTGGGCACAGGTGTTCAGCAGACTGTTCGACTTAAGGCGGGTCCGGGTGGCCAACTATTCGCAGGGCGGCCGTTCCTTCCGCAATGCGTATGCAGAAGGCCGGTTTAATGATCTGGTGCTGACCGGCTCAGAAGGCGACATCGTGCTGATCCAATTCGGTCACAACGATGAGCGCGAGGACGAATGGACGCGTTATGGGCGCGGATCGACGGAGGAATCCTATGCCGCTTGGATAAGTGACGTATACATTCCCGCGGTCAGGGCATGTGGCTTAATCCCGATTCTCGTCACGCCGACGTCGCGCGTCAACGGAGATGCCGCGCCTGGCCATCGGTATGAAGATTCTTTCACCCGCCGCAAGTTTCCGTTCGTGATGAGGCGGGAAGCGGAGCGGCTGGCCGTTACCCTGCTCGATGTGACGGCAGCCAGCGTTAACTACTACAATGAAATCGGTGTCGAAGGCACCACGGCGGTATTCATGTCGATCGAAGCCGGGGAAACCCCCGGCAAGACCAATGATGGCAGCCTGGCCAACGGGCATCCGTCGAACCGAATCGATGGCACACATTATAAAGAAGCGTTGGCGAAGCAATATGCCCGCATGGTGGTGACGGAACTAGCTGCGCGTGCGGATGAAGGCGATGAGGTCGCGCAGCGGGTGTTCGCGTATTTGGATGATGACGTCCAGGAAGCGATCCGGACCCGTGACTGGTCGAAGGTGTATCCAGAGGTGGCATCAGACACGACAAGCGGTCCCGGTGCTTACTACCGCAACCAGATCGAGAAGATGCTTCAGCTCGGGATCATGGACAAGGACGAAGCTGGCCGCTTCCGCCCGGATGAAGCGATGGAAGTTGCGACATTCAAGGCGGCGCTGGCGAAACTGCTGGGCATCGAGGAACATGTGCTGGACCATTATGATGAAAGAGGCGTTCTGACGCGGGAAGTGATGGCTTCCATCGTTTATGATGCGTATGCCGCGCGCTTCTCCGCCAAGCCTGCCTATATGACGGAATACAACAAGCGGACGGCGAAGCCCGGCGACAGCGGATACGATCCGAACCTGGATACGGGCGCCAAGGACGTCGTTTACGATCCGCTCGTCCCCTTTGAGCAACTGAAGGATGTGGCGCAGATTGACCCAACGCTCCTTGACCGGGTACAAGCCGCTTATCGCTTAGGGTTGGTGCGTGCGGAGAAGGGGATCGTCCGTGGCAGGATGATGAACGGGGAAGCATTTGAACCGAAGCAGTCCGTCACCCGCGCGAAGGCGGCGAAGATGCTGTATTTTATGTGGGTGCTCGTCAATCCGGTGAAGAGGGAGAATCATCGGTTGTTTGGGGATGGATAGTCATGGGAATGTGGAAGGGTGCTTCACCTCCGATGCGCGGAGGGAGCACCCTTCTATGTTTATCGCGGTTCAATTCAATGGCTGGATGACTTCTTCAGATTGCTTCCGAACACTTCGGCGATGTTTTCGATCGCCATGACGGCTTTCGGATCGATCTCGTTGACGATGCTGCGAACTCCGGACAATTCGATCCGGCCAACGATCATATAGATGATCTTCTTCGATTCGCCGGTGAATGCTCCCTCGCCATGCAGGAAGGTGACGCCGCGGCCAAGTCTCTTCAGCAGATTGTCGGCAATTTCATCGGGTTTGTCGGAGATGATCGTGACAGACTTCATTTCTTCCATACCTTCTACGACGATGTCTATCATCTTGAAGGCGATGAAATAGGTGATGATCGAATACATCGCTGTTTCAATGCTGAAGACGAGCAAGGCGGCGAGGATGAAGATGAATACGTTCAAGATCATGATGAATTGGCCGACCGAGACAGGCATTTTCTTGCTGACGAGGATCGCCACGATCTCTGTGCCGTCAAGTGCGCCACCGGTGCGGATGACCAGTCCGACACCGGTGCCGAGAATGACCGCGCCGACGATGGTCGCCAGGAACATGTCATCCACGACCGGCTCGAAATGATGCAGATATGAGGTGCTAAGCGACAATACGCCGACACCATATAAGGTATAAATCGTAAATTTCCAGCCCATCTTGCGGAAGCCGATAAGCAGGAACGGGATGTTAAAGAGGACGATAAATAGACTCAGCTTATAGTTAAACAGTTCGGCGGCGATAATGGAGAGCCCGATCACTCCTCCGTCGAGGATGTTGTTGGGCACGAGGAACAACTCAAGGCCGATGGCGGCGATGATCGCTCCGATGGTAATGAGGAGGATATTTTTGGCCTCGATCAATGCCTTCTTCTGGGGTGATGCTACCAATATACATCATCTCCTGATTTAACTATGAATTCCATTTTAAAAATTTTAGAGCAATGAGGATACGGATGCAATAGAAAAATCGCAAACGTCCCCGTTCTTCCAGATGCCAAGAGAGCAAGCTTAGCAAAGCGATTCATCCTTGTGTCCATTGAACCGGATCGATTGCGAGCGTTAAGCCGCCTGGCTACGGGATAATGTGGTGAAGCACGTGATTCCTTGTTATGATCGTATCAGGGTGCAACGTATTTCTAACAAGTGACGTCTGATCATAGAAGAATGATCTCGGGGAGGAATATGTAGTGCGGGTAACAGATGACAAGCATCTCTACTGGACGGCGATCAACCTGGAGGAGTGGCGTTTGCTCGCGGCCGCAACTGAAGAAGGGCTCGTCTATGTGGCACGTGAAGATGAACCATTCGCCAAATTCGAGAGATGGCTGAGGAGGCACTATCCGGCGAGGCATAGCGTTCGTGACGAGAGCCGTATGCGGCCATATGTAGACGCATTACAGGCGTATTGGAAGGGAGACAGCAGATCGTTCGACATCCCGGTGGTCAGCCATGGAACGGAGTTTCAACAGCGCGTGTGGGACGAGCTTAAGCTGATCGCATACGGCGAAACGTCTTCTTATGCGGAGATTGCCGAGCGCATCGGCAAGCCTGCGGCGGTACGCGCGGTGGGAAGGGCTGTCGGGGCGAATCCGCTCTTGATCGTTGTTCCCTGCCACCGCGTGATCAGCAGGACGGGAGCATTGACTGGGTACAGTGGCGGACTTGATTTGAAGAAGCGTCTCCTGGAGTTGGAAGGCGCTAGGGTACACAGCGGATAACTCAGGCGGCAGATCGGGCGATTCTGACAGCTTGTCCTGATGTCGAACGCAAGGCAGCCTGTGGAAGCATGATGGATCGAGATCCTGGAACAATTTTCGCAAGAAAGAATCATGATTCTGATATGTATATCATAACGTATTATCAGAGTCGTCTGGTGAGCAGCATACATTCGAGCCTGTTGCGGAACGGGTAGCTGCGCGCCGCCTTGGACTGTGCAAGATGCGGGAATCGAGGGGATTCTATGCGGAAAACACATTCAGCAAATGTGTGTCACCCTAGACGAATGTCCTGCATACACATGATAGTGAATTAGATTGTATGGAGGAGGTTGAA